>Ga0213839_1000047_pt1 | contig 391197 bp, 320 predicted proteins | sample SWPATP21_FD_160075 | JGI IMG/M metagenome (GOLD analysis project Ga0213839, IMG submission 160075) | Coastal seawater microbial communities from Marineland, Florida, United States - SWPA TP2 #1 | ecosystem: Environmental > Aquatic > Marine > Coastal | place: USA: Florida | collected 2016-08-14
ACGCGGCCGAGCGTTCCGGAGTACTGGCGCGCGACGCCTGGAGAGTGCCGTCCCTTCTTTGGGACACCGGTGTCGTCGATGACAAACGCTTCGATGCCAGGAAGTTCGTTGCCGGCACGAATCAAGATGCGGCGAAACAGTTCTCCCTCATCCCACTTCGCCACGACGACCGCCTGCTGGAGCCTCTGGCGAATGGCTTCTCCCATGCCTTCATCCGCAAGTCGAAAGGCAATCGGTTCGATGGATTTGCGTTCGCCGTCGAGGAGGAGCCCCCGCAGGTAGTTCTGCAGTGCCGTCCGACGTTCAAGACGACCCATGCCGTAGGTCATCTCCTCCAAGAACAGTTCGAGTTCGTCGCCAAGGGCGTCCAAGTCTTCAGGTGTCATGCACATTGAAGATCAGGAATCGTCGGAAAACACAAGTGACTATGCAGTCCTAGAGCGCATCCCAAAACCCAAAGGGCGCGCTCGACGACGAATGCAATGCATTCGTCGCAACTCGACTCGCGAAGCGAGCTTCGAGACCAGCAGTGCTCGGCGAGATTCACCGTTCGTCGACGAGCGGTCCGTTTCGGCGCAAGCGCCGAGGGGGAAGGAGCAAGTGTCTGTCTCTGCCAGCGCTTGCAGAAGGAGGCCTGCTCAGACCAGCGGTCGGTCCCATGGCAAAGGTTCTCTGCCACAGCTGCCGGTGGGTGTGGCGCAGCGGCGGCGGATGACAACGCAACCGCCACAGATGGTCGTCGTCGGGCAACGGTTGCCAATCCACCGCAGCACACAACTGATGAAACTGAACCTCGTCGAGGGCGGCAACAGCAGAAGGGTCGGCCACATCCCATGCGCACTGCCAACGTCGACCGAGACGGGTGCAGTGGGCACCGCTGGCCGACATCAACACCTGGTACAGCGCGTCGTCGTCGTCGGGCAGCTCCATCGTCACCCGCGCGCACCACATCCGAGGCGAGAGGGGGAGCCCTTGCGCCATGCGCCGTCGTCCGATGTGACACCGCTGCCCTGGGTCGCGTTGGCCTGACAACAGGCTGATGCGTTCGCGCTGGCCGCGCAGCATCAACACATTGCCGTCGTCGTCTTCGAGGCGAAGGTGCAGCAGCACATCAAAGCACCACCGGCTCCAATTCCCCTGTACACGAAGGCGGCGATGCCCCTCGTCGAGCACCACCCGCACGTCGACGCGCACACGTTCGACGTCCCCGTAGCGCCAGTTGCGGTCGTAGGTGTCACCACAGTGCACCACCATCTCCGGTGCAAACAACCGCCGCAGCGGGTGGTCTGCGTCGTAGGTCGGGGCAAACCGCTGCAGTGCGTCGGCCGACAGCCCGTCGACGTCGGCCCACCAGACATCGGGCAGCGGCTCTTCTTGCCACCAGCCCCGCACCGTTGCCGACGGCGTCAAATCGTGGGGAAAGTCGTCGCCGTCCGGGACGAGCTCCACCGACCGCTGCCACGGCTGCTCGTCGGCCAGAGCCGGCGCTGCGCACAGCAGAAGCAAACACAAACCCAGTGTTGAGGGAGGGGCCATGCGACCTCGACCACATGGGTTGTCGTTCGGTTCCGTCGTCGTCAGTGCATCGAGGCAGAACGGCCTGCTGCCTTCGTCGGCAACGTGGGCAACTTCAGCGTGAACAAGGCGCCACCGTCGGCGAGGTTCTCGCCCGACAGAGTCCCGCCACACCGCTCCACCAAGCTGCGCGCCATCGACAACGACAACCCCATGGCCTCTTCGACGCTCTTGGTGGTGAAGAACGGCTCGAACAGGTGCTCCATCACCGCCGGCGTCAACCCAACCCCCGCATCGCGCACGCGCAACACCCAGGTTTCGCCTTCGAGGCTCGCCGACACGTGCACCTCGGTGTGCGTCGACTCTTCTTGGGCTTCGATGGCGTTTTGCACGAGCGCGCACAACAGTTGTTCGAGTTCGTCGGCCGGCAAGCTCACCACCGCATCGACGACGTCGCCCACCACCACCGTCGCCGTCGGATGGCGCTGCTTCAGCTCTGCCATGGCGTCGCGCACCACCGCCGCGGTGTCGGTCTCCACACCGGTGGGCAAAGGCGGAACCGCCATCTGCAGCAGGTCTTTCACCGTCAGCGCCGTCTCCCGCGCTGCCGACAAAATGTCTTGCGCCATCTCGGTGTCGTCGTCGTCGAGGTGGTCAGACGACAACAGCAATGAGGCGTTGCCCTCCACCACCAACAAGGCGTTGTTGACGTTGTGCGCGACGTTGCCCGCCAGGCTGCGCAGCGCCTCCTGGCGACGGGCGCGGTCGACTTCACGTTGTGCTTTCAACCAACGGGCGCGTGCTTCTTCTTCTCGATGCAGGGCAGACAGAGCCCCCTCCATGGTCTGCAGCAGATGGTCTGCAAACACGTGGGTCAGACCGGCGAGAGCGCCGCCCAACACCAGCGATGCAAAGGCGCCCCGCAGCCAGGCCTCTTTCACGAAGCGTCCGTCGTCGAGGCTGGCGCCCGCGATGTTGAAGCCCGCCGCCGCCAGCACCACCACCACGGCCACCCAGGCCTTGGGTTGGCGGTACATGGCGGCCAACATCAAGGCCAACGCCGTCATCAAGCCTTGGCCGGGGGTGGGGCCGAAGGTCAACACGCCCATGCCGCCGAAGAAGGTGGCCCACAACGCGAGCAAGCTGCCCGACCACCGCAGCACGGGATCTTTTGGCTCGCGACAGGCCCAGAACGCGAAGGCCCCGAGCACAACGCCGACCACGAGCCCGGCCAAAAACAGCGTCTTCACCCAGGCGAACGGCGTCTCACCGCCGCGATCGAGGCCCAGCACCCCAAACGCCGTCAGCGTCAACATCAACGCCGGGCCCACCACCTCCAACACCCGCTGCCGCAGATGCAGCAACGGGGACTGTGGATCTGGATGCGCTGCAGACATGCCCTCGAGCGTATCACGCTGGAATACCAGCGCGAAGAAGCTGCGCGCGTGTCCCTTCTGTGGCAGGGCGTCGCAGACGAAGCACGTCAAGTCGACGTCAAACGTACAGTTCGGCAGCCTCATGTGAGTCGGGGGTGGCCATCACCGCAGCCAGACACGCGATCCCACCGCATGCGGCGTCAGTCGAAGTGCAGTGCCTCTTGGCCCCAGCACTGGGCGCTTCCTTGGGCATGCACCGCACAAGACAAAGACGGAATCGACATCACCCGCTGTTGGGGGTTGTGCGGCAGCTGCACCACCGCTTCGTCGACGAGGTCGATGATTTCGCCGGTCTCCCGCTCCAGCCCATAGCCGGTGATGGTGCTGTCGACGCCACTGCCCGCGTGCACCGCGATGTCGATGAAGTCTTCGTCGTAGCCCAGCGGATTGCTGTGGTGCTGGCACGCCAGCTTGCCCAACGAGTCGAGCCAACAGCATTTGTCGTCGTCGAGCACCATCGGCTCAAAGGCGTCGCCTGCGGAGTACACCTCCGTCCAGCTGCCGTCGGCGAAGCGATGCACACGCCCTTCGGACACCCCACAGATGATGCTGCCCTCGACCTCCAACTCGGTGAACATGACGGGAACATCGGCGAAGGTGATCTTCGCGCCCCCCTGCACCGCGTGCAGGCCGGTGGCGTCTTGCACCAACACCCGGTCGGGCGCTTGGCCGTCGATGGCGATGGCCGCGATGCGCCCGTCGAACAACATCTGCTCGTCGTGGCGGCCGAAGCAGCCGAAGTCAAACCCGCCCAAGGTGCCGCAGGCCATCTCTTCGCCCACGTCGAGAATGTCGAAGGGCCCCTCGTGGGTGAACGCCGGCGCCTGGGTGACCCCATCGCGGGGCATGCACTGCAGGTCGTCGGCGGTGGTGCGCAGGCACACCTGCTCCGAGTTGGCGTGGATGTCTTTGACGGCGTGCGGCCGCAAGCGCACGCTCGCCATGAACCCGTCGCCCCCGAAACAACGCCGGCTGCCATCGCTGGCGTAGGCGCAGGTCACACGCCGGCCCGACGCCAATGCGTTGAACCGCCCCTGAGGCGCGCCGCTGATGTCGCCCCAGCACACCACCCGGCCTTCCATGTCGAGGGCGCAGAAGTGGCTGCGTCCGCCGCTGATGGCGGTGAACTGCCCGACCGGTGGTTGGCTGGTGCCTTCGTCTTCAATGCCCCAACACTGCACTTCGTCGTCGAGGGTGAGGCCACAAGATGTGTTCTCCGACAACGCCAACGACGTGAAATGCTGGTTCTCGGGTGCCGCGCTTTGGCCCCAACGGTTCTGCCCCCAGCACACCGCGATCCCCTCTGGCAGCAGACCACAGGTGTGCTCGGCGCCCGCCGCGATGGACACGAACGCCAACGGCGGCGCATTGCCTTGGCCCACGGCGCTGTCGCCCCAGCATTCGGCAGAACCATTGCCACGCAGTGCGCACACATGGCGCTCGCCTGCCGCGACCTGCACAAAGATGCCCGTGGGCTCGGTGAGCTGGTTGAAGCTGTCGTCGCCCCAGCACTGCACCCGGCCCGAGCGGTTGAGACCGCAGCCGAACTGAGGGCCCATGGCCATGGCGCCGTACAACCCCTCTGGGGCGGCTGCCCGGCCGTTCACGTTGCTGCCAAAACAGCGGATGTGGTCTTCAGGGTCGATCCAGCAGCTGACTTTGTCGCCCTGGCCGACGCGGTGGCCTGAGCCAGGGGGCACCAAGATGGGAGGCACGCCGCCGTCCATGGGAGGCGGCATGTCGGGCTCCCCGGCGTCGACGGGCTCGCCACCGGCGTCCACCGGCGTCATGCCCGCATCGTCGCCTTCAGGCTCTGGCGTTTCGTCGGGCTCGGGCTCGGGTTCGTCGTCGGCGCACATGCAGCTGCCATAGGTGCCGTCGTCGAGACACTCCTGCACGCCGTCGCCATCCAGGCAGGCGCACCGCTGGGTCTCGCCCGGCACACAGCTGTTCACGGGCGTGGTCGGACACCCCGCCAACACCAACAGCAATGCCCCACTGGCGATCCAAAGCGAAACGGTGGGGGCCGTAAAATCATCGGAGACACGCATGAAGACCTCGACTCGTCCCCAAACCCAATGATGGGGACGCTTGCGAACGCGTCATTGCACACTCACATCCGCAAGTGGCGTGGAATCTACGTGCGTTGGCACCCCACGCACAACGACGACGGGGGCTCTGCCCCGCCAAAGCCGCGAATGCATCTCAAGATGCCCCCAGCGGTGTCGATGTACCCTGCATGGGTGCATCAATGGCCATACAAGGCGCTCCGTTCGCACAAGGTCCTGATTTTTCGGTCGAACGACACCGAGACGTCGTCGTCTGCCGGGTGTGGCTGCGGCCCGAGATCTCCGACGCTGACGCCATGCGCATGCTCGCCGACAAGGCCGCCACCTTGGCCGACCTGTCCAACGGCGACGGCTGCAAAACCGCCCTCATTCTCGACTTGCGGGCGGCATCGTCGCTGGCAGGCGCCTTCCCCAAACGGCGGTTGCGCGGCCTGCTCAAAGAGTGGAACTCCATCGAGAGCATCATCTCCATCATCGTGGGCGACGAGGTCGCCCGCCTGAAGGCCGAAGAGATGTGCGCGTCGATCACCGAAATCCGTGTGGTCACCGACCTCGAAGACGCCCTCGCCTGGGCGCAACTCGGCCACCACCTCGGCGACGACAGCGGCGTGGGCCTCGGCGCTCCGTAGCCAGAACCGACGCGCTTACTTGGGTTCTTTGGGCGGGTTCACCCGTCGCTTGGGCCCACCGATGCGAATCGGCTGCCGCACCACCAGAGATCGCGCCAGACGAAAGCCCAACCCCCGCCACCTGCTGGAAGGCGGATGGGGCGTGCGCACCGTCGACCGCAACGACACCGGCGACGACGCGGCGTAGAAATCTCCACGCACGTACCGCAGCCCGGGGTCTTCATCGGTGTCGTCGGTGCCATCGGCGACCCACTCGGCGATGTTGCCGCACAAGTCGGTGACGCCCCATGTGTTGTTGCCCGCAGGGAGGCTGTTCACCGCCTGTGGCGCCTCGGAGGCATGCACACAGGCATCGGCGTCAAAGACGTCGCCCCACGGAAAGCACGTCTGCGCGGCGCCATTGCGTGCGGCGTACTCCCACTCCCCGTCGGTGGGCAGACGGGCCTTGGCGAAGGAGGCAAAGGCCAACGCTTCGTAGTGGCTGACGCCCGACACCGGATGCATTTCTTGGCCCCCGGGAGGCTTGCCGTCGACCCACGTCAGCGGCCCGGGTTTGCCGGTGGTGTCGACAAACGTTCGAACGCGTTCGAGGCTCTCGTCGTCTTTCAGCAAGCGCTTCCAATGTTGGGTCGTGGCGTACCCCTTGGCGTCGACAAAGGCGGCGAACTCTTGGTTGGTCACCGGCGACACCTGCAGCTGAAACGAGGCCAGCGACACCTGCGGACGCCGCACCTCACCGACAAACGAGAACTGCGGGTGGGCGTCCGACCAGGCGGCCACGTCGTCATCGCTGAGCCCAAGCTGCATCGCCCCGGCCGGAATCGTCTGAAACTGAATCATGCGCGACGCGTCCTACGGCGAGATGATGGTGCCCGTCAGATACTTCTTGGCGTCGTCGAGACTCATGCTTTCCATGCCCGTCATGGCGTTCTCAATGCGCCGTGGGGGGTCTTTCATCAGGGTGCCGTTGTCGACGTGTTGGCGCCCCCACGGATTGCGGAAATACACCCGGCCGTCCTCGATTTTTTCGAAGGCCACAGCGTGTCCCCCCTCGCCCCGCCATTTGAAGTCGAGGAGCGTGGTGTCCGTGGCATTTTGCAGACTCTCGAACGTGTCGCCCTCTTTGAACGACGTCACCCAACGCGCAGCGTCGGATCCATCCGCGAACCAGCTGGTGTTCTTCTTCTCGTCCCACACGCTCTGCGTGTCGGCCTTGCCAAACAACGCGGCCATGCCCCGGCCTTCTTCTGCATTGGTCAGCCCGCCTTTGCCATCCGAGTTCTTGTCGGTGGCGTTGTCGTAGGTCTGCTGCTCCCCGTTCGAGTACTCCATCATGGAGCCCTGAAAAAGACGGCCCGTGTGGCTGCGATTGGTGGCCGAGTCGGGCCCATACAAACCGTTGTCACGAGGGATGACCGTGCCGTTGGTCGTCTTGTAGGTGCCTTCTTTCGACGCCAGGCCCGCCATGGCCCGGCCGTACTCGGCAGGCGACTTCTTCGCCAGCAGGTACTGCATCGACGTGACCGTGCAGGTGCCTTTGCTGTCTTGGCTGATGCGGCCTGGGTTTCCTGCCTCCACCAGCGTCGACTTCATGAGGTCGGCTGTCGACACCCCTGACTTGGCAAACTGCGGGTGAACATCGCCCGACGACATTTTGTGCAAGTTGTCGATGAGGGTGGAGCCGTCTTGGGTCTTGTCTTGAAAGATCGACTTGCCGTTCAGCTGCCGTTCGCCGGCCTTGAGAAACGCCAACCGCCCCGAAAAATCCATGGCGCCAAACACGTCGATGGCCTTGCCCTTTTGGGCATCTGGCATGGCTTGAAAGCTCGGCGACGTCAGCAGTTTGCCGACGAGGGCGCCTTTTCGGGGCGTGGTCATGCCCAGGTCGCTGAGCTGTTGTTGCCGCGCCGGCGACAGCTGCTGGTACGACGGAAGCTCCTGCAGCTTCGGCCCAGACTTGCCCATGCTCCCCAACATGCCGCCCATGCCGCCCATGCCGCCCATGCCCCCGCGGGGACGCTTGTCGATGGTGTCGCCAGGTGGCGTGGAGGGCGTTTTCTTCTCGGGGACGCGGGTGTCGGGTTTGACGTCCGTGCCTTTGGGCCCGCTTGGCGCTGCCGGCAGGTGAAGGCTCATGCCCGACAAGATGAAGTCTGGGTTCTTGATCATGGGGTTGGCGTCAAGAATGGACTGCAGGGACACCCCTTCGCGCTGCGCGATCTCGCTCAGCGTGTCGCCCGACTTCACGGTGTAGGTGCGGCCACCTTCTTTTTGCTGCGCATCTGCAGAACGGTTGGGGATGCTCCGAGGGGTGGAAAGTCCGGTTTTCATCTCGTCTCCAGGGCGCCAGCGGCCGGTCACGGCGCCGTGTCACTGTCCGATACGTTCGTTCACTGCGAAAGGGTCACATTCGCCGTCCCTTGATTTCGCCCAAGTCGCGAAAGGCGCCGGATGGCGGAGGCGACTCCATCGTCGTCTTCACGACGTCGACCTCTCCGCCGTCTTATTTAGAACAGATGTTCGATAAAAACAAGGAACGAAAAAAGCGCCCACCGCTGAGAAGCAGGGGCGCGTTTGTCGTCGACGGAGGCCGATTACTTCGTTTCGGCGTCGGCTTTCGCTTTGTCGGCGGCTTCACCAGCGGCGTCGAGCGATTTCTTGACGTCGTCACGCGTCTTCTCTGCTGACGCTTTGGCGTCGGCGGTGGCCGCCGTGGTGGCCTTGCTGGCCCCGCTGTGGCCGGGCTTGTTCAACGCCATGAAGCCGGCGGTGGCGCCCAGCAGGGGGAACACGAAGAACAGAATCTTCGCCATGCCAGGCATGCGCTTGAAGCCGACAATGGCGGCACCCGCGACGAGCCAGATGACCACCTTGACGAGCACCCAAGGCTCGCCTGCGGAGTAGCCCATGCGCGCCAGCATGCCGAAGCCACCGACGAGAACGAGAATGAGGCCGACGCCGTGGGCGATGACGCCGAGCACCCAGGCGGGCTTCTTCTCTTCGTCGTTGGGGGCACCGAGGAGCGAAGCGACGGCCATGCCGCCAGCGCCCACCATGAGCAAGAAGAAACCGAGGAAGTGCATGACGCGGTAGAGTTCGTAGGGCACAGCGAATCTCCAATCAGAGGGTCGACAACAAAAGGGCACATCGTCGTCGACGAGGGGAAGAAGTGGGCATAAGGCCTAGAGCTTGAAGTCTTTCAGCAGGTCGCCGAGGGAGCCGAGGCCACCTCCGCCGCCTTTGCTTTGGCTCTGGGTGTATTGCTCGATTTGGGCACGCTCGTCGGCTTGCTCCAACGCGGTTTTCGACACGCGGATGCGGCCGCGGTCGTCGACGTCGATGACCAACACGTCGAGTTCGGTGCCGAGCGGGAAGGTGCGACGCAAGTCGGTGCCGCGGGGCGTGCCCGTCTCTTGGGCGGGCAGCAGAGCGTTTTGCCCCGACTCCAGCGCCAAGAACACGCCGTATTTTTCGATGCGGTCGACGGTGCCTTTGACGCGAGCGCCACGGGCGATGCCGGCTGCGCCTGCGTCGTTCTTGCCGGCGGAACGGGCCCCAAGGTCACCCGCGTCGCCTTTGCCGCGCGAGCCGCGCAAGCTGAGGCTGACGCGCTTGTCGTCGAAGTTCACGTCGAGGATGGTCACGGTGACGGCTTCGTCTTCGCTGATGACTTCACTCGGATGCTGAATGCGCTCGTGGCTGATCTCCGAGATGTGCACCAAGCCTTCGACGCCGACAAACAGCTCGACAAAGGCGCCAAAGTCTTTGAGGCGGGTGACCTTGCCCTCGAGGGAGGCGCCCACTTGCAGCTGGCCTTTGTGCTCGTCCCAGGGGTCTTGGTCGACGGCCTTTTTGCTGAGGCCGATGCGCCATTCGTCTTGGCCCGTGCGACCGGAGCGCTTGGCGTCGGGCTCGATGCGCAGGATTTCGACGCGCACCTTCTGGCCGTCTTGCACCACTTCGTGCGCGTCTTTGACGTGGCCCCAGCTGAGTTCGCTGATGGGAATCATGCCGTCGACGCCACCGAGGTCGACGAACACGCCGAACTCAGCGATGCGGCTGACGGTGCCCTCGACGACGGCGCCCACTTCGAGGGTCTTCATGGTCTCGGCTTTGGCCTCAGCGCGCTCTTTTTCGAGCAGGGCCCGACGCGAGAGCAGCACGTTCTTGCCGTTCTCTTTCACCTCTTTGACGAGGAAGAACAGGGTCTGGCCGATGAACGTCTTGCTGTCTTCGATGTAGTTGATGTCGGCTTGGCCGATGGGGCAGAAGCCACGTCCGCCGCCGATCTCGACTTCGAGGCCACCCTTGTTGACACCGGTGACCTTGCCCTCGACGGGGATTTGGTTGCGGGCGGCTTCTTCGAGCATGCCCACGTCGACGCCGTGGCGGCCGAGTTTGCGCGACAGCTGCATGCCGTCTTTGTTGCCGACGAGGAAACAGCGCACGGTGTTGCCCACCTCTTGGGTGAAGTTGCCGTCGTTGTCTTGCAACTCAGAGCTGTGCATCCAGGCTTCTTGGCCGACGCCCACCTCGAGAAAGGTGTTCTCGCCGGCAATGCGGATGATCTTCGCCTGCACCTCGTCACCGAGACGCAAGTGGTTCATCTGCACGGGGCCCGCAGCCTCGAGCATGGCGGCAAAGTCGCCCGACATGTCGAAGGTGTTGAGGCTTTCTTTCGACTCCGGCGGCAGCGTGGGCAGCTTGGTCGGGTCTTTGGGCCGGGCGTCGCCTTTCATGGGCGCGTCGTCGACGTAGCGGCCCTTGTCGTCGTTGTTGTCGCGCCCGCGGCCTTTTCCGTCGCGTCCACCACGGCCACGTCCACGGCCTTTGCCACCACGGTCGCCGCCACTCTTTTGCGTGCGGCGGTCGCTCTTGGGGTTGGCCGCGGGCGGCGTGGCCTTCTCGGCCTCTTCGCTCTTGGCGTCGACGGGCGCGTCAGCTTCAGCTGCTTTCGCTTCTGGCTTGTCGGCTTTGGGAGCCTTGTCGTCTTTGCCTTTGCGACGCAGACGGGTCTTGGGCGCCGTCGACAACTTCGACGGATCGATGCGGCGACCGGTGTCGACGGCCCCGTCGTTGGCAGACGTGTCGGCGCCCGCGTCGGCCGTGGCCTCGACAGCGGCGGCGGCTTCAACAGCGGCGTCGGCTTCAACAGCAGCGGGGGTGGTCTCTTCAGCGGCGGGCGCGGTGTCTTCGCTCATGTCGTCTCTCCGTCGGAAGCGGCCAACAGCCGCCGACGCATGCGACGTGCCTCAGAAAAGGCGATGGAGCAACCCGGTTACTGCGCACCGTCGCGCTTGAGCTGGGCCAGAGGCACCGGGATGTTGCGCTTGAAGTCAGGGCCCACAGCACTGAGCACGTAGACGTCGACGGCGCGAGCCGGCAACACAAAGCCGCTGGCCTGTTGCGCGGGGTCGTAAAAGCCTTTGCAGCGGTACGACGGCGGCTGCTTGCTCTTGTCTTTGCGAATGAGCCAGCTCTCCAACACCCGCACCTCGGTGCCCTGTTGGTAAACCACGCCCCCGACGACGAGGTCGCGCTTGAGGGTGCCGGTGACATCGCGCTCCCCCGCCAGCGCCAACAACGTGGCCCCGGTGGGGTCGACGTCGACGGCGAGTGGACGGTTGCACGCCGCCATCACAGACAAGAGGGCCAACAGCGTCGTCGTCAGAACAAACTTGGGCATCATGCGTGCAGTCTACGCGGCTTCTGTGAAGGGCACACAAAAGAAGCAGATGGGCGTCCAAGTTCTCGACGTCAGCGACTTGGCACGGCGCACGCAAAGTCTGGCTGTGTGCCCATGAAAAGGCCGGGATTTGCGTCTTCTGCCCCCAAAAGAAGGCGACGCTTGGGTCTTTTCACACAGGAGATGCCATGAAGCTGCCCGTGGTTCCCGCCCAAGTCGACGCCGACACCCTCGTGCGTCTCGATCGCCCTTGCCCGCGCTACACGAGCTATCCCACCGCCGATCGGTTTCACGACGGCGTGCAGGCCGGCGCCTTCAAAGACGCCCTCACACGCGCCGATGCCTACCCCGATGCGCCGTTGTCGCTCTATGTCCACCTGCCGTTCTGCCCGCAGCTTTGCACCTACTGTGGCTGCACAGTGGTGGTGTCGAACTCGGAGAAGCGTCGACGCAGCTACATCCAGCAGGTGCTGGCCGAGATGGACCTCGCGCTCCCTCACCTCCCCCGTCGACGCAAGGTGGGCCAGATTCACTTGGGCGGCGGCACCCCCAACGCATGCTCCATCGACGAGCTGAGCTTGTTGATGCAGGGCATCGCCTCTCGTTTCGAAGTGCTCCCCGACGCTGAAGTCTCTCTCGAAGCCGACCCCCGACGGGTGGAGCCAGGACAGTTCGACCGCTTGGCGCCGTTGGGCTTCAACCGCGTCTCCTTCGGCGTGCAAGACTTCTCCCTCGACGTGCAGGAGGCCATCGGCCGTCACCAGTCGGTGACCGAGACCATGCTGTCGGTGGAGCAAGCCCGCGCCGCCGGATTCGCCAGCGTCAACCTCGACCTCGTCTATGGCCTGCCCGAGCAAAGCTTTGACGACTTCAAGACCACCATCTTGCACGTGTTGCGCATGAAGCCCGACCGCGTCGCGTTGTTCTCCTTCGCCTACGTGCCCCACGTGCGGCCGCACCAGAAGAAGATCGACAAAGACACCCTCCCCGGTGCGCCCGACAAAGCCGCCCTCTTCTTGTACGCGCGCGAGAAGTTCACCGAGGCGGGCTACATCCCCGTCGGCATGGACCACTTCGCCCTCCCCGACGACAACCTGGGCCAAGCCCAAGTCGAAGGCCACCTGCGTCGCAACTTTCAGGGCTACACCGTGTTGCCCGAGGGCGCGGTGCCCGACACCCGTGACGGCGTGCTTCCTCGTCGACAGCTGGGGGCCAAAGGCAACCTCCTCGCCTTCGGCATGAGCGGCATCAGCGAGATTGGCGGCGGCTACTTTGCCAACCCCCGCCGCATCAACGACTACATCGAGCCGCTCGACCAAGACAAACTCCCCGTGGCCCGCGGCGCAATTCTCGACGACGACGACCTGGTCTGCGCCGCCCTCATCGAAGAACTCATGTGCCGCTTCAAGCTGCGCAACGACTGGGTGAAGGCGGAGCTCGGCAAAGACCTCACCGTCGATTTCGCCGAAGCACAACAGCGCCTCGACGCCCTTGTCGACGAGGGGCTTGTGGAGCGGCAGGGCGACGACCTCGTCGTCACCGACCTCGGACGCTTCTTCGTGCGGCTGGTGGCGGCCTGCTTCGACGAACGCTGGCACGCCGCCCAAGACGACGACGGCCCCCGCTACTCACAGGCGGTATGAGTCAGTCTGAGCCTGGCGCGTCGACGAGGTCGTGAAAGGCGCTGTAGTCCATCAAGAAGCGGCCGTCGTCGAGCTGGTGAATGACGTCGACGAACTGCTTGCCCACCGCCACGTCCGTCGGCTGGTAGATGTGGCGCGCGTAGGTGGTCTGACCGTAGGTGCCGTCGTGGCCGACGAGGGCAGCGATGATGGAGACCAAGAGGGTGTCTTCTTTGTGAAAGTCGATGCCGTGCAGCGGGCTGTCTTCGTCGACGACGTGCATCACCGACCAACTCAGGGTGAACACCGGCGTGCGGTCGCGCACCAGTTTGAGGTCGACCAGCCGCCGCATGTGGTGCCCCTCGGGGGAGATGTCTTCGAGCAGCGCAGTCACCGTCATGTTGGCGTCGACGATTTCGTTGCCGCGGGCGTTGCCCACGCGAAACATGAGGGTGTCTTGGCCGTGACGACGGGTGAGCACGAGGTTGTCAGAGAAGAGCACGCTGCTTTTCGGACGTGACACCTTGGCGAACATGATGCCGGTGGCCATGGCCACGCCGAGCAACCCCACCGCCGCTTCGATGGTGACGACGAGGTCGCCGTAGGCCGTCGCTGGCGACATGGAGCCGTAGCCGATGGTCGACATGGTCTGCACCGAAAAGGCGAAGGCTTCGCTGAAGGTGATGGCCTCGCGTCCGCCGATGGCGCCGGGCTCGAGCAAATACAGGCCGGCAAAGGCCGCGTTGCCGACGAGGTAGAGCACCAAGAACGAGGCAAACAGACGCCACCAGCTGCCCTCCATGAAGAAGAAATAGAGGTCAGAGCGCAGCTCGGCAGGTGCGCCTTTGCGCAGGGTTTTGTCGAGGCGAGAGCGCGTCTTGGGCGCCTGGCCTTGCAGGCGTTTTTGCGCCAGCTCGGCGATGGGCGACGACGTCTTCGTCACATCGTCGTCGCTGGTGGGCGCCGAGAGCATGTCGAACAACACTTGCCCCAAGAGCACCGCGCTGATGACCACGAAGAACCATGCCGCACTGATGTTGCCACCGGCCCCGCCGACCACGAGCACCACCATCCCCGAAAACGCCCGCACATTGACCCGCGCGCGGTCTGACAGTTCAGCTTGGCGACGTTCTGTGACCGAGTCGATGACCGCCACGGCAAAGAGGGCGAGGCTGAGCGACGACGTCAGCATCCAGCGCGCGACGTCGGGGGTGGGCTGGGCGAAATCGACGACGAAAGCGGCGCGTTGTAGGGCGATGCCCGTCGCCGACAACGCGATGGTCAGGGGGAGGTGGCCGTAGAACCAAGCAAACCACGCCACCCGCTGAGGACGCAGCCGGCTGCCGGCGACGTCGTCAAAGTAGATCCACCACAGGCACGTCAGCACCAACAGGCTGAGGCCTGCCTCGACGAGCGACTGCGTGGTGTGCTGTTGCTGGGCCATCAACGTCGCCAACAACTTCACAAACGCCATGCCCAGCACGACGACGATGAGCAGCCCAAACCGACGGGAGAGGTGGGCCATGTCCAACGGATGCCGCTCGCGCAGCGCCCGTGACGACGTCGACAGTGGGCCCGCCAACACCATCACCACCGCCACCACCCACAACACGACGCGCACGGTCGACGAGGTCCAAGTCGACACCTGCCACAACACGGCCGCAGCCAAAAAGCACGTCGCCCAAAATCCAGCGTAGTCGACGGCCAGAGCGTCGGCACCGTCGGCGGCATCGTGCGCATGCTCGTCGTCGATGTCGGATGTCGTCGACGACGGATGCCGCACCAACTGCCAGCGGGTGCGCGCAAAAAGCACGCCCAACAGCGCCCACGCCGCGGCCACAGACGTGGCAAAGCCGGCACTGAGGCCCACGGCGCTGGCGTCGCCTGCAAACACCGCAGCCGAGCCGACGGCGAACAGCAACGCGAACGTCAGGCAGCGGTGAATGAAGTCGTCGACGTCAAATCGGTTTTCAAACGTGGAGAACCCCGTCCACACCAGCCACAGCGGCGTCACCTGCGCCGCAAACGCCCCCAGCGACCACAGCAGATCGGCTCCGGCGTGAACACGCGTCGACAACAAATCGCCCAGCTGCAGCATGGCGGCGACGAAGATGACGTCGAAGAACAGCTCCAGCCACGACACCTTCTTCACCGGCTTCAGCGACGAATGCAGTCGTGGAGTGTGGAACCAACGGTTGCGCATGCAAGACCTCAAAGACGACTTGGTGAACCCTGGCACGTTCAAGCGCATCCGGCGCCTTTTCGCCCGCGCCTTGCACCCAGTCTGACACCACGTCGGCGGACGTGCGATCTGCAGCCCTCGGGCGCAACCCACTGGTGCCCGACAGGAGGAGTGGTACAGCTGCTCGCATGTCCACCATGGTTGAACCCGCCACCAAACGCCCTGTTCTGCTCGTCGTGCTCGTCGTCGGCGCGGCTTTGTTGGGGGGCCTTTTGTTGTGGCCGTCGCCCGTCGATGCCGCCGCCTTTCAGCCCCTGCCGTTGAGCAAACTCGACGACAATGGTGCGCGCGTCGACGACATCCTCGAGCAGGCCACGCTGCTGGAGACGGGCGGAGACGGCCCCGAAAGCGTCGTGCGCCATGAAAATGGCGACATCTACACCGGGCTCGACGACGGGCGCATCGTGCGCTTTGACGCCAAGCAGAAAAAGCACGACGTGGTGAACACCCAGGGGCGACCGTTGGGCCTGGCCTTCGACGCCGAGGGCGCGCTCATCATCTGCGATGCCAAGAAGGGGTTGTTGCGCGTGGTGCTCGACAACAACTTTGTGGGCCACACCATCGATGTCCTCGCCGCCGAACACGACGGCGTGCCCTTCGGATTCACCAACGACCTCGACATCGCCGCCGACGGCCGCATCTTTTTTTCAGACGCCTCCACCAAGTTTGGCATCGAGAACTACATGTTCGACCTGTTCGAGGCACGGCCTCACGGGCGCCTCCTCGTCTACGACCCCGCCACGCAAAAGACGGCCCTGCTCGCCGACAAGCTGTATTTCGCCAACGGCGTCGCCCTCGCCCAAGACGAGTCGTTCGTCGTCGTCAACGAGACCTACCGCTTTCGCATGAAGCGCCACTGGCTCAAAGGCGACAAGGCCGGCACCACCGATGTCTTCGTCGACAATGTGCCGGGCTACGCCGACGGGCTCACCCGCGATGCCCATGGACGGTTTGTCGTCGGCCTGTTCTCGACGCGCAAAGCCATCGCCGACCGCATCGCGCCGCACCCGTTCATCAAAGAGACGGTGGCGAAGCTGCCGAAAGCGCTGTGGCCCAAGCCCAACCGCGTGGGCGCTGTGTGGGTGTTGTCGACGGGGGGCGAGCCCCTTTTCTCGGTGGTCGACGCCGACGGCAGCAAGTTCCATTCGGTGTCGTCGGCACAAATCACAGACGGGCACTTGTTGTTCGGACAGCTGAAAAGCACCTCCATCGGCGTCATGAAGTTGCCAGACACCTTGCGCGACGAGCTCGGGCAATGAGCATCCGTGTCGACCGCTGCTCGTGCTTCAACGTGTCGTTGGTGGAGTTGAAGGCACTCGTCGACCGCTCGCCGGAGGTGAAGAGCTTTGGGTCTCTTCGCAAGGTGGCGCGCGAAGCGGGCATGCCCTTCGGGGAGAACTGCAAGATGTGTCGGCCCTACGTGAAGCGAATGATGCAGACCGGCGAGACGGTGTTCGCCGAGCTGCTCTTTGATTGAGCGTCAGGCGGCTTGCAGCTCGCGGTCGGGCCATCGGCTGTGAAACAGCGACGAGGTCCACGCGACGGTCTCGGGTTCAATGCCGCTGGTGCGCTCGCTGATGCGAACGGTGTCGACCGTCAGCATTCCGGCCGCCCGCTTCAAGGCTCGTTTGACGTGCTCCATGCGCGCGGGTGGCAGATGTGCCCGCTCTTGGAGGCCTCGCAAGAAGCGGTCGGTTTCGCCGGCGCATATTTGGTCGTCGACGACGAACAGCCGCAAAAACTCTGAATGCACGAGGGCAGCCGACGTCAGCGCCTGGGTGCGCAAGCTGGGCGAGTTGAGCCTCGCCGCACGCAGCAACCGGGGCTCGAGCGCATGGGCCCGGCGGCGGTAGGCCTGGCGGTAGAGGTCCATCTTGTTGGAGAAGTGGTCGTAGATGGTGCCGATGCTGCAATTGGCGAATGCGCAGATGTCGCGGATGGTGGCGCCGCGGTATCCCCGTTGGGCAAAGAGGTCGGCGGCAATGTCGAGGATGTGGTTTTTCATCGAAACTCCGTCGAGAGCGTAGGCCCTCACCTTCTATCCGTTGGATGGGAGGGTGACCCTGCATGGTTTTTGCCGCTTTTTTTGGATGTGGCTGTTTTGATAGAGGATTTTTTTTGTGGGTGGGGGCTGGATCTGCCTGACGAACGTTCGTTCGACACTTTTTGAACGCAGATGGCGACTTCAGGTGTCGGTCTGTTTTTGGGTCGGCACGGCCTGACGAACGTTCGTTCGGCACTTTTTGTACGCAGACAGCGACTTCAGGTGTTGGTCTGTTTTTGGGTCGGCACGGCCTGACGAACGTTCGTTCGGCACTTTTTGAACGCAGCCCAAACAAAAAGCACGACGCCGGCGACGTCGTGCTTCAGATGCCGAAAGACGACCCCTACTGAATGAACGACGCCTCTTCCGCCACGCGGAAGCACTCGTTCAACTCCTCAATCGTCAAAATGCCAGCGTCGAGCAACAACGTGCACTCCTTCGCCATCGACGTGTTCAGCAGGTAAGGCCCATCGGTGTTGATGGTGAACGGGATGTTGCGCTCTTTGAACCGCTTCACCACGTAGCCAAACTCGCTGAGGTCTTTCACCGCATGGGTTTGCACGTTCGACGACGGACACAGCTCCATGACCACGCCGGTGTCGTTGAGCATGTCGAGCGCCTCGTCGTTGTAGGCGGCGCGAATGCCGTGCCCGATGCGATGCGGCTTCAAGAAACGCAGTGTTTGAATGACGCCCTCGCCCGAGGTGTGGGACGTCTCGCCGGTGTGCACCGTCGTCTTCAATCCGGCGGCACGGGCTTTGGCGAAGAGCTTTTCGTATTGCTGGGCGTCTTTCAGACGCAGCTCCAAGTTCATGCGCTCAGGGCCGGCGAGGTCGATGCCGCGAACGCCGCGATTTTGGTATTTGATGGCTTTGTCGAGGATGATTTCGTTCTGCTCAAACGTGAACTCACGCGCCAAGCAGAAGATGAGGCAACAACGCACGCCGTATTCGAGCTGGGCCATCTCCATGCCCCGAATCGCGGCGTGAATGATGTGGTCCATGTCGCGCTCACCATCGAGGTTGCGCTTCATGGGGTTGAACCGCAGTTCGATGAGCTCAACACGGGAGGAACGGTACTCCTTGCCGATGATTTCGTAGACACAACGCTCGATGGCGTATGGCGAACTCTGCACCTTTTCAGTGACTTGGTGCATGATTTTCAAGTAGGCCTCGAGGTTCTCAACGCCGTCACGGTCGACGGTGATGAGGTCGACGAACGACCAATAGTCTTTGGTGGGCAGTTTGATGCCTTGTTGATGGGCAATCGACCACAAGATGTGCGGGGCCACGGCGCCCCCCACGTGAATGTGCAGGTCTGCCAGACGGTCGGGAAGGCGACTGTCGAGACCATCGCGAAATGACATGTGATTCTCCTGGTTTTCGTTTTGCTTTGTTTTTCTTTGTCGTTTTTTTGGTTGGGGGCATTCAAACACAATTCAGGCGAATGACAACCTGACGGTGGCGACTCTGCACAGTCTGCACATGCGGGGTGTCTGCAAATGCACCGACGGCGGCATGGTTTGCACGCGCAGGGGAGAATCCGTAGCCTTGCCAGATGACAAGTTTCTACGACGCTGCACCCCAACCAGAGCGCGCCGAACACCTCTTCGACGCCTACCTCGACTTTCTCAGCGCACGAAACGGCGCTGGCACCAGCTTCGACAAGCGCGAACAGCGCATGGCCGATGTCTTCGACAACTCGCCCGTACGTGCCAACATGCACGTCGACAAAGACCGCTTCAACCGCAACTACGGCAGCTTCAAAGAGCGCGACATCTCCATCGAAGAGACGGCGCTGCTGTCGTTCGTGAAGATCAACGCCGGCGAAGCCTACGGCGTCGAGGTCACCACCGCCGCTCGCTCTCACCTGTGGGAGCTGCCTGAGAGCAAATACAAAGTCGAAGAGGTCGTCGGCCAAGAAGAGACCTACCACACCCGCCTGCTCGTCGGCGCCACCCAACATTTCGACGACCTCCAGGTGGGCGACGCCTGGCGCCCGGCTTGGCCCCTGCGCGTGCTCATCGGCGCCATGGTGCGCGTGCCCGAAAGCATGTTTCACCCCATCGTCCTCGGCGCCGAGCTTTCAGGCGTGCACACCTTCAACTGGTTGCTGCACCGCCTGTCGGATCTCTTCCCCGACGACCCCCAAGTGCGGGAGTCGATGGAAGAACGCCTCATCGAAATCCTCATCGACGAGGTGGGGCATGTCGCGTTCAACCGCATCCTCGTCGGCGACAGCGGCCGCAAATGGTCGGCGCGCATCGCGCGCCAAGTCAGCGAAGGGCAGCGGGTGATGAACAAAGAACTCATCGCCCTCGGCTTCAACAGCGACGCCATCAAAGGCGTCGAAACCTTCGACTACGACCAGCTGCCGCAAGAAGTGAAAGACAACAGCTTCTTTTGTTAGTCGTTTTGAAAGGGGCGTAAGCGGGCCAAGCCTTGCTTGGCCTTGGGAGAATCACTTTGTGATTTCTCTCCCCGTTCCGAGAGGTGCCAGCGGCAACTCCAAGGTCTCAGCTTTGCTCAGACCCACCAGCCGGCAAAGCCGGACGTGGGGCGCCACCACGCTTCAGGCAAAGCGCTATTTCTCGATGAGCTTCTTCAGCTTTTTGAGCTGGCTGCCGTCGCTGAGCCACATCAAAAAGTGCAGCAACTTTGGAATGTGGCTGAAGAAGCCCGTCTCGACGTCGCACGTGGCTTCGAGAGTGACCTTGGTTTGGTCTCCTGCGGCCTCGAGCACGTAGATGTAGTCGGCCACAACGCCGTCTTGCTCGGAGCGCAGCACGAGCTTTTCGGCTTTGTCGTAGACCCTGATTTCGGAATTGTAGCCGCCCTGCCCCCGCGCCGTGAACTTCAACAACGTGCCCACTTTGTTGGGCCCGTTGGGGATGAGGGCGTCGATGCCGGCCATCCACTTGGGCGCGAGCATCCAGTTGGTGAGGGTGCGCCACACCACGTCAGGGGTGCGGTCGATGACAACTTCAGATGAAAAAGCGCGAGGCATGCCGCAGCATGCCTCGTTTGCGTTGTGTTGTCGTCGTCTGCTCGGCGTCAGGGCATGACTTCGATGATGTCGACGGTGATTTCGCTGACTTGGTTGGCCTCGACGGTGAACGTCTCGGTGCCGTAGAAGCTCTCGCCGCCGAGGCCGTCGGCCGCCGCTTCGATGCTGTAGCCGCCGGGGACAAAGATGCGAATGAGCTCAGACGTCGGCTGCGAGCACGGCACGGTGAAACTGTACTCTTCGCTGTTGGTGTCGACGCGGGTGATGATGAAGTCGATGTCGTCGAGGCCAAGGTTGGCGCAGGAGTCGTTGATGCTCCAGGCGACGTCGACGTCGCCAAAGCTGGCTTCGACGCGGAACATTTCAACGTCGCCGAGCTCCAGGGGCGACGAGGCCAGCACCACGAGGTCGATTTCGTCGCTGCCGTACAACCGCAGGTCGTCGGCCATGGTGGCGCCCAGCTTGTAGGCGTCGACGGTCAGGGTGTACTCGCCTTCGGGCAAGGTGACGTTGATGCCCCCGGCGCTGCACTCGTAGGTCTGAGAAAACTCCTCGGCGGTGGTGCCGGCTTTGGGGGCGATGCGGACGTCGATCTCGTCGACACCGGCCTTGCTGCAGCTCGATTCGAGTTGGTCAGAGGGGTAGAAAAATGCCCAACTGAAGGTGACGTTGCCGTCTTGGGTGTCGGGCACCACGCGGTCGAGATCGATGTAGCCCATGTCGACGATGACGTTGCTCTCGACGTTGACGCGCTGCGTGCCCTCGTAGAGCAGTTCGTTTTCGAAGCCGAAGGCGCGCAACGTCACGGTGTGTTGCTCGGGCTGAAAGTTGCGAATGGTGAGTCCGCCGCCCGTGCAGGTGTAGGTGTCTGCAAACACCTCGATGCCGCTGGCGTCGTCGACATACACCTCGACGTCGGCCACGCCCGCGTTTTGGCACCGCTCCTCGCCGTCAAACCGCCAGAGAAACTCCAGGTCGCCTGGGTCTTCGGCGCGGGGGGTGACGATGATGCAGCCGGACGCGGTGGCGAGGGCGCAGGCGGTGAGCAAAAGGCGAGGCAGGGTCATGGTCATCGAAATGGCTCCTGGGTCCTGTCGGAGGTTACCTCTCGGACGCTGCAAATGCGCGATCCTTCACCCCCTGCGGGCGGGAGGTGCTCTGAGTCACGAGAGTGGTGAAGCAGGCAATTCAACCATTTGTTTTTATGTGGTTTTTCACCACGGCAAGATGCGCCATTCGACGCCCAAATAGACCTTCACGCTCTCGTCGAGCGTCTGGCGCGGCAAGCCGAAGGCCCGTGCCAGCCGCAGGCGCACCAGCCAGTCGGTGGTGATGTGCGACGAAAAGTCGACGTAGGTGCCCAACACCGGTGACAAGTTGTCGAGTTTGCCCTCACGCAGCAGGTCGTTCAGCAACACGAGGTCGGCCCCCAATTCCATCTGCACGTGTTCGAACAAGATGAGGGCGGTGTCGCCGTGCAGGCGCACCACCCGGTCGGCCAAGAACTCGCCCCAACCCGCCCCCGGCAGGGGCAACACGTAGCGGTTGTCGCCGCCGACGAGAAAGCGATTGCGGTCGTCGAGGTTTTCGCCAGTGCCGACGAAGACTTCAGTGCCGGCGGCGAGGGTGGCGAGGTCGCCAAAGCGAAAGGTGGTGCCGCCTTCGATGAACAACTCAGCACGGCCGCTCCATTCTTGGTCGCTCTGGCGTCCGTCGAAAGCGCCGTCGTCGTCGGGCAGCCCCCAGCTTTGTTGTTGGGGACGCCAAAATGCAGTGACCTGGCCCGATGCCCGCGTGCCGTTGAGCCGGCGAAAACGGCCGACGACTTCGCCTTGGGTGAGGCGAAACCCAAAGGTGGGCTCGACGCTGACGTTCCCCGGCGGCAGCACGAACAGCGGATGCGTGTGGTCGAGGGCGAAGTGAAACCATTGCCTGGTTTCGAGCCGGGCGAACAGATGCACATGCCGCGGCAACCAACGGGGAACCCCCTCGTCAAGCTGTGGCAGCGGGATGGTGCGCGCGAGGAAGATGCCGCCAAGGGCGTATCCCGCTCCAAACCCCAAAGGCCCCTGCTGCACACCGGCTTTGGCGTGGTCCATGAGGAGGTTGGCCGCGAACGCCTGGGCGCGGCCATAGACCTCGACCCAACTGCGTCGGCCGAAGAGGCCGGGATGCGCGTACCCCAGATGCAAGGTGTCTGTGTTGAGGTCGAGCTTGAACTGCCCTGGCCCCGGCACCAGTCCGCGTTCGACGTACAACACCCGACCGAGGCCATGGGGAACGATGGCGGGGCTGGTGAAGGCGCCGTCGGCCAACGAGTGCAACGTCGGCGTCGCCGTTTCAAAGGCCGCTTCGACGACGACGACGCGGTCGGCGTCGCCGACGGATGCGTCCGCCAAGCTGTGAATGCGCGCGTGGGACGTCGTCGACGTCGACAGGCACACGGCAGCGACAAAGGCGGCCCACGACAGAAGACTCAAGCGTTGCATGGCGGCATCCTAGGGCGTCTGCACGGCAGGTGCAGCCGTCGGCGGTGTTTTTTCAGGCCCCGTCGTCTGGTTTGCCGGCGCCTTCGCGGTCTCTGACGTCGTCGACGACGGGGCGGCAGACAAAAACACACTCGACGAGATGTGGGTGCGCAACGTTTGTTCGCCCGGCCACAGCTCCACCAACCAACGCAAGCGTCCTTTGCGGCCGACGGAGATTTCATGCGTGCCGAACGCCAGTGCACCTCGAGGAGGCCGTTGGGCAGGCGACGCCAGACGCACCACGGGCGGCGCCATGGCCGCTCCGGTGGTGTTGTCGACGTAGACGGTGACCATGGCGAACTCGCATCCGTCAGGGCAGCTGCCCTGCGGCAGACGCAACACGTGCTCGACGTCGGGCTTGGCTTCGATGGCGGCGACCTCCTCGGCGGTGAGTTTGCCCTTGCCGTCAATGGAGATCTCAACAGCGTCGTCGGCAAACCCTTCTTGCGTGGCGTCGACGTCGACGTTGGAGCACGCCGCCGTCAACAGGAGGAGGGTGCACATCGACAAAAGAACTGGGCGCGCAGACATGGCATCTCCGACGTCACAAAGACGAGGTCGAGGAGGGGGATGGCGTCGAGGAGGATGGCGTCGGGGAGGATGGCGTCGGGGGGATGGCCCCGGTGGAGGGTCGCACAAACCGGTACAGCGCTGCCGGCTTGCGGCGGGTGGCGCGGGTTTCGCCTGTGTTCTCGACGAGCCCATCGCGTTCCATGCGTTTGACCCGACGCTGAAAGTTCGCGGGCGACAGCGTCGTCTGCGCCAGGCCTTCCATGACATGGCGCAGTTCGGTGATGGTGAACGGATGCGGCACGAGCGAAAACGCCAGGTCGGACGACGTCAACTGCCGCTGGCAAAACCGCACGGTGACGTCGACGATGTGGTGGTGGTCAAAGGCAAGGTCGACGGTGTGGTCGAGCACGTCGTCGAGGACATGCCACTTTGCGTTGCGGGCATCGGAGCCGGCTTTGACGTAGGGCAGCCACTCCGGGCGCAACAAGGCGGCATAGGCGACGGTGAGCACCCGCATCCGAGGGTCACGTGGTGGTGCGTCAAAGGTGCGCACCTGGCGGAGGTCGGCGAGGTGGGCGTCGAGGCCTGTTTCTTCGGCCAACTCTCGTCGAGCCGCCGCCTTCAACGATGGGTCGGCATGGGCACCCACGCGCACAAACCCGCCCGGCAAGGCCCACTTGCCCTGTTCGGGGTGGACGCCGCGCTCGACGAGCAACACGTGCATCCGCTGTTCTTTGAGGGCCATGACCACGAGGTCGACGGTGACCGCGGGACGAGGGTGGGGGCTGGCCGTCGACGACGCCGACGTTCCTGACGTCGTCACAGAATGCCTTCGTCTTCTTTGATGTTGCCCATGAACCGCTCGCCGATGCGTGCGCCGGCGAACGCCAAGAAGAAGCCGATGCCTCCGCCGATGAGCACCTTGTTGACGCTCAAGTGCAAGAAGGAGTGGGGCAAGAAGATGGAGATGGCCAACGCCAAAAAGACGGAGACGGCGGCGCCGACCGCGGGCTCGTAGATGCGCACGCCTGGGGTGATGACGCCGATGAGGATGCCGCCCAAGAAGTAGCTGCCGAGGTTCAGCAGCACTTCCATCTTCAGGAGCAACATGCGCGAGACGAATTTGCCGAGGAGCACGGGGCCCACGTAGCCACCGATGACGATTTCGATGGTGCAAAACAGCACGATCGACACCACCAGCCAGAACGTCGAAAACGAGCGGTTGTCAGATGTGGGCATGGGCTCCTCTGGTTTGGTGCGTCATCGGCTGCCGATTCTACGTCGACACCGGGGGTGGGTGAAATGTGCGTCCGACACGGCCGCCGTCTTCAAGACACCTCAGCAGGCGGCTCCAACACGTCGGTGAGGGCCTTTTCGTAGACCCACAAGTCGGGTGCATCGAACAGCACAAAGCGCACCTCGTCGAAGGCGTTGGGGAACTCATTGAGGTAGGAGCTCACCGTCGCCAACGCCAAAGGAGCGGCACGTTCGATGGGGTAGCGGTACACGCCCGTGGAAATGGACGGAAACGCCACCGTGCGCAGCCCGTTTTGCCGCGCCAACTCCAAACTGGACACGTAGGCGTTCTGCAGCAAGTCGGCTTCGCCTTGATCTCCTCCGCGCCACCTCGGGCCGACGGTGTGGATGACTTTGTCGGCGGGCAGTTTGCCGGCGGTGGTGATGACGGCCTCGCCGGTTTTGCATCCACCTTGGCGCGCGCGAACGTCTTTGCATTCGTCCAAGATGGCGGGGCCGCCCGCGCGGTGGATGGCCCCATCGACGCCACCTCCGCCCAACAGCGAGGTGTTGGCAGCGTTGACGATGGCCGACGACCGCGTCTTGGTGATGTCGCCTTTTTCGAGGCAGATGTGCGTCTTGAACTCCCGCGGGATGCGTTGGCGGGTGGGTTTGTCGTCGTCGACGGTTGGTTCTGCAGCAGGTTCGGCTTCGACTGGCGCCGCCTGCGGTGTCGGCTGGGGCTCTGGCGTCGCCTTAGCGGCGGGTTTGGCTTGCGCCTCTGTGGGCGTCGACGTGATGGGGGCCAGCGACGCCGATTGCGCCGGTGACGATTGCGCCGGTGACGATTGCGCCGGTGACGGTTGGGCCAAGGCGTCGAAGATGGACATCTGCCCGCCCGACACTGGCTCTTTGGCAGCCTCAGCCGCGGGTTCTGCTGCGACGACGTCGGGCGACAGTGTTGCCGCCTCGTTGTCATCCTCGACCGTCTCAGACTGTTGTGCCTGTGCGTCGTAGCCGTCTTCGGTGTCAGAGACGTCGCCTGCGGCCAACACAGGCTCGACGTCGTCGTCTTCGAAGGCGTTGGCGGCGTCTTCGTCGCCGTCCATCCAAAACGGCAGTTCTTCGTCGAGTTCGTCTTCGTCTTCGTCTTCGTCTTCGTCGACGGCATCGGCAGCAACGTTGTTGGATGCGTCTTCGACGTTGGCGATGGACTCGTCTTCTTCTGCGGCCGCTTCGGCTGCATTGTCGACGACGTCGTTGTCTTTTTTGTCTTCGTTGTCTTCTTTGTCGTCTTCGACTGCGGCGATGGGCGCCGACGCCACCAATGACAGTTGCGGCTCTGGCGCGGGCGCAGCGTCGCCGTCGTCGTCGTCTGTCGATTCGGGCGGCCCTTCCCACAACGCTTCACACCAGCGGCTCTCGAGGTCGGTGAGAGAGAATGACGGCTTAAACGACGGCCACCGCATCTCCAACGCAAGCACGCGGTCGTCGAGCATGGCTCGGGCATGGAGGTCGTCGAGCCAGTCTTCGGGGATGGCCTCTCGCCCGAAGTATGCACCGCACATGGCCCCCACCATGGCGGCGGTGGTGTCGGTGTCGTCGCCCACGGCAATGATGTCTTGCAGGGCGTGCTTGAACTTTTTCGCCCGCAAAAAGAACGCCACCGACGTCGCCACCGACGCCACGCAGAAGCCGACGCCGGCCCGCACGGGCGACGACGTACACGCAGATGCTTCGCGTTCGATGACCTCGAGGAGGTCGGCTTGGGACGCGTTCAGGTGTTGCACGACGACAGCGAGCACGCGCGACATGTCGTGGCTGTCGGCCGTCGTTGAGAACAAGGCGTCGCATTTGTCTTCGCACCGGCGCACGAAGTGCAGCAATGGCTCAAGCGACCACTCCGACAGAGGCGTTGTCGACGTCAATGCCGTTTTCACGCACCACGCCACGGTCGCGGCGGCGGCGATGCCACGGGCGTCTCGGTGGGTGACACGTGCGGTGGCGACGAGCTGGTCGAGCAGCCGTTCTTCGTCGTCGCGGTAAAACAACGCCAACGGGGCCACACGCATGGCGGCGCCGTTGCCCGCCGTCTCTTTGCTGCCAGCGTAGACGTTGTCTTTGGTGAGGGGCGCCCCCTTCTTCAGAGCCATCACCGTCGAGCGAAAGTTGGCGCCGGTGCCACGGTGCAGGCCAAATCGACGAAACCCAGACGGGCCCTCCTCGCGCAACGCGACGAGGTGTTTGGCGAAGGCCAACGTCGGTGCCGACGGCGTCGCCAACACGGCGTCGCACAAGGCGAGTGCCTGTTGGCCGTCGTCGGAGTGCAGCCCAGCCGGGCGCCAGCGGCGAATGCCATCCATCATGCGGTCGACGAGGCCGACCTCGGTGTCGAGGTCTTCACGAGAGAACCCCTCGACGCTGCAGCCGAGGGCGTCGCCCACGAGGAGGCCGTAGAGGCTGCCAGAAATCTTGTCGCGCAACGTGGTCATGAGAACACCTCAAAGGAGCGGGGCCGGAGTCTGCTGGATGGGGTGCTTGTCGACAAGGGACGAAGTCGCCCTGTTTCGGACGCCGGGCAGATTCTTCGTGCGCGCCCCCTATTTCTCGTCGAGGGCGAAGCACGGGCCGTGGTCGTCTTCGCGCAGCAAATCGCGCCCCACCCACGTCCACAAGCATTGGGCGTCGAGCGCGAACCCGCCGTCGTCGTCAGGGTCGGCGCGGCCGTGGGCGAGGGCTTCGACGAACGTCATCCAGGCCTCGATGCGCTCGGGAGCTGCCCGAGGGTCGCCGTGGTCATACAGCGCATACAGTCCGCACGCTTTGCTGCGCCCTTTGACGACGACGCGGGCCACAAAGCGCACCTTGCCGACCATCTCGGCGGCCTCGACGAGGTCTTCGGTGATGAGGATGTCGGTGTCAAAGAAGCGCGTCAGGGCCTCCACCCTCGACGACAAGTTGAGGGGGTCGCCCAAGATGCCGAACTTCTGCACCCCCTGGCTCATGCCCATGTTGCCCATGGCGACGGGCCCGGCAGCGAGACCGATGCCAGCGCCCACCACCTGCTGCACGTCGCGCAGCGTGGCGGCGTCGGTGTCGTCGACGTCGAGGCCGGGGAGACGCTCAAAGAACGCTCGCTGGTCGCGTGCCAGCTCCAAGGCTGCGCGCGTGGCATGCACCTTCTGCACGTGGTCGGCCAGCAGGGTTTGCGATGGCCAATAAAAGCACACCAAGTCGCCGACGTAGTCTTCGAGCCACCCGCCGTGGGCGTCTTGCACCTTCGGCATGGTGGCGTCGAAATACGTGTTGAGAAACGAAATCACCGCCCGGGCCGAGCCCAACTTGCCACAGGCCGTGGTGTAGCCCACGAGGTCGGTCATCAGCACCACGGCGTGTCGGTCTTGTTTTTCAAAGGTGCCGCCCCCGACGTCCGACAGCAACAGTTTGCGCACCGGCGGCGGCAGGTAGCGCGCGGTCAACTCCGACGCCTTCGTCGAAAACGCGAAGTGCAACAAGAAGCTGCCGCCGATGCCGAAGACGGCGCCGAGAAATGGGCCCGCCACCGGCAGGAGCACCACTTCGCCGTTGTGCGCCACGGCCAGGCCCACGCTCACGATGACGACGGGGACAACGACGGGCGCCACCAACGCAAAATGCGGCCTCAGGTACGCGCCGCTCCACACCCCAAAGCCGGCGCCCAACAGCAGCAGCACCAGCGCCAAGACGTCGTGCGGGGTGCGGGGCGCGTCGTCGTGCACCAGCGTCTCGACGGCGTCGGCGATGATGTGGGCCCCCGGCGAGAACCGGCGGTCAGACAAGAACCCCACCGACAACGGCGTGGCGTGCAAATCAGAGAAGAACGACGCCACCTGAATGACGACGACACGCCCCTCGACCAACGGCCGCAGCGGCGCCGCCTGGGCCGCATCGCAGGCCGCCAACGTTGACACCGGCACCAACGGCCGCGATGTCGATGACGTCGTCGTCGGCTGTGAAAACCGAACCCGACTGCACGGGACAACCGTGTCGGCCACCTTGCACGACGACGACGGCGTTTGCAGCGACGCCTTTGACGTCCGCTGCAGCAACGCGTCGACGACGTGGCCGTCAAACCGCGGCACAAAACGCACCACGCCGTCGTCGTGGTCGACGCGAGCGGTGTCGGTGCACACCACCTCCACCTGCGATTGCGCGTCGATGCCCACCAGCTGGGCGAGCGGCGCCTTTTTCACCCGGTGGCCCGACACGCAGGCGTCTTCTTGGCCTTGGCCCAACGGCAGCATCGGTGGTGGCAGGAGGAATTTCGCCGCCGTCGTCGACGACAACGCCATGGGTGGCGCCGCCAAGGCCGGCAAGGGTTCTGCGTCGCATCCGAGCGCCTCTGTGCCGGATTCGGTGTCGGTGTCGTCGTCACCTTCTTCACCTTCTTCGGCGACACACTGCGGACGCAACACCCGCGCCACCGGTGACATCGTCGACGACGAATGGTCAATGCACGTCGCGTAGGGCAACAAGGCATCCGGCTGCGCCAGGATGCTGCCGTCGAGGTACACGCCCTTCGCCCCCAACGCCACCAGCCGTTCGCTGGCGCGGGCGAGCACCGGCAACAACTGAATGCGCGAGACGTCGGTGGGCAGTTTGTCGTCGAGGATGGCCACGGCGGTGTGCGTCCAGGCCTCGCGCGCGCCTTGCACGGCAAAGGCGTCGTGCATGGGACGGTCGAGCGCCTGCCCCCACTGTTGGTGAATCACCGTCGCCAAGGCCGCGCACACCAACACCACGCCGACGAGCACCGCCGGCCGGTCAAACGGCAGGGTGCGCACGAAGATGCGGGTGAGGCGGCGAAGAGGAGACACGCGGGCCACCCTACCTCAACACCGAGGGCGGGCGGGGACGCATGCCGCTCAGTCCAACGGAAGCAACACGGTGAACACGGCGCCTTCGTTGGTGTCGGAGTCGCACCAGATGTCGCCGTCGTGGGCTTCGATGAAGGAGCGCACAATCGACAGCCCCAAGCCGGTGCCGCCGTACTCCCGCGTCGAGGTGTTGTCGACTTGGAAGAACCGCTCAAAGACCTCTTCGGTCTTCTCTTTGGGGATGCCCACGCCGGTGTCTTTGACGCTGATGCGCACAAAGCGCTCTTGCGTCACGCCGAACATGGCGCCGCCGCCGAAGGTGTCGGTGGGGTCTTCTTTTTGATGGCGCCGTTGGCCCGTGAACACGTCGGCCTTCAGCGAGATGGTGCCGCCCTCGGGGGTGAACTTCACGGCGTTGCCGAGGAGGTTCACGGCCACCTGGCCAATCTTCTCTTTGTCGGCGGTGACGGGGGGCAGACCGTCTTGAATCTCGTTCTCGAGCTTGATGTTCTTCTTTTGCGCCTGGGGCACGATGGAGGTGAACGCGTTGCGCAGCACATCCGGCAAGTCGAACGTCGACGGATGCAAGCGCATGGCACCCGACTCGATGCGGCTGAGGTCGAGAATCTGTGAGATGAGCGACAGCAAGCTCTCGCCCTTTTCCATGATGGTGCCGACGTATTCGCGCTGCTCGTCGTTCATGTCGCCGGCCATGCCCTCGAGAAGCATCTCGGAATAGCCGATGACCGACGTCAGCGGGGTGCGCAACTCGTGGCTCACCGTCGCCAAGAAGTTCGACTTCATCTTGTCGAGCTCTTGCAGGCGGTCGTTGGCCTCGCGCAGCACGCGGTTCTTCTCTTGCAGCTCGTGGTAGCTGGCGGTGACCGATTCGATGTGCATCTGCGACGTCAACACCGAGCGGTAGCTGGTGAAGAGGATGACCTCGACGACACGTTGCAGTTGCTGCAGCACCTTCGACACCAAGGTGTCGGGCGCTTCTTTGATTTTCAAGAAGTGCTCGTTGAGCTTCTCGGGGTCGAGCTTGGGCTCGATTTGCATCAGCTGCGGGCTGGGCTCGGTCACCTCTTGCGGCCGGTAGGGGCCGAAGATGAGACGGCCGAGGGTGTCGGCCTCATAGATGATGGGCATGACGACGTAGCGCAGCCCGCTGAAGCAGTTGACGACCTTGGGCACGTCGACGCCGCCGCGCACCTCGAAGGGGTCGTTTTTCAGCCCCGTGACCAGCTGGGTGCTGGCCTGGCGGGTGGCGCCGAACTCGAAGAGGTAGCTGTCAAACGCCGAGGCACCGACACGCACGTCGACGAGCTTTTTGCCTTCGGCGGTGAAGACCTTGATGCCCACGCGGTAGAGGTCGGAGAACGACTTCATCAACTCCCTGAAGGAGTCGAGCTCGACGAGGTCGGCGAGGGAGATCTTCTTTTGCAGAATGCTCTCTTCGCGGGGCGCGGGGTCAGAAGCGGTGGATTCGGTCATGGGGTTGGTCACGGAATCAGACATTGTCGTCGGCCCCCGTGTTGGCGTCGGTCATCTCGCTGCCCATGTCGCCCTGCAGGTTCACACCCGCAGCTTCAAGGTTCATGCGTTGGAAGATGTTGCGGAGAAAGTCTTTTTCGCTGAGCCCGAACTTGCCGGCGAAATCGTGGCGCTTGTTCAGGTTGCGGAAGGTGAGGCGCAGCAGCGCGAAGAACGTCTCGATGACGCCTTCGCCACGGATGGCGACGGCGGTGAACACCGGCTCTTTGCTCGCAGCGCGGATCTGTTCGATTTCTTCGTCGGTGCGGATGTTGGGCAAGTCGCGCTTGTTGAACTGCACCGCGATGGGGATGACGTCGTCGCCCAAAAGACCGTTGTCTTTGAGGTTCTGCATCATCTGGTTCCAGGCGTCGGTGTTGGCCCGCGCTTCGCTGATCTGCGAGTCGGCCACGAAGACCACGCCGTCGGCACCAGAGAGCACGATGCGCCGGGTGGACGCGTGCATCACCTGCCCAGGCACGGTGTAGAGCTTGAGCTTCACTTTGAAGCCCGACCGCGTCTTGAAAAACACCGGCAGCAAGTCGAAGAACAACGTGCGGTCGTCGGCGGTGTCGAGGGTCATCAGCCGGCCACGACTTTGGGGGTCGAGGCATTTGTGGATCATCTGCAAGTTGGTCGTCTTCCCGCTGAGGGCGGGGCCGTAGTAGACGACCTTCAGGGTGATCTCACGCTGGGCGTGGTTGAACTGAACCATAGAAGACCCAAATCTGGGGGCCCGAGTCGCGAAGACCTGGGCCCGAGGGCACCGTCGACCACGCACCATGCGTCGTCGATGATCTGCATCGCCTGTGCCCCAAGAGGGCCACAACCGATGTGTCGCCCGACTGTGGCCGTTTCACCTGCCAAAGAGCAAGCCGACCGGGCGAATGCGCAACCTTGCGTCAGAACAACAGATGTCACTCCGGCACGTGTGCGACTGTGTGAGCCTTTCTCGTCGGCGCAGAGACCGCAAAAAAATGCCGTCCTGTCTGACTCTGCTGTGGCGGCCACGCACAGAATGCGCTCCGCCCTCGCCCGGCCTCTGAAGCCGGCCCACTTGTGCTGGCGCACAACAATTGTGCGTCTGCGCCCCTTGCCATCGGCACAAAAGACCCCTGGTTGAGCACAACGGGGCACCTGGCGTGCCCGCGCAAAGCACGGGGCGTGCACAGACGGTGCGAAACGCACACGAGGACCGCCGGCTGGTTGACAGAGTGCTTCTCTTCAAGGGAAACCACTGTCGTTTGCCGGGCCGATCGCGACTGGCCCCAAGGAGACAACTGCATGGCCAAAACTGAGGACATCGAAGGCTACCTGATTCGCATGGGCGTCCCCTATGAGGAGATCGGTGCCGGCACGTGGATGATCCACGACGAGTACGAGCAGATCGACAACATCGTCGTCAGCCTCAACGAACCCGTCGTTTACTTTCGCGTGAAGCTGATGGACATCCCCGACGGGTGCAACAAAGAAAGCCTCTTTGAAACGCTGCTCACCCTGAACACCACCGACATGATGCACGGGGCCTATGGCCTCGAGAACAACGCCGTGGTGGCCACCGACACCCTGCAGTCGGAGAACCTCGACTTCAACGAGTTCCAGGCCTCGGTCGACAGCCTCTCGCTGTGCATCTCGAGCCACTACCACGGCAAGCTGGGCGAGTTTCACCGCGCCAAGAAGGCCGGCTGACACCCCGGCTCAGAAGACTTTTTTCCCTCGTGCGCTGCGTCATTGGGCTCCCTGACGTACACTGCACCGAAGATTTGAACGGTCGGCGCCCACCACCCAGGTCGGACTCGACCGATCACGAAGGAGACAGGGCATGGCGATTTTCTCTCGCATCGGCACCCTGCTGAAATCCAACGTCAACGACGCCATCAACAAGGCGGAAGACCCCGAAAAAATGCTCAACCAGATGCTGATCGACATGCAGCAGCAACTGGTTGAAGCCAAAAAGCAGGTCGCCGTCGCCATCGCCGACGAAAAACGTCTGCGCAAGCAATACGAGACCGAGAAGGCCGCCTCCCAAGAGTGGGAAAAGAAAGCCATGCTCGCCGTCAAAGCCGGCAACGACGACCTCGCCAAGCAGGCGCTGGCCCGCAAAGGCGAGCACGAAAAAGTCGCCCTCGGCTTTGAGCAGCAATGGCAGGCGCAAAAGGCCGCCGTCGACCAACTCAAAGGTGCTCTGCAAGGGCTGAACAACAAGATCGAAGAGGCCAAGCGCAAAAAGAACCTGCTCATCGCACGTTCGAAGCGCGCCGAAGCCCAAGCGACCATCGCCGAGACCATCGACGGGCTCTCGAACACCTCTGCCTTCGACACCATGGCCCGCATGGAAGAGAAGGTCGACAAGATGGAAGCCGAAGCCGCCGCCACCTACGAGTTGGCGCAAGTGGCCTCGGGCGACGACCTCAAAGCGCAGTTCGACCAGCTGGAGTCGCAAGGCTCCGACGATGCGCTCGCCGAGCTCAAGGCCAAGATGGGTGTGGCTCCGGCCGCGACTGCAGAGCCCGACGAGGCGCAGTCCATCGAAGAAATCGAGAAGCAACTCGAAGCCGAGCTGTCGGCCAAACGCTAGGCAGGCGTTCGACAGTTGTCGACGAGAGCGCCACCCCTCGGGTGGCGTTTTCATTTCTCTTCTGCAAGGGACGCCGACGTGGACAACGAATACGAACAGAGCACGCAAAACAACCGTCGACCGCTGGCGATGGTGGGCGCCAGCATTGTCATCTCGGCGGTGGTTGCGGTTGCGCTGGGCTACCCGTTGCAGCAGTGGCTGCTCGACGTGCTTCCCCCCATTCGAGGCGGGCACGTCGCCTTCTTCGCGATGCCGTTCATGTTCATCGCCGCCTTCGCAGCGTCGACGTTCGGCATTCGCATGGCCGAGCGCAAACGCACCATGGCCCAGATGCAAGCAGCCCTCACCGACGGCAGCGACGGCTTTGCCTCGTTCTCAGACTTGATGGATGAAAGCGAAGAACACATCGTCGACGTCGCTGCAAAAGAGACCGCTGAGGATGGCGGCGCCGAAGAGCCTTTGCGGGTTCCGTCTGCCGACGACATGGCGTCGGCGTCACGTGAAACGCCGATGGCGGTGCCGTCGATGGTGCGCTCTGAACGCGACTGACGATGGATGGGCGGGCCGTCGTGCCGCGATGGCCCAGCCGATCTCACTCGTAGCGGAGGGCGTCGATGGGGTCGAGCTTGGCCGCCTTGGCCGCCGGGTAGAACCCAAAGAACACGCCAATGCTTGCCGAGAAGAAGAAGCCCAGCAGCACCGCCCACGTCGGCACCGATGGAGGGGGGAAATCGGGCACCAGCGCCGACGTGGCGAAGGCCACGCCGTAGCCGAGGGCGATGCCCAACAGCCCGCCGATGAGGCCGAGCAGAGCGCTCTCGGTGAGAAACTGGGCCATGATGTCGACGGGGCGGGCCCCCACCGCCATGCGGATGCCGATCTCCCGGGTGCGTTCGGTGACGCTCACCAACATGATGTTCATGATGCCGATGCCGCCGACGAGGAGGGCCACCGAGACGATGGCCAACACCACCCAGGTGGCGATGTTGGTGATCTTGCCGACGGTCTCCAACAGTTCACTCTGCGAGATGAGCTGAAAGTCGTCGGGTTCGCCACGTCGCAAACGGTGGGCCGAGCGCAACACGCGGCGGACGTCTTCTTTGCTGCGCTCGACGTCGTCAACCTCGTTGAGCTTGATGAGCATGAGGCCATTGGCACGCCGCGCCCCGAGGCTGACGGCGGTGTTGTGCGGCACGATGGCGGCGCGGTCGAAGGGCTGGCCGAAGGCGTTGAGGCCGTTTTTCACCTCCATGACGCCGATGACTTTGAAACTGACGCCGTACAGGCGCACGTGCTCGCCGACGGGACGTTTGAGGCCAAGGTCGCGGGCAAGGTCGGGGCCGAGCACGACGACACGGGCGCGGCTTCTGAGGTCGGTCTTGGAGAAGAAGCGGCCGCGGGCGACAAAGTGGTTCTGAATCTCTGGGTAGCGTTCAGACACGGGCATCATCACCACCTGCTCGACGTTCTGGCCGCGAAACTGGATGCTTCTGCGGTCGAAGAAGAACGGCGACGTGGCCAAGACGTCGTCGACGCGAGCGGCAACGGCAAGAGCGTCATCGGCGGTGATGTCGGGGCGGGCGCGGACCTTTCCTGTGGCGCTGGGGTTGCCGGGCATGGCGAAGACAAAGCCGGCGCCGAGCCCTTCAAGCTGGCCGGTGTACACGGCGAACACGCCTTCGACGATGCTGACCACGGCGATGATGCTCATGACGCCAAAGATGATGCCCAGCGTCGTCAAGAACGCCCGCAGACGGTTCTCGATGATCGACGACAGGGCCAGGCGGAGGGTCTCGAAGAACATCAGGTGTCTTCTCCCTCGACGTCGGCGTCGGCGTCGGTGAGCGCGTCGTCTTCGTTGGCGTCGTCTTCGTTGCCGTCGTCTTCGTTGCCGTCGTGATCGTTTTCGGCGTGCGGCTCGACGACGACGGTGTCGCCGGCCTTGGTGTCTTCGATGACCTTGCCGTCTTTGAGGCGCACCACACGGTCGCAGGCATCGGCCACTTCGTTTTCGTGGGTGACGATGATGACGGTGCGGCCCTTCTCTTTTTGCAGCGACAACAGCAGTGCCAGGATTTCTTCGGAGGTGCGGCTGTCGAGGTTTCCGGTGGGTTCGTCGGCGAGGATGATGCTGGGGTCGGCCACCAAAGCACGGGCGACGGCGACGCGTTGGCGTTGGCCGCCACTCATCTCATTCGGCCGGTGCAAGATGCGGTCGCCGAGGCCGACCTCGTCGAGGGCGGCGGCGGCCATGTCTCGACGCTGCCGTTGGCTCATGCGCCCTTCGCGCCGGTACACCAGTGGGAGCAAGACGTTCTCGAGCGCCGTCTGCCGCGGCAACAAGTTGAAGCTCTGAAAGACGAATCCGATGTGGCGGTTGCGCACTTCGGCGAGGGCCTCGTCGTCGAGGTCTTTCACGGCGATGCCGGCGAGGTGGTAGCTGCCGAGCGAGGGCGTGTCCAAACAGCCGAGAATGTTCATCAGCGTCGACTTGCCCGATCCACTCTGCCCGACGATGGCGACGAGTTCGCCTTCGTCGATGGTCAGGCTGAGCCCGTCGAGGGCGCGCACCTCGAAGCCGCCCATCTCGTAGACGCGGCTGAGGTCTTGCACGTCGACGAGGGCGCTCATGGCGTTTGCCCCTTGCGTCCCTTCGACTTGTCTTTGGCGTCGGTGTTCTTGTCGGTGGGGGCGCCATCGACACCGGCGTCGACGGAAGCCGACAACGCGGCCGGCTTCGGCAGCGCCTTGCTCGACGGAGGCAAATCGACCGTTTCATCGATGGTGACGACGTCGGCATCTTGCAAAGCACGCAGCGCGCGGAAGGGGCCTTCGACGACTTTCTCGCCCGCGTCGAGGCCCGAGAGCACCGCGACGAGGTCGCCTTCAGACGGGCCCAACTCGATGGACTTCTCTTTGGCGACGCCGTTGTCGACGACAAACACGCGGTCGCCTTTGTCGCCGCTGCCTTCGAGGATGGCCGCCACGGGGACGGCAACGACTTTGGGCAGACGCTCGACTTGCACCTCGGCCGAGACGCTCATGCCAGGACGCAGCAAACCGAAGCGCTGCAAGGGCTCCACGTCAGACGGCAGCACGCCCTTGACGGCGCCGGCGGGCATGATGCGCACTTTGACGCCGAAGGAGACGGCGCCGCCGAGGTCTTGCCCGAGCAGGCCCACCTCTTCGACGACACCGAAGTACGGCACGTCGATGGCGCCCTGGGCGCGCAGCTCCACTTGTTGCCCCACTTGCAGGCGGGCCACATCGAGTTCGTCGACGTCGAGCATGGCGCGCAACTGGCTGAGGTCGGCGATGACCACGTGGGGCGTTGACGACGACGGTGCCAATGGACTCCCACCGCCGAGGCCGCTGATGCCGCTGGCGACAGCGCCGACCACTTGGCCGACCTCGAGGCCAACGGCGACGACGGTGCCCGACAAGGGGGCGTTGACGCGGGTGTCGCGCAGCGACTCTTTCGACCGCAACAGATCGAGGCGGGCGCGCTCGCGTTGGGCTTGGGCTTGGCGCACGTCGGTGCGGGCCATGGCCACGCGCGCTTCTTGCGCGCGCACCTGCTCTTGGTTGCCGATGCCTTTGGCGACGAGGTTTTGGTCGCGGGCGAGGTTGCGCTCGGCCTCTTTCAGCAACAGCTGCATGCGCTGCACGCTGGCGTCGGCGGCATCGAGGGCCACGCGAATTTGCGAGACGGCGTTTTGGTACTGCTCGTCGTCGAGGGAGAAGAGGGGGTCGCCTTCGGTGACCTGGTCGCCGACGTTGACGAAGACCTCGATGACGCGGCCGGCGATTTCGGGGGCGACGTCGACTTGGCGTTTGGCGCGCACCTTGCCTTGGGCCAACACTTTGGAGGTGATGCTGCGGTGGTCGGACGTCGACACCCGCACCTCGATGCCCTCTTTTTCGCCGCCGCGCAGGGTGAGCACGACGACGACGCCCACCAACGCCAAGAACACCAACGACGCCCACAATCCGCGGCGATCGGGCCCTGAGGCGGCTTGCAGTGCTGAAGCGGTGGACGTCGACATGGTGCTCTCCGTGCACGACCTGGCGTGCGACAGCGGCTGGGTGACTCTGCCGTCTCGATGGGCTCTCCACCAGCTCCCAGGCTGTTTTTCTGACGCGCGGCGCCGTTGTCGTGTGCATCTGCACACATCCGCGACATTTGTTGGCCTTTGCCGTCGGGAGGCGGGGCAAAAAGACTGCGTTCGACGGCGTCGCTGCTACACTCGCGGCCGCATGCGTTGGTTGTGTTTGGCTTTGGTGGGATTCACGTCTGTCGGGGGCGCTGACGCGTCGTGGGCGCAGTCGGCTGTGCCCGCCCCCAAGGAGCCGGCAGCGGCCACATCCGAACCTCCACCGTTGATGGTGGTGTCGCTGTCGAACCACGCCCAGCTCGACCTCGACGTGATGCGCTCGGGGCTGTCGGCCGCCGGGCTCGGCGTCGTGCCACGCGATGAACGCCAACAAGCTGACAAGGCCCACACCTCGGCCACCGTCGACGGCGTTCGCAGTCTGCAGCTCGAAGCCAAAGGCGCCTACCGCCAACTCAACGTCGAACAGGCCGCCACCCTGCTCGACGAGGCGCACCAGAAATTCTTCACCGTCGTCAACGCCCATCAGCACCGCGGTTTGCTGGTGGAGGTGTTGTTGGCCCGTGCCGAACTCGCCCTCACCGTGGGCAACGCCGACGATGCTGAACGCGACCTGCAGCTGGCGGCGCGTTTGCGGGGTGCGTCGGCGCCGTTGCATCCGGGGCTCTACGCGCCCAACGTCGTCGAGGCCGACGCGCGCGTGCGTGCCAAAGAGGCGGGGCTCGCGCTTGGGTTGGTCGTCTTGCAGGAGCGTGAGGTCGGGCAGTCGACGCCGGGCGCGACGTCGACGTTGACGTTGTTGGTCGATGGCGTTGAACAAGCCGTCCCCGACGCAGGACGTCTCACCCTGCCGTACGGAGAACACTGGGTGACCCTGTTGTCGTCGAGCGGGAGCCAACGCCACCAACGCATTCGCGTCGGCGCCCAGCCCGTGCAGCTGTCGTTTTTGCATGCCCCCTCCGATGCTGCGCAACGACGTCGGGCCCTGCGGGCGAAACTGGCGGCGCTGCAAGCGTCGTCGTCCCAAGCGTGGCTCGTGCCCCTCACCGAGATGACACAGGTGAGTTCGGCCGGTCTGTTTGTCGTCGTGCGCCACGGCCACGCGCCGTTGGTGGCGCACCCCACGCACGGCGTCGAAGCCCTGCCGGTGCGCGCCGACGCCGACGCCACCGTCGTCGGGCAAGCGGTGCAACGTTGGTGGCAAGACAAGACGACGCCGAAGGTGGTTCGCCAGGTGCCACCGACGCCGGTCGCCGCCGGTGACGACGAAGCTTCGGCGTCTTCTGCCGCATTGTGGGTGGGGCTGGGGGCGGCTGCGGTGGGCTCCGTCGTCGTGATTCTGGCGTCTGGTGCGTTGGCACTGTGGGCCGTCAACGAGGCCAACACCTACAAAGAAGAGCAGCCGCGCCCGTACCAATACGTTGAGGTCACTTGCTGTGGGGCGGGCTCATGATGCGGCTGATGCAGGGCCTCCTCGTCGTGTGGAGCTGCGCCGTCGTCGGGGTGGGCTGCACACCGGTGTCGATTCCTGAAGGGCGCATCGGCCGCATCGACGTGGAGTTCACGCCGAAAGAAAGCTGCCTGCCCGTCGTCAACTACCAGCTGTCGTGCTTGTCGGCCGTGCAACTGCGGATGGTGCCGGAGTCGGGTGGCGACGTCGTCGAACGTTGCATCGCCCTCGACGTCGACGACCGGCCGACGCATCTGTTCAACTTCATGACCGGCAACGACGTCTTGCAGAACATGCACGTCGCCAAAGGCCGGTGGCGTCTGCAGGTGCGCGGGGTGCACGACACCGACGTCGATGCCGGCTTTGGGTCGTGTGACGCCGCCAACGACGCTGACCACTGGTTGTTTTGGGGCGAGTCTGAGGTCGTCGACTTCGATGCGCTCATCGACTCCGACGCGGGTGTCTTGCAGTTGAACATCCGCCTCGAGTGCCGCGACTGCCAAGACGGATGTGGCGGCCTCGGCAGCGAGATCTGCCCGGCGCGCATGCCGCCCGCGTTTTGTGTGCCGTCCGACAGCCAATTCACCTGTGCGCGCACCTGCCAAAACGACCAAGCCTGTTTTGATGCATCGCTGTCGTGTGTGTTTGAAGACGGCGACGACAACGGAAGGTGCGCCCCTGACGACGGGGATCCGGTCACGGGGGAGCCCATGTTCTGTGCGCCGTGCGACACGGCCGCCGACTGCGCCACTGGCTTTTTCTGCGTCGGCACCGACGGCAACCGGTTCTGCGCACGCGACTGTCCGCACCACTTTTGTCCGCGGGGGGCGACGTGCAACCGCCTTGGCGCCGGCCTCGCTCAGTTTTGAGAGTCACACGTCGCTGTCGATGAACGCCCACGTTGTGACCTTCGTCGACGACGTGGGCACCCGCAGCAGCGGCACCTCGTCGATGGGCGCCGCCGGCGCCAGCACCCACTCCACGGTGTCGCCGCGCTGCAGCTGGATGCCCTCCATGCCCATGTCGAGTTTGTCGTCGGCCTTCTTGCGGTTGGATCTCGTCGAGGACGCCTGGTTGCGTCGGCGCCGGTCGGCATTTTTCTGACGCACTTTGCGCACCGCATCGCCGACGACACCGAGGGGCCGCAGGGCGATCAGACGCCCGTCCGACGTCAACAGCCGGGGCATGGCGTCGTCGTCGATGCGCTGGTGGATGCCGGTGCGTCCACCCGTCTTTTTCGTCAACCGCAGACGCACCACACACTCGGCGGCCTCGCGGGCGTCCGACTTCGGCAGGCGCTGCAACACGGTGGTGACGACGTCGGTGCTGCACGACAGCTGCAGCGGATGGATGCGCACGCCGTCCCGTCGCCAACGGGCGTTGCGCTTTTGCGTCGACACCAACTGCGCCTTCGCCCGCAACTTCTTGATGTGGGGCACGGCGCGCGCCGCAAATGCAGCAGCGTGGTTCGCGTCGTCGTCGACGAGGCGGGCCACCTCTGCTCCCTGCCAGCCCGTGAGCGCAGCCAACGCCACCAACCGTCTGTGCACCCGCTGTTGTTGCTTGACGTCGAAGCCCAGGTGCGGGGCCGACGGCCGCACCTGCTGGGTGCGCTGCAAATGGGCAAGCGCGCTGGCCGCCTCCTTTTGCGCCTCGGACGTTCGGTGTTGCAGGGCTTCACCGTGGAGCACCCGACATTCGGCCGAGAAGGTGCCCGCGTCGAAGGTCAGCGGAATCTCCCCGGCGAACACGTCGACGTCTTTGCCGATGAACTCTTTGTGAAAGACGTCGCGGTCGACGACAGACAGCGACACCTTGGTGCGCAACTTGAGGGTCACCAACGGCATGGAGACGGCGAACGACGACGTGTCTTGCGGCCCGTGAAACGTCGACGATGCGGCCTCTGGGCCGCGGCCGATGGCGACGGTGACGTTGAGGTCGGGCGCGGCGAAGGCGTCCCACCGCTTGGGATGTTTCACGTAGCCGGTGCACACCAGCACGCCGTCAGAGATGGCGTCGGTCTCGTGATGCCGCAGGCTGTGAAAGACCTCTTCGACGTCGTCGAGTTGGGGGCGGCTGCGTTGGGATGGGCTGGCCCAAGACGGCGCCGCCTGCCGGGAGGCATGCAAGGCGCGGCGGGTGTCAACGGCGGCCGACGCCCACGCGGTGGTGCCCCACAGCGTCGACAAACTCAGAACAACAACAGTGGTGCGGACGATGGCATCCTCCCCGATGGGTCCAGCCGAAGGCTACCAGCGCCGTCATCATCCGCCTGTGCGTCAGAACAAAACCGCACCCGAAGGTGCGGTTTTTGCGGTGCTTTTTCGATGGGCGTTCTCGACGTTGCCGTCAGGGAGCGCGGTCGGTTTGCAGGTAGGTGTTGCCCACCGACAGCCACACGCTGACGCGCACGTTGTCGTCACCTGCGCCCAATGTCTCTTCGGCCTCGGTGACGATCACCGTGTCGCCCGCGCTCACCAAGCCGTCGCCGTCGTCGACGATCTCCACTGCAGTGGGGATGCTTCCGATGTATTGGTTGTTGCGGCTGTAGCTGGCGCTGACGTACAGCTCGAGGCCCTGCCACGACTGCAGTTCGCCATAGTGATCGATGACGACGGTGCCCAACAGGTCGAGGCTGTCGTCGACAAACCCCTCTTCAGATTGCGTGAAGGTGGCGTTGCCTGCAGACCAGGTTCCATGCCCCACGGGGTAGCGCACGTTGGGCCCCACCTCGACGCTGAGGGTGATGCAATCGTAGCCCGACGGGAACACGCCCGGGGTGAGGTCGGTCCAGTCGGCGGCGTTGGGGTCGTCGCTGTAGTGCACGGCCAACCGGTCGCCAGCGTTGTAGACGCCGTTGTCGTCGAGGTCGACCAACTCGAGGCTGTCGCCGCGCACGTCGACGCCGGCCTCACAGCTGTAGGCCACGTGCACCACCAACTGTTCAATGGGGTAGGCCCCGTCGCCGTCCGTGGCGTCGAGGTAGAAGGCCACGCCGTCGGCAGCGGTTTGCTCAGGCGTGGCGTCGTACAACTCGAGGTCGAGGGTGGGCACGTCTTCTTGGCGCGACTGGGGGAAGTACAGGGTCTCGGCCACGACGTCGCCGTCGACGGTGAGGCGCACCGCGTAGCCCCCGACGGGAGCGTCGACGTCGTAGTGGTTCTCGGCTTCGGTGGCGATCAGTTCGTCGCCCTCGTTGACGATGCCGTTGTCGTCGTTGTCGACGACGGTGAACGCCGCCGAAACGGTGGTGCCATCGGGCAGGTCGAGTTCGACGTTGAGGTCGGCGGTGGCGACGGCGCCGTTGCGGATCGAGAAGCGCGCCAGCTGGTCCAACCCCGACGACGCCAACTCGCCGTCGACGAGGCCATACACCCACAGGCGGTCGCAGGGCCACCACAACGGACGGTCTTCAAAGTCGTCAAAGAACGTCGCGGCACACGCCGCTTGCGACGACTGGTCGGTGCAGCCGATGAGGTCGTAGCGGCCAAAGCCTGGGCACAACGCTGCCTCTTCAGCGACGTAGTAGAGCACGTCGTTCTCGGTGCACTGCACGACGTGTTCGGGGGGCACAGGCTCGGCGCCAGCGGTGCGCACGAAGCGGTCTAGGGCGGGCTGGTGTTCACACACCCGATGGCGCATCGACGCCGACTCCTCGACGAACACGGTGAGGGTGTCGTCGTCAAACGAACACGACGCAGGCCACACGCCGCCGTCTTCTTCGACGTAGGTGACGCGCATGATGTTGAAGCCCACCTCCGGCTCGTCGACACAGCCGTAGATCCCCGACACCAGCTTCCACAATGGCGACAACGCCCCTTCGCGAAAGACGACGAAGTCGGCGGTGAGTCGCCCTGCGCGTCCGGAGGTGCCGACCACCTCGTCGTGCCAGGCGTCGGTGCCGACAGGGGCGAGGTCGAGTTCGCCGTTGTTGTTGCCGTCGATGAAGACGTCGACCGTGGCCAGGCCCAGCTGGGCATCATCGGTGCCGGTCAACAACGCCGACGACGGCAGGGCAAAGACGGGCACAGAGAACCGCGTGGGAAACGCGACGTCCAACGCCACTTGCGACGTGCCCGACGTCGACTCTTGGTGCACGACCGAGCAGGCTTGCAGGCGCGACAGCACACCCCAGTGCTCTTCGTTTTCGATGTCGAGCGGCGGGGTGAACTCGGGCACGGCCTCCAGGCATTCGACGAGGTCGTCGTCGTACACCTGCCACTGCAGCGCGGCTTGGGTGGGCGCTTGGGCCGTCAGGCTTCCTTCGACTTGGGCGTTGAGCACGGCGAGGGGTTCGCCTTGGTAGGTGGCGGGGTCTTGCAGTTGGCCGCATCCGACGACGAGGGCGGCTGCCGACGACAACGACACCAGGTGAGGCAGCAGGTGAGGGACAAAGATTCTCATGACAACTCCACATTGGGGTTCATGAAGGTGACTGCGCCAGCGCCCCCATCCGGACATGGGCGTTGTGGTTTTGGAGATCTGCCCCTCGGTGTCATCAGAACTCACCTCCCACGCCCACCAAGACGTCGGCCCGCGCTTGCGGCTGCCATTGCGCCTCGTGCTCGACGACGACGGGCAACAGCTGGCCCGACGCCCCCAATTCCAACAGGGCAAACCAGCCTCCGACGAGGGCAACGCCGGCTTGGCCGCGCACCCCGGCCACCGGCCCCAACGCCCCCGTCCACAACTCGGCCGGCGGCGTCAGCACCGCGCCGATGCGGGCGCCGTCTTTGCGAAAGGCATGTTGCCCGACGGCGACGAGCCCCACGTCGAGGCCGCCGGCAAGACGAACGGGGCCGACATGGCCCTGCGCCCTCGTCGTCACCAGCGCGCGCACCATGCCGTGCTGAAAGGTCCACACTTGCTGCTCTTGTTGTCCGCCTGCAGCGTCGACGGCGACGCCGAGAAACAGCGGCCATTGCCAAAGCCGACGTTGCCCCGCGACGCGCACCACACCGCCGGGCAGGGCCTGCGGCGAAAACGACGCCCCCAACGCAGCAGACGCCTCCCACGGCGTGGCGTCGACGTCGCCTGCACCGCGCGCGACGGTGGCCAGCATCGGCGCGTCGTCGAGGTCGTCCCAGCCCACGGTGGTGGTGCCGCCCCACTCCAATGACAGTTCGCCCCGTCGCGCGGCGCCCGACGTCGGACGCACCTGCACGCCCACCTTGGTGGCGGGCACCGCGAGGTCGACGACGGCCGCGTCGTGCTTTTCGACTTCGACGATGACCCGGCCGGTGCGCGCGTCGAGCAACAGCACGTGCCCTTGGATGTCGCGCTGCAGCCGCACGACGGCCCGCGCGCGGGCCAGCTGCGTCAGCACCAGGTCGCCTTCGCCTTCGAGCTGCAGTTGCAGCTGGGGATGTTGCGCAGCGGCCGACGCATGCGTCTTCGTCAGGGTCTGGGCGTGGGCGACTTGCCAGGCTTCGGCCAGCGTGACTTGGCCGTCGTGGTCGACGTCGGCGGCGCCGCGCAATCCCGCCAACAGGGCGTGGGTGAAGAAGGCGCCTTCGATGGCGTCGCTCTCTTGCGCGATCTCCCCCGTCTTCGACGCAAACATCAGCACGACGCCGTCGGGCGCGGGGGTGCGCACCACGCTGCCTTCAAAGCGGGGGCCCACGGTGGCGCCTCTCGTCGTCGACGACGACGTGCGGCAGGCATCCAACACCACCACGGTGGCGGCCGCGGGCAGCCGCGCGACGGCTGCCTGAAAGACGCTGACATCGAGGTTGCCGTCGGTGAGGTGCAGCGACGTCTCGTCGCCATGTCCGGCGTAATGCAAGACCACTTCGGCGCGCTCGCCTTGCCGCCGCACTTCTTCAAGATTGCCCTGCAGTTTCAACAGGGCGTCTTCGACGTCGCGCACGGTGGGGTCGTGCAACACCACACTGCGCGACGGATGCACCCCGCCCAACTCGGTGAATACCGTCTCCATCTTCTCGACGTCAGACTGTGCCCATTTCAGCGTCGCCTCCCCTTCGCGTCCTTGGGAGGCGCTCACGCCAAAAAAGAACCGAGTGGCGGCGTGGCTTGACGGCGACGCCAATCCCAACAGCACACCCCCCAGCACACCCCACGTCGCCCACCACCGGGGCGACGCCGACGCGGATGTCATTGCGGCTCTTTGCTGTAGCGCCATGTCATCGCCCCCTGTGGCACCTGGCCGGCTTCGAGTGCACGTCGACGAACACCGACGTCGGCCGCGTCGCACAACACCGCCACCAGTCGTTCTTCGCCGACAGCGTCGTCGAGCACCAGGCTCGACGGCTGGCTCCATTTGGGTTGGTCGACGTCGCTCTGCAGCAACACCGTGCCCCGCCCGCCGCTTTGCAGCGCCAGCAACAAGGTGTGCCCGACGCCGCCTTCGATGTCGACCCGCAAGGCGTCTCCTTTGCGCAGCAGCACTTGCGGACGGCCTTCAGAGGGCGCCGTCGACGGCAACGCAAACAGCCGGTCGCCGCGCTTTACGGTCACCGTGGCTGCGAACGTCGCGCTTCCTCGGGCGACGATGCCGTCGCCTCCTGTCGTCGACGAAGGCAGGCCCACCACCAACAGGGCGGCCATGGCGAAGGCGGGCATCGTCCACCACCAGCGCTGCCAAAACGGGCGCGGGGGGGTGTCGTCCAAAAACGCCGGCGGGGGATGCAGCTGCGCGAACGCCGCCTGCGATGCCCGGCGGTCGTCAATGTGGGCCTGCAATGCTGGCTGACGCTGCAATTCGACCTCGAAGGCGGCGCGGGCGTCGGCGTCCAGCTCGTCGGTGAGGTAGCGCTCGATGTCGCGGTCGGTCACCGGGGCAAAGGTGGCGAAGTCAGGCATGGGCCCCCTCCTGCGGTTGGTCAAAGGTGCGTGCGTGGGCGAGAAACGACGTCAGCGAACGGCGGATGGTCTTCTCATTGAGCTGCAGTTCGGCGGCGATGTCGTCGAGGCTGAGCTCGTCGAAATAGCGGCGAATGACGATGAGCGCCGTGCGTTCGTCTGTGTGCGACAGCAGCGTCCGCACGAAGTCGCGTCGCACGGCACTCGGCCACAGATCCAACGCCTCCACCGTCGAGGGCAGCTCGCCGTCGGCGGCCACCGGCAGACGCGCCCGACGTTTGAGGGCGTCGAAGCAGGCGCGGTCGGCGATGGTCAACAACCACGACAGCGCCGAGCCCCCGCGGTACGACCGCTGGTGTTTGTGGGCGCGCAAAAACGTCTCCTGCAAGAGGTCATGCGCCAGGGCGTCGTCGGCCATGAGCCGACGGCAGCGCCGCAGCACGGGCTCGCCATATCGCAGGTACCAGGCCGACAGGTCCATGTGAGGGTGACGCTCCTTGGCCGCCAAAGTGGACATCGGATCTGCCGAATTCGACATGTTCAACGTCAGAATCCTCAGATGCAGATGTGGGTTGTGCTCCTGCCGTCTACCTCGGCCGGGCTGGCGCTCAAATGCGGCGAGGTGCTATCCAAACAGCACGGCTGAACCTGCGGTCGTCTCCTGGTGTCGTTCAACCATGCCTTCGTCGAGTGAACCTGCCACGTCGTCCATGTCGCCCCAGGCGACATCGTCGTCGGCTGCCTCGACGCCAGCGTCCGCCGTCGAAAACGGCGCCACCGGCCCCGCCCAACCTGCCGCCGCTGTGACGTCTGCCGATGGCGAAGACGAACAGCTGATGCGCGCCTACAAAGAAGGCGACGTGCAGGCGTTTCACCGGCTGGTCGAACGGCACGAAGGCCCGCTGTACCGCTTCTGTTTGCGCGCCTTGGGCGACAAAGAACAGGCCGCCGACGCCGCCCAAGAAGTCTTCATGCGCATCGTGCGCAACGCCGCCAAGTGGGAGCGCAAGGCGAAGTTCACGACGTGGATGTACACCATCGCCCGCAACTACTGCATCGACGAGGCACGCAAGGCCCGGTTTCGCAAAACCGACAGCCTCAACGAGACCATCGGGCAAGACGACGACGGCGGCACCGAAAAACTCGACCGCGTCGAATACGAAGGGCCCGACTCCGCCCGCCTCACCGACAGCCATCGCATCCGCGCCGTTGTCGACGACGCCTTGGCTGAGCTGCCTGAAGAGCAGCGCCAAGTGTTCTGTTTGCGTGAGTACGGCGGGCTTGCCTTCAAAGACATCGCCGAGACCGTCGGCGTCGGCGAAAACACCGTCAAAAGCCGCATGCGATACGCCCTCGCCGCCTTGCGCAAGGCGCTGGTGGCGGCAGGGTTTCACCCGCCCAACAGCCCCTAGGGGAGGTGTGGGCGAACGGCCGCCTGCATCTCCCGGCCCTTTGGGCACGGCACGGCTTTGCGGCCCCGGGGTGTGATCGGCCCCAAACAAATGCGCAGCGCATGCATTCCCCGCAGATCAACTGAGATCGTCCGACTTCGTCGTCCGTTTCTCACTCCAGCCCACACGGCTGTGAGGCCCCCTTCAAGCGCCGCGCGCGATGTGAGAACACATCGTCAGCTGCCTGGTTCCTCTTTCTTTGTCACCTTCTCATCACGAGACCCTCGACCTCATGACGCCCGACACCGAAGCCCTGCTCATGGCCTATGTCTACGGAGACCTCTCCGAAGACGCCGCCCGCGCGTTCGAAGCCCAGCTCGACGCCGACGCTGAGCTGCGCGCTGAGGCCGACGGCATGATCGCCATTCGCGACCTCCTCGAAGACGACAAGTCCTTCGGGCTGAGCGCCGGCCTCGATGTTCCTCCGGCCCACCTGCGCCAGGCCATCTTTGAGCAAGAAGCGCTCGAACGTCCGGCCGAGATTCGCCAAGCGGCTCTGCAAGTGTCGGCGCCGTCGCCCCAAGAACGCATGCCCTTTGTGCAGCGGTTGTCGACGTGGATCTTCGGCGGAGGCACCCTCGCCTTGGGCGCTGCCGCCGTGTTGTTCTTCGTGCAAAACAGCGACCGCCTCGAAGCGCCCGACATGGCCGCCCGCAGTGTCGCCAGCGCGCCCGTCGCCGACGAAGAAGGCGCCGCCGCTCCCGCCGCCATGGCCAAAGCCGAAGCCCCTGGCGACGGCAAAGCGCCACAAGGCGCGTTCAAAAACGAATTCAAAGAAGCGCCTGAAGCCAAGAAAGCCGACAGTGCCGACCCGCAAATCGCCGACAACTTGCGCGTCAACCGAGCGACCGGCAAGGCGGCCTACCCCACCACGACCAAGACGGCTGAACGCGACAGCCGCACGAGTTTGCGCCGCAAGACCCCGGCCTACACCGACGACGTGGCCAAAGACGCCAGCCGTCGCCAGGCAAGGCTGCTCGACCGTGCCGAAGGCGAAAAGGCCGCGGCCGAACCTGAGGTGCAACAGCGCGCCCGCAAGGCCAAGAAGAAGGCCAAACGCAAAGCCAACGAACCCACCTTCGATCAGATGGCCTCCGGCTACGCCCGCGGTGGGAGCGCCCAAGCCCCCAGCGGCAACCTCGGCAGAATCGCCGACGTCGACGACGGCGCCTACCGTGGAGGCGGTGGCGGTGCGGCCAAGGGCGCCGGGCGGTCTGGCGAAACCGAACAAGAAGAAGCCGAACTGCAAACCGCAGAGGTGCCTGCGCAACAACAGTGGGCGCCGCAGATGGACAACAAGTGGTCGCCGCCCCCCATGGAAGCGGCCGACGAAGACGACGTCGACGAGAGCATCGCCGACCAGGGATTCGGTGGCGCCGCTGCCGCAGATGCACCCCAGAACTCCCAAGACAAGAGCTCCCAAGACAAAGCCTTGCGTGAAGAGTCTGTGGCCAAGGCCGACGTCGCCGACCAAAAGCCTGCCAAGGTGGCCAAGCCAGCGCCGGCCCGTCGCCCCGCGTCGTCGTCGGCGCCAGCGTCGAAAGGCCCGCCGACCCCGCCCAAGGCCGCCCGCGACTACAACCAGAAGCTTCGCAGCAGCAAGAAGGGCAAGAGGTCGTTGAGCAAACGCGACCGCCGTCGCGACGACGAGAAACGCAAGTCGCAGCGGGCAGCGCAAGACGAGCAGGTGCAGCAGTTGTTGGCCACCGCCTTGCGCGAGTTGAAGACGGGCAATCCAGCATCGGCGCTGAACATCTTTCAGCAAGCCGAAGTGCGCGACCGTTCACGTCATGCTGGGGTCATCCCCGTGGTGGGGCAGATGCAGGCCCTTGAAGCCTTGAAGCAGCATCAGGCCGCCATGAATCTCTTGCCTCGGGTGCGGCGCGCCCAGAAGAACACCGAAGGCCGGCCCGAAGGCCTCGAAGTGGGTGCCCGCCTCGCCGAGACATTGGGCAATTGGGCCTTGGCCGAGACGCTGTACCGCGAACTCATGGGCTACAAACGCTTCAAGCGCAAAGCGCAAAAAGGCGCGGCCCGCTCTCGCAAGAAAGCGACCATGCGCAACATGGACTTCGAAGCCGCTGAGGCGGCCCCCGCAGCACAAAAAGCCGAATAGGGCCGCCGCTCCGTCTACGACTCGGGGTTCGCCTGGTGGCCCTTCAGCCAGCTGTCGATGTGCACGTCGATGAAGGCGTCGACGTCAAGCGGACGGCATTGGCTGCCGAGCAAGTCGACTTGGTGCAACAACGCCAACACCACCGGCCCCACCAGTGCGAGTGCGGCGGCGCGCACGTCGACGACGTCGATGTCGCCGCGTTCTTGCAGCCGGTGCAGGAGGATCTCCCCTGCTTGCAACGTGGGCTCCAGCTGGTGGTTCACAAACAGCGGGCCGCGGGAGGCGCTGCCCAGACCCACGCTCAAGCCCGTCGCCAGCCGTTTGCCAGCGCCAAAGCGCACCCAGGCGACGTGCAGGCCTGAGAGCCAATCGCGCAGCACTTGATGCAGGGTGCGGTCGCCGGGCTCCAGCAGGTGGGCGTAGTGCTGACGGCCCACGTCCGCATGCGCCTGCATGGCGGCTTCGACCACGCCGTCGTAGCTGCCGAAGTAGTGCTTGAGGGTCGGCAGAGACACGCCTGCCACCCCCGCGATTTTGCTCATGCTTTGCGGACGTCCGTCGGCGTCGACCAGGGCATCCAGCAGTTGCACCGCGAGGTCACGCCGTTTGCGCTCGTAGTCCGGATTTCGTTTTCCCAGCGGTCGTCCCATGGCGCGTCCCTCTGTGGGTCGGGGTCTAGTAGCAAATTCTGTGGGATCTGGGTGAATCCACTTGCACCTGAACCTGTTCAAACCCTATTCATATCTGTGTCACGATAAAGATAAGAAACAGGAGCCCTCGATGCCACGTGTTTTGCTCAGCTTCACCCTCTCCAGCACCGCATTTGCGGCCGTGTTGGGCTTGGTCACCGTGGTTTTGGCCGGATGTGGCGGCCCAGACCTCCCCGACGTCATTCCGGATGAGTCGGTGGGCAGCTGTGTGTACGAAAACCGCTTCGCCGACAGCGAAGAATGCGTCGAATACCTCGGCAGCGACTGGACCGAAGACAGCGCCGCCGCCGCCTGCGCCGAAGCGGAGGGTGCTTTCTCCGCCACGGCGCGGTGCGATTACGCCGCCCAGCTGGGCACCTGCCTCACCGGCGGTGAAGGCGACCTCATCCGCTACTTCTTCCCAGGTGAAGACGAGGCCGACTGCTCCATCGCCCGGCAGGGCTGCGAGATCTTCGCCGGCGGCGCCTTCACCGCAGGCGGAACCTGTGGCGGGTTCGACTTCGACACCGGCGGTGGCATCGGCACCGGGGGCAGCGTGTTCATTCCCGAAAGCGAAACCTGCGTCGACGACGACGACGGCGAAGAAGTGTGCACCCGCAACATGATCTCCGCCTGCACCGAAGAGGGCAAAAAGTTCAACGAGTTCGGCTCCTGCGAAAACGTGGTCACCCAACGCCCGTATTGGGGTGCCCCGCCCGCCCCCTCCTACGAAGAAGGCAAGACCGACGACCCCCGCCTCGACGACGCCGACTGGGTGCGTGAGCGCGACTGGGTGCGCGACCAGCTCGAAAGCTGCGCCTGCATCTGCTGCCACTCCAAAGAGATCTCCCCCGACGGACCCGGCAACTGGTTCACCGAAGACCCCCTGTGGCCCGACACGTTCTACGCCACCGGACTCGCCATGAACGCCGGATGGGTCGACTCCTCCGCCTTCGGCGCCTACCCCGCCGACGAGAACAACGGCTTCACCCGCGAGGGCCTGGGCGCCCCTTCGACCGACAAAGATCGCATGGTGGCCTTCTTTGAGGGCGAGCTCCAGCGCCGGGGCTACACCCAAGACGACTTCGCCGACATGAAGCCCTACGGCGGCCCCCTCTACGACCAACTGGTGTACGTGCCCAGCGCCTGCGAAGAAGGCCAGCGCGTCGACCGCGACGGCACCATGCACTGGACGGGCGGCCCCGCCCGCTATGTCTACATCCTCGAGGCCGACGCCGCGAACCCAGGTGCGCCGCCCAACCTCGACGTCCCCGACGGCACGCTGTGGCACTTCCGCATGGACCCAGGCCTCGACGCTGTGCTCTCCGGCGAGGTGGTCTATGGCGAACGCCCCGTCGACGCTCTGCAACGCGTGCCCGCCGACGGCGGCGACGCCCCGGCCCTCGTCGAGGGGCAAGAATACCTGCTCTACGTCATGGCCGACATCGCCCTCCCCGTCAGCCGCTGCACGTTCACCTACTGAAGCAGGTGCAGGCGGCCTTCGCCGACTGGGTGCATGCCCCGGTCTGCCGCCGAATCCGCCTTGCTCGCAGCGTTCGCAGCTTCTACAGGCCTCCGAGTCGTCGACGACGACATCGGAGGCCGCATGCGTTGGAGCAAAGGCGAACTGCCCACCCCCGAAGAACGACAGTGGATCCTCGACACCTTTCATTGGTGCCTGCGCCACGGCGGAGGTGTGGTCGAGCTGGCGCATTCGCCGTTGGTGCTTCCCGACGACGATTTCTTCCCCGTCGACCTCGACCAACCCGCTGACGCCCGGGCCCAACAGCTGCTGCACCTGGTGGCCGAACACGCCGGCCTCGGTGACATCGACTTTCAGCTGCACGTCATCGACGACGCAGTGTGGGCCGAGCAAGGCCCACCGCAGATGGAGCTCATCGACGACGTCATGCCCATCCCGGTGCCAGCGTCGGTCATTGACGTCGAAGACGATGCCGACCTGCTCGCCCTCGTCGATGTCTTCGTGCTGGAGGTGGCGTTCTTTCTCACCGGGTCGTTTTCGACGGAGCCGCCGTCGCGGGTGGCCATCCCCTACGCGCAAAAAGAGCTGGGCGAAGACGCCGCCGCCGAAATTGCCGCCGTGTTCATGGGCTTTGGTGTGTTCATCCTCGACACCTGTGTGGCGCGCATGCCGAAGGGCAAGCTGACAGACGACCCCGGCCTCAGCGACGTGGGCGCGTGCTTTGCGTTGGCGCTGTTCATGGTGTTGCAGGAGCTTCCGTACGCCTTCGCACGAGAATTCATGCCGAAAGCGGCGCGGGCGACGGTGAAAAAGTGCATCACGGCGCTGGAGTCGACCTTCGCCGCCGACGTCGAGCGTTTGAAGGTGGCCGGCTTGCCCGGCGGAGCGCCCGACGAAGGGCCCGTCGGCTGACCCACAGGCGAACGTGAGAGGCATGCGATGGCACACCTTTGGTGGTGGCGCCGGGATCTCGCTACACTTCGTGCATGGCTTCACCTTTGGCACTGCGCAAGCTGCTGGCGCCGTCTTTGATGACGTGCGCTTTGCTCCTTCCTTCTTCTTCGTTCGCGTCGACCTCGACGTCGACAACCTCTGGTGTTGTCGTCGACACCGTCGACGAAGCCCGCATCGCGCGACGCAAAAAGAAGCGCAAGATTCGCTACCGCAAGAAGAAGGGCAGCAGCGCCAAGAAAGAAGACGAAAAGAAAAAGGCCGAAGAAGCGGCCGCGAAGAAGGCCGCCGAAGAAGCGGCCGCGAAGAAGGCCGCTGAAGAAAAAGCAGCGCAAGAAAAAGCGGCCCAAAAGAAAGCAGCCCAAGAAAAAGCGGCGCAAGAGCAGGCCGCCAAGAAGAAGGCTGCGGCCGATCAAGCGGCAAAGCAGAAGGCGGCCGGCAAAACCACCACAGAGGCGCCCGACGCTGCCGTGGCCGACGCCGCACCCGTCGACGACAAAGCCGCTCCCATCGACAAGACGGGAGGCGGCAAATACAAAGACCCCGACGTGCTCTTGAAAAAGGCGTTCACCCTCTACAACGACCTCGAATACGACTTGGTGATTCCGCTGGCCAAAGAGGTGCTCGCCAACCCCTTTGCCGACGTGCAGAACCAACTCGATGCCTACCTGCTGCAAGGCAGTTGCTTGGCCATTGTGGGCGACCCCATCGAGGCCGAAAAGCCGTTTCGCTTCTTGCTGCGCGGCCGCCCGGACTACGACATGCCCGCCGACACCCCGCCGAAAATTCTGGCGGTGTTTCGCAAGGTGCAAGTCGAAGAACGCGCCATCATCGAGACCACCCGTGAGCTGGAGCGTCAGCGGGTCATCGCCTCGCTGCAAATCGAAGACAAAGCCATCGAAGACGCCACCGGGGGCGTGCCCATCCTCTTCGACATCGGCCTGCGCGACCCCCGCGGCGCCGTCGGCCAGGTGCGCGTGTTTTACCGCCGCCAGGGCGATGAGGCGTTTGTGTCGCTGCCGCTGCAGCTGGCGCCATCGGGGCGGTGGATCGGCGAAGTGCCTGGGTCGTGGTCAGAGAACGAAGACGGATTCACCTTTGAGTATTACGTGACCACCTTCGACCGGGAGGGCTCGCTGCTCATTGCCCAGGGCGACGAGACGGCGCCCAAGACAACGTCGGTGGCGCCCGGCTTTGTGGCCGACGCGGTGCCCTTTTACGAGACGGTGTGGTTCTGGGGCACGGTGGGCGCGGCCGGTGCTGTCGTCATCGGCTCGGGTGCCGCCCTCGGCATTGTGGCGTCGATGCCGCCCATCACCGACCTCGGCACCGTCAGCATCGACTGACGTGTCTTCGGCGCAGGATCAACAGCCCCAGAACCCGGTGTTTCTGGAGGGCTTCGCCCTTTGCGCCTGGGGTTTCGCCTTTCTGCTTTGTGCATGGCATTCTCGGCTGGGAGGAGGTGGATCGCCCACCTTCCCCTTCATGCTCTGACCCGTGTGTGCTCATGACCTTCGGCCCCCTCTCTCGAGCTCCAATCGCCGCTGCGGCGGTCGCGCTGGCGCTGCTGTCTCTCACCGCTTGTGGGTGCGACAGCGGCACAGGAGACGGCCCCGAGCCCACGGTGCCCACGCCTGCAGTGGAGCCCGAAGACGGTGGCGAACTCATCGACGGCGGCCCTGAAGACGCCGGCATCGTCGACGCTGGGCCCGTCGACAGCGGCGTCGATGCCGGGCCTCCGCCGTTGACCGTTCCCCAACAGGCTGAGGCGCTGTGCTTGGCGTACATCCACGGCATCGCCAACCGCGAATTGCAGTCGTTTGAGTTTGCCGACCGGTGCTCGGCCGACGACCTGGTGCCCGACATCGTCACCCAGCCCGAGCTCGTCGACGTCGACACCAGCCGGTGCTTGCCGGGCCGCGACGAACACAGTCTGTTTCTCACCGCCCTCGAAGGCGGTCGCCTCACCATCGACATCGACGCCTTCAACAGCTGCCTCGACGGCGCCCGCGAGCTGCGCACCACCTACGCCGCGCTCGACGACATCGACACCCGCCTCACCAACCTCAACAACCACCTGCTCGCCAGCGACTGCCAAGGCGTGTTTGCCCCCCAACAAGGCGAGGGCGACCCTTGTGTGCAGGCCTGGGACTGTGCCGACGGCCTCAGCTGCCAAGCCGACCCCCGCTCGGTGCAGGGCTTCGCCTGTTTGGCCCCCGCGGCCGTCGGCGAGGCCTGCCACGACACCCCCACCGCTGGGCAGCTGCCGTTGCGCATCTGCGGCCCAGAGGCGGCGTGCTTTGACAACGTGTGCACCGCCCGCCTCGACGTCGGCGCCTTCTGCGACGCCTCCACCGTGCCGTGTGGCGGCGAGCTCATCTGCGGCCCCGCAGGCTTTTGCGCCCCGCGCGGCGAGCTCTCTGCCCCTTGCACCTTCCCCGACCACTGCGCCGACGGTTTGGTGTGTTCGAACAACGTGTGCATCGAGCCTCCGCCCGTCGAACAAGCCATTCTCGACGGAGAAGACTGCTTTTTGGGCAACACCTGTGAAAGCCCCTGTTCGGTGTGTCGCCCACAAACGCCCGGCATGCTCGACACCAAATGCCAAGACCGCGGCGACATCGGCGAGGCCTGCTCCAACCAAGACCACTGCCGCCAGCAGACCTACTGCACCGTCGCAGGCACCTGCGAGGCCTACCGACAGGTGGCCGAGAGCTGCTCGCTGCAAGACCCTTGTGACGACGGGCTGTACTGCAACGACGAGTTCAACCTGTGCGCGCTGCTCCCCACCTTGGGCAACCCCTGCACCGAGGCGGGGCCCAACATTTGTGGCGAAGGCTTCTGCTCCTTTGGCGTGTGCGTCGCCGGCACCGTCGGCGACCGCTGCCTCTCCGACGCCCAATGCGCGTCGGGGCACATCTGCGAGCCCGTCGAGGTTGAAGGCGACGCTGGCGTTCTGCTCGAGAACCAATGCATCTTCGCCCCCCGCGTCGGCGCCCCCTGCTCGCGCAACTTGCGGTGTGTCGAGGGCGCCTTTTGTGACGGCACCGGCCGCTGCCGCAGCTTTCCCGGCCCGGGCGAAGCCTGCCCCCAAGGCACCTGCCAGGCGGGCTCGTTCTGCGCCAACGCCGGCACCGACTCGGCGGTGTGTGAACGGCGGCGTCCCCCTGAGTCGCTGTGCACCCTCAACGCCCAATGCGCGTCGGGCATCTGCCTCGAAGACGGGGTGTGCTCGGCCATCACCCCCACCACCGACACCCTCGTCGACACGTTCTTGTTCTTCGTCGGCTTCGCCGGACTCCCCCTGATGGTGTGGCGTCGTCGACGAAAGAAGGCGGCATGACGTTGCGCGTGACGCGGCCGCTGACCCTCGGCTTGGCCATGCTGTGGGCGGCCACAGCTTCGGCCACCGACGCTGGCGTGGCCCCTGCCGATGCAGGACCGTCTTCTGAAACCGCTGAAACTGCGCCGAAGGCAACAAACGCGCTGCCCCCACAAGTCGTCGTCGACTTCGCCCCCCTCGTCGAGCGCATCGCCCCCAGCGTTGCCACCGTCGTCGTCGAAGGCGTCAGCGGCAAAAGCCGCGGCGGTGGGTCAGGCTTCTTTGTGCACCCCGACGGATGGCTGGCCACCAACGCCCACGTCGTCAGCGATGCGTCTGGCGCTCATGTGGTGTTGCACGACAAGAGCCAACGCAAAGTGCTGGGCAGTTTGGTCGTCGACAAAGACCACGATGTGGCTGTCGTTCTCGTCGAGGGCTACGACGCCGAAACCAAGCCCGCCCCCGCCCTGAGACTGGGCAAATCGACGGAGCTGAAGAAAGGCAATCCCGTCGTCGCCTATGGCGCGCCCAAGCTGCTCGACGGCACCTTCTCGCAGGGCACGGTGTCGTCGTTTCGAAAAAAGGGCATCCCGGCGCACGTCATTCCCGGCGAGCGGACGACGTCGATGAAGCAGTCGCTGGTGCAGCACAACGCATCCATCGCCCATGGCTCAAGTGGGTCGCCGTTGATGCGGGTCGACGGCACCGTCGTCGGCATCAACACCTTCATGCTGCCGGGCGAGCAGAACCTCAACTTCGCGGTGCCCGTCGAGCAACTGCAGACCCACCTCGACCAACTGGCATCGCAGACGCCGCCCAAGGTGCATTCGTTGGCCCACGGCAAAGAGGGCAAGCCCTACCTCAACCTCGTCATCAGCGCGGTGGTGTTCTTGGCGCTGGGCATCGGCTGGTGGGCCCTCGGTCGCAAACGCGGGTGACGACGTCGACGGCTGCGGAGGCGACGGTGCATTTGTAGGCATTGTGACGGCCCTTTGCGTCTGGCATGCATGAGGGGCAGCCGCAGCCTCTGCTGACGGCCCTTTGGTGGAGACTCCCTTGGTTCCAGTTCTCTTCGAAGCCTTTGGCGTGCAGTTTCACTCGTATGCGGTGATGATCGTCTTGGCCTTCACCTTCGCCGTGCTGCTTGGCGGCTACTTGGCGGTGAAAGACGGACGCGACATTCTCGACGTCGTCGAGGGCTGCATGGTCATCGTCTTGGCCGCCGTGCTCGGCTCCAAGGTCTTTCACACCCTCTTCGAGGCCAAAGGCCACGACCTCGGCGACGGACGCGTCGCAGAAGGCCTGCTCGACCTCCTCGCCGTCGACCCCTGGCATTGGGCGCGTTTGTTCGAGCCGGGCTACGTGTTTTACGGCGGCGCCGTCTTCGGCACCTTGTTCGGCTACATCTTCGTCAAACGGCGCGGAATTGACCGCATCGGCGCCGTCTTCGACTACGCCGCGCCAGCGTTTGCCTTGGGCATCGTCATCGGACGCTCCGGCTGCATTCTCGGCGGCTGCTGCTACGGCATCGCCACCGAACTGCCGTGGGCCATCCACTACCCGCACACCCACCCCACCGGCGGCATCGGCGTGCACCCCGTGCAAGCGTACGACGTGTTCTTCGGCCTCGCCGCCATGACCCTTAGCTTGGTGCTCATGAAGAAGCGGCGGTTTGAAGGCGAGGTCTTCGCCTTTGTCATCGCATCGTATGCGGTGTGGCGCTTTGCCACCGAGATGTTTCGCGGCGACGGCGATCGCGGCGTGTGGTTCGGCAACATGTTTTCGACGTCGCAGCTGGTGAGTCTGTCGGTGCTGCCCATCGCCTTGTTCTTCTGGTGGAAGAAGCGCCAAAGCGTGGCCCAGGCGACGGTGCCTGACGACGTCGCGCCCGCCGAGTCTCCCGCCGAGGATGCACCATGAGCCGCTGGTTCTCGACGCTGCTGCCGTTGGCCATCGCGTTGGTGTTGTCGACGTCGAGCTGGGCGCAGACGCCCGCGAAGACGACCGCCCCTGGCGATTGCGCCGAGACGTTTGACGCCGTGGGCGACGCGTGCACCTCGCCACAGATGACGCCATTGGCCGCCCCTGGTGAGCCGCTGTCGACGCGAGAAGACCTCGGCAAAGGCGCTCCTGACGCCTTTGAAGACCCCCACGCCATGGGCTGGCGGTTGGTGGGCGCGGCGGGCGTGGCTTCGGTGGTGGGCGTGGGCCTCATGGCAGCGTCGGCGGCGTATTTTCAACAGATCGCCAACCCGCGTTCTCCGTCGGGCCATGGCGTCAACGAGCTGCCGGGTTTGATTCAAGGCCAGGTGGTGTTTTCGCAACTGGCGGTGGGGGCGTGGATCGCCACCGCCGTGCTCGGCGGAAGCGGGCTGGTGTTTTTCACCTTCGACCCGCGGTCGGGTAAGCTGCGCTTCGACGATCCCGAAGCGGACTGACGACGAGACGCCATGACCCCCTTGCTGCTTGCCAGCCTTGTGATGTTTGCCCCGGCGGCCGACGTCGAAGACACCGCGGCCACGCAGGTGGCGTTCTTCGACCTCTTGCCCAAAGACGGGGTGTCAAAGAAGCAGGCCAAAGGCATCAGCGTGATGTTGCGCGAAGCCCTCGACGACATCGGCGCCATCGAGCTGAAGAAGAAACGCAAAGACGACAAAAAGGCCGCCCGCAAATGCGACCTGCGTCCCAAGTGTTTGGGCAAGGCCGCCTTCTCCCGCGGCGCCGACGTGTTGTTGACCGGCACCTTGCACACCGCCGACGAAGGCTTCGAAGTGCGCCTGCAGGTGGTGTTGAGCAAAGACGTCGAGGTCGACCGCGAAGTGGAGGGCATCCTCACCGGCAGCACGGCGTCGATGCACGACCGCATGGACCGCCTGCTGCGCGAAGCCGTCGCCCCCGACACCTTGTCGGGCGCGCTGCGCATCGACGGCGCCCCCCAGGGTGCGGAGGTGTTCATCGACGGCAAACGGGCGGGCACCCTGCCCCTCGAACGCCTCGACGGCCTGCTTGAAGGCACCTACGCCATCGAGGTCAAAGCCGAGGGCTACTCCACCACCAACCGCCGGGTGAAGGTGCACTACAAAGAGTTGACGTCGCTGAAGGTGACGTTGATTCCGTCGCAAGCGGCGCGCAAAGCGCAAGACGACAAAGCCCGCGGACGTGAAGACGACGGCAACGGCAAGCTGTTGTGGTTTGCAGGCCCAGCAGGCGTGGCCGCCCTCGGGGTGATCGCCGCAGGCACCGGCGCCACCTTCGGCATCATGACGCAGCAGACCGTCGACGACGTCAACGCCAAAGCCGAGTCGCGCATGTTGTTGTTCGAAGACGACGCCGAGTTGCTGCAGCAAGGGCAAACCACGGCGTTGTTGGCCAACATCTCTTACGCCGTCGCGGGCGTGGCGTTGGTGTCGGCAGCCGCGTGGGCGGGATTGCTGCTGCTGCCCGAGCAAGACGACGGCGAAGAGGTCGAAGACTTCGAGGCCACCGGCAAGCGCGACTACGGCGAAGACGAACTCGCCCCGGCGTTGGAGTAGACGACGTGCGGCGCGTGGCTTTGCTCCTGATGTGGGTCTCGACGTTGTTGACGTCGACGTTGGGCGGTTGTTTCTTCAACCCAGACCTGCATGGCAACGGCTACACCGAGTGCTTGGCCGACGACGACTGCCCGCTCGATCGCATGTGCCGCAGCGGCTACTGCACGCCCCCGCCGTGGAACGACATCGACTACAAAAGCCGCACCCCCATCTTTGCCACCAACCACACCGACGTGGAGGCACCGGCAGGCACCGTCGTCGACCTCGCGGTGGGCGGCGACAACGCGTTTTTGACGTCGGAGCAAGTCGGCCCTGAAGGCCGGCTCACCACCTACGACCGCGACTTCGATGTGTGGGACGTCGTCGAGCTGTTCAACGACCCTTTCAACGACCGTCTGGTGTGGCGCCTGCCGCTGTTGGAGCCGCTGCCTGCGGGCGAGTCGACGCTGCTGGCGTGGCTGGAGACCGACAACCCCGGTGAGACCTTCACCCGCCTGGAGGTGCCGTCGGTGTACAGCACCTTCTTCGACAACTTCGAAGTCACCGAAGACGACCCCATCGTTGCCTTTGACGACGAGGTGTACCGCGCCTTCGGCGGCGAGCCGTTGGTGCAAGGCGGCGTCATGAACATCGCCGACAACCAGAAGGTCATCTTGCGCCAGCCGCTGACGCCTCCGTTTTCGGTGACCCTCAAGGGCCGCTTCAACCAGACCGTGTGCTCCCGGGTGTTCTTGGGCGTCATGGGCGACGACGCCGTTGGCTATGCCGCACCTTCTGCCGGCTTCTTCTTGCAAGACGACCTCATGGGCATCACCGAGGTGGCGCCGCAAGAGACGTCAACACCGTTGGCCGTCACCGAAGAACGCCGCTTTGACAACGTGGTGCGCCGCTACCGCATTGACGTCGGACAAGGCGCCGTGCGGTCGCTCATCGACTACGAGGTGCTCTACGAAGGCTTTGACCTCGCGCCCCCCATGGCCGACGACGCCGAATACACCGTGGTCATCGACGTCGACGGCAACAACTGCTCCTTCGACCTCGACGAGCTGTGGATCCACCCCACCACGCTCCCCGCACCGACGCCGTCGTTGGGCGAGACCGTCGAGTATGTGCAGCTGGAGCAATAGAACGTCCGTTGGAGCCTCGGGCGAGGTCTGCCATGCTCGACGCATGGGAGGCTCCATGTTGCGTCATGCTTGGCATTCATTCGTCTGCGCTTTGGCTTGCACCGTCTTGCTGTCGACGGCGACCTCGGCACAGACCCTGATTTCGTCGGGGCTCACCGACGAGCAGAAGCAGTTGCTCGTCGACCTCCACAACAACCACCGTCGTCAGCTGGCCCAAGGGATGGTGGTCGACGACGGGACCAACGGGACCTACCCCACGGCGTCCAACATGAGCGCGGTGGTGTGGGACGACGCCCTCGCCGCCGTGGCCCAAGGCCACGCTGCGCAATGCCTGTGGGGCCACAACTCCGACCGCAACACCCAGATCTACACCTTCAGCGACCTCTTCAACGACGAGGTGTACGGCCAGCCCCTGCCGCAGTCGGGCTTTTACATGGGCGAAAACGTTGCCGGCGCCTGGTCGTCGCAAACGCCCAACATCGAGTCCGTCCTCACAAACCAAGTCAACGGCTGGTGGAGCGAACAAGACCTCTGGCACTTTCAGACCTACAACCCGTCCACCATCAATGGCGCCGGCCACTTCACGCAGGTGGGTTGGGCCGACACCCGACAGATCGGGTGCGGATTTGCGGTCTGTGACGACGGCATGTTCGCCGGGCTCAACCTGCACTTTCTGGTGTGCGACTACTACACGGGCGGCAACTACCTCGGGCAGTACCCCTACGAGACGGGCACCTGCAGTGCGGCGACGTGTGGCGCCGACCAGACCTGCATCGACGACCTTTGCGTGTGGAACGGCGTCCCCGACACCGACGCCGGTGTCCCCGACGCTGGTGTGCCCGACGCCGGCATGGCCATGGACAGCGGTGTCTCCATCGACGCCGGACAAACCCCTGACGACGACGCCGGACAAACGCCCGACGACGACGCCGGACAAACCCCCGACGACGACGCCGGACAAACCCCCGACGACGACGCCGGACAAACCCCTGACGACGACGCCGGACAAGCCCCTGACGACGACGCCGGACAAACCCCCGACGATGACGCCGGACAAAACAACGACGACGACGCCGGCCCTTCGGAGCCGGACCCATCGCCTGAAGACGACGTCGAAGCCAACTGCAGTTGCGATGCCAGCGACAGGCAGGCGGCTCCCGCTGCTGGATGGGCCTTGGTGGTCTTGCTCGGCGCTGCGCTTCGTCGTCGACGTCAAACGCGGAGTGAACGCTCATGACCATCGAACAAGAAGACGACCTCGTTCGCCTGCGGGTGATCGGCCGCATCGTGGCCAACTGTTTGCACACCATGGCGCGCGCCATGGAGGTGGGGATGACCACCCGGGAACTCGACGCCATCGGCCGCCGTTTTCTCGACGACCACGGCGCCGAAAGCGCTCCTGAACACTGCTATGACTTCCCTGGCGCCACCTGCATCAGCGTGAACGAATGCGTGGCCCACGGCATCCCCGACGACCGCGCCCTGCAAGCCGGCGACCTCGTCAACATCGACGTTAGCGCGGTGAAAGACGGCGTGTTTGCCGACACCGGTGCAAGCTTTGTCGTCGGCGACAGCAACGGCCGCCAACGCCATGTCTGCCGAGCAACACACGAGGCATTGCAGCGGGCCATGGCGGCGGTGCGGGCCGGACGCCCCCTCAACGTCATCGGCAAACAGATCGAAACCGTCGCCCAGAAACACAAGTTGGGCATCGTGAAGAACCTCTGCAGCCACGGCGTGGGCAGCTGGATTCACGAGGAGCCGGAGTCGATTCTGCCCTACGCCACCCGGCGCGAACGACGTCGGCTGCACAAAGGCTTGGTGATGACCATCGAGCCGTTCTTGACGACGGGCAAGGCCCACGTCGACGAGGCCGACGACGGCTGGAGCCTGATGCAGACGCCAGGCACCTTCACCGCGCAATACGAACACACCATGGTCATTCGCGACGGACGTCCGCTCGTCGTCACCGTCCCCGACGAGGCCGTGGCGTTTCCGTTTGCCGCCTGACGGCCCGCTGTTTGAACAGCGCCTACAACTCGTAGCTGCCTTGCGGTGCTGTCGACGGGGCCGGCTGTGACGTCAGCGTGCCGAAGATGATTTCGTCAAAGGTGCGCGACAGCGTCTTGCTGTGAAAGCCGTGCATCACCACCGACACCGAGACCAAGATGGTCTGGCCGACGGTGAGCTCTGACGCAGGCAACGCCACCCAAGTGCGCTGCCCTCCGTCGTCGAGCAACACGTAGGTGTAGCCGGCCGCGTCGAGGGTCTCGACCACCTGCCCCTTCAACACTTGGCCCTGCCGGGCTGGGGACTTTTGCCCACCATGCCCATCGCCACCGTGCCCATCGCCACCATGCCCACCGCTGCCGTGCCCGTGGGCTTCGTCTTGGGGGATGTCGGGCGCGCCCTCGTCAGAAAGCGGCGCCTCCGTCTCTTCGGATGACGTCGTCGAAGCAGCGTCGTCGGCCGTTGTTGTCGACGTGGATGAAGATGTGGTGGCGCACCCCACGCCGACCCACAAGCTCGACGACAACAGGCAGATGGACAAACGACGCACAGGGCCTCCAAGGGATGCAGCTTGGCTCAGCTCAACTCAGGGCCTGTTGTAGCACGTCGCGCGTCAGCGCTCCCTCACGGAACAAGACCAGGTCGTCGTCGGTGACCCGCACCACGCTCGATGGCATCGAGCTGGCATCGACGGCGGCGTCGAGCACCACCAGTTCGCGTCCGCCAGGCAAGACGTCGGGCAGTTGCACGTCGGCCAGCGTCGACGGGGGTGGCGCTCCACGAAGGTTCGCGCTGGGCACGGCCAAGGGCGCCCCCACCTCGCGCAACAGCTGCAACAGATGTGGCTGGTCGGGGATGCGCACGCCGACGGTGTTGCCCGGCGCCACTTGCGGCGAAATGACAGCGTCGGGGGATTTGTCGACGACGAGCGTCAGAGATCCCGGCCAAAACCGTCGACCCAGTTGTGCTGCCCGACGACAGGCGAGGCCGTCGGCCCACAGGGTTCTGGCCACGTCGACGTCGGGCACCATCAACGAAAAGGGCTGGTCGGCCGGGCGCTCCTTCAGCCGAACGAGGTCGTCGACGGCGGTCGGATGCGACGCCAACGCAGCCACCCCCCACACCGTCTCCGTGGGCACCACGACGAGGGCGCCGTCGCGCAGGGCGTTTGCGGCGCGGGCCACGCCGTCTTCTTCGGGACGCAAGTGAATCATGTCGCGCTCTTGCCGGTTGCATTGGCACCTGTCGAGGGGGCGCAGTACAACGGCCGCACCCCTTGTCGGGCGTGTGCCGCCACGGTGACGACGTCACCGCCGCCGCGCGCGCAGGTTCTTGGAGACTCCGATGTCGCACCGCCCCCGCGTCGCATTTGTTCTGGCCGCCGGCAAAGGCACCCGCCTGGCGCCCCTCACCGACGAGCGTCCCAAGCCGCTGGTCGAGGTTGTGGGTCTGCCCCTCGTCGAGGTGGCCTTGCAGCACGCCAAGCGCGCGGGCGTCGAGGTGGCGGTGTTGAATTCGCACCACCTGCACCCTGCCATCCCCGACGCACTCGGTGAGGCCTACGACGGCATGCCACTGCTCTACTCCCACGAACCTGTGCTGCTTGGCACCGGCGGCGGCTTCAAAGTCATGCACCAGGTGTTGCAACAACACCGTCCTGACCTCGACGGCGGGCCGTACTTGGCCATCAACGCCGACGCCTTTTGCGACTTCGATGTCGCCGCCTTCGTCGACGCACACGACCAAGCCGCCAACGCCCACGACGTCACCGGCTCCATGTTGTTGAAGGCTGTGCCCGACGCCGACAAATACGGCGTCATCGGCACCGACGCCGACGGCCGCGTTGTCGACTTCGCCGGACGCGCCAAGCTCGACGCCGACGTGGCCGGGCAGTTCATGTTCTGCGGCATCCACATCTTCACGCAAAAGCTCCTCGACCGGCTGCCCGAACCGCCGTACGCCGAAGGCGGCATGTGTGTGAACCGCGAGGGCTACCCCAAGGCCATCCTCGACGGCGAATGGGTGCAGGGCGTCGTCACCGACGCCTACTTTCAAGACGTGGGCACCAAAGAACGACTGCTCAACGTGCACACCGAGCGCATGGCGTTGGTGGGCACCGACGCCACCCACCTCGCCCTCCACGCCGGTCTCGACGAACGTGCCCCCCGCGTGTGGGTGCATCCCGATGCCGACGTCGCCGACGACGTGACCTTCACCGCTCCCGTCGTGGTGCGGCAGGCGAGCGTAGGCTCTGGCGCCCAGCTCGGCCCTCACGTGGCGGTCGGCAAAGGCGCCAAGGTGGGCGAAGGGGCCCAACTGCGACGGGCGGTGCTGCAATCGGGCGCGACGGTGGCGCCAGAAACTTCCGTTGCCGACGCCATTTTGGGAAGCTCCGTGGTGTTGCAGACAGACCCCACCTGACCTTGGGTCTGTTGGAGGCCATGCATGTCGAGCGCGTCGTCTGAGCCGAGCCCACCCCCAACGTCTGAAGACGCTGGGTCGGTGCTCGACGAGCAGACCACGGCCGAGATGCGTCGGGCCATCGACGACCAGATCCTTAAGAGCCGGCTGCACAGCCTGTATGCGTTGTTCGACTGGGCCACCGTCGCCATTCGCAAATACGCGACACCCGCGTCGGCGCTGTTGTTGGCCGCGCACCTCGGCACAATGTTCATGACGGGCTTTTCAGAGCTCATCGGTGCCCCTGGGCACAGCGTGTTCTGGCCGTGGCTGTCGACGTCGTTTGGCTTGCTGGCGGTGCCGCTGTGCACGCTGACCGCTGTGCGCTTCATCGACAAGCTCGTCGACAAGCAGGTGCAGTCGTTCATCGGCGTGGGCGGCGCCTTGCGCATCGCGCTCGGCTTCATGTTGGTGTTTGGCGTCTTGGAGATCACCACGTTTTTGGCCGAACAGCCGCTGCCGCTCATCGGCCGCTGGCTGGAGTTGTCGACGGTGTTCATCTCCATTGCGGTGATGACGGGCTTGGTGTTCTTCGGCCTTGGCGCCGCCGACCTCGTCTACCAAGTGAGCTCGCACGCGCGGTACCTCTCTACGCGGCTGATGATGTTGTTGGTGTTTGCAGCGGTGTCGACGTTCTTGTGGCTCAGCTTCTTGGGCCTGCAGTTTCGCGCCGTGTTGCTGTGGGCGGTGCAAAAAGGCCACCTCGAAGCCTACGTCGCTGGCGTCGAGAAACTTGAAGAAGCGGCGTCGGCGTGGGTGGGCGGCTTGGCCGGCGCCCTCAGTTTGGAGCTGCCGTTCATCTTGCTCCTCGCCTGGCGGTTCGGCCGCAACGCCACCCGCGCCCTCAACGATTTGCGTCGAGGCTTTCAACAAGTCGGACGCGGCGAATTCGACCAGCCCGTCGTCATTGAAGGCCGCGACGAGGTCGCGCAGATGCAGCTGGGCTTCAACCGCATGCTCGTTGCCGTGCAAGAACAGCGCTTTTTGGAGACGGCGTTTGGCCGCTACGTCTCGCCCCTTATCTTGGAGCGGCTGCGCGAGACCCCCGAGCGCACCCACCTCGCCGGCGAGCGCGCCGTGGCGACGGTGTTGTTCTCCGACATCCGCGGCTTCACCAAGCTCAGCGCCGACCTCGACCCCGAGAAGGTCATCTCGCTGCTCAACGACTACATGTCGTCGATGATCGAGGTCATCGCCCGCTACGACGGGTACATCAACAAGTTCGTGGGCGACGCCATCATGGTGGTGTGGGGGGTGCCGCTGCCCCAAGACGACCACGTCAAGCGTGGCGTCGACTGCGCCCTCGCCATGCAAGAAGCGTTGCGCGTGCAAAACGAACACGGCGGCTACGACGGAATCGTCCTCGAGATGGGCATCGGCCTCAACGTCGGCCCGCTCGTCGCCGGCAACCTCGGCAACGAACGACAGGTGGAGTTCACCGTCATCGGCGACTCCGTCAACGTCGCCAGCCGTTGCTGCTCTGCCGCCGGCGAAGATGAGGTCGTGGTCACCCAAGAGGTCATCGACGCCCTCGGCGACCTCGACGCCTACGACGTCAGCAGCCAGGGCTTGGTGGAGCTCAAGGGCAAAGGCGAAGTCGAACTGTTTCGCGTGCGCCACGCCGCCAGATGATGGAGCAGCGGACGGTGTCGTCGTCGTCGACGACGTCACGCCGACCCGGACACGCCAAGCAGAATGCAGGGGGGAGATTCTCATGAGCGATCGACGTCATCCGCTGCGGCAGGCATTTGTGGGGCTGGTGTGGGTGGCGACGTGGTTGGCGGCCGTGGAGATTCCGGTGCGGCTGTCGTTGGGCACGGTGTTGACGTCGTCGGGCGTGGTCTTTGAGGCCGTGTTGTCGTTGGTGTTCATCGGCGACATTGTGCTGCGGTGGTTTCCGCCACACGTCGACGGCCGCAAGCGTCAGCTGGCGCGCGCGCGCTATGTGCGCAGTTGGTTGCTCGTCGACGTGTTGAGCGCGCTGCCGTTTGCGGCGGTGTTTGCCGTGGTGGTGCCTGACGCACCGACGTCGCACCCGGTGTGGTGGGCGTTGTTGTTGGTGTTGCGCTTTTTGCGCGTGCTTCGTCTGGTGAACGTGGGCAGCGTCGTCCGCGGGGTGCAGCGGGTGAACCCTGCGTTGGTGCGGTTGTTGTTGTTTGCGTTTTGGATCGGCCTCACCGCCCACTGGATGGCGTGCGGTTGGCTCGCCCTCGGCGGCATCGCCGGCGACCTCGACGCGTTCAGTCGCTACATTCGGGCGCTGTATTGGGTGGTGACGACGCTGACCACCGTCGGCTATGGCGACATCTCGCCGTCGACGAATGTGCAGATCATCTTCACCATGGGCGTCGAGGTCGTGGGTGTTGGCATCTACGGCTACATCATCGGCAACGTCGCCAGTTTGTTGGCCAACCTCGACGTTGAACGCGCCCGCCAGGCAGAAAAAATGCAGCAGGTGCAGGCGTTCTTGCAGAGCCGACAGCTGCCGCCTGAGTTGGCCGAGCGCATCCGCAGTTTTTACGGCCACCTCTTTGAAACCCGCGCCCTCGGCATCGACGAGCGTGTTCTCGACGACCTGCCACGGTCGCTGCGCACCGAGGTCGCATTGCACCTCAACCGCGACCTCCTCACCAAGGTGCCGCTGTTTCAAGACGCCGAGCCAAATCTCATCTCTGACCTCGCCCTCGCCTTGCGTCCTGAGGTGCATCCGCCGGGCAGCGTGGTCATCGAAAAGGGCCGCGTCGGCGACCGCATGTATTTCGTCGCCACCGGCGAGCTTCACGTCGTCGACGACAACCACGCCTTGGTGGCCACGTTGCGCGAAGGCGACTTCTTCGGCGAGATGGCGCTGTTGCGCAGCCAACGACGCAGCGCCAGCATCCTCGCCGCGAGCTACTGCCACCTGTACATGCTGTCGCGCGACATCTTCGAAGACGTCACCCGCGAGCACCCACTGTTCGCCGCCCGCCTCGACGACATCGCCGCCGAACGCGAGCAAGAGTTGTCGGGCGAATTCGTCATCGCCCCCGACGGTGAATTGCACGACGCGTAGAGCAAATAAAAAACCCTCATGTGTCGATGAGCGACCCCGTGCCCACCTACGGTGGGCTGGTGCGCAATCAAGATTGCGCTGGGAGCCAAAGACGAATCTCTGATTCGTCAAAGCGAATGCGAAGCATTCGCCGCGAAGCGAGGAGGGAGCAAGTGTCTGGCTTTGCCAGCGCTTGGGTCTCAGCGTTGCTGAGACCTTGGGAGTTGCCTTCGGCAACTCTTCGGGAGCGGGAGAGAATCACCAAGTGATTCTCCCAAGGCCAAGCCGCGCTTGGCCCGCCCACGCCCCCTCCACCGAAAGACAAGCGCTATCCGTCGCCGAGCAGCAGAGGCTCGTCGTCATCGCCCGACGACGTCGTCTCCGGCCCGTCCCCGAGCAGCGCCGGCTCGTCGTCCAAAAAGGCCGGCTCCTCGTCGACGGTGTCTTTGCGGCGTTGTGGGAGACGTCCATCTTCTTCGGCCGCCGCCCGCGCCGCACTGATGCCACTGGTGCGCGCCAACAACAGGCGCACACAGGTGCCTTCGCCAACGACCGACTCGATGACGGCGTCACCGCCGTGGTCGCGGGCAAACTTGCGCACCAGCGGCAGCCCCAGACCCGACCCCCGCTCGCGGGTGGTGAAGAACGGCGAGAACACCCGGGCTTGGGTCGCGGCGTCCATGCCTTTGCCTTGGTCTTTGACGTCGAGCACCAGGCGCCCGTCGTCGTCAACCACCGCCGACAACGTCACCACGCTGCCATCGGGGCTCGCCTGTTGGGCGTTGACGGCGAGATTCAACAGCGCTTCTTTGATGCGCCGCTTGTCCATGGGGTAGCGCACGCCGTCCTCGACGACGACGTCGACCCGCACCGTGCTGCCGGAGGTGTTGGCCAAGTCTTGCACCTCATGCAGCAAGGCCACGACGTCGATGTCGCTGCGCTTCAACGGCAAGTCGCGGGCGAAGGCCAAAAAGTCGTTCACCACGCCTTTGAGGTAGCGCAGTTCACGCCGCACCCGGCCAGAGTGTTCGAGCAGTTCGGTGCGGGCCTCGTCGTCGGGCCAGGTGTCGGCGGCTTCTTCGAGGCCTTCTTCGAGGAGCCCCGAGAACAACTCCATCCCCCCCAGCGGGTTGCGCACTTCGTGGGCGATGCCTGCCAACATCAACTGCCGTTCTTGGTCGCGCTCGACGAGGCCGCGCCGCATGGCCTCCAAGGTGCGCCCCAGTTCTGCCACCTCGTCTTTGCCCGTCGGCGGTGGCAACGGCGTCGTCAACGCGCCGGCGCCGAGGTCTTTGGAGAACTTGGCCAAGTCACGCAACGGCCGGGTGATGGTGCCGGCCACGACAAACGACGCCACCACCACCAAGAGCATGCCCACCAACACGGCGAGCGAGACGTAGATGGCGACTTCTTCGACGAGGTCGAGGGTTTCGGTGGGCGCCTCCATGGCCAACACCAACGGCGTGGCCTCGGCGTCGTCGTCGGGGAGCTTGGCGTAGGCCGACAAAAAGCGTCGCCCATCTGGGGCCGAAAACGGCACCGACACCGTGGGGCTTCCTGCCGCCGCACGGTCGAACTCCGTCTTGTCCAACGCCAACCGCGGCGCTGGCGTGCCGATGGCAAGATTGCCGTCGGCGTCGGCGAGCACTTGGCGTTTGTCGTCGAGCAACAGCACGCGCTCTGATCCCGACGCCGTCTTGATGGCCCGCAGCTTTTTCTGCAGGCGCTGGTAGGTGCGGGAGGTCTCGTCGCCCGGCAGCAAAAAGCGCGCGCGCGACGCCGACAGCCGTGCCGCTCCAATCGACACCGACGTGCGCAGCTGGGCGTCGAGCGATTCCATCACCGCAGAGCGCGCCCCCGACCAGGCGGCGACGCCCAACCCCGCCAACAGCAGCAGGCTGGGCAGCGCTGTGGCGAAGAACAGCCGCCCCGCCACCGACGACAGCCAACGTCGTGAAGACGTCGTCGTCGAGCCTGGAGCCTCACCCGCAGCGTTCAATGCGCACCTCTTCTTCGCCGTCCATCCCGGGCATTCAAGCACGTCTTACCGCAGCCGTCGCCGAAGAGCCGCCCCTTTTCGCGTGCGCCCGGCTGTGGCACAGCGTCGACATGACTCCATGGGTGCTCACCATTGCCGGCAGCGATCCCAGCGGTGGCGCTGGCATTCAAGCCGACTTGCAGACGCTCGCCGCCCACCACGTGCGCGGCGCCGCCGTGGTCACCTGCGCCACAGTGCAAAACACCCGGGGCGTCCACGCCGTCACCCCGTCGTCAACCGTCCAACTGCAAGCCGAGTTGCGAGGCGTCGTCGACGACATGCGGCTCGACGCCATCAAAGTCGGCGCTCTCGGCAACGTCGACGTGGCTCATGTCGTCATCGATGTTTTGCGCCACACAAATGTGCCGTCGGTGGTCGACCCCATTGTGCTGTCAACGTCGGGGGCAAAGCTCGTCGACGGCAACGACGACGACGTGCGCCAAGTTCTGCGAGAGCTGGTGTCGTGGGCGACGGTGGCCACGCCCAACCGCGATGAAGCCGCATGGCTCACGGGTCTTCCCGTCGACACCAAGGCCGACGCCATCGCCGCCGCCCGGCACCTCTTGCAGTGGGGCGACGTCGTCAACGGGCGTGCCGTCGTCGTCACCGGGGGCCACGACGCCCAGCAGACGGACATCGTTGAAGACGTCCTCGTCTTCGTGGCCGACGGGCAGGTGCGCGTCAAAGTCGTGCGACATCCACGTCGTCAGACGGCGCACACCCATGGCACAGGATGCGCGCTGTCGTCGTCCATTGCCGCACGTCTCGCCCTTGGCGACACCGTCGTCGATGCCGTCGAACACGCCATTCACGTCGTCGACGACGGGCTCCGCCACGCGTACTCGCCAGGGCAAGGCCGAGGCCCCGTGCATGTGCTCTCCACCGCCCTCTCCCCGGCAGAACGTCGCTCCCTTGCGCTTCGCGACAGCGCCCCCCTCGCAGACGACGACGACGTCGCCTTCATGCAGCAGTGTCTGCGAGAAGCGGCGCAGGCCGCCGACCACGGCGACGTCCCGGTCGGTGCGCTCGTCGTCAAAGACGGTGTCGTCGTCGGTCGTGGGCACAATGTCCGCGAACGCGACGGCGACCCCACCGGCCACGCCGAGGTGCTGGCGTTGCAGCAAGCCGCCGCCCACCTCGGCAGCTGGCGCCTCGACGGCTGCACCCTCTATGTCACCTTGGAGCCGTGCTTCATGTGCGCTGGCGCCGTGGTCAACGCCCGGGTCTCCAAAGTTGTCTTCGGTGCCTGGGACGCCCGAGCAGGCGCCGTGGGCTCGGTGCACAACGTCTGCGACGATCCCCACCTCAACCACCGCGTCGACGTCGTCGCCGGCGTGTGCCACGACGCCTGCCAATCTCAGCTTCAGGTGTTCTTTCAGCAACTGCGCGACGGAGACGACCCATGACGGCCTTGAAGCTCCTCGCGTCGCTGCTGCGACACCCCCAAGCGACGCTGTCGTCGCTGTTGCACGGCGAGGGCGCCCTCGCAGCATTGGTGACGTCGTGGGGTCTCTACTTGGTGTCGCTCGCGGCCAGCCATGCCGAGACATTGGGCCAGAACATGTACTTGCTGTCGTCGCATCCGGCACGGGCCGTGGGCTACGTGTGGCGGCAAGTGGGCCGTGGCCCCGCCCACGCCGACCTCGGCATCTGGCTGGGGGCGACGGTGATTCTCGTCGTCGTGCTCCGGTTGCGGCGTCCGAACGTGCGATGGTTGGGGGCGTTCGCCGCCGCCAGCGTCGTGCTCCTGCCGCTGGCGTTGTTGCACTTGGTGTCGTCGAGCTTGGCCCTGTTGGGGTGGGATGGATGGTGGCTCACCCATCACAGCGTCGACAGCCAGTGGGTGGTGGTGTTCAGCAAAGCCGCAGGACGACAGGTCAGTTGGCTGCGCTTCACCGCCAAGTTGGGGATCACCTACGGCTTGCCGACGGTGCTGTGGGCGCTGGCGGTGAAGACGGCATGGGCCAACACGGCGTCCACGGCGATGCCGCCTTCTGTGGCCCGTTGGATGCCGCCCGCCATCGGCGGCGCGGTGGTGGCGGTGGTGGTCGTGGTGGCGGGCGCCACGTTTGCCAAACGCGACCAGCTCAAGCCCGTGCTGCAGGGCGACCGTGTCCCCGACGTCGAGCTGCGCTACATCTCGCATCTGGCGCCCAAGAAGATGTTCTCGCTTGCAGACGTCGACGGCAAAGTTCTCGTGCTGGATTTCTGGGCCAGCTGGTGCCGCCCTTGTCGAAAAGCGGTGCCGCACCTCAATGCGCTGGTCGAGGCATTCCCCGACGACGTCGTTGTCGTTGGCGTCAACCGCGAACCGGGGCAACGCGCATCGAGCACGGCGAAGGTCATGCAGGAGTGGGGGTTCCGCTTTCCGTCGGTGCGCGATCACCGCGCCGGCCGTCCCACCGGGTTCGGCGAACAGGTGGGTCTGCAGTCGCTGCCCACCACCTTGGTGGTCGGCCGCGATGGGCAGGTGCGCAAGGTGCACCTGGGGATCTCCGCCTTCGATCAGCTGCATGCCGATGTTGAGCAAGCTGTGCATTCGCCGTAGGGCCAGCGCCAAACGTGAAAAACAGGCCTCCTTTGTGTGCCACTGCCGCACCGTCCCCAGCGTCGTGCGCCAGAACTTCTCCAGGTTTTCCAGAAAAAGCGGGACAGCGGCTGAAAAATCCCCTGCAAAGGGTCAATCTCTGCCAAGTTTCATCGATGAACGGATGCACGACTGCGCGCACAAAGGCGGTGCCGTCTCGCTGTTGAACGCGTCATTCGCAGCCGGCACCCAGGTGAATTCGGAGGCCCCACATGTGGGATCGCTATCCAGAACAAGTTCGCACCACGCCGGCACGCACCGTCGACGACCAGGCGATGATCATCACACCCGCCACCTCCCAGCTGCACACGTTGAATGCGACGGGCACCTTCATCTGGGAGAAGGCGGACGGCTCACGCACCCTCGCCGCCATCTGCGCGCTGCTGCGTGAAGAATTCGCGGGCGACGATGACGAAGATCTCGACGAAGACGTGCTGCGCCAAGACGCAGAGGCCTTCGTCACCATGGCTGAGCAACAGGGACTCCTGCGGGTGCACGACGCCCCGGTGGCGTCATAGAGCACAGCAACGTTTTTTCGGCCGTCTCAAAGGCGGCGCACTTGGATCGGCCCACAGTTTTGTGGCACAGCTTGAAAACGGCCCTCTGCGGCACACGTCTTGGAACACCAGCGCGGAGCATCCGCACCTGCAAGGCAAACGGGGAATGAGATGACATACGAACACACACACACCACAGCGTCTCCACGGCGGCACCTTCGACTCGCGTCGGTGGTGGGCCTTCTCTTGTTCACCGGCTGCGGCGACATGTGTGACCCCCCACCCCCGCCCGGCGACGGCGGCACCGAGGCCACCCTCGAGTGGACGGCGCCCCGCAACGACAACACGTTGTTTCGTGAGGCCGACGACCTCGACGGTGACGCCGAGGGCATCCAAATCTCCGTTCGTCTGAGCTACACGGGCACCGACACTGAGCTCACTCTCACCGTCGACAACGATGGAGACACCGAGACCTACACCGCCACGGTCTCGGGCAACACCGTCGAGTTTGACGACGTCACCATCCCCCACAGCGGCGACGAAGAGAACCCGGCCGCATCCACGCTCACTGTGAGCGCCAGCGATGTCGACGAAGACGCCGTCCGCAATGTCCTCGGCTTCCTCGACGACGATCCCCCGCCTGAGCCGTCGTGTGTTTTCAACGTGCCGCAAGCCGGCGACACCATCGAAGACGACAACCCCGGGCTCGCGGGCTTTCAAATCAACACCACCGTGCACTGCATCAACGTGTCGCCCGGCACCGACGTTGAAGTGTTTGTGGTCGGCTCCGACGTCGGCACCGGAACCCTCGACGCCGCCCTCACTGCACAGGTCGTCATCGGCACCGACACGCCGACCGAACCCACCGCCGCTGTGCTGACGGTCCGCGCAAGTGGTCTCCCCAACAGCGCCAGCACCATCAACGTGACCCTCGATCCCGGCAATGTTGTGCTGTGCGACGCCACCATCACCGCCCCCTCGACGGGCGACATGTTCGGCGCCGGTTCGGCCGACGCCGACCCCGCCACGCCGGGCTTCCAAGTCGACGTCGAAGTCAGCACCGACCCCTCGTGTGCAAACGGCGACGTCGAAGTCAGCGACGGCACCAACACCGAAACCGCCACACTCGACCCCCAAGGCAACGGCGTTGTGACCTTCACCCTCGCCAATGGCGCCAGCACCCTCACCGCCACCGCCAGCCTCAACGGCACCACAGGCACCTCTGACAGCGTCGACGTGACCTACACCGAGCCCGCCTTCAGCGGCATCAACTTCGTCATCGCCGACGCCGCCACCTGCGCCCACGGTGACTCCTGCATCAACGCGGCCGTCGCCGACGCCGACACCAACAGCGGCACCTTTGAAGCCGACATCACCGTCGTCGTTGCCGCCATCGGTGGCGCCTGCCCATTCAACGCGGCCGACCTCTCCGTGGGCGGCACCGCCCTCGCCAACACCGTCGCCTACGTCCTCAACGGCACCGACTGCGAAGCGGCCTTCGGCCCCGTCACGGTGCACGCCGACGGCAACATCGACGAGACCACCATCGTCCTCGAGTCGAACATCACCTCGGGCGGCACCTCGCAGTTGGCGTCCCACGACCTCGTCATCGACCGCGTGGCCCCTTCGGTCACCTGGTTCGACAGCAACAACGACGTGCTCAACATCGCCGACGACCAACAAGCCGGCGGCGACGTCGACTACCTCATCTTGGCCACCGCCACCGGCATGACGGGCGCGACGCTGCAGTACGTCGAGCAAGGCGTCGGCAACGTCGGCACCCCCTGCAACCTCACCATGAGCCCCGAGCGCTGTGACCTGTCGATGACCCACGCCGACGGCACGTTCACCGTCGAAGCCACCGGCGCCGACCGCAACGGCAACCCCATGGCCGCCAACTCGCTGACGCTCACGTTCGACGGCACCCGTCCTTGTGTTGAAAGCTTCAGCCTCGACCGCGCAGGCGGCGACCTCTCCGTCGACGCCTCTGAAGGCAGCACGCAGACCCTCACCGTGACCTTCGGTGCCGACTGCGCCATCGAAGACGGCCAAACGGTCACCGTGACGTCGAGCTTGTCGGGTGCGTTCCCCACCGCGACCACTTCGAGCAACACCGCGGTGTTCACCGACCTCAACTTCATCGACGGCACGCACACGCTCACCGTCGCCGCGGCCGACGCCGCAGGCAACGACGTCGACACCGGCAGCAACACCGGCACCGTCGAAGTCGACACCTCAGCCCCCACCTGTGTCATCGCCGCCCCCACGGCCACGACGTTGTTGGTGGCCGATGACCTCGAGCCCGGCACGCCCGACCTGCAAGTCGACTTCCAAGTCACCAGCGACGGTGACAGCGCGGTGTTCACCATCGACGCCGTCGACGGCGGCTCCGAGGCCGTCTCTGGCGGCGCGCTCACCTCGCGCAAGACCCTGACCCAAGGCGGTCACACCATCTCGGTGACGTGCTCCGACGCCATTGGCAACGCCACCACCACCGCCGACTACGTCGTCGACGTCGACTCTGTGGGCCCCACCGTGGCCTTCGACAACCCGCCTGCCGCCATCGGCTCCGCCGACGACACCGACGGCGGCGCCCCTGGCGTGCAAACCACGCTGGCCATCGCCTACACCGACGTCGACCCTGGCCAGACCATCGAGATCTACGCCGCTGACGGCGCAGGCCAGCCCACCGGCGCTCCCATCGGCACGTTTACGGCCGCTGTCGCAAACGGCACGGTGAACATCGATGTCTCTTTCTTGGGCGACTGCAGCGGCTGCCGCTTCGTCGCCACCGCCAGCGACGACAGTGGCAACACCGCCGTCAGCGCCGTGGTCACCATCGACATCACCACGGGCACGTACGCCGGTACATTCGTCACCCCCGACGGCGCCAACGACCCCTTGGCCATCAACCTCGCCATCGACGGCAACGCCGGTGACGGCGCCCAAGTGGCTGTGGTGGTGAACACCACCGCACCCGACGGCTCCGACGCCATGCTGTACATCAACGGCACGTTGATCGAGACGGTGACCGTCTCCAGCGGCACGGCCACCTTCAGCAGCACCACGGTGTCGCCGGCCACGGGCACCATGGAAGTCACCTTCTTCAACAGCGGAACGTCCGTCGCTGGCACCACTGGCGTGCGCAACTACGTCGTCGACCAAGATGCGCCGACCATCGCCTGGGTGACCCCCGACGCGGCCGATGCGCCCATCGCATTCACATTCAACGCCGACGCAACGCCAGCCAACGTGGCCGCCAACGACAACAACGCCGCGGCTGGTTACCAGCAAAGCGCCACCCTCAACGTGCAAGGCTGTGGAGGAGAGGCCCTGACCATCACCTCCGGCGCCACCAACGTGCTCGCCGTGGCCGTCACCGTCGCCACCGACAACGAGCCGACGCAAACCGTCTCGCTGAGCATCCCCGACGGCGCAGGGCAGACCCTCACCGCCTCGTGCACCGATGCTGCTGGCAACACCGGCACCGCCGACCTCGACGGCGACGTCGACACTGTGCCCCCAGCAACTCCCTCCACCTTTGCGGCAACCGTCACCGATCACGCCCGCGGCAACATCAACCTCGATTGGGAGGTCCCCGGTGACGACGGCCTCGTTGGCGCGGCCACGCTGACCTCGTTTTTCATGCTCGACCAGGGCGAAGTCAACGACGTCAACTTTGACACCATGCTGGCCAGCGGCACCGACCTCGGGCTCACCGGAACCGCCGGCGACACGCCGACCACGGCGCTGACGGGCTTCTTCTTCCACAACACGTACCGCTTGGCGATGCGGGCCACCGACGACCTCGGCAACGTCTCTGGCGTGGCCTCGGCGACGTTCACACCCGACCTCGCGTCTCACAGCCTGACCCAAGCCGACGATGGCAACGATGCCGACTTGTACGGCTCGGTGCTCAACGTCACCCGTGGCGACCTCGACAACGACGGCCGCAACGACTTGGTCTTCGGCGCTCCCGGCCGCGGCGCGAGCTGTTTCTTGGGATTCTGTGAGGGCGAAATCCACATCCTGTACGGCGAAGCCGACACGGCCACCCTGCAGGCGGCGTCCCCGCAGACGTTGTCAGGCACCGGCTTCGGCGGTGGATTGGGGTACGACCTCGACATCGTGCGCAGCCTTGACGGTGACGCCATCGACGACCTGCTGGTCAACGTCTATGAGACCAACGAAGACGTTGAGTTCTTCGCGGGCGCTGACAACACCACCATCTCCGATTCGTCCGCCAAGTGGACCACCGGCACGTTTGACCAAAACGACGGCAGCCCCGTCACGGGCATCGGCGACATCAACAACGATGGCAACCAAGACTTCATCGTCGGCAAGTACAACGGCACCATTCAACGCCGCTTCGAGCTTGTCTTTGGCGATGGCGCCGCTCCAGCTGCTTCGCAGAACTACAGCGCCAACACGCTGAAAAACGTGGAGTTGCTCAGCCCGAACGTGAACGGCCAGGGCGCGTCCACGGCCGTGGCCTTGGGCGACCTCAATGGCGACGGCGTGGACGACTTCGCGGTGGGCTTCACCGACGTGTCGACGGGGGCCAACTCCGAGATCTACGTCGTGCTCGGCCGCGATGAGTCGGCGGGTGCACCTGGTTCGGAGTGGGGCAACGACACCGCGGAGCAAAGCCTGGATGTCACCGTGGCTGCTGGGTTCACGGCGCTTCCTGCGACCAACACCTCGGCGCAAAAGATGGGCGCGCAGCTGAGCGCGGGCGACATCAACGGCGACGGCGACATCGACATTGTCGGCGCCGCCAACAACCGCGCGTTCGTGTGGTTCGGCAACGGCGATGGCACCTTTAACGAGGGCTTTCTCATCACCTCGGACGGGTTCTCCAGCAAAGTGCAGCGCACCGGCCTCGTGGCGGGCGACCTCAACGGCGACGGCTACGACGACATCGTCGTGCGGGGCGACCAAGGTGTGAACGTGTACTTCGGCAGCGACTCCACTGCGAACCGCACCACGCCAGACTCGGCGTTCTCGCTCGGCAGCTCCCAAGCGGGCTATACGCTGGGCGCTCCCGGCGACCTCAACGGCGATGGCCTGGACGACATCGTGGTCGGTCTCGGCACGGCGAACACTGTGTGGATCCTCACGGGCCCCTAGCGGGCAAATGAACACAAGTCTCGCGACTTGTTACAATCAATGGCGAGAGGAGCCGCTTGGTGATCCTCTCGCCATTCTCTTCTCGCTCTTCGTGGGGCCGCTGCGTTAGGCTCGTCCCATCGGTGGGCCACCCGTTGGCCTCGGAGACACAATGAACAGCCCAAAAGCCCCACAAACAAAGTCCCCCGCCGGGCAGAAGCGTCGACGCTACGAGGCCCCTCAGGTGCTGAGCAGTGAAGCGTTCGAACGCCTCGCGCTGTCCTGCTCGGGAACCGGCCCGTCGCCCAAAAACCGCGCCCCTTGCACCGTGCAATTTTCGTAGCAGGTGCGTGATGGTGGCCCCCCGTGTGTTCTGGTTGGGCAGCGGTGAGGCTCACATGGGCGACCTCCCAGAGGCTTGGGAGGTTTGGGCGCAATCGACCTTTGAGCCCACTCTGCCCAACGCTTGCCGCGCGGTGTTGTCGCCGTTCACGGTGAGCTGGACTGAATCCCCAGACTTCGAAACCGCCCAAGGCGCTGCGGCGCGCGTTCATCCCATCGATGAAGCGGCCCGGCGATGGGCGTTTTCATTTGAGTACTTTCGCGCCGAATACGATGCCGACGCGCAACACATTGAGGTCGAGGTGGGGCCTGCCAACGACCCACAGCTGACGCTCGCCAATGTGTTGCGCTTTTGCGTGTCGTTGCGACTGCCACTCGAATCGAAGGGGCTCATGCTCCACGCCTCGTCGGGCGGGCTCGCCCGTGGCGTGGTGTTCGCTGGGGTGTCCACCGCCGGCAAGAGCACCCTCAGCCTCGGGTTTGAGGGGGTCGAGTACTACTCCGACGACATCTCACTGGTGACCTTCGACGACGACAACGTATGGTTGACGGGTTCTCCGTTTTACGGGCTGTACGGCAAGCGCGGGGTGCAAAAGCGGGTGCCGTTGGCGGCCTTTTGCCTGCTGTCGAAGTCAGACGACGACGTCACCCATGTGCAGCGCCTCAACAAATCCCAGGCGCTGGCGCAGTCGCTTCGGCATGTGGTCAGCTTTTCAGACAGCCCGGTGTTGGCGCAGGCGCTGCTGGATCAGCTGGCCCGCCTTGTTGAGGCGGTGCCATTTTTCAGCGTGGTCCGCAGCCTGCAGACGCCTTCTGACGACGTCTTCGCCCAAGTGATGACCGCCGTCGAGGAGGCAGCATGACATTGCTCCAACTCGGCAAGAGGGCGGCCCCCTCATCAGACGAGACCGTCCCTGCGCCGTTCTTCGCCCACCTCTACGTCGAGAACCGCTGTCACTTGCGCTGCAAGCATTGCTACGAAGACGACAGCACCCATCCGTTCAAAGGCACCCACCTGACACCGGCGCAGTGGGCACCCATCTTCGATGGGCTCAAAGACCTCGGGGTCATGGTGCTCACCTTCTCGGGCGGCGAGCCCTTCTTGCGCAAAGACTTCGACGCGCTGTTGCAGATGGCGGCCGACAAGCGGTTCTCCACGCGCATCTACACCGCCGGCACCCACATCGACGATGCCTGGGCCGACCGCCTGCAGGCCCTGCAGGTGGGCGACGTGCAGGTGTCGCTGTACAGCGTCGACGCCGCGGTGCACGACGGCTTCACCCAGCACCCAGGCTCCTGGCAAAAAACCATCGACGGTGTCCGACGCTTGGTGGCCCGTGGTGTTCCCACCCTGCTGAAGGTGACGGTGACGACCTTCAACATCGACGAGCTCGACGCCCTGTGCGACCTCGCCGACGACTTGGGCGTCAAAATCAGCTTTGCGACCCAGGTGTTCGCCAAAGTCTCGGGCGACACCTCGCCGCTGCAGTTTCAAGTGCCGTCCGACGAGCTCGCCGCGAAATTCTTTGCCAACCCTCGCGTGTCTGAGGTGCGCGACATGTTCGACAAAGAGGACGTCTGCCAAGGTGAAGCCGGATTCGACGGTGAGCGCCGCCCGTGTGGCGCCGGCGAGCACATCATCACCATCGGTGCAGACGGCGACGTTTATCCCTGTGCCATTTTCTCCTCGTCGGCGGGCAATGCGGTGCGCGACGACGTGCGTGAGATTTGGCGCGACGCCCAGCTGCTCAAGCAGGTGCGGGCCTTTCGCATGAAAGACTTCGCCGAGTGCCCCACCTGCGAAAACAGCAAGACGTGTGCCCCTTGCATGGCGCAAAGCGAGTCGAACCACGGTGTCATCGACCGATGCAACCCTGGTTCACGTCACACCGCCGTCGCCAAGCGCCTCGCGGTGCTCAACGACGACGACGCTCAGCACGCTGTCGCCATGCACCCGTCGCTCGCCAACACCACGATGGTGGCCTCATGACATCGATGTTGGTGCCCCTGCAGTCGCCGTCGGCGTTGCGAGAAGAACGTCGTGCCCGTCGTGAGCGGTGGGGCCACCTCCGCCCCGAGGTCGCCACCGTCGTCATTGAGAACCGCTGCCATCTCAAATGCGACCATTGCTACGAAGACGAAGAAAGCCACCCCCGACGGTACGACGCCCTCTCCGTCGACGAATACGCCGTGCTCTTCGAAGATCTCGCCGCGCTGGGGGTCATCAAACTCACCATCACCGGTGGCGAAGTCTTCTTGCGCAAAGACCTGTTTGAGATTCTCGAAGAGGCAGCCAAGCGTCGGTTTTACGTTGAGCTGTACACGTCGGGCACGCTCATCGACGACGACAAGGCACGTCGGCTGGCGACGTTGGTGCACGAGGTGCACATCTCGGTGTACGCGCCCTTTGCCGAGCTTCACGACAAGTTCACCAAGCGGCCGGGTTCGTTCGACAAGTCGGTGCAGGCCATGAAGCTCTGCAAAGCCCACGGCCTCGACGTGCAGATGAAGTCGAACATCATGACCTTCAACGTCGACCTCCTCGACGACATGATGGACATGGCCGATGCCTTTGGCGTGCGCTACAGCTTCGACCCGTCGGTGCGAGCGCGCATGAGCGGCGACGAAGCCCCCCTGCAGTACCAAGTGTCGAAGACCGAGTTGGCGACGAAGGTCTACAACAAGCCCCGACTGGTGGCCCATTTTCGTCAGAAGACGGCCGAGTCGTTGTGCAAAGGCGACAGCGTCATCACCGGCGATGACAACGTCATCTGCAGCGCCGCAACGTCGGGGCTGTCCATCGGCGCCGAAGGCCAAGTGTCGGGGTGCAACTTCTTTGCGTCGAACGTCGGCACCATCCGCGAACGTCCCCTGCGTGAGCTGTGGCTCGAAAGCGACGACTTCGACGCCATCCGCAAAGCACGCATGTCGAACCTGCAAAAATGCGGCAACTGCGACGTGCGCTCGACGTGCCACCCGTGCATGGCGCAGGCGGAGATCGACGAGGGCGACATGATGGGGTGCAACCACACCAGCCGCATCACGGCCGAAGGGCTTCACGACATGGCCGAACGCAAAGCCCGCGCCAACCGCAAAATGAAGTCGTCAAAGGGGCTCCCCATCGTCGGCGACACCCACTTCATTCCCCGCGATCCGGGTGGCATCCTCAGCTTCGAGTAGAAACCATCGTCGTCACTGCAGCTGCAGGCCGCCGCTTTTTTGCAGGAGGTCGAGCACCGTCTCCTTCGCTTCACGCACTTCAGTGAAGTCAGCAGGATGGGCGGCGTACACCGCATCGGCCATGGCCTCGATGTTGTCTGCGTCGGCGTTGAGCGCTGTGCGCCAGTGGGCCATCGTCTTTGACGACGACAGCTCCGGTTGTTTCAGCACAAACCCCAACGCAGCCAGCATCGCAGCTTTGCCGCCCAAGAGCGCCTTCATGCCGTCGCCTCCAGTGAGCACGTCCCCGCTCTTCGCCGACCACGCGTAGCTGTCGCGGTTGGTGACGGCGCGGGGAATGATCGACAACAACACGTCGTCTCCGACGTCGACGTCGAGCTCTGGTGACAACGGAAAGACGGTCTGCTGCCAATGGGTGCGCGGCGCCGACACGCTGGTGCGCAACGTGACCGTCGACGACAACTGCGCCACAAACGACGCAACAATCGCGTTCGCTCGCCCCGCCTTCGACACCGTCACCTTCGCTTCGTAGGTCTCCGGCAACGGCGCCGTCGACGACACCATGTCTGTCGACGCCGCGGTGCAGAGCAGCATGGAGGCGTCGTGTGCCCCCAGGTGGGTGCGGTTCACCAGCCGGTTCACCAAGGGCGCCATCGACACCCCTTGGTAGTTTTGCAGCCGTTCGACTTCACGTCGCAGATGAGGGGAGTCGGCCAACGCCAACTCGACGCTGTAGGCGGATGGGATGAACGTCGCCCCGTCGACACACAGTCGCTCTGCCAGACGGTACAGCTGGTGTTGGTTTTCGTCGGGTGCAAAGTGCCCCAACATCTCGGACACCACAACGTTGGGCTTCGGATCCAAGTGCTCCAAAGCGCGGGCGTCGATGTGCAGCACCTCGACGACGTCGTCGACACCGTTTTCGCGTGCCATGTCGGTGATGAGTTCGGCCATGACGGTGCGCTCGACGGCATACACCTTGCGAGCGCCGAGTTTGGCCGCCAACAGCGCCCACACCCCAGAGCCGCTGCCGATGTCGAGTACGACGCTGTCTGCGGTGATCACCTCGCGGAGGGCATCGGCGTATGCGTCTCGGCTCTCGTCGAGCAGCATCCAAGCCTGGTCTGCGACATCGTTGTATCCAAATCCGCTCATGCCTTGCTCCTGACATTCGTGACCATGTCATGGTTGCCTTCCAGTGTGACCCGTGCCGTGCGCTGTTTCACCTTCGACAACCTCTCCCGCACCTGGTGAGGCCCATGCCAACTCCGTCCGTCACCGCGCTCCAAGACGCCCTCCTGCTCGAAACGCTGGCGCGACACGGCTGTTTTGAGATGGTGGTCCGCGGCGGCAGCATGCTGCCCACACTGTGGCAGGGCGACACCGTGTTGTTGGAACGCGTCGACGATGGCGCGGCACTTCAGCTGTCTGATGTGGTGTTGGTCGTCGACGACGGTTTCTTCGCTGTGCACCGGCTCATCGGGGTGCGCATCGACGACGGGCACCGACGTTGGCTGCTCAAAGGCGACGCTCAGGCCCATGCCGACGGCTGGTTCGACGAAGCCGCCGTCGTCGCCTGGGTGCGGCGGGCCATGACGACAGAACAAGTGCCGTTTGTCGTCGGGCAGCGGCCGCTCACGCGGATGGATCGCATGCGCCTGTGGCGCGCGCGCCGTCGTCGACGCTGACCTGCAAGACGGGCAGACACACCTCATCGACAGAAGAGAACGCCTCTGACGCTACCCCACACTCTCGTCGCGCAGGCCCCAGGCGATCATCTTGCGCTGCAGAGTGCGGCGGTCGATGCCCACGATGCGGGCCACTTCGCTGACGTTGTGCAGTTCCTCCAACAGTTGTTTGATGTGCGCCTTTTCGAGGTCTTCGAGGGTGACGTGTTCGCCCACCTGCGGCCCGTCACGGCGCTCCACCTGCAACGAGGCAAACGGCGACGTCGACAGCAGGCGCGAGAGGTGCGACGCCGTGATGTATTCGTCGTCGTCGCCTTTGAGAATCAGCGCCCGCTTCAACAGGTTCACCAGCTCCCGCACATTCCCCGGAAAGGGGTAGCTCAGCAGCAGCTCTTCAGCGTCTTCTGACAGCGCGGCGGGGGCGTCCATGGCGTGCATCCAGGCATTGGCGATGGCCAATGCGTCACGTCCGCGCTCGCGCAGCGGCGGCAAAGCCAGCGGGAGCACGCTGAGCCGGTAGTAGAGGTCGGCGCGGAAGGTCTTCTCCTCGACCATCTCGGCCAGCCCTTGGTGGGTGGCGGCGATGATGCGGGCCTCGAACGGGCGTTCTGCGTCGGCCCCCACCGGGCGAAACGAGCGCTCCTCCAAAGCCCGCAGCAATTTGGCCTGGGCGTCGAGGGGCAGGTCGCCCACCTCGTCGATGAACAGCGTCCCACCTGCTGCTTTTGCCAGCAGACCCTCTCGGTCTTGGTGGGCGCCGGTGAAGGCGCCTTTTTTGTGGCCAAAGAGTTCGCTCTCAAACAGCTCCCGCGGCAGGCAAGCGGCGTTGAACGCCACGAAGGGCCCGCCTTCGCGTGGGCTGCGTTTGTGCAGGCGGCGGGCGGCGAGTTCTTTGCCCGTCCCCGTCTCGCCCAACAGCAACACCGGCTCTTCGCTCTTGGCGGCGCGGTCGACCTCGTCGAGAAACTGCAGCATGACCTCCGAACGGGCGATGATGTCGTGGGCTTTGGGCCGTTGGTTCTCGCGCATGGCCTGCTGCAAAATCGGCCACAACTCGTCGGCGTCGACCGGCTTTTGCACGAAGTTGCTGGCGCCATAGCGCATGGCGGCGACGGCCTCTTCGATGGACCCATGCCCCGTCAGCACCACCACCGGCACCTGCCGCTGTTGGGTGCGCTTCAGGACGTCGATGCCCGACAGGCCCGGCATGCGCAGATCGAGCACACAAACGTCGAGCAATCCACGGTCGGAGCGACCGTCCATCAGCGGCTGCAACGCGTGTTCACCGTCGGGCGCCTCGTCGACGTCACACCCTTTGCGCGACAATGCTTTTTTCAGTGCATGGCGCAGAGCACGGTCATCATCGACGACGAGAATGCGGGTCACGGCTGCCTCCTGTGACAAGGTCGGGCGCATCCTGTCTTACCTTTTGCTGCGGCAAAAGGCCGGTCGGCGCAAAAACCGCCCTGGGGACGCACATGCAAAAACGCAGGCCGGGTGGGCCTGCGTTCAAAACGTTGTCGACAGCGTCGCCGTCAGTCTTTGGTCTCGCGCAACATCAAGCTGATCCACAGCTGGTGCTCGCCGACGTTCACTTCAGCGCCAGAGAAGACCACCTCGTCGGGCACTTCAAGCCGGCCCTCGACGAAGAACGGCAGACCCAAGTTCAACCCCGCCTGCAAGTCGGCGCCTTTGGTCTTCATGCCCCCGCCGACCATGTTGACGATTTCGCCCATGGCGTCCGACATGTCGTCGGCCGACACCTCTTCGTCCTCTTCGAGAAACAGCAGGGCCCGCGACAACGCCTCGCAAGCGTCTTTCTCAGCCGTGATGGCCACCAAGATCACCACAGCGTCGTTCGACAGCTGCAAATACCCGCCGTAGCTGTGGTCGGGCAGACCCGACAATGGGCCCTTCAACGTCGCATCCAGGTTCAACGTGGTGGTGCTCACCTCGCTGGTGACGTCGACGGCGATGTCGCACCATTTCTGCGATTCATCTTTGGCGGAGGAAGAGGCTTCATGCTGGGATGCGGCTTCGGTCATCGCGGAGTCTCCAAAGTTCCTGACAGTGCCATCTGGGCGGGCAACGACCGCACAGGTGTCGGTTGCCGGATGGGGCACTGACCAACCATCGGAGTCCGTCACAGATCGTTTAGCCATCAGCGCAAAAAAGCTGCGTGGCGATCGGCGCCTGGCGGCTGCCTTTGCTCAGGTGTTCTGCTGCGAAACCGCCGAGGTGTCGAATGGCCCCCTTTCGGCCTCCTCCGATGCGTTCTCTGCAGACCTTTTGGCCATCGCCTGCCGTCTTCCTTCGGGATCCTGCTCGGCGAATTTTGCACAGCGATTTTCACAGCGGCCGTTAAGTGGCCCGCCGCACCACCGATGTGCTTGTCATCCAAACGCCCACCCCAGGGAGGAACCATGAAGATCCTGATCGTCGACGACAGCCGCGCCATGCGCTCCATCGTTCGCCGCGCCATGCGTCAAGCCGGGTACGGCGACAACGAGTTCGAAGAGGCCGGCAACGGCAAAGAAGCCATGGAGCAGATCGGCGCGTTCAACCCCGACCTCGTGCTCTGCGACTGGAACATGCCCGAGATGAACGGCCTCGAAGTGCTCGAAGCCCTGCGCGGCCAAGGCTCCGGCATCCCCTTCGGCTTTGTGACCTCCGAAGGCACCGACGACATGAAGAAGACCGCCAAAGACGCTGGCGCCACCTTCTTCATCACGAAGCCATTTACGAGTGAAGCCTTGCAGTCTGCGCTTTCCGACCACATCCACTGATGCCCAGGTGGAGGGGGCGTAGGCCCCCTCCCGCGCTTCGCGGCTCCCGTGCGGTCGCGTTTGTCGACTTCGCGGCCTGGGATTCAACGCAGACGCCCTCCCGCTTCGACGCTGCGCATACGGCCGCGTTTCGCTCGGAGCGGTTTGCGGTGTTCGACGCCCTCAACTTTCGTTGAGGGCTTTGTGGTTGGTGGCTTTGTCGTTGGTGGCCGCGTCCAACACAGACATGAGAAAACCCCAGCGCATGGCTGGGGTTTTTGCGTCGTCGTCGACGTGGCGCCTAGCCTTCGTCGTCGTCGGCGGGGACGGCCTTTTCGTCTTCTTCAGAGAAAGGCTGCATGTCGGGGTTCGACAACAACTCACGCAGTTCTTCTGGAGGAATCTTCTGCGTGGGGGCAGGTTCATTTTTTTCGGGTTGGTCTGGCATGGTTTCCTCTCGCTGCCCAGGGTCGACGTCGACGGTGGGGCGGACGCTGACGTCTGCAGCCTTGTGCCACACCCCTTGGGCTTTGCCCAGATTCTGATGCCGTCTGGCAGGAGACATCTGGGTGCATGTAGGTTTTCGACATCTGCCGCGCAAAGTTGACGCCTGTTTGCACAGACGTCCGACACAAGCTGCGCACAGTCGCAAAACGCAGCGGTCTGGGGCCGGTCGGCGTCGTAGACTGGCGTGCACGCGTTGAAGGCGTCATGGTAGGAGCCGATTGTGATCAGTTGGGTCAATGACTCCTCTGACGGCCGTGACGGCCGATGAACATGGCAGCATGCCCGGCTGCGGGCGCCGTTTGGGCGCAGGTTCGAGGGCGGAGGCTCAGGTGCAGATCCTGGTCATTTGTGACGACACCGCCATCAACCGCTTCTTGCGGACGGTGCTCGAGAACGCTGGGCACGTCGTCACCGACGTGCAACGGCCCACCGAGCGTCTGGCCGAGGTGTTGCACAAACGCGACCTCGACCTGGTGATCTGCGACCTCGACCTCACCCACGCCAAGATCCGTGGCGTCGACCTCGTGCAGTTCATCAACCAACACGCCCCCCGGCTGCCGTTGCTGGCGATCTCGTCGCAACCTGCCGGAGACGTCGAAGCCGCCTGTCTCGAAGCCGGCGCCGCCCGCTACCTCGAAAAACCGGTGCGCACCGCCACCCTCCTCGAAGAGGTGGCCATGGCATCTCACGGGCGCATGCGTCTCGCCATTGGCATCCTCGACTCCGACCCGGCGTACGGCATGGTGCTCAAGCAATACCTGCTGTCGGCCGGCTGCGAAGCCAAACTCTGGTTCTCCGTCGACGACGCCGAAGCGGGCGCCAACTCCATGGCGTCGGGCTCGGTGCTGCTCATCGACGAGCAAGTCGACGGTGCCGTCGCGTTGATCTCCCAAGCCACCAAGAGTGGCCGCAGCGTCATCGTCAGCAAAAACCCCGACAGCCAGCACGACGACGACGACTACCTGCGCGACGGCGCTGCTTTGGTGGTCGAACGCCCCCTCGACATCGACAACCTCCTCACCCAGTTGGGCTTCATCGCTGCCCCCTGGTGACGTTGGGCTTCACACTCAAAAGATGACTTGAACACGTCGACGACGGCGCACCACCGCCCTCGACGACGGCGTCTCGGGCAGCGTCCGACGGATTTGTGCATCACACGCCAGGTGTCCTTTGGACCCAGAGGCGTTTCCCGCTATTCTCAACCGACCGTTTTTCGGGCTGGCTGTTCAATGCAGTCGGTTTGTTCCAGGAGCGCCCCCCGCGCATGTCCCCTCCGGCCACGTACCTGAAAATCACCTTCGTCCGCACCGACGGTTACACCCAACTGCTCACCGTCAGCGTTGGTGAATCGGTGCTCATCGGCCGCGACCTCAGCTGCGCGTGTCGACTGGAGGGGCGCAAAGTTTCTCGTCGTCACTTGCGCATCGCCATGGAGGGGCCCGACCAGGTGAAGGTCACCGACAACGGCAGCCACAACGGCACCTTCGTCAACAACGAGCGCATCGAAGAAGCAGTGCTGCACGGCGGCGAGACCGTCACCGTTGGCGAATGGGAAGGCCGCGTGGAGATCATCGAGGGCGCCGCCAAAAAGCGCACCGTGCCCGGCGTCGTCCCCGCCTTTCCCGCCGTCAACACCCAAAGCCCCGCGCCACGCTCCTTCTTGGCCGAACAAAGCGGCAGCAACCCCCTGCCGCGCTCCCTGCGCATTGGCCCCTCCGACAACGAGAGCGGCTTTGACGAGCCCACCCTCGGCAACCTCCCCTCGGTGCCCAAGACCGAGGGCGGCGGCGAGAACCAAACCAGCATCATCGACATGAAGACGGTGTGGCGCTGGGACGAGACCGGCACCAACAACGAGGTCTCCACCGACACCATTCGCGCCGCCCCCGTCGACAGCAACCCCATCGTCAAGCGACTCACCCAGAGCCAAAGCAACCTCGACTTGCGGGGCCTCACCGACGTCAGCGCCGGATTGGCCGACCCCGTCTCAGGCACCGCCAAGACCGGCCTCAACATCGACGCCGTGGCCCTGCAGCTGGTCTTCAAGGTCACCGAGTCGCTGCAAACCACGCTGAGCATCGACGAATTCCTCGTCGACATGTCGGGCAACCTTTGCGACTTCGCCCGCGCCAAAGCCGTGGCTGTGCTCCTGCCCGATCCCTCCACCGGCGAGTTTGTCCCGCGCACCGTGAAGAACCGCCGCACCGACGAGAGCGTGCAGATGTCGCGCACCGTGCTCGAACACGCCATCAGCGAAAAGGCGGCGGTGACCACCGAAGACGCCTCCGCCGACGAACGCTTCGCCGGCGGCGAAAGTGTGTTGCGCTTCGACCTCAAAGCCGTGCTCGTCGCCCCCATGCTCAACGCCAATGGCGACGTCATGGGCGCGGTGTACATGACGCGCGACCTGCCCTTCACCAACACCGAGCGTGACTTGGTGGCGGCGCTCACCCACCTCGTCGCCATGGGCCTCGACCGCTCGCTGCTGCGCGACCGCATCGCCGACGAAGAACGCACCCGACGCGCCCTCGAACGCTTTCACGCCCCCGACGTGGTGCGCCGCTTGATGATGGAAGACACCGCCGGCGCCACCGCCGCCGCCAAAAAGGGCGACGGCCTCTTTCTCGAAACCCTCGACGCCACGGTGCTGTTTTGCGACCTCTCCGGCTTCACCAGCTTTTGCGAGAGCAACACCCCTGAAGACGTGGGCCGGCTGCTCAACCTCTACTTGGGCGGCCTCACCGAGGTGGTCTTTGCCCACGGCGGCACCGTCGACAAATACATCGGCGACGCCATCATGTGCATCTTCGGCGCGCCCTTCAAAGGCGAGCACGACGCCCGCAACGCCGTGCGTTGCGCCATCGCCATGCGCCGTGAGTTCGCGCGCATCCTCGACACCGAAGAGGGCTTCGTCGGCAAGAACCTCAAAGTGCACATCGGCATCAACACCGGGCCTGTGGTGGCTGGCACCGTCGGCTCGTCGCTGCGGATGGAGTACACCGCCCTCGGCGACACCGTGAACATCGCCGCCCGACTCGAGGGCGTCGCCAAGTCGGGGCAGATCGTCATCGGCCCCACCACCGCCGAACTCGTCAAAGACGTCATCGACGTCAACTCCCTCGGCGACGTCAGCCTCAAAGGCCGCGACGAACCCGTCGAGGTCTTCGAGGTGCCCGACCAAGAGGTGGGGCTGGCCCCCATCGGGGTCGTGCCTCCCAGCATCGCCGACAGCGACGAGCCCGAAGTCACGGTGAGCTGACCCCGCAAGCGAATGTGGTCTGGGCGCCGTCGGTCGGTTGCGCTACACGCCACGCTCCTGAAGCCTCTTTATGTTCTCTGCCATGCAACGAGAGATCGCGTGAACGTACTCGTCGAGCAACACCTCAGCGCCGGACGGCTCGACCAAGCCGAGTCCATCGCCCGCCATGCCCTCGGCAAAAACCCCAACGACGTCGAGGCCGAGGTCACCTTGGCGCGCGTCGACGCCGAGCGGGGGTTCATCGGCCGCGCCAAAAAGCACCTTGAAGAGCTGCGCAAGAAGTTCCCCGCTGAAGCCAGCCCCATGGCTTTTTTGGCGCACTACGAAGCCGAAGACGGCCACACCGATCGCGCCCGCGCTCTGGCGTTTCAGTGTTCGGCCATGGGCGGGCAGGTGCCCGTCGCCGACGTCATCCTCGGTGACAATGCCCTCGAAGACGGCAACCTTGAAGAAGCCCTCGAACTCTTTCACCGCGCCTTGCACAACAACCAAGAGTGCGCCGGCGCGTGGTACGGCCGCGGCCGGGTGATGCTCGCCCACGACGAGCTCGCCGAAGCCGAAGACGCCCTGGCCAACGCCGTGCAGTTCGGCCCCAAGATGATCGACGCGTGGATCGACCTCGTGGTGCTTGAACGCGACGCCGGCGCCTTCGATGCGGCCGAAGACAACCTCGCCATGGCCCTCAAGCTGCATCCTGGTCACGACCGGCTGGTGCCCCTGAAGGCGACCCTCGAGGCCATCCGCGATCAAGACCCCCTCAACGGCGTGGTCAACGAGGTGCGCGAAGCGGTGCGCGAAGGCGACATCGACGTGGCCTCCAAGCGCGTCAGCTTTCTCGAAGCGCAACACTACGACGACCCCCGCACCCTGTTGGCCCGCGCCGAATTCGCCCTGGCCATCGACGGCGGCGACATTCTGCCCGTCATCCACGACCTCAACCGCTTTGTGCGCGAAGAGCCCGCCCGCTGGGAGCACAAATGTGCCCTCGGCCGACTCCTCATCCGCACGTCGCCGCTGCAAAACCCCCGCATGGCCGTCGCCCACTGTGAAGAAGCCTGGCAAATCTCAGGCGAACACCCCCGTGCCGGCATCGGTCTGGTCGAGGCCTGGGCCGGCAGTGGCAAACCCGTCTTCGCCCGGGCGTTGTGCAAAAAGTTGGCCGACGGTGAGGGCTGGGAGGCCGAGTTTGCCGCGTCGCTCCTCGAAGACGACGACTTGAACGCGTAATCTGGTAGGGTCGGCCCATGTCGACGTCGCGCTCCAAAACGGGCAGCTCCAGCAGCAAGAAACGGTCGCCCCGACGGCGCACAACCGGGTCGGTGCCTGCGGTGTCGCCTCCGTCGTCTGCGTCGGGCAAGGCGATGTCGCCGACGGCCTCCCAAGAACGATCGCGGGCCATCGTCGAGAAGGGCGAGTCGATGGCGCGGGAGCTGTCGGCCAAACGCAAGAAGCAGAAGAAGCGCCGGGCGGCAGAACAGCGGGCCGAAAAGCGGCCAACGCCGCCGGCCAACCTCCTTGTCGACGACGCCACCGAAGTCGACCAGCTGCCCGCCCATGTGCGCACGGCCCCCTCCGACATTTCTCGGACGGCCGAAATCAAACGGCCGCTGTCGACGCTCGACTTGTTGGCCATCGAGCTCGACCAGTTCACCAAAGAGAGCATCGCGGCGGTGCGCAAGATGGACGCCGGAGAGCGCGTCGCCCTCCTCTCGTCGCTGTGCATGTTCGCGGGCTGCTTTTTGCCGTGGGTGTCGACCAGCCATCAGGCCGGGCAACTCGGCTTTTTTGCAGGCGGCTTTTTTCACAGCCTCATCGCCGTGGTGGGGGTGCGGCTGGCGTTTTTGAGACATCGGCCGGGCAAGAAAAAGAAGCGGCAGAGCCAACGTGAAGCCATCGAAAAACGGCATGCCCTGTGGCTGGTGTTGTTGGGGATGCTGTCGACGGTGATTGGCGCTGTGCTGTTGGTGTTGTGGGGCCTGCAAAAGTCGGTGTGGTTCGGTGTCGACTTTCATGCGGGCCTGTACTGGACGTTGGCCTGGGGCACGGGCTTGTCTTATGGTGGCTACGCGTGTTTTCGCCGCTTTCGCTGACGCCCTGAGCGTCAGCCGACGGCAGAGGTGCCCATGGCCAACGACGATTTGCAGAACTTCAAGATCAGCGACCAGGTGAAAAAGACGGTCGACCGTCCGCGCAAGACGGCGAGCGCTGAAGATCAGCCTTCTGCTGGATTTCCCACACTTGAAGCGCTGGTGGAGCAAGAGACGGTGGATGTGGCCGGCCTGCAAGAACGCCATGCTCAGCTGAGCGAGATGTCGAAGAGCGGATCTCCCAAAGAAAAGCAGGCCGCAAAGAAGGCCACGGTGGCGTACGAACGCGCCCTCGACGTGGTGGAGTTCTTGGTGTCGACCAAAGAAACCATGGCAAACGCCAAATAAAACAGCACCTTGCGAGATGTACTGTCTTGGGCTGGGCGACGAGAATCAATCGTTTGACCAGTTGTGACGGCAAGATCCCGCAGCTTCTCGCAACCCTGCCTGGGGCCCGGCGATAATCATTTTGCACGGCAGGTTCGCTGGCCCCCAGCCCCGCCGCGCCACACACCAAAGCGCCCGCTTGTCGGGTCGCCGGCCGGGACGCACCGGCATCAACGACCCCTCGGGAATGACAAGGAGAAACATCATGGCCATTCAAGGACCCAGCGGACGCAGCGGCTCCATGCAACTCAACACCAACAACACCACGGTGCGCCAATCCCCCCGCACCGACTTCGGCGCCCAAATGCGCAACGGCGTGGCCGGCGGCGCGCAAGTGGCCGCAGGTGCGGCTTCGGTGGCCGCCCCCTTCGTGCCCGGTGGCGCGGTGGTGTCGGCAGCTCTGTCGGGCGCAGCCAACTCCATGGGCGGCGGCGGCGGATACGGCGGCGGCGGTGCCACGGCTTCGGCAGGCGGCCCTGGTGTGTCGGCGGGCGACATCCCCTTCCAAGGTCCTGACATGAACAGCAACACCGGCACCCCCAAGACCGGCAACATGCAGCAAGACCTCATGAACCAAACGAAGGACATGCAAGAGATGATGGCCTCGTTCAACCTGCAATACCTCCAGCTGCAAAACAAAATGCAAGCGGAGAACCGCAGCTACACCACCATCTCCAACGTCATGAAGACCAAGCACGACACGGCGAAAGCCTCCATTCAAAACGTGCGCTGAGTCTGACGTTGCGTCCCGACATCACCCTCCTCCTCGAGGAGGGTTTTGTTTTGGCCGCAGGTTTCGGCCGTTGGTGGCCGCACGCCACGCAGAATGTGTCACGGGTGACGGCCACCAGAGGTTTGCGCTATCAAGGTGCCGCAGCCCCATCCTTGTGAGGACCCATGAGCGACGCAGAACTCGAAATGCTGACTGGCCTGGTCGACGTGCCCAAAGACGAAGCCCGCATCTTGTTGGAGTCGGGCTACCTCCTCATGGAAATGGGCAAGATGAAAGAGGCCGAAGAGGTGTTCAGCGGCGTCTGCGCTCTGCTGCCGCAAAGCGACGTGGCCCGGGTGGCCCTCGGCAATCTGCACTTCTCGCAAGGCCGCGTGCCGCGGGCGCTGAAGTTTCACCAAGAGGCGTTGAAGCTGCGGCCCGACTCGGCGTTGGCCCAGGCCCACGTCGGCGAATGCCTGTTGATGTCGGGCAAACTCGACCAAGGGGTGGAGGCCTTGCACAAGGCCAAGAGCATGGCCCCCGACTCGGCAGAAGCGTCGTTCGCCCAAGCCGTGCTCGACGCGCATGACGCCGGCGAGTTGCGCTAGCGCGCGCAGCTGGCGTTTACTTGTCGGCGCCGCTGCCGATGATCATGTTGTCGGTGGAGGCGGTACGTTCTCGACGAGGACGGCGTCATTGCCTACACTTCAGAAGCACCGACGGCCGCGGCCGCAATGAGGAGCATCCCATGCGTGTAAAAGGAGGGCCCAGAGCCCAAGGCGCACGCCAAGCGGGCAAGACGTCGAAGGCGGGCAAAGCCGCGGCGGCGAAGTTTGCTGGGCTGCTGAACAACGACCCTGAAGAAACCGAAGAGAAGGCGCGGCAGCTGCGCAACCGTCTCCTCGAAGAGATGCAAGAGCTGGCGCAAGAGGTCGAAGACGGCAAGTCGACCAAAGAAGAGGCCAGCCGCAAGTTTGTCGGTCTCGTCATTCGCGATCGTTACGGCGACAAACAGGGCAAGGGCCAGCAGAACATGGAGAACTCCATTGCAGATCTCGTCGAGAGCGATCCCAACTTTGTGTCGCGCTTGCACTCGCAGCTGAAGAAAATCGCCAAAGACAAATAGCAAGTCGGTGGCTGCGGACGTGTCGTTCGTGGTCAACGCCTGCGCTTTGTCGACGTCAAACGCTCGCCCTGGTGGCGGGCGTTGTTCGTGCAGGCGGGCCAAACACGATGCGACCGATGGCCGAACGCAGCTCAAAGCGTCTGAAAAACAGGGCCAGGCATCAGGGTCTGAACTTTGATCCGATGACACATCCGGGCCATGCTCACGTACGTAGGGCAACGGGAGGGTGGGCCTCCCGTTGACCGTGGTCGTGCCCCAATTTGAGCCCAATTCGAGCTGAGAAGCATGAATTGGCGCAAACGTGGAGAAGATCACGCCGAATTCGAGCTTTCAGGGGCGGGTTTCGCCACGAAAGGCTTGCTCATCGGTCAAAAGTCCGGTTGAATCCGCCGTATGTGAGGTCCCTGGCCCGTGCAGCAAAAATACTTCACCTTGATGATCGTCCCCGACGCCAATGCGCAAGTGAAGCGCATTCAGGTGCGTCGTGGTCTGGTGTATGGGGGAGTGCTCACCGCCATGGGATTGTGCGCTGCCGTGCTCGCCCTCGTCGTGCACTACAGCTACATCGTCACCGAAGTGTTTGAAGCCGACGCGCTGCGCCAGAAGAACGTGGCGCTGCAAGACCGGCTCGACACCGTGCAGGGGCAGATCGCCCAGGTCGAAGCCCGCTTCGCCAAAGTTGAACGTCTCGACGAGCGGCTGCGCATGCAGACCGGTTTCAACGACGACGGCCGCAACTTGCACATGGGCACCGCTGAGCTGTCGCCTGCTGCCGGCGGGGGCAACTTCAAAGACGCCTTTGCCGCCCCCCTCGACAGCAACGACAAAGACGCCGTCGCCCTGCAGCACCAGCTGTTTGACTCGCGCCTGTCGGGGTTGTCGAGCGCTGCCGACCGTCAGTTGGCGTCGCTGTCAGAACTCGTCGACTACTTCAACGCCCGCGAAGCATTGCTGGCGTCGACGCCGTCGATCTTGCCGGCGCCGGGGTACGCCACGTCGAACTTTGGCCCCCGCCAAGACCCTTTCACCGGCGAACGCAAGATGCACGCCGGCATCGACGTCGGCGCCGACACGGGCACACCCGTCTTGGCGCCCGCCTCGGGCACCGTCATCTTCGCCGGACGCCGTGGTGCCTACGGCAACATGATCGCCATCGACCACGGCCGCGGCATCATCACCCACTACGGTCACCTCAACCGCATCTTGGTGAAGGTGGGCGACAAGGTCGAACGCCGGCACAAGATCGGCGAAGTCGGCAACACCGGCCGCTCCACCGGCGCCCACCTGCACTATGAGGTGCGGCTGGATGGGGTCCCGGTGAACCCCATGCTCTACGTCCTCGACTGACAGACACACGGCGGCCTTGGGCCGCCGTTTTTGTTTCGGGTCTGCATATTCGATGTGCAGGTCGGGCCAGCAACCGTCTCGCCTTTGGGCGACCGCGCATCCCACTTGGTGGTCGGGCTAGCCTTGTGGCGCGCCACTTTGCGCCTCAGGGCACGTCACGGCCCACGGGGGACGCCATGCACACCTTTGCCTTTTCTGTTTTGCTGACCGCCGCGGCCTTTCAAGGCGGCACGCAACCGGGAGAACTCGCCGACGACGTCGCCGGGTCTCAAGGGTGCCGCCAATGCCATTCGAACGGCAGCAGTCTGCAAAACGACCAATACCGCGGTTCGATGATGGACCTCGCCAGCGTCGACCCTGTCTTTTTGGCGGCGTTGGAGATTGCCCACGTCGACAACGCGGCCGGCGCTGAGTTGTGCGTGCGCTGCCACTTTCCGGCAGGGTGGTTGGCGGGCCAAGGGCAGCCCACCGACGGCAGCGGCATCGCGTCGTACAACAAGACCGGCATCAGCTGCGATCTGTGCCACCGGGTGATGACGCCGGGCGCGCCGCCGCCTCTCGATGGTGGCATCGTCGACGGCGGCACCGATGACGCCGGCATGTTGTTGGACGCCGGCGCCCACCTCGACGCGGGCGCCGTCGATGGGGGCATGCCGCCTCCGCCCGACTTCTCGTATGTGCTCGCCGAAAACGCGCAACTGTTCATCGACCCCGACGGCAGCCAACAACGCGGGCCGTTTGTGTCTGACCAGACCAACGGGCATGCCAACCAATACGACCCCATCTTCGAAGACAGCATCTTCTGCGCGCAGTGCCATGAGGTCACCAACCCGACGGTGACGTGGAAAGACGGCGCCACCGGCGCCGAGCTGGGGCCGGAGTTCCCCGTCGAGCGCACCTACACCGAGTGGAAAAACAGCGCTTACGCCGTGCCGGGCGACGACTTCAAAAGCTGTCAAGACTGCCACATGGCCGCGTCCGACATGCCAACGGCCGCCGCCACCAGCGGGGGGGTGCCGCGCACCTTGCACTCCCACGCCATCGTCGGCAGCAACACCTTGGCGCCGCGTTTGGTGGCCGAGCAGCAACAAGGGCCGGGTGTGCCCATCCACCTGCAGAACTTGGGCCCCGACGCCGAGCGCATCTCGGCCCTCGCCGAAGAACAGCTGCAGCAACGCAGCGTCGACCTCACCTTGCAGTCGGTCGACGTCGGGGCCGGCAACATCGTGGTGCGCCTAGAAAACAAGACGGGCCACAAGCTGCCCACCGGCTACGCCGAAGGCCGGCGCATGTGGGTGGGCCACGCCGTCACCCACGCGGGTGGCGAAGCTGGCGCCCGCAGCGGCACCCCAGACCCCGTCACTTTTGACTTCGTCGAAGACCCCGTCGAGACGTACGAGATCAAGCTGGGCGACGACACCGGCGCCAACTTTCACTTCGTCACCGTCGACCGCATCATGAAAGACACGCGGATTCCGCCGCGGGGCTTTCGCCCCACTCCCGACACCTCGTCGGTGGGCAAAGACTTCGGCACCGACGGCGACGGCGCGACCCTGTACTACGACGACGTCACGCTGCCACTGGGCGAGGTGGGCTGCTTCCCTGCTGTCGTCGACGTGAAGGTGTACTTTCAAGAGGTGTCGGGCGAGTACTTCCGCTTCTTGCGCGACAACGCCCCCGTGCAGGGGCCCCTACTGGCGCAGGCCTGGGACGCCGTCGGCGGCGGTGTTCCCACCACCATGCAACACCTGACGTTCACCGTCTTTGCAGACGGCACCACCCAAATGGGCGGTGGCGACTACAGCTGTGACGCGCCTCCGGCCGACGCGGGCCCCGTCGACGCGGGCGGCGAACCCGACCCCACCCCTGAGCCCGTCGACGCCGGCGGCGAACCCGAGCCCACACCAGAGCCGACCCCCGAGCCCACACCAGAGCCGACCCCCGAGCCCACCCCTGAACCCGACGCGACCGTGTGCGCCTGCACGTCGTCGCCGTCGTCGAGCGCGCCGGCCACCGTGCTGGGGTTGGTGCTGTTGTTGGCCATCGGTTGGCGTCGACGACGATAGCCGCTGCCCAACGTTGGGCCTTCAGTGCTATCAGGGCGCATGCGAACCCATGTAGCCCTTCTCGCTGTCTTGTTGACGTCGTTGGCGCTGCCCTGTGCGGCGGCCGACGGCGATGCCTCTGCGACGTCGTCGTCGCCCCCTGCCGTGGACGACGCCAAACTGCGGGCGTCGGTGAAGAAGCTCGACGTGACCTTCCCCAAAGAACGGCTGTGGGTGGGGCGCAAAGGCGTCAAAGGGTTTGCCTTTCAGCTCTTGGACGCCGACGACGCCCCCGTCGCCATCGACGGCGAATTGCAGCTCACCGGATTCAGCGTCGACACCGTGAAGGTGGTGAAGGGCAAGGCCACGCTCGACGCTGTCGACCTGAACGCCGCACAAGTGACGGTGCGCTTCGAGACGCTGGCGACGCCGGTGGACCTCCCCATCTTGCCGGGCTGGCTGAGCCTGTTGCCGGCGCTGTTGGCCATCGCGTTGGCCTTGCTCACCCGCGAAGTCATCGTCGCCTTGTTGAGTGGTGTGTTCGCAGGCGGCGTGCTGTTGACGATGTCGCCGACGGGGTTTTTCACGCACTCCATGGCCAACCTCGTCGCTGTCGCCGCCGACGCCAGCCACGTGAAGGTCATGTTGTTCACCCTGGGCATCGGCGGCCTCGTCGGGGTCGTCGCTGCCGCGGGCGGCACCCGCGGCGCCGTCGACGCTGTGAGCAAGTTCGCCAAAGACGCCCGCTCGACGAGCTTGTCGGTGTGGGTGATGGGCATGGTGGTGTTCTTCGACGACTACGCGTCGACGCTGTTGGTGGGCAACACCATGCGGCCGGTGAGCGACAAGCACCGCATCAGCCGTGAAAAGCTGAGCTACATCGTCGACAGCACGGCGGCGACCATCACGTCGATTGCGTTGGCGTCGACGTGGATTGGCTATGAAGTCTCGACGCTGGCCGACGCCATGAAGGCCGCCGGCGTCGCGGGCGACGCCTACAAGGACGTGTTCGTGGCGGGCTTGCCGTCGCGTTTTTACCCCATCTTTGCGCTGCTGTTTGTGGGCCTCTTGGCGTACACCCAGCGCGACTTCGGCCCCATGCTGACGGCGGAACGCCGCGCCCGTCGTGAAGGCAAGGTGTTGCGCGATGGTGCCGAGCCCCTCGTCGACGACGAGGTCTCTCAAGACGCCGAGAAGATGCATCAAGTGGAGCCGCGCCTGTGGATGGCGCTGCTGCCCATCGGCAGCCTCATCGCCTTTGTGGTGCTGTTTCTCGTGGTGCTCGGCGCCGACGCCTCGTACGACGCGCTGTTGTACGCGTCGTTCTTGGCCGTCGTGGTGGGGGTGCTGCAAGCCAAGCTGGTGGGCGCGTTGTCGTCAGAAGACGCTTTGAAGGCCGTGATGAATGGCGTGCGCTCCATGGTGCTCGCCGTCGTGGTGCTGTGTTTGGCGTGGGGCATGAACCAGGTGATGAGTCAGCTGCATGCCGGCGCGTTCTTGGCCGATCAGCTGGCGGGCGCGTTGCCGCCTTGGAGTTTGCCGACGCTGACCTTCGTCGTCGCCGGCGTCATGGCCCTGGCGACGGGCACCAGCTGGGGCACCATGGGCATCCTCTTCCCGGTGGTGGTGCCCATCGCCGCCGCCCACGTCGACGCTGGCAGTGCGCCGTTGTTTTTGGCGACGACGTCGGCGGTGTTGGCGGGCGCCGTGCTGGGCGACCATTGCTCTCCCATCTCTGACACCACGGTGTTGTCGAGTGTGGCGGCCGGCAGCGACCACGTCGACCACACCCGCACCCAGATGCCCTATGCCCTCACCGTCGGCGTCATCAGCGTGGTGTGCGGCACCCTGCCGGCGGGGTTTGGCGTGTCGCCGTGGGTGTGCCTCGTCGTCGGCATCGCCGCCCTCTTCGTCGTGACTCGATTTGTGGCGCAGCCCATTGAAGATGACAAAGTATAAGGCGGGCGATGACGTCGAGGCCCGACGTTGTGTAAGGTGCGCGGCATGACCGACGAGAAGGGCACCATCTCAGGACGACGACACCGCAGGGCGCAGATCCCCCTGTTGGTGCAGTATCGCTTTGGCCCGCTCGACGACCTGCAGACCGACTACGCCCTCAACGTGTCGAAGAGCGGGCTGTTCATCGACACCGACGAAAGCCATGAGATCGGCGCCCGCGTCTTGGTGCAGCTCACCTCCCGCGATGGTGCCCACTTTCTGCAAGGCGAAGGCAAGGTGGTGCGCGCCGGCGACGGCTGCGCCATCGAGCTGGTGGGCTTTGACGACGACGCCCAGGCCATTCTCGACGAATGGGTGAGCGCCGCGCTGGCCAACGAACAAGCCCGTCAGGTGGGCCCGGCCACGCGCCGCAAACGTCGCTCAGACACCGACTGAGCTGCCGAAGGAGTCGCCGATGTCGCGCGAACAACGCATCCATGACGTCGTCACCGCCGATTTGGCGCCGGTGCATCTGCAGGTGGTGAACGAGTCGCACAACCACTCGGTGCCGGCCAACAGTGAGACCCACTTCAACGTGGTGGTGGTGAGCGCCGCCTTTGAAGGCATGAACCGCGTGAAGCGGCAGCGGCACATGAACCAGCTGTTGCAGGCCGAATTCGATGCCGGCTTGCATGCGCTGACCCTGAAAACGTGGACGCCTGCCGAATTCGAAGCCAACGGTGGCGTCATTGAAAATGTGTCGCCCGATTGTTTGGGCGGCAGCAAGTCCGACAAAAAGTAGGGGTTGTCTTTCAAGCGGATGAGGCCGTTTCTCGTCGAGAAACGGCCTTTTTTGCGTTGGCGGTGTTGGCGCGTGTTCGGCTGCTGCTGTGGCGCGCTGTCGGCCGGTGCATCTCGAATTCGACAGATTTTTTCTGGTCGTTTTTTTGGAGCCCGGCCGAAGCGGTGACACAACAGAACCTGTTGGAGCCACTTGGATCCACCTGGAGCCAACCGGAACCACCGCTCACCTGGGCCTGCGCCAGACGTCTTTGGAGACCTTCATGCACCGCTTCACTTCGCTCGCCGTTCTCGGAACCCTCCTCTTCGTCACCCAAGCCACCACCGGCTGTGCTTCGGCGCAAAAACCTGCTGCGCCCGTCGCCAAGTTCGAGCGCGTCTCGCCGCAACAACGCGCCAACGCCAAGGCGAAGAAGCTGAAGGCCCAACTCGACGAAGCCGGCGTGCCCACCTCAGGGCCCCTGTACTTCTCCTTCGACGACGACTCCCTCACCGCCGACAGCGAAGACACCTTGCGGGCCATCGCCAACGAGATGCTCATCAACGAAGACGCCCACTTGCTCATCGAAGGCCATGCCGACGAACTCGGCTCGTCGTCGTACAACCTCGCCCTCGGCGCCCGCCGCTCGCTCATCGCCTACCGCTACCTCAAGCACATGGGCGTCGAGACCGACCGCTTGCACCACGTGTCGCTCGGTGAAGAAGAGCCTGCTGAATACGGCGCAACCACCGCCGCGCGCGCCATGAACCGCCGTGACGAGTTTCGCTTCTTTGTGCCTGGCGCTCAGGCCGTGCTGCTGCACCCAGAAGACTGAGCACGACGTGCAGGCCTGCGACAAAACGCTCCCTTCGGGGAGCGTTTTGCGTTTGTCGTCGACGGGCACGACGTCAATCGTCGGCGATGGCGTCGTCGACGGCTTTTTTCAGCTGGGTCATCGCGTATTGTGCGCTGTCGCCGCGGGCGTACAGCTGTTGCACGTACGACCACGCCAAGTCGCGGTTCTCGATGTGGGTGGCGGCTTCTTTGGCCGCTTTGGAGGCCACTTCGAGCTCGTACGCCACCTGCAACAGATGACGCCGGGCCTCGGCGCGCAGCTCGCGTTCTTTGTCTTTTTTCATGCGGACCCCCTCGTCGACTCAGCCCTCGGCGGGAGCGTCGAGCTCGACGCCCATGCTGCGCAAGATGCTCAGCACTTGGTCTTCGGCGGGTGTGCCCAGCACCCGCTGGCGGGCGGTGTCGCCGAGCTTGCGCACCAGGGGCTCGTTGCCGTGGTTGTAGGCGAGCACGGCACCAGAGAGGATCATCCCCGGCTCGGTGGCCGGCTGCGACGCCATGTCGAGGAGGCAGCCCTCGGCGTCGTTCTTGCGTCCGGCGGCGTAGTACAGCTGGCAAAGCTCGATGACGGCGTCGGCACCACCGCCGAAGATTTGCGCTTGCTGCATCTTGGTGATGGCTTCGTCGAAGTTGTCGGCGTCGGCGTCGATCTTGGCCAATGAGCGCAACAGGCGAGCGCGCTCGGGGCCTTGGGCTTCTTCGAGAAGGTTCTCCAGCACCTCTTTGGCCTCGGCGGAGCGGCCGGTGCGCACACAGGTCTCGGCCCACAGCCGGCGCACTTCGTCGTGCTGGGGGGCGCTTTCGTAGAGGCTGTTGGCGAGGGGAACGGCCTCGCTCATTTCGCCCACCTCGAGGTAGATGCGCAGGGTCAACAGACGTGGGGCCAGTGCTTCGGGCACGGCCTCGGCGGCGTTGGCCAGGATGCGCACGGCGTCGCCGTATTGGTGGCTGTCGGCGAGCAATTCGGCGAGCGAGACGGCCGGCGGCAAGAATGTCGGCGACAGTTGGATGGCCATCTCGAAGAGGGTACCGGCGCGGGCGGGGTCGCCGGTGGCCAGCACCAATTGTGCGAGTTGGTGGCGGGCGACGGCGTGTTCGGGGCTGGAGTCGGCGACGCGGTTCAGCTCTTCCATGCCGCGTTGGTAGTCGCCCTCGGCGACGCACACCAAGGCGTGGATGTAGTGCTCGGGCGCCCCTTTGGGGTTCTCTTGCAGGGCGACGTTGATTTTCTCGCGGGCGCGTCCGATGGCACCTTCGCCGACGCACAGGCAGGCTTCGGTCATGCACATGCGGTCGTCGTTGCGCAGGCCCTTGAGGTCGACGGTGGCGGCGGCAAGGTCGCCGTCCATGATGTGGGCGCGGGCGCGCAGGCCGCGGGCGGCGGCAACGTCGTCGGGGATGTCGGTTTCGAGCGCCAGGTTCTCGTCGGTGAGCAGGGCTTTGAGCTCGTCGCGCACCTGTTGCACGTTGCCGAGGGCCAGGGCCCGCTCCCAGGAGCCGCGGTCGCCTTGTGGGTACTCCAGCTTGGGTGCGCCGGCTTCTTCGGGAAGCACCATGACCTGGCCCATGGCGTTCAGCATGTTCCACACCGTGATGGGTTGTGCCTCTTGCCCTTCGGGCAGAGGACGAATGCGGATGGTGCTGGGGTCAAGGGCAGCTGGGTCGAGGCCGTCTTCGGCGGGAGTGGCGTCTGCTGGGGTGTCCGTCACGAGGACCTCGTCGGCAAAAGGGGAGAACAGGCCGCAGATGGGCTGCGGATCTGCCCACGGGCGGAACCTACCAGGGTGGGCGGTGCCGACAAGGGACCCGTGGGGTTCATCCCAAAGAAAAACGCCCCGCTTTTGGGGGCGTTTTCGGCGCGAACGAAGGGTCTGCCTACGGCGCAGGGGGGTTGTCGACGCATTGGGGCACGCCGGCCATGTCGGGCACGCAGATGGGCGACAGCCCGGCGGTGCAATCGCCGTCTTCGCGGCATTCGCTGTCGTCGTAGGTGCACATGAAACCACCGATGCCGTGGCAGGCACTGGCGTAGGGGCGACACTCTCCTCCGGCGGCGGCGTCGCAATCGCTGTCGTCGGCGCAGGTGGCGGGCAGGCAGGTGTTGGTGACCAGACCGAACGCGCCGGCGGGGATGCACACCTCGCCGTTGCCGCAGTCTTCATTGAGCACGCATTGGTGCGAGCGACAGGTGTTGTGCGCAGGGGGCGGCGCGCCCCCACAGTAGCCGACGTAGAAGGCGGCGCAGACGGCGCCGAAGTTGCCTTGGGGGCAATCGGCGTTTTCACAGCAGTCTCCGTCGCCTGGGCCCGCGTCGGGCAGGCAGCGTTCGGTGGGCGGGGCTTGGTTGGACACGCAGAAGAAGGTCGATTGGTTGCTGGTCGACGGCAGTTGCAAACAGCTGCCCCCGTTTTGGCAATCGTCGTCGATGTCGCATTCGTCGCGGGACATGCTGGCACCAGCATCGGTGGGTCCGGTGCCCGCGTCTTGGAGGTCGGCGCCGGCATCGCGCGGTGGCGCACCTGCGTCTTGTGGCGTGGTGCCTGCGTCGACGGGGGTGTCGGGCTCGCCCGCGTCGGTGGAGGCGTCGGGTTCACCAGCGTCGGCTGGGGTTTCGGGCTCACCGCCGTCGGTGGGCGTGTCGGGCTCGCCTGCGTCGGGTTCGTTGGCGTCGGGTTCGGCTTCGGGCGTGGGCTCCCCTGACGACGTCGGACAACCGGCCAGCAGCGCAGGGGTCGTCGCCAACAACGACGTCAACGCCAACGATGAAAACAGACGGGGCATGCGCATGACATTCTCCAAAGACAGCAGTTGAGGGGCCGGGCTCATCACCCGCAGCATCCCCCGCTAGGATGCCAGAGCTTGGCGGGATGTCCTTCTTTTTTGACGCCGCCGTTTTTGCGTTTGGAGCTCGCATGACCCGCCAGTTGTGTTTTGGGATTCTGCTTTTGGGGGTGGCGGGCGGCATGGGTTGCGCCACGACGTCGACGACGGTGTCGGCCGACCTGGTGCCGCCGCCGCAGCCGTTGCGCACCGAAGTGGTGGAGCTCACCCGCGCCTTGGTGCGGGCCCAGCCGGTGAACCCGCCAGGGGATGAAAAGCGCGCCGTCGACGTGCTGCAGCAGCGTCTGGAGTCGGCGGGGATCACCGTCGACGTGCACGACGTCGAGCCAGGACGCCCCAATCTGTTGGCGCGCATCGGCCCGTCGAGTGCGACGTCGGGCCAGGGCATCGTGTTGCTGTGCCACACCGACGTCGTCCCCGTGGAGCGCGACAAGTGGACGGCCCCACCGTTCGACGCCGTGGTGCGCGACGGCTGGATGTATGGGCGTGGCGTCGTCGACATGTTGGGCATGTGCGCCATGGAGACGGAGGCCCTCATCGCCCTCGCCGCCCAACAAGACCAACTGCAGCGGGAGGTGATGTTGCTCGCCGTCATCGACGAGGAGGTCACCGGCAAAGGCATCCTCGACGCCATTCGCCGTTGGCCCGAGGTCGCCCAGGCGGAGTGGGCTGTGGGAGAAGCGTCGTACATCGTCGACGGCGCTCTCAAAGAAGGCGAAACCGTCGCCGCCATCAACGTTGCTGAAAAGGGCCTGTTTCAGTTTCGCCTGCGCACGCAGGGCCCGGCCGGACATGGCTCCCAACCTCCGCGCAATGCGTCGACGGTGCGGCTGATGCGCGCGGTGCAAAACGTCGTCGACCTCGACGACCCGCTGCACATGACACCGACGGTGAAAGACATGATGGGCGCCCTCGGCAGCCAGCGCGGTGGGGCCGCCGGCTTTGTCATGACCCAACCTTGGCTGCTGCAGCAGGTGGGGCGCTCGACGCTGGAGTCGGACGAAGCCCGGGTGTTGGTGCACAACACCTGTGCCCTCACCCGCCTCGACGCGGGCTACAAAACCAACGTCGTGCCCACCGACGCGTCGGCCGTCTTTGATTGTCGACTGCTGCCGGGCACATCGCCGTCGGCGTTTCGCGACCGCGTGCTCCTCGCCATCGACGACCCCAAGGTCGAGCTCGACGTCATTCAAGCGGTGGCGTCGTCGTCGTCGCCCTCCGATGATCTGTTTGTCGACGTGGTGCGCTCGCAGCTGAAACACGAAATGCCCGACGTGCGCGTCATTCCTTACTTGTCGCGCGGCTTCTCCGACCTCACCTACCTGCGGCAGAAGGGGGTGAAGGGCTATGGCCTCATCCCGCTGCAGTTGCCGGCAGAGGTGCTGAAGAGCATCCACGGCCACGACGAGCGCGCCCCCGTCGTCGAGCTCGAGAAAGGTACACAACGGCTGTACGACTGGTTGCGGGTGCTGGCGGTGCACCCGCTGTCTGCCGACAAGTAGATGCCGTTCATGCCGCCCAGGGCTTCTTCGTCGTCGTCGACGTTCGCTTTGACAAGCGCGCAATGACGTCGGTGCCGCCGCCGCACAACAACACGGCGCGTGGTGCCTTCACCAGCTGTCGCTGCTCCAACTCGACGAGAGCGTCTGCATACCGCGACAGCTGATTGCTGCAGCCGCCGCCGCCCTCGACGAGCACACCGCTGCGCTTCAGCTCGACGACCACGACGGTGCGCTGCTGGGGGTCGGCGCTGCTCATGTCGACGAGTGCGAAGTCGCCGGTGAACGCGTTTTGCCGCGCGCGAAACAACCACAAATGCGGCAGCTGGTGCATGAGCTGTTGGGCGAACCTTTTCTCGTCGTCACACAGCATGTAACGGCTGGCGGCTTCGAGCAAACGGGGCCGCGGCAGCACCCGACCTCGACGACGCAGGTGCAACTTCAGCCGCCGCGACATGGTGTCGCCGCGCGCCATCGACGCGTGGGTCACAGACAACAGAATGGGGGTTGGTGACGACGACATGAAGACTCCGCGGTGAACCTTCGACGTCTTTGCGTCGAGTTTGTTCAACCGGCGCTCGACGACGCGCCGTCGTCGTCGTCGCTCAGCAGCTCTGGCCGCCGCGCACCGTGAACAGACCCGACTTGGCGAACAACACAAAGCGCTCCTCGTCGTTGAGGCCCAACAGCAGTGCGCCATGTGCCGAACGTGCAGACGGCAAGCGTTCTTCAAACGGGCCCGTTCGCCACTGCTCGGTGTAGCCTTGCCGCACCCGTCGGTGAACATCGGTGACGACAACGTCGCCAACGTTGCATTCGTGCAGCAAAGCATCGACGACGTCACGGTCGGAGATGTCGCGTCCTTCGCGCCACAACGCACGAAAGAAGGTCTGCAGCGTCGGCCACAGCAACGCCGGACGCGTTTGTTGCACGGCCGTCAACGCGTCGAGGGCGACGCGCACGTTGGGGCGAAAGCCGGGATCGTTGACGACGAAGTCGGGCTCCCGCTCCCGCAGCGACTGCAGCTCCTCTTGGATGCTCGCGGCCAACGGGTGGTGGCGATCGACGACGACGGGAAGGTCGGGCTCGTGCTCGATGCCTTTCCACACCACAGCGTCGACGAGGTCATGCCGCATCACGCGCTCGACCTGGCAAAAACAGAACGGGCAGTTGAGGTCGACGAACAACTCCACGGTCGTCGACGTCGTCATGGGCTCGGTCATGGGGTTCTCACGGTTCGAGCAGCTTCACCCAGTTGTCGTAGCGCAGCTGGATTTGACTCACGTAGTTCACGGGTTCTTCGCCCCGGCAGTAGCCGTGGCGCACCCGCTTGGCGACCTTGGGGTCTTGCAGCTGCAACATGGTCTTCTCGACGTTGCCGAACCATTTGTGGGGGTCGAGCCCTTGCTGCCGGGCGAGGCGCATGGCGTCGAGAACGTGACCGCGGCCGGCGTTGTACGACGCCAACGCAAAACGCACACGCTGCTTGAGGGGGATTTTGTTGTCGAACTGCCGAATCATCTTGTGCATGTATTTGACGCCGGCGTGGGTGCCGATCTCGGGGTTCTCGAGGTCGACAAAGCCCATTTCTTTGCCGGTGGCAGGCATGACCTGAAACAGCCCCTTGGCGCCCACCCAGCTTTTGGCCTTGGGGTTGAACCGGCTCTCTTGAAACGCCTGCGCCGCCATCAGCCGCCAGTCGAGGCCGTACTTCGTTGCATACTTCTTGATGATGTCGTCGTAGGGCGACACCTTGCCCTTGTCGGCGGTGGCCGCCTTGGCTTGGCGGATGCGCCGCTTGTTTTCGAAGTACTGCTTCTTGGCGACGTTGTAGTCGAGCCCGCGGTACGTGCGACGCATGAAGTCGTCGAGAAACGCCTTCAGCTGTGGGTTGGTCTGCCGCACGCCGAAGGCGATTTCTTTGGCGCCAACGCGGGGTTTGCCTTTGGGGTCTGTTGCGCCCTCTGCGACTTGGGTGAGGGCAAAGACGCTGACCACGGCGTCGGAATACGTCTGCTCGACGGCGAGGATGTGGCTGTCGGCAACGGTGAAGTCGACCTCCCCTTTGCCGACCTTGGCGAGGATCTCCTCGGTCTCCCAACTCTCATCGGCGTCGACGATGGTGAACGCGCCGCCAAGTTCGGTGTGCAACGCCTTCAGCGTCGAGGCATAGCTCGATGAGGGACGCACCATGACCTTCTTGCCCGACAGCACCGCCTTCAACGCTGCTTTGTCTTTGGCGGCGGCGGTGCCCTTCTTGCCGACGAGCACCTCGTCGACGAACAGGTAGGGCGTTGAAAACGAGATGGCCGTTTTGCGGTCATCGGTGACGGTGAATGCCGCCGCAATGAAGTCGCCCCTGCCTTCGTTCAGCCACGGAATGAGCTGGTCGGCGTCGGGTGGCACCACCACCTCAAGGCGCACCTTCAGCTTTTTGGCGACGAGTTTGGCGAGGGCGTAGTCGAACCCTCGAGGCTGGCCACGGTGTAAGAAGTAGGTGACGGGGTTGTTGCGGGTGATGAGGCGAATGCTGCCCCGCTTGCGAATGGCGTCGAGGTCGTCGGTGAACGTTTTCTGCGCGTGGGACGTCAGCGCCTTTTCAAGGATGAAGTGGTCGGCCGCGCTCTTGAGCTTGGGGTTGTCTTTGCGCACCGCCCAGGCGATCTCGCGGCCGGCGTTGAGCACGAACAGCTGCTTCACGCCGGGGGTGTAGGTTTGCGCCGCCGCAAAGGTGTCGCTGTCGACGACGGTGAAGTCGATGTCTTTCTGTGCGACGTGTTGCACCAACTGTTCGTCGTCCACGCCGTCGGCGGCCTCTTCGACGGTGGCGTCGACCTTCGCCTTGTCGAGTTCGGCGAGAAGAGAGCTGTGTTGGGCCGACCCTTTCCACACCTGTAGTTTTTTGCCGGCGAGGTCGGCCAAGCTTTTGACGGTGGCGTCGGTGCGTCCGACGACGACCTCGTCGATGACCCGCGTGGGCCGGGCGAATGCGACTCTCTTCTTGCGGTCTTTGGTGACGGTGATGCGGGCGGCGACGAGGTCGCCCTTGCCTTCTTCGAGCTTCTGAAACAGGCCATCCAACGTGTTCTCGACGTGAAACTCGACGTCGAGCCCCTGCTCTTTGGCAAACACCTGCACCAGTTCTCGGTCGTCGACGCCGCCTTGCTGCAAGAACATCTCCCCCGCAGGCAAGGTCAGCACGCGCAACACTTTGCGTTTCTGCATGGCGTCGAGGTCGCCCTTGTCGACGAACAACGCTCGCGTCTTTTTGGCTGCCTTTGGCGGCGTGTTCTCGGGCGCGTCGTGGCCGGAGGCTTTGGACGGCGATGCCGTCGATGCCTGTGGCGAAGCGGGCTTGTCTGAACAGGCCCCGACGGCGATGGCCAGAGTCGCCAACGACGACAACAGCAGACGATTGAACAGGGTGCGTGACATGGATCCCTCCAACGGGGGCGACGCTACCCTTGCCGTCCCAGAACGCCCAAGGAGCGTCTCTCTTTGACGCCGTCTGCGACGACGTTGACGGCAGAGGGGCCAGCCCCATACGTAGAAGGTGGCGTCAGCTGGGGGCGACGCCGCTGGAGGGGTCATGGAACACACCGTCTACGGCCAGACCGACGTCGGGCAAAAGCGCGACCACAACGAAGACACCTTTGTCGTCGACGAAGAACTCGGCGCCTACATTGTGTGCGACGGCATGGGCGGCCACGCCGCCGGCGAAGTCGCCAGCGAGTTGGCGTCGAAGCACACCCTCGCCTACCTGCAAGAGCACAAGGACGTCATCGCTCGCTTCGGCGAAAGCGCCGACGCCAACGACGACGTCGTCAAGCTGTTGCGGCGCGCCATCGAACGGGCGTCGCTCGAGGTGTACACCCAGGCCCGCTCCGACGAAGGACGGGCCGGCATGGGATGCACGCTGACCATGGTGCTCGTCGTCGACAACGGCAAAAAAGGCATCATGGGCCACGTGGGCGACTCGCGGCTGTACATGCGCCGCTCCGGTGAGCTGCACCAGCTGTCAGACGACCACAGCTACGTCGCTGAGATGGTGCGCCGCGGCATGCTCACCGAGGAGCAGGCGAAAAACAGCCCCTACGGCAACGTCATCACCCGGGCCATCGGCATTCAGAACACGGTGCAGGTCGACACCTTGGTGTTTGACCTCCTGCCGGGCGACCTGTTGTTGCTGTGTTCGGACGGATTGTGCGGCTATTTCGAGGACGAGCCCGAAAAGCTGTGCGACCTCATCAACGGCGCCGGCACCGACCTCGCCCCCATGGCGCAAACCCTCATTGACGCCGCCAACGCTGCCGGTGGCAAAGACAACATCACCACCGTGCTCGTCGAGGTGGCGGGCGCTGAAGACGCCAGCGAAGCGCGCACCACGGAGGTGAACCTCCGACTCGACACCTTGCGCTACATCGACCTCTTCAAGCACCTCAACATGAAAGAGTTGGTGATGGTGCTTGACGCCTTCGAGAAGCTCGACGTCGAGGCCGGCACCGTCTTGGTGCGTGAAGGCGAGACGTCCGACGGATTGTTCATCGTTCTCGACGGAGAATGCGCCGTCACCCGCGGCGCCAAAGAGATCGCCACCCTCAACGCCGGCGCGCACTTTGGCGAGATGGCCCTGTTGAACCAGCGCCCGCGGTCGGCGACAGTGACGGCGTCGAAGCGCACCAACATCCTGCGCATGAACCGCGAGCCGTTCAACCGCACCCTCAAGAAAGACCCCGTGCTCGGCGTGAAGTTCTTGTGGACATTTGCCCAGGTGCTGGCCCTGCGTCTCGACGACATCCACCGCCAGCACGAAATCGACGCCCTCCGCGCCCCCGACACCATCAAGATGCGCGCCGACAAACTCGACTGATGCCAGGGCAACAGCTCGGCAACAACGGCGACGAGACGTGAATCTTCTCGTCGTCGTCGTCGTCAGGGCGGCATGAAACAACGACCCCAACCACCCCCCAACGAACGTAAGCTGCGCGACATCAGCAAGCGCCTCAGCTGGTTGCTGCGCCACGGCGCCCTCGAGTCTGACCTCGACATGGACGCCGCCGGCTGGAGCCGGCTCGACGACGTGCTCGCCATGCTTCGCATTCGGCGCGACCTTCTCGACGCGGTCGTCGCCGGCAACAACAAGAGCCGCTTCACCGTCGACGACGACGGCAAGCGCATTCGCGCTGTGCAAGGCCACAGCACCGAAGGCACGCCCGTCACCGCCGACGCGCTCGAAGCATCCTGGACCAAAGTGCAGCCCGACGACGTGCTCATCCACGGCACCCGGCTGGATGTCTTGCAGCCCATTCTCGACGACGGTCTCACCCCGCAGGCGCGCACCCACGTGCACCTCGCAGCGTCGTCGACGTCGACGGTCGGCAAGCGCGCGAACGTCCAGCTGCATGTGCATGTGTGTCCGCAGCGACTGCAAGGCGCCGGCATTGGCGTCTTCGAAGCCGACAACGGCGTCCTGCTCGTTCGCCATGTGCCGCCGTCGTGCATCACCCAGGTGCACGCCCAGAGCGCCAAAACCAAACGGGCGTTGGCCGAGGCACCTTGGCCTGCAGTGCTGGCCGACAAGGGCGTGCTGCTCGTCGACTGAGTCGGCGTGAGTCGTGCTTCTCAGCCGCTGAATTCTTCGCTATCCACTCGGCGCACTGATTTTCTTCCGATGACGATCGGACACAGGAGCCACCGTGGATACCCGCATCGAAAAAGACAGCATGGGCGACATTGAAGTCGACGCCTCCCGCTACTGGGGCGCACAAACGCAGCGCTCCAAAGAGAACTTCAAGATTTCGGGCGACCGCTTTCCGCGCGTGTTCATCCGCGCCTACGGCCTCGTGAAGCAGAGTGCAGCTGAAGTGAACGGCGCCCTCGGTGAGATTCCCAAAGACGTCTCTGAGCTCGTCGTCAAAGCCGCTCAAGAAGTCATCGACGGCAAACTCGACGACCACTTCCCGCTCGTCGTGTGGCAGACCGGCTCCGGCACGCAGACCAACATGAACGTCAACGAGGTCATCTCCAACCGCGCCATCGAGATGGCCGGCGGCGAGATGGGCAGCAAAGCGCCCGTGCACCCCAACGACCACGTAAACCGCGCGCAGTCGACGAACGACAGCTTCCCCACCGCGATGCACGTCGCTGCCGCCCTCGCCGTGCACGAAGATTTGCTGCCGGCACTGCAAGAACTCATCAAGACCTTCGACGGCAAAGCCGAAGACTTCAAAGACGTCATCAAGATTGGCCGCACCCACTTGCAAGACGCCACGCCGCTGACGCTGGGCCAAGAAATCTCGGGCTGGTCTGCCCAGCTCAAGGCCTGTGTCGACGGCGTTAAAGCCATCATGCCGCAGGTCTACCAACTCGCTGCAGGCGGCACTGCCGTGGGCACCGGCCTCAACAGCCACGTGAAGTACGCCCCACGCATTGCCGCCACGTTGCAGCAAAAGACGTCGATTCCCTTCGTCACCGCGCCCAACAAGTTCGCCGCACTTGCCGCGCACGACGCCATGGTCTCGCTGTCGGGCATGCTCAACACCGCCGCTTGCGCCTTCATGAAGATCGCCAACGACGTGCGGTGGTTGGCGTCGGGCCCGCGCTCGGGCCTGGGCGAACTCGCCATCCCCGAGAACGAGCCCGGCAGCTCCATCATGCCTGGCAAGGTGAACCCCACCCAATGCGAAGCGTCGACGATGGCGTGCGCCCAGGTCATGGGCAACCACACCGCCGTCTCTGTCGCGGGCAGCCAAGGCAACTTCGAACTCAACGTCTACAAGCCGATGATGATCCACAACGTGCTGCACAGCATTCGTTTGCTCGCCGACAGCATGAAGTCGTTCAACGAGCACTGCGCCGTTGGCATCGAGCCCCGCAAAGACAACATCGAGGCCTTGCTCAACCGCAGCCTCATGTTGGTGACGGCGTTGAACCCCCACGTCGGCTACGACAACGCCGCCAAGATCGCCAAGAAGGCCCACAAAGACGGCACCACCCTCAAAGAAGCCGCCCTCGAACTCGAGCTGCTCACCGAGGCGCAGTTCGACGAGTGGGTCGTCCCAGCCAACATGGTGGGTCCCCACGGGGAGTAGTCATCGACCATTTGCGCGCAAATGGTCGTCCGCCTTCAGCTTGCTGAAGGCGCAACATGGTGGGTCCTCACGGGGAGTAGTCATCGAGCGTTGCGAGGAACATCGTTGTTGTCCCTCCTGATGAAGACGACGCCCTCGGGCGTCGTTTTCATTTTGGCAACGTTGGCTGTACAGACGTCGGCTTCTGCCAAGGCGCGACGGGGTCGACGCCGTAGTGCGCGAACCGATGGCGGATGGCGTCGGCCAATGCCTCTGACGACGTGGTTGACGATGACAGCGACTCACACACCATGCCACTGATGGCGGTGCCGAAGCTGTGCTTCGCCCGCGTCGACGGCGTCTTGCCAAAGACGGCGGGGCCCAATCCCACCCCCTTGCGCAGCCGCCGGGAGAACAGCGGTGTGCCCTCCGCGACGGCGTCGGCATGCGCATCGAGCACCGAGAACAACACCGCCGACACCGCGTCGACGTCGTCGTCATTTGCATATACGACGAGCGCGTGGCGGTCGGCCGCTTTGCTGGGCGTCGTCGACACCTTCAACGAGAACTTCTGCCGCTTTTTGTCGAGGGCGTTGACCAACGCATGCATCACCGTCGGGATGTGATCGGGTCGCAGCCGCACAAACAGCCGCACAAGCGGGCCCTTGGCGCGCCCGGCTTTGCCGTACCTCTTGTGCCACGCCGGCGTCGTCACGCCGCCGGGCTTGGCCTGCAACGCCTTGAGGTACGCCGCCTCCGACAGCTGAAATGGCAATGCCGCTTCAGCGTCTGCGTAGAGCACGCGGTACACCAACCGACAGCGCTCCGGCAGGGGCGTCGCCAGCAGGCGCGCGCGTTTGGCGAACACCTTTTCGGCGGCGACGTCGACGTCATTTCGCTCTTGCGCGTGGGTCGTCAGCGGCATCACGCCGACGCCCAGCAAAACGAGGCCCATCACCAGACGTCGACGCCAGTTTTCGCCACCTCTCGTTTTCGCTATTTCTAGGCAGCCCATGACTCCTCCACGCGTGCAACGCCAAGATGGACGTCTCCATTCCCCCTTCAAGCGTTCTTTCAAGGGTCGCCCATGTCGTCATCTCCCATCGTCGTCCACCACCTCGAATACTCACGTTCATTGCGCATTCTCTGGCTGCTCGAAGAGTTGGGCCTCCAGTACGACATCCAGCAGTACAAACGCGACGCCAACTTTCGCGCCCAAGATGACCTGAAGCAGATTCACCCTCTCGGCCGCGCTCCCGTTGTCGAGGTCGATGGCCACGTCCTCGCCGAAAGCGGCGCCATCCTCGACTACTTCACCGAACGCGAAGGCAAACTCGTCCCCACCGACGTTGACGACAAACTGCAGTTTCGCTTCTTCATGCACTACGCCGAAGGGTCGGCCATGCCGCCGCTGCTGGTGCAGCTCATCTTGAACAAGCTGAAAGACGGCCCTGTCCCGTTCTTCGTCAAGCCCATCGCCAAGGCCATCGCCGAGAAGATTGAAGCGTCGTACTCGGGCCCGGCCATTGAGCTGCACTTCGGCTTTGTCGACGACACGCTGGGCAAAACGCCTTACTTCGCAGGCGACGAATTCAGCGCCGCCGACATCCAGATGTTCTACGCCGTCGAAGGCGCTCTCTCGCGTGGCGCCGGCGCCTGGAAACACATTGAGGCGTGGCGCGACCGCGTCACCGCACGAGCGGCGTACAAAGCCGCCGAAGCCAAGGGCGGCACGGCCCTGCCTTAGTCAGGACGGGTGCGGCGCGTTGCGCGCACCGCATCCTGCCTTGAACGACCATTTGCAGTGATCACGACGCGGCCGACTGCTGAACGACACCCAACAGCAAATGGTCGATGATGCCTGTTGAGTGGCATCATCAACGTCGTTCTTCTTCGTCATTAGCGACGGACACGTCTCACAACGTCGCTGACTTCGCAGACCAGGCACATCCGACCATTTGCGGTCAGCTTGCCGACCAGCAGACGGGACAAGTCGTCTCCATCCGCGAATGGTCGTTGGGTCTTTTGCGTAGCAAAAGACACATGGTCGACGATGCCTGTTGCTCAGCCTCATCGACGCCGTCACGTCGTTGTCAGCGACGGTTTTGAAGTGCACTCACGACAAAGGCCCCGTCGGGGCCTCTGTCGTCGTCAGTATGGACGTTGCCCGACATAGTTGCCGGGCGGGCTGTAGTTGCACACGTAAAAGCGCGACGTGCCGAAATTCTCCAAGCCCACCAACGTCTCGCACGTCGTCGCGGCACACCCGACAGCGGTGGTGTCGCGCCACACGATCTGCGTGTAGTGCCCGCACTGCTCGCCCGCCTCGCAGCTGTTGGTGTCGTAGTCGTAGAAGTCGATCTCACTCGCCCACAACTCGACGGTGGCGGGCCCTGAACCGCCATTGGCGCCCGAGAACACGGCGATGTTTTCGCCGTAGGGGCCACGGTTGGGGTTGTGCCCCCACTCGCAGTTGTCGGCCCACGCCTGGGCCACGGCCGCCGCCTCGTCCGACCACACCAAGTCGGTCAAAGCTGGCATCGGCACCGGCAGGGCGGCGGCCCGCACGTCGTTGTGGGCCTGCAGCGTGCCCTGCAACTCTGCAGGTTCGCCCGTGGGGGCAGGGTCGGGCTCTGCCTCCGGCGACGCAGACGGCTCAGGCGCCGTTGACGGCTCGGCCGCGGGGGACGCGTCAGGCTCAGCGACATCTGGACCGCCGTCGACGTCGCCCCCGTCGGCAGGCGCAGCGGCAGGCTCAGCGCTGGGCTCTGGCTCACCCGTGTCGCTGCTGCCATCGACACACCCGGCTGCAGCGCAAACCGACCACAGAACCACCCACGACAAACTCAAACCCAGCGGACGACGCATAGAACCTCACTTTGACACTTCTGAAAGAACGAGAGATGAGCACAGTCCTCACTTCGACATTCCATCAATCGTCAACTTTCCTTCTGACCCAGGTTGGCGTGCAAGATGGCCCCGTTGATGACGGGGTGCTCCGCGCAGAACCCAAGGGTGGCGGCGATCTCATCCGGCTGAATGAGACGGCCCATGGTGCTCATGCCGCCCAGCGCCTCGAGGATGCCCTCGTCGTGGCCGACGTGCTCCCGCAGCATTTCGGTGTCGGTGAACCCCGGGCACACACACGCGGTGTGCACGCCGCTGCCGTCGAGGTCTTGGCAGGTGCTCTTGGCCAAGCCAGCCAGCGCATGCTTGCTGACCACGTACGAACTGGTGCCCGCGACGGCCTTCTCTGACAACGTGGAGCCGACGTAGAGGATGCTCGACCCCGCCGCCATCTTTGGAAACAGCAGCCGGTTCAGCACCGTGGGCGCGACGACGTTGAGAAACAACAGTCGCTGCAGCTCGGCGGCCGACGTCGTCAACGCCGTGTCTTTGGCCATCCCCGCGGCGTTGTGCACCAAGGCGATGACGGCGTTGTCAACGTTCAACCCGTCGACGACAGCTTGGGCGTTGGCCTCAAAGTCGTCGGCGAGAAAGTCGAGGGTGTGGTGCTCGACGCCGTCGACGTCACACGGCGACCGCGACGCGGTGACCACGCGGTAGTCGCGGTCGGCAAACCATGCAGCGGTGGCTCGTCCGATGCCCCGAGAGGCGCCGGTGATGAATGCAATGCGGCTCATGTGCCTGTCTCCTGTTGGGATGCGACATAGCGCCACGACGCCCACTGTCCGGGGCCCGACGCGCATTTGACCTCGACGGCCTGCACGCCGTCTTTTCGCAGCTGGGCTTCGTCATCGGTGAGGCGCTGGCCGAACAACATCGACAGCTCCTCGAGGGTGATGTTCTTCACCGGCAGCACGGTGACGTCGCGCGGGAGAAAACGGATGACTTCGCCATTGAACAGAGCCCGCACTTCGCCGTCGTCTTCTTCGACGACAAGGTGTGGGCTCTCGCCGGGCAGCAAGAAGGTCTCGTTCCAGCTTTTGCACAGCTCGCGCACTCGGTTTTTGTAGCCGACGTAGTCGAACAGCATGCCGTTGTCGTCGACGACGCCGGTGAGACTGACGGCCACCTGAAAGTTGTGGCCGTGCATGTTCTCTCTTTCGGTCGACGAGAAGATGGTGAAGTGCCCCGCGGAGAACTTCTGGTCTTCTTTGAAGAGCTCGATGGTGGTGGCGCGGTGAGACACAGCCATCAGCCACCTGCTTTCGGCGTGTGGCCGGCAACGTAGTCAACCTCGCACAACGCCACCCCGGTGCCTGACGCGGGTGGCAGATACAACGGCGCCGTCGACGGCGATGTCACTTGCAGCGGACGCAAACACGACAGCCGGGCCCCCTTCTCGCCGGCCACAAAACCGGCCGCGTCTTGTTCGGGCAGCTGCACAAACATCCCGCGTTGCAAAACGCCAGAGGCATGGCGCAACTCGCCCTCTTCGACGAGGACGGCGGTGGCGCCGAAGCTGCCACTGCCCTCGGCTTGCAGACCGATGTCGACGCCCGCGGGGACGTCGATTTCGAACAGGGCGCGCGAGGGGCTGCTCCACCAGTTCTTGGTGTCGACCTTTCCGACGTGCTCTTCATGCATGCTGATGAGGTGAGCGCGTCGACGGTGAATGTGCAGCGAGGGCACGACGCTGTCGTCGAAGACTTCGGGCTTGCCCAAGGTCACCGACACCTCCAACAACGCCGGATGGGCCAGCAACAGGGCCCGGGCCGCCACTTCGGCGGCGGTCTCCAACAGCAAAAACTGCCCTTGCTGCAAGACGAAGCGCAGACGCTCCACCATCTGGCGATAGTCGAGACCCTCGTCGAGGTTCTCAGCACGGCCTGCCGTGTTGGCGTTGTGCCAACCCACAACCTCGACGTCGAGACGCTGTGGGCGTTGGCGCTCCCAGTCGAGCACGCCGATGATGGCTTGCACCTGCAGGCCGTGAAGACGGATTTCGTCGAGGATGGGAGACGTCATGATGCCTCTGTGTCGTTTGGCATGTGCCGCGTCGGGGTCAGTCGCGAAAGTTGGTGAACGCCAAGGCGATCTCGAGGTCTTCAGACTTCAGCATGGCGATGGTCTTTTGCAGGTCGTCGCGCTTTTTGCCCGTGATGCGCACCTCGTCGCCCTGGATCGACGGCGTCACCTTGATCTTCGACGCCTTCACCGCTTGCACGATCTTTTTGGCGTTGTCTTTGTCGACGCCCTTTTTCAGCAAGATGGTCATGTTGAACATCATGCCACCGGCAGGGGCGGGGTCTTGCTGGTCGAGAAACTTCAACGACAGCTTGCGCTTCACGAACTTGTCGACGAGGACGTCGGCGATGGCTTTCACTTTGTCTTCGCTGTTGGCCGCGCACTTGAACCCGTCGTTGGTGCGCTCCAAGGAGGCATCGGTGTTCTGAAAGTCATACCGCTGGCGAATCTCACGCACGGCTTGGTCAAAGGCGTTTTGCACTTCGTGGCTGTCGGCTTCGCTGACCACGTCGAAAGAGGGCATTGGGGTCTCCTGACGAGGACGTCTGCAAGTGAGACGACCTCACAAAAATCGGATCCTCGACATACCATCTCGACGCCGGCGGCGCCTACGTTGTCGGCGTGTGTTCGGTGGATTTTCACATGACCCTTCCCAGCATTGTGACGTCGCTGCTGATGCAGCACTCCCCGCCCGAGGCCAAGCCTTTGCCGTCGACGTGGCAGCTGCTCCCGGTCGACATCGACATCCACCACTATCGGCGCTTGTACCGGCTCGTCGGCGACGAATACCGCTGGACCGACCGCCTAAAGATGAGCGACGACGACCTCGACGCCATCTTGCAGCATCCGCTGGTGAGAGTGGTGGTGCTGCGCAACGGCGACGTCGACGTGGGGTACTACGAGCTCGACGCGCGTCGTGATGGTTGGGTGCAGCTGGCCTACTTCGGCCTCGCGCCCGACGTCGTCGGCAAAGGCGGCGGCCGCGCGTTTTTGCACGCGGCACTGCACGACGCCTGGCGCTGGCGTCGGGAGCTGTGGCCCGACAACCACGACGCACACGAGCACGGCGTATGGGTGCACACTTGCACCCTCGACCATCCGTTGGCGCTGCCGCTCTATGAGAGTTGTGGGTTCATGGCATACGCCAAAGGCCCGAAGGAAGTGCACCCGGCTGAGGCTGCACGTCGACGATGACCGAGTCACGTGCCCTGCGACTTCAGCCGGTGCGGATCTCGTCGAAACGGGTTGGCGCTTGAATGCGCGCGGCGCTCCGCTCGTCGAAAAGCACACCGCCCATGTCGGCGGAGAAAGGAGCAGCACCATGTTCATCACGTCGATGCATCTCAACTGTGAGCGTCAGGCCAATGGTTGGCGGGCTGCTTCTTTTGCTTTTGGCAATTGGATTGCCGCCACCTATGACTCGGTTGTTCGTCGTCGCGGACGAGCCGCAAGCCCAGTCAGTGGCCACATTCGCCCAGCCTCATTTGGCGGCTGAGCGCACCCCCCGCACAACTGAATGAATCTCAATCCATGGGAGGCAATGCCAATGGCGAAGTCTCTGTTGTTGGAGTGGATGCGACACGTCCCTTTCGGATGGCCTTTGCTGTCGTGGTCCTGTTTTCAGCATCAATCCAATCCTTGTGTGCAGTAGCGCCGACACCGGCGCGACATTTTGCGGTGGAAGCTCAATTGGAGGAGCAACAGCTTGCGGAGCTGAAGGATGCAGGTTCGAGTCCTGCGCACCGCACCAGACACATCGTCGACGACGACGATGCGGTGGTAGCTCAGTGGTAGAGCGCTCGCCTGTTAAGCGAGTGTGCGTGGGTTCGAATCCCACCCGCCGCGCCATCTGTCGTCGACGACACCTGCAGAAGTAGCTCAACAGGCAGAGCGTCGGTTTGAAGCACCGAAGGAAGAGGTTCGAGTCCTCTCTTTTGCACCATTGATCCGGTGACGACGTTGACGTCGTCACCACCTTGTGGCGGCAGCTTCGGCTGTCGCCTTTCTATTTGCCGATGCAGAAGCGGCTGAAGATGGTGTCCAGCACGTCCTCATCCAGCGTCGTCCCCAACAGCCGCGCCATGGCGTTGCCGGCGCTGCGCAGCTCGCTGGTGATGACCTCGTCGACTTCACCGACGACAAATGCCTCTTTGCCTTGCTCGAGGGCGTCTTTGGCGTGCTGCACTTCTTCGCGCTGGCGCGCGCGGGTCAGCAACACCTCGTCGAGGCGGCCGTCGTCGCCCTGCAACATCTCGCCCAGCTTGCTGCGCAAGTCGTCGACGCCGTCGTGCGCCAACGCGCTCAACGTGAAGTCGCCCTCGCCGACAGGTTCACCGTCGACGACGAGGTCGAGCTTGGTGCGCACCACCAGCCGTGGCGTCTGGGTTTCGCCGGTCTCGTCGAGGAGGTGCGCCGGGATTTCTTCGCGCGCGTCGGCCAACAGCAACACCACGTCGGCCCGCTGCAGTTCGTCTTTGGCGCGGGCGATGCCCATGGCCTCGACAGGGTCGAGCTCGCCCTCACGCACGCCGGCGACGTCGACGAGGGTGCACGGCACGCCGCCCAGAACGCATTCGGCTTCGAGCACATCGCGCGTGGTGCCGGCGACGTCGTGCACCAAGGCGCGGTCTTCCCCGGTCAACGCATTCAGCAGGGTGCTCTTGCCGGCGTTCGGCAGGCCGTACAACACGATGCGCGCACCTTCTGTCAGACGACGCCCGAGCCGTGCCCCGTCGAGGAGCCGCTGCAACACATCGATGGCATGTTGCAGCCCATCTTCGATGGCTCTCTTGTTGGCGTCGGGGAGGTCTTCGTCGGGGAAGTCCATGCGGGCTTCGATTTCGGCGAGGGCGTCGGTGATGGCCTGCTGCGGCTGCTCCAGCATCTCGCGCAACCCGCCGTGCAGGTTGCGCAACGCGGCCCTCGCCGCTTCATCTGAACGTGCACTGATGACGTCGTCGACGGCCTCTGCCGAGGTGAGATCGAGCCGTCCAGTGAGCACCGCGCGCAAGGTGAATTCGCCCGGCCCTGCCAGACGACACCCGGCGTGCTGCAAGCTGTCGAGCACGGCGCGCACGCGGGTGGGTCCGCCATGCACCGACAACTCGAAGCCGGCCTCGCCGGTGTAACTCTTGCCGTCGACAAACCGTGTGCACAGCGCCTCATCGACGACGTCACCGTCGCGGCCGAGCACGTCGCCGAGGCTGGCGACGAACGGCTTGGGCAACGCTTGCCCGTGGCGACGCTGAAAGACTTTGCCGAGCACGTCGTCGGCTGCGCGTCCGCTGACGCGCACCACGGCGAGGGCACCGACGCCGGGCGCCGTCGACAAAGCACAGATGGTGTCGGTGCGGTCTAGGTCCAAAGAAGCCATGGCGATGCCTTACCCACCGACGCTGACCTCGTCTATGGCGTCGACGTCAGCCGTCCGTCCAAACGCCCCCCTGGGCCTGGCATGCAAGGCGCAGGTCATCGATGGTGACGTCGCCAGGATAGTGGTGCTGCACCTGAGGGAAGCCAAAGCTGGTGCCCGACGCACGCAGGTCGCAACGCCCCATCCGTTGCGACGACGCGCATGCGCCACCGTCGACACAGGCCCCGCCGAGGCCACTGCACATCACCTCGAAGGCGCCTTGCGAAAACGACGGGCTTTCGTAGACCTCCGTGCAAACGCTCCCTTGGGTGAACGCCCCCAAGAGGTCGCCATGGGCCACGTTGCCCTCGACGCCGATGCACGGCGCCTCCATGAAGGCATACCCATCAATGCCCGTCGGGGTGGGGTCGGGTGGATTCTCGGGGTCGCCGTTGGGGACGAGGTCGAACCCTGGCCCGAAGACGTTGACGTGAAATCCATCGGGCCCAATGGCGTTGACCGATACGCTGACTTCTTCAGAGAAGGTTTGCACCGCAAAGGCGTTTTCAACGTAGCGCGTGGTCGCCAACCGCCCTGGGAAAACGCCCAGCGGCCCGCTGCAGTCGGCGGCGATGCCGGGATGGCCGAGGAGCACCAGTTCGCCGGTAGGCTCCAAGCCGGGCAACACGGCGGGCGGGTCGCGGTATTCCAACTCGTGGATGTCGGTGTTGGTCAGCAAAGAAATGCGCCACGTCAGCGTGCCGTCTTCGTGGAGTGCTTCTTGGGTCACAGGGCGAACTTCGTTGCCGATGTAGGTGGCGTTGTTCGACTCCACCCTCCAGCCGCTGCAATCGAGTCCGACGTTGACGGCGACTTCGTCGTAGAGGTCGGCGTCGTCGATGCTGGTGGCACGAATGTAGTAGCGACCAGGTTGGACGGGAGCGGCGAACAAGCCGTCGACGTTCACGGCGTCGGGCACGATGTCGCCGTTGGCGTCGGTGACTTGCCACTCGACGTCCGACGGCGAGCCAAAGTCGGATTCCACGGCGAACTGGCGGCTCTGCCCGGGGTACATGCAGCCTCCGGCGGGTTTGACGTAGAACTCAGCGGTGCAAATGGGCGGTGGCGTCGGACAATCGCAGCGGTCGTCGCGCGTGCAGTTCGACGGCACGGCGCCTGTGCAGCAGTCTCTGACGTCGACATCGGCGATGTCAGAGGGGTTGGCCAACCCCGTCGGCTCGACGATGGTCACCTCGATTTCGTTGGCGAAGGAGCAGTGCGGCATGCTGCAGGAGGGAACTTGGTACAACCCGACGTTGCCGTCGATCATGGTCCCTGCCCCATTCGACGTGAACGACAGCCGGACGTCGCCGGGTTTCAAACAGGTGAGCTCGGTGAACAAGAAGACGTTGGCGTCGGGTTTGCTCTCGACGTCGTGCAGCGTGACGCCCTCGACGTCGATGCGCACGGCGCCTTGCCGCGAGACCACCTGACTCAAAAACGCGGGCGGCCGCGTCGTCACCACAAAAGTGGCGTCGGCCGCTTGGGTGCCGTCGTTGGTGTACTCGTTCTGGTTCGTCGACAACCCAGGGGTCTGGGTCATGACGTCGAACCAGCGGGTGTCGTCGAGGGGAACGGCCCACGGGCGCTGCCCGAACTGGGTGACTTCAGCGGTGGGCAGCAGGATGCCGGTGTAGTTCAGCAACACGTCGCGGATGTAGTTGAGAAGTTCGTCGGCCACTTGTCGAGCCGCTTGTTGTTGTTGGGCCGGCTTGAAGACGTCTTTCACGCCTTTCAAGGTGAGAAATCCGTCGACGAGGGTGAGCACCGAGATGCTCCAGCCGGTGTTCTCGGCGTAGAGCAAGACGTCGTAGACCGTTCCCGATTCTTGCGGACAGAGCTGTTTGGGGTCGTGCTCAAAGACGACTTCCGTGAGGCGGCTCGGCAGCATGCCCTCGAGGGCGTCGATGAGTTGGTTGATGAAAAAGTTGGCGGTGGCCACCGCGGTGACCGTCATTTCTGCGTAGGCGTTGCCCTCGGCGAGGCTGTCGGCCACCCCGATGAGAATGCCCATGGTGGCGCGCACCACTTTGCCACCGTCGGACGCCACGGTCTGCTTCAACGTCTCGCGGGCCCGCATCCAACAGTCGAGTTGTTCGGCGGTGGTGATGTGCACGGGGTCGACGCCACAAGAGGCGAGCGATTTGTTGGTCTGGGTTCCGAGTGCAACGGTGGCTGCACCGACGCTCATGACCCGCTCCATGAACTCCACCTCGACGTCAGACGCGCCCTCGGCCTCCAACACCCGCGCCAGCGCCAAGGGGCTTTCTCCGTCGAGGAGTTCGTGTGCCAGAGCGAAGAGCACCTCGACTTCGTTTTCTGGGTCAGGCGACGCCACCGCCTCGTCGGTGACGCCGAAGACGCCTTGGTAGGCGGCGACCATCGAGGTCACGTCGTCGTGCAGCGTCGCAAACGTATAAGACCGGTCGGTGGGCAAGGGGGCCACACGAACTTGCCCGAGCCGGCAACGGCGCCCGTCGTCGTCGATGAAGACATCGTAGGCGACCTCGTCGTTCATGGTGAACGGCGACGTCGGTGCCAGAATGTGCACGGTCTGCGTGCCATCGTCGTCGTCGTCGTCATCGTCCACAAAGGCGTACACCGAACGCTCGGTCCCGAACGCACTCTGCGTTGGACGCACCACCACTGCGACGTCGGTGTCGCCGGCCCATGTCCACCTCAGCTCTGAGGCAGCGTCGACGGCCTCGTCCGATGTCCACAGCAACCCGCTGGCGTCAGCGCAGCCATCGATGAAGACGCCACCGTCGTCGTCAGCCGGCCCGCCATCGGTGTTGGGCACAGAGCCACCGTCGCCTGCGCTGGCGTCTGGTTCTGCTGTGGCGTCGGGGCTTGGCGCAGGCCCGTCGGCCGCGCCGTCGCAGGCCACCGTTGCCGCGGTGAACGCGATGGACAGAAGAAATGCAAATCGACGACGACAAACAACAAACGGCAGTGCAAACAATCCACAGCTCCTGGCAACCGAAGAAGGCTGTGTTGTTTCTGAATGAGATGCTGCGTTCAAGTGACAACAGGCCCAATCTGCACCACATCACAACAGCGGACCCAAGAACGGCCGTCTACGCGGCGCTGCCCTGACGTCGCATTTCGATGGCCAACAGGCCAATCGCGGCAGGGGTCACGCCTGAAATGCGGCTGGCTTGCCCGAGGGTGCGCGGCCGAATTTTCGCGAGCTTCTCGAACACCTCGTTGCTCATGCCCGGCAGTTGTTCGGCAAACAGCCCTTCGGGGATGACGGCGTCCTCGAGGCCGGCGTCGCGGGCAACCTCTTTTTGTGCACGCTGGATGTACCCGGCGTACTTCAGCTCGACCATGGCGCGGTAGCGCACCTTCAAGCTGGCCGCGTCGTAGGTCTTGCCTTCAGGGAGCACAACCTCGCCAGCGTCTTCGAGACGGGCGAGCACGTGCACATCCACTTTGGGGCGCTTGATGAGCTCCACCAGCGTCGACGTGCGCTTCAACGGCGTCGCTCCCGCTTCGTCGAGGATGACGTTGACCGCGTCAGACGGCTTCAGCTTCACCTCTTCGAGGCGTGTGACCTCGGCGTCGACCTCCGCCTCATACGCTGCGACCGCGGCGTGCCGACGGGCGTCGACGAGGCCGATGCGCTCGGCGTACTCCTTCAGGCGGGAGACGGTGTTGTCTTCGCGCAGAATCAGGCGGTGTTCAGCGCGTGAAGTGAACATGCGGTAGGGCTCTTCGGTGCCCACGGTGACGAGGTCGTCGACGAGCACACCGGCGTAGGCCACGAAGCGCGGCAGGATGATGGGGTCTTCGCCGTCAAAGGAGCGGCAGGCATTCACCGACGCCAAGAAGCCCTGCATGGCGGCTTCTTCGTATCCGGTGGTGCCGTTGATTTGGCCGGCGGTGTACAGGCCCGGCACCTTCTGCACCTCGAGGGTGGGATGCAGCTCGGTGGGGTCGATGAAGTCGTATTCGACGGCGTACCCCCAGCGTGTGATGTGCGCGTCTTCGAGGCCTTCGATGGTGCGCAAGAAGTCGCGCTGCAGCTTGGGCGGCAACGACGTCGACAAACCGTTGGGATAGACCTCGAAGGTGTCGAGGCCGTGCGGCTCCAAGAAGATGTGGTGCGACGTCTTTTCAGGAAAGCGGATGACTTTGTCTTCGAGCGACGGGCAGTAGCGCGGGCCATTGCCGCCGATTTGCCCGTTGAACAACGGCGCCTCGCCACGCTCGACGGCGGTGCGAATGACGTCGTGGGTGGTGGCGTTGGTGCGCGACAAGTAGCAGTGCACCTGCGGCAGTGGAGGCTGGCCATCGGGGGTGTCGAAGCCCTCAAAGGCAAAGCTCGGCACCGGCGTTTCGCCGGGCTGTTGTGCGAGTTTGTCGAGGTGGATGGTGCGGGCGTCGAGGCGGGGGCAAGTGCCGGTCTTTAGACGTCCCATGCGCAAGCCCAAGCCGGTCATGGAGTCGGTGAGGCCGCCTTTGGGGGCTTCGCCGGCACGGCCGCCGGGGACGATTTTGTCGCCGCGGTGCAGTTTGCCGCCGAGGAAGGTGCCCGTCGTCAAGATGGTGGCGCGGCCTTTGACGTCGAGACCATGGCTGGTGCGCACGCCGATGCAGCGGCCGTCGTCGTCGATGAGCAGGCCGATGACGTCGTCTTGAATGAGCTGCAGACCGCTTTGGTTGTGCACGATTTTGCTCATGACGCGCTGGTAGCGGTCCATGTCTGACTGGCAGCGGGTGGCACGCACGGCCGGGCCGCGGCTCTCGTTCAGCGTGCGAAAGTGGATGCCGGTGGCGTCGGCGACGCGGGCCATCTCGCCGCCGAGGGCGTCGAGCTCTTTCACCAGATGGCCTTTGCCCACCCCGCCGATGGCGGGGTTGCAGCTCATGGCCGCGATGCGGTCGAGGTTGCCGGTGACGAGCACGGCGTTTTTGCCCAAGCGGGCAGCAGCGAGGGCGGCTTCACAGCCGGCGTGGCCACCGCCGACGATGACGACATCGGCGTGAGAATCAGAGAGGGCAAAAGACGACATGGTGAACTCGACTGCGTTGAACGCGCGGTGGGCAGATGGATCGTGGCATTTGAAAAATCAGACGCAACTGGGGCCGCCTTTTGACGACACTCATGAGGCATCGATTGCATCAAACTGAAATTGCGCCGTGGCCTGCGCCCGCTCGCAACAGACGAGCAGCTTTCAGTTTGCGTCGTGTGCCTGCTAAACCGTCTGTCGTCGTGCCTCGCGCGACGCCCCTCTCACTGCCTCTGGTCAGGTGTGTGCATGCTCTTGCGTCTCGACATGTGTTCTGGTTTTCACCGCCCTCTCGCAGCGTCCTCCCGTCGTCGACGAGGATGGGCGCAACTGCTGGCGACGTTGTCGTTCTGCGCCGTCGCCTTCGGCCTGTTCTCGGCCGATGGCGCCCATGCCCAGTTTCGCAACGGCAGCTTTCACATCGGCGGCGGCTGGACGGGCCTTGGCACCTCCACCGACTGGGCGTTGTCGGCCATCGGCAACGAATGGGTCGCCACCGACCAAGCCGCGATTTCGGTGCGCGGCGGCTACGCCGTGCCCGCCTTCAACGAGTTCACGCCGTTTGACGACGTGCTCACCGTGTATTTGGGCGGCGACGTCGGCATGGGGACCGTCCCCCTCACCACCACCGTCGACTTTCCGCTGGTGTTCTCCGTCGCCGCTGTGATGGCCGGCATGAAATACTCGTTTCTCGACGAGAAACACCGGCCTTACATCAACACGTCGTTGAGCACGCTGTTCATCCCCTTTGCCGAGGCCTACGGCATTCCGGTGTCGGCGGTGCAGAACCAAGCACTGTGGCTGGGCGTCCGCGCCGGCGGCGGCTACGAGTGGTTCTTTTACGAGGAGATGAGCTTGTCGGCCGAAGCCAACGCCGTCGCCTATGTCACCATCGGCAACTTCAAGTTCTCGCCTGAAGCCCGGGTGTTCTACGGCGTCTATTTTTAGAGCGCATCCAAACACAAACCACAAAAAACGCCCTCCGCATGGAGGGCGCTTTCGTTTGTCGCTCGGTGTCGACGAGGTCAGCGGTAGCTGCAGGTCACGCCGACGTCTTCGCCGTGGCTGCAGTTGTGCGAGCCCCACCCGCGGTGCGAACACGCCGCCAAGCTCATCTCGTTGCCGGTGCAGCCGACGTCGTCGAGCCAGATGGTGCCCGAGCCGCCGCCGTGGGTGTAGGCCGTGCCCGAGGCGGGTGCGCCCAAGTACTGCGTGCAGGCCACGTCGGCGTCGACACTGCCGAAGCTGTCGTCGCACACCGTGCCCCAAGTGCCGTTGTAGAAGATCTCCAAACGCCCGCTGAAGGTGCCGCCGATGAGGCGGATGCCGTTGCCCAAGGTCGGCTGGCCCAAACAACCGCCGCCCTCGTCGACGGACGTCTCCCGCGCGTCTTGCACGCCGTTGAAGCAGTGGCTGTCGACCTTCTGCACCAGAGTGGCCCCTGGGGGCTGCAGGGTGGCTTCGTTGATGCCGCCAAAGATGTAGATCGACCCGTTGTGCATCACTGCAGCTTGGTGTTCGAGCGACGCCATCAACGACGACGACAGGGTGACGCCGTAGCCCTCGTTGAAGCGGTAGAGGTGTTCGGTGCCGGTGACCCCGTCGGCGGTGCGTCCGCCAAAGAACACCAAACGGTCGTGCACGGCGATGGCGTCGGCGTTGCTGCGTTGGGTGCTGCCGAACGTCGTCCAGGTGGTGGTGAGACGCTGGTTGCTCGTCGCCAAACCGTTGAGGTCTTCGCCGCCGAACACGTGCACGTCGCCGTCGTGCAGAGCCGCTTGCGCTCCTTTTCGGGGGAGGGCGAGGGGGCCCGTCGTCCAGCTGTCGGTTTGCGTGTTGTAGATTTCGACCGTCTGCAGGGCGCCATTGTTGTCGCCGCCGACGACGTAGATGTCATCGCCCTTGACGACGACCGCAGGAGCGCGGCGGGCGGTGGGCATGGGGGTCAGCTCCGTCCACGCGTCGGCGACGGGGTCGTAGGTGTGCACCCACGGCACGGCCAGGCCAAAGGTGTTGGCACCGCCGATGGCGTAGATGCGGTCTTCGACGACGGCGACGGCGAGGTCGTTTTGCGCGACGGGAAGCGGCGCCATCGGCGTGAAGGTCTCGGTCTCGGGGTCGAAGGCCCAGCCCTCCAACGTCTCTTGAAAGTTGCGTCCGCCAAAGATGTAGATGCGGTTCTGTGCGACGGCGGCGGCGTGCATGAACCGTCCCTCTGGCATCGGCGCCAAGTGCCGCACGTAGTCGTGGCTGTGGCTGTAGCGCGTCACCCGTGTCGACGGGCCCGACGCCTCTTGGCCGCCCAGCATCCACACCGCGTGGGTCTGGCCGTCGATGCCGCCGAGCATGGCGGTGCCCACGGCGGCGGCACTGTGGCGGGGCACATCGAGGGGTGTCCGCTGGCGCCAGGCGTCGTCGTCGATGATGTATTCTTCGACGATGGCAGTGGCGGCTCCGCCGGCCAGACGACCGCCAGCGACGACGATGCCGCTGAAGCCGGTGTCGATGCCACCAATGTTGCGCTGCAAGGCCGTCGCGGTGTGCGCGCGTGGCGTCGGCATGGATGCCCCCGTCGTCCACGTGTTGCTGCCCGGGTTGAAGATGTCGACTTCGGCGACGGGGTTGCCGTCGGAGTCTTCACCGCCGACGACGTAGATGCGTCCTTCGTGGGCGATGGCATGGGCGCCGATGCGGCCGCGGGGCATGGCGAGCACGTCGTTGGTCCACGTCGTGCCGTCGGTGGTGCGCTCCACGGTCGTCAGGGCATCGGGCGTGTTGGCGCGGCCCCCCATGAGGTACAGGTAGCTGCCCACGACGACACCAGCGGCGCCATAGCGGGTGGTGGGGAGGGGGGCGCGCTGCTCCCACTCCGTCGACGACGACAAGTTGAAACGCTCGGACATGTTCAACGGGATGCCGCTGTTTTCACCGCCGAGGGCGTACACCCACCCGCCGAACTCGACGAGGGCCAACTGCGAGCGCGCCATGTTCATCGACGGCAACGTGGTGCGGGCACCCGTCTGCGGATCGATGGAGTACACCCCTGCCTGCGGGGCGTTGCCGTCGGTGCCGCCGGCGATGGTGAGCTGTCCGCCCGCTTCGAGCGCGCCAAACAACAGCAGCGGTTCGTCGAGGTCGCCCTCGTCGGCCCACCCGTTGCCATGGCTGGTGATTTCGAAGGCGGCCTCGACGACGTTCGACACGTTGCCCGCGTCGTCGACGGCCAAGAACGCCAAGCTGGTGTCGTCAAAGACGCGAAACTCACGAATGGAGCGAAACTTCGGCGAGTACGTCGTCGGCGTAGAGCCGTCGGTGGTGTAGTGCACGGTGGCCGGCTCCGACGACGCCACCGTCATGGTCACGCCGTTCAAGAAGATGCCCCCGGCCGGCGACATGTGCAGCGTGGGCTCGGTGATGTCGTACACCACGCGCACCTCGACGCTGCCCGACAAGGTGCCCATGTCTTGCGACTGCACGGTGAACACGTTTTCGCCTTGGGCCAAGCTGACGTCGACCGACCAGGTGGTGTCGGGGTTGTCGGCGACGGCGACTTGGCCGTTGATGACGATGGCGGCGCCGGCCGGCTTTTCGCCGACGAGCACGACTTGGTTGACGTTGGTGGGCGACGCGACGGGCTCGATGGAGGGCGGTTCCACGCAGCCGCCGACCGGCGACGACACGCACATGCCCGCCGAGCAGGTGTCTGTGGTGCAGCTGTTGCCGTCTGAGCAGGAGCCGGCGTTGTTTTGGTGCACACAGCGGTTGCGGGCGAAGTCAAAGATGTCGTCGGTGCATGCGTTGTCGTCGTCGCACAGGGCGGCGCCGTCGACGACGACACAGCTGCCCGTCATGCACACTTCGCCCGGTGCACAGCTGCCGGTGGGGTTCTGCGCCGAGCAGGCTGCGCCATTGTCGATGCATTCGCCGGCGATGCAATCAAAGCCACCAGGGCACAAGCCGGTGGGGTTTTGCGCCGAGCACTCCTGCTCTTGCAGACGGCACACGCCGTCGATGCACACTTCGTCGTTGGTGCACGCCGCGCAGCCGCCCGCGCTGTGGCATTGGCGGTCGGCGCCGCAGGTGTCGCCGTCGGCGCAGGTGCCGCACACCCCGCCGCATCCGTCGTCGCCACAGGCGTCGTTGACGTCACATTGGGGCACGCAAATCTCTTCACACAGCTCGGTGTCAACGTTGCAGGCGTCGCCGTCGCCACAGGCGCAAACGTCGCCACACCCGTCGCTGCCGCAATGGGTGCCGTCGCAGTCGGGCACACAGATGTCTTCGCACATCCGTGCGTTGGGGTTGCAGGTCTCGTCGTCGGCACAGGCGCAGTCGGCCGGACACGTCGCGCAGTTCTCACCTTGCTCTGCTGCGCAGGTGCCGTTGCCACAACATGTTCCGCAATCGGCGGGGCACGTCGAGCAATCCTCGTCGTCACCACAGGTGCCATTGCCACAGTCGGGGGATTCGCTCACGCATTGGCCGGCGGCATTGCACACGTCACCGTCGTCGCAAGTGCCGCACTCGCCGTCGCATCCGTCGTCGCCACACACGCGGTCGTCGCATTGGGGCTCGCACGCATCGTCGATGCATTCGCCCTCCACGCAAGATGTTCCCGTCGGACAACCCGCAAGGGTTCGCCACTGGCCATCGATGCAGATGTCGACGCCGCCTTCTTCGTTGCAGGTGCGCTCGTCGTCGACACAGTCGGGCACACCGCCGTCTTCAGGCTCTGCGTCAGGTTGGGCGTCAGGTTGGGCATCCGGTTCGGCAGAGGGTTCGGGTTGGGCGTCGGGCTCGGCCGCCGGCTCGGGTTGGCCACCGTCATCGACGACGTCGGGGGAGGCGTCGGGGGAGGCGTCGGGCTCGGGATTGGCGACGGGCGCCGGGTCGGGTTCGACACCGGTGTCGGGGCCAGGGCAGCCCAGCAACATCAACAAAGTGACAGACGACAGCGCCGTCAGACGAAAGACAACAGGACGCATCCGCAGCACGGTCGACCTCCACAGTTGAAAACGCAGACCCCAGATGCAGGGGTCCACGCTCCATACGTGGCTGTGGGAGATCTGGGCCGAACGCAGGCGGGATGTCGCCACAGGACGGCTTTGCAGGCGAGGTCGCCCAACGCCATACACTCAAGCGCTCATTTGACGGCTTGAAGACATAGTCGGCGCCTTTCGTCACCTTCCGCTGATCTGTCTCACCACACAACCCGCCGCCTGCAACGTGCGAAAACAAGTCTGAACACACAGTCACACTTTTGTGAGGCCCCCATGAGCACCGTCAACGCCCCCCGCCCGGCCCGCGCTTCCACGACGGCACAACCCGCGTCACAGACGACCCTGGACGACGTCCGCCAAGGACGCGCTCTGCTGCGCAAAGGCACAAAGGGCCCCGCCGTCACCAACCTGCAAGAGCGTCTGAACGCCGCGGGCGCCGACCCCAAACTCGACGCCGACGGCGCCTTTGGCCCGAAGACGCAAGCGGCCTTGCTCGCCTTTCAGCAGAAGAATGGCCTGAAGGCCGACGGGCTGGTCGGGCCCCACACCATGGGCGCCCTCGACGGGGGAGCGCCGGTGTCGTCGACGACCGGGGGCCCGGCCGACGTCTTGGAGTCGTCGCGCTCGACGGGATTGAAGGCACCGACGGCTGCTGAACTCCAGGGGCAACCAGGGGGCCTGCGCGCCGGCAACCTGGCACAGCAAAACCCCCACGTGCGTGAGGCCGGCCACGTCAGAAACAACGCGCCAGCAGGGTCGGTGGCGTCGAAGATCGTCGACAACGCGCTCGCCGATGAGGGCAAAGTGCAGCCCGGCGGCAAAGACTACAAAGGCTGGCAATACCTGCAGGAGACGTTTGAAAAGACCACCGGCTGGACACCGCCCACCGAGGAGATCCGCCGCGATTCGACGCCCCAAGGCAAGAACTGGTGCGGCATCTGGGCCACGCGCATGCTGCAAAAGAGCGGCGTCGACGCCAAATGGAACCTCAACAACGGCCGCATGGAAGGCAACGTCGACCTCGTGACGTCGTACGGCAAGACCTACAGCGGCAACCGCAAGGCGTTCGCCCAGAGCATCCAACCCGGCGACGTCATCTTGCTGAAGGGCAACCTCAACCACCACGCCGTGGTCACCAACGTGAACAAAGACGGCACGGTGACGACGATGGACGGCAACCATCCCGGCATCGGCAAAGGCAACCACAAGCTGTCGGATGTCTACGCCTACTACCGGGCCCAACCCGATGCGGGCGCGCCGCCGTCGACGACAAGCCCGGCGGCCGACTCGACATCGACGACGTCACCCGTTTCGCCAGCGAAGCCGACGGTGTCGCGTGGCATCCAACGCGAAGGCGGCAGTGGCACCGCCGGCGCCGACCCCCAGATGAACATCGACGACCGCTTCTACAGGCCGGGCGTCACCGGCAGTTCGTTGTCGTCGTCGAAGGCCGTGATGGCCGAGAAGGTGAACTTGAACGGCAGCAAGTCCGACCGCATGCGTGCCCTCAGCAACTTCACCCAGTTCGACACCGACTACCAAAGCACCAGCGACAACAACGGCTGCGGGGCGACCTCCATCGTCGCTGGCGCCGTCTTGCAGGGCGGGCAAAAGGGCGTCGAAGGGCTCATCGACGTCATCCGCGATCGCGGCAAGACCACCATGGTGAAAGGCGCGCGCAAGAACCACTTCAAGCCCGGCGTCATCCCCGAGTGGGGCCAGCTCGACGACATCGAAGCCCGGGTGAAGGCGGGGACGGTCCGCAAACAAGACCTCAGCACCCTCAAGACCATCGTCTACAAACAGCTGCGCAAGGTCGAACACGACAGTGGGCACAACTTCAAAAACGAGACCATCAACATCGACGCCATGCGCGATTACATCCACACCGACACGTCGTACATCGGCACCAGCCGACCCCTGCTCGACGGCATGAAGGGCTCGAACATCAAGCTGGTGAAGCCCTCTGGCGAAGACGGCCCCGGGCACTTTGTGTTGATGTTCAACAACGGCGCCGGTTCTGGCGAGAACGCGTTGTACGACCCCTGGCCCATGAAAGAAGGACGCAGCCAAATCACCCACCGCGCCGACGAGATGCTCCCCTACCACCACACGGTGAAGAACGCGCTGTGGTGAAGCACACGCAGCACACACCGACGACACCAAGGCCGCGCTGGTCGACGTGTGCCAGGTGTCGGCGACGAAGCGCAGTGGTGGGTGGGGAGGTGTGATGTAGGTCGTGAATCGTGGCGAAACGCCGGCCGTCAGAGAATCGAAGTCTTGGCCCAGCCGTTGCAGGAAATGCTACATGGCTGGTGTGATGCTGGCCCTGCGCCAGATGGCCTTTGGAGATCGCATGATTCGTCGCTCGCTGCCCATGTTCGCCCTCGCCCTCCCCCTCGCTGTTGGGACGCTCGTCGCCGGGGTGGTGACCACGCCGCAAGCGGCCCACGCCGACGACAACCTCACCGCCGAGCAAATCGTCGAAAAGGCCCTCAACAAAGGCTTCGTTGGCTTCAAAAAGGGCACGGCCGTGATGCTGATGAAGATCGTCAACAGCCGTGGCGAAGTGAAGAGCCGCACCCTCGAGATCAAAGGCATGGTCGACGACGACGGGCTCGCCCGTTCGCTGCTGCGCTTTCAAAAACCCGCTGAGGTCGCTGGCATCTCGTTCTTGGTGCGCGCCAAGAAAGACCAACTCCCCGACCAATACGTCTACGTGCCTGCCGCCAAGGTCGTGCGTCGCGTCGCCGCTGGCAACGCCACCTCCAGCTTCTTCGGCACCGACTTCACCTTCGCCGACCTCATGCCGTTGCCCGCCTCGCAAAAAGACAACGTCAAACTCACCCGCCTCCCCGACGTCGAGGTCGGCGGCCGCAAGAGCTACGTGATCGAGGCCGTCCCCACCGTGGAGGGCTCGCCCTACGGCAAAGTCGTCACCTACGTCGACCAGAAGTCGATGGTGCCATTGAAGGTGGAGTTCTTCGACAGCAACAAAAAGCCGCTCAAGACCCTGCGCATCAAGAAGATGAAGAAGATGAAAGACGGCACCCTCCTCCCTGTCGTGCTGCAGATGAAGAACGTGCAAAAGGGCAGCAAGACCATCTTGGAAATCCAAAAGCCCAACCCGCGGGCCAAGCTGACAGACGCCGACTTCACCGAAGAAGCAATGCAACGGTGATTGGTCTCCTTCGGAGACCAATCACCTGAGTTGTCGAAGAGGGGGCGCAGGCCCCCTCTCTGCTTTCGGGTGCATGCCCCGAAAGCATTCACTCCCCCCTCGCTGCGCGGCTCCCTCTGGTCGCTTCTCAAATCCACACCGCAGATTGCCCGATGCCAGATGGCCTGCTTCAAGGCGGGAGTTTCGTCTGCAATTGCGTGGTGTCTCGGGTTGAGCGGTGGCCCTTCTGACGTCGACGGCGGCAGCTTTGGGATGCAAGGTGGACAGGTGACCGGCCGCAGGGAGCGGCCGAAGAGGGGGCCTTATGCCAACCATTCAACGTTCGTTTCGTTTGCTTCTCGTCGGTGCCGTCACGGGCATCTCCCTCGTCAGCTGGGCTTGTTCATTGCCGCAGCTCGACCCCTGCTATGGCGGAGAAGAGAACCAGGGCACCATGACCGCCACCGTCGACGGCACGGCCTTTGAGAGTTGCCTCACCGTCGGTACCCTCGACAACGGTGTGCTCGCCGTCGTCGGGCAGTCGTATCCCGACGGCATCATCCCGCACCAACTGCAGGTGTCGACCAACGACGCCACCACCGGCAGCTTCGACCTCGGAGGCACAGCGTCGGGGCTGGGTCGCTACACCCAAGGCACCGACGTCACCTACGTCACCGCCACCGACCAAGTGTACGGCACGTTGGTCATCGACAGCATGTCTGACAGCGGCGCCTCCGGCACCTTCAACTTCAGCGCGCGGTCGGGCAATGACGTCGACGACTTCGTCGAAGTCACCGACGGGGCCTTCTCCATCGACTTCTGACGACGCCCGCGTCGTGAACGACCCTGCGCAGCCTTCTGGGCTGCGCTTTTTGGTGCAGAGTGCATCGGCGAGAGGCAGATGACATCTTGTGCGCGAACGGCATTGAAGTCTTGCGACGCAGTGGTCACATTCTGCGCATGGCTCTGACGTTCGACGAGTATTTGCGCCAGCTGCACCGCACCTCCTACCGCGAAGAGGAGATGCTGACGCTCGCCGACGGCACCATGTTGTCGACGATGGCGTGCTTTGAGGCGTCGGACGTTGAACACACCTTGAAGCCGTTGTTCGACGACGGCCTCGAGGTCAAACAGCTCCTGGGTGAAGGGGGAATGGGCGCGGTGCACGCCGCCAACCAACGCTCGTTAAGCCGTGACGTCGCCGTCAAACGCGCCAATGAGCATCCGTCGTCGCAGAACACGCTGCTCATCGAAGCCCGCGTCATGGGCGTGCTCGACCACCCGAACATCTTGCCCATTCACGAGCTCGGGCTCGACGAGAGCGACCGTCCGGCGTTTTCGATGAAGAAGGTCGACGGCAAAAGCTGGGCCGACTGCCTCGACCAGAGCTTCACCAAGGCGCGCTTCAACTCCGACGACCACGACGTCGCCCAGATGCAGCTGCGTCCGACGACGACAGAAGGGGCCGCCGTCGAGGACGAAGTCTCGGGTTCGCAAAATTTGGCAGACGACCTCCGCATCTTCGCCGCCGTGTGCCAAGCGGCGCACTTCGCGCACGAAAACGGCGTTTTGCACCGCGACATCAAACCCGACAACGTCATGGTGGGGTCGTTTGGCGAGGTGTACCTCGTCGACTGGGGCTTGGCCGTCGCCCTCGACAACCGCGCCCCCAAAGGCTTGTTGCGGGCCAAAGAGGTGCGCACCATCTCTGGCACCTTGGTGTATGCCGCGCCTGAGATGGCGTTGCCTGAAGGCACGCTCTGCCGCCAGACAGACGTCTACCTCCTCGGGGCGACGCTGTACGAGTTGGTCACCGGGCGCCCGCCCCGCAAAAAGCGCAACACCGACCAGATGCTGTTTGAGGCGTATTGCGCCGAGCGTCCGGTGTTGCCGGACGATTGCCCCCAAGAGCTGGGCGACATCATCCTCGACTGCATGGCCCACGATCCGGCGCAACGCCCGCGCACGGCGAACGTGGTGCGGGAGCGGGTGCTGCGGTTTCTTGACCACGCCGCCGCGCGGGAGTTGTTGCTGCAGGCCGAACACAAATTGGCCGCGCTGTTGTCGTTGGAGGTGCAACACCTCGACGACGAGGCCCCCGACGAAGAGGCCAACGCGCTGTACCAACACGTGCGCTTCGCCGTTGAACAGGTGCGCAACATGTGGCCGTCGTCGCGCCAGGCCGACGTGGTCTGGCAGCAGGTGCACGCGGCCATGGCCGAGCGCGCGCTGTCACGAGGCCATCCCACCCACGCCAAGCAGTTTGTCGACGCCATCGACGATCCACCTGCCGACCTCGTCGACAAGGTCAACGCAGCCATCGATGAAGCACAACGGGTGCTCGACTCGGCGCAGAACTTCTGGAAACAGAGCGACATGGGCATCGGCGCCTCTGCCCGCGGTGCCTACGCCATCGCCCTCGGCGTCGCGTGGTTGGTGTTCAACGCGGCCATGGTCGGGCTGTATGGCAACCGCCCGCCGGTCGCGTACTTCTTGCCGTACCACGTCGTCGGCAGCATCGGATTCTTGCTGTTCGTGCTGCGGTGGCGCGACACCAGCGCCAGCCGCCTCAGCCGCCAAGCCGCCGTCACCGCCGGCGGCATGATGTTGGGCACGACGGTGTCGTGGGGCGCCGCCTGGCAGTTTGGCTGGGAGGGCTTTCACGCCGACCTCATGTCACACGGCCTCCTCGCCCTCGGCTGCCTGTCGCTCATGGTCTACAACCGCGCATTGCGGCTGGGGTTCGCCCTCGAGGTGCTGGTGATGCTCTTGGTGTTCATCTGGCCGACGCACGCGAGGTGGTTTTCAGGCGGAATTGGCTCCATCGCCCTCGTCGCCATCGGCCGCGCCCAGCTGCGCATGATGCCGCGGGCGATGACCAACCATCTGCCCGGCACCACCCACTGAAGCGGCGCGCGTCGACGGCGAAGAATGCGTTGCGCACCAGCACCTCTCGGCGCGATGGATTTGCCGCTTTGCCAGCTTTCCCCGACGTCACCGTGGTCTGCAACGGTGCCGGTGAAGAAGCAAAGTGCAGCTGTGGTGACAGCCCGGCAACAGCGGCGCCAACGCCTCCCCACCGTGTTGACGACGTCGCCTGAGCAAGATTGGCTGGCCACGCAACTCAAGACACCAAGGGGGATGTCATGCAAACCGCAGCCAAACTGCACGACGAAACACTCGCGCCCGTCGCACCACCTGACTCCAAGCGCGACGTCAGCACCAACGAGCCGTGGCTCGTCGAATTTCGCGACGGCGAAGTCGTCAGCCGCCGTCTCGCCGACGTGCGCAGCGTCAGCTTCAACCGCACCGCACTCAAAGGCGGAGACGACCTCTACGTCGTCTTCGACCTCTTCGCCAAAGGCAAGACCGAAGACCTCGTCTATGACGAAGACAACACCAAGCGCTTGCTGCGTCGTCTGAAGGTGCGCGTGGAGAGCGACTTCGTGCGCAACGGCAGCTCCACGTTGGCCATGTCGGAGCCCCAAGCGGCCGAAAACGACGACAAGGCCGACTCTTGCCTGGTCTACTGGAGCTTGTCGCAGTCGGTGAACAAAACCGGCCGTCGGTCGATGGACGACAGCAACACCCTGCGGTTCTTCGTGGGCAACAAGCGGGTGGGCAGCTTTCGTCTGAAGTGGACGAATGACGGCTAGTCAGGGCCCGCGCGCTTCGCGGCGCCGGGGCCCTGCCTTGAACGACCATTTGCAGTGGATGATGGCGTCGCTCTCTGCTGAATGGCATTTGACTGCAAATGGTCGACGATGCCTGTTTCTCATCCTAATCGACGTCGTCACGTCGTCGTCAAACGGAGGTTTTGGGATGCGCTCTAGCTAGTCTGGAGCGCCGCGCGCTTCGCGCGTCCGGCAGGCTCCAGCCTTGAACGACCATTTGCGGTTGGAGACGGCGCAACGGCCTGTTGGTCGACGTCATGACCCCAAATGGTCGGCGATGCCTGTTTCCCGTCCTCGTCGACGTCTTCGTTTCAGAGCGAGTACAGGCCTGGGCGCGGCCCCTGGCGCGCACCACATCCAGCCTTGATGATGCCTGTGCAACGGCCTCATCGACGTCGTTGACGGCGATGCCGTCTTCCTCAAACGCCGGCCTTGCGCCGGCGTTTTCTTTGATGTGGACGCCTCGGTCGTCCCCCTGGATGTGCTCAAGATCACCACATGGCTGGATCTCGCCCAGCCGCATTCGTCCACATCCCCGTCATCCGGCGTTTTTCAGGCGCACAACGAGTTTGCCGTCCGCAGATCTCCCCCGGGAGTCACTGCGGCCCAACAGAGGTTCGCCGCCGTCTTGGTTGGCGTGCCACGGCGACTCCCTTTGTCTGGAGACCCCCATGGCCCCCCACTGTTCCCGTCTTTTGAGGATGGCGTCTGTCATGTCCCTCTGTTTGGCCACCACCTTTGTCACCACCGCGTGCCCCACCTCGACGGGCACGCCTGCTGAGCCAGAACCCGACGTGGTCACCGAAGGGTGTGGCAATGGCATCCGCGACCTTGGCGAGGTGTGCGATGGCAACGACATGGCCGGCGAGACCTGCACCTCCCTCGGCCTCGGCGACGGCACCCTCACCTGCCGCGACGACTGCTCCGGCTTTGACCGCACCCAATGTGGCGAGTCCTCCACCTGTGGCGACGGCGTGCGCGCCGACGACGAACTCTGCGACACCAACGACCTCGGCGGCGCCACCTGTGATGCGCTTGGCTTCAACGGCGGCACCGTGCGCTGCTCCGCCAGCTGCACCCTCGACACCTCCAACTGCGGCGCCCCACTCACCTGCGGCGACGGCATCGTGCAAGACGGAGAAGTCTGCGACTCCGCCGCCCTCGCTGGCGAGACCTGCGAAGGCCTCGGCTTCGGCGCCGGCACCCTGCTCTGCGCCGACGATTGCTTGAGCTACAACGCAGCCGAATGTGGGGCCGGGCCCAGCTGCGGCAACGGCGTCCTCGACGACCCCAACGAGGTCTGTGACGTCGAGAGCTTCGGCGGCGCGACCTGCGCCAGCGAAGGGTTCGCGCCTGGCTTTCTCACCTGCCGCGCCAACTGCACCGGCTTCTCCACCGAGAACTGCGGCCCTCCACTCGCGGTCTGTGGCGATGGCATCATCGACGAAGACCAAGGCGAAGAGTGCGAGCCCGGCAACCTCAACAGCAAGACCTGTGACGACTTCACTGGGCTCGCGGGCGAAGGTCTCACCTGCAACCCCGACACCTGCACCTTTGACGTCAGTGCGTGCTGTGTCCCCGATTGTGGCGACGCCGAGTGCGGCCTCGACCCCGTCTGCGGCTCGCAATGCGAAGACTTCTGCGCCGACGACGAAATCTGCTCCGACGACAACACCTGCTTTGACCCCTGCGCCGAAGCCGATTGCTCGGGCCAAGGCACCTGCATCGTCGACGACGGCGAAGCCCGCTGCGAATGCAACGAAGGCTTGCTCAACGGGCCCGACCTCACCTGCGTCGAAAACCCTTGCGACGGTGCCACCTGCTCGGGCCAAGGCGAATGCGTGCTCACCGACAACGTCGCCAGCTGCCAATGCAACGAAGGCTACGTCGCAGGCGACGACCTCACCTGCGTGAACCCTTGCGAAGGGGAGACCTGCTCGGGCAACGGCACCTGCTCCGTCGTCGAAGGCGCTGCCCAATGCACGTGCGACAGCGGCTACATCAACGACGGCGCCCTCGCCTGCGTGTACGACGACCCCTGCAACGGCGAAACCTGCTCGGGCCACGGCCAATGCACGTCGAGCAACGGCACCGCGCAATGCATCTGCGACTTCGGCTACACCGCCAACGGCCTCACCTGCGTCGACAACAGCGACCCCTGCGACGGGCAGACTTGCTCCAACCACGGCTTCTGCTCGTCGAGCAACGGCACCGCCCAATGCATCTGCGACAGCGGCTACACCGCCAACGGACTGACCTGCGTCGAAAACGGCGGCGGTGGCGACGCTTGCGACGGCATCACCTGCTCGGGCCAAGGCCAATGTGTCGTCGACCCCGAAGGCACCGCCGGTTGTGCCTGCAACCCCGGCTACGCCCTCGTTGAATCCATCACCGAGTGCACTGCGCTCCCCACCAACGAGTGGGTCTGCCCCGTCGAATACCAGGGCGACGGCGAATGCGACTGCGGTTGCAACGCGCCCGACCCCGACTGCGCCGACAGCGCAGCCGCCACCTGCGCTTTCTCCAGCTGCGGCTACGCCACCGTTCCTGTCGATGGCCAAAACCACCTCTGCGAACCGCTCTGACCCGTCCCCCCTTCCGCCGTCGTCGACACCTCGACGTCGACGACGGCGCTTTTCTCAAACGCCCCCAACGCAACGACCCAACGTACGAACCTAGGAGATCCCCCATGCAACGTCCCATCCGCTCCCGTCTGCTCTTCACCGCTCTCGCCGCCGTCTCGGCCCTGGGCCTCTCGGCTTGCTTCGGCCCCGCTGGCCCCTACCCCACCGGCCTCATCGTCGAGACGCAAAGCGACGACACCAACATCACCCGCTCCTACCGCGTCGTCGCCGGGGGCTCCCCCAAAGAGTCCAAAGGCGCCGTGGGCATCGCCGCCAGCTGCGACGACGCCCGCTCCTCGTCGGGCACCCTGCAAAGCACCTCGGTGGGCACCACCACCCAACGCTTCGAGGTCATCGGCCAAACCGAAGGCTTCCACCCGCTGATCCCCGGCGCCGAGGTCTACGGCTCCAACGCGGTGTCCATCATTGAGCGCACCGCCGCCTTCGATGGCTCCGCTGAAGACGTCGAAACCTTCCGCGACCCGGGCGGCGCCGTCGGCAGCTGGGAAGAAGTGCGCGAAGCCGACCTCAACCACGCCTCCGCCGCCACCTACTCCGGCATCGCCGCCGACGAGTACGTTGTGGAGCTCACCCAACTCGGCGACACCTGGGAAGCCCTGGAGTTCTCCGACGACATGAACGTCAATCTCCTCACCCGCAACAACGCCCAAGACAACGACATCTGGAGCAGCCTCGACGGCAACCTCCTGTACATCGCCGATGGCTTCGAAGACCTCGCCGTCGGCGGGCAAACCGTGTCGGCCCGCAAGGTGCGCGTGCTCTCCGTCGAGAACGTCGACCCAGAAGGTGGCAGCGTGTTCGGCGACTGCCTCAAAGAAGACAACCAACGTTTGTCGACGACCCACCCCAACACCGACGACTTCACCGTCACCTCGGCCGCCCTCGACCCCGGCTGCGCAGACGCCTTCGTGCACCGTGAAGTGGGCGCCGAGTGGTGGTACCAAAACGTCATGGTGAAAGCCGAGAAGACCACCTACGAGGTCACCATCAACGACTTCGGCTACGAGTGGTACGAGACCGCTGGCAACACCTGCTCGCGGTTCACCTCGCCCACCAAAGACGACGCCGACGCTGCACTCTTCGTCGAGTACACCGTCACCGAGCGTCTCTCCGTGATGGAGACCGTCGAGTGGACACAAGCCGCCGCCGAGTGACCCGCGGGTCTTGACGACGACGACGCCGCCTTCACGGGCGGCGTTTGTCGTGGGGTGGTGCGTCCTCGTCCACGGCGCGCCCATCGCAGCAATGGTTTGGGCTCTGGTGCCCCCTTGTCACGAACGCGGTCCTCGGCATCCGAGGTGCATGACCCGCTACTCCACAGACGAAGCCGAACGGATTCTGGGGCGCGCCGCCGTCATGTCTGCGCTCGACGAGAAAGCCGACGGCGTCTCTTCAGACATGCTGCGCCAAGTGGCTGAAGAGGCGGGCATTGCTCCCGACGCCATCGACCGCGCCTTGCGCGAAGCCGAACTGCGAGGCTCGGCCAGCACGTCGCGGTTGGACACCGGTCTGCAAACCTCTGTGCACGTCGACGTCGACTTCGACGACGACCTGGCAGCCGCCTTTCACGCCGCGGCGCCGGCGGCGACGCGATACGGATACGGCAAGATCGTCGCGTCGGACGACCGCTTGGTGTTTCAGAGCATGAACGTCGACTTGATCAAAGTGCTGCGCCGCGAACGCGGCGTCGACGTCGTCGTGCACACCCCACGTCCGTTGGGGCTGTCGTTCAGCGTGTTGGCAGCGTGCATCGGCGCCGGCTTCGCGGCCAGCGCCGTGTTGGGCTGGGCCACACCTGTCGCCGTCGCGCTGTCGGTGCTGCTGATGGTGCCGTCGCATTTTGCGGTCAACGCCATCGACAAACGTCGACTGGCCCAAACCCACCGCCAAGTGATCGACCGTCTGTTGCCAGCGTTGGCCCCAGGCCCCCAGCTGCCTACGGCGCCAACGAGCAAACTGCTTCCGTCGTCGTTGTCCGACGAAGGCTGACGTCAGAGTCGACGTTCACCCCAGAGACCCCGGCGGCTGCTGCCGCAGCCGCGCGCTCTCTTCGTAGATGGGCACACGGTGGCGGCCGAGCCCCACAGCGTGAAACACCTTGTCGGCGCCTGCTGGCACGTGGCCCACCTTGGCGAACCAGTCCGACGCCTCCGACGTCGGGTCGGTCGTCTGCGGAGGCAGCTCGATGGTGCCCAACGCGAAAGACGGCAGCCCTTTCCACCCCTCCTGCTCGACGAGGTCGGGGTTGCCGTCGGGCATTTCGGTGATGAACATCTCGAGCTTCATGCCCTTGTTGGCCACCGTCTCGCTCACAGCGTCGAGCCGACCGTTGGGCGTGTCGCGTTGGCGCCCATCGACGAAGGGCTTGGGCTCCACCACCTTGAATGTCACCTGCACGTAGCGGCCGCCCACAAAGAATGCATGGCGCGCGTGAAAGACGTGTTCATCAAAGCGTTGCGCATTGGCCATGCCCGTGACCTCGACGGCGTTGCGCATCTGGCGAATGCGACGCAGGGGACTCTTGCCCTCGAGCAGCCCTCCCAGCGCATGGCGCAACGCGCGCAGGGGCGTGCTGCCCGACAGACGCCCTTTGGGCACGCTGATGTTCTGCGTGAAGCGCGTGTGCTCCGCCGCGGTTTGTGCGTGGGTGGTGTCGCCGGTGTTGGCGGTGAGGTCGATGAGTTGGGTGGCGCTGCCGTCGAGCTGGCCCGTCAACGGAAAGGCGATGCGAATGCCCGGCATGTGCGCTTCGGTGTCGGGCTGGTCGGGGTTGGTCTGGCTGCCCGACACGCGAATCATGCCCCCCGACAGTTGGTCGCCGAAGAGGTCTTGTGCCCACTGGGGCGCGTTCTTGTTCACCTTCATCTCGGCACCCCCAAAGGCGACGCCTTTGGCGTGGTTGCCGTGGGCGTAGGGGCAGCTCCCGCCGCGGGCGCGTGCCGTCGAGATGATGGCCGACCGGATGTTCTGCAAGCCGGGCTCGACAGCGTTGACCCACTCGTCGTGAAAGGAGTCGGCGTCGCGTGGGGATTCACGTCCGTCGCTGCCGGCCAGCCGGCCACTCTTGCCGTCGGCCACGGTGTCGAGTTTGGCGTCGTTGAAGGCGTCTGCCGGCGTCGGTGTCAGCAAGCCTTCACGTTGGGCCATGCGCACGATGTCGACGACGTTGCCGTCTTTGCCTTGCACCAGTTTGCGCACCAACGACGTCGTCTCCGCGGCGCTCAACGCAATCTTCAACGACGGAAACGGCAGCGCCCGAAACCCCGTCCCTGCATAGTTCACGGCGTCTTGCTGTGCCTTGCGCGCATACGACTCGGCCACTTGCAGCGTCGACGCTGCCTTCTTGCGCGCAGCGGGATGCGCCGCCAACAGCCCCGCCTTCAACGCGGTGGCGACGTCGTCGACGTGGGCGTCGCCTGCCTTCAACGCCTCCAGAGCGCCGAGCCCGGGCACCTTGTCTTTCGCCGACGTCGACGACGCCATGGCCCCCACCGCGCCCACGTTGTGTTGCGCCGACGCCATCGACGCTTGCGTCGACGCCGACAGCGGCTGCCGTTGCGCAAGGTGCTGCAGCTCTGCAAGCGACGCTTGGCCGTGTTGCACGTTCCACTGCAGCAACGGCGATCGTCCACCGGCGTCCAACGCGTGCTGTTGGGGGCCGGCGCCCACCACATCGGCGTGGGTGTTCACTGCGCCGAACAGATCGGACGTCGTCGACAACGCCGCCGCCTGTTGCACGGCGCTGACATCGAGGCCGTCGGCGCCACATTGTTGGAGCGCCTGCAACGCAGACGCCGCGCTCGCGCCATTGGCGACGTCGGCCAAGACCGATTCGACCTGCTGTGGATGTTGGGCATGTGCGGCGCGCAAGGCGCGCAACGAAGAAGACGACAATGCAGACATCGGCATGGTTTCCCCCAGTGCGATCTTTTTATAACAGTTGTTCGAAATAACAAGACCCATTTTGCGGGTTGACCTGTGTCGTCGACGCCCGCACCCTGCCGCCAGCAGGAGGCGTGGTGCCAAAGGTCGTCGACCATGAACAAATGCGGGCTGACTTGGTCGAGCAGAGTTCGGCGTTGTTTGCGCAGCAGGGCTTTGCCGCCCTCACCATGCGCGGCATCGCACAGGCACTCTCGGTGTCGACGGGCACGCTCTACCACTACTTCCCCAACAAAGAGGCTTTGTTCGAAGCGGTGGTCGACCGCGCCATGGCCGCCGACACCGCCGGCACCGAGGCGCTGATGGCGCTGCCCGTCGACGAGCGGCTGCCTCTGCTGTTGGCCTACGTCGACGCCCACCAAGAGCGGTTTTTGCAGCGGTGGATCCTGATGACCGAGGCATTGCGCAAAGACGACAGCGGCGAGGTGCGCCAACGGTTGGCCGCCGCGTCAGCGCAATACGCCATGGGCGTCTCTTTGTTGTTGGGCCTGGAGGCACCGACAGGCGGTGAACGCTTTTTGGCGTTGGTCAATGGCATGCTGCTGCGCTCGCAAGTCGGCACCCAAGTCTCATTTGTCGACGAGGAGCCCACGTTTCGCCGGCTGCTCTCGACGTAGGCGCCCCATCGCTGCCGCCGACAGCATTCTTTGTGCGCATCGCGGTTTCACATGACAAACCCAGCGCGCCTGTCATGTTGACGTCGAGGAGACGCCATGACCCTTGAACGCCTTCGCACCGAAGCTGACCTCTATGACGAGACGTTTGACGACGTCGACGGTGAAGACGAGTCGTTCGCCAGCAAAGAGTTCGAGGCCTGCACATTTCGCAACTGCAAGTTCAGCGAGGCCTCCTTCGCGCAATGCGTCTTTCTCGACTGCACGTTTCACAACTGCGACTTGTCGTCGTCACGGGTGGTGAATGCGTCGTTGCGCGACGTGCACTTCATCGGCTGCAAATTGGTCGGCGTCGACTGGACGTCCACCAACACCCGCATGGGGTTCGATGTGCACTTTGACGACTGCGTGCTCGACTTTGGCAACTTCAGCCGCATGCACCTCGCCCACCTCAAGGTCACGGGCGGCCGCATGCACGACGCCAACCTCGACGGCGTGGTGTTCAAAACGGCGTCGCTCGACGACGTCGACGCCCAAGGGGCATCCCTCCGCCAAGCCGACCTGCGTCGCGCCGACCTCTCAGGCGTGCACCACCTCGCCGTCGACGTGCGCACCTGTCAGTTGGGCCACACCCGGCTGTCGGCCGACTCCGCGTTTGCGTCGTTGGCTTTGCTCGGCATCGACGTCGTGTAGGCCCGTTGGCCCACTTGTCGTCGTGGCGGGCGGATGCCACCGTCTCTCAGACGGAGACGCCATGCACACCAAGCTCTACCTCCTGTTGCTCGTGTTGTTGGGGTCGTCTCCCAGCTTTGCCAACACCCCCACCAGTGACGACCGGGGCGAGCACCAGGTGTATGTCGCCGCCGGATGGGACCACACCTGGCTCGTCGACGGCGGATACATCCGCACATTGCGCCTGCGCCCCGAGGTGTTGCATGTGCGATTTGAGTTTGCGGGTGCCGTCCCGGTGTTCACCGGCCCCGGCGCCGCCTGGCGGCTGGGCCACGCCGTCGCGCTTGAGATGCGCACGCCGTTTGCCGTCGGAGCCGACGTTCGGCTGGGGGCCACGGTGTCGTCGTCCGACGACGTCACCGGTGCGAAAAAAGCCTTTGGCAGCGTCGTGCACCTGCAGCCTGGGCTGTTCTTCAAGCACGCCGCCGTCGGCCTCGACGCCGAAGTCCGCACCGCCTGGTTGACGCGGGTGGTGCTGAGCGACGACGTCAAAGCCACGTTTGACGACCGCCATCCTCAAGGCACTGTCGTCGACGAAGGCCGTGCCGTCGACGGCTGGTATGCGTTGACGTCGCATACCTTGCGCCTGGGCGCATTTGTCGGCGGACAGCTCGGCCCCATCGGCGTCTTCTTGCGAGGTGGCGGCGAACTCATCCCCCAGACCTCGGGGGCCGTGTTGCACCCCATGCTGGGCCAGCTTGGGTTCTTCGCCATGACTGGCGTCAGCGTCCGCTGGAGGTCGTTGTGAACGTCACAGCCAAACGTGTTTGCCGCTCGACGCTGTCGACCCTGTTGCTTGCGCTGCTGTCGATGCCCCTTGCGTGCGTCGTGCACGACGTCCACGACCTCGTTCCCGCCACCGTCGACGAAGACCCGCTCTTGCCGCAAATCGACATCGACGTCGCTGGCGCCACCCGTGGCCTTCACGTGCGTACGTTTGGCGACGACGACAACCCCCCGATGTTGGTGTTGCACGGCTCTCTGTCTGACATGCGCGCCCTGCTCCCGCTCGCCGAAGGCTTGTCAGACGCCTACCACGTCGTGGCCTTTGACCAGCGGGGCAACGGCCTCTCCGAACGCATCCCGCAAGACGAGTACACCTTCGACAGCGTCGTCGACGAAATCGACGCGGTGCGCCGCGCGTTCTTCGACGACGACGAGCCCATCACCATGGTGGGGCACAGCTTCGGCGCCATGTACGCAACGCTGTACACGTCGCACCACCCCGAGCGCGTCGACCAGTTGGTGCTGCTCGAACCCGGAGGGCTCAACGCAGACATCTTCGAACAGACCTACAGCGACATCCTGCGCATCGACCTCCTCGAAGACGGGCAGAACCAAACCTACTGGCAGAACGAAACGCTGACCCCCACCGACCACGCCGCCCTCGACCACAAAGGACTGCTCATCCTCGACAACCACGACCAGGCCAACTACTACTGCGATGGCACGACGCCACCGATGCCTGTGTGGCGCCCAGGCGTGTTCGTCGAATACGTGCGCAACGACCTCATGGCAGCCGATGCCGGCCCCGGTCGTTTGTTTGGCTTTGATTTTTCATTTGGGCTCGACGGATTTGCCGGCGACACCCTTCTCGTCGGGGGCGCCTGCGGGGCGCTCGGCTTTGCCTTTCAGGCGCGGTGGCACGCACCGCTGTTTCGCAATGTCGAGTTGGCCCGTGTCGACGACGCTGGGCACCGCATGATGGTCGAACAACCGGCACAAACGCTCGCCATCACCCGTGGATTCTTGCGCCACACACAATGACGTCGTCGATGGCTACGCCGCTGCCCGTCGGGCTTGCAGCACACCCACCGGCTCGACTTGTGTGCCTGGCACCAACTCGCGCGCCGAGATGACCCACAAGTCGGGGATGAAGCGCGACGCAAAGTGAAAGAGCGGACGTCGCAAATCCGGCGGCGCCAACACCACCGTCGGGTAGCCCATCGACGCCAACTGCGCGGCGTGTTCTTCGAGGGAGCCAATGAGATTGCGCGCGGTGTCGACGTCGGGCGCGATGATGATTTCGCCGTCGCTCTGCCCCAACGTCTGGCGCAACGCATTTTCGGTGATGCGGTCGAGGGTGATGGCCTTGACCTCGCCCTCGTCGGCGACCTGCGACGTGATTTGTCGTCGCAGACGCAAGCGGGCGGCTTCGACGAGGTGGTACTCCTCTTTCGAGCGGGGCGCAGCGTCGGCCACGGCCTCCAAGATGGAGCGAAAGTCGCGCACACTCACGCCTTCGCGCAGCAGGCCCCGCACCACTTGGGCCAGCTCCCCGAGCGATACGACGTTGGGCACCACTTCATCCACGAGGCGGGGCGCGGTCAGCTTGACGACGTCGAGCAACTCCTGCGTCTCTTGCCGGCCGATGAGGTCGTAGGCGTTCTTGCGCAGCAACTCGCCCAAATGGGTGGTCAACACGCTGGCGGTGTCGATGACGGTGTAGCCCCGCGCTTCGGCTTCGGCGCGTTGTTCGTCGCCCACCCAGCGGGCGGGCAAGCCAAACGTCGGCTCCATGGCGGCGACGCCCATCACGGCGGGGTCGTTGCCGCCGGGGTCGAGCACCATGTGCCGTTCGCCAAAGGCGACGCCGGCGGCGATTTCGAGGCCACGCAAACACACCCGGTAGGAGTCAGCGTCGATGCCCAATGAATCCTTCAGATGCACCGGCGGCAACACAATGCCGAGCTCCGAGGCGATCTGCTTGCGCAACGCCGTCACCCGTCCGGGAAGCTCGGCGGTGGCGCCGTCGATGAGCTGCAACAAGCCCATGCCGAGTTCGACCTCGATGGTGTCCATGGCCAGCAGGTCTTCCATGCGGTCGCCGGCGTCTTTGTCTTCGTCTTTTTTGGCGTCGGCCTGGGGTGCGAACGCTTGCTTCTGCATGGTCTTCGCCCGACGCGACAGCACGATGGCGACGACGGCGAGGGCGACAAACGCCATGAGCGGCATGCCCGGCAACAAGCCGATGGCGATGAGCACCACAGCCACCGACACCAACACCTGGGGGTTGCCGAGAATCTGACTCGACAGCTGTTTGCCGAGCTCGTCTTTGTTGCCCGCCTTGGTGATGACGATGCCCGCCGCCGTCGAGATGAACAGCGCCGGCATCTGCGAGAGCAAGCCGTCGCCGATGGTGAGCACGGTGTAGGTGCCGACGGCGTCGCCAAAGCCCATGCCGTCGCGGATGAGGCCGGTGAGCAGCCCGCCGACGATGTTGATGGCGGTGATGATGAGGCCGGCGACGGCATCGCCGCGCACAAACTTGGAGGCACCGTCCATGGCGCCGAAGAACTCCGCCTCTTGCGACAGTTGCGAGCGGCGGTGTTTGGCTTCGGCGTCGGTGATGGCGCCCGCAGCGAGGTCGGCGTCGATGGACATCTGCTTGCCGGGCAAGGCGTCCAACGTGAAGCGGGCGGCCACTTCAGAGATGCGGCCCGAGCCTTTGGTGATGACCATGAAGTTCACCACCAACAAAATGAGAAAGACGACGGCGCCGACGATGACGCTGCCACCGACGGCAAACTCACCGAAGGCTTGGATGATGTGCCCGGCGGCGCCATCGCCCTGGCCGCCTTTCAACAAGATGAGGCGGGTGGTGGCGACGTTGAGGCCCAGCCGAAACAGGGTGACGATCAGCAAGAAGGCCGGGAAGACGCTGAGGTCGAGCGGCTTTTTCACCCGCAACGACACCAACAAGATGAGCACGGCGGTGGCGATGCTCACCGCGAGCAAGCTGTCGAGCACCATTCCCGGCAGCGGCACGATGAGCACGCCGAGGATGCCGAGCACAGCCATGCCCAACAGGTTCTCTGAGGCGGTGCCGTTTTCGTCGCTCATGCCGTCTCCGTCTGCGAGGTCCACCCCTGCTGTTGCAGCAAGTGGGCCAGCCTCTGAGAGGAGACATCGGCGAATTCGTCAGCAGGTTGACGCTGGATCCGTCACTTCGCTGACGACGGCCGCTTCTGCTGGGCTTGGGCCTGCAGGGCTTTGGCCACGCCCTCTGCCAGAATGCGGGTGTGGGCGTCGCGCGTGGGGCCGCGATCCAAGTGAAAGGTGGTGTTGGCAAACGCCTCTTCGGCAAACACCCCCTGCGACGGCGTGTTCACCACCGGCAGCGTCGGCACGCCGGTTTGCAGTGCCTGCACCATGGCCTCGTCGGTGGCCTTTTTCGCGCGGCTGTAGGTGCCCTCGGCCATGGGCTGATACGCCGCCACCACCACGACCCCCTTCGCCTGCAAGGCCTCGACGCCGGCGCGCAGTGCTTGCAAGTTCTCGTCGTGGGGCAAGGCCAACTGCTCCTGCATCACCCGCAGCGGACGTTTGCGTTCGGGCGCCGACATGTCGCCAAACACATCGTGATCGGGCGTCGGCGTCGTCGCCTCGAGGTCATGTCCCAGGTGGGTCTTGTGCGCCCGTCGCTCGCGCACCTGGGCCTTGAGCCGGGCTGGCGTCTGCAGGGCATACCAGTGCAACATGCGCGGTGACGACGTCAAGAAGCCATTCATATCGGCATACGAATACGTCATCTTTGACAGCGCCTCATTGCCGTACAGCCCGCTTTTGCGGGTCAACATGCGGTGCTCCAACTGCAAGAGGAGCACGTCGCCGTCGTCGAGCAACGGTGTCAGCCAATGAAAATAGAAGAGCAGCCCCTCGTGCACTGAAATCGCGGCGTTGGTGACGGTGTGGTCGCTGAAGGTCTCTTGCAGCACCTGCGAGTTGACGCCGTAGCGGGCCGACGAGCCCCCCGCCACCACCAATCGCGGATGCTTGCTGCCGCGAATGCGTTGGTCTTTGTATTCGACAATGTGGGCGCGGTTGGCAGGGGTGCGCGCATACAAGCTGTCGGTGCCGAACACGAAGACGGCATACAGCGCACAAAAGCCGACGGCCTTCACCCCAAACGAACGCATCTCCTCCCACAGGGAGGCCGCGCTTTGGGGCTGCACGTCGTCGTCGTCAGGAGAAGGTCTAGAAGTCAAAGTAGATGAACCGCACCGCGTGGTCGTGGCTGTAAAGAAAGAACGTCGAGAGGGCCAGCAAGCCGAAGTAGCACGCCCATCGCACCGGCCGTGGCGCCCACGCCGTCATCTGCGCAAACACACCGCGGTGCATGAGCCACTCGACGACCAAGAACGGCAGGAGAATCAGCAGGCGGGCATTCACCTGCGCGGGCAAGGCCAGGCCACCGTGGGCGACGCCCGCGATGTAATCGACGGCGTCGTGCACCGTGAGCGCGCGAAAGAACACCCAGCACACGCACGTCAGCGAGAAGGTTGTGAACATGGCGCCCAACTCCAGTGGGCTCGGCCACAACCCCGTCGACGCCTCAAGGTACCGACGGTTTTTGCCGGTCAACATCAGGGGCACAAACAAGGCGGCGTTGAGGGCGCCCCACGCGATGAACGTCCAGTTGGCCCCGTGCCAAAAACCGCTCACCAAGAACACGGCCGACACATTGCGCAGCCGCACCCACTTGTTGCCGCCGTTGCCGCCGAGCGGGATGTACAGGTAATCGCGAAACCACGTCGACAAACTGATGTGCCAGCGCCGCCAGAACTCCGCGATGTCGCGGCTGAAGTACGGAAAGCGGAAGTTCTGCATGAGGTCGATGCCCAACATGCGCGACAGGCCGATGGCCATGTCGGAGTACCCGCTGAAGTCGCCATAAATCTGAAAGGCAAACAACACCGCGCCCAACACCCGGGCCAAGGCGCTGGCATTGGGGTCGGCAAAGATGACGTCGACGACCACCGCACAGCTGTCGGCGATGGCGGCCTTTTTGAAGAACCCCCACAAAAAGAGGCGGGCGCCCGACGTGGCCTGGGCATTGCTGAACGTCACCGGCCGCTGAAACTGCGGCAGCAAGTGTTCACTGCGTTCGATGGGCCCGGCAATGAGCTGCGGAAAGAAGCTGACGTAGGCGAAGAAGGCCGCCACATCGCGCGTCGCCGTCGTCGTCTTGCGGTAGACGTCGATGGTGTAGCTCAGGGTTTGAAACGTGTAGAACGAGATGCCCACCGGCAAGATGACGTCGACGCTGCGCGTGTTCACCTGCAAGCCCAACGCTTGCGTGAGGTCGTTGAACGACGCGATGAAAAAGTTTACGTACTTGAAGTACAGCAGCAGGCCGAGGTTGACGCACAGGCTCACCGCCAACCACATCCGTCTGGACCGTTTGTCGTCGTGGGCGCTGATGCGCAAGGCGACGACGTAGTCGACCGCCGAACTGAGGATAATCAGCGCCAGAAAACGCCAATCCCAGGCGGCGTAAAACCAATACGACCCCGCCACCAACAGCAGATTGCGCGCCAAGCGCTGGCGAAACAACGCCCAGTACAAGACGAAGAACGCCGGAAAGAACACCGCAAACTCAAAAGAATGAAAGAGCACGGGGTCTCCGGCGTGGCCTGGCGAAGGGGCTTTTGTGGGTGTCCACCACGGGCGCAGACGTTCATCCCCAAGACGCGGGCTGCGCTTGGGCCGGTACCACGAGGTCAGGAAGGGGTCAAAGCGACCTCTCGCCTACCGGTTCGCCTGCCCTGGCCGTCGTCCCGTCACGCGGTACACGAAGGTCAACACCGCCGCCACCGCCTTGTAGGTCTCGGCCGGCACCTCTTGGCCCACCTTCACCTTCTTGTGCAACAAGCGAGCGAGCGGAATGTCTTTGTAAATCGGGATGTTGTGCTCGCGCGCCAACGCCCGCATCTTGTCGGCGCGGGCGTCTTTGCCCTTGCATGTGACCTTTGGCGCGCCGCCCTCGTCTTTGCGGTAGCGGATGGCAATCGCGATGTGCGTCGGGTTCACAATGATGGCATCGGCTTCGGGCACGTCTTTTTCGACGCGTCCCTGGCTCATCTCGCGGTGCTTGCGACGACGCATGCCCTTGATGAGGGGGTCGCCCTCTTCTTCTTTGCGCTCGTCTTTGACCTGCTGCTTGGTCATCTTCGCCTTTTCGATGAAACGAAAGTGCTGCACGACGTAGTCGAGGGTGGCGAGCACGCCCATGACGATGAGCACCGCAGCCGCCCCCTTGAGCAACGGCGTCGTCAGATGGCCAAAGAGCTCGGCGAAGGGCAGGCCCAACAATCGCGGCAGCTGTTTGTAGGAGCTGCCCACCGCCAATGTCACGGCGGTGCACAGCGCCAAAACTTTGACGGCCGACATGAGAATGTCGACGAAGAACTCCCGTTTGAACATCCGCGTCAGGCGGTCGATCTGCAAAATGCGCTTGGGGTCGGGCGCCAGCTTCTTCATCCAGATTTGCCCGCGGGTCTGCATGAGCATGGCCGCAGAGCCCCCCACGCCGACGGCAAACAACAGCAGAATCATGTGGCCGATGACCGGGCCGGTGGCGTGGGCCAGCACCGGCGGCGGCTCGACCCGCGTCGGCAACGACGTCAGCGTCGACGTGGCGTGGCGAATGAGATTGATGAACGCCATCTTCAGCGCCGAACCCGACAACCCAAAGACCGCCAACGCCAGCCCCAACGCAAAGACGGCGGCGAAATCCCGTCCCATGGGGATTTCGCCTTCTTTCCGCTTCTGTTCCAGACGATGCGGTGTCGGGTCTTCTGTTAAGTCTTCGCGATCTTGATCGGCCATATGGGCGGGAAGTGAGCAAGGGCCGTGCCGACCTTCCGCCCCCGCGGCCCCACCTCTGCTATGACCGTCCCAGCCGTCACGGAAAGGAATCCCATGCGTCGACTTGGTTGCACCTGGAGTTGTGTGTTTCTGTCTCTGTTGATGGGGGCGGGTTGCGCCTCCGACACCTCGGGCGACAAACCCACCCCCGCGGCAGAGGCGCCAAAGCGCCATCGCTTTGAGATTGCACTCGACGACGGGGGAGACGGCGCCATGCCGTTGCCCCTGTGGCGGTTTCAAAGCAAAGGGCGCGACGTCGTCTTGGCGGCCACCTACCGCGGCACCACAGCGACGAACGCCTGCAATGCAACCTTGGTGGGCGCGCTGCAGGCGGCCGATGTGTTCTACCGGGCGTCGTCTGAGACCTTCGCCCAAAACAACACCCTGTTGGAGGTGTTGAACAACCGCACCACCGAAGACGACGCCACCTTTCAAAAGCGGGTGGAGGCGCTGTTGTCGACGCCAGAAGCGAAACAGAAGTGGCAGGCGTTCTTGAAAGAACAAGCGGCGCTCAAAACCCAGATTGAAACCAAGCTCGGACGTCTGCCCGCCGCCATTCGCGACAAAAAGCTGAAGGAGCTGAACCTCGACAAGGTGCTGCAGCTGCAGACCTTCAGCGTGATGTCGCTGCGCGGCATCTACGACTCGCATCCGCAGTGGTCCAAGTGCATGAACACCACCGTGCCCAACCGGCCTTACGACCGCCTGCTCGAGTTTGACGACGCCACGCGTACGGCATTGGTGCAGCTGGCGACGGCGGGGCTCGACGCAGCGGCCACCGCCGAACACGTCGCGGGCGCCATGGAATCCACCGACACCCACGTTTCGCCCAAGCTCAAGCTGCTCCTCGGCACCGTCCCCTTTTCGCTGCCGGCCTTCGAGGAGCTGCACGCGTCGCCGTCGCCAAATGCCGAGGCCCGCAAGACCGTCTCCAACCATTTGCGCGCGCTTGTGCTCGGCGATGCCCACCCCCAACAACACCTGATGCTCGAGGTCGACCCAGCCGAACTTGCGGGCGACAACGGCTTGCTGCAGCAGTTGGTCGACGCTGGCGTGGAGCTTCGCCAACTGCATTCGGCCTCTGTGTTCGCCCCACGCCCGCCCTTGGCGACGGCCACCATGCAAGTGAAAGACCTGCAGCGGACGACGCGCGCGGTGACGGCCCAGCCCATGACGACGCGCACCATTTGGCAGACCGACGCCGACGCCAACCGCAAGATGACGCGCCTGACACCGCGCTTGATGCAGTTCATGACCCCGGCCGCCGAGCCCGGCGGCAAGGCGCAGTTCACCACCTGGCGCATCGATGGCGACACGGTCGAACCGCTCGACGTCCCCAGCGACGCGCATTCAAATTCGGCGCAAGACAACCTCGCCGTCTTTGCCCGCCAAGACGACGGCAGCTTCATTGTCGTCGACCTCGACACCCAGAAGACCACGCCCCTTGAGGGCGGCACCCGGCTTGTCGCCCGCGATGGGCAGACCCCGTGGATGGTGACGGCCAAGGGCGACCCGTCTTCAGGGGTGTTTGCCGTTCGCTTCGCCCCGGATGCCCCACCGGTGGACATCACGGTGCGCTCGCCGTGGGGCGGGTTCCCCTCGACACGCACCGTCGACGGGGGCCTGCTCTTCGACATCGACGTCGAAGAAGGCGGCCTTGCCTGCCGCATGCTGTTCCTCCAGCCTGGAGACGACGCTGCAACCTGTGTGGCCCCCACCGAAAAAGCCGCGAAACGTATGTGGGCCAAGCTGGCCGGGTACGCCGTCGGACGCTTCGCCCACCCAGATGACCCCACATCGAAGGTGTCGGCCGTCGTCGACCACCACACCGGACGTCGCGTCTTGCTGCCTGGAACCGGTTGGCGGGTGATGGGGTCGGGCGGCGCTGCGGCTTTGGGCCTGGCCCGGCTCATGCGCGACGTCGACGCCGAGCCCGCACTCTACGTCGACAACACGTTGTGGTCGGTGCCGGGCGTGCTGCAGTTCTGCCGCGTGCAACAAGGGCAGCTGTCGTGCGCCTGGCGTGAGAACGCCAAAGCACCGCGCGACAACGTCGTCGTCGACTTCAAGGCGGGCGTGCTGCGTCGGGCGCCCGCCCAGGCCGACCCCAAAGACCCGTCAACGCGAACACAGCTCGTCGTCGACGACGTGCAGTTCACCGCCCTTCCGTCGTGTGCCAAGGGCTGGCGTCTGCGCCAGCGCAAAGGAGACTGGGCCCATGCCACCTGCTGGCCCGCAGACATGAAGAACGGCAGCGCCACCTCTGGCGTGCTGCATCTTCCGACCGCGACGTTTTTTCAGCCGACCCACAACGTCGCTTATGTCGACGACGACGGGCACGTGCTGCTCAGCGACGGCGAAGTCAGTGAACGTCGCCGGTCGATCTCCAAGCTCCTGCGCGCCGACTTGAACGCCCAGCTTCCAAAGCAATAGTCATCCGCAAACGCGCCGCTCAGCAAAAAGCCCTCGGTGTTCCGAGGGCTTTTTCGTCGACGTCCAAAGCTCAGCGCAAACGCACGCGCTTTTTCTTGCCCGACTTGTTGCGGCGGCGTTGCGCGCGGTTGGAGCTCGCCTCTTGTGCCTCAGCGCGCGTCGGCAGCCCCGTCGCTCCCGCCGCTGCGGCGGGCAACGGTGCCGCTGGACGACGCTGTTGCACCGGACGTCCGTTCGCCGGGGCGGCCGCCTGCGGTTGCGCCTGCTCGGTGGCCTGACCGCTCTCGCTGACGCCTTCGCCGTGGTTCTCTTGCAGCCCGGCTGCGGCACGGGCCTCGGCTTCGCGTTGCAAACGCAGTTCTTCGAGCTGTTCTTCTTGGCTCACCAGGCGCGACTTGAAGACCTTCTCGAGCACCTCGTCGCGCACGTTGCCACGCATGACTTGAAAGAGCTGGAAGCCCTCTTTTTTGTACTCCTGCTTCGGGTCTTTCTGCCCGTAGGCCCGCATGTGGATGCCCTCGCGCAGGTGGTCCATGTGCTGCAGGTGCTCCTTCCACTTGGCGTCGATGGTCTGCAAGTAGAGGTAGTTCTCCAGACGACGACGGGCGTCTTTGCCGTCGCGCTCATCGAAGCTGTCGTAAGCCTTCAGCGCGACGTCGAACGCTTTGTTCATGATGTCGTCGCGGTCGCGACGCCAGTTTTGCGGGTCGCACTTCAGGTTCAGCAACGCTTGCAGCTCTTCGGCGATGCCGTTGAGGTCCCACTCGGCCGGAGACGTTTTCTCGGGGCAGTGGTTCATGACGCTGTTGACGATGCACTCTTCGACGAGGTCGAGGATCAACTCGCGCATGGCGACGTTGGCCTTTTCTTCGTCGACGCCTTCGCGCTCAGGGTCGGCGTCGAGCACCCGCGCGCGCAAGCCGTAGATGCCTTTGCGTTGCTGGTTCATGACGTCGTCGTATTCGAGCACGTTTTTGCGGCTGTCGAAGTGCATGCCCTCGACGCGTTTTTGCGCGTTCTGGATGCTCTTGGTGACCATCTTGTGTTCGATGGGCACGCCGTCTTCCATGCCGAGGGCGTTCATCACCGAAATCATGCGGTCGGAGCCGAAGATGCGCATGAGGTCGTCTTCGAGCGACAAGAAGAAGCGCGAGGAGCCGGGGTCACCCTGGCGTCCGGCACGGCCGCGCAGCTGGTTGTCGATGCGACGGGATTCGTGCCGTTCGGTGCCGATGCAGCGCAAGCCGCCCGCGGCCTTCACTTTGGCCTTTTCGGCGTCGCATTCGGCCTCGTGCTTGGGGAGGATTTCTTCGTAGAGGTCGACGCACTCTTTGTAGAACGCGAGCCGCTCTTCGTAGACCTTCTGCTGCATTTCTTCGACGGTGAGCTGCGGACCTTCGTCCTCGTCGTCGTCACTCCCGGTGAGCGCGTCGAGCTGGGCCATGGCTTGCGCCGCCGGCGACTGGTCTTCGTACTTCATCAAGAACTCGCCCTTGGTCTTGTCACGCTCGGCGAGTTTTTCGATGTTGATGAGGTCGGCACGGCCGGTGAGAAACGCGAACTTCGCCACCTGGTCGCCGTCGCTGCCGCCTTCCATGCGTTCGGCGACTTCAGAGCGGGCCATGAACTCGGCGTTGCCGCCGAGGATGATGTCGGTGCCGCGGCCGGCCATGTTGGTGGCGATGGTCACGGCGCCGAGGCGGCCGGCTTGGGCCACGATGTTGGCTTCGTCGCGGTGGCGTTTGGCGTTCAGCACTTGGTGCGGAATCTTGTACTTCTTGAGTTTGGAGCTGAGCACCTCACTCTTCTCGACGGAGACGGTGCCGACGAGCACGGGCTGGCCGCCCTTGTGCGTTTCGACGATGTCTTCGGCGACGGCTTGCACCTTCTCGACTTCGCTTTTGTAGACGAGGTCGTCTTCGTCTTTGCGGGCGATGGGGCGGTTGGTGGGGATGACCAACACGTCGAGGTCGTAAATCTTGGCGAACTCTTCGGCTTCGGTGTCGGCGGTGCCGGTCATGCCGCCGATCTTTTTGTACATGCGGAAGAAGTTCTGGAAGGTGACGGTGGCCAGCGTTTGCGTCTCGGGCTGCACGTCGACGCCCTCTTTGGCTTCGACAGCGCCGTGCAGGCCGTCGCTCCAACGACGGCCGTGCATCAGACGACCGGTGTGGTCGTCGACGATGACCACTTCGCCGTTTTCGACGACGTAGTTGTCGTCGCGCTTGTACAAAGTGTGCGCGCGCAGGGCCTGCGTGAGGTGGTGCAGGATCTCCATGTTGGCGGGGTCGTAGAGGTTGTCGAGGCCGGTGAGTTTTTCGGCGTGCTCGACGCCCACCTCGGTGAGCAGCACCGAGCGGCTCTTCTCGTCGATGGTGTAGTGCTCGTCTTTGCGCAGCTTCGGCGCGTATTCGTTGGCCTGGTAGTACATCTCGACGGGGTCGTTCGACGGGCCGGAGATGATGAGCGGCGTGCGGGCCTCATCGATGAGAATGGAGTCGACCTCATCGATGATGGCAAAGGCGTGTCCGCGCTTTTGCACATACTCGTCGAGGGAGAACTTCATGTTGTCGCGCAGGTAGTCGAAGCCGAACTCGTTGTTCTGCCCGTAGGTGATGTCCGACGCGTAGGCTTCGTGTTTGGCGCGCGTGCCTTGATGCGCGACGACGACGCCGGTGGTGAGGCCCAAGAAGCGGTAGATGCGGCTCATCCACTCGGCATCGCGAGAGGCAAGGTAGTCGTTGACGGTGACGACGTGCACGCCTTGGCCCGCGAGGGCATTGAGCACTGCAGGCAAGGTGGCGACGAGGGTCTTGCCTTCACCAGTGCGCATCTCGGCGATGCGGCCGGAGTGCAAACACATGCCCCCGATGAGCTGCACGTCGTAGTGGCGCATGCCGACGACGCGTTTGCCGGCTTCGCGCACCAGGGCGAAGGTCTCGACGAGCACGGGGTCGAGGGCGGCGTTGATGCGCTGTTTGGCCTTTTTGTGGCCAGGGTCGTCTTCGGGGTTGGGCACCGGCATCGACTTCAGGGCGTTGTCGACTTGCTGCCGCAACTCAATGATGCGGCTTTGCAGCTGCGCGTCGTCGAGCTTTTCGATCTTCGACTCCATGGCACCGATGGCTTGCACCTTCGGCTGCATGGCTTTGAGATCGCGATCGTTCTTCGTCCCGAAGACTTTCGAGAACAGCTGCTTCATGACAAGTCTCTCCACACCGATGACCAGCGCAAAAAACAGGGCTCCACAGCGCATCGCTGGGAGAGCCCTTCGCCGGCGGTCAGGGTCACAGCAGTGCCATGCCCAACTGAAGCGCCGTCGTCAAAGCCCCTGGCCCACGCCAAGGGCGACAAAACACGCAAAAACGCTGCCAATTCGGCAGCGACACGCGCAGACGACGCAATGAGCCATGGGTAGGCGCCCACCCGTCGTCGTCAAGACGCCGTTTCGCAACATGCCGTTTTGCAGCGGATCCACCCAACCGCGCAGCGATCTCGCGTTTTCAGCTGCTTTTTGCCCCTGAAGCACTTTTTCGCAGACCTGGATGAATCGAATCCGCCGCTGCCCCGTTTGTACTTACAAGGCGCGGCGCTCACCCGTTGCGACGACGCCGGCGACTCAATGCTCCTCCTGCGACCTTCGAAGGTTCTGTGGGTTTGTCGTCGACGTTGTTGCGCGTTCACCGGGGTCCTTGGGTGACGCTGCGCTGAAGACCTCCTTGCTGTTTTGCAGCTTGGAGGTCTTCTTTTTTGTCTGTCTCCCTCCCACAACATCTCCTCCCTCTCTCACACCAACGTGGATTCGTTGTCGTCCTTTCGCTACCCTGAGGGTGGAGTCAGAAGGGAGCCACGACCCATGGCCATGGTGCTCGGCTTGTTGTTGTTCAGCGTTTCGATGGCCGTGATGCAGCTGATGCATCCACGGCAGAAACGGCCGCGGCCTGGCGCCGAAGAACTGACCTGCGCCGATGGGGCCTGCCCCGCAGCGCTGCCTGCCCCTTCTCCTTCGGCCACCACCGCGGTGAACAGCCCCTCGGCAGCGCCCATGGCGGTGTCGTCGTCTGCGTCGCAGCTGTAGGGTTCGGTCATGTCACACCCTCGACGGATGTTGCTGCCGCTGCTCGCGGTGCTGTGCGGTGCTCCCTTCTTTGCGGCGCAAGCGGTTCGGGCGCAAGATGGCGTGGCGCCCCCCTCTCTTTCACCGGCAGACGAGCTGAAATCGCCGGCCGTGTCGACGACGACGATGCCCCAGCAGGTGCGGTTGCTGTACGTGCTTGGCGACGGTGCGGAGGGATGTCCCAACCGCGTCACCCTTGAAAACCGTGTTGCCGTCCACCTCGGGTATGTGCCCTTCTCTGACGACGCCAGCATGCGCATCGACGTGCGCATCGAAGCCCAAGATGCCGTGGAGCAGCGCGCACGCCGCGAGTTGGTGGCCGCCGTCGTCGTCAAAGACGTCGTCGATGGCGTCGAACAACGTCGGGGGGAGCGTGTGCTGCGGGCGCCCGTCGGCCAATGTGGTGAGCTGATGTCGGCGGTGCAGCTGGCCATGGTCATCGCCATCGACCCCGACCAGCTGAGCAAGCCGCCGCCGCCGCCGATTCCGGAGGTGTGCCAAGACATCCCGCCGGTCATCGTCGAAAAGCCGGTGCGTGTGGTGGTCGAAAAAGTCATCGAACGGCCGGTGATCGTCGAGAAGGTGGTCGAAAAGGTCGTCGAAGTTCCGGTCGAAAAGGTCGTCGAAAAGCCCGTGGTCGTCGAGAAGATCGTCAAAGAGAAGCCGGCGTTCGTGCTGTTTGAGAATGAGGGTTGGGGCAGTGCCGAATGGCCCCAGTTCTTTGGATACGCCGGAGGCATGGTGGTGTCGGGCTCGACGTCGTTTCTGCCGCAGTTTGCGCTCACGGCAGGGGGAGGCGCTCGGTTTCACCCCGCGTTTTCCCTCGGTTTGGAGAGCCGGTTTGAGTTCGGCGGCCAAAGCGAGGTGGTGTTCAACGCCGACGCCGGGCACATGCGGGCCCAAATGGTGTCGGCGTCTGTGCTTCCCTGCACCCATGCAGGATGGCTCACAGGGTGCGCCATGGCGTCGGCAGGGTTGGTGCAAGTGAGCTACGACCCGCCGCGCGATTCAGACGCTGCACTGCAAACCAAAGGGCCCGTGTTTGCCTCTGCCGTCGGGGCGCGGGGCGCCCTCGACATTCCAGTGTGGAAGCTGTTTCTGCGGCTGCAGGTCGACGTGCAGTACAACGTGTTTCGTGCGCGTTCGCGCAACCAAGATGACCTGCTCATGTACGAGCAGCCCGACGTGCAAGGCGGCATCGGCGTCGCCGTCGGCGGGCATTGGCCGTAGCGGCCTTCGACATCGTCGTCACCGACTCAGCAGCCAGCCCATGGCCTCTTCGCGGGTGTCGAACGTCTTCAGGTCGTCACGGCCCGACAGCTTGATCACCGACGTGGCCAACCACGACACCAACCGGCTGGCGCCGCACACCGCGCTCTTGTCGATGTAGGGCTTTTGCTTTTTGATGCGGTTCACGACTTCCCAGCGGGCGCCCATGTCGACGTCGTCGAGGTCGAGGGCGTTGGTGAGAAACAGCACCGGGCCGTGGGCCTGCAGCAGGTCCCACAGCTGGTCGTACACCACCTGGGCGTGGGCGCGGGTGACATTGCCGCGCCACACCACCTCCAGCATCGACGCTGCTTCGTCGAGCAAGACGCTGTACGTCTCGCCCGCCAGCACTTCGTGTTGCACCGTGCTCTCCCCCGCAGACAACGCCGCCTGCCGCTGCAGTCTATCGGCTGTGATTTGTCTTTGGCCGAGCGGTCAGTCGAATTCGCCAGAATCAACATCGCGGTCGAGCGTTTGCCACCAGCCCCGCTTCTCGATGCGGCGAACGTTCTCGGCCATCGCCAAGGTCGGCAGGTACCGCGCCAACAACAGCAGCTCGTCGTCGTCGGGAGCCCCCTCAAACGGACGAGCCCGCACCAGATTTCCATAATTGTCGACCGCCTTCTTCGGCGTGTCGTCGACGGCGAGCGTGTGTTCGAGGCGAAAGCCGAGCTTCTTCACCCGCGCCAACTTCTTCACCCAGAAGTACTGGTCGCAAATGACATCGCGCCGCTGCGTGCATTGGCGGGCGCTCCACACGAACTGCAGGTCTTCGCCGCTGGCGTCTTGCACCAAGGGCGCGACGATGGTGTGGGCGATGTGCTGCACGTAGGCGTCGCCCGCCGAAGAGAACACCCCGACGTGAAACAGCGGCGCGACGACGTCGATGAACGCCTTCAGGTGTGGACGCACCGCCCCGTGGTGGGGGCCGAAGGAGAACGTCTGCAACGACGGATCGAAGTCGATGTCGTCGTCGGGAACGTGAACAAGGGTCTCGTCGAGGTCGAGAACCAGGAGGGGCTTTGTCGGCGTCATCGTGGTCAGACGATCAGGCCCCAACGCCTATTTCTTGAAGGGGCCCCAGACCGGTGATGCGTGTGAGCCGGTGAAGGTGATTTGCCGTTGGTGGCTGCCGTCGAGGTTGGAAACCCACACCTGCTTGCTGCCGCTTCGCGTCGAGGTGAACACCAACATGCGGCCGTTGGGGCTGAAGCTCGGCTCTTCGTTGTTGCCCTGGTCTTGGGTGACGCGGATGAGCTTGTTGCCCTTCTTGAGGTCGATGAGAAAGATGTCGAAGCGGTTGAACTCATCGCGGGCGGTGAAGGCGATGTGCGTGCCGCGCGGCGAGTAGGCGGGCGTTTGGTTGTAGGTGCCTTGAAAGGTGATGCGCCGCGGCTTGCTCTTGCCGTCTTTGTCGACGACGAAGATGTGGGGGTTGCCGAACCTCGACGACACAAAGGCGATGTCTTTGCCGTCGGGCGAGAAGCTGGGCGAGGTGTCGATGCCCCATTTGTTGGTGAGGTTGCGCAACAGTTTGCCGGAGCGGTCGAGCAGGTAGATTTCGCTGTTGCCGTCTTTCGACAGCGTCACCGCGATGTGCTTGCCATCGGGGGAGACTTTGCCGCCGGTGTTGAGGCCCGGACGCGCGCTCAACTGTTTGACTTTGCCGCTGTTGACGTCGATCTCGAAGAGGTCGGGGTTGTCGTTGCGGTACGACGTGAACAACACCTTTTTGCCGTCGGGGCTGAAGCTCGGCAGGAGGTTCAGCGAGCCGCGTTGGGTGAGGCGACGTTCGCTCTCGCCGTCGGCGTCCATGAGCCACACGTGTTTTTTGCCGCCGCGCTTTTTGACGACGGCGATTTGCGTTCTGAAGTTGCCGGGCTCGCCCGTGTAGTAGCGAAAGATGTCGTCGGAGATGGCGTGGCCCAACTGTCGCAGGCTGTCTTTGGTGCCTTCGTAGCGCTTGGAGAACCCTTCGCGCGCGGCCGCCACTTCATAGGCGTGCACCTCGACGACAAAGCTGCCGTCTTTTTGGGGGCGGAGGATGCTCTTCACCAATCCGTCGGCCTTGACGTTGAGCCAGTCGTCGAATTTCACACTCGACAGGGTGATGCCGTCGGTGTCGATGAAGGAGTGGGGGTTCAGCACTTCAAATGCGCCGCACAACTTGAGGTCGTTGCGCACCACTTTCGACAACACCGACGCGTGCAGCTTGCCCTTTTTGTGGGCGTCGCTTTCGCCAGGCGGCACCCGCATGTTGGGAATGGCGATGGGATACGGCCGAAACTCGGCGCCCTCGACGTCACCGATGGGCACAGGCTGCGCAAAGGCGCTGCCCGAGACGGTGACGACGGTGCAAACCAGGGCGAGGGCAGACAGAACACGAGTCATGGCCAGAACTCCATTCGAGTGTGGGCGTCGTGGTTTTGGCAGATGCGGGGCCCGAAGAGAAGCCTCCGCCGACAAACAGCCGAAGGCGTCGACGCGTGCACCCTGCCGGCCAGCGTCACTGGCAGCGAATGGGGCACACGGTCATCACCACGCCGTTTTGGTAGAAGGCGCGCTCGGTGACGGGGGGCGCCGGAAACTTCGCGGTCTTGCCCGCCCGGAGCACGGCGTTGTCGAACTGGGCGTTGCCGCTCGACGACGAGATGCGTGACGAGGCGACGCTGCCGTCGGCCGCGATGTGCAACACCAGCCCTGCTTCGAGGCGGATGCGTTCGCTGTCGGTGAGGGTCGACGGCGCATTGAGATTGCTGCGCACCAGCGCCTTCACCTTGTCGTTGTATTCGGCGCGAAACCGGCCGGAGAGCTCTTTGCCGATCTTGCTGCCTTCGGGGTTGCCCTCGTCGTCTTCGTCTTCTTCGTCTTCGAAGTTTTTGAGGATGTCGTTGGGGTTGGGCTTGTCTTCTTCGTCTTCGAAGTCGGCGAGCAGGTCGGCGGCCGACTTCTTCGGCTCCGGTGGAGGCTCGGGCTCAGACGGCTGTTGTGGAATGGCCTTTTTCGCCTCGGGCTTGGGCGGCACCGCCTCGGCCTTTTTCGGCTCTGGCGGTTTCACCTCAGGCTTTTTGCGCTCTGGCGCCTTTTTCTGTTTGGGCGGCTTCTTTGGCTTCGCCCGCCGCGGCAGCAGCTTGTCGTCGCGCTTTTTGCCCAGCTTCACCAGCTTGGTTTTCACCACCACGTCGGGGCTGAACTTCGGCCCACTCGTCGCCGAGATGATGCCCCACACCACCAGCGCCAGGAGGTGCACCACGGTGGAGCCCACCAAGAAGCGGACGAGGCTTTTGTCAGCGGGGTGTTGGGACGCGGTCATCAACTCTCACGGCGGTGAAGCGGTGTGCTCTAGGGTTGAAACGGATGGGCCAGGCAAAAAGTTCAAGCAGCAGGAATTCGGCCGCCATGGCTCATGGGGTGGGGGCGACGGCGGTGGGATCCGTCACCATGCCCAACGTTTGCGCACCGCCTGCTTTGGCCGCGGCCATCACCGCCACGACGGTGCCGTAGTCGAGTTTGTGGTCGGCGTGCAGGTACAGCTCTTTGTCTTGCTGCAGCTTGGCGTTGGCCGCCAACATGTCTTGAATGCGGTCGAAGGGAATCTCAGAGCTGCCCAAGTAGGCCCGCTTGTCGGCGGTGATGGTCAACACCAGGCTCTGCTCGTCTTGCGGGGCGGGCATGGGCGCCGCCTGCGTCTCGGGCAAGTCGACCTTGACGCCCTGCTGCATCATGGGCGCCGTCACCATGAAGATGATCAACAACACCAGCATGACGTCGACCATGGGGGTGACGTTGATTTCGCTGACCGGACCTTGGCCGGTGCCCAAATTCATGGCCATGCGCGCTCCTCATCATTGGCGGCGTGACTGCAGCGATAGCAGGCTGCGCCCGCGTCGCAAAGGCAGCTATTCGACGAGCAAGGCGGTGGTGAGCAGTGCGGCACTCGCCACGGTGGCGACGCCAAACACAACGAGACCCGCAGTGCTGCCAACGCTGACCCACTCAAGGGTGTCGAGCAGGGCGCCGTTGGGGTGCTCTTTGCGTTCTTCGACGTCGGTCGAGCCCAGCAACGCCGTCGCTGCGATTTCTGCGCCACCAATCGCCAGGCCGGTGACGACGACACCCGCCACCGACACCGCGGTGAGGCCGGCACCGGTGTAGAACAACACGGGGGTGGCGTCGTCGTCGACGGGCGCTTTTGGGGTGGGCGACGTGGGCTTGTCGCCGTTGGGGTCGATGACGCCATCGGGGGCTTGCTCGACAAACGACAGGTGCACCTCGGCGTGCCCGTCGAGGGGGATGAACACGCGCTCCTCGATGCTCTTGCCTTTCAACACCGCTTGCACCACGCGGTGGCCCGCCGAGAAGGGGCCGGCGTTGACCAGGGGCGACGTTGCCACCTCTTCGCCGTCGATGCGGATGAGCGCGCCTGACGGCGTGGTGCGCACCGTGAGGTTGCCGACGTATTTGTCGGGGCTGAGGGTTTCGATGACGGCAGAGCGCACCTCCAACGCCGCGTTGGCGGGGGTCAGCTGACGTTCGGCCACCCGTGTGCCGTCGCCCTCGGTGACGTCGATGACCACCAACGAGAAGCGTGCACCCTTGAGCTTGGGAAAGGCGAAGTAGCCGACCTCGCCCAGGATGCCCACCTTGCCCCAGCAGTCGGCGTCGGACTCTTGGCAAGACACGCCCAGCCCGCGCGCGTCGTTCAACAGCGCTTTGCGCTCGTCGGTCGACAGGATCGACAGCCCCGCCTCGTCGAGCGCGCCCTGCAAGGCGGCCTTCACCACAAAGGGGGTCACCTGCTCGTCGGTGGCGCCATCGGCCGCGAGATCAAAGACCACCACACGGCTCTGCGCCATGGCGGTTGACGACGTCAACAGGCCCACAAACAGCACTGCGGCTTGCAGGATGCGGGCAATCGGTTTCGGCATGCAGCCCCTCATGCGGCAGAGGCTAGCAGGAATCGACGCAGACACACGGAAACTTCCGAGCGGGTCTGTATGAGACATGCGCTCTGCCCGTCTCGATCTCTCGACCTGTGTCGACCTCGACGTCTCACTCTCTACGTCTCACTCTTTACGTCTCACTCTTTACGTCTCGTCGTCGCCCAGCAGCATCGCCAGCTGGGCGTAGTCGCGGGCCCACTCGAACAAGGCCGCGCCCGCGCCCAAGCTGAGACGGTTGAGCTCGTGCACGGCGCGGGTGACGAGCACTTCGGGGTTGTACAAGCCCGCCTCCTCCTCGTGGTCGAGCTGCATGCGGCCGAGCGACAGCTGGGCCCGTGGCACCTTCAGGGCCTGCTCCAGGCGCAGCAGCTCCAGCCGGTTGGCAAGGCGGTGGGCCTGCTCGGCGAAGTCGGCGCGCATGCCTTGTTGCAGCAGCGACTTGGCATCCCGCCGAAAGGCAGCACTTTCAGCAGGGAAGTCGAGCTGCGCCCGCGCCACCAAATCTTGCAGCCGGGCTTTGGCGCGGGTGTTCTTCTCGACGTCACGCTCGACGATGGCTTGGATGAGGTCGGCAACGGCTTCGGTGTCGTGCCCCGAAAACTGCGCCTTCAACGACGTCACGTAGTCGTCGTCGAGGTCGCCCAGCTCTTCCATTTGGGCGAAGGCGTCTTGGATGCGCGTCTGTCGCCCTTGGTGTTCGTCGACGAGGATTTGCAGACGTTGGTCGACCTTGGCGAACAGCTTTTGTTTCGGCCGCTCCGGCAAAGCGTCGGCCCTCGACGCCAGGCGCTGCAAATAGGCGAACTCGACGGGGTCGACGTGGCCGACTCCGTTTTGCTCTGCCTCTTGCAACGCCTGCAACACCATCAGCGGCCTCCGTCGGTTGCCGGCGACGTCGTCACCCCGGCGTCGGGCAACGCGTGACGCTGTTTCACGTCGTGCATGGCCTTTTGCAGTGCGGCGGCGGCGTCTTCGGCGCTCTTCTTCTTGGCGAGGGCCTTGCCCTCGGCACGGGCCGCCAGCGTTTGGGGCACAGGCACGGGTGCAATCTCGACGCGACGGTTGAGCTTGCGTCCGTCGTCGGTGTCGTTCGACGCCACCGGGTAGTTCTCGCCGAAGCCGGCGGCGAGGAGACGCCCACGCGGAAAGCCGCCCTCCATCAAGGCGCGGGTGACGGTCATGGCGCGGCCTTGGCTCAGTTCCCAGTTGTCGACGTAGCGGCCGCCGGCATGCAGGGGCAAGTTGTCGGTGAAGCCCGACACCATCAGCAGGGTTCCGGTTTGCTCGGCGTAGATGGCCAGCGGCCGCGCCAAGTCGAGAATGAGCCCCATGCCGTCGGCGCTGAGTTCGTCAGACGCCAAGCCGAACAACAGATTGCCCTGGATGCCGATCTTCGCCCCGTCGAGGGTGATGCGGCCTTTGGCGAGGGGGCCGGCCAGCGCTTCTTCCAACGCCTTCAGGCGGGAGTTCTCTTCTGCGCGGGCGCGTTGTTCGGCCTTCAACTTGGTGCGCTCGGTCTCGAGCCGCGTCAGCAAGTCGAGCTGAAAGACCAACGCCGACACAAACAGCAGCACGAACACACCCGTCAAACAGGCCATGAGGTCGGCCGACGCGGGCCACACAGGCGACTGGTCGAAGACCTCGCCTTCTTCAGGAACCTCGTCGAACATCAAGCCCGCCCTTCGCGCAGTGCTTGGATCTCTTCAAACAACGCCCGCTGCAACTGCAACGACGTGTCGAAGAGGTCTTTGGTGTGCTCGAGATAACCGCCGAACTGCTCTTCGGGCCCAGCGTGGACCACAGCTTGCACCGGAGCTGCCACCGGCGCCTCTGCGGACGCCGTCGTCGCCGGTGCCATCGTCGGCAGCGCCAACTGCTCTTTCGCCGAGCGAAAGGCGTCGACGGCATCGCTGAACCGCTCGGCGGTGGCGGCGAGGTCGACGCTGCCCGACAGCAGGGCCTCCAGGGCGGTGTCGACTTGTTCTTGCGCTTTGTCTTGTTGCTCGACTTGTTTGTCGAAGAAGCCCGACAGCTGTTCGGCGAACGTCGCCGACGCCAGCTGCCGTTCTTCGTCGAGGGTGCGCTGCAGTTCGGCGACGGCTTCGCGGTGGGCTTCTTTTTCGGCCGTCGACGCCGACGCCAACGCCTTGGCCTCGTCGACGAGCTGGGCCAGCACCTCTGCGCGCTCTTTGTCGTCGGCAGACTGCCGCCGACGCATGGCGTCTTGCAGCTGCTCGATCCACGTCGCCATGGCCTGGGTTTGCGACTCGCGTTCGACGTCGACCATCGACTGCAGCTTCTTCAGCTGCACATCGAGCTTCTCGGTATGCTGCTCGGCGAGGTCGTGCAGCAACTGTTTGTGCGCCTCTTCGCTCGACGACAACTGCGTCATCAGCGTCTGCAGCTGCTCTTGTTGCGCGGCGGTGCGCTCGTCGATGTTCGACATGACGCCGCCGAGTTTGTCGTCGAGAGCAGCCGCAAACGACTCGATGCGGTCGCGGGCGCCATCTTCGATCGACGCCACCTGCTCTTGCTGTTGTGCCCGCATGTCGTTCATCAGTTGCGCGCCTTTGTCGTCGAGCAACTGCTGGTGGGCCTGACGGTCTTCGACCCACTTGTCTTGGAACTGTTGCAGCTCTGCGGGCAGCGCCTTCGCCAGCTGGGCCAAGGTCTCGCCCAGCTGCTTCTGCGAAGCGGCTGCCTCTTGCGCGCTGTCGAGGAGCTTTTGCAGCCGTGCGTCGCGTTCGTCGTCGAGGGCGCGGCGCTTGTCGTCGGCGGCCATGGCCTTTTCGTGTTGCTCCGACTGCGCCTTGGCCGCGTCGGCGAGGCCCTTGGCGAATTCGTCTGCACGACGCTGCAGCACTTCTTCATACGTCGACACCATGTTCTGAAAGCGGGCGTCGAGGTCTTCTTGGCGTTTGGCTTCGGCGTCGCGCTGTTGCACGGCGGTGTCTTGCATGACCTTCGCCCAGGCCTCGAGGTGTTGGCTCATGTTGGCTTGCGCCGACTGCATGACGGTGTCGAGGTGTTTGGCTTGCGCCTCTTCGCCCGCCTTCACACCGTCGAGCAATGCCTTTTGCACAGCCGCGGCCGCCTCTTTCACGGCGTCGGCGATGGCGGCGTTGGTTTCGACGTGGTTCTTGGTGACGGCGTCTTGCAGCTCGGGCAGACGGTCGGTGAGGTCGCGCAGGCCGGTGACGGCTTTGGGGAGGGCGTCGCCTTGGTCGCCGATGCGGTCGAGGGCGGCGAGCTGACGTCCGGCCAGGGTTTGTTGGGCGAGATCGGCGGTGAAGTGGGCGTTGAGGCTGGAGACGAAGCGGCCCTCAGAGCGGCGCACGATGGAGGCGGCGAGGCCCAGCACGAACGACGTCCAGATGCCGGCCACCGACGAGTTGAACGCCGTCGACAAGCCGCCGATGGGCGCGCGCAAACTCTGACGGAGGTCGTCGATTTCGCGCGCAATGCCCAACGCGTCGTGGGCGCCAGAGACGGCGGCGACCATGCCCATGAAGGTGCCGAAGAGGCCCACGGTGGCCAACGCGGTGATCAAGTAGCTGGCAAACCCGGCGCTGGAGACGGTGATGGTCTGCCCGGCCAAACGCGCCCGCACCACCTTGCCGAAGGCGGGGTCGGCTTTGGCGATGCGGTCGCGCACGTCGCCCTCGACGTCGTCGAGAAGGGTCAGCTGGTCGCGCAACGCCTGCACACGACCGGCCTTGAACAACAGCTCCCAAATGCCTGCGCCGAAGGCCAACGCGATGAGCACGATGAGCCCTTTGGTGACGGCGTCGGTGGATGCAATGAATGTGTAGCCCGGCACCAAGATGCCGAGGATGCCGCACAGGGCCACCAGAGTACGGGTCATGGCAGGTCCTTCTTGTCGTCGTCGTCGTCGTTCGTGGCTTCAGCCACGTCGTCGACCACGGGGTCGTTCAGGTGGTGGGGTTCGATGTCTTCTCGCTCAAGCGCGACGCCAGCATCGGTGCCGGCGTCGACAAACGCCTGGCAGAACGTGCGCAGGCGCTTTTCTTCGACGAGGAAGAACGCGCGCACCGTCTGGCCGATGAGCTGTTGGTGTTGGTGCAACACGCCGCCGTCGACGCACAGCGGTTCGGCGTCGGGACGTCCGTCGTGTTCTTCGGCCGTCGCAAGCAAGTCGGCGACGGGGTCTTTCAACGCCTCCATCAAGGCGTTGTGCAACCGCAACTGCAAGGCGGCGACGATGGCGTCGATCTTCAGCCCCATGGCGTCGGTGAGGGCGGCATCGAGACGCACCACGTCGGCGGCGGCGGGCGACAGCTGGGCCAGCCGGCCGGCCATCTCGTCGCGCAGGCCGGTGATGTTCTGCCGCACGTTGGCGATGTGCATGCGGCAAAAGCCCTGAAACGGCGTCGCCACATGCAAGCGGGCGGTGCGGTTGCCCGGCGTTTGCTGCGTGGTGCGCAACACGCGCGACAGCCGCACGGCGGTGACCACCTCGACGTCTCCGTTGAACACGTCGTCGAGGTGGTGCTCAAGGCCGTCGAGGCGCACGCCGACTTCGTGGGCGATGGCGTGGGCTTTGTTGGTGGCGTCGTCGTCGAGCGACAACGTCTTCGGTGTGCCGCCGACCTCGTCGGCGAGTTGCACCGAGCCGTGCACCGACACCATCTGGATGAGAAACCGGCCGGGGTCTTTGGCGACGGCTTGTCCTCGAGGAAAGTCAGGTGCCCCTGCTTTTTTGCGCCGGGTCTTCTTCTTCGAAGGCTTCTTCTTGTTGGTCTTCGCCGCCTTCTTCGACGCCGTTTTCTTCACAGGCGGCGCCGTCGTCTCGACGATGGAGGCGAAGGGCGACAGCAGCGAAGCGCCGCGTGCAGCAGGAAGAGGGGCAGACTCGGTCACGGACCCACCCCGATGGCAAAAAACCGCCAGCTTGAAAAGAGCCAGGCGGCGTTTTGCCCTCGTCACCAGTGCCGGCTCACACCCGCTCGGTGCCGCTTTGCAGGCGGTGTTTGGCCACGGCGATGCCCATGCCCATCAGGGTGAGGTTGATGCCCACTGCGAGCATGGGGTCGCCCCGCACCAAGTGGGTGATGACCGCGCCCACCATGGTGAGGGCCAGGCCGCCCGCCGCGAGGGGCACCAGCACCTTGGGGAGGGCTTTGACGACGTGGGGCAGCACCAATCCCAGGGCGCCCAAGACCTCCAAGACGCCGATGGTGCGCACCTGCCAGGCGGGGAAATCCTCAATCCACAGCATGCCCTGCGCGATGAGGTCGGGGAAGTCGCCGAACACTTTTTGCCCCCCCAACAGGCCGAACATGAGCACCAACACCACCTGAAAGAATCCAATGACCTTGTTCATCTCAACCTCCTTTTGCGTCGCTCATGACGTCGCCGTTTGAGATGCAGAAACTGTAGATTCAGCCTGTTTTCGATACTACGAATCGATTTTCACATCATTTGGTCATATACGTTACGAATGAATGCCGACGTTTCTGCTGGATTCGCTGAGTTTGTCGCCGTGGTCGACACCGGAAGCCTGACGCAAGCGGCCTCGCTGCTGGATGTGCCGCGTCCGACGGTGAGCAAACGCCTCGCCCGCCTCGAAGAACGTCTGGGGGTGCGCCTGCTGCACCGCACCACCCGCCGTCTCACGCTCACCGAGCAGGGCAAGGTGCTGTACCCCAAAGCCCGACAGGTGGTGCAGGCGGCGCAAGAGGCGGTGACGGCCGTGGCGCGTCTCGACGGCGTGCCCCGTGGCCTGCTGCGGGTGTTGGTGCCAGCGGGGATTCCTGAGGCGGTGTTTTCGGGCTGGATGGTCGGCTTTCTCGACGCCCACCCCGAAGTGCAACTCGACGTCGTCGCCACCGAAGAGCACGTCGACCTCGTCGCTGAAGGGTTTGACGTCGCCATGCGCTACGGCCAGATGCAAGACACGTCGCTGGTGGCCAAGACGTTGGCGATGAACGCCGACATCGCGGTGGCCTCGCCGCACTACCTGGCCAAACACGGCACGCCGAAGACGGCAGACGACCTCGTCGAGCACGAGTGCATCGTGGGATACCGCGGGCGCAATGCACCCCATCCGCATTGGCCGTTGCTCGATGGGGGCAGTGTGCGCGTCGGCGGACGGTTTGCCTCCAACCACGTCATGCTGGGATTGCATGCCGCTTTGCGCCACCAAGGCATCGCCCTCGTCGTCAACGCCTCCGCCGCGGCGTTCATCGCCAAAGGCGAACTGGTGCAGGTGTTGCCCGATGTCATTGGCCGCCCCGACCGGGTGGCGTTGGTGTACCCCGACCGCGAATTTCTCGACCCCAAGGTGCGCGCTTTTGTCGACTTTCTCGTCTCGCAGCTGCAGCAGCGTCGAGCAGAAGCGCCCGCAGACGCCGGTTGACACCGGCAGTTGCGCTCCAGCCTTGCGAATGGGGCCTGGCGAATGGGGCCTTGCGAATGGGGCCTGGCGAATGGGGCCTTTGCGAATGGCGTCGCGTGCGCCATGTTCGACGCCTCGACAGGCAATGAGAAAGGATGCGTGGCATGGCAGGCAACAACGACACCCGTTGGGTGTGGGTCGACTTGGAGATGACCGGACTCGACCCCTCCACCGACGTCATTTTGCAAATCGCCACCATCATCACCGACGACGAGCTCAACGAGCTTGAAGCGCTCGACGTCGTGGTGTGGCAGCCCGAAGAGGCGCTGGCACGCATGGGTCCCTTCGTGCGCAACATGCACACCGACAACGGGCTCCTCGACCGGGTGCGCCAGTCTGACACCAGCCTCGCCGACGCCGAGCGCAAGACCATGGACCTCATCTGCCGCCACGTGCCCTTCAAAAAAGGCGTGCTCGCCGGCAACACCATCTGGCAAGACCGCCGCTTTCTCGAGCGCTACATGCCACACATCGAGAACTACCTGCACTACCGGCAGATCGACGTCAGCAGCCTCAAAGTCGTCTGCCAAACCTGGATGGGCAGCAAGGGCATGGCCCCGCAAAAGACGGCGACGCACACCGCCCTCGAAGACATCCGGGCGTCCATTGAAGAGCTGAAGTTCTACAAAGAGAACTGCCTGCTGCCGTCGTCGTAGCCCACGCTCAACGCACGAAAATCAAACCATGGTCGTTGTCGAGACGGCCGTTGTCGCCACAGCTGTTGTCGCTGCCGGCCAGGCGAAAGCCATCCTGCTCCAGGCCGCGCTCCGAATACCAGTTGTCGTTGTCGAAGAAGAACCGCCACTCGTCGTCGACGTGCCCGATGTAGCGAAAGGCGCGGCGGTCGTTGGGCTGGCAGTTGCCTTGCACCTGCTGCACATTGGTGGCGTCGTGGCGGGCGTCGCCATACGACTGCAAGAGGTCGCCGGGCAAAGCGTCGCCCGCGCGGGGCCATTTGTAGGCGACATTGTCGACGTCGTTGCTGTCGCCGTCGCCCATGGCCACCAAGATCTCGGTCGGGTGAAACCCCATGCGCACCGCGTCGAGTGCGTAGTACCTCGACGTCACCGCCGCGCTGCCGGTGCGGCTGCCCCATCCAAAAGGACGTCGTCCGTCATCAGCAGAGCGGCCCACCAGCGTCCACCCCCCGCCGTCGACGCTCATGTTGCAATGCACCTGCTGCACGAGGTTCGGGTCGCCGTTGTCGACGTAGTACAGGCCATCTTCGGCGTCGGGCTGCAGCTGCTTGTGCACCGCGCAGGTGCCGGCCACGTCGACACGTTCAACGGCTTTGACGAACACGGCTGCAAACGCACGCAGATGTTGGGCAGCCCGGTTGCCCTCCAAGCAGTTCGCAGCGTTGCCCACGACGACACGCTGCCCGTCACAGGCGGTGCCTTCGCCGCCGACGCCGAGCCCACTGTCGGGCGCGTCGCACCAATCGCCTTCGTCGGCGATGACGCCGATGCGATAGCGGTAGTGGTCGGAGTCGCCCCACCACCGCAAGTCGACGTTGAAGCCCTCCAGAGCGCACCGCTGTTGCAGTTGGGCGTCAGGCATGAGCTCGGTCCACGACGACGTGCCCAAGGTGGTGGCGTGGGTGCCCCGCATCATCAGCTCGCGCATCGAATGGGCGTCGACGTTGATGTCGAGAGTCTGTGCCCCGACGGAGGCTGTCACGTCGTCAAACGACCCTGCGTTGGGCGCGCTCATCACCACGCGCACGGCGTCGATCGGATGCCGCACAAAGGCCTCGGTCTTGCTCTCGCTCGACGACAAGTCGAGGGCGTCGGGCTGTAAGAGCTCGGCGCTCTCCCACAGGGGGGCGTCGTAGGCGAAGGTGGGCTGGGTGCCGTCGGCTTTGAGCACCAACGTCCAGCCGTCGTCGCCGTCCATCCAACAAAAGGCCTCCATGCGACCCTGCCCGTCGGGGTCGATGGCGTACACCCCCGTCGACAACAGGCCATCTGACGTCGTGCGCAGGGTTTGGCAGGTGTGGCGGCGCACCACCACCAAGTTGAACACCCCGACGGCAGAACGCCCGGCGTCGTCGGTGACGCGCAACGCGAAGGCATCACCGCCGATGGCGCCTTCGTCGGGGACATACCGCACCTGCATTCCGTCGATGTCGAGGGTGCCTTTGGTGGGGACGCTGTCGACATCGAGGCGCAACAATTCGGCAGGCGTGTCGGGGTCGACCACCACCACGTCGATGGTGCAGGTCTCGCCCTCGTCGCACACGATCAACTGCTCAGGGCCAAACGTTGGTGGCTCTTGGGTCGGGGGGCCGGCGTCTTCGGGCGTTGGGGTGGGCGTCGGCTCGGGCTCGCCGCCGTCGAGCGCCACCTCCCCCCCGTCGAGGTCGAGCACGTCGCGCACGTCGTCTTCAGGGGCACACACGGCATCGGGTGAACACAGGTAGCCGGTGCGACAATCGCTGTGGTCGGCACAAGGGAAGGCCGTCGACGACGTCACGCCCAGCGGACAGCCGGCGGTGCCGAGCGCTAAACACAACAGGAGGAGGCGGCTCACGTGCATGGCGTCGTCAGCGGATGAACATCACCCCATGATAACCGTCGAGTCGCCCATTGTTGTTGCAGTCGTTGTTGCTGCCATGAAGGTCGAAACCGTCGCCGTGCAGGCCCTGGTCTTCATTGTTGTGGTCGTCGTCGTCAAAGTAGAACTTGTTGGTGTCGTCGGTGTGCCCGATGTACTCGAAGGCACGTCCGCTGGTGGGGTTGCACCCGCCAAGAATGCCGTGGGTGACGTCGTGGGCGCGGTGACGGCTGTTGCCATGGTTCTGCAACAAATCGGTGGGCAACGTTCGCCCGGCCTCTGGCCAGGTGTAGCCAAAGTCGTAGATGCCATTCGACGTGCCGTTGCCACGGCCGACCAGAATCTGCGTCGGGGTGAAGCCCATGCGCACGGCGTCGAGCGAGTAATGCCAGTGCTCGACGGTGGCGGCGCTTCCCGAGCGTGAACTCCAGCCAAAGTTGCCACGTCCGTCGTTGCCAGACCGGCCCACCAACATCCAGCCGCCGCCGTTGAACGTCTGGTTGCAGTACACCTGTTGCACGTCGTCGGAGTTGCCATTGTCGACGTAATACAGCCCGTCTGCGTCGCGTCCTGCGTCGAGGTGGTCGGCGCAGGTGGCGCGCACTTCGACGCGGCTGACGGCTTTGACGAAGACGGCGGCAAACACCCGCACATGTTCTGCGGGGAATCCGGTGCAGTTGGCGGCCCCCCCCACCACGACCTGTTGGCCGCCGCAGGCCTGACCGGTGCCACCGACGCCAATGCCACTGTCGGGCTGGCGACATGCGGCCTCCTCGTCGAAGAGAATGCCGATGCGGTAGCGGTAGTGGTCAGAGTTGCCTGTGCGCAAGTCGACGTTGAAGCCGTCGTGGTTGCAGTAGAACTGCTGCGGCGTCGGCATCAGCGCGCCCCACGTCGCGTAGTCGACGTACGTCCGGGTGGTGCCGCGGTTCATCAACTCGCGCATGGAGTGGGCGGTGACGGAGAGGTCGATCTCCGTCGTCGTCAAATCGAAGAGGTTGCTGAAGCTGTTGGCGCCTGACGGGCCAAACACCACGCGCACGTCGTCGACCGGATGCCGCAAGAACGCCTCGGTCTTCGACTCTGTCGACGACAAGTCGAGGGAGTCGTCGGCCAACACATTGCCGTCTTCCCACAGGGCCGCCTCGTAGGCGAACGTCGTGTTGTGGCCGTCTGCCTTCAACACCAACGTCCAGCCGTCGCTGCCCTCCATGTGGCAGTAGGCGTCGAAGTCGCCCTGGCCGTCGGGATCGATGGGGTACACGTCCGACGCCAACAACTCGTTCGACGTGGTGCGAATGGTTTGGCAGGTGTGGTGGCGCACCACGTACAGCTCGACGGTGAGGGCGTCGGTGGCGCCCTCTTCGTCGGCCACCTCGACGACGAAGCTGTCGTAGCCAACATGGTCGGGGTTCGGTGTGTATTGCAGCGACGTCTCATCCGACTTGCTGACGGCGCCGGAGGTCGGTGGCGACGTCATCAACAACGTCAGACGATCGGGGGCGTCGTCGGGGTCGGTGTAGGCCACGGTGATCAAACAAGGCTGGTTTTCGCGACAGAACACTGTGTCGAGGGGCTCAAACGCTGGCGGCTGATTGACGACGCCTGCGTCAATGCCCGCGTCGACCTCGACACCTGCGTCCACACCCGCGTCGTTCTCCACGCCAGCATCGACGCCCGCATCAATGCCCGCGCCAGCATCGACGCCCGCATCAATGCCCACGCCCGCGTCCACGTTCGCACCCGCATCGACGCCTGCGTCGGGCTCGCCCCCACCCGCGTCGGTGACGACGACATCTGGCTCGCCCCCGCCTGCGTCGGTGACGACGACATCTGGCTCACCCCCACCTGCGTCGGTGACGACGTCCGGCTCGCCCGCACCTGCGTCGGTGACGACGTCCGGCTCGCCCCCACCCGCGTCGGTGACGACGACATCCGGCTCGCCCCCGTCTTGTGGTGGGTCGGGCTCGGGTTCGACGACGTCAGGCGCGCCGGCGTCTTGTCGCAACTGGCGCACCTCGTCTTCGGGCGCGCAAACGTCATCGAACGAACACAGGTAGCCCCCCGTGCAATCGCTGTCGTCTTCACAAGGGAACGCCGTCGACGACGTCACCGCCAGTGGGCAACCACTGGCGCCGAGCGCGAAACACAACAGGAGAAGGTGTCGAATGTGCATGTCGTCGTCAGCGGATGAACATCACGCCGGGGTCTCCATCCAAGTAGCCATTGTCGTTGCAGCTGCCTCCGTGGCCTCGAAGGTAAAACTGGTTGCTGTACATGCCTTGGTTCTGGTTGCTGTTGTCGTCGTCAAAATAGAAGCGGTCGGTGTTGTCGGTGTACCCGATGTACTCAAACGCCCGGTCGTCGTTGGGGGAGCAGTTGCCCGCCACGACGGTGACGTTGCGCGTTCTGAAGTTGGCGTCGCCGTAGCTCTGCAAAAAGTCGGCGGGGATGCTCTCGTTGGTGCGCGGCCATTTGTAGGCGTTGCTGTAAGCGTTGTTGCTGGAGCCGTCGCCGAAGGCCACGAGGATTTCGCTGGGCGTGAAGCCCATGCGCACGGGGTCGAGAGAATAGTACCAGTTGTCGACGGTGGCGGCGCTGCCGGTGCGCGAACTCCAGCCGAAGCCGCCGCGGCCATTGCCGCCGGTGCGTCCCACCAACATCCAGCCGCCGCCGTCGGCGGTTTGGTTGCAATACACCTGCTGCACCTCGTCGGGATCGCCGTTGTCGACGTAGTACAGCCCGTTGGTGGTGCCTCCGTTCTGCCGGTGTTCGTCGCAGTTGCTCAGCACCTCGACGCGGCTGGCGGCCTTGACGAAGACGGCGGCGAACACACGGTCGTGTTGGGCGGGGCTGAAGTTGACACAATCGTAGACCCCACCAACCACCACTTCTTCGCCGGCGCAGCCGGTGCCCGCACCGCCGACGCCGACGCCGGCTCGGCCGTTGCAGCTCGAATTGTCGTCGTAGAGGATGCCAATGCGATACCGAAAGTCGGTGTTGTTCTCGCTGTAACGCAAGTCGACGTTGAACCCTTCGTGGTCGCAATAATACTGGTAGCTGGTGGGCGTCAGGCTGTCCCATGCGCTCCACCCCTCATGGCTGCGGGTGTAGCCGCGGTTCATCAGCTCCCGCATGGAGCGGGCCGTGACGCTGACGTCGAGCTGGGTGTTCGTTTGCTGCAAAAGGTTGCCGAAGCTGTTGGCGCCCACTTCTGAAAACACCAAGCGCACCTCGTCGACGGGGTGCCGCAAGAAGGCTTCGGTTTTGGTCTCGGTGGACGCCAGGTTGAGTTCGTCGGCGGCCAAGACGTTGTCGTCTTCCCACAGGTCGGCGTCGTATCCGAAGGTGTCGTTGTTGCCGTCGGCCTTCATCACCAACGTCCAGCCGTCGCTGCCCTCCATGTGGCAGTAGGCGTTGATGTCGCCTTGCCCGTCGGGGTCGAGGGGGTACACGCCCGACACCAACAACTCGTTCGACGTGGTGCGAATCGTTTGGCAGGTGTGGTGGCGCACGACGAGAAGCTCGACGGTGAGGGTGTCGGTGGCGCCTTTTTCGTCGGCGACTTCGACGACAAAGCTGTCGGCCCCGATGTAGTCGGTGTTGGGAACGTATTGGACGTGGGTCTCGTCGTTGCGGTTGATGACGCCGTTGCTCGGCGGCGTCAGGATGCGCAGGGTGTGCGCTCCGACTTGGTTGTCGGGGTCGGAGTAGCTGACGGTGACGCCGCAATCTCGGTTTTCACGGCAGAAGACAAGCTCGAGTGGGTCGAACACCGGAGGCTCGTTGACGACGCCCGCGTCGCTCTCCACGCCGGCATCACCGCCACCGTCGACGACGACATCAGGCTCGCCCCCGCCATCGACGACGACATCAGGCTCGCCCCCGCCATCGACGACGACATCAGGCTCGCCCCCGCCGTCGACCACCACGTCGGGCTCGCCTCCGCCGTCGACCACCACGTCGGGTTCGCCTCCGCCGTCGTTGGGCGGCTCGGGTTCGCCGCCGCCGTCGACGACCACGTCGGGTTCGCCGCCGCCGTCGTTGGGTGGCTCGGGTTCGCCGCCGCCGTCGACGACGACATCGGGTTCGCCGCCGCCGTCGTTGGGCGGCTCGGGTTCGGGTTCAACCACGTCGGGTTCGCCGCCGTCTTCACGTCGGGTTTGGAGCACTTCTTCGTCGGGGGCACACAAGGCGTCGTCGGAGCACAAATAGCCCGACGCACAATCGCCGTCGGCCTCACAGGGAAACGCGCCACTGGGTGCCAACGTCAAGGGGCATCCCGCCATCACCGAGGACAACGACGCGAGCGTCGCCCAAAGCAACAGCCGATGCCGAGGAGCAGCCTGAACCAATTCCATGCGCTCAGTGTAGCAAGCTGGGCCCACCTGCGGGCCGCGAAGCGCAGCTGTGTCTGCCAAAGACGCCGCATCGACGGCTCACAACAAGGTCGACCGGCTATTTCACGAACACCATGCCGTGGTGGCCATGCAATTCGCCGTTTTCTTGGCAGTTGAGGGTCTCGCCGTACAGATCATATCCGTCGGGATGGAGCCCCCAATTCTCGTCGCTGTCTTTCGAGAAGAAGAACAGGTCATCGCGGTCGGTGAGACCGATTTCGTCGAATGCTTTGTCGTCGACGGGCGAGCAGTTGCCCACCACGTTCGACACGCGGTGCACGTGGATGGTGTCCGACCCGTAGTCGCCCGTCAGCAACGTCGGGATGTCGGCGGTGTCGTTGCCATTGAACCCGGTGGCTGGCCAGCGAAAGGCACGGTCGACAATGCCGTGGTCGCCATCGCGTTTGGCCACCATCACGGCGTTGGTGGGCAAGCCCATGCGATGGGCGTCGAGGGAGTAGTACCAACCGATGTTGCGGGCCGACCCCGAGCGCTCTTTCCAGCCGAACCCGAGGCGGCCGTCGTCGTCGGAGCGGCCGACCATGGTCCAGCCGCCGCCGTCGGTGGTCATGTCGCAGTACACCTCTTGCACCATGGCGTCGGTGGTGCCCGAGATGTAGTAGAAGCCGTCGGTGCGGGCGCCGTTGTCGGTGTAGTGCGCCTGACAGTCGGTGGCGACGTCGACCCGGGCGTTGGCGCGCACAAAGACCGCGGCAAACGTGGGTCGCGCCCCTTCGTTGTTGCTGCCGTTGCAGAAGGTGGCGCCGCCCACCACCACCTGCTCTTGGTTGTCGCAGAACGTGTTGGTGGTCTGTCCGCCGACGCCGATGGAGCTGTCAGGGTTCACCGTCCCCGCATTCTCGTCGCCGACGGCGCCGATGCGAACGCGGTTGTAGATGGTGCCGGTGATGGGGTGAAGCTGCACGTTGAAGCCCTCAAAGACGTATTGCTGCAACGCGCTGCCGTCGACGAGGGTTTGCCATGTCCCCGTCCCCAAGTTGGTGAGGTGGGTGCCGCGGTTCATCAACTCACGCATGGAGTGGGCCTCGACGTCGATGATCACCTGGCGCGTCTCGGCCACTTGGTTGAGGTCGCTGAACGAGAACGTGCCCACCGGCCCCATCAACACCTTCACCTGCTGCACGGGATGGTCGTTGAAGGCGCGCAGCTTGGCCTCGGTGTTCGACAAGTTGCGCGAGCCGGGGTTCAGCGTCTCGCCGTTTTCCCACAGGGGATTGTCGTAGACGAACGTGGTGTTCTCGCCAGATGCTTTGAGCACCAACGTCCACCCGCCGCCGTCGTTTTCCATGTCGCAGTACACGCGCTCGTCGCCGCCGACGCCGTCGGGATCGATGTCGTACTGCCCCGTCGGGCGGCTGCCCATGCCCCCCGACGTCTCCAAGATGGTTTGGCAGGTGTGGTGCCGCACGACGTAGACATTGACGGTGACCGCCGTTTGCCCACCGTCGCCGTCGCTGACGACAAAGGTGAAGGTGTCGGCGCCCGTGTTTCCGGTGTTGTTGGCTGAGTAGCGAATGACGGTGGTGTCGACTTGGACTTGGCCTTTGCTGGGCATGCTTGTGAACGCGAGCGACAACTCGTCGTTCTCACCGTCGGGGTCGTTGACGATCACCAGGATGTCGCAAGTGGTGCCTTCACGACAAAAGACGGTGTCGATGGGCGTCACCACCGGCGGTTGGTTGTCGACGGTGCCCCCAGCGTCGACGACCGCACCGGCGTCTGTGGTGCCACCGGCGTCTTCGGGCGGTGTCACTGAGGGCTCACCTCCTCCAGCGTCTTCGGGCGGCGTCACCGAGGGTTCACCTCCCCCAGCGTCTTCAGGTGGGGTCACAGCGGGTTCGCCTCCGCCGGCATCTTCTGGAGGGGTCACCGACGGTTCTCCTCCTCCTCCGTCGACGTCGGGCTGGGGCTCAGTGCTGGGTTCAACGCCAGGCTCAACACCTGGTTCGACGCCGGGCTCGACACCCGGTTCGACGCCGGGCTCGACACCTGGTTCGACGCCGGGCTCGACACCTGGTTCGACGCCGGGCTCGACGCTGGGTGCCGCCCCGCCGTCGTCGTCCCGCAACCGCTGCACTTCGTCTTCGGGCCCGCACTGCGACTCGTTGCACAGATAGCCGTCGGCACAGTCGGCGTCGCCCTCACACGGAAACCCAGCCGTCGGGGTCACCGACAGCGGGCACCCCGCCATGCCCAACCACGTGCTGGCCGACAACACGAACGCGAAACGCTGAAACACGGATGCACAGGTCATATCCCCTCCAGGGCGCGCTCAGTGTACCTCTGATCGCGCAGACTTCTGGCGATTGACACGAAAAAGAGCACCCCAAATGGGGTGCTCTTGTGCAGCAGATGTCTGGTGATGTCAGACAGCGTTCTGCTGTGGCTCAGCGACGACGACGCAGCAGAGCGCCGAGGAGCAGAAGGCCCGCCAAAGCGAAGGGCGCTTTTTCAGAAGGCACCTCTGATGCAGCACAGCCACCGGTGTCGGCGCTGGGCTCGGGCTCGTCGCGGCCGGTGTCGGGCTCGTCGTCAGGCTCGCCAGCGCTGGGCTCGCCGGCGCTGGGCTCGCCAGCGCTGGGCTCCGCAGCAGGTTCACCAGTGCTGGGCTCGGCGGCGGGCTCGCCGGTGCTGGGCTCAGCGCTGGGCTCTGGGTCGGGCTCGGCGGTGCCGGTGCAGGTGCCGGAGGTGTCGCCTTGCATGGCGGGTGCGCATTGTTGGCCGTTGGTGCACAGCTCGATGACGCCGTTTTCGAGGTCGAGGCCGCAGCTGCCGTCGATGTTGGGCTCGGAGCACAGACCGTCGCCGCTTTGCAGGCCGAGAGGGCTGGTGGAGCACACTTGGGTGCCGCTGCAGCCGCAAGCGCCGGCGCCTTGCAGTTGGGCGTCGAGGCAGGTGCTGGGGTTTGCCGGGTCACAAGCGACCGCGCAGAACCCAGGCTCGGTGGCCGCGGTTTGAATGCAGACGCTGTTGCCAGTGGTGGGGTCGCACGCGGCGTTCAGCATGCCGCCGCAAGGCTGGCCTTGCATCGAGGGGGTGATGCAGATGCCTTCGGTGGCGCCTTGCTCGGTGATGAGGCAGGCCCCAGGCGCGCCCACGAGGGTGTCGCAGGTGGGGGTGTTGGCGCAGGTGGCGTAGCAGAAGCCCTGAAAGCAGCGCTCGCCGTCGCCACATCCGTTGTCGTCGGTGCAGCTCGCAGCGACGTCGACAACGACACCACCGTCGGTGTCGGGCACGCCGCCGTCTTGGGCCACGGCAGGCAAGGCGAAGGTGGTGGCCAAAGCCAGGGAGGAGATGAGGGTCGACCAGGGTGCGCGCATGCGGCCTCCAGAGAAACAAAAAGGGGGTGGGCGTCATCGTGCGAAAAGGCGCAAAGACACTGCCAGAGCCGACCTGGGCGATCGCCGTCTGACATGGGCGGACTGTATCGGACGTCTGGTCGCGACGCACTCATTCTTTTTTGCTGTTTTTCACTGTGATGGCAGGGGGTTGCCCGGATATCGGCCGATCGTCCGATGGCAACAGTGGGCCAACGCCGACCACGAACGACCACCGGTGTCGTCGAAGATGTCGCCCAAAAAGGCAGCACGTGTCGACGTCGAAGGTTGAGGTTTGGGTTCTGGAGATCGTCACCTGGATCCCATTGCTCCCAGGTCGGCTTCGGACTATCCCCCTCCCACGCCGCATGCATGTGCCTGTGCATCCGCGAAAGCTTTCATCGCGCCTACCCTTTTGGAGACCATCCATGACCCACGCGACCCACGAAACCGTTCACCACGGTGTGAGCCCGTCCAACCACGGCCTTGAGAACCATGGCCTCGTCAACCTGCGCAACGTCTACTGGAATCTCCCCACAGCGTCGCTGTACGAGCACGCCATCAAGCGCGAAGAAGGGCAGTTCTGCCACCTCGGGCCCTTGGTCACCCGCACCGGCAAACACACCGGCCGCGCCGCCAAAGACAAGTTCATCGTCAAAGAGCCCAGCTCCGAAGACAAGATCTCCTGGGGCGACATCAACAAGTCCATGACCGAAGACGGCTTCTTCTGGCTCAACAAGAAGACCAACGCGTACCTGCAAAACCGCGACGTGTACGTGATGGATGTGTTCGCCGGCGCCGACGAGCGCTACCGCATGCCCGTCCGCGTGGTCACCGAGAACGCCTGCCACGCTCTGTTCGTGCGCGCCATGTTCATCCGCCCCACCGACGAAGAACTCAAGACCCACAAGCCCGAGTTCACCGTCATCCACGCCCCCGGCCTGCAAGCCAACCCCGAGTTCGATGAAGTTCGCTCCGAGACCTTCATCGCCATGCACTTCGGCAAGCGCCGCGTGCTCATCGGCGGCACCTTCTACTCGGGCGAGATCAAGAAATCGATCTTCTCCGCCATGAACTACTACCTGCCGCAACAAGGCGTGCTCTCCATGCACGCCTCGGCCAACATCGGCACCAAGGGCAAGAGCGAAGGCAAGACCGCCGTGTTCTTCGGCCTCTCTGGCACCGGCAAAACCACCTTGTCGGCCGACTCCGAGCGTTACCTCATCGGCGACGACGAGCACGGCTGGTCTGACGACGGCATCTTCAACATCGAAGGCGGCTGCTACGCCAAGGTCATCCGCCTGTCGCGCGAAGCCGAGCCCGAAATCTGGGAGACCACTCGGCGCTTCGGCACCATCCTCGAGAACGTCGGCATCGACCCCGTGCACCGTCGACTCGACCTCTCGGACGCCTCGCTCACCGAGAACACCCGCGCCGCGTACCCCATCCGCTACATCCCCAACCACAAGCCCGACGGCATGGGCGGCCAGCCGTCGGACGTCGTCATGCTCACCGCCGACGCCTTCGGCGTGTTGCCGCCGGTGTCGAAGTTGACCCCCGAGCAAGCGCAATACTGGTTCTTGGCCGGCTACACCGCCAAGGTCGCCGGCACCGAACAAGGCGTCACCGAGCCCGAGGCCACCTTCTCGGCCTGCTTCGGCGCCCCGTTCATGCCGCTCAACCCCACCGTCTACGCCAAGATGCTCGGCGAGCGCATCGAGAAGCACAACGTACGCGTGTGGCTGCTCAACACCGGCTGGACGGGCGGCCCCTACGGCACCGGCGAGCGCATGAGCATCAAGCACACCCGTGCCATGTTGCACGCCGCCCTCGACGGGGGCCTCGACGACGTCGAGTACCGTGAAGACCCCTACTTCGGGCTGCAAATCCCCACCAGCTGCCCGGACGTCCCCGACGAAGTGCTCGACCCCAAGAGCACCTGGGCCGACAAAGACGCCTACGACGCCAAAGCCAAGCACTTGGCCAAAGCGTTCCACGAAGCGTTCGGCCAATACGTCGAGCACGTCGACGACGCTGTGAAGAACGCTGGCCCCAACATTTGAGTCGAACTTGGCCCCCGTGTGGTCGAACGACAAAGCCCCTGCTTCACGGCAGGGGCTTTTGTTTTGCGGCGCGGCCTTTTTCGACGTGCAGCTGCGGCTACTGCACGATGATGCTGCCCTTCATCATTTTCATGCCGCACATGAAGGCCAGGGTTCCCGTCGCCTTCGGCGTGATGTTGATGTCGACCGGCTTGTTCAGCGGGAGCTCTTTGTCGATGCCGAAGTCGGGCACCATCACGCGTTCGCCACAAGGCGAGGTCGACACGCGGGTGAACTCCAAGGTCACTTCTTCGCCCTGTTTCACTTGCACAGCCACCGGGTGGTAGCCGTCGTTTTCGACTTTGATCTTCACGCGGCCGTCGACGGGGGTGCCCACGTCGGCGGGTGCTTTCGTTGCGGCGGGCTTTTCAGCCGTCGACGAAGACTCCGAACAAGCGGCAACGCCCAACACCAGAGCAAAGGCGGCAAACGACGACAACAAACGCATGGGCAACTCCGAGGGGGCTTGGGCCAGTGTCCCAGTGACACAGGTGGGGTCTGGCACATGTAGCAAGGTGTCGGGCAAACTGCACCGGCCCAGCTACGATGTCTCCGTCGCAAAGGAGTTGCAGATGGATCGCATTCCCGAACCCGATCTGATGGACGAGGCCGACCAAGCCCGTGCCTACAGCGAAGCCGACTTCGCCGAGCCCCACGACACCTTCGTCGAATTGGCCGCCGAAAAACTCGGCCCCGACGTCGACAACCTCGACGACATCGAACGTTGGCTCGACCTCGGATGCGGGCCCGCCGACATCACCTGCCGCTGGGCGCTGCGCTTCACGCGCCACACCATCGACGGCGTCGACGGCGCCGACGCCATGTTGCAGTTGGGGCGGGATCGCGTGGAACGGCTGGGGTTGTCGTCGAGGATTCGCCTGCACCGCGCCTTTCTCCCCGCCGACCCTGCTCCTGCGTCTGCCTACCAAGGTGCCTTCTCGAACTCGCTGCTGCACCACCTGCAAGACCCACTGGATTTGTGGCGCACGTTGCAGCGTGACGTCGTGCATGGTGCTCCTGTCTTCGTCATGGACCTCATGCGTCCAGCAGACGAAGCCACCGTCGACCGCTTCGTCACCGACTACGCGGCCGGTGAGCCTGAGGTGCTGCAGAAAGACTTTCGGGCGTCGCTGTTTGCGGCCTATGAGCTCGACGAAGTGCGCGATCAGCTGCAGACGTGTGGGCTTGAGCACCTGCGGGTGGAGGCCACGTCCGATCGCCACCTCATCGTCTACGGGCGGCTGTAAAGCGGGCCTGGGCAGGCGTGTGATTCTGGCACGACCGTCAGGGTACGAATGCGGTACAAGTCGCCTGATTTGGAGGCGTGATGCTGAAGAAGTTCTCGTTGTTTGCCCTGTCTGCCCTGGCCTTGTCGGCACTGACAGCCTGCCAAAGCGGCGAAGAGGCCATGAAGGTCATCTGCTACGCACACGACCACGTCGACGCGTCGCTGGCGCCGGGCGAAAAGGCCATCGCTGTGGCCCAATACGTCGACGACAACCTCAAACACGGCGAGGCACGTCGCGGATGGGAAGCACTGGCCCACGCATCGGCCGACTCCAAAGGCGAGATGCTGCGCGCCATGGGCCGCGAACTCGGCTACACCGCCGCGTGTCCGCTGGCCGACGCCATGAAACCTGTGGCGCCACCTGCAGCGGGCGCCAAATAGGCCGAGAACGAGGTCACCTGGGTTGACGCCGTTCGTTCTCTTTGAGAACAACAGGCTCACGTCAGGAGCCTTCATGGACGCCACACCAGCCACCGCGCCCGAACAGCAGAACGTTGCACAACAGCTGGCCAAAGCGTCGTGGGGCGGGTTTCTCCTCGGCATTTTCGTGGTGTGGATGGGCTCCAGCTCGGCCAAACCGATGCTGCCGTTCACGTTCATCGCCATGGGCATGTACGCGCTCGGCTTCGTCGCCGGCGTGTTGGCGCTGGTGCTCATCCCGAAATACGGACGCGAGAAGGTGTTGCTCCCCGCCTTTGTGGGCATCTGCCTGTGCGCATTGCCGCTGGCGGCCTTTGGCGTTGGCGTGTCGGCGGCGACGTCTGACACCTGGCGGGAGATGTCGCACGATGGGCACCGCTACACCATCCTGGCCCCTGCGGGGCCTGAGAAGTCGAGCTTCCCCATGGAGAACGCCGTCGGTGGCGTCGGCGAGGCCGAGGTGTACGCCTCGCGGGAGTCGACGGCCATCGCCGAAGTCACCACCTTTCAGACAAAATACGACCCCGACGAAGACGTGCTCCTGCGGTTGGCCGACGCCGTCGAAGGCGCAATGCACACCGATCAATTTGACGTCGAGCGCGACGGCGTGCGCGGCTACGCCATCAGCTGGCGCAAAGACGGCCACCAAGGCATCAGCCAAGCCTTTCGCCGTGGGCGGCTGTTCAATGTCCTCGTCGTCAGTTGGGACCCAAAGTCGAGCCGCTCCAGCACAGCCGCCGCCAAGATGCTCGACGGCTTCAAGCTCAAATAGGGGCCCGTCCACGTCACCTGGGCACATCACACGCAAGTCGGGTGGCATCCCCTTGACGGACGCCCCCGTCGTTCTTACATGTCTGCCTTCCCACGGTGCGACCGTTCCGATCGCGCCGGTTTGCGGGCGTATAAAAGCCGCCTGCGTGAGAACAGCAATGAAACCCGAAATCCACCCCCAATACTCGCCGGTGACCATCTCCTGCGCGTGTGGCGCCTCGTACGAGACCAGCTCCACCCGCGACGCCTACAACGTCGACATCTGCTCGGCTTGTCACCCCTTCTACACCGGCAAAAGCCGCATCGTTGACCGCGAAGGTCGCGTTGAGCGCTTCCGCAACAAGTACAAGCGCGGCGGCAGCAAATGAGCCTGACGGCCTCGGGCTTGCCCTGAGGCACTGGCAAAAGTCGGCGGCGACCCTAAACTGCTCGTGCAGAGGGTCGCCGTTGTCGTGTGTGGCGACACAACACCCCTTTTCTGCCCCCTTTGAGAGTTCTCATGGCCCAATCGAACGCAACGCTGACCGCGAAAAAGCTCCTGCCCATCTTGCTCACGCAAGCCGCGCGCCCCGTCATCGGCGGCCAAGCCGTCATCGAAGGCGTGATGATGCGGTCGCCCAAGAGCTTCGCAGTGGCGGTGCGGCGCCCCGACGACACCATCGTGGTGCGTGAAGAAGGATGGCTGTCGTTTTCAGAGCGTTTGCCGTTTTTGAAATGGCCGCTGCTGCGCGGCGCCACCATGCTCGTCGAGAGCATGGCCAACGGCATCTCGGCGCTGAATTTCTCGGCCGAGCAAGCCATGGAAGGCGAAGAGCTCGAGCAACAAAAACAGCAAAAAGCCGAGGCCGACAAGCAGTTGGCTGAAGGCAGCACCGAAGCGGTGCCCGCGCCTTCCAATGCGCCGGTGACGACGTCGAGTGGCGAACTGCAAGAGCGCACCGAAGAAGAAAGCAAGGCCACCAAGATCGCCCTCATCGGCACCATGGCGACGGGCATGCTGATGGCCATCGCCCTCTTCAAATTCGCCCCCCACGCCGCCACCTGGGGCATCGGCGAGCTCTTGGCGACGCCCGATGGCAAGACCGCGCTGCCCATGGACGGCGTCGCCTTTCACCTCATCGACGGCGCCATCAAAATGACCATCTTCGTCAGCTACATCTTGCTCATCAGCTTGATGCCCGACGTGAAGCGGCTGTTCATGTACCACGGCGCCGAGCACATGAGCGTGCACACCTGGGAGGCCGAGCAAGACCTCAACGTCGAAAACACCATGCCGCAATCGACGGCGCATCCGCGCTGCGGCACCAGCTTGATTCTGCTGGTCATCTCGACGTCGGTGTTGGTGTTTGCGGCGGTGATTCCCTTCTTGCCGAAGGTGTCTGACACCGGCTGGATGCAAGCGGCGTTCACCTTTGTGGTGAAGATTCCGCTGATGCTGCCCATCGCCGGCGTCGCCTACGAACTGCAACGGTTGGCGGCGAAATACCCCTCCAACCTCGTGGTGCGCGCCTTCATCGCACCGGGCATGCTGCTGCAGCGTCTGACGACGCGTCAGCCCACCGAAAAAGAAACCGAAGTGGCGCTGACGGCACTGCGCAAGACGGTGTGGCGTGAGCGCTGGGTGGCCGAACAAGAAGAGCAAGGGGCAGAGGTCATTCCGTTGCACAAGCGCACCTCGGCCGACCTCGAAGTGTTCGCCAACTTCGCCGAAGTCGAAGCCAAAGTCGCCTAGCGGTCTCACTGGCCTCTGACGACGACAAACGCTCCCTGTGACGGGAGCGTTTTTTTGTGTGTCGTCGCCGAAATCGACGACGCAGATCCACGGTTTCACTCCCTGACGGTCACGTTTGCGGCGGAACTGCCCAGTTCAACATCCCCCAAACCTGGAGAAGACATGTCCCGTCTGAAACTGCTGTTGATCCTCGCCACCGTCGCCGTCCCCACCGCCGCCCTCGCCAGCGACGGGCTTGCCGCTCTGTGCTGCGGCGGCTGCTGCTGACGAGCTTCGTTTGTCACGCCGTGCCCCTCCTCCATCCCGTGGTTCTCGTCGTCAGCTGAACGCCGCCATGGCCCAGCTGAAAGACGGCGACCGTGCCGCATTTCGTGTCGTGTACGACGGCGTATGGCCCGTGATGCGGGAGGTGGCGCAGCGTGCCTTGGCGTCGTGGTCGGCCACTGCCGCCGATGTCGACGACGTGGTGCAAGAGGCACTGCTCAAGCTCTTTGACCAAGCCCACCGCTTTGACCCCGACAAAGACGTCGTGGCCTGGGCGGTGGCGCTTGTGGGCTGGGAGTGCCGCACGCTGACCACCAAGCGCCGTCGACGTCGAGAGAGCGATGCCGACAAACTGCAGCCCCTGTCGTCGTCGTTGCCGACGCCAGAAGACCAAGTGTTGTTGCAGCAGCTCAGCGACGCCGTGCACGACGTCCTCGGTGTGTTGTCGACGGGCGACCGTGAGGTGCTGCAGTGCGCCTTCTTCGCCGCCCACCCCAAGGTCGGTGGCGTGTCGGCGTCGACGCTGCGCAAACGCAAGCAGCGGGCGTTGGAGCGGCTGAAAGCGGGATGGAGAGTGCTGTATGGCCACGACTGACGTTCGGCTCGACGACAAACGGATGGCGCTTGCCTTCGACGCCTACGAACGCGGACGAAGACGCTGGGTGCTGCGACATTGGGTGGTGTTTGCCGTCGTTTCGGCCGCGGTCGCCTTTGTGCAGCCGGTGGCAACGGCGGGGTCATGGGTGGCGTTCGCGGTGTTGCTCGTCGTCGTTGGCGTCGTGCGTTGGCGCGGCGGCGGCGCAGCGCGCGCGGTGTGGCCCGGTTTTGTGGCCGGGTTGGTGCCGCTGTTCGGATGCCAACTGATGGGTTGCGCCGCGTCGTGCTCGACGTCGTGGTGGGGCACGTTGTCGACGCACATGCCGGTGTTGGGCCTGGTGGGCGGCGCGCTGTTGTCGTCGACGGCGTGGGTGTGGGGCGAGCACCGGGCGTCGTTCGCAGTGAGCGCTGCGGCCATTGCGTCATTGGTGGTGAGCCTTGGGTGCACCGCGTTTGGCGTCAGTGGCCTCGTCGGCATCGGTGTTGGCGCCGTGGTCGGGGCTGCCCCGTTGTGGTGGAGGTCGTTCGCGCCGCATTTCTCTGCTTCGTGACCGTCGACGTCATGGCGCTGGGCGGCGAAACAACGACGACCACATCCCAGGGGCCAACGTCGCCTGCACGTCGTGGCTGTCGGGCTTGTCGCAACGTGGACTGCGCTGGTCGTCTGCCGCCCAACCACACGCGCGTCGAGCGCTCGGCACGATCTGGCCGTACACGCTGGGGTCTGCGACGCTTGTGACCTCGAGCGGATGCCCCTGCAGCAGGTCGTGCACCACGCGGGGGTCGTCCAACATCTGCTGCCCGTCAACGGCGACGAGCGGGATGGCCCGACGCGCTTGCTGCAGCCGCACCTCAGCCGGACACGTCACGGCACGCGTGCGACGCCAACGTCCTGGCCCCGTCGACGTCGACGCGTGGTCGTGGGCGGGCATGAAGAACACCAGCGCTCCCCAGCCGATGAGATCGACGCCGACGGCAGCAGCGACCGCACCCTCCACGAGGCGATCTTCGAGGTCTTTGTGGTCAGACAGGCTGAGCAAGAGGGCGGTGAGCAGCACGGCCTCCCCCGCCATCACCAGGCCGTACACAAGACGCTCGGGGATGTCGAACGCAGTCAACGTATGGGTGTACTCCACCGTCTTGGGGCGCTCTTCTTCATGACAGGCGAGCACGAGTGCGGTGACGTCGTCGGCCGCGTCGAGAGCGGGTGGTGCGTCGGCAACGGCACCTGCAACCGCAGGCGGCAAAGGCGCCGGCGCGTCGTCGGCGAAGACGCCGGTGTCGGCAGCGACGGGCGGAGCGGCAGAACGCGTTGTCGGCGGCACGTCCGGTGGCACCTCGTCGTAGATGGGGTCGCCCGGTGCTGCAGCCGGCGGTGTGTAGGGCACCACGTCGACGACGATCTGCCGGTCGACGTCGGTGCCGACCGGCTTGGCCGACGTGCGGGAGGACGACCCAATGGGGACATCTGCGAGGTGGGCGCCGTACCGCGCCGCCGAACAGGCCCCCAGGGCGCACGACGACAAGACCACAAGGCACAACAGAAGACACGATCGACCACCACAACGTTGCACAGGCATGCACGCCAGACGCCGCCGTCTTCGACGTCATTCATGGCAGACGTGATGGGTGACACCACGCCGCTCCACGTCGTGGCGCATGACAAACGCCGCCTCAGAGGGCGGCGTTGTCGTTTCGACAGCGATGGCGCGCTCAGCCGCCGCAGTCGACGGTGGCCCGCAGCACGTACGCGTTTTCGCCGCCGCTGAAGCCCTTCACGCTGAGGTTGTAGCTGCCGGTGCCGGTGATCTCGTGCACCACGAATTCGTTGTCTGACGAGGAGAACCCTTCGTCCAACGCTGTGCTCTGGTCGCCGTGGGAGTAGAGGAAGAGGTCGAGGTCGCCGCCTTCGTCTTTGAACAGCAGCTCGGCCGCCACGGTGCATCCGGCGTTGACGGTGCCGAGGTCGAAGACGTCGACGTCGTCGGCGCAGATGATGCCGCGGAAGTGGCCCCCGCCGTTGAAGTCGTTGGCGGTGGCCACGTCATCGTCGTCTTCACCCGCGTCGTCGGCGGGGCAGCTCAACAGGGCCCCTGGCATGACGACGGTGAACTCGGCGGGGTCTTCTGCCAGACGAATGCGTTGCGACGACAGCGCCGACCCATCGGCCGCCACCGACATGCCAATGCCATAGGTGCCTTCGTAAGCGGGCGAGAACGGGCCGCCGGCAACGGGTTGGGCCGGGCCCCATCCGTCGACGCCAAGGGAGGGGTCGTAGCTGCGGCCGTAGACGCCTCCAACGGTGCCGTCTTGCCAGCCGATGAGGGCCACCCCGTCGCCCAAGATGTTGGCTGCGATGACGGGCGCGTCGACGGCGTGTTGGTCGATGGGGCCGTTTTCGCCGGCACGACGTTCGCCGTCGTCGAGGAGGGTGGTGGTGTCGAGCGTCAGCGTGTCGGTCAACTCGTGCATCCACACTTGGCGTTGGTCAGAAGCCGAGACCACGGCGTAGCCGCCGGTGAGCAGCGCCGTCGCCCGCAGGTTGCGTCCGAGGTTGACGCCGTCGTTCTCGTCGAGCACCGACTCGGCAAAGGTGGCGGTGCCGTCGTAGAGGTTGCCCCCCGTCGTCACCAAGTTCAGGCTGCCGCCGCGGGTGTCGTGCACGAAGAGCACAGCGCCCGCCCCCGACGGCAGAATCGACACCGCGTCGGTGGCGGCGGCTGCGCCAAACTTGGCCTCGGTGCCAGCCACACGGCAGCCGCCGTCGGTGCACACTTCGCCCGACATGCAGCTGCAATCGTCGGCGGCGGGCACACAAGCGTCGATGCCGCCCTCGACGGTGGCGGCGGCGCACACCTCGTCGTCGGCGCAGCCTCCTGAGCAGTGGGCGTCGGCACGGGCTTCGGTTTTCACTTCGTAGCGGAAGAAGGTGCTGGGATCGGCGGTGAAGTCAGACGCCGCCGTCACGTTCAACACGCTGGTGCCACCGTCGTTGCCGCCTGAGACGTGGGCGTACACGGCGCGGTCGTTGCCCTGCACCTGCAACATGGGGAAATGGCCGGGGGCAAACTGGTCTTCGACGACACGGCTGGTGAAGGGGCCATCGGCGGAGCCCACGAAGTGCAACAACGTCTGATGGGTGGCATCGAGCGCGAGGATGTGCACGTCGTTGGTGGTGGGGTGCACCACGGCGCTGAGGTGGCTGCCCACGTCGTCACCGGGGGCTTCAACGCCACCCCGCGGGCCAGATGGGCCGGCCACGATGGGCGTGTCGTCAGACGGCGCTGGCACCCCTGCGATGGGACGCCACTGTTGCACTTCGCCGTCGACGACGTCGCCGATGACGAGGTCGCCGTAGGTCGCGTTGTAGGCGACGACGACGTAGCGGCCCTCGGTCTCACCCATGGCCGGTGGGATGTGCAGCAATTGGTGGGGAAGGCCGACGCGTCCGACGGGGAGAGGCGGCAGTTCTGCGCAGGCGCACACGGCGGTGTCGAAGTCACAGGCGCGCGCGCTCCATTCACCAGGGTCGTCGGTGACACCGGTGAAACCGGGGTCGCACGTCGTCTTGGAGCACGCGCCCGGGTCGTCGATGCACATGGGGGCGTCGTCGAGGGGGGCACAACACTGGCGCCCGTCGCCGCAGTCGGCGCCGCACAGATCGCGGCATTGGCAGGCGCGGGCGATGCATTTGGCTTCTTCGTTTTGCGTGCAGTCGGCACCGACTTCAGCGACGCACTCCTCGTCGGATTCGCAGCCCACGTAGATGCAGTCGCGGTAGCCCTCGTCGTTCTCGACGCATTCTTGCCCTTCAAGACAGTCGCTGGCGTCGTCACAAGTGTGGGGGTTCACGCAAGCACCGACGTCGGAGCCGTCGGGAAAGACGCAGATGTCTTCACCTTCGCAGTCGGTCTCGTCGAGGCATTGCCCGTCGGGGAGTCCGTCGATGCAGAACCCTTCGTCGCCACAGGTGCTGCGCTCTGGGCAATCGGAGTTGAAACGGCAGGGGATGCCCGCCTCGGGCTCAGGTTCGCCGCCCCCGTCGGGGGTGTCGGGGGGCGCGCCGCACGCGTCACACGCGCTGATGGCCACCATCAACAATGCGCTGGCCAGCAGCCGCATCCAGGGCAGTCCACGGGCTGCAGTTGAAACAACAGGAGCCTCTCGGCTCGACGGGCATGACGTCAGGCGATGCATGGGCGAACCATACCAGGCGTCGGCCGCAAACACACCCGCCGCTGTGCTGTCAGCGCCGACGCCTCGTCACGACTCCGTTGCGAGCGTGACGAGGCGTTGCACGACATCCAGTTCAGACAATGGTTCGGATGGGGGCTGTGGGTGGGCTTCGGATGGGGGCTGCGGGCGGATGGAACGCAACGCTGTCGACGAGGAACGGGCAGCTCCCCCGCCGACAGCGCCTTCGCCTAGCGCTGGGCGTTCACCTCGAGCATGCCGCCGCGCATGGACGCCACCTGCTCAAATCCCATGTCGAGCAGAGCCTGGGTGCCGACTTTGGAGCGCTGGCCCGAGCGGCAGACCAACACCAGCGGCTGCGCTTTGTCCCAGGCGGTGGCTTGGTCGGCGAGCGACTGCAGCGGAACGTTTTCAGCGGTGTCGAGGTGGTCGCTGCCGAATTCATCGGGGGAGCGGACGTCGATGAGGGCGTATCCACCCTCGCCGCGGGTCACCCAGCTGGCCTCGACTTCGGGCACGGGGCCTTCCATCAGCGGTGCCCAAGCGCCGGAGCGCATGTTCTTGGGCAACGACACCGCCAGGCGCTTGGGCAAGCCGAGCTTGAGGTTGTTCATGATGTCGACGAAGTCGTCTTCGGTCTTGCCGCCGCCGACGCGGGGATTGAACTGCTTTTCTTCGGCGACGGTGGAGACGGTGCGGCCTTTGTAGTCGTGGCCGGGGTACACCAGGGTGTCGTCGGGGAGGGTGAAGATTTGCTGGTGAATCGACTGGTACAGCGTGCGGCTGTCGCCCTGCTGAAAGTCGGTGCGGCCGGTGCCCCGGATGAAGAGCGCGTCGCCGGTGAAGGCCATGGTGGGCCGGGTGTCGTCGCCATGCACCACGTAGCTCACGCAGCCATCGGTGTGCCCGGGGGTCGAGCGCACTTCGACTTTGACGTCGCCGAGGTCGATGACATCGCCGTGCTCGACTTCGCGGTCGACGCCTTTGGCGTGGGCGGCTTTGGCGAGCACCACTTGGGCGCCGGTCTTTTTGCGCAGACGGTCGGCGCCCGTGATGTGGTCGGCGTGGGCGTGGGTGTCGAGCACCGCCTTGAGGTTGTAGCCGAGCTCGTCGAGCAAGTTGAGATCGCGGTCGGCTTGCTCGGTCACAGCGTCGATGAGCACGGCCTCTTTGGTCGTCTCATCGCCGATGAGGTAGGTGTAGGTCCAGGTGGCTTCATCGAACAGTTGACGGAACAGCATTGGGCTTTCCTCCTTGTGGACGAATGAGAAAGCATCGGCCGTGCCACCGTTGAAAACGTCTTCTTTTCAAGATCTTGCACCATTTGATTCATACAGATGCAGCGGGTGAAACCTTTTGTGCACGTTTTGTTTCAGTTTCTGCGCCATCTGGTTCACCCCTTGAAACGTTTGCTGTGACGGATTTGGGGTGAAACGACTTTGGGGCATGCGGCGTATCGGGTGTGGTTGCCCCGTCTGCAGCACCACGCCGCGCTGCTTGCTAGGGTGGAATGAACGCGATGTCCGACTTGGTTGGGCTGGGCGTTCGCCAACTCGGCGTGGATGTTGCTGCATCAGGGGCGTCCTCTTTGGCTGCCCGTGTTGGGCTGCCTGTGTTTGGGCCGCCTGCGAAAGACTCTCATGACCTCCTCTGCTTCTTCGTCTGCCCCAGCCCCGCACCCGCCGCAGCGCTCCCCTGGCGACATGGTGGGCCGTGTGGTGCGGGTGGTGCTGGTGATGGTGATGGCTGGGTTTTTTGCCACCCAGTTTTTTGATCAGCCCACCCGGCTGCCCAAGGGCACGCCTGCACCCGAGCTCCATCTGCGCTCGTACGACGGCAAAATCTGGAATTTGGAGCGCTTCAAGGGCCGTCCGGTGGTGTTGAACTTCTGGGGCAGCTGGTGCCCGCCGTGCATGGCGGAGATCCCCTCCTTCGTGAAGGCCGCCAACGACCACCCCGAGGTGCAGTTCATCGGCGCCACCGTCGGCAGCAAGCGTGAAGAGGTGTTCTCCACCATTCGCCGGTTTCGCATTCCTTACGCCATCGCCGAGGTCGACCAGCACGGCACCGACGCTTGGGGCGCGGTGACGCTGCCGACGACGTTCTTCTTGAACCGCGATCACCAGGTGGTGCACTCCACGCGCGGACAGATGACCCACGCCCAACTTGAAAAAGCACTGTTGAAGCTGACGTCGTCGGCCGACGCGGTCACACCTGCAAAGTAGCGGTCACATCTGCAAAGTAGAACCGCCCCGTCGGACCGGGTACCGTGACGACGTGGTGTGCCGCGTGATGACCTGGGTTTGGGGCCTGCTGCTCGTCGTGGGCGTGGGCTTGGTGCCCGTGCAAGTGCAGGCGTCTTCAGCTGCCTCGGCTCCGCATCCTGCGCCGTCTGCAGCGGCCGTTGCAGACACGACCGACGCTGTGGCCCAGCGGCGTCGTGCACCTCGTCGCATTGAGATTCGCACGCGTCCGGCGCGCAAACGGCGCAGCCTCGAGATGAAGCAGAAGAACGACGCCGTCATGGCCGGGGTCATCGCGGGGCTGCTGAGTCCGCTGCCGTTGTTGGGCGTCGGCATGCTGGGCTCGCTGTTGGCGGTGAACAGTTCGGACGTGGCGGCCTCGATGTTGAACATTTCGCCCGTCATCACCACGCCGATCACCATGTTTGCCTTGGGCATGGCCGGACAGGTCCTCGGCGTGGCGGTGTTGGCCGCCATCCCCATTGGGGCGGCGCTGTTTCGCTTGGACGTCGACGACGAAGACGCCATGGCCAAGTTTGGTTTGTCGACGGGCACTTTTTTCGCGACGACGGCGTCCATCGGTCTGGGCAGCGCCGTGCTCTTTGGCTTGGCGGCCTGGGGGTCGGTGCTCGCCTGCGGAACGGGCGGAAGCGGCCTGGTGTTGCTCACGTTGTGTCCCGCCAGCTGTTTGCTGGCCACCGCGTTGCAGTCGGCCGCGTTCGGTACGTTGACGTGGTGGTTGGCCATGCCGTCCGACGAGGTGCCTTTGCCGCTGATGCCCAACCTCAAACCAGCGCCGGACGCGCCCCCGACCCCGGCCCCGGAGGAGTCGACCCCTGACGCCCCAGCCGACACGCCCCACGGCCCCACCGACGACGACACGCCCCAAGTGCCGGGCCTCGACGAGGAGCTGCCCCCGCCCCCGCCCATGGCGACGTACGCGTTCTGAACAGCCATCGGGGGAGGCGCGCCTGATTGCTCTTGGTTTTGCGTGCTCTTGATTTCGGTTCACGCTCTCGACGTACAGCCTTCTGCGTGGCAGACAGGGTCGGCCTTTGCCCGACACCGTGTGTGGGCACCCTGAGAGCGTTGCATCGTATGTCGAATCTCGTCGTCCGCGTCTTGAGCACCGTCGTCGCCTTGCCAGGGGTTCTGTACTTGGTGCACCAAGGCGGCTGGTACCTGTTTTCGCTGTTTCTCGTCGGTGGCGCCGTGGCGCTTTGGGAGTACGCCACCGTGGTCTCCGACGACAAAACGTCGTCGTCGGTGTTCGTGGTGTTGGCGTCGATGGTCTTGGCGGTGCTCATGCAGTGGCCGCAACATGGCCTCATCGCCTTGCAGGTGGCGGCCGTGCTCATGGCCATCTTCTTTACGTTGCGCACCGGCGACATGACCTCCACCTGGAAACGCCTGAGCCTGCTGGGCTTCGGCTTCATGTATGTCTCGCTCAACGTGGCGGCCATGTTTCGGCTGCGCGAAGCGGGCAACAGCACCTCGGGTTTGTTGCCAGCGACGTGGATCTACCTCGCGCTCATCGTCAGTTGGGGCAATGACACCTGCGCGTATTTCGCGGGCCGCTTCTTCGGCAAACACAAGATGTACCCCAAGGTTTCTCCGAAGAAGACTTGGGAAGGCTTCGCGGGCGGCGCCGTCGGCGGTGTCGCTTTGATGTTCGCGCTGAAATACGCCGCCCCATCCGATTGGTTTTCGGCCCTCACCGTCACCGACATCTTGATGATCGGCATTCCGTCGGCTGCGGTGTCGCCTCTGGGCGACCTGGCCGAGAGCCTGATGAAGCGCACCTTCGACGCCAAAGACGCCGGCGGCATCTTGCCAGGGCACGGCGGCGTGCTCGACCGTGTCGACTCCACGTTCTTCGTCGCCGCTTGGGCCCTGCCCTACGTGACGATCATTCGGCCGTGGCTCAACGGCTGAGCCGGAATCGACGTCGCCATCGGTCGGTTGCCCCCGTTGGCACACCCGCAACAGCTGTGTCAGCCTTTGATGGACCTCGGTCGTGGGAGACCTCATGCATCGTCGCAACCGTTCTTCGTTGATGTGGATGCTGCTGCCGTTGACGGCGGTGGTGGGCGTTTTCACGGCCCATGCCGAAGATGACCTGAAGGCAGCGCACGACGCATGTCCCAAGGTGTTTGGCAGCGCCAAACAACGCGCCGACAACAAAACACAACGCGAAGCCGACGTCATCGACCTCTCCACCAGCCGCAGCCGAGTGCAGATGCTGGTCACCGTCCCCCATTGGACGTCGCCCAAGTCGAGCCGTGTGCCCGGCATGCGTCTCGAAAAACGGGGGCCCCGCGTGGTGGTCACCGTCGACGACAGCATGGAGAAGGTGTGCCCTCAGGGCAGCTACACCCTCGAGCTCGACGCCAACATTGGGCGGGGCATGCGCGTGCTCGCTGAAGTGCCCGAGGGCCTGCTGGTGGAGCGTCAGACCGCAACGGGCTCGCACCTGATGACGTTGCCGTTCGACAACGTGGCGGCGCCGACGCCCACCTACCAAGTGATGTGGCGCAGCAGTTTTCAACTGGTGGCGCAGGTCGATTCGTCGTCGTCGTCGTCGTCGGCCGGCACTCCGTCGGCGGTGATCGGCAAGAGCTCGATGGGCTCCTCGACGACAGATGACCCCAAAGACCCGGTGGCCCGCGCCAAGGCGCGGTCGCAGCGCGCCAAAGAACGTCGAGAACGGCGCAAAAAAGAGCGCGAACGTCGTCGCAACGAGGCCAGCAAACTGGTGAACGACTTGCCCACCACCCGGCTGTCGCGCGACATGGAGAAGTAGGCGCCCGCCCCTCCATCGCGACCCAAGAAGCGGATCCCCGACGGCGGGATCCGCTTTTTTCGTTTTGCACGGCAGATCCATGCAATTCGGCCCCAGCGGCTTCGGAAAGGAGGTGACAGGGGCGTTCTTCACCAGCCTCTGCACAGGAGGTCACCATGGGTGTCCACGTCCCGTCCGTCCGTTCTTTGTTCACCTTTCACCCGCTGCTGCGTTTGCTGCCGTTGACGACGACGATGGCGGTGCTGCTCGCCTGTCAGACCGCGCCCAAGGCGTCGGGCCCGGTGGTCGACTTGCGTCCGTCGACCCACCCCGTCGAACGGCGCGCCCAACAGTGCGTCGCCAGCGCCCAAACCTGGCGTCATGAAGTGCGCGAAGACGACGCCAAAGGCCGCGCCCTCGTCGGGCTCGGCACCGGTGTCGCCCTCGGCGCTGGCGTCGCTGTGGCCTCGGCCGTGGCGCTTCCCGTCGCTGCCAACGCCGTGTCGTCGCAGCCCCACGTGCAACACCCCCAACAACTGCAAGACGTCGCCATCGCAGGCTCCGCCCTTTTGGGCGTCGCCGGCACCTCCATGGCCGCTGCCGGCGGCGGGCTCGCCTTGGTGGGCCTCAGCCAACTCCCCGACGACGACGAGCGGGTGCGTGCCGACGCCCTCAGTCAGCTGCAAATGCGCACGGCTGCGTTTTTGCGTCGAGAACGTCCCGTCCTCGTCGACACCCCCAGCCTGTTGCGTCGCAGTTTGATCTTCGCCGACGTGGTGTGCAGTGAGCGTCCCGAACGCAAAAGCCACGACGCTGCCGTCTTTCTCCTCGACATCGGCCGCTGGCAAGACGACCTCGTGCACCTCGAAGGCGACGTCCATGCCGTCGACACCTATGGCGTTGGCGACCTGATGATGCTGCCCCTGCCCACCCCCCCGGTCGTCGACGACGGCACCCTCGACGAACACGACGTCGATGTCGATGTCGATGGCATCCCGCTCGACGTCGACGTCCCTGCCCCCGGCGACGATTTGTAGACGTCCGACAACGAACGCCGTTCGAGACGAAGGAGGTTTGTGTCACAGCGTGAATTCGCTATGTCGCAACCTCCTTCTCTCGTCGGCGTCGTCACCGGTGCCGCGGATGTCTTCAGCTTCAGCCGATTCACGAGGTCGTCATGCCCACCTTCGACAACGCCCCCCACGACGCCGTCATCGTCAGCGCTTGCCGCTCCCCCATCGGACGCATCCGAGGCGCTTTGGCGCCGGTGCGCGCCGACGACCTCTTGGCCCAAGCGTTTGATGAAGCCTTCAAACGTTCCGGCCTCGACGACAAAGCCGTCATCGACGAAGCCTTCGCCGGCTGTGCCAACCAAGCAGGCGAAGACAACCGCAACGTGGCGCGCATGTCGGTGCTGCTCGGCGGCTTCCCGCAGAGTGTTCCCGGCGTCACCGTCAACCGTCTGTGCGCCTCAGGCCTCGAAGCTGTGGTGCAAGCCTCGCGCGCCATTCGCCTCGGTGACGTCGACGCTTGCCTCGCAGGTGGCGTCGAGAACATGAGCCGCGCACCCTTCGTCATGCAAAAGCCAGAGACGGGCTACATGGTCGGCGCCCCTGCCGTGTTTGACACCAGCCTCGGCTGGCGCTTCCCCAACAAAAAGATGGAGAAGCTCTTCCCTCTCGAGGCCATGGGGCAAACGGCTGAAAACCTCGTCGACGAACACAACATCAACCGCGAAGACCAAGACGCCTTCGCCTACAACTCGCACCAAAAAGCCATCGCCGCCCAAGACAACGGCTGGTTTGACGACGAGCTGTTCTCGGTGTCGATCCCCCAGCGCAAAAAAGACGACTTGGTCGTCGACAAAGACGAGGGGCCCCGCAAAGACTCCACCGTCGAGAAGTTGGGCAAGTTGCGCGCCGCCTTCAAAGAGGGCGGCAGCGTCACTGCAGGCAACTCGTCGTCGTTGAACGACGGCTCCTGCGCCCTCGTCGTCACCAGCCGTGCTTTTGCTGAAGAAAAAGGCCTCACCATCCGCGCCACCATCCGAGGTTCAGCGTCGGCCGGCGTGAACCCCCGCACCATGGGCATCGGCCCCGTGCCCGCCACGCAAAAGCTGATGCAGAAGTTGGGGCTCGGCATCCACGACTTCGACGCCGTCGAGCTGAACGAAGCGTTTGCCGCGCAAAGCCTCGCCGTCATCCGCAGCCTTGAGCTCGACGAGAACAAGGTGAACTTGCACGGCGGCGCCATCGCCCTCGGCCACCCCCTCGGATGCTCCGGCGCTCGCATCCTGACGACGCTGATGGGCGTGCTCGACCGCACCGACGGCAAGCTCGGCTTGGCCACGTTGTGCGTCGGTGTCGGCCAAGGCCTCGCCGTCGCCATCGAACGCGCCTGACGAATTCACCGAAAGGATTTTCATCATGACCACCAACGAACGCGCCGCCGTCCTCGGTGCCGGCACCATGGGCCACGGCATCGCGCAAGTGCTCGCCATGGCCGGCTACGACACCGCTCTCATCGACATCGACGTCGCTGTCGCCGAAAAGGGCCTCGGCCACATCACGGCCAATCTTGAAAAGGGCGTCGCCCGCGGCAAAGTCTCGGCCGACGACAAAGACGCCACCCTCGCGCGTCTGCAGGCGACGTCTGACATGGCCGCCGTCGACGGCGTCGACCTCTTCATCGAGGCTGTGCCTGAGAAGATGGAGCTCAAGAAGAAGGTCTTGGCCGACGCTTCGGCCCGCGCCAAAGACGACGCGGTCATTGGCTCCAACACATCGAGCTTGTCGATCACCGAGATGGCGCAAGCGACCGAGCGTCCTGAGAACGTCATCGGCCTGCACTTCTTCAACCCCGTGCACATCATGAAGCTGTTGGAGATCGTGCGTGGGGTGCGCACCTCCGACGCCACCATCGGCAAAGCGCAAGCATTGGCGGAGCGGCTGAAGAAGTCGCCCATTCTCGTCGACGACGCGCCCGGCTTTGCGTCGTCACGGCTGGGCATCACCCTCGGCAACGAGGCCATGCGCATGGTGCAAGAAGGCGTGGCCAGCCCCGCCGACATCGACACCGCCATGAAGACGGGTTACGGCCACCCCATGGGGCCGCTGGCGCTCACCGACCTCGTCGGCCTCGACGTGCGGCTGTCGATTTCGGCCGCGTTGTACGAGGAGCTGGGCACCGACACCTTCAGAGCACCACGCATTCTCAAAAAGCTCGTCGCTGCTGGCGACGTCGGCAAAAAAGTCGGCCGCGGCTTCTACATTTGGGAAGACGGCAAGATCGTCGGCGAGAACCCGCTGCTGAAGCGGTAGATGTTCGCCGTCGACGTTGTGAAGCCCGGCTCTGCGCCGGGCTTTTCATTTGGTGTCTTCATTCGTCGACGAGAACAACGGCACCGCCACTGGTGTGCCTGCGTTGCCTGCACCGCCGTCGGGCACGCGGTGTCCGTCCGCGCGTTCCGCGAGCAGTTTCACCTCGTCGTCGCGCGCGGCTTTGCGGGCCTTTTCGTCTTGCAACCGCTGCTGCAACGCCGACATCTGCGCCAGCTTGTCGGGCCGCACGGCCATGGCGTGCATGCGCACCGTGCCGTCGACGCGGAGCACTTTGCTGGTGACGTTGTTCATCTGCCCCAAGACGTCGTCGTGCAAAGTGACGTCCTCATAGGCATGCGACTCGTAGCTCCCCTGAAAGGGCAGGCCGCGCTCGAAGATCTCGACGGTTTTGTCGACGTGGTCGAACACATAGCGCTTCTCTTTGCGTTGGTAGACGAATCCGGCAGCAAGGCTGGCGATGCCGCCGACCAGCATGAACCACGACACCGGTGTGTGGCGATCGACGAGGCCGACGAAGAAGCCCATGGCCAAAGACAACACGCCAGCAAACAAGAAGATGGCGGTGCGGCCCATATAGCGGCGGTTGAGCTCGGTGACTTCGTCGTCGTCGCGGGTGATGTCGTCGTATATCATATGTCGTTGCGCGACGTCATTCGCGGTCTCGTGTCGTCAATGTCAATGGCACGGCCACCGGCGTGCCGGCGTTGGCCCCTGCGCCGAGCTCGGGGACGGGCCCCAAGCCCTGGGCCTTCTCGGCCAGCAGCAACTGTTGCTCGTGCTCGGCCACGTCGTCAGATTGCGCCGCCGTGAACTGCGCCACCAGTTGTGCCACCGCGTCGAGATCGGCGACGTCGATCGACAGATGCAGGCTGTTGAGCGGCCCTTTGGGATCGACGACGAGCTTCTGCCGCGCAGGCAGCCATTCGAGGGCGACCTCACGATAGGCGTGCTCGCTCACCAAGGCGCCCGACGTGCTGCGGATGCACAGCACCCGACGGCCATGGTCAAACGACAGCCGTCGGCCCCGCATGCCCGAGAACACGGCCCACCCCAAAAGCGGAACAACCAACAGCGACGTCCACCGCAGCAGTTGGTGGTCCCAGCTGTCGCCGACGAAGCCGAACAGCGCGGCCGCAAAACACAGCACCGCTCCCAACACGCCGACTGCGACGCTCTCAAGGTGCAGATTCGCCACCTCGGCGCCGTCGTCGTGAACCGATTGCACATCCGCAGGCATATCTGTTTGTAGCGCACTGGCAGCACAGGTGTCGCTTGGCGCCCGACGTTCGGATCGCAAGTGCGACCGAGGCGAGATGGGGCCGAGATGAAATCGGCGTCGACGTCGGTCTATGCTGCGGAGGTTGGAGGCAGAATGAGCGAATTGGCGACGGTGCAGGTGAGTGGCAAGGCCCATCGGGCGGCATCCCAGACCCGGCCGTGGTTGCACAAAGACCATGTGCTGGGCCCGCTGCCTGAAAACGGTCCCTTCGTCAGCCTCGTCGACGAGAACGCGTTGTCGTTGGGGTTCGCCCTGCTCGACAAAGACGATGAGCATCCACTGAAGTTGGTGTCGACGGCGCGCACCCGCGACCCCATCGGCCTTTTGCGCACCCGCCTCGAACGCGCCATGAGCCGGCGCAAAAACGACCTCATGGGCGCCGACGCCTACCGCCTGTGCCACGGCGAAGGCGACGGCGTGCCCCGTTTCTTCGTCGACCGCTTCGGCGATGGGTTGTGCATCACCTCGGTGACGCCGGCCATGAACGAGGTCGCCCGCCAGTTGGTGCAGCCGCTGGTCGACATCACCGGCGCTCGGGTCGTGGTGCACTACGCCTTGCGCGACCACGCCGAAGGCACCGCCACCCGCCGGCAAGACGCGCCTTTCGACTGCCACGTCGTGCACGGCGACGATCCGCAGGTGCGCTTTCACCACGGTGGACTCATCCGCCAGCTCGACCTCACCGCCGGCTTTCACGTGCCGGCGCTGACCTCACGCCTCGACATGCAGCGCTATGTGCGGCGTTGGGCCCGTGGCCAGGTGCTCGACGTCAAATGCGGCTTTGGTGGCTTCGGCATGCAACTCGCCGACGCCGGCGCCAAAGAAGTGGTGTTCGTCGACGACGAGAGCAGCAGCCTCGACGACGTCCAACAAGACGCCCAAACCAACGGCATCCCCGCCGCCGTGCGCACCGTCGAACAAGGCGCCTTGCAGGCCTTGCACAGCCTCGACACCAAGGGCGAGCGGTTCAGCGTCATCGTCATGCATCCGGCCGAAGTGCGCGAAGGCAAAGACCGCCGTGAAGCGGCCGAGATGCGCCTGCAAAAACTCCACAAAAGTGCCCTCAAGCTCGTCGGAGAAGGCGGCATTTACGTCACTTGGCCCGGCACCACCGCCGTCGACCAAGAAACGTTTGAGCGCATTCTCACCGACGCCGCGCAACAAGGGCGCAAACGACTGCAAGTGTTGTCGCGCATGCAGGCGGGCCCTGACCATCCGGTGTTGGTGGGCATGCACGACCCGTCGGCGACGACGTTGCTGTTGCGGGTGTTGTCGACGACCTAGGCAGGCCGCTACGGCAAGAGCTCGACGACGGGGGCCTTGGCGCGGACGGCTTTGCCTTTGCGCACCAACACCTTCTGCACTTTGCCCGCTTGGGGCGCTTTGACCTCGAGCGTCTTGTTCAGCTTCTTTTCGAGGCTGCGGATGCGACCACGCACTTCACGCAGGCTCTCCTTGGCCATGGCGTTGCCCTTCTTGGCGTACACCGCGAAGTCGCGCTCTTCGGCTTTCAGGGCTTGCAGTTTGCGGGCGAGACGTCCCGATGGTTTCTTGCGGTAGCGCACCAGGGTCTGGCCTTCTTTGACGTCGTCACCGACGGCGACCAACACCTTGGTCACTTTGCCAGATGCGCCGGCCCGCACCTGGATGGGCTGCACTTGTGCGACGGGAGCAGCCTCGACGACAGGTGCTGCCGCAGCAGCCGTGTCGGCGGCGGCGGGCGGCGCGTCGGCCGGCGGCGCAGCTTCAGCGGACGCTTCGGTCTTGGCGTCAGCGGTGGGAGTGTCGGCGGTGGGAGCTTTGGCTTCGTCGCCGGTGGATTCGTCGCCGATTTGGATGTCGTCGAGCGTGGGTGCGTCGGCGGCGGGGCCCCCCGGCGCGACCGCTGTGGGCTCGGCCGTCTTCGCACCCATCACTTCGTCGAGGAGGGCGCCGTCGTTGAGGCTGGTGTCCCAGGCGACGATGAGGCCGAGGGCGATGAACAAACCGACGAGGCCGCCAAAAGCCACCAGACCGGCGCGGCGTTTTTTGCCGTCGTGTGGGTGGGGCAACGCCGTCGGCACCGACGACGACAACTCAACACCGGGGGCCACTGCGCGAGGCACAGAGCCCGATTCGATGGACGCTTCGATGCGCTCGCCCACGTCTTCGTGCGTCGCTTGCAGCACGCGTTGTTTGCCCGAGTTCGACACGCGCTCGATGTGGGAGCGGTTGTGCAGCTTGTTCTTTTTGCTGCCCTTCTTCTTTTTGCGCTTTTTCGGGCGCTTGGGCGGCGTGGCCTCGTCGACAAAGGCTTGGTCGAAGAGCGCCTGTTGAATGGCTGCGTCGGGGGGCAACTCGTGATCTTCGCCGTCGGGCATGGGCCCGTAAAACCGCAGGCGCTCTTGCGACACTTCGATGAGGTCGCGGTCGCGCAGCACCACTTGGCCTTCGACGAGGCGTCCGTTGAGCACCGTGCCGTTTCGGCTGCCGAGGTCTTCGAGGTAGTAGAGCCCGTCGATGAACAGCACCTGGGCGTGTTGTCGCGAGATGCCGGAGCCCAGCCGCAGCGCCAGGGTGCACTTGGAGGACCGACCGATGGTGCAGCGTCCTTCAGAGAGGTCGACGCTGACCCCTTTGTGGGCGCCTTGTTCGACGACGAGCTGGCCTTCGGCTTTGCCGGTGAGCACGGCGGTTTCGCCGCTGTGGGCCAGCTGCTGCAACGACGCCAGCTCGAGGCGTTGTTTTTGTTCGTCTTTCACAGCGGGGCCACGGCTGCGACGACGACGGCCGTCGGAGACGTCTTCGTCGGCGAAGAGTTCACGCGGGGTGGGCGTGGGCTCGTAGAGGCTGAACTCGCGGGGCGGCACCGACGCGGACGGCCGGGGACGTTCTTTGCGCAACGCGGCCGAATTCGACCCTCGGCGTGGCACGGGGCCACTGCGCAGGCGGGTCGGATCGTGTTTGCGGCGGTTCATGTGTAAGACATTTGACCACCCAGCCGGGGCTGGCAAGGCAAATCCATCCCCCCTTGCGCCGCAGTGCGTCATGCCGGTGGCGGGATCGGGAATACCCCGAAGCGCGGCCCACGAACGTCGGCATGGCGGACTTTGTCATGGTGGTGCGCCTTCTCAAAAGGCGTAGGTCTGCTCGGCGATGACGCGGCCGTCGCCAGCGATCCATTGCACGACGACGTCGTCGGTGTCGTCGTCGTCGATGGCCGGGCGAAAGCGCAAGACGCCGTGGTTCTCTTCGCCGATGACGTGGTCGAACTGCGGCGGCCAGAACGAAGCGGCCGCGGGATTGACGATCTGTCCGCCGGGGCCGACGGCGACCTCGATGACGGTGCTGCCGACGCCTTCGGTGGAGACGCGGCCGGCGTAGCCGAGGTGCACGTCGCCGGTCATGAACATCACGCCGTCGATGCCTTGGTCTTCAATGAACGACAGCAGGTCGAGGCGCGCGCTTTGGTAGCCCTCCCAGCGGTCTTGGCCCTCGACGAAGAACGGCATGATGGTGATGGGCACGGAGTTGGCGATGAGCTTGAAGCGGCAGGGCGAGTTCTGCAGGCCCTCTTTCAAAAACGCCAGTTGCTCGGGGCCGAGGTATTGCGCGGAGGTGTAGGTTCTCGTCGACGGCAAGCGTTCGGAGCGTCCGTCGAGGAGAAACACCTCCACCGTCTGCCCGAACCGTCGGCTGCGCCAGATGCGGTTGGGGTCGTCGTCTTGGCGGCGCATGGGGCTGTGTTCGAAGAAACACTGCGTCGCCGTCGCCAGCCGCTGAGGGTCGATGGATTCGGGGTCGAAGTTGTTGGTGACTTCGTGGTCGTCCCACGTACACAGCAGCGGCGCCCGTCGACGAAGCGCCTGATAGGCCGGACGCTGCAGATTGCGCTGCCAATGGGCGCGGTAGCTGGCGAGGTCGGTGGCGCGATCGGCGTACACGGTGTCGCCGAGGAGAATGTAGAGGTCGAAGTCGTTGTCGCCGTCGCCAGCGCGGGCCACGGCATCGAAGGGCCGGCGGTGGTTGGTGCAGGAGTGTCCGCCGATGACCACTTCGTCGAGGCTGTCGTCGTCGGGGAGGGTGCGAAACTGCCCGACCTCCGAGCGCATGGCGGTGCTGCCGTCGTCGATGATGAAGGCGTATTCGTAGGTGGTGCCCGGCTGCAGCCCGTCGAGGTCGACGAACAGATAGCCGTCGGCGTCGGGCAGAGCGCCTTCGAAGACCACGTCGCCGTCGTGTTCGCGCACCACCAAGAGAACGTCGACGTCGTCGGCGCCTTCGAACGCGTCGGCGCAGGCCCGGGCCCAGCACACCATGCGGTCTTGGGTGGGGTCGCCAGAGGCAATGCCCATGGGAAAGACGCCGGGGGCCTTGGGCAGCGTGGTGTAGGACGCCCAATCGGCCGACGACGCTTGCGCCGACGCCAAGAAGCGTTGTTCGAGGGCGTCGGCCGCGACCTCGGGGAGGTCGGATTGCGGACGGGCGCATCCCAGAGGGACGGCGGCCATGGCCATGGCGGTGTTGGCGAGGAGTCGTCGTCGAGAAAGAGGCATTGGCTGGAGTTTGCCAAAAGGGGCGGCCTCGTGCAGCACATGTCGGTGGATCGCGTGGGCGGTGGGGTGAGGGGTCGGGGACGCAGACGCGCGTGTCGGTTCAGGCCAGATGGCGGGTGCAAGGTGATTCGAGGCTGGGCAGGTTCGACCTGCAATTCAAACTGCTGTTAGAAGGGTTGACGGTTTGCGCCGTTGGACGGCAACGAACAGGAGCAGCAGCGATGGGCAAGGCCATGCACCGCCTACTTCAAACAGCGACGTTTCTCGTGGTCGGCATGACGACGGTGGGTTGCGAGTCGGCCCCTGAGGTCAGCGCCATCAGCATCGAAGGCAAAAGCCTGCTGAAGCTGTACACCAAGACGGCTGTGCCCATGCCCACGGTGCACCTGCGCCACAACGGTGAAGACGTCGCCGGCGCCCAACCCACCTTCACCGTGCAAAACGAGCAGGTGGTGCGCATTGACAATGGCCAGCTGGTTCCTGTGGGCAACGGCAGCACCAGCGTCGACATCACCGTCGAGGGCAACAAGGTGAAAGAGTCGTTGGGCGTGTTGGTGAAGCTCGTCGACGAGATGGACCTGGGGTGTCGCCCCCGCTCTTGTCAGGCCCGTGCGGGCGACCTCGTCAACGTCACCGCCGAGCTGAAATCGAATGGGGTTCCGGAGTTCACCGACGTCGCGTTCAAGTCGGAGTCGCCCGACATCGTCGAGCATTTGGGCAAAGGCAAATTTCTCGGCAAGAAGGTGGGCGTGGGCACCATCTCGGCGTCCATCGGCGACCTCGTGCAGAAGAAAAAGATTCGCGTCACGGAGCCGCCGCCCGACGAGATCATCCTCAAGTGCAGACGGCCCAAGCTGACGTTCAAGACGCACCGCAACCGCGGCGACACCCGCCCGGAGCGGGCGTGCACCGTGCGCAAAGGCAAGAAGTCGACGCTGAAGGTCACCGTCAAAGCCGGCGGCACCAAGCTGCCCTTGCGCCAGCCTGAGTTTCGGTCGTCTGACCGCTCCATCGTCGAGATGGACGGCCCCATCATGCGTGGGCGTCGCAAAGGCACCGCCGTCATCACCGCCATGCTCGACGGCATGAGCATCTCGCTGCCCGTCGAGGTGCGCTGACACCAGCGGGTGAACAGGGATCGTTGACAGACCGTCCAGCGGCAGGCACAGCGACGTGCAGTTCACGGAGGGTGTGCGCATGCGGCTGTTGACCTCGCTGGAGTGGCTGTCTTTCTCTCGAGCTTTCGTTGCGGTGGCCCTGCTGGCCATGGCGCCGGCGGCCTCGGCACAGGACGCATCGGCGGAGCTTCCGTCGACACTGACGGCTTTTGCCGCGTTGAAGCGCGACCCTGCCCCGGATGCGTTGGTGCGCGACACCCACTACTGGATCTCCAACGAGAATCGATTGGAGCTGTTTCACGACGACGTGAAGGACGTGGGCGGGGTGTACATCGGGGTCGGCACCGACCAGAACTACTTGTTGGCGGGCTGGGCGAATCCCGACGCGTTGGTGTTGATGGACTTCGACCAGGGCGTCGTCGACCTCCACCTCGTGTACCGCGCGTTGTTCATGCACTTTGAACGTCGGGCCGACTTTGTCGACGCTTGGACCAAGAAGAACAAGAAGAAGACCCGCCAGGTGGTGACCGAGTTCTACAAAGACGACAAGCGACGTCGTCGACGGGCGCGGTGGGCGTTTGGCCAGGCGCGATGGGCGGTGGAGCGTCGCTTTGGCCGCGTGTTGAAACACATGGCGAAGGTCGAGAAGCAGACCTTCCTCGACGACGACGCGCAATACGCGCGGGTGCGCCAGCTGTTTGTCGACGGCAAGGTGTTTGCGCTGCGCGGCGACCTCACCAAAAGGCGGGCCATGTCGTCGATCGCCAAGGCGGTGGAGGCGTCGGGTCTCGAGGTGGGGACGCTCTATCTCTCGAACGCCGAGCAGTACTTCAAGTTCGACTGGGCGTTTCGCAAGAACATGGCGCAGTTGCCGTTTGCGGAGCGCAGCGTCGTGCTGCGCACCAGCGGTTTGCGATCGTTGAAGCGGGTGAAGGGCACCTACTACCACTACAACATCCAAGACGGGCGCACCCTGCAGGCGTGGTTGGTGCAGCCGAAACAGAAGCGGGCGCGCTCGGCGGTGCGCCTGTTGCGGTACGCAGTGCCAACCGACGTGCGTGGCTTCACCCGTCTGACGTTGCCCCCTCACGAGGCACGCGCCGCGTACAAGCAGCGTCGAGCCGAGGCGAAACAGGCGGCGCGTGACAAGTGGAAGAAGAAGAGGAAGGGCCGCAAGAAGCGGTCGTCGAAGAAGACACCGAAGAACACGTCGAAGAAGGCGTCGAAGAAGGCGGCCCCATGACAACGTGGTTGTTTGTTGTGCTCGTCGCCGCCCAGCCGGCGGCGCCACGAGACCTCAGTGACGTCACCGCCGACACCTTCGACATGTCGTCGTGTGCGGGGCTCGACGTCGACGGCATGAAGTGCGTGCCGGCGGGGCCTTTTGTGCGGGGCGCAGATGGCAAAGACCCACGGGCGCGTCCGCAAGAGACGGTGACGTTGGACGTCTACTTCATGGACACCACCGAAGTCACCACAGCCGCGTACAAGGCCTGCGTGTCGTCGGGAAAGTGCAAAAAGGCGGGGCCCAACTACTCGGATTTCTCGCATCCCCAACAGCCTGTGACCGGCGTGAACTGGTTTCATGCAGACGCCTATTGCCGGGCCCAAGGCAAACGACTGCCGACGGAGGCGGAGTGGGAGAAGGCGGCGCGCGGCCCGTTCGGCTGGCGGTTCGCGTGGGGCTCACAGAAGGCGACGTGTGCCCGCGCCGTCGTCAAAGACAGACGTGGCCGCAGCTGTGGCAAGTTGAAGAAAGGCCGAAGCGGCAAACCCGACGTGGGGCGGCCCGAGCACGTCGCCCAGCGTCCGGTCGGGGTGTATGGCCTGTACGACATGGCGGGCAACAGCTGGGAGTGGGTCGCCGACTGGTACGCGCCGTCGTACGCGGCGTGTGGCGACGCGTGTCGAGGTGAAAACCCACGTGGACCGTGCCGTGGCAACAGCCCCTGCAAAGGACACGACAAAAAAGTCGTGCGCGGCGGCAGCTGGTATTGGCCGGGACACATGGCCGCAGCGACGTACCGCCGGGCGCATGTGCCGCGCAACCGGCCGTTTCACCACTTCGGATTTCGCTGTGCCGCATCGCTCGACCAGGCGAAGGCGTTGAGCTCTGAACCTGCGTCGGCACCGACACCGCAATAGGTCGTGCGGGTTGACGCACAGCGGCATGCGCAGCGACGGAGACCGCTTTGCGATGCGGCCAAAGGCGTGTCATGCAACAGGCATGAAAGCCTCAACTTCTGTTCGTCTTCGTCTGGCCCGTGCGTTGGCCGCTGTTGTGCTCCTCGGTGCGGCCGGCTGTGAAGCCCCCGCCATGTTCGACGCCGACGATGTCGTGCTCGCCGACTCAGACAACTTCGCCCACATCGCCGATGTGCTCGACGGTGCCGGCGGCATGACGTTGGGCGACCTCTTCGACAAAGGCGATGACGTCTCGTTCAGCGGCGCTCCCGACCCGAGCAACTTTTTGGCCTTCACTGCGGTCAGCGACGACGAGCTGGCCAACGGCGACCGTCAGCGTGTGAAGATCTTGACGTTCAACGTGGGGCTGCTCGACGCCAAATTGCTGGGCTTCATCGACTACAAAGCAACGCCATTGCTCAACGAACGTCGGGGGCGTCTGCCCGCCATGGTCTTTGACACCCGCGCCGACATCATTCTGCTGCAAGAGTTGTGGGTCGCCGACGACGTGCAACGCTTTGCCGAAGCCGCCGATGAGGCAGGCTACTTGGCCTTCGCCACCGACCGCAGCGACTACAACGACGGGCTCGCCTCGTACATTCGGCGCGACGTGGTGCGCAACGTGGGCAACGTCGTCGACGACGAGGTCGAATACACCGCGCAAGACGGGCAGGAGTTCTTTCCGGGGCCCGGTATCAAGCGCGGCTTTCAAGCTTTGCGCTTCACCCACGTCGACGTCGGCGACGTGCTCGTGGCCAACACCCACATGCAGGCGTTTCCCGCTGCGTGGAAAGAGCGCATGCAGCAATCGCGCGAACTGGGGCAGTACCTGACCGACAACCGCGACGATGACACGCTGGTGCTGGTGGGCGGCGACCTCAACGCCGGGCCGTACTACGCCAACGAAGAGTGGACGATGCCCGACGGCACCATCGAGACCACCTGGTGGAAGAACACGCTGAGCTACCCAACGATGCTGGAATATGGCGGGCTGCAAGACTTGGCGGTGATGGCGCGCCCGCTCGAAACGTCGGACATCGACGTCACCTTGGGCGACACCGTCGTCAACGACGCGGCCGCGTCGACGGAGATTCCGGGTGCCGAAGACGGCTGGTGCGACGCCACTCCGCATTTGGCGTTCACCGCGTCGGACTGCAACTCGTTGTACTTTGAGCAATACGCCGGCACAGAATACCCCGCTCGCCTCGACCATCTCTTTGGCGGTGGCGCTGAGGGCCGCATCAAGGTCGACCGCTCGGCCATCGTGTTCACCGACGTCAACACCTTCGGCGATGTGGAGTCGGAACCCTCCGATCACTACGGCGTGTTGGCCGAGTTGCTGGTGCTGCCGTCGTGGCGCATGGCCGACACCAACGACGACGACAACAACGACACCGACAACCTTGAGGAATGAGCATGTCGCGCGCAGCTGTCTTCGTCGTCACCGGCTCGCTCGCGTTTTTGTGTGGCTGCCCGCCGACAAACCCGTCGCCTGAGCCCACTCCCGAACCGGACGCCACGACGGTGACGTCGGGCGACACCCGGGTGGAAGTCGGCCTCGACCCCTTCGCCATCCGCGTGTACGACGGCGACAACGTGGTGGGCGAAACCACGTCGTCGACGTCGACCGCCGGGTGTGCACCGTTGACGGTGGGGTTGCGGCCCGACGCCGACGAGGGCGGTGTGTTTCATGCCCCCGACGCCCCTGGCGAGGACGTGCTGTGGATGAACGTGGTGCGCGCCACCTCCAATGGCGGCGGCGCTTACACCTTGCACGTGGAGGGCGACGAGCGGTTCGTCGACGACGATTTGCAGCTGCAAGTGACGGCCGCCGAAGACGGCTTTGTCGACCTCGACGTCACTTCACCGCATGACGACCGTGCCGTAGCGCTGTGGTCGTCGTGTTGGCGCCTGGCCGACGACGAACACGTCGTCGGTGGCGGCGAGCGCTTCGACGGCGTCGACCTCAAGGGGCGCACCATCCCGCTGTTTTTTCAGGCGCCGGCGCCCTACGCGTCGTCGACCAACGAGACCCATGCGCCGGTGCCGTTCTTGGCGACGACGTCGGGGCTGGGCGTGCTCGTCGAGAGCGAACGTGTCGGCGCGTTTGACGTCGGAGACCATGACGCGAATGCCCTGGCGCTGCGGTTTCAAGGCGCCCAACTGCCGTTGCGGGTGCGGGGCGGGCGCATCCTTGCCAACGCCGCCGCCCACGCTCGACGCATGGGACTGCCGCCCATGCCGCCGCGGTGGGCGTTGGCGCCGCAGCAGTGGCGCAACGAACACGATGTCACCGTCGAGAACGACGTGGTGGTGTCGACGGGGCAAGACCGCGTCATCGACGACGTGCGCGCCATGCGCGACCTCGGCCTGCCGAACACGGCGCTGTGGATCGACGCCCCCTGGTCGACGGGGCACAACACGTTTCGCTTCAACAACACCCAGTTTCAAGACGTCGACGCCATGATGGACACCCTGCACGCCGAGGGCTTCGTGCCCATGGTGTGGGCCACCGACAACGTCAACAGCTCCGACGACAGCGGCCAGATGGTGGGCATGCCCGAGTTCGGCAGCCTCGAGATGTACGAGCGTTTCGCCGCTGAAGGCTGGCTGGTGCAAAACAACGACGGCACGCCGTTCGTGTTCGCCTGGCCCCGCGGCAACGGGGGCTTTGTCGACTTCACCCACGACGGCGCCCGCACTGGCTTTCAAGAGCAGATGCGACCGCTGCTCGAGCAAGGCGTGCAGGGCTTCAAGCTCGACTACGCCGAGACCATGCGCGCCGACCTCTTTGGCGCCGTCATGAACGAGGCGCCCGCCTTCTCAGACGGCACCACCACGCGGGTGCAACACACCCGCCACGCGCGGCTGTACCACGAGACCTACCAGGAGGTTCTCGACGAGGTGCACCCGTCGCAGCATTTCATCATCACCCGCACCGGCGGCATCTATGACCAGAAGAACGGCGTCGCCATCTGGCCGGGTGACCTCGACAACGACTTCAGCCGCGGACGCGTCGACTCCGACGACGGGCTCACCGTCGGCGGACTGCCTGCAGCGGTGTCTGGCGCGTTGAGCCTCTCGCTCAGCGGCTACCCGTTGTACGGCTCGGACATCGGCGGCTACCGCGGCGGACGCCCCACACGGGAGTCGTTGTTGCGGTGGACGGCCTTCGGCGCCCTCAGCACCATCATGCAACTGGGTGGCGGCGGCACCGGCGACACCACCCACAACCCGTGGGAGCAAGACGACGACGGCGCATTTGTGTACGGCGACGACGCCGTCGACATCTACCGCACGTTCGCTCGTCTCCACATGGACTTGTTGCCAACGTTGGAGCACCACTTGCGCCACAGCGCCGACGACGGCGCTCCGGTGTTGGTGCCGTTGGGTGTGTGGTTGCACGAGCGCGATGCCAGCGCCGACGATGTCACCGCCGGTTTCGCCGACGTCGACGCCTACTTCATGGGCGACTTGTACTTCGCCCCTGTCGTCGACGAAGGCGCCACCCAGCGCACGGTGCTCCTGCCCCAAGAGACGTATGTGCACTACTTCAGCGACGAGGTGTACACCGCCGGGACGTCGACCTTGGACGTGCCCTTGGCGACGGCCGCGCTCTTTTTGCGCGCCACTGGCGCCGTGTTGTTGGGCGACCCCCGGCTGATGACGGCGGTGGACGTGCCAGATGCCATTGCCGCCGACGTCGCCGACCTCGGCCAATACGGCGCCCTGCGCATGGTGCGCACGGGCGTCACCCTCGACGACGTCGACGGCGCGTTTGCCGCGCGTGACGACGACGATGCGGTGCAATGGGCCAAAGAAGAGGTCGACACCGGTGTTCGAATCTCGGTGTCGTCGACGACGACGCGGCCGTTGGCGCTGCAACTCAACGCCGTACGCGACTGGCAAGCGGCGGATGTCGATGTCGCTGGCGTCGTCGACACCGACAGCGAGGAGGCGTTCTTGTCTTGCCTCGACGACGGCGAGGTGTGCATGTGGCGCAGCGGACGCCGTCTGTGGCTGGGGCAGACGGGAGCGGAGACGGCCGTGACCGTGGCGTCTGACTTGGCGCTGCCATGAACTCCAACGATGACAACAACGACGTCGACGACAAACTGTCGCGTCAAACGGCGTCGGTGCCGGTGGTGTCGGTGTCGTTGCCCACCCCGACGCCCGGTGAAGACGTCGTCGTCACCGAGGCGCCGTTGCAGGTGCAGGTGCAGGGCAGCAACGTCGCCGTGCTCATGCGAACGCCGGGCGATGACGACGTGCTCACCTTGGGCTTTTTGTGGTCGGAAGGGTGGATCCGCAGCATCGACGACGTTCGGAGCGTGCGCCACTGCGACACCGTCGACGACGACCCCACGGCCGACTGGGACGACGACGACCACGTCATGCAGGTGGTGCTGCACGATGATTCTGCCCTGCAGAAACGGCGGCAAAGGGCGACGGTGTCGTCGTCGAGCTGTGGCATGTGTGGCAAGGCACTGCTTGACGAGGTGGCCTCCCAATGTGCGCCGGTGCCCATGACGTCGACGCAGGTGCCCGTTGGCGGCTTGGCCGACGCTGTGCAACAGATGCAAGCCGCGCAACGGGTGCATCAAAAGACGGGCGCCTGTCATGCGGCGGCCGCTTTTGCCGTCGACAACGACGAATTGGCGCTCGAAGCACTCTATGAAGACGTGGGGCGGCACAACGCTTGTGACAAGTTGTTGGGGCACACGCTGCGGCATCCGTCGTCGTCGTCGACGTCGGTGTGGGTGTTGAGCTCGCGCATCGCCTACGAACTGGTGCACAAGGCCGCCGTGGCCCAAGTGGCGGTGCTCGCGGGGGTGTCGGCGCCGACGTCGCTGGCGGTGCGCCTGGCCGACCGCATGGGCATCACCCTGGTGGGGTTCGTGCGTGGCACGCGGGCCAATGTCTACACCCACCCCAACCGGCTGGGGCTGACGCCGGCACCGCCGGTGGAGATCGACGCTTGAAACGCCGAAGATGTGACAGCGGGCGGTTTCGCGGCGACAATGCGGTCATGTTCGTCTCTGCCAGGTCAAAGCGTCTGCAAGGTCTCCCTCCTCGACGGTGGAGCCTTGGTCTGTGGTTCGCGTTGGCGGTCTGTGGTGCGGGGTGCAGCGTCGTCGACGCCGACCTCGAGCTGTCGTTTCCGTCGGAGGCGTCTTTCATGTTGACCGAAGAGGTGTCGGTCGATGTTTACGACGTCGATGTCGACACGGCCGATGCTCTGTGCACCGACCTGGCCTTGGGGTTGCCCATCGACGTCTCACGCGAAACGTTTGCCTCAGGCCATGCTTGTGACGCACAAGCTGGACTGTCCGTCGATCCTCTGCCCCCCGGCGTCTACACCTTTGCCGTCGTCGCCACCGACGTCGACGGGGTCGCCATCGCCGCCGGATGTGCCGCCGCTGCGCTCGACGAAGCCAGCGTGGTGCACGTCGACTTGGCCACCACGGATGCCTTTGATGCCTCACAGCTCGACCCCGCCTGCACCTCGGCCGCCGACCGATGTGCCACCGCAGACGCCCCCGACTCGTGCGATCTGCGGTCGACGTCGTAAGCTTTCACACAGCCGCACCTGCGCCTCGAGAGGACGCCCATGACTCGCTCTTCGACTCCCTCCTCTGCCTCGTCATCTGCCCTGCACCCAGTGGTGCAAGGGGCATTGCGTCTGGCGCTGTTTTTGACGTCGACGTCGGCGTTGGGCATCGGGCTGATGGCCTGCCCGCAAAGCGGCGACGGATGCACCTCTTCACAAGACTGCGCCATCGGCGAGACTTGTTCGGCGGACGGCAGCTGCGTGGCCAGCACCACCCCCAATCCGACGCCGTCGCCCGCGCCGTCGCCAGGGACGCCACAGCCTACGCCCACGCCGTCGCCGGGCGCGCCCCCGGATGAAGTCGAACTCGACGACCACGCAACCTTCTTTCAGCTCGACCCCGAAGACAACACCAAGGCCCTGCTGCCACTGGTGTGGACGGACGAAGACCGGCTGCTGTCGCTTGAGTTGGCCACAGGCACCCTCAGCGAGGTCGATGTCTACGACTTCACGTTGTCTGCCGACCGCAACTGCAATGCCGCTTTCGTCGACTTCGTCACCGACGTTCGCACCAACGAGCGGTGGCTCAGCTGCCAGGGCACCGGCGCGCTCGAAGACGCGCATTTGCGCGTGGTGTACGAAGGGCGCGAAGACGAAGAAGCGTTTGTTCCGGGCATCACCATGAACGCCGCCACCAAGCTGCCGACCATGGTCAACACCGACGACCACCCACGCATCATCGCCTTTGCGCGCGGCGGCGAAACCCTCAACATCATCGAGCTCGACCCCGATCTCATGGACTACACCAGCAGACGCACCGACACCGTCGACGTCACCTTCGACAGCATTCAACAGGTGGTCGTGCCGCCGTTGCCCGACAATGCCAACGGCGAGACCATCTTGGTCTTCGACCGCGGCGCGGGCACCGTCGTGCCCCTGTACCACGAGGCGTTGTCGACGACGTGGGTGGCCCATCCCGAGCTCAACGTGCTCAACGTGGGCACCGACACCGCATGGTTGTTCTTCGACATCGACAACATCGACGTCGAAGACAGCGGCATGGGCGACCCCAACGTGTTGGCGCTCAAGCCCGTCACCGAGACCATGCAGGCGTATCGCATTGAAAACGGCCTCGCAGATGAAGACCCATTGGAGATGGTCTCCACCGTCGGCAACGTCACCACCACCTACGACCCCGAAGAGCGGGCGCTGGTGTCGGTGGCGCCCTCAGGCGACTACGCCTTTTGGGTGAACAAGGGCCACCACGAGGTGTTTCGCATCGCACTCGACTTCACCAACTTGCAGGACGCCACGTCTGAAGAAACCAACAACGACGAAACGTTGTTGGCGATCATCGCGGCCAGCGACACAGAGCTGTGGACGTCCCTTGTGAGCGAACCGCTCCTCGTCAAGCACACCTTTCCGTAGGGCGACGTCGTCGTCCCACTGCAGGCAACGCTGTGCGCTTGATGATCTACGACGACACCTGTCGCACCTCGGCTGTGGGGCCCGGGCGCATCGGCGTCGGGCTCACCCACAGCTGGATCGCCGGCGCCCGCCTGTACCGCTGGAGGGGCGCCCTCGACGACGCGCGCCCTGCGCGAAGCTGGGATGAAGCACTCCACGCCCTCGTCGACATGGCCGACGGACGACGCATTCAAGAGGTGCAAATCTGGGCCCACGGCAAATGGGGCGACGCCCGCATGGCGCAAGACGTCTTCGACGGGCGGTGTTTGCTGCGAGACCATCCGCTGCGTCATGTGCTCGACGACATCGAAGCGCTCGTCGACGAACAGAGCCTGTGGTGGTTTCGCACCTGTGAAACCATCGGCGCCCACGTCGGGCACGCCTTCGCCGAACACCTCAGCTGCCGTCTCGGATGCCGCGTCGCCGGACACACCCACATCATCGGCCCCTGGCAAAGCGGGCTGCACTCGCTGGCCCCTGGCGACGTGCCGCACTGGGACGTCGACGAGGGATTGGTGGAGGGCACCGCCCGAGACCCACGTCGGGCCGCGTGGTCCACAGCGTCGGCGCCGCACACCATTCATTGCATGCAGAGCCAAATCCCCCAAGGCTGGTGACACCAAGGCGCAGCAGCCGTCGAGCAGCGTTCGGCGACATCAGCTTCGCCGACACGGGCGTTCGCCGAGCTTTGCTAGGGAATGTCGATGCCGTCGAAGTGCGCCAGCCCCAAACCGCCCCCGTATTCGAGCAGTTGAATCTGCTCAGACTGCTCCTGCCACACCAACATCTCGTCGGTGAACAGGTGCGACACCACCGCAGCGACGCTGTCGGCATGGGAGCCGTGCACCTCGCTGGCGAGGTCGGCGATCTCCTGCAACAGGTCAAATGGCTGCAGCCGCATCAGCGGCGTCGACGACACACAGCGGTCGACCAACGCACAGAACCGGGGCGACAAATCGGGGCGAACCTCGTGCAGGGGCGGCAGCTTCTGCTGCAGCACCCGACGACGTGCGATGCGGGCGTAGCGTCGAGCGGCCGACGACACCGGCGACAGCGGCATCTCCCGTTCGGCAGACGAACGCGCACCGCTCGACGGCATGCGCATGACTTGGGTGTCGCGTCGAGGGCGGCGCGAACCTTCGGAGGTGGCGCCGTGGTCACCGTCTTCGTCGCCATCCTCGACGTCGTCTTCATCGCCGAGGAGCGGCATGTGGGGTTGGGTGTGGGTCGCCAATGCGTACATCAGCTTGCCCAACGTATAGACCTCGGCGAGCGCCGCAAATCCACGCACCCGTGGAGGCAACAGCAGTTCAGCGTCGTCGACGGGAAACCGCAGGTCTTGTGCTTCTTCAGGTGACATCCACGGCACCCGGGCCCACAAGTCATGCTCCTCGACGACGGCGATCTTGGTGCGCGGCCACGCCAGGTGCATGGCCCGGCCTTCCCAAGTCACCCGCACCGACTTCGCCGACAGCTCGCCCAGACGACGCGCGTCGTGCACCGGATGCTTCACCCGCGCCCGCAACGCCGATCCCAGATCCCGCATGATGCTCAGCAGCACAGGCAACGGCAGGTGGCCCCCTGCACGCTTCGACCGCGCCACCAACTGTTCGAGGGTGACGCCCGCGTGGTGCGTCAGCACCAAATGCGGATGCGGCCCGCTCAACTCGTGGTGCACCACCGCCGGCAACGACAGGTGCGACACCCCTTCACGCACTTTGCGTTCCCACTCCAGCATGCGCACGGCGTGGGGCGACGACGACGACGGGTTCACCCGCCGCACCACCACGATGGTGTTGCTGCGAGGGTCGTACGCGCGCCACGTCTCCAACGGACGCTCCTCCAGAGCGTCCACCGATCGCGGATTGTCGAGCACCTCCAACAAGGCGTACGTCCGCAGAAACTCACGCATCATCACGGGTGGAATTCGCATGCCCCTGTTATCGGATGCCCACCGCAAAACTTCACTGCGATTTTGCCCCGTCTGAAGACCCCGCCACCGCGCCGTTTGCCGACCCCTGTGGCTCTTGCTTCCACGACGACGACAACAGCACATCCCGCTCGATGGACCGCGGCTCGTGCGGCAGAGGAACAAAGCGGGCGCCGCGGCAACCGTCATCCAGAGATCCGCTGTACATCCGCCCAAGGTCCACGGTTGCGGGGCCGCCTTTGGTCCGCGTCATCCGCACCAACCACTGCTGCACATCGACGCCACTGTTGCAGCTGCGCGTCCCCTCGCGTTGCATCAGCAGCAACACCTCTCCCGCCTCGCTCTCCGAAAACCACGCCAAGGGCCGCACGTCCCCGTCGACAGGCAACGCAGGAAACGCCGCTTTGCCCAACGCAACCTCGCCATCGAGCGTGGTCTCAAACACGTCGACACCGCCTTCGCCCACGACGACACGCACACGCCCACCGACGAAACCGTCGTTGTGTGGCTCGAGGGCAAACACGCGAAACCCAGCCACCCGCCAACTCGACACGAGCGCGCCCTTCTTCGCCTTCTTCATGCGGTAGCCAAGCTGCCCTTGGTGGCACAACGGCGCCTTCAGCTTTTGCGTGCCGTACCCGTGCTCGCTCACCGCCACCGACTTCCCCGACGAGAAAAACGGAAACGCCCGTGCCCGCAGCTCATCGTTCGGAATCGTCTTGCGCCTGCCATTTGCCGTCGCCCGCCCGTCGCACGGCGCCTGCATCACGGCCACTCCGTCGACGATGGGGTACAGCGGCCCATCCCAGTGCAGCTGACGTCGACGTGCCGCCAACCAGCCCTTGCGCACGTAGTACAACGTGGTCTCCGCCTTCGATGCCGACGGGCTCTTGGCCCGCTTGTCGTCGAGAAAGGCGGCGTAGGCTTCAATGGCCGGCAGCGACGACGGGTCTGCCGCACAAGCCTTTTGCAGCAATGTCTCCTGGCCCCGCTGGGCCGCCCCCGCGCGCTCGATGAGCGCCGTGGACGACGCCGACGACGACGCCAGCTGGCTGCGCTTGACCCAGCCCACCACTTCGCCTTGGGGCGGCACCGCGCGCACCCGCACATAGGCGCCGTGTTTGCGCTGCACCTCGACAGGCGTGCCGTAGCGCAGCTTGGCCTGGGTCTTGCCTTTGCCTGGCTTCGACAGAAGTCGCGCGATGGGCACGTGCACCACCTGCCGGTGCGGAGACGGCGCCGCCCACGTCGTCGAAGGCATCGTCGTCGACAACACCGCAGCCACCAGCACCAACGTCCAACGCCACACAATCATGTCTCCTTTTCACAAGCCAGGAGAACGACGTCAAAAGAACAGCTGACGAGGCCAGCACCGGTTGCACGTCGACGCCGAATTCGCCAAGACCTCGTCAATCCGATTCCATCTTCGACGCCGCAGGTGCGGCCGTCTTGAGGTCGACCCATGACGTCTTCGATGCAACGCTCCCTTCTTTTGGCCCTCTCCCTCGTCGTCACCACCGCTTGCAGTGCGCCCGCGCCGAAGACCGACGACGGCAAATCTGGCGACAAACCCGCCGACGGCAAAGCAGCCACCCAGGTGAACGTGCCCTTCACCAAGGTGCGCATGACCACCAACCTCGGCGTCATTGACGTCGAGCTCGACGTCGAGAAAGCCCCCATCTCGGTGCAAAACTTCGTGCAATACGTGCAAGACAAAGCCTACGACGGCACCATCTTTCACCGCGTCATCGACGGCTTCATGATCCAAGGCGGCGGCTTCGACACCGACCTCAACAAACGTCCAGTGCGCTCGCCCATCGCCAACGAAAGCGACAACGGCCTGTCCAACGCCCGCGGCACCATCTCCATGGCCCGCATGCGCAGCCCCCACAGCGCCACCAACCAGTTCTTCATCAACGTCAAAGACAACAAGAACCTCGACAACCGGCCCGGACGCCCCGGCTACACCGTGTTCGGCAAAGTCATCGCCGGCATGGACGTCGTCGACAAAATCCGCGTGGTGCAAACCGGCAGCTGCGGCCCCTTCCGCACCGACTGCCCCAAAGAGCAAGTCGTCATCCAGTCGGTCGCCGAACTCAAGTGAACCGACATCGTCGTCGACAACAACGCCCGGCTGCCCGCCGGGCGTTTTGCATTCAATAGTTCTTCTCGAGTGTCGACGACGAATCCAAGTGCGACAGCAAACTGCGCCCCAGCCCGGCGAACCCTGACAACAAGGCCCGCCACATGGGGCTCACGCCGAGGCACAGGTTCACCAGGGGCACTTTGTCGGCGCCCAGGTGCCGCTTCATGCGGTACCCCGTCGGCTCCAACGACACCCGTGCCAAACCGCGGGCGATGGCCTCTTCGACGACGTGGTAGATGAGCCTGAAGTACACCGCATCTTTGCGGTGAAAGTCGGGATGCACCCCCACCCGCCCCGACTGCAGCCCATCTCCGTCGACAAAGTTGACGATGAAGCCGAGCACATCGCCGTCGGCGCTCTCGGCCAAGGTCACCACCACGTCGTCACTGAGCGCAGCGAGCCCATCGAAATACGGCTGGGTGTGCGGAAACCACTGCACCGACGCCTGGTCGAAAAACGGCCGATACGACACGTACAAGTCTGCGCCGAGGGCCTCGTCGCCGCGCAGGCGACGCAGACGGTGGCCCGCTTTCGTAAACTTCTTGATGTTGCGACGGATGCCGCTGCGGTCGCCCTGCGGCAACGTCAGCAGGTGGTCGTTGAAGCTCGCCTTGCCTGCGACATCGACGACGGTGTCGGGGAAGCTGGGCAACGCCACGAAGCCCGCATCGAAGTACGGCTGCAGGTCGAGGTGCGCGCCGAGGTTGGTGACGACGACGAGGTCGGCCCCCTCGGCTTGCGCGGCGTCGACGCATTGTCGTTTGAGCGCTCCCACGTCGTCGATGTCGTCGAGAAGGTGGTCTTGGCAATACCGCTCGAACGGCGACCCCAAGAACAGCGACAGCGGCGCCACCGGTCCTTGCCACACCGCCTTCACGGCCGTCAGAAGCGAGCGCATGGGGCCCGGCAGCAATGGCTCGCGCGTGTCGAGTGGCGCGACGAACGACGGCACAGACAGCCGTGTCGTCGAGATGCGCATGGCCGGATGCGTCTTCGCCAAAAACGCGTAGTACGCGTCTGAGTCGAGCAACTTGGCCGTGGTCGTCGTCATAGCGCCTTGCTTTCAGCTCACATCGCAAATGGCAACGCCGCGCACGATGGCTGCGAGCGTGGTACACTTCGCGCATGGCCTCGCATCAGGTGCAGCATCGCAGTTTTCTTTCGCACGACGGCACGCCCATCGGCTTTCAAATCATTGGCGACGAGAGCAAACACCCTTTTCTCCTCGCCAACGGTCTCGGTGGCACGCATGAGGCCTATCGCAACCTCATCGATGGGTTTGCCGACCGCTTCTGTTTTTACTGCTGGGACTACCGCGGCATGTACACCTCGGGGCGTCCGGTCTCGGGCTACGCCGGCCTCACGGTGCCACACCACGCCAAAGACGGCCTCTCCCTCATGGAGCACCTCGGCCACGACGAGTACTTCGCCATGGGCTGGTCGATGGGCGTGCAAGTGGTGCTCGAGATGCACCGCCACCACGCCGACCGCTTCAGCGGCGTCATCTTGCACAACGGCGTCGCCGGCCGCCCCTACCAAACCCTCGCCGGCACGCACCGCCTCGAGAAACTCGCTCCCATCGCCTTCAAGCAGCTGCAGAAGATCGACGGCCAGGTCACGCGCACCGTGCAGTGGGCGGTCGAGCGCACGTTTCTCATCCCGCTCTTTGTGCGGCTCGGCCTTGTGAACCACAACCTCGACCGCGACCTCTTCGCCCGCATGGCCAAGAACTTCAAACAACTCGATTGGCACCTGTACCTCGAAACCCTCAAGCAGCTCGGTGACCACGACGCAGCCGACTGCCTGCCGAAGGTGCGCGCGCCGCTGCTGATGATCGCCTCAAGCCACGACGCCATGACCCCCATGGAGGCCGCCAAACGCATCGCCGACGAAGTGCCCCACGGCGAACTCTTCGTCGTCGACGGAGGCAGCCACTACGCCGCAGTGGAGTTCCCCGACGTCGTGCACCGCGCCGTCGACGACTTCTTGCACCGCAGCTGTGACCCGCGGTTTCACCTCGACAACACGGGGGAGCGATGATGCGGCAGTGGCCGTTTGTCCTGCTGTGGTCGACGGGCGCGCTCCTCGGTGCTGGCTGTGAAGCCCCGGTGCAAGCGCAGAATCCGTTGGTGGTGTCGTCCGAGCAAAAGGCGCAACAGCTGGTGAGCACATTCTTCGGGCACTACGTGCAAAACCGCTTTGACGACGCTGTCGGTCTGTTGTGCGAGCAAACCGATGCCGACCGCCAGCGCGCGCTGCGCTTCATGCAGACGTCCCAAGCCACGGGCAGCCGCTTTCGCGTCGACGCCTTTCAAGTGCGCTCGGCGTTGGCCCATTGGGTCGGACGCGAGCCCTACTACTGGGTCGATGTGTCGTTCCCCCGTGCCGAAGGCGGCGCCTTCTTGCATGCCTACCGCGTGCGGGTGCGCGACGGATGCATCGAACACTTCTTGGGCGACCCCAGCCTTCGACGTCCGCCGCCTGCGCCATCACCGACGCCACCGTCACCGACGCCAGCACCGATGGCATTGCCCGACCAAGGCGACCCCAACGGCGCCCCAGGCACGACATCACCGCCGGCAAAAGCAGACGACGACGGCGATGTCGACCACACCCATACGCCATCGACGACGTTGCCCAAGGCGCGCCACACGTTGTGACGGGCTACGCCGACGGCACAAAGCCCAGGCGCCGACGCAACCACCACAACACCAACGCCAACGTGGGGCCCCCCGTTGCAAGGGTCAGACCCAGCAGACGCCACATCTCCGACGACGACGCGCCAGCAAACAACGCAAAGAAAAACTGCGCCGACCAATGGTTGCCGAAGGGTGCCATGGTCCACAGCCATTCTTGCGGAAGCACAAAGCCGGCGATGGGCAGCGAAAACCACACCGGCAACCCCAGCTTCATGATGCCAATGGCGCCGAGTTGGTCTTTGGCCGCAGCGCCGATGAGCAGGCCCAGCGTCAGTGCAAACGGCGCCGATGCCACCGTCCCCAACCACAACCAACCGAGGTGTGGCACGCGTCCCAAGACGATGGCGACCGCGGGCACCACGACGACGATGCTGAGCCCCAAGGCGAACACCAACTTGGTGGCGACGTATTCGGCAAACGAGGCGGGCCCCACCAACAACGCCACCAACGTCTTCTCGCTTTTCTCCTCGAGAATGATGAAGCCGACGGCCATGGCGAGCATGGCGATGACCGAGAACGTCACCAACGACAGACCCATGAGCCGCAGCGGTGCCGCCTTCTTCTCCATCGAGATGGTGTCGACAGGCGGCAGCACCTCCCCCGCGTCTTGGGCGGCCATGACGTCGAGAATCATGCCCGCGAATGCCTGCACCTTGGCGGGCTCGTTGCCCTGCACCACCACCATGGGACGTCCGCGGTCGATGACCACCCCGGTGACGTCGTCGTGGCGCAACACGCGTTTGTCGAGTGACGCACGACTGTCGTGCTCTTCGACGACGACGAAGCCCGACAGCTGCGTCTTCATCGCCTCTGGCACGGTCGGGTCGACAACGATGACGGCCGAGGCGTTCTCGAGCAGTGGGAGAATCACCGCCATCAACAACGCCACCAACAACGGCGCCACCAACATGTAGGCCGTGAGGGCATCTCTCGACGCCACGCGAACATCTTTGATGAACAAGGTGCGCAATCGGCTCCACATCAACGGCCCCCTTTCGCAGCACTCGACGCCGTGGGCATCAGCCTCAAACGCACGCAGACCACGCAGAACACGAAGGCCAGCGCCGCAAACGCTGCGGTGACGACGAGCGACGTCGTCCCCATGTCGTCGTGGGGCGCGAACAACAGCGCATCGGTGCCGAACAACACCCAATACGATGGGTTCAGTTGAATGAGCGGAATCGACATCGACGGCGCCGCCGCCATGTACATCGGCGTCGCGCCCCACAATCCGATGGCGATCATCGGATACATGAAGCCCGACAAGTTGCGGGCGAACACGCTGAGCCCCATGCCCAACAGCGTCATGCCAGCGGCGCCCATGACGACGAGCAGCATGGCCTGAACGTTTGCCAAAAATGCCGGCTGCACGATGCCCACCACCAACACCAAGTTGAGGCCGACCAGCACGAGGTGGGCGAGCAGTTTGCCCAACACAAACGTCGGCACCGTCACCGGCGTGGTGCGCTGCAGCCGCACGAGGTTTTCTTCTTTCTCTTGCAGCATGACGACAGCGGCGAACATGAATCCGAGCATCATGACGTCGATGGCGAACATTGTCGGCAAGAACGATTCGTTGAACGGCACCTTCGCTTTGGCGTCGAGCAGCAGCGCCTGAATGGTGTGCGTCTTCGACAAACGCCTGCCCTCTTGCCCCAACAACACCACTTGGGTGCCCAGCGCCATCAAACGCAGGTTGCGCGGGCTTTCGTTGCCTTGGTGCACCAACGTCGCCGCCGGACGCCCCCCCACCTCTTTGAACACCACGCCCAAGGCGTTGTCGGTCGCAGCGACTTTGGTCTTCACCTCGTCGACACTGCCGACCTTGTTGACGTGCTCTTGGCGCTCGGCAGCGTCGACCAGCGTCTCAAACCGCGGCGACGTCGACGTCACGAACTCCGGGACGGTGCCATCAATTTCAGCTGGCAATGCAAACCGAATGAGGCAGCCGAACACCACAGCGACGACGATGACGACGGTGGCGAGGTGGTTCTTCACCAACACCCGCAACTCGAGCAAGAACATCGTCGACAGCGGCGACGACTTCGACGCCGTCGTCGCGGCAGAGGGTTCGGTGGGCCTCATGACAACCCCCGGCCGGTGAGCTTGATGAAGATTTGCTCCAGGGTGGCTTCTTGGGTGTGCAGCGTCTCGACGTCGTCGCCTTGTGTGAGTTCGGCCAAGCGTCGTTTGTCGTTGTCGTCGTCGAGAAACAGGGTTTCTTTGGCGAGCTTTCCGTCTTGGCGCAGCTCCACCTCGACGGCGCGGGTGCCGTATTGCAGCTTGAGGTCGCGGGGCGCGTCTTGGGCGACGATGGCGCCGTCGTGCAAGAAGCCGATGACGTCGCACAGTGCGTCGGCGACGAGCATGTTGTGGGTGGTGAGCAAGATGGTGGCGCCGCGCTGCCGCTGTTCGTCGATCATGTCCATGATGATGTGGGCGGTGGCGGGGTCGAGTCCGGAGGTGGGCTCGTCGAGAAAGAGAAACTTCGGCCGGTGCAACAGTGCGCGCGCAAACACCAGGCGTTGTTTCATGCCTTTGGAGTAGTCCTCGGCCTTTTTGCCTTTGGCGTCGCCGAGGCCGACGCGTTCGAGCAGGGCGTGGGGGTCTTCTTTGTCGCCGTCGTACAGGCCGAGGTACGCCTGCAGATTCTCCAGCCCCGTCAAGCGTGGAAAGAGATTGGGGTGTTCGAACGACACGCCGATGTGGTTGAAGAACGACTTGTCGAGGTCAGCGAGGGCCACGTCGTCGTAGCGCACGTCGCCCTGTTGCAGCGGCAGCAGTTGAATGAGGATTTGCTGCACCGTCGACTTGCCCGCCCCCGACGGACCCAAGAAGCCGTAGATCTGCCCGGTTTCGACGGTGAAGGCGATGTCTTGCACGGCCGGAGCGGGCGCGCCGTCGTACTGAAAGGTGAGATGGTCGACGTGAATCATATCGTCACTCCGTGTCGGCGGCCGCAACCGCAAAGCCGCGCTTGAGGATGTCGAGGGTCTCGTCGACGACGTCCATCAAGTCTTCGCGCCGAATGCGCAGGGCGAGGCAGGGGTCTTGGGCGATGTCTTTGGCCGACAGCCCGGTGCGGTGCAGCAGGGTGTCACCAAGGCCGTCGCTCATGAGGTTGTGAAAGATGTGCGCCGACAGCTCGACGTCGAGAAGCGGACGCAATTCGCCGCGATGCATCGCCGCCTTGATGAGGCCTTTGAAGAACTGCACCGATTGGCTTTTGCGCAGCTGCCGCAGCCGTTCGAAGCGCTCGTCTGACGACGGCTCCATGTGGCGGGCGAAGAACTGCGCCAGCTTGGGCTCGTCGCGCATGAAGTCGACACCGGTGACGTACATGGCGCGGAGTTGATCGAAGAGCCCGCCGGTGCCCTCCGGAGGGGTGACGTAGGCGACCTTTTTGGCGCCAGCCCAACCGCCGGTGGCTTCGAAGAGGTCCAGCTTGTCGTCGAAGTACTGGTAGAGGCTGCCCTTCGAGATGTCGGCGCGTTCGGCGATGCGGGTGAGGCTGGCGGAGTCATAGGGATGCGCCACGAACTCCTCGATGGCGGCGCGAAAAATGCGTTCGCGCTTGTCGTCTGGCAGATTGGCGAAGGTGGGTTTTGGCATGCGAAGCGACTCCATCGTCATGTGACTCTAGAGTCATAACGAGAACGTCGACATCATGCAAGCTGCAGGTGACCCCTGTTTTTAATCGTCTTTATGATCCCAACTCAGTTCACACTCTAGTGATGCTGACGTCACATGACTCCATCGTCACTCTCCATTTGCCCTTCTCAGACATCTGGCGGCCCTGGCCGGCTGTCTCTGGGATGCGCTGGCGTCTCACCGCGGGCTATACGGCTGACATCGACGACGGCGCCTTCGCCGACGTCCGGGAGGAGCCATGGCCCGTCTTCACTCTGCTCGTCTTCTGTCGTTGCGCACCGCCGCATGTGTCGCCGGCAGCGCCCTGTTGTTGAGCACGGCGTGTGCCCCGGTGCGCCCGGCGTTGCTGCCCCCGACACCGGCCGACGCCGACGAAGAGGTGGCCACCGCCCGCGAAGAAGTCGCCGCCGCATACGAGGCGTGCTCTGAGGAGTACGTGCAAAACCAACAGCCGTGGCAAATCTGGGCCACGTCGGGTGCGGGCGTGTTGTCGGTCGGCGCCTTGGGCGGTGCCACAGCCATCGCGTTCTGGTCGCCTGAAAACACCCTCACCGGCTTGTCGGTGCTGGCGTTGTCGACGGTGGCGTTGGGGTCGGCGGGAGCGGCTGCGTATTTTGGCGCGTCCATCCCGCCCGTGATCGAGCGCAGCTATGTGCAAGAGCAGGCGCTGAAAATTGCGGCCGAGAAGACCAACCACGCCCTCGCCCACAAAGACACCCCCATGCTGACGCAGACGGCGGTCGAGCTCACCGAAGATTGCCGCGGCATCCGGTCTGCGTCAGGGGCGCAAGGCGCGGCCGTGGTGCTCGAAGACTTCAACGCCTACCGCAAGAAGGTCGCCGAAGCTGAAGACGCCACCGACAAGAAGACGCAAGAGGCGGCCCGTCTCGACGAGAAACGGCGCATTCTCGAAGCCGACATCAAGAAGGTTGAAAAAGAATTGGCCGCTGCAGGTGGCGACAAAGACAAGCTGCTGACGCGCATCGCCGACCTCGAAGGCGTGTCGGCCGAGAAAGAATCGCAAATTGCGGCTCTGCGCGCGCAGATTCGCGAGCTTGAAGACGCCCAGGCCGCGCTGAGTGAACAGCAGAAAAAGCTCATCGAAGAGAAGCGCAAACTCGAAGCCAAGAACGACCACTTCGAAGAAGTGCAAAAGGCGCTGCAGGGGCAAATCAAAAACAAGAAGCTCGCGTTGCGTCGCCTGAAAAATGGCGTTGTCGTCGAGATGCAGAACAACGTGCTCTTCCCGTCGGGCTCTGCTGAGCTCAACGTCACGGGGCAAGAGACGTTGGTGGCGGTGGCAAAAGCCATCGGCCAAATCAAAGACCGCCGCATTCGCATCGAAGGCCACACCGACAATGTTCCCGTCGGCAAAGGCATCCCCTTCGTCGACAACTGGGAGTTGTCGTCGGCACGTGCGTTGACCGTCACCCGGTACCTGCAAGAAAACGGCGTTGACCCGAGCCGCATGAGCGCCGAGGCCCGCAGCCAGTTTGCGCCGGTGGCGTCGAACCGTTCACGTCGTGGCAAAGCCCGCAACCGCCGCATCGAGATTTACTTGGTGGAGATGCCCAAAGGCAGCGCCAGCCGCTGGAAACCTGAAAAGTGAGAACGTCGTCAGCGACAACGCGAAAGGCTCCTCGTCGAGGAGCCTTTTTCTTTTGAGGATTGGGATTGGGGGTCTGGGATGAACCCCGCTGTGCGCAGCTCATACATCCAAAGCGAGCGCCAGCTCCTCGAGCTGGGTGTCGAGTTGGGCGTCGATGACGCCCGACTCCGTCTGAATGAGGACGCCGCCGGGCTTCACTTTGCGGTCTTCGCGGATTTGCACCTCGCGGGCGCGCCCCAACGCCGACACCAGTTTGTCGGCGTTTTTGCGCAAGATGCCGGCCGACCGCGGGTGCACCCGCACCGAAACATCGCGGGCGTCGCGCGCCGTCGCCAACGCCGTCGTGCACAAGTCGACCAACGCCGTGGGCCGGGCGGCAAACTCGGTCTCCAGCATGTGCTCTGCGATGGACAGCGCCGTGCGCACGATCTCGCCGTCGACCTCGCCCACCATGCGTTGTTCAAGGAGTTTGATTTCCTGGCGCATGTGGTCGGCCTGCAAAAACCCTTCTTGGCGCCCTTGCTCAACGGCGTCGCGCAGCATGACTTCGCATTGCTCTCGTGCTTCTTCGAGCATGGCCTCGCGCTGTCGCTGGGCCGCCTCCACCACTTGTTCGGCGCGGGCTTGGGCGGCGTTGTTCTTGTCTTCGGCACGAACACGGGTGCCCGCCCGGCTGCGGTCGCCTCTCAAGATGGCCATGTGCGTTGCCTCCTGCCGTGGTGTCGTCGTCGACACCGTTGACGTCGTCACAGCCTACATGCTGCGCATCACCAACACCATGTACCAGATGGCCCCGCACACCACGACGGTGAGCAGCACCATGGCCGCTTGGGTCCACCGCTTGATGCGGTTCTCACCCGGCGTCTTGTTCGCGGCCGACATGCTGCCCATGCGCAGCATGGCCTGGGTGAGGATTTGGTCTTGCCCTGCTTTGGCGCGCGCGTCGTCGGGGCGCACGTCGAGCACCGCTTTGTAGCGCAGCCCCACCACCGGCAGCTGGCCCATGATCGCCGCCTTCTGGATGAGCTTGGCGTGGCGTTCGGCGTCGTGCCAATGCGGCAGCAACGCGATGAACTCATCGGCCAACTCTTTGCCACTGTCGTCGACCAACACGGCCTCGACCGCCTCGCGCAAGTCGTCATCGACGACGGACGCTTGGGGAGGCGCGTTGGTGTCGCCCCGGTCTGCGTCGACGTCGGCCGCCACCGGCTGTGGTTGTGGCTGTGGTTGTGGCTGTGATTTTGGCTGTGGTTGTGGCGTCTCTTCGTCGGCGGAGGGGTCGCTGTCGTCGACGGCGGGGGTCTGCGCTTTTGCAGAAGGTTCTGTCGCTTCGGTGGGAGACGACACCGTCGACGACGACGCCGTGGGCAACACAGCGTCTTTGCCACAGGCCGAGCATCGCAGTCGCACTTCGTCGAGCACCACTTGGGCTTCGACGACGTCGACCAACGATTTGCACGACGGACACTGGACAATCACGGCGACACCCCATTTGCGCAGACTGGCATTCTCCAGCCTCGACGAGGTGAACATACTCTTGTGAAGGAGCGGACGCGACTTTCCGACGTCGACGTTCGATGGGTCTGTGGCCCGAGGTGGCCGACCTACAGCACGCGGGCCATGTTCTTCATGCACGCCTTGGCGATGGTGAGGTTGCGCCCCAAGGTGTCGATGAATCCGGCGAGGTTGCCGTCGTGCGACGACGTCATCATCTCGTCCCAGGCGCCGCTGCGACGCAACGAACGCACCAATGCCGTGAGTGGCAGCGGCCCGCCACCCAACGCCAACAGCACCTCTTGCTCGGCTGGCGTGCGGGAGGTGTTGTTCTGCTTCAAGACGACCACTTCCCAAGGTTCTTCTTCGACGCCACCGGTTTGCGGAAACGCCCGTTTGGTGCGCACCCGCGCCCGCATCACCAGCGCGCCAGACGCCACCATGGAGAACAACGTCGCCAAGAATGTCGCCGCCGCGTCGTGGTGGGCGCTCGACAGCTCTCCACACAACTCGTCGGGCAGATCGTCGCCCGTGCCTTTGAAGCACGTGTCGTCGACAGCGACGGTCAGCGGCAGTTCCAAGGTGCGTTCGAAGTGCCACTGGGCGCCGACGACCTCGAAGTCGAGGGTTTGCACCGTGCCCCGGGCGGAGTCGTCTTCGGCGCGAAACCGCCATGCGACGCGATTGGCGCCGTCCCAGAACATCCAGGCCACCATGCCGCCGCCGAGGGCCACCCCCGTCGCCAGCACCATGTACAGGCCGCGTCCATCCTCGTAGGCCACCGACGCAAAATAGGCGGCGACCGCGAGGAGAAAGATGGCCGTCACCAACAAAAAGCCGTTGAACTGGGCGTCGCTCTCTTTGCTCCAAATCAACTTCGGCCGACGTTTGCACGCACAAGGGCCCCGCGCTGCACACCTGGGGCAGAACATGGGGAGGCGGGCAGCGTCAGAGTCAGACATGGTGGTGGGAGCAGAGGAGGACATGGATGCCCCCTCACATCGGCGCAAGCCAAAGAACATGAAGGGGATCTGCCCAGGGCTGCGCCACGTCGGGCGCGGACGCCGACGCCTTGAAGCGGGCGGCGAATTCGACCTTCACTTTCGACGACGGCGTCCGATGCCATGCACGTCCCCACCACCGTTTGCGGCGGCCGCCCTTGGCGTTCGTCGTCGACTTCATTTGCGCCGCTTGTGTCCTGATGAAGTCCAAACGACTGAGGTTTGCCATGGGTGTCGATGTCCGACCCAAGCCACCACCGGTCCCCAACGACGACCTGTCGCTCGACGAGGTCGTGCAGTTGGCGGCGACGTTGGTGCCCATTCCCGACGTGGTGCATGAGGTGATGCGGCTGGCGCGCGACGAGAACGCCGGTGCCCATCAGGTGGCGCTGGTGGTGGGCAAAGACCCAACGCTGTCGGCGGCCATGTTGCGGCTGGCCAACTCGTCGGCGTACCGCGCGACCGAGCCCATCAGCGAAGTGCCAAAAGCCGTGGCGCGGCTGGGCATCTCCACCGTCGAGAAACTGGTGTTGTCGTTGGCGGTGGCGAAGAAACCGGCGCGTGCCAATGCACTGTCAGAAACCATCCGCCGGTTGATGGTGGCGTCGGCGGCGTCGGCCCGCGTCGTCGCCCGCTACACCGATCGCGCCGAGCCCGAGACACTGTTTCTCGTCGGGCTCCTGCAAGACGTGGGGCAGATGGTGCTCGCCCTCGCCGAGCCCGACGACTACGCCTGTGTGTTTGACCGGGTGTCGCGCCAGCGTGAAGACGTCATGTACGTCGAGCAAATCACCTATGGCTTCACCCACGCCGACTTGGGCGAACGACTCGCCCAACAATGGAACCTGCCAGAGGTCGTCACCGAGGGCATCCGCTACCACCATGACGTCGTCGGGGCGATGAGCATGGGCACGCCCGACGCCAGCCTCAACGCTGCAGTGACGTCGATGGCGTCTGACATCGGCTTGGCGTTGTACGGGCATCGGCCACGCGAGATGGTGTGCGCCGCCGGCCTCGCTGGCCACAACGGCCAAGCCGTGCTGCAACTCGGCAGCGACGTGCTCGACGTGTTGTGGGACGAATGCCGCGAAGCAGCCTTCGAACTGGGCGCCGTATTTGGCTTGTAGCCCGCGCCTCTGTCAGTCGTACTGCTGCTCGGCCGCCTTCACGGCACGCCGCATGCGCTTGAGCTTGTCGGGCCCCAAGTCTTCTTTGACCCACTCGAAGAGGTTGAAGTCGAGCATGCGCCGGCTGAAGTCGCTGGCGGCAAGCAACAGCACCTCCACCTTCTCGGTGGCCTGCTCCATGATGGCGATGGGGATGTCGGAGTCGCCGCCTTTTTGAAAGACGTTCTCGTCGTCGAGCTCCACGAGGTGTTCGGCCGTGTCGATGGCATGTTGCAGCCAGTCTTCAGCGTCTTCAGGCATCCACTCGTCGACACGCATCACTGCTGAGGCTTTGTCGAGGATCTCTTGGGCCCCGGTGGTGGCGTAGCGCATTTTGTCGGCGGCCTCGACGCCAGAGAGGCCGTCGTTGCTGCCGAGAATCTCGAGCACTTCTTCGTAGTCTTTGTGCAACTCAAGCGCCGTCGCCGTGATGGTGACGCAGAGGTCGCCAAACTCGTCGACGCGCTCGTCGGGCAACGCATCGCGCGCCTCCAACGCCAGCCGCGGACGGGCCGGTTGCACCTCGACATAACGCGGCCCCCACCACAACCAACGCGACAGCGTCGTGAGGATGATGACCGTGATGAAGATCGACAGAAAAAGGCCCATGACCTTGTCCTTTGCGCTACGGCGTCGAGGTGGAGGATGGGCGACGCTCTCTCCCCATGGTGTGCACGAATACCGCGAGGGCAAGACGCTCGTCGAGCGGACGGGACGTGTAGCCCAACAATGCCGCCGCCTCCACGCTGAGCCCCCGCACCACCAACTTGCCGACGCCTGGGCCTCCGACATAGATGCTGCCGCTGCGTTCAATGGCCGTCATGCGTCCGCCCGGCGTCTCCAAGCTGCCGCCGACGTGGCGGGCGAGGCGTGTTTGGTCGTCGGTGGCGTGCGGATGGACTGCCTTTGTGTTGTCGGTCGGCACCGTCGCGGGCGCCGCCGTTGCTGACGGCTTCGGCATGAGATCCCAGCCGAGGTTGGTGCGTCGCCCACTGAACAGCAGGGCACCGCCGGCGTCGTACACCAGGTACCCCGTCGGCTGGCGTTTGATGCGCAACGCCGTCTTCGCCCCACGCTGCAACTGCACCTGCCTGCCGGCGTCGTCCACGACGATGCGTCCCAGGGGCACCGTCTTGCCTTCGGTGGTCGACGTGAGTGTCCCTTCGGCGACGTCGAACACGAGCGTCTGTTGCGGTTGCGCTTTGCCCCTGCGCTTGGGAGGCGTGTGCGCCACTTGCACCCGCTCCAGCTGTTGCCCCGCTTCTTTGACGTCGTGCACCCGTTCGATCACCGCTCCCGTCGACGACGAGGACTCCGGTGTCGACTCCGGCGGCGGGTTCGACGACGACTTGGGCGAACACGCCGCCACCGCCACCACCAACAACAAAGCGAAGTGCCTCAGCATCGGATGGACCTCAACGTGAACAGCGGCTCCTCGGGGCGCAAGCTGCCGTCGACGCGCACTTCGCCTTCGATGAACCACTCGTTGTGCTCCTGCTCGTCGAGGAGCACCTGCCGCACCCTGAAGTTCGCGCCGTCGGGTTCGATGAGCGTCAGCTGTGGATTGCGTGCGTGGTGGTCGAAGACCATCTTCTCGTATTCCTCGAAGAACGGCTGCAAGTCTTGTTCGACGCGCTTGGCATCCCAGGTGTCGTCGTCGATGACACGCAGGTGGGCGACGGCTTCGCTGTAGTCTTGCTCGCTCAGCGCCTTCACCAGCGCATGCAGCTCGGCCCGCAGTCGCGCGCGGAACCCACGCGGATCTTGCCGGGGGTCGAACGGCCGCACCTCGTCGTCGTCTTGCTCTTCGACGACGTCGTCTTCACCGTCGCGCAGGCTCTCCCACTCTTCGAGGAGGCTGGTGTCGACGCGGCCGAGCATGGCGCGCAAATAGCCGATGACGTCGACGACGGCGTCGGTCTTGTGGGCCTCGGGCACCGACTGCATCAAGGTGCGGTAGGTCTGGTTGATGTGCCGCAGCAACAAGCCCTCGCTGCGTTGCAGCCCGAGGTCGCGGATGTAGTCGTGAAACGACGCGTACCCTTCGTACATGGCCCGCACGATGCTCTTGGGTTTGACGTTTTCGGCGCCCACCCACGGGTGCTCCTTCGCGAAGGTGTTGAAGGTCGTGTAGATGAAGTCGGCCAGGGGCTTGTCGATGTCGACTTGGTCCAGCTTCTCCATGCGCTCTTCGTATTCGACGCCCTCGGCCTTCAAACGGTTGATGAGCTCGGTCTTCTTTTGGTCGAGCTGTTTGCGCAAGATGACTTTGGGGTTTTCGAGAATGGCCTCCACCAGCGACACCACGTCGATGGCGTAGCTTTCGCTGTTCTCGTCGAGCACCTCCAAGGCCTCCACCATGTACAGCGACAAGGTGTGGTTGAGGGAGAAGTCGAACTGCAGGTCTTGGTCGACGACGACCTTCAGCCCCTGCACTTTGACGAGCTTGGCCTCGTACAAAGACCGCATCAGCTGTTTGGCGCGCACGCGGTGGGCGGCCTTCTTTTTGTCGTCGTCATGGCTGCGGCCGATGAGCTCCACCAACTTGCGGTAGCCGCCGCGCACTTCGTCGGGCCACCCCTGCAAGAGGTTCAACAACATGGAGTGGGTGACGTGAAAGCGCGACACCAGCTTCTCGCTCGACGACTCCTGCAGTCGGGCAAAGGTGTCTTCGTCCCAGTGCACATACCCCTTCTCGGGCGGCTTCTTCTTGACGATCTTGCGCTTCTTCTTCTTGCCCTCGGCCTCGCCTGCCTTGAAGCGCATCTCGGCGCGCAAGTTCTCGATGACGTGCTCGGGCGCCTGGCACACGACACTTCCCTCGTCGTCAAAGCCCTTGCGGCCGGCCCGCCCTGAGATTTGCTTGAAGTCGCGCACCTTCAAGATGGCCGTCTTCTCGCCGTCGAACTTGCACAGCTGGGTGAACAGCACGGTGCGAATGGGAATGTTGACGCCGACGCCCAAGGTGTCGGTGCCGCTGATGACTTTCAACAACCCCTGTTGGCTCAGCTGCTCGACGAGGAGGCGGTATTTCGGCAGCAACCCGGCGTGGTGCAAACCCAAGCCATGGTGGATGTAGCGCGACATCTCTTTGCCGTACGACGTGTCGAACTTGAAGTCGCCGATGGCCTCTTTGATGGCCTTCTTCTCTTCTTTGCTGCAGAAGTTCACGCTCATGAGGTTCTGCGCCATCTCGGCGCACGCCCGTTGCGTGAAGTTCACGACGTAGACAGGCGCGCGGTTGGTCTTCACCAACTCTTCAATGGTCTCGTGAATCGGCGTCGTCACGTATTTGAAGTCGAGCGGCACCGGGCGCACGGCGCTGGTGACGTGGGCGACCTCGCGGCCGGTGTACGTCTGCAGTTTCTCCTGAATGCCGCTGATGTCGCCGAGGGTGGCGCTCATCAACAAAAACGTCGTCTTCGGCAGACACAACAGCGGTGCCTGCCAGGCCACACCACGTTCGGGGTCGGAGTAGTAGTGAAACTCGTCCATGACGACGTAGTCGATGCTGCCCACGTCGAGTTCGCCGCCTTCGCGCAAGGCCAGGTTCGACAAAATTTCTGCAGTGCAACACAAGATGGGCGCGTGGCGGTTGATGCTGGCGTCGCCCGTCATCATGCCGACGTTCTCGGCGCCGAACTCCTGGCACAGGGCGAAGAATTTCTCCGACACCAACGCCTTCACCGGCGAGGTGTAGAAGCTGCGCTTGCCCTCACACAGCCCTTTGAAATGCAGCCCCAGCGCCACCAAACTCTTGCCGCTGCCCGTCGGTGTGTTGAGGATGACGTGCTTGTTGCCGACGAGCTCCAGCAGGGCTTCTTCTTGGGCCTCATACAGCTCAAGGTCTTTGCCCATCGCCCACTCCAAAAAGGCGTTGAGGATGCCGTCGGCATTGCACTCCGCATACGGCGGGCGATGGTTGATGAGCAGGTGGTCTTCAGAAGTCGACATGCGATTCTCGGGAAGGGGACGACGTCGTCACGGCGCCCAAAACGGTCGAAGTCAGCCGGGCAACGACACTGGCGCCAACTGCACCGTCGTCGATGTGGACGTACGCCGCTGCCGCGCTTTGACGCGAAACAGCAGCTCTTTGTTGTTCAAGTGCGACACCTCGCCCACGCGCTCGCCCTTGTGGTTGTGGATGCCGATCTGCGCCCCCACGTACCGCTTGTAGTCGAGTTCGTAGACCTCGACGTCACCGCGGCTCTGCAACAGCTCCACCATGTCGTCGGGGGCGATGAAGCCCTCATTCGAAAACGACACCACCAAGACGTCGGCGTCGACGTGGTCGATGGTGTCTTGCAAGGCCGCGCGAAACTTCACCTTGGAGTTGAACTCGCTCTTGCGCTCTTTGACGTCGACGCGTTTGCACGCGGTGCCATAAAAGTCGGGCTCATCGTCGAGCACCAGCGTTTCCCACACGTGGTAGTTGCCGAGGTAGCTGTGCTGGTTGTACGGCGGATCGATGTACGCGACGTCGGCGCTCAGTTGGCGCACGGCGTCTTTGACGTCGAGACACGTCGCCTGCCCTTTGCCGGCGGCGGCGCGGGGCAAGACGTCGGGCACGCGCAACTCCAGCGGTTTTTTGGCGCGGGCGGCGTACGACTTGAGGTACGCCATCTGCACGCCACAGGTACTGTCGACGCGGTCGGCCGCCTCCATCAACGACGTCAGCATGACGCTGCGCAGGGGTTCGTCGAGGTCAAGCCGCCGCAGATGACGTCGAATGGCGTCGATGCGGGCGCCGTTTTCTTCTGAGAAAAACCGGCTCTGTTTGCAGAACACCTCGGTGATGTACCCCGGCTCGCCCGGCAGCGCGTTGCATGCGTCGACGAGGCGTTTGACGTCGTCGAGCACGTCTTCAACGTCGGCGACGACGTAGCACTGCGCCAAAGTGTGGGCGTAGTGGTTGAGGTCGTTGGCAAAGACCTGCAGTCCCTCCCGTTTGAGGGCGTGGCCCACCCGTGAGGTGCCGCTGAAAAGGTCGATGACCGAGCGCACGCCACGTCGTGACTGCACCACCTCACAGATGGCGGGCAGCAGCTTCTTTTTGGAGCCAAGGTACTTAATCAAGGTGACGCTGGTGTCGCACAGGGCGACGTCGTCGTCTACCGCTCACCCGAGTGCGCCGGCTTCGGAGCCTTTGCCCTTGTACTGCAGAAGGTCGGCCAGGCGGCCGCTGCCATGCAGCACTTTGAGCGCGTCGATGACGTCGCCGTCGAGGTGATGGCCGGCGAGGCTGTCGAGGATTTCAAACGCCGTCTCGATGGACGACCCCTCCCGATACGGCCGCGTCGACGTCACAGCGTCGAGCACGTCGGCCACGGCGACGATGCGCACCTCCATCGAAATCTCCTCGCCGGCGAGCCCATCGGGGTAGCCGGTGCCGTCGAGTTTTTCGTGGTGGTGGCGAATCATCGGGAGGATGCATTCGAACTGTTCGATGTCTTTCAACAGCTCGTCGCCGACGGTGACGTGGGTTTGAATGTTGGCGTACTCCTCTTTGTCGAGGCGGCCGGGCTTCAACAGCACCTGGTCGCGCACGCCAATCTTGCCGACGTCGTGCAGCAACGCCCCCACGCGAATGCGCTCCACCGTTTCGCTGTCGAGCTTGAGGTGTTGCCCCAGCCGCACGGCGACGGCGGCGACGCGGTCGGTGTGCCCGGCGGTGTAGGCATCGCGCGCTTCGAGGGTGCGGATGATGGCGTTGAGCACCTTCACTTGGTCGCGCTCGATCTTGCGCCGCGCCTTTTCGAGCTCGCGGTTCGACTCGATGAGGTGCCCCGTCAGGTGCCGCATCTCGCGCTGCACAATGCGCGGGTGCACCGCGCGCTCCAGCCGCCGCGCCAACTTCTCGTCGTCGTCAAACGGCAAGCTGAAGTAGTCGCTGGCGCCCAGCTCGTGGGCCAGCATCGAACGCTCCAACGAGGGCTCGGCGTCAACAACCACGACCGCCATGGTCTCGTCGACCGAATGCAGCATGTGCAACAGATGATGCAATCGATGGGCGTCGTCGTCGGCGATGAGCACGAGGTCTTGCACCTGTTGCACCGCCGCGCGTTCTTTGTCGGTTCCGGCAATGGTGACGGCGTAGTTGCGCAATTCGGCCGCGCGCTTCACCTCGTCGGCGTGGGTGTCGTCGAGCCCCACCACCAACACCCGCACCGTCTGCCGCTCTTTTTCGTCTTCAAGTTGGCTGAGGGTGTCGAGTTCGGTGCGCAACAGCTCTTCGCGTTGCGCCCGCAGCACCACCTCGACGACGTTTTTGTGCAACTGCACCGGCCGCACCGGCTTCGGAAAGAAGCGATGCAGCTCCCCTCGGTTCACCGCGTTCACGGCTGCCGTGAATTCGGAGCCTGCCGTCATCAACATGCGCACTGCGCCCGGGTACTTGGCCTTGCAGGCCTCCAACACGTCGGTGCCCGACGCGCCCGGCATCATCTCGTCGGTGAGCACGGCGACGGGATGGCAGTTCTCCAACAACGCCAACGCCTCCGTGCCGTTTTGCGCCATGCGCACAGAGAAACTCTGGCTCAGCGTCTTCGACAGCAGATCCAAAATGCTGGGGTCGTCGTCGGCGAGAATGATTTCGCCCAGGTTGCGCTTGTTGCTGCTCATGCCCCGCCTCACCAGCCGTAGTTGCGAAATGCGTTGTCGGCAGAGGCCCCCGCCGTGGTCAACGCTTCTTGCAGCGCGTCTTCCATCGGACGCAGCCCGCACATGAAGGTCACGGTGTCAGCCGCCGGCGCCAAAGCGGCGACGTGGTCTTGCACGTACCCTTTGCGCGCACCGTCGACGTCGTCTCGTGAATACACCATGTGCACAGCCAACCCCGCCTTCGCCAATGCCTGCAGTTCTTCATCGACCGCCAGGTGCGCCGCTGAACGCACGCCGTACAACAAAGTGACGTCGCGGTCGCGCAAGTCGGCTTTGAGGTGCTCGGCCACCGACAACAACGGCGCAATGCCCGAGCCGACGCCCACCAGCCACAGCGGGGTTCCGTCGGCTTTGTCGAGCGGAAACCCCGGCCCCTCCGGCGCCGACATCTGCAGATCGGCCGCCGTCATCGCCAACAGCTTGTCACGCTGCGCGTCGTCTTCTTCTTTCACCAAGAACACAAACGACGTCGAGCCTGGCGCACAAGCCAACGCCAATGGCTTGGGCTTGCCGTCGAAAAACGAGGCCATCACGTATTGTCCGGGGGCGTTGAACGCGTCTCTCAACGCGTCGTCGACGCCGATGTCCAGGCGCACCATGTTCTGCGCTGCTGGGGATGCCGTCACCGACGTCACGGGGTGCAAATCTGCCACGCCTGCTCCTGTTCATGTGCCACGGCGGACGTCTGTCTCCCCGGGCTTTGCCTGCGTTGTGCATGCATAGCGTGTTGCGCTGCCAGCGGCACCCTTGGGCCTGCGAATGCGTCGCGATGGAGCCTTGCAGCACGCGGCTGGCGCCATGAGACGGAAGCTGGCCTCCACCCTGGCCTAGGCTGTAGCGTTCGCCCCATGAGCAAGAAGTCTTCCGCCTCGTCGCGCACCAAGCGCTCTGCGTCCACGGCCCGAACGTCGCCCGCCAAGAAGAAGGCAGCGTCGAAGAAGGCCCCTGCCAAGAAGAAGGCAGCGTCGAAGAAGACGCCTGCCAAGAAGAAGGCAGCGTCGAAGAAGACTGCGTCGAAGAAGACAGCGTCGAAAAAGGCGCCCGCCAGGCGGGTGCGCAAGTCGAAGGAGCCCCTGGTCATCGGCTCCCCCAGTCTGATGCAAGCCATGAGCGCAGCCCACCGTCGAGAAGGACGCACCGTCGGCTTTGTCCCCACCATGGGCGCCTTGCACGAAGGGCATCTGGCGCTCATTCGCGAAGCGCGCCTTCGTGCCGACCTCGTGGTGGTCAGCATCTTTGTGAACCCCAAGCAGTTCAACGAGAAGAAAGACCTCAACGCCTACCCGCGCGACCTCGCTGCCGACGTCGAGATGTGCAAGAGCGCGGGTGTCGACGTGGTGTTGGCGCCGCCCGCCGAAGCCATCTACCCGTCCGGGTCCACCATCAATGTCAGCGCTGGCACCCTGGGCCGGGTGTTGGAGGGCAAGAGCCGTCCCGGCCACTTCGACGGCGTGCTCACGGTGTGCACCGCGTTGTTCTCCATTGTGCAGCCGCACTTTGCGGTCTTTGGCGAAAAAGACTTTCAGCAGCTCACGCTCATCAAGCGGTTGGTGCGCGACCTGCACTTCCCCATCGAAATCGTCCCCATGCCCGTGTTGCGTGACGTCGATGGTTTGGCGTTGTCGTCGAGAAATGTCCGGCTGAACAAGCGCAACCGTCAACGGGCCCTGTGTTTGTTCAAAGCCCTCACCCACGTGCAAGAGCGCGTCTTTGAGGGCGAGGTGCGCACGCGGGTGCTGCTGCGCGAAGCCAAGGCGCTCATCAAGAACACCCCCGACTTCAGGCTCGACTACTGCAACATTGTCGAGCCGTACGGCATGGGCGCCATCGATCGCGTCAACGACGGTGCACGGCTGGTGCTCGCGGGCAGCATCGGAGAGGGCAAAAAGGAGGTCCGCTTGCTCGACAACGGCCCCCTCTTCGTCGGACGCGACGCCGACATCTAGCGCAACCCACTGTTCTCTAGACTCTTTTTGACAGCCCCCGTGGATCTGCGTTTTTCGGTGTCGTGGGCTTTCGATCTGCTGCGTGAGCTGGGTCAAACAGGAAGAACATGCAGAATCCGCAGGAGACGACAGGCGAGCAGCCCTCCATTCGAGAGCTGTACGACCGCTACGCCGCCAAGGTGTACGGCCGGTGTCTGTATCTGCTGCGCAACGAGCAAGAAGCCGAGGACGCCATGCACGATGTGTTCATCAAAGCCATGCGCAACATGGAGGGGTTCCGCCAAGAAGCGGCTCCCCTGACTTGGCTGACCCGCATCGCCACCAACCATTGCCTCAATCTCATTCGGGCCAAAAAGGCCGCCTGGCATGACAAATACAAGAGCGAAGTGAAGACCCACGTGAAGAGCGAAGTCTCCGACGGCATTCGCTTCGCCGAAGACGACCAACTGTTGCGGCTGTGCCTCAACCAGGTCGACAAAGAGCTCGCCGAGCTCGCCATCTACTACTTCGTCGACGAGATGACGCAGGCCGACATCTGCGAACTCGCCGGCATGTCTGCGCCCACCTTGCGCAAGCGTCTGCGGGCGTTTGTGCAACAAGCCCGCGACGTCATCCAGGCCGAGATGCCCGGCGTCGACTTTCGTCCGTCGTTGGTGTGAACGACGCGGGCCGACGTCATCGACGTCGGTGAGGCAGACGCCCTTGTTCTTTGGAGGCCGCCATGCGCGAGCGCCCCGTCATCGATTTTGCCACTGCGCTCGACGCGCTCGACGAGTCCGCGTCGACGTCGTCGCCCCAGCCCGGACGGCATGAGCTCGAACGCCTGCTCGCGGGCGAGTTGTCGGCCGAACGCACAGCCGTTGTGCAGCAGCTCGTCGACGCAGACCCCGCTCTGCAAGCCAAACTGCAAGACCTCCGCGCCGAGCGCGACGCCTTCGCCACCAAGGTCCCCTTCAGCCGCTTTGAAGCCCGCCTGCAAGATGAACTCGAGCCTGCCCCCACGTCGACGTCGTTCATTGAGAAGCTCCGCGCGTTTCTCTTCTCACCCGGCGGCATGGGCTCCTTTGCTGCGGTCGGCGCTGCCGCCTTGCTGTTCACCCTGATGCCGGTCGACGACGGTGCAGGCCCCAACCGGAGCAAAGGCGGCGACAGCCGAATCGCGTTCTTTGTGAAGAGCGACAAGGGCGCCCGCCTCGGCACCGACGGCGAACAACTGCGCGAAGGGCAGCAAGTGCAGTTCGCCCTGCGCGACGACATTCGCGCCAAGAGCGTGGTTGTCGTCGGCATCGACGGCCGCGGTTCGGTCTCGACGTTTGTGGCGCAAACGCTTGAGACCACCTCCAAGGGCGCAGCCGCCACGACCACACCGCCCAAGAAACAACGTCTGCTGCCAGAGAGCATCATCCTCGACGACGCTGTCGGCGCCGAACGGTTCTTCGTCGTGTACTCCAACCTCGACGCCACCGCCGCCGAAGCGGTGGTCACCGCCGCCGCCAAACAGTTGGTCGCCGACAAAGCAGACCTCAAAGCCGTCACCCGCCTCGATGTCGATGCCGTGAGCCAAAGCTCAGTGCACATCGTGAAGGTCTCCTCCGCCCCCTAGCCGCCATGCACGTGCTCCGCATTCTCCTGCCCCTGTCGCGGCTCCTCCCGTCGAGGAGCCTGTTGGCGTTGATGACGTTGGCGATGGCGGTGGTGCCCGCGACGTCGTGGAGCAAGACCAAGCGGGTCGCCCTCCTCGTCGCCAACCACGACGGTGGCGACGGACTCCCCAAGCTGCGCTACGCCGAACGCGACGCCAAGCGCATGCAAGAAGTGCTGCAAGACATGGGCGGCTTCGACGACGCCGACATCGTGCGCGTCGTCGACGAAGAGAGCACCGACTTCATGCAGGCCTTGGCCGAACTCGAGCAAAAGAGCCGGCGATACCAGGCCCAAGGGTTCGACACCGTCCTCGTCGTTTACTACTCGGGCCACGCCGAAAACGGTGTGTTGCGCATGGGGCAGAGCAAGATGCCCATGTCGTTGCTGCGCACCCAGCTCGACAACAGCCAAGCCGACGTGCGCCTCGCCCTCGTCGACAGCTGTGGTGCCGGTGCCATCACCCGCGACAAAGGCGGCAAGAAGGCACCGCCCTTTCTCATTCACGTCGACGACAACTTGGGCGCCAAGGGCCAAGTCATCATTGCGTCGTCGTCGGCCGATGAAGTCAGCCAAGAGTCGGACGACATCCAAGGCAGCTTCTTCACGCACTACATGGTGAGCGGGCTGCGCGGCGACGCCGACGACAACCAAGACGGCAACGTCACCCTCGACGAGGCGTACACCTATGCGTATGGACGCACCGTCGCCGCCACCTCTGGCAGTCGCTCCGGCGCGCAACACCCGACGTACGACTACCGCATCCAAGGCGCCGGTGACGTCGTGCTCACACGCTCGTCGCGCGCCGAGGTCAACCTGACGTTCGCCGCCCACATGCAAGGCAGCTATCTCGTCGTCGATCTCGACCGCCAGCTGTTTGTGGCCGAGGTCAAAAAGACACCGGGCCAGGCGTCGAGCCTGTCGTTGCCCAAGGGCAACTACGCCGTGAAAAAGCGACTCGACACCCACCTGCTCTTGCAGCGCGTGTCCGCTCGCGAAAAAGGCAGCTACCGCGTCGACGAGAATCAAATGCAGGAGGTGTCGTTCGACGACGACTACGCCAAAGGCACCCCCATCCTCATCGAAACGCACGACTCCCTCGACACGGTGTTCTCCATGTCGTTCGGCCTCGGCGTCCAAGGCGTGCTCTTCGAGCCCGAGGCCGACAAACTCGGTTCGCTGTTCCCCGCCATCGGCTTCGCCCACCTCGAGCTGCGCCTGTCGAACTTCGTCGCCGACCACGTCACCCTCGCCACCGACGTCGGCTTCGGCACGCGTGAACACGCCGTGCAGATCGACCCCGACGGCGCCTACGGCGGTCCGTTCACGTTCAACGGGCAGTACTCCCAGCTGCAAATCGGCGCCGGCCTCTACTACGACGTGCGCTTCTTCGACTTCTCGCTCACCGCAGGGCCCCGCCTGGCATTTCTCCTCGTGCACATGGCCTACACCGATGGTCCGCTCGCCCACCAAAGCTACCCCGCCTTCACCCCGGGCCTGAGTGTCTCCGTCGGCTACCACCCCTTCACCTGGCTGCACATCGAGGGCACCGCACGCACCTCCTACCTGCTGTACACCGCCGACAACTTCCAGCACCTCGCCGTCACCGAGGCGCTGCTTTCCTTGTGGATTGACCTATGACCCGTTCGCTTGCCGCTGTTCTGCTCCTCGGCGTCGCGCTCGGCGCCTTGGCCTGCAATCCCTACTCCCGCGAAGACCTGCTCTTCGCCATGGTCGCGCCGTCGTCCGACGAGATGCACGTTGCACCCCCTGGCACCGAAGCCGCCAACGACGACGAGAGTGCGGATGGCACCTCGCAAACGTCGCAAGCCATGGAGGCCGCCTGCGGCGCCACCAACCTTCGCTGCCACGCGGTCGACATCGCTCGCAACTTCAACGTGCTGACGACGAGTGTGCTCAACATCGTCGACAACGTCTTGGGATACCCCCCGACCTTCCGCCAAAGCGCCGACGGCTACACCCGCCGGGTGTGGGGCCCCGTCCGCATCGAAAACGGCGCCACCATTCGCGTCGAGATGTTGCGCACCCCCGACGACCTCTACGTCATCTGCATGCACGGCGCCCCCGGTGCCCTCGCCGAACGCCCCTCTCCCGACGAGTTCAACTGCGAGTCTGACCCGGCCGACTTCGGGCTGACGACCCTCATCAACGGTGTCTTCGCCCCCGGCGCCATCGAAGGAGGACGCGCGCGAAACGGCAAAGGCGGCATCCTCTTTCACGCCGATGCATTCGCCGCGACCGACCCCGGCCTCGCCGCCCTCGGCAAGGTGTTGGTCTCCTACGACAACACCGGCCAAGAGCGCTTTGTCCACGTCAACGTCAGCGGCTCAGAGGCCTTGGCCATCGACAGCGACTATCTGTTCTACCAAGACCGCGACACCGGAGCCGGCCGCTTCTATTACGCCCTCCGCCACGATTTCACCCCCGGCCCCCTCGGCATCGGCATCCAACGCGAGCAGCTTTTCTCGTCCGCCCAATGGACGGCCGAACGCGCCGGACGTGTCGACACCACCATCAGCGGCGGCGACCTCGGCAACGCCTCCTACGCCGCCATCCACTGCTGGGATGCCGACTTCACCGACACCTACTACGTCGACACGGGCAACGAACACCCGACTGTCGGCGAAGAAGGCGCCTGTGAATTTGGCCCACCGCCCGAGCCCGTCATTCCCGTCATCTTCGAGTAGAGCGCGCGTCCCAAACCCCGATGGCGCGCCCGCGACAAACAAAAACGCCGAGCACTGCGCTCGGCGTTTTCGTTGGTGTGGGGCGGCGATGAAGGCCACCGGCGTCGACGAAGCGACGACCGCCGACAAGCGGAAGCCTCCACCTTCATCTGAAGCGGCCCGGGCTATTCACCCGGAGCAGGTCGCGTCAGACGTTTCCCCAAACGGGCGTCGTTTTGCCAGGCCGCCAACTCCTCGGTGGTCCGCTGGTAGATCAAGCTCTCCTCGCGCTGCACGAACGCCAAGAACGCTTCATCGTCGAGCTTGTCCACCTCAAGGGGAGGCGGCATGGGCGAGGGTTGGCGCTGGCCGAAGCCTCAACCACCCCCCTTTTTGCTCTTCTTCGCGGCCTTCTTCTTGGCAGCTTTCTTCTTGGCCGGCGCCTTCTTCTTGGCAGCGGCCTTCTTCTTCTTGGCCGGCGCCTTCTTCTTGGCAGCGGCCTTCTTCTTCTTGGCCGGCGCCTTCTTCTTGGCAGCGGCCTTTTTCTTCTTCTTGGCAGGCGCTTTCTTCTTCGCTGCGGCCTTCTTCTTGGCGGCGGCTTTCTTCTTCGCTGCGGCCTTCTTCTTGGCGGCTGCTTTTTTCGCTGCTGCCTTCTTCTTCGCTGCTGCCTTCTTCTTGGCGGCGGCCTTCTTCTTCGCGGCTGCCTTCTTCTTGGCGGCTGCTTTTTTCGCGGCTGCTTTTTTCGCGGCGGCCTTCTTCTTCGCGGCTGCCTTCTTGGCAGCGGCTTTCTTCGCTGCCGTCTTCTTTGCCGCTGCCTTCTTCTTGGCGGGGGCTTTCTTCTTCGAGGCTGCCTTCTTTTTCGCGGCTGCCTTCTTCTTGGCGGGCGCCTTCTTCTTGGCGGCTGCCTTCTTCTTCGCGGGGGTCTTTTTCGCTGCCTTCTTCTTCGCCGCCTTTTTCTTGGCGGGCGCCTTTTTCTTGGCGGTTGATTTCTTAGCAGTCGATTTCTTCGCGGCCATCGTCGCTCCTGTCGTCGGAAGTCTTCCGAGGGGTGTGAAAGGCTCCCACGCGCTCAGCCAGCCCGTCAACAAAAGTGCCGACGTCGATCGACGACGATGTCGTCGAGCGCACACTCCTCTCGCGCTTCAAGCATGCACTCGCAGGGATTCTTCACCCGCGACTCACTTTGTCGCTCTGCTTTTCTCGTCGACAACAGCAAAAAGCCCAACGGCGTGCAGCAAAAACGCGTTGCAGTTCAACAACGACGAACGTGCATGCGTCGAAGCAATTTCGATCTTGAAAAAGATGAGACACTTCGTTGCATGTCCACTTCACGAAACGTCAGCGCACGACAAACGGCACACGTTTCATTGCAGTGGTGTTGTTGGCGAGGTCTTTCACCTGCACTTCGATGGCGTAGCGACCTGCCGGAATCTTCTCGCCCAACTTCACTTCCAACCCAAAGTACGTTCGTCGATGCGGCGACCTCGTTTTCAACACCCGCATGCCCAACGGTTTCGCACCGATCTCTTGTCCGTCTTGCTCGAAAAACACGCCTGTGACGTCGAGCCTGGCCTGCTGCAGCTCCGCTTGCGACGGCAGGCTGCTTTGCCAGGTGAAGTCTTCCACTTCGACGTAGAGCCGCAACAAGCGCGACGACAACACCCCGCCTTGCGCTGGGTGGTAGTTGCCAAACCCCTTGGGTGTTCCGTGCACCACCACCACCTTCGGCACTTTCAATGCCGCGTGAGGTTGCAACACCAACTGTGCGTCTTGAAGCGCGCGCATGGCGTCGTCCACGTTGTTGCTCTGCAATGCCTGTTGCGCCCGTTGTGCGTGTTGTGCTGCCGCTTTTGTGCTGGCCCGCTTGTCGGCGGCCGAAGGCTTGGTTTGCGAAAACACCAGCGACGACGTCGACAGCAGCACCATTGTCGTCAGAATCCATACGCGTGTCGGTTTCATGTGCTTCTCCCGTGTCGTCGACGATGTCGTTTACTACAATGACGTCTGTGCTCCGAGCGGCATTCTCGTCGTGGTGCTCTTCTCTTCGTCCCTTCTGTTGCCATGACCTTTGACCCCCTGCCCCCGTCGCCGTCGCCGTCGACCGCCACACCTCCGGTGTTGTTGGCGGTCGACCTGGGTCTGCGCTGCGGCATGGCGTTGTTCAACGACGAGGGCCGACTGCTGTCTTGTCGGTCGCTTTCGCTGCAGAACCGCTCCGCCCTCAAGCGAGCGGTCTTTCAACTCATCCCCACGACGGTGACCCACCTTTGGTGTGAGGGCGACGCGCAACTCGCGCAGCCGTGGATGAAGGTGGTGCAAAAACGTGGCGGCCAATGCCACGTGGTCAGCGCCGAAACCTGGCGTCCCCATTTGTTGTCGTCAAAAGAGCAGGCCGACAAACGCACCGCCAAAGACGCCGCTCGACGACACGCCCGTGCGTTGCTCACCGAAGACGGCGTCATCGGCGTCACCACGCAAAGCGACGACGTCGCCGAAGCCATCTTGTTGGGGCGCTACGCGGTGGCCGAACTTGGCTGGCGTCCATTGCGTCCCTTGCCTTGTTGAGCCTCTCGCCCTCTCGGTGAGAACACACAAACAACAACGCCCGGCACAAGCCGGGCGTGTTTGCTGTTGGCGTTGACGTCGTCGCTACTCGACAAAGTCGGCGAGCAAGAGTGCACCGCCCACGCCCACGAGGATGGTGCCCACCACCGCGGTGCCCACCGACGAGAAGTAAAACACCTGCACTGCACGCTGCCGCTCGCGCAGGTCGGACTTCGTCGCGGGGTCGAGCCCGACGTAGCTGTTGTCGGCGGCGTACCCGCCGACCTCGACGGGAATGGGCAGACGTTCAGCGTCGTAGGCGTTGAAGGCGTAGGCAAACAGCACGCCGGCACCAGCCAACGTCACAACGCCGAGCCCGGCAGACACCGCCGCCGCGGGCCACAAGGTGACGCCTTCCTCGACGAGGATGGCGTAGACCTCCAGCGGTGTGGCGTCCTCCACTTCGACTTGGGTGCGCCAAGCGACGTAGCCTTCTTGCAGCACCCGAATCTCGTGAAAACCAGGGTCGAGCGACAACGTCTTCGGCGCCACACCCATGCCCTGCCCGTCGACGATGATCGACGCGCCGTCAATGCTGGAGCCGATGTACACCGGCACCCGGGTCTCCACCGATCGGCCGGTGAGCAACAGCGACGTCAATTGCCGCGTGGCATAGAAATAGAGGTCTTGGTGCAATGGCACCTTGCGCTGCACGGTCTTGAAGTCGTCGCCCACGGTCTCGGCCATGCGCAAGGTGATGACCACGTCTTGGCCCACCTTCGCCACCGATCCCGACAGCACCTTCTCAGCCTCGGTGAGCTCCCCCAAGCTCATCGAACACTCGAACGACTCGCACCCCAACGATTGCTGCGTCGCCTGGGCGCGCATCAGCAACCGCAGCTGCTGGGTGGTGACCACCTCGCCTGGGTGCGACTTCAATGCCTGTGCCGCCATCGCCTCGCTCAACGCCGCGGTGATGTCGGCGCCGGCGCCCTTGTCGACGAGCTCAAGCACCAAGATGCGGGGCAACGTCGGAGCGGGCAGCAGCTTTGCTTTCGCGGGTTCTGGCTCTGGAGGCGGCGTGTTGTCGACGACGGGGGCCACGGGCGTCGGCTCGGGGGGAGGCGGCTCTGGCTCTTCCACCTTGTCGGGCAACACCTCCACCGGCAGTTCTTCAAGCACGGGCGCGTCGGCGCTCGGGCTTTTGTCGAGTTGGATGCGCTCTTTCGGCGCGGGCTCCGCAGGCGCAGGCGCAGGCGCGGCCGGCGCAGGCGCAGCTGCGTCTTGGGCGAGCACCGTCGACGACAAAAAGAAAACACTGGCGAATGCTGTCGTTGAAATGGAGCGCATCATGGCTGGCACCACCCGGTGATGTTGCTGCCTGGGTTGGGCACGCAAGTTTCTGTCATGTGGCAATAGGCGTCCGTCATGACGTCGCCGCCCGATACACAGCCATTGTTCTCGATGGTGACGCCCTGTCCGACGCTGATGAACAAGTCAGAAGGCCCAATCCGCACTTGGTTGGTGCTCAACTCGTGGTTGCCGGTGACGACAAGGCTGCCGTTGACGACAAGGTACCCGTCGATGGCGACGAGGTCCTCGTTGGAGATGATTTGAACGTCGCCGTCGACGATGGCGGCGTTGCCGGGTGCGTTGGGAAACCGAACTTCAGACAAAGAGGGGTTGTTGTTCTCGATGCGGATGTTTCCCGTCACGTGGTCGAGCAAACTGAAATCGGCGTTGGAGGCGACGGAGTCTTCGATGGTGAGGTTGCCAACGACGGTCAACCAGCCCACCGCCGGGGCCGTCAACATCGAGCTGCCACCGAACGTGGGCCCGACCACGCAGCCTGCATTGCGCAGTTCTCCTGAGTTGGCGTCGAGGTCACCATCGCTCAACGGATTGCCGACGGCGCTGTAGCACCAATCACATTGGTCTTGAGCACCGACGCCGACGCAGGTGCCCTCCCACGACGGCGACGGCCCTGGAGGCATCGTGGCCGCAGGCATGCATGAGTCGCCGACGTTGTTGCAAAACTGTGTCCCGGCATCCGTCATCATGGTGCCCCCATCCGCCTCGGGCTGGAGAAAGCGACCACAGTTGTCGATGAGGACCTGTTCGGTGACGTTCGCATCACGGGCGAGCTGCACCACGTCGACACCATTGTTGAAGCATGTCGACTCGCAGGTGTCGGCGTCGCCTTCAGACAACCAACACGTGCCGTAGCGAGAGAACGCCCCCGTGGTCAGGTTGCTCAACTGCGGTGGGTTGGTGGGCTCTTGGCCGGTGCCATCGATGCAGGTGCGCAACGCAGCACAGTCTCCGTCTTCGCCGTACAGCGTGGGCTGGCACCCTTCCGGCACGCAATATCCGTTGGCGATCGCCGTCGACACACAGTGCTCGTTTGGCGCCATACAGCTGCTCGCGCCATTCTCGTCGTTGCTGCACGCTTGTGTCTCGCCTTGCGCAGGACACGAAGGGTCGACGCCGCCATCACTTGGCGAACCACCATCGTCGAGGACGCCACCGTCGTTGATGCCACCGTCGTTGATGCCACCGTCTTCGATGACGCCGCCATCCTCGACCACACCACCATCGTCGATGACGCCACCGTCGTTGATGCCACCGTCGTCGACAATGCCGCCATCGGTCTCCTCGCCGCCGCCGCTGGAGGCGGGTGCGCCGTTTTCCAACAGACGGAGTGCAGCCGGATCGGCACCGCTGTCGCCTTCACCGAACGCGGTCGCCGCGAGGTACAAGTCGCCGGTCTCGTCGTCGAACACCATGGCGCTCTCGCGCGTGCTGTACGACCGGCCGATGATGTCGCCGTCTTCGTTCACCTTGGGCATGCCTTGTGTCGGCGTCTCAAGCGCATCGGCGCCGGGCGCCCATGCCAGCTTCCAAAGGGTCATCAGGCCCGGCTCGTATCTCGTCGCGTTGCTCGCCGGCACGGCATGCCCGGTGACGAGCACAGCGTCTTCTTCGCGAGCAAACCGAACGCTCGTCGCCACCGTGCCGAGCTGCACCAGGGCCTCCTCGTCGCCTTTCAGGTTCAACGGGTCGAGGGCCCAAGGGCGAGGCAAAAACGTCTGCGTCTCGGTGTTGTACCCGTGCACGACCCCCATGCTTTCAACGGGTGAATCCGTAATGTCAACGGTCGCAGCGAAGGCGGCACGGCGGTTGACCTCGTCGATGGCGATGCTCGTGTAGGCGTTGTCGGCCAACGTCAGTCCGCCGATGGTGTCGGGCTGCTCGTTGGTGATGATGCGAGCGTCGCCCGAATCGGTGTTGAACACGCCGCCATACCATTGACGTACGCCGTTCGGGTCTGTGGAGTAGCCGCCCAACAGCACTTCGGCACCAAACGCTGCGATGGCGTTGAAGTGCAAAGACGGCTCGTCGTCGCGCAGGATGTCCGACACCAATCCAGCAATCTGGGCATTGCTTTCAACGACAGGTGTTCCTGCTTGGCCAGAGAGGGTCCAGACCACGCCTTGGTCGTCGGGATCCAAACGGCGGCTTCCGGCCACCCCAAACAGACCCTCTCCAATCTTGGCGATGCCGGACGCGACGGAGAAGCCCTCTTCCAAGGCACCCGACGTCACACGCTGCGCGTGCAGCGTGCCTGCATCGTGTTGGAAGTGGACGAACTCTGCTTTGGGAACGGGCGTGGCGTCGCCACTCATCCAAGTGTGCACCTCCAACCACTCCCCTGGGCCAATGGCCAAGATGCCCATGGTTTTGACTTTGGGATCGCGCCGCCCGTTGGATTCGACACGGTAGTTCTCATGGTGCAGCTCTGGATACTCCTGCACCGAGAGGTCGGTGACGGCGTATTCGTAGACGTCGCCGACCGTCCATGAGGTTTCTCCTTCGTTGGGGTCGGTCAGCGGCGTCACCCAACGTCGGGCTTCCCACCGGCCGGCGCCTTGGTCTTCTTCGCCCAACATCAAAATGACCCGCTGTCCGTTTTGCAACGTCAACACCGTGGCGTCGAGAACGTGTTGGTCGGCGCCGATTGCGGTCGTCAACAGTCCGCCGTTGCCAAACGTGGCGTCGACGAATGAGAACTCCGGCAGGGTGAGGTCAAACCGCCCCGCCTCGCAAAGCGCTGCGGTGTTGGCCGAGCATTCGGGATACGCGTCAAGACCCGAGCAGAGTCCGTCGCCGTCGAGGTCGGTGCCCAAGCCGGGGCCGTAGCAGGCGCTTCCTTCGGTGACGTCTGGCTGGGTGTCGCCGTCGTCGTCGCAATCGTAGGTGCCGTTCAAGTCGCCAAGGCCCGTGATGTTGCAACTGTCGTTGGCGCCAAGTTCGGCCGCGCACTGCAGCGAGCACTGCACCACGAGTTCGTCGAAGCCCTCTTGGGTGGGGTCCATGCCGGCGACGCCGTCTTCATCACAGTCCCGGATGGTGGAGAATCCCTCGCCCACGGGCAGCAACACGTGCTGCAAGCAAGTGGCTGCGTTTTCGCCGTCCAACAAGCAGCGGCTGTAGCATCGTTTGTCGCTGGGCAGCAGACCGATGGGGCCCCACAACGGCTGGCCGACGTCGTCGTTTTGCTGGCCCAACACCATGTCAGAGAGGCGGCCTTCGAGCAGGAGCGTCTCGCTGTCGTCGCCAAAATTGCGGACGGGGATGCACAGCTGCACGTCCCACACGCCATAGGGGAGCTCGACGGTGCCGGAGCTGTTGCGGTCGCGCTCGTTGAGTTGGCTCTCGACAAAGCCCAACGCGGGCATCTCGATGATGTGCTGCACGGCGGCGAAGCGTCCTTGCACGGCCTCCAGGTCGGGGGGCTCCTGCCCCTGTTCGCAAGGCGGCATGGCGCCAGAGCCCGGCGTTTGCAGCAAGAAATAGGCGCCCAAATAGTCGGCCCGCGAATGGTTGTTCGCAATGTCGATGTCGGCGTCGTTGAGCATGAAAAAGACGCTGCGCCCGCCCGACAGCGGGTCGGTCGGAACCCGCAGGTTCACACTGCGTGCAGTTTCTGGGGTCACCAGTTCAGGCGCGCTGACGCCGATGATGGTGGAGGCGGCAGCGTCGTCGTTGGCGTACCGCACGGCCACGGCGTACAGAGGGCCGCCCGAGTTGGTCTCGACGTCGTTCAACAACAACGCCCGGTTCACCTGAAAGTTGCCGGCCTCGTCGACGTGGGTGGCGTTTTCGGCATCGAAGCGAAAGGAGTAGCTCCCGCCGTTGGGCTCTGCGTAGTTGGTGTCGCGCGTGAGGTACACCTTCACGTTGGTGTCAGAGTCGGCCGGAATGCTGCTGTCGTCGAGGCGCACGGTGCCACTCACGGGCCCGGGGTCGTTGAGCCGCAGCACGCCCAGGTACAACGTGTTGGGTTCGGTCTTGTCGGTGCCCAACACCGGCACCTCGCTCACCACCAACTGCTGGTCGATGAGAAAGCTGCGCACCAGGGTGTGGTCGACCTGTCCGTCGTTGTCGGCGTCGTCGAGGATGCGGAGGTTCCATTTGCCGCTGCCGATGCCATTGATGGTGAACCGCCCCTCGGAGTCGGCGGTGACGACTTTGCCGGCCCCCTGCACGACGACGCCCGCGTAGGCGGCGAACTCTTCACCGTCGGGGGTCACCCGCACCACCTGTCCGGTGATCGAGCCCTGCGGGATGTCTGGCGTGCGATCAAACGGGAAGAAGGGGATGTCACACGCAGCCCCCCACAGCAGCGACGACGTCAACAGCAAGCTGCCAAGCGCCGCTCGCATCAGCGGTCGTCGTCGCCGTTTGGCGTCGACAGCGTCGAGCGGAGCATGTTCATACGGGGTCATCATCATGGACATCCACCTTCATTTGGATCACCGAGGTGTCATCGGCAGGGGCTGACGGGCCCGGCACAGGGCCGGATTGTGCCGCCAATTTCTTGTATGCGTCGAGTTGTGCCCGCCCTTGTGCGTCAGGTTGGGCAGTTGAAGACCGCAAAGGCGTCTTCAAATGGGCGTTGAGCAGCTGCTGGGCCTGCTTTTTGTCGTCTGGGGCGACAAACACCCGGGCCAACGTCGCTGGCACGTCGTAGCGGGCGTACAGCGGGGTGTAGTGCTCGAGCAACGTGGTGCGGCCGGTGTTGTCGACGACATAGATGGGAATCTTGTCGTCGTGGCCGACCCCTTTGTCGTCGTAGTACTTCGACAAAGCGCTCTTCGACCGGGTGGCGATGCAGTCGATGCCTGCCGCTTCAAGCTCGCGCACCAACTCCTCTTGGTCGACGGGGATGTGGGCGTCGGGCGACAGGTTCAAGTCGCGCTCGTCGAGCATGAAATACGGTTTGCGCTCCACGACTCGCTTGGCCCAGGTGTTCTCGCTTTTGCGCAGGCACATCCACAAGTCGAGGTCGTCGAGGCGGGTGTAGGCCTCGATGTCGGACGGCAAGGTGAACTCGCCGGGGCACTCCTCAAAGTAGCGCCGCAACATCTTCTCGAAGATGACGGGCGTGTGGTGCAGGTACACGCTGGCGAACATGTGGTAGCGGCTGAGGAGAAAGTCTTCGAACGAGAAGATGGCGCGCGAGCGAAAGCCCAAAAAGATGGCGTCGTCTTTCTCGACGGGGACGACGTTGTCGATGAGCCAGTCGGCATCGAACTTGCCGTAGTTCACCCCGCTGTAGAAGCTGTCGCGCTGCAGGTAGTCCATGCGGTCGGCGTCGACTTCACTCGACACGATCTGCCGCAACACCGGGGCGTAGTCGATGCCGCTGTAGCGAAAACGGGTGCTCTGCTGTGCAAAGGTGCTGCCCAAGATGAGCTCGGCGACGTCGGTGGTGACGATGCCCAAGGGCGCAAAGAGCTCGTGCATGCGCTCAGCGAGCGACGAGTCGAGCACGCACTTCAAGGTGTAGTCTTCGTGGGTCGCCCGGCGCGAAACGTCGCTGCCGGCAAAACGGCCGAGGCCGAGCTCACCGACGGGCGGCATGCACATCTCGGTGGTGTGCGACAACGGCGCGTGCCCCACGTCGTGCAGCAGCATGGCCAGACGCACCGCCTGGCGAAACCGTTGGTGCACCCGCTCGGGCAGCCGCAGCGGCTGAAACACCCGGTCATAGATGCGGGTGGCAATGGCCATGGCGCCGAGGGAGTGGCTGTAGCGGGTGTGCGTCGCGCCCGGAAACGCCAAGTCGGCAAAACCCAGCTGCTTGATGTTGCGCAGCCGCTGAAACACCGGATGGTCGATGAGCGACAGCTCCGCGCCGTTGACCGGCAGCGTTCCGTGAATGGGGTCTCGGATGTGGATGACGTCTGCGCGTCCCATGGGCCCTTCCCTCTCCGGTGTGCAGGTTGCCACAAAGCAACGCCTGCCGTCGCGATTGCACCGTGTCGCGCCTTACGTCGTGCCAGTCCTCACCAAGGCGACACCCATGTCAGGGCTGCGACGCCGAGGTCGCACCTGCGACGTGGTGCATGGGAGGCGACACCTGCCTGAACGCGCCGACGGCTGCAACCGTTGCTGCTTCGTTTTGGCCACCAGATGCATCGCAATGAACCGCCGGCCTCATCCATTGGCGTCGACGGGTTTCGCCGTTAGCGTGCGCCGCATGGCACGACCCCTCTCTGGCGAATACCGACTCGGACGCAGACTCATCACCGGCGTCGCCGACCCCACGGGCATGAACCTCGACTTTCTCCTCGACGAGGGGCGCGTTTATGTGCAGGGCAAAGCCCACCGCGAGCGATGCCATGGCGCCAAGGTGGTGCCGCCGGGGCTGGTGCAAAACGTCGCCGACGACCTCGCCCACGCCACTTGTGCGTCGCTGCAAAAACGACTGGGCGTCACCCGGGAGAGCCGGCTGCGGTTTTTGAAGCCGTTGTATGCGGGCAGCCACTTTCGCGCCGACGGCATCACCCACGGCCACAGCGCCGACTTGTGCACGGTGCAGGTGCGCTTCATGAACGACAAAGGCGTGGTGTGCGTCGAGGGCGAGGTGGAGATCTTCTTGTTGAAGGCAGAGGTGGTCCGCCGCATGACACCCGACGGCATGATTCCGCTGGAGCTGCGACGCTTTTTTCCGCGCGACTGACGGCGTCAGACCTGCAACTGCCAAATGACGACGCCCAGGAGCACCACCGCCACGATGAACACGGCCGCCGTGCGCAGCATCTGTTTGCGCAACGCATCGATGTCGGCCCCCTCGTCGTAGAGGTCGGCCAGCTTCTGTGCCGTCTTCACAGCATCGTCGTCAGAATCGGCAGCCAAGGCGAGCCTCACACCCGCTGGCGCAACACGAAGACCTTCCACTCGTCGTCAGAGGGACGCGTGAAGGGCCCGTCGGCCATGGCCTTGTAGCGCTCGCGGCAGCCGCCGCATTGGTAAAACCCCAGCCGCTCGATGGTGGGCTTGCCATCGTCGCCTTCGGCTTTGACGGGGACGGTGCGCACCTTCTCGACCATGCGGTATCCACACACCGGGCAGGTGCGCGGCTCGGGCGTGATGGCGGCGACGACCGCTTTTTTGACGTAGCCGAGCACCGACGAAGACACCATCGCCGCGTACATCAGCTTTTTCATCTTCTGTGGGTCCATGGCGTCCTCCTTCCTGTTCAGCAGGGCCAATCCCTAGGACTAGGATATGCGCCAGCAGGCCTGGGGCAACGTTTGCGCCTCATTTTGCATCGGACGAGACGCCTCCAGCTGTTGCCGGGCGGCGGATCCCAGCGGTCAGACACGAAAAAAGCCCCGAAAACGGGGCCTTCAGTCGTTTGCATCCGACGCTCACTCCCCGAAGTACAGGTAGGTCGCTTGGGTGCTTTGCAGCAGGCTGCTGGTGAGGTCGTTGTGGCCGCCCGACACGAAGATCTGGTTGTTGGGCAGTTCAGCCGCGGCAGCGCGGTCGAAAGCACCGCCCGACGGCGGGGTCGCCAACGCGGATGGGATGAAGTTGGTGGTGCCGGGCTGCAGCTCAAGACGTTCGGCCGGAGGGCCACCGATGTCGGCTTTGGAGCCGCCGTACACCAAGATGGAGCCGTCGTTGAGCACGTGGGCGGTGTGGCCGACGCGGCCGACGAGCATCTGGGCGCTGGTGGCCTCGACGCCGGCGGCAGAGTTCCAAAACTGCACGACGTCGGTGCCGAGGCCCTCGGGCTTGCCGTTGGCCGCAGCGGTTTGGCCGCCGATGAAGGCCACGCGCGAGTCGCCAAGCGACACTTGCACGTGGCGGATGGGGCAGGTGGTGAGGTTGCGCTGCGGATCCGACAAGGCATCGATGTTGTCGATGGAGTCGCCCGACAAGCGCAACAGCTCGACGGTGCACACGGGGCCGGAGGCGTTGACGCCGCCCGACAACAGCACGCCTTGGCCGCCGGAGTTCAAGATGGAGGCGGCGTGCATGGCGCGAGGGGTCAGCAAGCCGTCGGCCGAGATGGATTCACCGGTGGTGGCGTTGAACACCTCGACGGTGGCCACGAGGTCGGTGGGGTCGCCGTTGCCAACGTCCGAAATGCTGTCCGAGGCGCATCCTGGGCCAGAGCAGCCGCCAGCGAGCACCACGAGGTTGTCGCCCAAACGGGTGGCGGTGTGCATGGCGCGTTGGGTGCGCAAGCTGATGGCGCCCGAGAAGGGGCAGTTTTCGGAGTCGGGCGAGGTGCAAGCGTCTTGCTCGGCGTCTTCGACGACGCGGCTGGGGTAGAACAAGTGCCCGCTGGTGAGGGTGTCGGGGGCTTGGTTGAGCAACGAGAAACCGCCGGCGATGAACACCACGTCGTCGCCGTTGGCGTCTTTCACCAACGTGGCGGTGTGGTAGGCGCGCGGGTTTTGCAGGTCGGGCAGAGCGGTGAAGACGCCGGTGGCTGGGTCCCACAACTCGGCGGTGCGCAGGTAGGTCTCGGTTTGTTGGCCGGGGTTGGCGTTGTCGGTGATCCAGATGGCGCCGCCGAGCACCAACACCTTGTTCACCTGCGGGATGTAGGTGGCGGTGTGGGCGTGGCGCCCTTCGACGAAGCCCGTGCCCGACGAGATGGATTCACATTGGCTGTCGCCGCTTTCGGTCATGCTCGACACTTGGCCCATGCTGTCGACGAGGCCCATGAGCACCGACACGTTGACCGGCTCCGTGCTGGCGTCGTCGGGCGACGCGGGCAGCACGGTGTGGCCCACCGACTTCACAGGGTCGGAGATGTCGGCCCCCTCGTCGGTCCAGGCGAACACAGAGATCTCGGTGTTGCCCAGGCCCAACTCGATGGGGGTGGAGTTGCCCGGCGAGAAGTAGGCGCCGTTGGTTTCGCCGTCTTCTTGGGTCTCCACGCGGTAGGTGCGCACGCCGTTGAGGGCGCGGTCTTCTTGGTCGCAGGGCTCCAACAACGTGAGCTGCACGTCGACGAGCTTGGCGCAGGCCATGGTCGACAACGACATCGCCGCCGCAAGAAGCACGCCGACGCGTTTGCCAGAAACCCGGCGGAGAAGAGAAGCAGAAAGGAGGGAGGGGCGTTGCATGGGAGCCTCAGCCAAAATGCGATGCGAGAAAGGGGAGCGAAAAGAAGCGTTGCCGCTCAGGGCGTGACCACGGTGACCGAACGGCCCGTCGGCGGAGACAAGAGGTACACGGCAGCACCTGCGCCACCGGCAGCCAGACCCACGGCGGTCACCGCGCCGGCCGCAGCCACGCCGATGAACAGGGGGCTGGTCAAGAAGCTGCCTTCTTCGTCTTCAGACTCGTCTTCGTCGCCCCCGAAGCGAGAGCCACCGGTGTTGCCGCTGGCGTAGCGGTCGGTTTTCTTCTTCTTCTTTTCGCCCATGCGGCGACGACGCTTCTTGCGCTTCTTTTTCTTGTCGTCGTCATCGTCGTCGTCGTCATCGTCATCATCGTCGCTGCGAGAGGAGATGGAGCGACGCTTGCGACGCTTCTTCTTCGACAAGGGTTTGACGTCGTACCGAATGGTGGTCTCGGTGACCTTCACTTCGGAGCCACCTTGGGCGCCCTCGATGAGGGCTTCGTCGTCGACAGGGCCAAACTTGCCGCCGCCGATGGCTTTTTCGATGCCGGTGAGGCCCTTGAGCGACTCGATGGCGAGGTTGAGGAGGTCGGCGTCGAACTCCAACACGGGCAGGTGACGCACCTTGCCGTCTTCGGCGTTGATGACGATGAGCGCGGTGCGCACCCGACGTCCTGAATCGACGACACCCACGACTGCAGCGCTCAAGCCGGCCGCTTTGGCTTTCGCGGCAACGGCTTTGGCGCCATCGCCCGTGAACTTGTTCATGGCCAGCGTCTCGGCAGGGCCGTCGCCGCCGCCTTGGATGAAGCCGGGCGACACCGTGGCGTCGCCGCCTTCGTCAAGCTCGACGACTTCGCCGTGCAGGCCCACGCCGTCTTGAAAGACGCGCACGAAGTGTTTGCCGGGAGGCAGACCTTTGACTTCGATGGGAGCGACGCCGACTTCGCGTCCGTCGATGGTGACGGTGGCGCCTTTGGCGCTCTTGTCGACGACGATGGTGCCACGGTCTTCTTTCAGCAGGCCGTCGCGGGCGTCGCCGAAGGTGCCGATGAACACGGGTGGGTATTCGCCCGCATCCATGTCGTATTCGGGGTTGAGGGCGGCGGCGGCGCGCAAGAAGGTCTCGGTCTCTTCGTCCATGCCTTGGCGGGCGTAAACCTCGGCCATCTTGATGTGGGCCTCGGCGACGGGGTTGATGTCGACGACGGCGGCGGCGCTCTGCTCGTAGGCCGAGATGGCGCGCTGCAGGTATTTGCGGGCCTTGCCGAAGCGGAGTTTGCGCAGGTCACGCTTGCCGCGTTTGGCGTTTTTCTCGGCCGACTTCAGCGTCTTCTGCCCTTGGCTGAGGTCGACGGTGCCGCCTTCGGTGGTGCCCGACGCCAGAGGCAGGGTCTCAAAGACAAGCACGTCAGAACTGGCGAACTCTTTCACCAGCGATTTGCTGACCTGCTCCGCGATGGGGCCGTCTGCTTTGCCGACGGGCACCAAGGTGGCGAATCCGACTTTGATTTTTTCTGCGGCTTCTTCGGCCTCAGCCTTCTCGTCGTCGTCGGCCGGCATGAGAATGTCATCGTCTTCGTCTTCTTCGTCGTCTTGGGCAACGGCGACAGGCGCAAAGGCCATGGTCAGCGCCACCGCCAGGTGCCCCAAGCGGGCACCGACGACAGAGCGAAGCGAAAGCAGCGGAGAAGACATGTGAGGTCGACGCATGAAGGTCCTCAGTTGGGCAGCAGATCGGGATCAGACGCACTGCATCATGAGCGCAGCGGCATGATCTTGCTGCGCTTCTGCCAGAGCCAGGCCCCACAAACAAGGCGGGTTTGTGGCAGAGGGCCCATCCAGGCCGTCTGCGCGCTGGCAACCCGTGCAGGGTCAACTACATGTGGGTCCACTGCAACTTTTTGTCGACGCCCCGTTGCAGCAGGGCTTGGCCGGTTTTGCGCGCTTTGCCGTCGGCGGAGACCACCTCCCACAGCACAAACGCGACATCGGCCTTGGGGTCTGCAAGAGGACGCAGTCGAAACCGCAGCCGCCCGTCGCCTCGCACGTGCTCCCACTGCATGGCGTCGTTTGGGGTGGAATCGTTTGGGGCGGGATCGTTGGCCAGCGGCGTGGCCCAGGTTTGCGGCGCCCCCGTCGTCGTCGCCAGCTGCGACAGGCGCACGGTCGGCGTGGCTTGCAGCTGGGCTTGTGCCCAAGCGGTGATGATGTCTTCGGCCGACGTGGTCAGCGCCTGCACCGACGTGGCTTGCGGCACGTGCACCGGGCCGGGCCACCGGCTGCGCGACAGCAGTCCCAGCAGAAACACCATGGCCACCACCCCCGCCATCATGATGACGAGGAGCACCAGACCCTTGAGGCCCTGAGGGCGGCGTGACGACGTCATGGTGCCTCCCCGCGCAGGCGCACATGGTACGTCACCACTTTCGCCGCCGCCCCACGCACCGCCAGCTGTTGGCGAATGCGCAGGTTGTGCTCGAGCAAACGCACCCCCACCACGCGGTCGATGACCTTGTGCCACGACGTGCAGCGGTCGAGATGGCACCGTCGGCGGTACAGCGCGCCGGGTGCTTGCGGACGGCGAGGGACGAGTTTGTCGTCGACGACGGCATCCCCGTCGGCCGCCCACTGCCAGTGGAGCGTTTCGCGCAATTGCACCGGGCCAGCGGTGCCTTGGGGATGGGCCTCGTCGACGTGGAGCCACAAGCCGTTGTCGCGAACGACCATGCCTGTGGCAGCGGGCAGCAGCTGCAGACGCGCCTGCAAACAGGCACCTCGGTGGGCTTTGCCGTCGCATGCCGTCGACGGCACCTGCAGGCCTTCAGCCGCGGTCTGCACGCCCAACAGACGTTCACGGGTGCCGGTGTAGGCAAATTCGATGGCCTTGTGGGGCTGCAGCGCGACGCCGTCGTCGTCGAGGATCTGCTGCAACCGCAACTGGTCGCGCTCGACGAACACCCGGGCGGAGGCCTCCACTTGGGTGTGCAGCACGGCCACCAGCACGCCCAACGTCGCCGCCGTGGTCACCAGCGCGAAGGCCAGTGCCATCATCCACTGCAGAAGGCCGAATGGACGCGCGCTCATGGCGTGCCTCCTGTCGACGGGGCGGGGTCGGCCACGCGGTCGGCGTGCACCCAGACTTCGGCGCTGGCGCCGGCTTGGCTGCTCTGGTCGGCACCGTCTTTGTCGACGACGGCGAACTGCAGAAGCACGCGCTGTTGGCGGGTCTCTTTGCGTTTGGCGGTGAGCAACCAGCGGCCGTCATGAGACGTCGTCAACGGCCGTGCGCCCAGCGCAATGCGGGGTGGCAGGTGGCGCAGTTCACTCTGCAGCAGCTGGTGGGCGACGGGGTGGCCTTGGCGCACCTGCACCCGGCGCTTGCCGACGTAGGCGTAGACCAGCGACACGCACAACGCGAGCATTAGCATGGCGATGACGGCCTCGATGAGCAGATATCCGCGTGCCGCCCGTGGGCGACGAGGGCCTTGGTGGCGTGGCTGTCGTCGACGCCATCGAGGCCACAAGCAGGGCCACAGGGCGAACATCAACAACGGCGACAGGCTGGTGCCGCTTTGGCTGCATCCAGCGGAGCGCGGCAAGCGCGGGACGTCTGGGCAGGGGCCGTCGAGGTCGTCCAATTGCGTCGCGTTTGCCTTGCGGGTGCAGATGTAGCCGGTGGGCGTGACGTCGACGAACCGGATGGGGCTGGTGTCGCGCAACGCGATGCGGCCGAATCCATCTTTGGCGATGAGGCGTCCACCGTCGAACGCGAAGGGCTGCAGCACCTCGATGCGGGCGCGGCGCACGGCACCGTGGCGCAGCAGCAAACGCTTCACCACTGGCTGGTCTTGGTCGAGGTTGGAGCGCGGCCGAAACCGCAGCGGCGTCGGATGGGTGCGGCTCACCACCCGAACGTCGTCAATGAAGAAGGCGAGGTCGTCGACGGCATGCCGCTCGGCGCTGCTTCGCACCACCGGCAGCAGATTGGGCAGGGCCATCAGCAGCAACAACCCCAACATGGCGCCGGCCACCAGCAGTTCGAGACGGGAGTTTCCTGGCACCCACCCCGCCCTAAACCTCTGTTCTGACGTGACTTGTTCACCGCCACGCGGTCGGCGTGCGGTCGTGAAAGACGTCAGGAAAGGGGGGGAGCGCAACAAATCGCGCTGACTCTACAGCGACGACCAGCCGCCAAGCATCCACGAAAAGACGCCTTGGGTCAGAAGCAGCCAGGCGCCGAGGCTGACGCCGGCCCAAACCCACTGGCCACGGCGCAATCCGAGCACGCTGCCCATGGGCAAAAAGTCGTCACCTGCGACTTTGGCCATGATGTTGGGCTTGAGGTCGTCGGGGACGTCCACCGCCGCCAATTGCTGAAGGGCCTGCTCGAGCTCGGCAGTGGCGGTGTCTTCGGCGTTGGGGATGTGTGGATCGTGGCTCATACGCACATCATACGCCGGATGCGCCGAAAGGGTCACATCCGGGCGGGATCCGGCCTGGAAGTGCCCTATTCGGGACGCGGCCGGGTGGTGCGGTGTTCGATGACGTTGACGTGGTCTTGGCCTTGGAACACGCGCTGCACAAAAATGCCGGGAAGGTGGACGTCGTCGGGGTCGATGGCGCCGGTGGGCACGATTTCTTCGGCTTCGACGATGGTGACTTTGGCGGCCATGGCCATGGACGGCGAGAAGTTCTGGCTGGTTCTGTAGAACCGGACATTGCCAAAGTGGTCGGCTTGTTTGGCGCGGATGATGGCGAAGTCGGCTTTGAGGCCGGTCTCGAAGATCATGCGGCGGCCGTCGAGCACGCGTTCGTCTTTGCCTTCGGCGATTTCAGTGCCGACGCCGGTGGGCGTGTAGAAGCCGCCGATGCCAGCGCCGCCGGCGCGGATGCGTTCGGCCAACGTGCCTTGGGGGTTGAGCTCGACCTCGACGGCGCCGCTCAACATGCGGGTCTCCAAGTCGGGATTGCCGCCGACGAAGGAGCAGATGACCTTCTTCACCTGGTCGTTCTGCAGCAAGACGGCAAGGCCTTTGCCTTGGTTGCCGCAGTTGTTGCTGATGATGGTGAAGTCTTTTTTGCCAGACGCTGCGATCTGCTGGATGCAGTTTTCGGCGTTGCCCGACAGCCCGAAGCCACCACACATGATGCGAGCGCCGTCGAAGAGGTCTTCGAGGGCGACCTCGACGGAGGGGACGACTTTGTCGATGGCTTTCTCTGCTGCAGAGGTCATGCGTTCTCCTCAGCCGGCAACACCAGCGGCTCGGCCGCGGCGGGCAGCCCTTTGCAGGCCCACATGGTGGACGTCTTCAAGTTCATCACCACCGCCCCGCACGTGGAGCTGTGGTGGGGCTTGTCGTCGGGGATGGGCATGCTGACGTCGTCAAAGGAGGCCCACAGTCCGGCCATTGTCGTCGGCATGGTGCCGGCCTTCATCGCCTCCAGCTTGTCGCGTCGCCACAACGAGCTGGACCCCTCAGGCACACGGCACGTCTGGGCCATTTCGTCGTCGAGCACGTGGTTGGTGTGCAGCCACACGTCGCCGTGACCCTGCATCAACAGCTTTTTCTTGGTGCCCGAAGTGGTGAGGCCGAAGAGGTCGGTCTCGTCGGCGACGACGTAGTGGTGGCCGCTGCCGATGTTGGCTGCTTGCAAAACGTCGAGGGCGGCTTTGGCGTTCTTCTCGCGCAAGCAACGACGGACGAGGCCGGGCCACATCACCCCGATGACGGCGTCGGTGGAGTTGAGGTTGTTGATGGTCATGCCCAACCCCCACGACGTCAGGCCGGTCATGCCGACGCAGCCGTGGATGGAAAACACCTCGGTGAATCCGCCGTCGGGCTCTGGGATTTCGAGGAGCATGACGTGGTCGGTGGCGCTGCCGTGCATGTCCCACGTTTGCGAGAGGACGGGCCCCTCGTCGGTGACGTGAAAGATGACGGAGCATCCGCCCTCGTCGACGACAGCGCCGTCGGGCAGGTCTTTTTCGCTGAGGTCGCGCAGGTCGGTGTAGTGGTTCACCAACATGATGTGCGCGGCCGTGAGTTCGGCGCCTTCAGCGATGCCGTCGACCTCGTCGGCGAGGGCGGCGTCGAAGTCGCGCAGCACCGGCAAGTGCGCGGCAGCCAAGGCGAGGACGTTGGCTTCGGTCTCAAGGTCGGTGCGCTCCAACGTCAGCTGCAAGCGTGTGGCGTACAGCTTTTGGATGCCGTCTTTGAAGTGACGTCCGTGTTGGCGGCCCCAGTCTTTGGCGTCGTGGCCTGTCAGTCGGAGGACTTCGATGCCGCCGCCCAGAGTCTTGTTTGTCGTCGTCATGGGGATCTCCTCAGCGCATCGCGTCTTTGACAATGGACATGGCGCGGTCGATGTCGTCGACGGTGACGTCGAGCGGCGGTGTCAGGCGGACCGTACCAGGTGCGCCGGCTTGCACGTGCAACCCCTTGGCCTTCAGCTTGTCGACGATGTCGTTGGCTTTGTCGCCGACATGCAGCACTTGCCACATGCCTTTGCCAGTGACGTCGACGCCGGCGTCTTTCGCGACCGCGCTCACCTTCTCGGCAAACCGCTGGGGAATCCCGTCGGCCAGCGTCGTCTGCGCTTGCAACAACGCGGCGCGGGCGCGGTGCGCACAGACCTCGTCGCCGTCCCATGTCGAAATTAGGGTCAGCGGTTTGGCCACGTAGAAGGCGTCGTCGACGAAGATGTGACCGAGTTGGCCGCCGGTGTACCACCACACCATGTTCGGACGTTCGCTGAGCGCGTCAGACGCCCACATGCCGTCGCCGCTGCGGCCCAACGCCGACGCCGACTCGGCGATGACGACGGGAATGCCGGTGTCTTTGCGGATGGCGAAGAGCGCATCGACGAACTCGGTCGACAACGTCGCGCCGCTGCGCTCGCCGACGAGTTCGATGACGATGGCGAGGACGTCGTCTTTGCCTTGCTTTTGAATGGCGGCCATCAACGCGCCCAAGCTGGCGTCGTCGCCGACCTCACTTGGGTGCGGCAGCTGCGGCCAGTCGAACCAGCCGAAGGGTTGGGCGTAGCCCTCGTCGTCGGTGATCGACCGCGCCGCCGCCGAGTTGGTGCCGAAGAACTGCTTCTTGAAGGTCAACACCGTCTGGGCGCCTTCGCGATGCACGCGCAATGAACGCAGCCCTTTGTCGACGAGTTCGGCTTGGCCGGAGGTGAAGTACGCGTGCTTCAAACCTTTCGGCGACGCTTGTTTGATGAGCTCGGCGTAGCGCACCACGTCGGGGGTCACCCAGTTCGACAAAGTGAGCTTGGTGCCCACGGCGGCGCGCAAGGTGCCGCGCTTCAAGGTCGATTGCAGACGTTCGTGCGACGGCGCCAACGGACGTTGCACCGGGTCACGCCAGTCGAGCACGTCGCTGTCGACGCTGACGTCGACGACGGGCTGGGCCACCGGCGCCCGCAGCGGGATGCGGTAGTACACGGCTTGACCGCTGAGGTCGCCGTATTGGTTGCCTTTGAAGTGGTCGACGATGTAGCTGCCGTAGGCGCGGTTGATGGCGCCCATCTCCAGCGTGTGTCCGACGCGGTTGCGGCCGGTCATGAAGTGGTAGCGGGCGTTGCCCTCGTCGTCACGCACCTGCATCACCTGCCGCACTTGCGCGTCTTTCAGACGCATGCCGATGCCGGCGCCCTTGGCGTCGGGGGCGACGGTGATGTTGCCGGAGTAGAAAGTGTCGCGCTGGCCACGACGTGGATCCGTGCGGGGCCCATCTGCCTGGTAGTTTTCGACGGGGCCGCCAAAGGCGTAGCCCACGACGTGTTCGCTGCCTTCACGACGACGGATGGCCAACAGGCCAACGCCACCCTCGCCTTCAAGCATGGCGCGGATCTCGTCGTCCGTTTCACGGCGGCCGTCTTCGTAGGTGGCGTTTTCAATGGCCATGACGCCGTCTTTGTACGTCGCCCACGTGTCTTGCTCGATGCGCAGCACGCGGGCGGCGTAGACGTGCACGAGGTACGTCGTCGGGGTGATGCCGTGTTCGCCGCAGAAGGCGGCCCAGGCCACTTCGTCGTCGACGAGGTGCGCCACAGCATCGGCCGACTCAGACGGCCACAACAGGTCGGCTCCAAGCGCGGCGGCCGTCGCTTTCAGCTGGTCGTCGCTGACGCGAGGGGCGTCTTTGAGGGCCCAGTCGGCCGCGCGTTCGCGTCCGCCACATGACAGGTCGAGCAGGCGGGCCAACGACAGCGGCGAGGTGACGTCGAGGAGCGGCTCGCGTTTGCCGACGTTGTCCGCGCGGTTCATCCACGACGGAGCCGTCCACTCGGGGCCGTGGTGCAGCAACGCCAACAGGGCTTCGTCGATGCGGGCAAACAGCTGGGCGATGTCGGCGGGCGTCCACGCCGCGCTCAGACGGAAACGCACGGTGCGCTCGCCCGCGATGTACACCATGAACCCGCGGTAGAAGCGCTGGGCGACGAACTGCATTGCCTGGTGTTTGGTGGGGAGGTCAAAGGCAAAGCTGTAGCCGTGGCCACGTGGAGCGCTGATGATGTCGCTCCGACGAATCTCCAACTGTCGCAGCTCCGTGAGGATGACGTCTTCGACCTCGGCGACGTCGGCTTCGAGGATTGCAGAAGCATGGATGTGACCACGAAGAGCTTGCAAGACGTGCACGGGGCCGCCGCGCGTGTCTTGCCAGCGGCTGAGGCACATGCCGACTTGGCTTTTCTTCGCCATGGTCACGCAGTCGGGGGCGTCGGGCTGTCCGTCTTTGTTGTGCAGGTCGAAGTGGCGGTGCCAGAAGAAGGGGCCGCACAAGCCGAAGCCCGTCTGCACCTCGTCGAAGACGAGGGGCACGCCGTAGCACCGGGTCAACGCCCGCAAGCCGTTCATGAACCGGCGGGTGGCAAAGTTGTCGCCGCCTTCGCCCTGAAAGGGCTCGACGATGACGGCACAGGCCGGCTCTCCGTCAGCGAGAATTTGTTGTTTCACGTTCTCGAGGCTGGCGACTTCGGCCTGCAGCAAGACGTCGTGCTTGTCGACGTCAGCAGGCGCTTTGCCAGCCGCCCACGACGCGATCCAACCGTCGGGGATGGCGGGTTCAAAGCGGGGGTCTTTCCAGCCGGGGAACGGCACGAACGACACCTCGTAGCCCTTGAACTCAAACGGTGCCCGCTTCACGGGATTGTACGTGGCGTGCAGCGACGCCAACGTGCGGCCGTGAAAGCTGCCTTCGAAGGCGATGATGCGACGTCCGCCTGCTTTTCCGTCGCTGTCGGCGTTGACGCGGCACAAGTCGAATGCGCGCTCGTTGGCTTCGGCACCGCCCGATGCGTAGGTCACGTAGGGCAGATGGCCGCCGGCCTCGTCGACAAGCAGCTTCTCAAACGACTGCAAACGCTCGTCGTCACCGTCGGGTTGCACGTTGCTGACGACGGCTTCACCGAGGCTGCCGTCGTCGAGTGCGGCGGCGAATGCGCCTGGCGAGAAGCCCAAGCCGAGGCTGGCGATTTGGCTGGCAGCGTCGGCAATGACGAGGGGTTCGTCGTCGACAGAACGCAACAGCGTGCCTTCAGAGCGGAGCAAGTCCACCACCGGTGTCTTGCGTTCGCGCGGCACGAACTCCCCGTCGTACATGCGCTGCAAGAAGGCATCTGAGCGCGGCAGTTTGCCGTCTTTGGGCGCGTTCAACGCGGCTTGCGGCCACGACAGCAATGCCCGTGGGTTTTGCTCCACCATCGAGGTCACGGCGTCTTCGACGAGGAGCACCACGTCGGTGTCGGTGACCGACAGCATCAAGTGCTCGTCGGTGAGAAGGGCGGTGTCGAGTCGCTCGGCCAACGCCACATCGGCATCGACGCCGTCGAGCTTCAGACCTTGCGACGACACACCACCAGCAGCGAACGCTGAACGCGGCCACCACAACGTGCTTCCCGACACTTTGTCGACGTACAGACGCACCCGTTCCATCAGGGATTCGACGTCGTGGCGCGCCGACAAACGCGACAACGACAAGCCGCCAGCGTCGACGTCGGGGCGGTCGGCGAATGCTTCGGCGAATGCGGATTCAACAGACGCGGCTGCGTCGGTGCCGTCCATCACCGCGACGGGGAAGCTGGTGTAGCGCACGGCGTCGATGCCAGCCGGACGTTGGTTGCCACTTTTGCCCACACCGCCAAACGGCAGCAGCCCGGAGGCGCCGTTGGTGGAGCGGTTCAAGTTGCACAAGCCACTGCGGGTGCGGTGAAAAAAGTGCTCAAACGACGCTTGTGACGACGTGAACAGCGCGTTCGACAAGCCGTAGGGCAGTGCATTCACGCGTTCGATGGCGTGGTCGAGATTGTCGATGACCTCGACGCAGATGTCGGGGCCGAAGAGTTCTTCGTCGAGGTAGCCGGCACCGTCGGAGCCGTTCAGCTCGTGCAGCGACGGGGTGACAAAGGCGCCTCCGCCGAGGTCTTCACCCGCGACGAGAATGTCGGCGGTGTCGTTGGCGTGGGTGCGCAACTGCCGAAAGCGGTCGTACGCCGGTCGGTTCGCCAGTGGCCCAAACGGCGCCGTGGGGTCGCGTGGGTCTTTGGGCTTCAGCCTCGACGTCACGTGCACCAGCTGGTCGCGCATGACGTCGGCAATGTCTTTGTGCAGCAGCACCCGGCTCGTCGCTGTGCAACGCTGCCCGGCCGACAAGAAGGCACCTTGCACGATGTGCGACAGGGCGCTTTCGAGGTTGGCGTCGTCGAGAACGACGGCCGCGTTTTTGCCCCCCATCTCGAGGGCGACGATCTTGTGTGGTGCATCCAGACATGCCGCCTGAATGGCGCGGCCAGTGTTGTAGCTGCCGGTGAACAGCACGCCTTGGATGTCGTCGTGCTCGACGAGCGCTTTGCCGACGTCAGCGGCGCCTTGCACGAGTTGAAAGACACCAGCCGGAAGCCCCGCCTCTTGCACACACTCGGCGTAGAGTTCGCCGGCCCACGGGCAATGCTCAGACGGCTTCACGATGACGGCGTTGCCCGTCGCCAGCGCTGGGATGACGTGCGCGTTCAACAGATGCACGGGGTAGTTGTAGGGCCCGAGCACGACGAGAACGCCTTGGGCGTGGGCCCGGGCGTGACCGGCGACGCCTTTGGGGTCGAGCGTCGCAATGCGCTCCATGCCGGCGCCCAGGGTGAGGTCGACGCGGGCGCCGAGCGCTGCCGCTTCACCTTTGGCCTCGCGTTCGGGCTTGCCGGTTTCGCTGATGAGCGCTTCGGCGATGTCGCCGGCTCGACGACGGAAGGCGTTGCGCAGCTTCAAGAGGTGTTGCGCGCGGCGCTCGTGCGACAGCTCCGCCCACAATGGTTGCGCGCGTTGGGCGGCGGCCACAGCATCGTCGACAAAAGGCAGACCGCTCTCGCCTTCCCACACTTTGGCAAAGTCGTTGGCGGGGTCGGCCGATGAGAACCGACTCGAAGATGCCTTCGTCGACGACGGTTGCATGAACTGCCCGTCGATGAAGCTGCCTTTGCCGATGAGCGAGTGGTTTGCGCCAGACACAAATGCTCCTGCGTGAGAGTTGGAGCACGCATAGCTTTGTGCAGCTGAAAAAGCATCCGGAGTTTGTCTGAACGGCTGCGGCGTAGCGCGCACCACGTGGCCTCGGCGCCATGCCGCAGTTGTTGCTCGTGAATGGCGTCGATGAATCCGTCGACCAGGCAATTGCGGCATTGCGCAGCAATGCCCCATGGTCGTTCAAGGCAGGGCCATGGCGTCGCGAAGCGCGCCGGCCCTGACCTGAAACTTGAGGGAGGGGCGCAGGCCCCTCCCCCCTACGCCGGCAAAGCCGGACGCGGGTCCCCCCTACCCCCTCGGCGCCAATGGCGCCGGTTGCGTACCGCTTTCGAAAAAGTTTCACGCTTGAACGGGTTGGGACGCCCCGGTGGCCGAGCTGACTACACGGCCTCGGCCTCTTCGGTGTGGGGAACGGGGTAGCCGCGCTCCACCAGTCCTTTGGCGTCTTCGAGGAGGTTTTCGAGAACCTCGGGCGCCAGATGCAGCCGCTCGGCCTCGGCGTAGACGTCGAGCGACGTCTCTTGCGACGGGAAGTAGGTCGCCCCAGCCGCCAACGCCACCTTCCACGCCAACACCACAATGCGTTGGGTTTGGGTGCACTCCCTCGACGTGGCCGGCAGGTGATGGGCACCGGCCAGGTTGCGAATCTCATGGGGCATGAGCCAGCGGTTGAAGATGCGCCGGCCGATGCGTTCGTGGTTGCGCACGCATTGGTCGCCGATGAGGTTGAGGTCGGCGGTCGTCAACTCGGCATCCCCGAGGGCTTCGCCGTACAGCCGCACGATGATGAGTTCGCCGATGTTGTGCAGCAGCGCTGCGGTGTGCAGCTCGGGCACACGAGGGTGTCGCAGCGCCGTCCCCAGCTGGCGCGCCAGGTGCGCGCTGAGGTTGATGTTGCACCACATGTCGGCGAGGAGCTTTTGCATGCTGGGCCGCTCCAACATGGGCGCCCGCCGCAACAGCACCTCTTGCACGACGCTGGCGATTTCTTTGTTGCCAAGGTGCACGACGGCGTCGCGCAAGGCGAGCACGGTGCGTCCGGAGCGTTGGGCCGACAGGTTGGCCACGCGAATGACTTCGCAAACGACAGCTGGATCCCGCCCCACCGCAGCGGCGACGTCGTCGACGGTCACATCGGGATTGCGAAACAGGCGGGTCTGGCGTTCGAGATGCGGATCCAAAGGCGGAATGTCGGCATGCCCCGAACGCAACCGGCGGTTGAGGTCGGCCAGGATGCCCTTGGTGACCGGCAAAGAGGCGCGCTCGTCGTCGTCGTTGGCCTGCGTCGCCTCCGGAAAGATCCGCGCCATTGCCGTCTCAAAATCGGCCTGGTGAAACGGTTTCGGCAAGAAGGTGGCGCTGTGCTGCATGCGTTCGGTGAGGGCTTTGCCCACCTGGGTGCTGCCGCTCATGATGAGGAGCTTGGCCTCTTGGCCGGTGCGCGACAGTTCGCGCAAGAACGCCGGAGCGCCCCCGTCGGGCATGTAGAAGTCGAGAAGAACCACGTCAGGTTGGTCGCGGCAGAACACGCCGAACCCGTCGAGAGGCCCTTTGGCCATGAGGACTTCGTGGCCCCACTTGCGCAGCGTCTCACGCAGAGAACTGCGCACCATGGGATCGTCGTCGATGACCAAGACGCGATGTTTCGGGGCGGGATGGGCTGCTGCGTTCATATCCCCGTTGAAAGCGGATCGATCTCGGCTTTCTTGAGGGGGCGATGGGGGCGAGCGTCTTGTCTGTTTTTGAACGCGTTCTCAAGATGCGAGGGTCCATTCTCAACATGGACTGCCGTACGAGGGATTCGAGGGTGCGCGACGGTGCCGGCAGGGTCTGGTGCAGACAGGGCAGCCTCTCGCGGCTTAAATATCTGTTTTCAAACAGATTATCCTTGATTCTGCATTGGAGATTTGTATGTTGGATGCGTCTGTTGAGCGCTGCAGGGCTCGCGGATGCGTCCGAAGGTTTGGCGACATTTTCATGTCACGCCAAACCGGCGGATATTTCGTGGTGGCGGCGGGGAGGCGTTTTTGGGGTGGTCAGGAGGCCCCATCACGCGGCGCAAAAGCACCAATCACTTCCACAATCCCAAAAACTTCAAACAAACCGCCCCAAAAGAAAGGGGGCCAAGCCCCCTCCCCATCAAGCCTCCGGCAACGGCCGCTGCTCCGGCGGAAGTGCATCGATGAACACCTGCTCCAAATCTTTCAGGTGCTGGTCGATGGTCTCCGTCTTCCACTCCGACGTGTCGACCGCGGGCAAGAACTCAATGTCAATCTCCGTCTTGGCCAACCGCAGCTGACGGCTCTCCCACGCGTGCTGCGCGCCCCGCACCACCATCGGCACGATGGGCAGTTTGCAGGCGATGGCGAGGTGGGCCACACCCTTTTTGAACGGACGCAGACGTCCATCCCGCGAGCGGTGCCCTTCGGGCCACATAAAGGTCGAGAGGTTGTTCTTCTTCACGAACGGCTCCAGCGACTTCATGCCGGCGATGGCCTTTTCGCGGTTGGAGCGGTCGATGCGCAGGTGGCCGGCCAGCGCAAACAGCTGTCCGAAGAAGGGGTAGAAGATGACTTCTTTTTTGCCGACGCCGACGGTGCCGTACGGCGAGAACCAGATGCCCAACATGATGTCGAGGATGGAGGTGTGGTTCGACACGTAGATGGCGGGGCGCTCGGCACGAGCCGCCTTCACGTTCTCGGCGTCGTAGTTGAGCTTGGAGCCCGAGAGGTAGGCACATCCGCCGCCCGCGACGCTGCCAAAGAGATTGCTGATGCGAATGCGCACTTGGCGAAACGGCAAGAAGAACAGCATGAGGGTGCAGAAGAACACGACGCACAGGCCCATCCACGTCAGGCCCAACAGCATGCGGCCGTACGACTCGATGGCGCTCATCGGCTTCACATGTCGCGCCGGCGCCGGCACCTCCCGCAAGTTGGGGATCGCGTCGGCGGTGCCATTCAGAGTCGGGTTGTGCAGCTGTTCGGCTTCGGCCATGGGGCACTCCTGCTGGTTTGTGCGAAGCAGCATGGGCACGCTTTGTCATGCCTGTGTCATCACCACGGTTGAATTCGACAGAGAAAAACGCGAAAAACCCGTTGTTCTTCACAGGGTTAACTGCGTAATGCAGGTGGCACCTGTGGTGTTGTTCGACAAAGTCGACGTGGTTTCAGGCAGTTGGCTGCCGCGCATTTCAGGAGGCACCGTGGCCGAATGCCTTGAGCTTCTCAACGACGCCATCGGCTTGCAGGCGTGCATCGTGCTCGACGACGAGACGCTGGGCCCCGCCGCAGGCGGGATCCGCACCATGGCCTACCCCAGCTTCGACGCCGCCAAAGCCCAGGCCCATGCGTTGGCCGCGGCGATGACCCAAAAATGCGCTCTCGCTGGTCTCGACGCTGGCGGCGGCAAAGCCGTGTTGCGCGTGCTGCCGGAGATGGATCGCGCCGCCTGCTTCGACGCCATCGGCAAAGCCGTGCGCGACCTCGGTGGCCGCTTTCACACCGCCGGCGACCTCGGCACCTTCGACGCCGACCTCGCCATCGCCCAGCGACATTCGCCGTTTGTGCACAGCGACGAGGCTGGGCTCTCCAGCGCCGTCGCCGAAGGGCTTTGGCATTGCTTGCGCGGCGCGGGAGTCGACGTCACCTCCCGCAGCGTGGTGGTGCAAGGCGTGGGCGACATCGGCCACGCCTGGGTGCGTCTGTTGCGCGATCGCGGCGTGCGGGTGTGGTGCGCCGACACGGATGCCGACCGACTGCAGAAGGTCTGCGCCTCCACAGGCGCCACCGCCGTCGACGTCAATGACGTCTTTGACGTCGACGCAGATGTCTTTTCGCCCTGTGGCCCCAGCCTTTTCCTCACGGTCGACTGGGTGCGCCGCTTGAAGCCGAAGGTGGTCTGTGGCGGCGCCAATCTCCCCTTTGTCGACGATGACGCGGAGCAGGCCTTTGTCGACGACGGTGGTCTCTATGTCCCCGACGTCGTCGCCTCGGCGGGCGGCGTCATCCAAGGCATCGCCACCAGCATCATGCAAGCCGACCCCCAGCCCTTGTTGCAACGGCTGCAGCAAACCACCCAAGACGTTTTGCAGCTGGCGTCGTCGACGTCGGTGCGGCCGTCTGTGGCCGCTTTGTGGATGGCCCAACAACGCCTACGAGGAAGCCGACCATGAGCCCACCCCTGTCGACGCTGCGCGTGGCGCGCCCCACCGATCAACTCGATGCCATCGTACAGATGTACGTCGACGGGCTCGGCTTCGAACGGCTGGGCGGGTTCGCCGACCACGACGGATTTGACGGTGTCATGGTGGGGCACCCGCACCTGCCCTACCACTTCGAATTCACCCACGAGCACGGCGTCACCGTTGGCGCGGCCCCCACCGAAGAGCACCTCTTGGTGTTCTACGTCGACGACGACGATGAGGGCTTTGCCGCTCGCTGTGCACAACTCCTCAGCGCCGGATTCGTCGAACGTCCGCCCCACAACCCCTATTGGGCACGCCAGGGGCGCACCTTTGCCGACGTCGACGGCTATGGCGTTGTTTTGGTACAAGGAAGGTGGCCGCCCGCCGCTCCCACGCCGGTCAGCTGATGCACCTGGAGGTTCGCATGTTTGCCCGTCGTCATCGTCTGTCTGTGGTCGTCTCCGCGATCGTCCTGTCGTTGCTGTCGGTTGGCATTTGGGCCGCCGGCAACGGCGCCCCCGACCGCGGCATCCCCTTTCACGGCACGCTGTACGACGGGCCCACGCCCATGACGACCACGGTGCCCATGACGTTTCGCCTGTTCGACGGCGACGAGAACGACGGCAGCGCCGCTCTACTGTGGGAAGACACCTTCGACGTCGACGTGGTCTCCGGCCGCTTCAGCGTCGTCATGGGCGACGTGAACGTCGCTCTGCCCGACAGCGTCACCTCCGCCGCCCAACTGTTTGTCGCGGTCGAAGTCGACGGCACCCCGCTCGGCACACGGCAGCAGGTGTGGGCCGCGGCCCAAGCCATCCGCGCCGCACGCGCGGGCACGCTCACCGTCACGGGCAACGCCGACATTGGCCAAGACCTCGACGTCACCCGCCACACCACCATCGGCGGCGACCTCACCGTCGAAAGCGGCAACATTCACAACGACGCCCCTCACAGCAACGCCGGCACCGACCTTGGGCTGTACTCGTCGACCGACGGCAAATACATCCGCATTGTCAACAACAACGCCCGCACCGTGTTCTACAGCGACGACGACTACGGCACGTCGCCCGACCTCACCATCCGCAACGATCGCACCTTCGTGCACGACCCGCTCGACGCGCAGTCCGGCCTCAACGTCACGGGCACCACCACCACCGACGGCCTCAGCGTCGAGAACGGCATGTTCGGCAGCTACAGCTCCGTGGGCTTCAACACCACCCACACCGCCAGCAGCAACGGATTCTTGATGGTCATCCTCTACTCCAACAACAACGGTGCCCGTGGGTACGCAGACCTCCTCGTCGACGGAAGCACCCGGGCCAACGCGTCGGTGCACTACTACACCACCAACGACAACCACATCGCGCGCAACAGCGCCATGGTGCCGGTGGCAGCGGGCTCGACCTACCGCGCCAACCTCACCCACACCTCCAGCACCATCGCGGCCACTGCGTACTTCGTGTCCATCGCGCCATAGCCAAGCCCAAACGCGGCTTTCGGCGCCGCCGACAAAAAAGAGCACTTTTGAATGCACAAAGGTCTTGCTGCGTCTTTTGTCGACTGGTAGGGATCCCTCCACATTGCGGGCCTGTAGCTCAGCTGGTTAGAGCGCACGCCTGATAAGCGTGAGGTCGGGCGTTCAAGTCGCCCCAGGCCCACCACCCGCAAAGCCGGAAGCATCTGCTTCCGGCTTTCTTTTTTCGCCCTCGGCACCGCCCTTCACCCGCTTCAGGTGTCGTCTTTTTGTCGAAGGTGCTCGGTGGCTGCCCCTGGCGTGGTCTGCAGCTGCTCTTTGAGGGCATCCCGCTCGGCGTAAACGTCTTGCAGTTGGTCGCGCAGCGACCGCACCAACGCGATGATGTCGTCGGCCTGGGCGACCCCCAGCGTCTGCAGCAAAAGCTCGCGTTCGCCGTAGAGGGCATCGAGCTGATCCACCAGAGATCGCATCGACACCAACAAAGTTTCAGTCGAATTGGACGAGTTGCTACGCATCATCCGTCCAAGATGACATATTCCCTTCATGAGTCGAAGTCTGACCACCCAAGCCGCCGCCAAATACCTCAATGTGGGCACCACCAGCATCAAACGCTGGGCCGATGAGGGCTTGCTCCCGTGCGAAAAGACCGCTGGGGGCCACCGCCGCTTCAACATCGCTGCCCTCGACCGCTTTCGCACGCGCGAAGCCGGCGTCATGCAAGACGCCGTCGAACTGCCGCATCTGTCGCGCGAGGTCATCGATGCCTTGCCGTACGGCGTCATCCAGCTCGACGACGCTGGCGTGGTGCTGCTGTACTCCCGCTGGGAGAGCGAATTCACCGGCTTTGCCGTCGAAAACGTCGAGGGCAAATCGTTCTTCTCGCAGGTCGCTCCCTGCACCCACAACATGTTGGTCATGGGGGCCTTTTTGCGAGGCGTGCGCGAAGGCGTGCTCGACGAAGAAATCGATTACACCTTCACCTACCGCATGGAGCCGCGGTTGGTGCGGCTGCGCCTGCTCCGCCACCAGGCGACACAGACCAATTGGATCACCGTCAAAGCGCGCTAGATATTCTCTTTTGGCATACAACAGGCAAAAAAAAGGGGCACGCGACGGGGGGAGTACGCGTGCCCAGAGTGTCGACGCCGATTGGGGGGGAGGGGCAGGCGCCGACACCCATTGTCTTTCCAGGATGCGTGCCAAAGTCAGGCGCTTCCCGTCCAAGTGGTCAGTCCTAGATGCATTTGTGAAGAACTCCACATAAGGTCCTGTTTTTAGAGTGCTTCATCAACTTCGTTCTTGACGTCGCTTTTTCGGACACGACCGATTGTGCTTCTCGCAACGTTGAAAACGGGGTCCATTCGCCCTGGTTTTTGCCTCTGGTCTGATTTTCCCTTTTAAAACAGAGACCTTATAGAAGGGCATTTTCACCCCATCTAGGTGTTCTTCACCACGTTTTGCCCGAAGCATGGATCCAGCCGCGTCATCGGCTTGGAATTGCACGCCTTCCCGTCTGTTTGTGTCTACTGCTTGCATCTATGCACATAGACGCATAAAACATGGGCATGGCCCACGCGATCGCCTCCCGGGTGCAGCTGTATCGTGCTCTCGCCGACGAGAGCCGCCTGCGGTTGTTGGCGTTGGCCGAGCAAGACGCCCTCACCGTCGGCGAACTGGCGCAGCTGTTGGGCGACTCGCAGCCCCAGGTGAGCCGCAAGGCGTCTGCGTTGCGAGAGTTGGGGCTGCTTGACGCCCGCAAAGAAGGCACCCGCACGTACCTGCACACGCAAGCGTCCGACGATGCTGTGGTGCAAGACGCCCTCACCGAAGGTCGACGCCTGGTGCAACACGACGGCAGCCTTGCGAAGGTGCCCTTCGTGTTGGCCGCGCGTGAAGACGCCGGGCGCGCTCTCTTTGACGACGCCAACGACGCGTCTGCAGAACCCACCGACCTGCCCTGGCCCGCCCACCTGCAGGCGGCGGCGTTGATGGTGGAGGCGACGGCCGGGTCGACCGACGGCAAACTCGACCTGCTCGTCGACGTGGGCTGTGGCGATGGCGCCGCCCTCTGTGTGTTGGCGCCGTTCTTCAAGCGTGTCCTCGCCGTCGACCGAAGCCGCGCCCGCCTGTCGGTGGCCGCCCGTCGCTTGCAGCAGCATGGGCTGTCGCACGTGCAGCTCGTCGAGGCGAGCTTTGACGACGCCGAACTCTTGCAGCGTGTCGACGAGCTCGGCGGCGCCAATGTGGTCTTTGCCGGGCGCATTTTGCATCACTTGTCGCGTCCGTCGGTGGCGCTGCAACAAGCGTCGCGCATGGTGCGCAAAGACGACGGCGTGCTGGTGGTGCTCGACTACGACGCCCACCAAGACGAACAGCTGCGCCAAGAACAAGGCGATGTGTGGCTGGGCTTTTCGCAACAGCAGCTGGCGTCTCACCTCGAGGCCGCCGGGCTCCACCTCACGCAATCGACGCCGATTGCTGAAGGTCATGGTGCCGCTCTCAAGGGGGCCGGCCCCGACGCCAAGGTGCCATGGATGCTGACCTTGGCCAGACCTGCAGATTCAACTGCACGACAGGACGCTTCTGTCGTGCCCCTTTCTCGTCGAGCTTGACCTCGACAACAACGCCTCATGATGAGGCCGGAGCAAACAGATGGAACACCGCACCGAATTTCCCGCGTTCAAAGTTGCAGACCTCTCCCTCGCCGAGTGGGGCCGCAAAGAAATCACCATCGCCGAAAAAGAAATGCCCGGCCTCATGGCCCTGCGTGAAGAGTACGGCGACAAAAAGCCCCTCGCCGGCGCTCGCGTGGCGGGCTGCTTGCACATGACCATCCAAACGGCCGTGCTCATCGAGACCCTCACCGCCCTCGGCGCTGAAGTCACCTGGACCAGCTGCAACATCTACTCCACCCAAGACCACGCCGCCGCCGCCATCGCCGAGTCGGGCGTGCCCGTCTTCGCCTGGAAAGGCGAGACCGAAGAAGAGTACGACTGGTGCTTGGAGCAACAAATCTTTGCCTTCAAAGAAGGCAAAGGCCCCAACATGATCCTCGACGACGGTGGCGACCTCACCATCTACATCCACAACAAATACCCCGAGCTGTTCGAAGGCGACGACCCCATCCGCGGCCTCAGCGAAGAGACCACCACCGGCGTGCACCGCCTGTACGAGATGGCCGAAGCCGGCACCCTCAAGTGCCCCGCCCTCAACGTGAACGACTCGGTCACCAAGTCGAAGTTCGACAACCTCTACGGCTGCCGTGAATCGCTCATGGACGGCATCAAGCGCGCCACCGACGTGATGATCGCCGGCAAAGTCGTCGTCGTCGCCGGCTACGGCGATGTGGGCAAAGGCTGCGCCCAAAGCGCCCGTGGCCTCGGCGCCCGCGTGATGGTCACCGAAATCGACCCCATCTGCGCCCTGCAAGCCGCCATGGAAGGCTTCGAAGTCGTCACCATGGACGACGCCGCTGCCAAAGGCGACATCTTCGTCACCGCCACCGGCTGCTGCGACGTCATCAACAAAGACCACCTCACCGCCATGAAAGACGAAGCCATCGTCTGCAACATCGGCCACTTCGACAGCGAAATCCAAGTGGCATGGCTCGAGAACAACCCCGAGATCAAAGAAGAGAACGTCAAGCCGCAAGTCGACCAGTTCATCTTCGCCGACGGCAAGCGCATCACCCTGCTCGCCCGCGGCCGTCTCGTGAACCTGGGCTGCGCCACCGGCCACCCCAGCTTCGTGATGTCGAACTCGTTCACCAACCAAACCATCGCGCAAATCGCCATCTGGGAAGACGCAACGGCCAAAGGCGGCGAGTACGAAACCGGCAAAGTCTACGTGCTGCCCAAAAAGCTCGACGAGAAAGTGGCGCAGTTGCACCTCGGCAAAGTCGGCGCGCAACTCACCACGCTCACCAAAGAGCAAGCGGAGTACCTGGGTCTGCCGCAAAACGGCCCCTTCAAGCCCGAGCACTACCGCTACTAGGCAGCCGCTCGGCCCAACGAAAGCGCCCCTCGTCGTCGACGGGGGGCTTTTTCTTTGTCCATCGATTCTCGCCACCGGCGTCCCATGTCTTTCAAACCCTTCTGCAGGCTCGACGGTGGTGGTGCGCCGCTCGGTCATGGATTCTGGATTCTCAAGGTTGTCGAGAATCCAGAATCGAGAATCCAAGCGACCTGCCCGTCGACGACTACTTGAACGCGGCCAACAAGGCAGCGGCTGCGTTGCCGAGTTCGACACCGCGGTGCCAGACCTCGTCGTCAACGATTTCAAGAACCCGACAAATGTCGAGGACAGCCACCACCTCGAACGCGCTGCCTCGCGCGATGACAAAGAACCGACGTCGCTCGCGTTGGCTCGCGCGCGCGCTGCCGGCGAGATTCAGCACCACCGATGACGACGCCCGTTTCATCTGGTCGGCGAGATGTGCGTGTCCCTTCGGCAGTTGTTTGGCGACGTCGTGTGCCAAAGCGACGAGCTTCATCGATTGACGATAGGCGCGGGTGTTGCGAACGAGCATGACAGAGTCTCCTTGCGGGGCCGGATGAGGACGGGCCCCTCACCCCGCTGGGGGCCCGCCCGGAAGGAGGTCTGCAAGGGGACGGGACTTGTCGGTCGCACGGTTGGGCTCTCTTCGTCGATGAGGCGGTTTTCTTGCTCATCGATTCTCGCCACCGTCGTCGCTGGTCATTCGACCTCGTCCACCAGGCTCGACGGTGCCGTTGCGCCGCTCGGTCATGGATTCTGGATTCTCAGGCCTGTCCAGAATCCAGAATCCAGAATCCAGAAACGGCGGAGAGCGCAGGCGTTCGAAACGCCTTTCCTCGTCGACGGAGGTCCATTTTTTCCCGTCGATTCTCGCCACCGGCGTCGCTGGTCATTCGACCTCGTCCGCCAGGCTCGATGGTGCCGTTGTGCCGCTCGGTCATGGATTCTGGATTCTCAGGCTTGTCCAGAATCCAGAACCCAGTATCGCGTCGACATCGAACCGTCAGAAGCTGCGGCCGATGCCGACGCCCATCATGAGGCGGTTGGTGCTTGGCGTCAGCACTCCTTTGGTGAGCCTGACGGGACGCGGCGCATCGAGGCTCCATTCGTGGCTGAGCATCTCGTTGTGGCGCACGTCGCTTTGTGAACGTCGTCAGGTGCTTTGGGCCTGCGTTGACGTCGTCAAAGCAAACCGCAGTCGGCCCAAATGAAATGCAACGACGCCCAAAGCGGCTGACAACGTCGTCAAACGGAGAGGCAGCCTCGTCAAAGTGAGGTGCAACAGCCTCAAACCAGGTGAACAGCACCAAAGTCGACGTGAACAGCGGTCAAAGCAGGTGACAACGTGGTCAAACCTGCTGACGGGTCGGCAAAGTCAGCGTGATGCAGCGCGTGAGCGAATTCATCACGCCTCTCAGTTGCAGGCATCTGGACTCCTGCGGGGTATCCCCTTTTAGCCCACACGCGCGGAGACGCAATCGACGTTGCTGAGAATGTCAGCCGCCCTGCGCCGCCACCGCCTCGATGGCAGCCTCCACCCGTTGCACGGCTTCATCGACGTCGACGTAGCCGTGCACCAACGGCAGGAGCCCCTTCGACGTCGGCAGCAACACCATGGGATACCCGCGAACGCCTGCCTGGTGACACCACGCGAACAGCTTCTGGGTCTCGGCCTTGGCGTCGGGCGTGTCGACATGCGCCAGCAGTGCGTCAGCGTCGACGCCCACGCGGGCGGCTGCTTCGCGCCAGGTGGCCTCGTCGTCGAGGAGCTTGCCCTCTTCGTAGAACATCTTGCTGAGCATGCAGCCGAAGTCGACGGCCGCACTGCCGCCCGCCTGCTGCTCGACGACAAACGTCGCCCGGCAAGGGGGCTCAGAGTCACAGCGGGTGCTGCCCTCGTCGAGAAGGGTGTGAAACGGCTGTCCGAACTGCACCGTCGACCGCTCCTCAACGCTGGCCATGGCCGTGGTGAGAAACCCTCTGCCGTCGGCCAACGACCGGCTGCCGTCGACCATGCCGCCGCACATCACGTTCCACTCCACGTCGTCGGCAAACCGTCGGCGCAACTCGGCCATGACGTCGGTGAAGGCAAAGCACCACCCACAGAAGGGGTCGAACGCGTAGAGCAGCGGGAGTTTGGCAGCAGTCATGACGTCACCTGTAGCGATTGCACGACGACACCGCATTTGCGTTTGAACCCGTCGACCTCTTCAACCGTGCGCAGAGCGGGCTCGACCTCAATGAAGACGGTGGTGTCGGTCACGGCCACCGCAGCCTCCAAGCCGGCGCGCGCGACGGCGACGTCGACGTCGTCTTCGTGCGGCGTCGTCGGCAACGGGTTGCTGCGGGTGTAGAGATAGTGCGCCCCCGACGTCGTCAGCGTCACCGACACCGACGCGTCTGGATGGGTCCAGCCGAGGGTGCCATCGCGATGCAGGTGCGCGTCGAGCGCCAGACTCGCCTGCTGTTGCAGCGCGCGCAGCTGTGCGTCTGAAAGGCGTCGGCGAAACCAGCTCATGACGTCGATTCCACCACCTTGTAGTGGCTCTGCACCATGCCGCATTTGAAGCGCTGCACGTCGAGCAAGTCGAGGTGGACATCGGCGTCGAGGGCCCCAAACAACCGGATGCCGTCGCCCAACAACACGGGCGCCACGGTGAGGATGACGTCGTCAACAAGGCCTTCACGCAAAAAGCTCTGCACGAGCTGTCCACCGTCGAGATAGATGCGCTTGACGCCGTCGGCGCCGAGCTCTTGCATCAGGTCGGCTGGCGCTTTGTTGTTGAGACGCACGACGTCGCGGATGTCGGCCGGAATGTCGGCCTCTGTCATGCTGCGGCTGACGACGACGACGGGCTTTGTGTAGGGCCAGTCGATGCCGAACCCCAACACCGTTTGAAACGTGCCTCGCCCCATGACGATGACGTCGACGCTGTCGACGAATGCCTCATACCCCATGTCTTCGCCTTGGGCGTCGATGCTGTTGAGCCAGTCGAGGTTGTGGTCTTTGCGGGCGACGTATCCGTCGAGGGAGGTGGCGATGTAGACGTGGGTTGTACAGCTGTGGGTTGTACGTCTGTGGGCGGTGCGAGAGCGGGAGGAAGTCATCGTTGTCCTTTCAGCAAGCCGTCGTCATGACAGCCTGCAGTGACATCCCCCGTCGAGTCTCGTCGGAGGCGTGGCTTCGCCCGCCTCTCGACGAGCCTTCAACGACCATTTGCAGGTGGATGATGACACCTTGCTCTGCTGATTGGCGTTTGACTGCAAATGGTCGACGATGCCTTTTTCTCAGCCTCACCGACGTCGTTTGGTCGTCGTAGACATCGGGTTTTGGGGTGCGCTCTACCCTGGTGGCCAACTGAGAGGGCGGCCGCCGATGACGTGCAGGTGCACGTGAAATACGGATTGCCCCGCGCCGGCGCCGTTGTTCATGGCCATGCGGTAGTCGGTGATGCCTTTGATCTTGGCGACTTCTTCAGCAGCCAAGAACAGGCGGCCCATGACCTCGACGTCGTCGACGGTGGCGTCGCTGTTTTTGGCGATGTGGGTCTTGGGAATCACCAAGACGTGCACAGGCGCACCTGGGTTGATGTCGTCAAAGGCGTAGACGTGGTCGTCTTCGTAGACCTTGGTCGACGGAATCTCGCCTTTGATGATTTTGCAGAACAGACAGTCGTCGTCGGAATGCGGCATGTGGTCCTCTGTCGTTGGTCGTCGAGAAGGGTCAGCTGTTGAAGTGGTCGTCGGCTTTGCGCACCACGCGAAACAGCTGTTGGCCGGTGAGCACGCCGTTGACCGGCCCGTCGTGCACCAGCTGCAAGAAGGCGCGGGCCAAGCCTTGAATCGGAATCGGCCGGATGATGGCGAAGGGCGCCCCGAGGGGCGAGTCGCTCATGCCGCCCAAGAACGCTGTGGTGTTGGTGAGCTTTTTGCGGTCGGTGAACACGTCGTCACCGGCAAGGTAGCTCGGGCGCACCAAGGTGTAGCCGAGCCCGCTGTCTTTGACGTGCTGCTCGGTCTTCTTTTTCCAGCTGAGGTAGGGGCCCATGCCCGTGCCGGCTCCGACTGAGCTCAGCAGCGCGAAGTGGGGCACGCCTGCTGCTTTGGCCGCCGCCACCAGTTGCACCGTGGTGCCGTAGTCGACGGCTTCGTAGTCGCCGTCTTCGTTGAAGCGGGCCATGACTGTGCCGATGAGTTGCACGACGCAGTCGCACCCCTGCATGGCGGCGACGAGTCCGTCGTGGTCGTCGAGGGCCACCTCGCAAATGCGGGGGTCGTCGTCGAGGAGGGCTTTGTTTTTGCTGCCCGGCCGCACCTGCAACTTGAGGTCGACGCCGTGGGCATCGGCGTCTTGGTGCGCCACAGCGCGCCCGGTGAAGGACGTGCCCCCGGCGATGAATGCGGACTTCGCGGCGTGTGTCGTCGTCATGTCGTCACTTGTGGTCTGCTGCCCCGCCTGCGCCCCCTCCTTGGGAACTGGGGAACTCAGCAGAACGATTCATCAGCGTTTGGCCAACATCGCGACCAGCGGGAGCCGCGAAGCGAGGGGGGAGGGAGCGAGTGTCTGGCTTTGCCAGCGCTCGGGTTCGGCTTTGCCAAACCTTGTGAGTTGCCTTCGGCAACTCAGCGGGAGGTGAAGAGAATCACACGGTGATTCTCCAAAGGCCAAGCGAAAGCTTGGCCCGCCTGCGCCCCCTCCTTGGGAATCAGTGGTTGTGGCGCAAGAACTGGAAGAACACGTTGCGGATGTCGCGCGGGTGGGCCGACGGCCACAAGTACGCCGGCATGCGACGGTAGAGGTGACGACGTCGAGGCGGCAGCGACTCCAGCTGTTGGCGCAGCTCGGCTTTGGTCTTGGCGAAGTGCACGTTCGACAGGCGCTTCACCAAGTCGTTCTTCGTCGATGCCGTGGGTGTCGACGATGCCGACGCCAGTTGCTCTTCTTCGACCTCTTCTTCGTCGTCTTCGGCGAAGGGCAGCGGCACGTCGTGGTTGGGGGTGATTTCGCCGTCGCCGTCGACGTCGAGCCACACCGGGTTGGTGATGGCGAACGGCGTGGTGGGGAAGGTCAGCTCCGGCGACAACGTCTCGCCTCCGCCGCCGAAGTCGGCGATGGCCGACAGCACGTCGGAGAACTGCAGTGGCGGGATCTCATTGGGGAAGACGGTGGGGAACATGTTCGATTCGCCCGACACCTCAACGACGACAAAGCCGTCTTCAGGCACGTCGACGACGTAGTCTTCGCTGAGGCTGCGCACCCCGTTGCGGCTTTGGCCGAGGGCGGTGTCGACGACCTCGACGCCGTTCACGAAGAGCTTGAGGCGGTTGACGCTGAGCCAGTCGGCGCATTGCACGTCGACGTGCACCGTGGCCTGGCCGCCGGTGACGGTGGCGATGTCGCCCATGCCCGCGCCGTCGACCGACACCGACACGTAGGGGCCGTTGGTCATGAGGGCGTCGCCCTTTTTCAAAGCGTCGACGACGTCGTCGGGGGTGACTTCGATGGGCGCTTTGGCGGCCACCTTCACGTAGGTGCGGGGGTAGCCAGGCTCTTCTTTGCTGGGTTCGTGGCTGTCGGAGTTGGCGGTGCCGACGACGCGTTTGCCGGAGCGCAGCAGGAGCATCCAGTCTTCCATCACGCCGGGGAAAGCGACGTCGTTGACGCGGTCGCAGGTGCCGGCGGCGATTTGCGCAGCGGTGTCGTCGGCGGTGCAGGTGCAATCGCGCACCTCTTCGTCGCATTGCAGGGGATCCAGCTCACGAAAGACGGCGCCGGGGGTCACGGGGCAACAGCTGACGGGGTCGATGGTGGTGCCCTCGGGGACCGTGAACGAGTGGATGAACTCAAAGCGCTTGCCGTTGAACACCTCGATGGCGTCGAAGTCGTACGAGAAGTTGCGCGCGTGAAATTCAGGACGGAAGGAGGTGTCGGGGCCAAAGAGGGGGTCGGCCACGCCATAGGCCCCCATGTCGTCGGCGGAGACACCGTATTGGTCGAAGTAGCCGAGGATGGAGTCGCGGGGGTGGTTGACCTGCACGATGACGTCGAGGAGGTCGTCTTCGCAGGTGGTTTTGTCGACGGTGTTCTCGGCGACGCATTCGGGATTCAGTCGACCCATGGCGCGCATGCTCTTGAAGACGTCGCCGGGGGTTTGTTTGGCCCACTGAAAGCTGCCTTTGGTGCGGGAGGCGATGGTGTTGCCGTAGCGCAGGTCGCGTTCGCCGCCCTCGTCGGCGCCGAACAAGGAGTCGACGATGTTGAGAGGGTTGGCTGGCGTGTAGGTGGCGTCGGCGTCGAGGGCGCCGTCTTCGGTGGTCGGGATGAGGCGGCCATCGCCGAGACGCAAGGGGAATCCGTTGAAGTGGCCGCGGTCGATGGTGGTGAGTTCGAGGCCGATCATCGAGTTGATGTGCTGTTCGAGACCGAGGTCGGCGATGACGGGGGTGTAGTCGACGACGAAGTTGTGGTCGGTGGAGACGGCGAACTCGACCCCTTCGGCGGCGTATCCGGTGATGGCCTCGTCGAGGGGATGGTGGCTGTCGAGGGAGTAGACCGTGTGCAGGTGAAAGTCGGCCGCGATGTAGTCGGTGGTGTCGACCTGCCGCTCCAACTCGGCCGACAGGTGCAGGGTTTGCCCCGGCTCGACGGTGACGTTGGCTTGGTCGAAGCGGCCGTATTCGAGGCCCCGGCTGACGTACACGGTGTACGTGCCAGGACGCACCGGCACGTCGACGACGCCGTTGGCGGTGTACTCAAACGCTTCGAGGTATTGCCGCGTGCTGGCGTCGTCGGCCTCGTCGTCGACCATGTCGGTGAAGTAGATGGGTTCGCCCAAACTGAGGTCGAAGAGATGGGTCTTGGGATCGACGCCAGCGTTGGCAGCGTCGTACGTGCCGACGATGGACACTTTGGCGGGCACCCGGCCCACGCCCGGTTCGGTGACGGTGACGGCGATGGTGGCAAGCGCGTCGACGGTGAGCAGCTGGTGGGTGGTCTTGCCGGCGACGACCTCGACTTCGACGCCTTCGCCGGGGTGACGGGCGTGGTCGACGGGGACGAGCGTGTAGCGGCCAGGGCGCAAAGCGCCCGCGCGGAAACGGCCACCGTTGTCGGTGCTCATCTGGGTGACTTTGGCGCCGGCGTCGTCGAGAACAAACACGGAGGCGTGTCCGACGGGATCGCGGGTGCCGGCTTCGGTGAGTTCGCCGGTGAGTTCGCCGGTGTCTTCACCGAGGATGCCCATGGCCACCTCGGTGATGGAGGCGACGTCGCCGTGGCCCACCATGAAGTAGCGGGTGAAGGTGAACTCGTCTTCGCCGCCGGGGCGTCCGTCGTTGCCCAGCAGCGCTGGCGGCAGCACCTGAAAGACGCCGGTGAAGGCCGACGCCACAAAGGGGACGTGCACCGAGTGGGGCTGCGCTTCGGGGAACTGGTCGCGCACGTGGTAGGCGAAGTTGCGCTCGACGTCGTCGGGGGGAGCGGCCATCAAGCCGTACGACACTTCGTCGCCCTTGGATGCGATGTATTCGCTCACCAACCCTGGCAACGCCGGGAACTCCTTGCCGGTGGCGTATTCTTTTTCGAGTCGGTAGCGCAGGTCGTGCCCTGCCTCGTGCGGCATGAAGACTTTGTTGCCAGCGCCGAAGAGAACGACGTCACCGAAGGGCGTGGGGATCTCAAAGCCGGCCAAGCTGCCGGCGAACGGCAAGGTCGCGCCGGTGGCGTCGATGTTCTGCACCGTCGTCGCGATTTCGATGTACTGCTGGCCGGGGCGCAGGGTGTAGCGGGTCTCAAACACCAGCGCCGGCAAATCGCGGCTGTCGCCCAGCAGACCTTCGTTGGCGGTCTGGGTGATGGCGAGGAAGTCGTTGCCATAGCCCCGCACAGCGAGCACGGCGGTGCCGGATTCGATGCCGTCGTCGAGGATCTCCATGGCGGGCAGTTTGCGGCGGATGGCTTCGCCGTCGATGGTGCAGGCCTGACGGTCGGCGTCGTCGAGGGTCGGCTGGCAGGTCTCGCCGTCGTCGCAGTCGCCATCGTCAGAGCAGCGCGAGAAGTGGGGGTTGGTGATTTCGTACGGCTCCATGGCTTCGAGGAAGAAGGCCGGGAACATCTCGCCGAAGTTGTCGCGTCCGAGGGCTTCGCCTGAGGTGCCCACGCCGGTGTCGGTGCGCACCAGGTCGGCATCGATGAGGGACCCGCCAAAGACGCCAAAGCCGCGGGAGAACCCCTCGTCTTGGATGATGATGCGCACCTTGTCGTTTTCGAACAGCCAGTCGCCCACCTCGCCCAGGGCACGCGGCCCGCCGATGAGTTCGCTGCGCAGCTCCACCCGCTTGAGACGCACCGATGGCCCCGGCGCACAGGCGCCGTCGACGAGGGGCAAGACAGCCCCAACGGCCATGCAGGCCAGCAATGCAAAAACAGGACGAGACACGGGCTTGCGCATGGAGGCTCCTTCACGCGATGTCGGACGCTTACCACACGGCGGTGCCCGCGAATACGAGGACAGGGGGCAAAAACGCAACGTTTCTTGCGACGCCTGATTCGCCGTTGTGGCTTCTGCAGCCGTCGGTGTTGTGCCAACAATGGGCCGGGCCCCTCCAGACTCGGCTGGGCCAGCAGCAACCGCGCCAGGAGGCCCCATGCGTGCTGTGCAACTGATGGATTCGTTTGGTGAAGACCACCTGCAGATGACGACGTCTGCGCCCTTGCGTGACGACGGCAGCGACGACGACACCCTCGGTGCCCATGACGTGCGGGTGCGGCTGCGGGCGTCGTGCTTGAACTACCGCGACTTGCTGATGGTGCGCGGCCAATACAACCCCCGACAGCCTCTTCCGTTGGTGCCGTGCAGCGACGGCGCTGGCGAAGTGGTCGCGGTGGGCAGCGGGGTGCAGCAGGTGCAGGTGGGCGATCGCGTCTGCCCCACGTTTGTCAGCGGGTTCGCCGAGGGTGTGCCCGACGCGGGCGCCACCAAGCGCAGCCGCGGGGGCCCGTTGCCGGGCATGTTGCGCGAAGAAGCCATCTTCGACGCCGACGACTTGGTGAAGATTCCGTCGCATCTGTCGTTTCGCGAGGCCGCCACCTTGCCCTGTGCGGCGTTGACGGCGTGGACGGCCCTCGTCGAAGAAGCGGGCATCCGCGCGGGCCAGACGGTGTTGGTCTTGGGCACCGGCGGGGTGAGCTTGTTCGCCCTGCAGATCGCCAAGATGCACGGCTGCCGTGTGGTGGCGACGACGTCGTCAGATGAAAAGGCCGAGCGGCTGCGCTCCCTCGGCGCCGACGCCGTGCTCAACTACAAGCGTGATGAGAGTTGGGGCAAGACGGTGGCGAAGACCTACGGCGGCGCCGACGTCGTCGTCGAGGTGGGAGGCGCGGGCACCCTGCAGCAGAGTTTGGCGGCGGTGAACACCGGCGGCCACGTCTCGCTCATCGGGGTGTTGGGCGGGGGCGCCTCCAAGGTGAACTTGTTGCCCGTGCTCATGCGCCACATTCGCGTGCAAGGCGTGTTCGTCGGCAACAAGGCATCTTTTGTGCGCATGAATGCAGCGTTGGATCAGCAGCAGATTCGGCCGGTTCTCGACGACGACTTCGCCATGGAGCAGGCGAAGGACGCGTTCGTGCACCTGGCATCTGCCCAGCATTTTGGCAAGATCACGCTGCACGTCGACTGACCAGGTCTGTGCGCTGGGCACGTGCACTTTGTTTTCATCTGGACTTTTCATTTGGCAAGTTCGTTGGCGAAGACGCTGCCACCGCAGCGCAAGAGGGACGCATGACATTCAAATCAAACTCGCATTTCACCCAACCCCTGTGGACCAAGCTGTGGGCCGTGTGCTGCTGTGCTGCACTCGCCACCACCACCGCCTGCGCTCCGGTCGACCCAGAACCTGAGCCAGAGCCCTCGCCCGTGGTCGAGCCCGACGCGGGCCCAGCCGGCGAGCCCGACGCAGGCCCCGCAGGCGAGCCCGACGCAGGCCCTGCCGGCGAGCCCGATGCAGAACCCGCTGCCGCTCCTTTGCCGGCTGCGTTTGACGGCACTCTCGACGCTGAGTCGCTGTGTCAGGTGCTCATGTATGGCACCGCCTCCCTCATCAACAGCATTGCGTCTGGCACCGGCGACGAGGCACAGCGGTGCGTCGGCACCTCGCCATCGCAGATGCGTCCGCCTGCCGAGATGGTCGAAGGCGTCGAAGAAAGCTGCAAGCCAGGCGTGCCCGGCTTCGACGTCTACGAACGCGCCATCACCGAGCCCACCATCTCGTTCGACACCCAAGGCATCATGGATTGCCAAGCGGCTGGCCGCGCCTTGCTTGAGGCGGCCGCCAATGGCGACGTCATCGAGGGGGATCCCCTCGGCGACAACTGCGAAGACTTGGTGACGGGGTCGGCCACGGCCAACACCGAGTGCTTTGTCGACTGGATGTGTGCCGACGGCCTCACCTGCAGCTACATTGCCGACGACGACCTCTTCCGCTGTGTCGCGCCGTCGGCCGCCGGTGGGGTGTGCAGCACGTCTGGCGGCCACCCTCGTCCGTGCGACTCCGGTTTGGAGTGCGTCGACGGCAGCTGTGTGGCGCAAGGCCAACTCAACGACGCCTGTGGCATGGCCGACACCGCCGGCTGCGCCGACGGACTGGAGTGCGACTACGCCATCAACCAATGTGTCGACGACCCCGACGAGTGCCCCACGGCCTGTGAGGCGGGCGAAATCTGCATCGACAACGTGTGCCAAACCATGGCCAACGTCGGAGAGGCCTGCGAGCGTGACGTCGGCTGCCTCGGCACTTGCGTGGTCTGCCGTCCCGACGCCCAAGGCGCCCTGACCTGCCAAGACCGTGGCGACGCGGGCGACGCTTGTGACGTGTTGGACGACTGCCGCTTTGGCACCTTCTGCGACACCGCCGCCGGCTCATGTGTGGACGCGGGCAACGCGGGCGCCACCTGCAGCGCCGACGCCGAATGCGCGTCGGGCTTCGTCTGCCGTGAGAGCACTTGCACGCTTGAGAGCAGCTTGCCTTGCACCGACCGCAACGATTGTGGCCTCGGCGACACCTGTGAGTTCAGCTCGGATTGCGGGGGCGACACCGGCCTGGTGTGCACCAATGCCGTGTGCGCCGCAGCGCCCACCGACGGCCAAGCCTGCACCGACGGGGGCGAGTGCGCCGACGACACCTACTGCGACACCGACGGCGTCTGCCGCGCCGAAAAAGCAGCTGGCGATGTGTGCGCCGAAGACTTTGAGTGCAGCACGGCGCTGTGCAACGACGGCACCTGCGCCATCGAAGGGCAAAGCTGCCTCAACAGCAAGGCGCTTTTTCCGCAGTTGGTGTTCTTCTCACTGTTCTTCTTGCCGTCGCTGCGCCGCTGGCGTCGTCGTCGTCAGAGCTGACATCGCCCCTCCCCGCACCTCCTGCGGGGCGTGTCGTTTCTGCCGCGGGCTGCAAGCCCAACACGTCTTGCAGCCCGTGGCGCTCCAAGTCTCGATGCGCTGTCGAATGCGTTCGCGTGTGCAGACGCCGGGTCGGCATGTGTCACTCCAGCGCCTTTTGCACGGCGAGAACCGCCAAGAAGAACGGGAGGGCGGCGAGGGTAAACCACAACGCCGCCTCCTTCGCGGCGTAAACCACCACCACCACCGCCGTCAAACACAGCTGCGCTCCGACGAGCCATGTGCGCAACGGGCGCGTTCCCGTCGTCGCCAGCGCATCAGGTGCCCGCAGCCACCCCCGACATCGCCACGCACACACCAACATGCCACCAAGCCAGGCCGCGAGCGGCCAGGCCACGGGGGGGTTTAGATCGCCCGACAGGTTGAACAGCGACCGGTGCATCACCAAGGCCACAAAACCGACGTAGATGGCACCGGCGACGAGGCCGATCCACACCCACCGTCGGACGTCTGCCCGCCCCCACGACGTGTGTTGCGCGAACGCTGCCCAGCGCAATGACACGAGGCCGACCGCTCCCACACCAAAAGCTTGGCTCATCAGCACGACATCCGTCGTCAACCCCGCCACCGCTGCCCCGCCCACCAGGACGCAACCCGCTGCCCACAGCCAAACCGCCAACATTGTCTCCAAGGTAGGCGCGGTGTCCCGTGGCACAGACACCACCCAAGACAGCAACACCAATGCGCCCACGAGCAGCAAACACACGGGAGACATGGTGTACGCGACGACCACCCCCGCCGTCTGCAAGGCCTGCCCCAAGGCGTGCCACAGCGGCTTCTGTTGTTGCATGGCGACGTTCTCACAGCGCCCCCACCGCAACAGCAGGGTGCCCGTGCCCACCAACCCCACCTGAGCGAACAGGCACATCGCCCGTTGCTGCTAGGTGCCCGGCGCCATCAAGGTGCCAAAGAAGGTGAGAAACAGGGTCGTCCCCCAGACGAACGTCGCCGACACCGCTCGCGCTCGGGGCGGTTGCAGCTGCGTGGTCGTTCCAAGGTGCGTCGGGTGACAGCTGGCGTGTGCATGGGTCCCTCCTGTCGACACCCCAAACGCAAAAAGCGTGACCTAGGTCAGGTCACGCCTCCTTTCACATTGGTGCGGATGGGCCGGCTACGTCCCGGAGGACGGCAGTGCTGGCAAGGGTGCGGTCTGCGGCACACACCACGCGAAGGTCTGCGCCAGCTGGGCCTTGGCGTCGTCGTCGACCACCGCGCCGTGGGCCATGACCACGCGGGAGAACTCCCACTGCAGCACCGTCGCCAAGGCCCCGCCAAAGGCGGCTTTGTCTTTGGCCATGATGCGCACCGAGCGGCTCTGGGCGAGCCGTTTGTAGGCGCCCACCATGCGAAACACGAGGTGGGACATCCAGCCCTTCACCTCGAGAATGTTGAACACCAAGTCGGTCAACAACAGCGTCTTCGACGCCTTGTGCAAGAAGACCCGCTCCTCGAGCATGGGGGCGCCAGGCACGTGCATCATCTCAAAGTCAGACGCCCACAGCGTGCCCACGTCGTCGAGCGAGGTGAACTGCAGCGCCTTCTGCTTCTTCTCGTGGCCGGGCACGCCATACACCACCGCGTCGGGGTACCGCTGTTGTGCCGCTTGCGCATGCAGGTGGTGAAACAAGTTGGGCTCGACGATGGCAGAAACCGGGCCGATGGCGTCGAGCTCGGCGGCCAAGGCGTCGTCGATGGACGACGGCGAATGCAGCCACAGCGTGCCGTCCGACAGCTTCACCACCGTCATGCGCACCGGAAACCACAAGCCAGGCCCGAGCTTCAGCCAGTATTCGTGGCCCCACATGTGGTCGGCGATGGGTTGCAGCATGGGCATGGATCCTCCTAGTCTGACAAAAGTAAAGTTGCTTGACGATTTCGTCAAGCATGCTTGACGGATTTCTGCCCAGCCGTCAGAGTGGGCACATGAGCGACGCCGATTACCGCCAGCAGCTGACACAGAAGAAGAGTGAGAGCACGGCCCAGCTGTTGTTTCAGGCCGCCCGCCGGCTGAACGACTACGCTCTCGCCAAGGTGGCGGCACAGACCGACGGGCCGGCGCCACGGGCGTCGCACATGTCGTTGTTTCCGCACATCGACCTCGACGGCACACGGCTCACCGTGCTGGCCCAGCGGGCGGGCATCAGCAAACAAGCCGTCGGCCAGCTGGTCGACGACCTCGAGGAGATGGGCCTCGTCGAACGCGTGGCCGACCCTGACGACAAACGCGCCAAACGGGTGTGCTTCTCCGAGCAGGGGCGGCAGGGAATCCTGCAGGGTCTCCTGGTGCTCAAAGAGGTGGAGGCCGAACTCGAAGACGCCATCGGCAGCACCAAGATGCAGCAGTTGCACCGGGCGTTGACCTCGACGTTGGGCACACTCGACAGCTGGGGTGCCTGACCGGTTCAGCGCGTTGCTGGCATTTGTCGTCGACGAGCGCACCTGGCATCGTGCGGCCATGGCAGACACCGCTGCACCCGAACGCATTCACTTTGCTGGGCTTCATGCCCTGCGTGGGTTGGCGGCATTGAGTGTGGTGGTCAGCCACGTCGAGGGGTTTCGCGCCAAAAGCGGCATGCCCCACCACAACGACATGGAGTGGATGCGCGCCCTCGGCCCCAGCGCTGTGAACTTCTTCTTCTGCCTCAGTGGGTTTTTGATCACCTACCTGCTGTTTGAAGAGCGGCGTCGTGCAGGTGACATCGACGTCAAACGGTTCTACGTGCGCCGCGCGCTGCGCATCTGGCCGTTGTACTTCACGGTGGTGTTGGCGGGCCTGCTCGTCTTTCCGGCGTTCATCGACGCCCCTGGCTTTGTCGACGCCACCAAGGTCAACGGCGCCCTGCTGTGGGGGTCGCTGTTGTTCTTCGCCCCCAACCTCACGTTCGCCGCGTTTGGGCACGTGCGTTTTCTGGGGCCCACCTGGTCGATTGGCGTCGAGGAGCAGTTCTATTTGCTGTGGCCGTTCTTGGTGCGGGTGTGTCGCCGCACCAAGACGTTTTTGGGGCTCATGATGATCCTCTTCATCGGCCTCTTTGCCTGCCGCACACTGGTGCTCCTGCATCGGCTGCCCCAACCCGAGATGGTTTCAGACCACGTGTGGGGCGTGATGACGACGCTGGTGCGCCTCAGCCGCTTCGAGTTCATGCTCTGTGGGGCGGCGGCTGCTGTGCTCGTCTTTCACCGTCGTTCGCTCGTCGACAAGCTCTTCTCGCCCGTCGTGCAAGCCGCGGGCATCGTGCTGTGGTGGGGGGTGCTCGCCAGTGGCTTCGCCGCCACTCCCGTTGGGCAACTGGGGCAGATGCTGTCGGTGGTCGTCATCTTGGTCGGCACGTCATGCCATCCTCGTCCGTTGCTGCGGTTGAACGGGAAGGCCTGGGACACGCTCGGCCAACTGTCGTTCGGCATCTACTTGCTGCACGCGCCGGTGTTGCTCGGCGTGCTCGATGTCGGTCGACGCTGGGGTGCAGACCCCCACGCTTGGACGACGACGCTGGCCACGCACGTGGCCGCCGTGGTGCTCACCGTTTTGCTGGCGGCGGCGTCGTACCGGCTGTTGGAGTCGCCGTTTCTCCGTCTGAAAAAGCGCTTTGTCGTCGTGCACAGCGGCGGCGAATCATCGACGGCATAGACGACCCCGTCGTCATCGGTGGTTTTGAAAGGCGTTCATCCATTTCTCGGCGACGTCTTTGGCCATGGAGCGCTGCACCAGCGCCACAACGACGATGGCCAACGGCGGAAACCACCACAGCTGGGCGCCGCTCGTCGACGACGTGTGCTGCCCCACGAGCCACGCCGCCGCCAACGAGCTCGCCGGCAGTGTCGGCACCCATTTGACGACGACGTCGACACCGTCTTTGGTCGTCGTCACGTCGAGACGCACCAGAGTCAGCTGTTTGGCGTTGAGTGACGTCACCCGCAACTGTTGACGCGCATCGTTCACTTGCACGTGGCCGGCGGGGGACGCCGCCGCGATGGCACCCACGTCGAGCCAACGCAGACCTGGCAGGTGCACGACGGGGCCCACGGTGAGTGCCAAGCGCCACGGCCAAACACCGCCCACAAAGTGCAGCCCCAACTCGACGAGGGCAAACAGCACCAACGACACAATGAGCGATGCGGGCATGGCCTCTCCGACGGTCTCCACGCTGACCGACATCATGTTCTCCGTCGTCGACGGAGAACACAACCGCTGAACACAACGGACGTGGCTCACGCCGCAGCGGGCAACCGACGCACACGCACTTCTTCGAGGACACCCAAATGCAGGACGTCGAGCACGCGGCGCATGATGTGGTTCATCCACCACGTCCAGATGCCAACCATGGCGGCCGTCAGCGCCACAGCGACGAGGGGGGTCGCCGTGATGACGCCGATGGCCGCGCTGAACCCGGCCAAGGCGGCCAGCAGCACATGCATGGTCGACTTTGTGTTCAGCTGCACGCCTGGGACCTCGCCGTCGATCTCGTCGACGAGCACGCGAAACGTCCACCAGCCCCGCCCGGTGGACACCCGCACGCGCACCTGACGCGATTCGTGGTCGACGTCGACAGACGAAAACACCACGTCGGTGCGGTCGGCGGCGCCGGCTTGGGCCGCGGCCACCACGTCGTCCCACGTGGCGTAGGGGACAAACGTTGGGTCGAGGATGAGGTCGGTGGACGGCGTCGTCATGTCGGCTCCTGTGCAAAAGACACCGGACTCCTCTTCAGGAGTCAGACCGCAACCACACCATCACAAAGGGTTGGATTTTATGCAGTTTTCGCATCCCCCTTCAGCTGGTGTTGTCTTCTGCCTATGCCGGCGTTGCACTTCACCCCATGAGAAAAGGCTCCCAAGCGGGAGCCTCCTCTGCAGCAGAGTCAAACGCCATCAAGCTTTGGAAATCCGTTCCAGCGATGCCTTCATGCGCGTGATGCGTTGCTCCATGTCGGCGGCCTCGGCTTTGGCGTCGGCGACAGCTTCGGGCGCGGCCTTCTTGATGAAGCCTTCACTCTGCAGACGCTTGCTGACGGAGTTGAACTGCTTCTCGACTTTCACCAGCTCTTTTTCGAGGCGGGCTTTCTCCACCTCGAGGTCGAGCAAGCCCTCCAGCGGCACCACCACCTCCAAACGGGCGTTGGCGTTCACGGCGGCAAACGTCGGAATCTCTGCGCCGGTTTGTGCTTTGACGACGACGTCGTTGAGCGAACCAAGCTTCTTCAAGATGGCGTTCATGTCCCTCAACACGCTTTGGCCGTGCTCGTCGTCGAGGAGCAACTGCACGTCCACCTTTTGTTGGGCGCCCAAACCCGACTCTTGGCGGGCGTTGCGCGCCATGACCACGGCGTCTTGCACCAGCTGAATGTCGGCGGCGGCGGTCTCAAAGATGTGCGACTGCTCGACGACGGGGAACGGCGCCACGGCGACAAACTCCACGTCGGGCCAACGCACATTGCGTCCGGGCAGACGCTGCCACAGCTCTTCACTTTGGAAGGGGCACAGCGGGTGCATCAGACGCATCGACGTGTCGAGCACGTGCAACAGCACCGCCAACGACGCTGCGCGCGACTTGTCGCCTTGCTCCGCGTCGAGCACCGGCTTGCTCATCTCGAGGTACCAGTCGCAGAACTCCGTCCAGAAGAACTGGTAGATGGTGTTGGCAGCGTCGTCGAAGCGGTAGGTGTCGAAGCCTTTGGTGACCTTCTCCACCGCCACTTGCAAGCGGGTGAGGATCCACTTGTCGGCCACGCCGAGGTCGCCCATGACGTCGTCGAGCGGCTGGATTTGCTCGTCGCCGGCTTTCATGAGGCCAAAGCGGGCGGCGTTCCAAATCTTGTTCAACAGCTTGCGGTAGCCGCTGACGCGGGGGATGGCGAGTTTGACGTCGCGGCCCTGCCCACTGAGCGCAGCGAGGGAGAAGCGCAAGCCGTCGGCGCCCGACTCGGGGATGCCCTCGGGGTAGTCCTTCTCGATGCCCTTCAACACCTTTGGCAGGAGTTTCTCAGGCACAGGGTAGGTTTTGGTTTTGTCGAGGAGCTCTTGCTTCTCGATGCCGTACACCACGTCGAGGGGGTCGATGGCATTGCCGAGCGACTTCGACATCTTTTTGCCCGAGGCGTCGCGCACCATGGCGTGCAGGTACACGTCGTCAAACGGCGCTTTGCCCATGAAGTAGCAGCCCATCATCATCATGCGGGCGACCCAGAAGAACAGGATGTCAAAGCCCGTCTCGAGCACGGCGCCGGGGTAGAAGGCGGCGAGGTCTTCGGTCTCGTCGGGCCAGCCCAACGTCGAAAACGGCCACAGCCCCGACGAGAACCAGGTGTCGAGCACGTCTTCTTCTTGCGTCCACCGCTCGGGGTCTTGGGCCACGAGGTCTTCGGTCGACGCCGTCGAGAAGGTGCGCACGAGGTCGTCTTCGACGACGTTGAGGGCGATCTCGAGGAGGGCTTTGCCGCTGACACCGTCGGCTTGCGCCTTCGACGCAGGCGTCGGCCCGCCTTTGCGATTGGCGTCGGCTTCGATGGCCTCGTCGATCTTGGTGAGGTCGTAGTAGACGGGGATGCGGTGGCCCCACCACAGCTGACGGCTCACGCACCAATCGCGGATGTTCAGCATGAAGTGGTCCCACGTTGCTTTCCAGCTTTCGGGGATGATGCGGGTGTCGCCGTCGTTCACCGCCTTCACCGCCATCTCGGCGAGGGGCTTGGCGTTGACGAAGTATTGGCGGCTGAGCATGGGCTCGATGGCCTCGCCCGAGCGCTGGCTGATGCTGACCTGGTGTTTGATCTTCTCGGTGCCGCGGTACAGGCCCATCTCCTCAAGGTCGGCCTTGATTTTGGTGCGGGCCTCGTAGCGGTCGAGCCCTTCGTAGGCGCCGCCGTTGATGTTCACCTTCGCCTCGAGGGTGAAAATGTTGATCATCTCGAGGTCGTGCCGCTCGCCCATCTCGAAGTCGTTGGGGTCGTGGGCCGGGGTGATCTTCACCGCGCCTGAACCGAAGTCTTGTTTGACGTAGTCGTCGGCGATGATGGTGATGTGGCGGTCTTTGAAGAAGGGGTGCACCAGCTTCTTGCCGACGATGTCTTTGTAGCGCTCGTCGTCAGGGTGCACGGCCACGGCGGTGTCGCCGAGCATGGTCTCGGGACGGGTGGTGGCCACGACAATCTCGTGCTCGCCTTCTTCGTTCGACAGGGGTTCTCCGTCGTCACCGGCGATTTTGTAGGCGAAGCTCCACAGCTCGCCTTTCTTCTCTTCGTGGTCGACCTCTTCGTTCGACAAGGCGGTGTGGGAGCCTGGGTCCCAGTTCACCAGGCGCTCACCGCGGAAGATGAGGTCGTCGTTCCACATGCGCACGAAGGCTTCGTTCACGGCGCGGGAGCACTGCTCGTCCATGGTGAAGCGCTCGCGCTTCCAGTCGGCCGAGGCGCCCAGCGTCTTCATTTGCTCGACGATGCGCTCGCCGTTTTTCTCTTTCCACTCCCAGACGCGTTCGAGGAATTTCTCGCGGCCGAGGTCATGACGGCTCTTGCCCTCATGGCGTTTCAGCTCGCGCTCGACGACGGCTTGGGTGGCGATGCCGGCGTGGTCGACGCCGGGGAGCCACAGCGCGTTCTCGCCTTTCATGCGGTGGTAGCGGGTGAGGATGTCTTGCAGCGTCACAAACAACGCGTGCCCGTTGTGCAAGGTGCCAGTGACGTTGGGCGGCGGCATCATGATGACGTAGGGCTTCTTGCCGCCCTCGGTGGTGGCCTTCACGTCGGCGTGAAAGATGCCGGCGTCTTCCCACTTTTGGTACCAGCGCTGCTCGACCTCTTTGGCGTGGTACTGCGGAGGGAGCTCGGTTGACTGCGTGGTGTTGTTTTCGTCTGCCATGTCATGCACCTGCCGTCGTTCTGCTGTGGTGACAGCAGCGACGGAAAAAGATGCCTTCGGCTAGCAAGCTGACGCCGGCAATTGAAGGGGCCATTGGCAGCTGCGGGCAAAAGGCATCAGCAGGTGGGACGTCTGGTGCGCCGGCGCATTCAGCGGGGTCCAACTGGGAGTTCTTCTCCCCACGCCCAACAGCGGCCGGCGCCGTCGTCCATGGCAGCACAAAACAGCCCACCAAACATGTCGTCATCGGCGTGGCGGACGCCACCGAACAACTGCGGCACTGGACTGGGTCTTGCGGGATCACACGACACGGAGCCATCGCGATGAAGCAGGCAGCTGCTGGATCGACCCAGGTCTTCAGCGACGTCCGTGGCGTTGTGTTTCCAGTCGGCGACATCCGAGCACGTCACGTGTCCGTCGAGCACCGCGCACGGCGAGTACAGGGTGCCCACGACGTTGTCGAATGGCGGAACCGGCCCGATGAAAAACGGAATGTGCTGTGCGTCGACGTCGCCGTGTGCACCGTCGGCCCCCAACACCGTGTTGCTCCCGACCAGCTGCAGCTGGCACTCGGTGTAGGAGCAGCTGTGGACGCCCTCCGGCGTCTTCACCAGCGTCGTCTCCGTCACGAAGTGCGCCATGTGGGTGACGTTCTGAGTGGGCAGGGTGGCGCCGCCATGTCCACTTCCTGTCCAGCCCCCTTCGCAATGCACCTCGTTGTCGGTGGTGAGGGCGCAGGCTTCATCGAGGCTAAAATCGACGTCGGCGACGCCATGCAGCTCCATGGGGGGTCGCACGCGGGCACCGAGTCGCTCGGCGCCGACCCCCCAGCAATGCGCGTCGCCCGTCGACGTTGCCCCGCAGGCGTGGTTGTCGCTGACGCTGAGGGTGGTGAGGCCGTGACTGGCATCTGACGTCCATGGCAGATGCAAAAGGCCCCAACACAGGGCGTCGCCGCCGACCAGAGAACACATGAAGTTGGGGTTGCCGTCGATGGCGCTGGCGCCACTGACGATGGGCATGGGCGTGGTCGCACGCTGCGAAATGTCCTCGTCACAAGCCACGCTGCCGTCGCTGACTCGGGTGCAGAGCGCGTTGTTGGGACCCGCAGAAAGCTCCACAAAAGGCCCATCAGAAACCGGCGTTGGAGCCCCGCTGCCCCAGCACGTTGGTCGCCCGTCGTCGTCCAGCGAACACGCCCAGTTCCCAAACAGTCCCACGGCGACGTCCTGTGCGGGTGGCAGCCCTGCCGGCACGTTGGAACCCTGACGGTTGCCCCAACATTCAATGCTTCCGTCGACGAGGATGGCGCAGGTGCCCCCTGTCAGTTCGCGAACAGGTGGCAGTGCACCGGGCGTGTGTTCACCCCAGCATCGGACGTTGTTGGTGTCGGTGAGAGCGCAAATGGTTTGGGTGTCGGCAGCGAGCTGAACAACGACGCCAAGGTCGTCGGGCATGGCGGGTTCGCCGCCGCCCCAGCACAACACGGTGCCGTTGACGTCGAGCAGACATGAGGTCTCTCCCATGGCCACGGCGTGCACCACGTAGTCGTACACTGGAGGCTTGTTGACTCCGTCGAGACCGCTGCCCCAACACCGGGGCAGCAAGGCATCGTCGACGACACAGGCGACATCGCCGCCGGCCGCGACGCCGAGAACACTGACATCGGCGGGCGGTTGCAGCTGCCCGAAGGCGTCATCGCCCCAACAGCGAACGGCACCACCCGCGTCCGTGGCACAGGTGTGTCTGGCACCCACGAAGATGTCTTGCCAGGGCGCTCCGACCGGTGGCACCTGCAGTTGCCCTTCAACGTCTCGGCCCCAGCACAGAAGCGTGCCTCCGTCGTTGATGGCGCAGGTGTGGTGCTGTCCAGCGTCGAGGTCGACGTAAACGTCGTCGGGCGGAGAGACATGCTGCCCATAGGTTCCGGCGCCCCAACAGGTCACCTTTCCATATGCGTCGAGCGCACAGCTGTGGGTGTCACCCCCGGCCAGTTTCACGACGTTGTCGAGAAGTGGCGGCGACAAGAAGGCGTCAACGCCCTGCCCAAAGCATGACACTTCGTTCATCGCGTTCAACACGCAAACGTGGTGTGCACCAGCCACGACGGTGAGAGCATCGTAGGTGTTGAATGGAATGCGGTGGTCGCCCCAACAGCGGGTGTTGCCATCGTCTAGGACGGCACAGGTGAAGCCGTCCCCGGCAGCCAAGTCGACAACGCCGCCCGCCACTTGAAGCACATCGGGAACGCGTGCCGCCGCTCTCTCCCCCCAGCAGGTGACGTGGCCAGAAATCGACAACGCACAGGCATGGTGCTGGCCCACCGCCAACTTTTGCACGTCTGCAATGCGTTTGGGCGGATGTGCCTGTGACGCATCGTCGCTCTCGACCCCCCAGCAATGAACGTCGTCTTCGTTGTCGATGAAGCAATACGACAACGTCCCCTGACGAACGTGCGCCGACACCGCCGTGCGGCACGGCGTGCTGGGGTCGTTGTCGTGGTCGAGAAACACACACTCTTCTTCAGGTGCATCGCCACCGGCACAATACGTCCCCGGCTCACAGAACTTGCAGTAGCGGTCTTGCGTCGCCGTCGACTCCGACAACATCACCTGCCCCGGAGCGCACGTCGTCACCGGCAGGCAGACCCCTCCGTTGAAGAACTCATCGACGCCGCAGTCGTCGACGGCAACGCCCTCGCCCGCATCGACCATGCCAGCATCAGCAGCAACACCAGCGTCATCGTCGACATGTCCAGCGTCTGCGTCTGAGCCGCCGCCTGCGTCGTCGAAGCCGCCGCCTGCGTCGTCGAGTCCACCGCCGTCGACGACTTCAGAACCGGCGTCTTCGTGGGTGCCGGCATCGTCCGCGTTGGGGCCAGCGTCCTCGACGACCACACCGCTGTCCTCAACGACCACGCCGCTGTCTTCCACATCGATGCCGCTGTCTTCGACGACCACACCGCTGTCTTCGACGACCACACCGCTGTCTTCGACGACGGTGCCACTGTCCTCAACGACCACACCGCTGTCTGCAACGACCACACCGCTGTCTTCAGCAACCACCGCGATGCAGGTGTCGTCGACGCACTCAAGGCCCGCGAAGCAGGTGTCGTTGGCAAAGCAGGCCTCGCCTTCACGCCCCACGTTGTCGGTGTTGTCGACGCAGACGTCGTCGACACACGTCAGCCCGCTGAAGCAGGTGTTGTTGGCAAAGCAGGCTTCGCCTTCGGTGCCGATGTTGCCATCCGCGTCGTCGTCGACGACACACAGGTCGCTGCGACAGGCCAAGCCGGCGTTGCAGGTACCGTCGTCAAGACAGGCGCCGCCTTCTTCGCCGGGGTCAGTCGTCGTCGACGACGGACAAGCAGGCAACAGCAACACAAACGACAAAAGCAGATGGACGCGCAGCATGAGAACTCCCGCCGTCGACCATGGCAGGTGTTTCAAATGTGTTCAAACGGCTGCCCGCCGCTGCATCGTCCTCACTCCCACACGGGGAAGGTCATCGTCTCCTCTGCCCGTGGGTGGGGCGCCGGGATGTCGAACACGGGCAGCGGCGGAACCGACGCAGAGGGTTGATCGCGGCGCGCGTAGGTCGTGGTGCTCTGCCATTCGTCGTCGAGGAAAAACGCCACCTCGACGGTGTTCTCGTCGACGTCGGTGTACTCAAATGCCCCTGCCGCCGTCTGGGTGTCGAACGCCACCAGCCGCCCGGCGTCGTCGTATCGGCGGGTGGTGGAGTACCCGGCGTCGGTGCGGTGGTCGTGGTGAAACGTCTCGGTCAAATGGCCGTCGTCGTCGTAGACCGCGCCACGGCTGGTGGCAGCTTCGCCCGCCGCCGTCGCCGACTCCGCCAAGACAAACCGGCCCTGCTCGTCGTAGGTGTACGACGTGACGTACGTTTCGCCCTGAAAGGTGTTGTCAGACTCGGCCAGTCGCCCGTCGTCGTCGTACCGGTAGGCATTGTGGGTGCGCCCGTCGTCCGAAGACGTGATGCGGCCGTCGTCGTCGTAGGTCGCCGTCCATGTGGGCAGCAGGTTGCGAAGGATGCGCACCACCCGGTCACCGCCGTCGTACTCAGCGGTGGTCGTGACGTCGTCGATGTCGGTGAAGCTCTCCAGGCGGCCTTGGTCATCGTAGGCGTATGTAACGTCGTAGCGCTGGTCGTAGGCGAAGAGGTCGTTGACGAAACGCGAGACACGCCCCTCATCGTCGAACGTGAACGTTGTCGTCGACGTGGGCACCCCGTCCACGTCGGTGTCGACGCGGATGGCGGTGTCGTCGAAGGCGCGGGTGCGCTCGTTGAGGCGGTAAGGAACTTCGCAGCGGCAAGCCTCGCGGGTCTGCTCGAAGGTCACGCGACCATTGTCATTGACCGTCCACACTTCGTCGGGCCCGTCGTCGGCGTGTTGCCGCAAGGTGGTCTCCCAAATCCCGTCGGCCCATGCGGACGGGGTGGGGGTGTCGACGCATCCGGAGTTCGCCAGGGTCGAGCAGAACAGCACGGTGCACAGGAAGGTGGAACGTTGGACGCGCATCAGGGGAGCTCCTTCGATGAAGTGGTTTGAAGGTGCCGCGGGTGCGGAGGTCGCGCGAATGAAAGTTGGTGGGCGGCCAATGAATTCGCCCGTCGTCGCCTCCGACCCCACCGCGTCTTGGCCCACCAGCCTCCTCAGCGAAGCGCCCACTTGGCGACGATCTCGGCTTGGCCGCCGGCGCGGTCGAACACGGCAAGCTCGACATCAGGCAGCATGTCACAGCGCTCAATGACGGCGGTGTAGGTGCCGATGAACGACTCCACGTAGGCGTACTGGGGGTCGCACAACACATCGGGAAGCCCGGTGAAGCCGACGCGCATGACGTTGGGATGGCGCTCCAGCACGCGGGTGGTGCCGCAGTTGTGCAGCATCATGCCGTACACCTTGGTGCTGATGACGAAGAGGTGCTGCGGGTTGAGCCCCAGCAACTTGATGGTGCCGTTGAGCAGGGGATTCAACAGCGGGCCGTCGAGGCTTTTGCGCATGGAGTGGCGCGCCCAGTCGACGACGAGGTCGACCCCGCCGACGTCGACGAGGTGCTTGTGAACGCGCAAGTCGACTTCGAGCGGCAGCCAGGTGCTGTTGTCGTCGACGAGGTGGCGGTGCGCATCGGGCATGCCGTCGACAACGGCCGCGTGAAGCGCGGCGTCCATCTCTTTGAGCGCGTCGAGGCCGTGGAGAAACTCAGAACGGCGGATGTGTGGCGTGGTCATCGCGGTGTCCAGCCCCCGCTGGTGGAGGCATCATGCCGAAATCGCGATGGCGGCTGGGTGGTGTCTCGGTTGGGGGCATGCGGTCAATGGGCGCGGCTCCAGTCCCACCCCAAGATGGGCACCCACGACGGGACGCCGAAGGTTCGCAGCGCCCAGATCAACACAAAGCAGCTGAGCGGAACGACACAAAGGGCGCCATACAACCGGGGGGCAGTGGCTCCGGTGTTGCAGAACAATCAGACATGGCTCCCCCGGCCGACTCGGTTGCGCCCGCCCTACTTGGCCCACCTGGCATCGAAGACGGCGCGCCCTTCTTTGCGATCATAGTCGGTGATCTCGACGTCTCCCCGCATTTTGCAGATGTCGATGACCGCGCGGTAGGTGCCGACGAATGCTTCGACGTAGGCGTACTTCTCGGCGCACATGTCGGGGGGGAGTCCGCGATGCTCCACCACCACCTTTGACGACGTGCGCTCCAACACCCGGGCTTGGCCGCAGTGTTGGTAGATGGTGTCCCACACCCGGGTGGAGATGGCGAAGAGGTGCTGGGGGTTCAACCCCAACAACTTGCGGGTGCCCTCGAGCAGGGGCTTGAGCAGAGACCGCTCCATGTCGGCCATGAAGCTTTGATAGACCCATTCCTCGACGACGCCAGCGTCGGAGCCTTCGAGCACGCATTTGTGGAGGTCGAGGTCGACGCTGAGCGGGATCCACTTCGCTGACGACGCCAACGCGCTCTTCGAGGACGGGGCCAACGCTTCGCGCACCTGCGCGTGCAGCTGCGGCCAGCCCCGCTCCAACTCTTCGAGCGAGGTCTGCGTCTGATTTCGTCGGATCAACGGCTCTGGCATCAGTTGCTCATGGCATCGAGGGCCCCTTCGGCCTTGGCGAAGCACAAAGTCTGACAGTTTGGCGGTGACGTCGACGTGAGCCACCCCACGTCGCGCTGTTTGGCGACAGTGCGACGGGCAACGTCTGGGTGAAAACGCGCACGGCCTTGGTGCTCGGATGTGCGCGAAGGTATCCTCGCCGACATGAGCGACGACGCTGCAGACCAAGGCCCCAACGCCCCCTCCGATGCATCGAGCACAGCTGCGGGAGGCGACCAAGACGCCACCGAACTGCTCGACGTCGAGCACCTCAAAGCCATCGCCGCGCGAGCGCAAGAACGTGCGCAACACCAAACCACAGATGCGGAGGCTCCTCCCGACGCTGGCGACCTCGACCGCACCGAACACTTCTCCCTCGACGCCCTGCCGCCCCACTTGCGAGCGGCGGCCTTGCGCAAAGCCGCAGCAGGCACCAAGCCAGGCCCGCCTCCCCGGGCTGGCCAACCTGCTGTCGACGCCGACCGCACCGAAAAGCTCGACATGGAGGCGCTCAAAGCCGCGCGCACCGCCCTGCAGGCAGAGCACCAAACGCAAGACGATGGTGCTCCTCTTCCACCTCCTCCCAAAGAGGTCGCCGTTGACGACGTCACTGCGAGGGATGCCGCCAAAGGAGCAGGCGCCCCCAGCTGGTTGAAGTCGTCGAAGCCCGTCGATCTCGGCCGCCCGCAAAGCGGTGTGCCTCGTGAAGTCGAAGGTGAACGCCGCGCCCTCGACGACCTAGAGCTGCCCACGTTGCCGCCGCTCACCGACAAAACGCCCCTGCCCCAACGTCGCAATGCCCTTCTCGCGGGGGCCACCGTCGTCGGCATGCTGCTGTGTGGGGTGATGGTCTTGGTGCTGCGGTCGTTGTTGATGTCGGATCCCGCACCCGAGCCCGAACACGCGACGGCCGCACCCTCGCCTCCTGCGGCTGCGGATGCAGACGCGGCCCCCAAGCGGCGGCCGCTGCGGCTGTGGGTGAAGGCCGACGTCGACAACGAGCTCGGTTTGGCCTTTGTCGGCCCCCTGGTCGACGCCCTGCAGGGCGAAGGCTGGAGTGCTGCAGTCGTCACCGGCGCCGACGCCAAGGCCGACGCCAACGATCCTTTGTTGGAGGTGCTGCTGCCCGTCGTCGAGAAACAAGGCGACGATGGCAAACGCCGTCTGCATCTCGAATGCCGCTTGCGCAGCCGTGAACCCCAAGACCTTGACGACGAGCTGGAATTCGCTGGCGTGGCGGCTGTGCCCTTGGCCGGCGGTGACGCCGAAGAAGACAACGAAGACGCCAATGTGACCGCCGCGCAAACCAAAGGATTGCGGCAGTGCGCGCAAAAAGTCGCGCGGCAGTGGGGCAAAGAAAAGCGTTAATACCCGTCTGTTTTCAGAAACTTAAGAAGTCTCTGGATCCGGCGGATCTGAAAAAACGCAGAGCGACACGCGGATCCGTGACAGACAAAGCCGGCTGCGCCCAATCCATAGGCGAACCCAACGCTTGTGGAGTTGCTCATGCCTCGCTTGTCTCAAATCCTTCTCGCTCTCCCTTTGTCGGCCACGATGTTTGGCACCGGCTGCATCATTGTCGACGGTGACGGCCGCTGGAACGACCGCATTCCCCAAGAAGAAGAGTGCTACGAAGAAGGCGGCGATGCGTCCTTCTGCAACGACCTCGACCAAGACGGACTCCCCAACGACGCCGAAGACCGCTGTGGCACCTCGCCGTTTGACCCCGACTCCGATGGCGACGGCATCCTCGACGGCGACGAAGACTACGACGGCGACGGCTACTCCAACGCCGAAGAAGTCGAATACGGCTGCGACCCCGCCGACCCCGACGACTTCCCCCCCGAAGGCAACGAGCCCGAGACGTCTGAGCCTGAGACGTCTGAACCCGAGGCGTCTGAACCCGAGGCGTCCGAGCCTGAGACGTCTGAACCAGAAGCGTCTGAGCCTGAAGTCGACCCGCAAGACATCGACACCGATGGCGACGGCATCTGCGACGAAGACGAAGAGGCCCGCGGCACCGACCCGCAAAACCCCGACACCGATGGCGACGGCGACTCCGATGGCGCCGAACAAGAGTGCGGCTCGTCGCCCCTCGACCCCTTCTTCACCTGCGGCGACGCAGAACCTGAGCCCACCGACCCCGAGCCTGTTGACACCGACGGCGACGGCGTGAGCGACGACGACGAGGCCGCCCGCGGCACCGACCCGCAAAACCCAGACACCGATGGCGACGGCCACTCCGACGGCGACGAACAAAGCTGCGGCTCGTCCCCCCTCGACCCCTTCTTCACCTGCGACGACCCTTGCTGACGTCGTGACCCTTCCCCTCTCCCGTCCTCTTCAAGGGGCGGGGGAGGTGCTCCCGGCAGGGGAGTCGCCATCCTTCCCGACTCCACCAAGAGTGCTTGCACTCAGGCTCCCTCGCCGGGAGCCTTTTTTCGTGTTCGGGTGCCCAGGCACGACATTGGCTGCGTTGCTCCGGTGCTCGGGCAAACGCGAAGCGTTTGCCTTTGGAGTTTTGGCGCTGCCAAAACTCAGTCCACTACGCTTCGGGCGAAGGACCTCAGACGACATCGACGATTTGCCCAGCAAATCGTCGCAGGGCTTTGCGCAGCAAAGACCCAAGGTCGCTCCCTCCCTGCGATGCTCGCGCCTTTTCGCCAAGGCACCTGGGCCCCCCTCTGGCTTCGGGTGGTCGCCGCGACTCGTCTTGACGCAGTCGACTTTTGACTCTGTCGTCGTCGACGTTTGCGATGTTGGGCTCGGCCAAGTCTACGGGCCGAAGTCTTTGACTTTCATGGCGAGGGTGGTCGTCGCGACTCGTCTTGACGCAGTCGACTTCTGCTCTGTCGTCGTCGACGTTGCGATGTTCGCTCGGGCAAATCTACAGGCCGAAGTCTTTGACCTTCTTGGCGAGGGTGTTGCGCGCGATGCCCAGTCGACGCGCGGCTTCGCTTTGGTTGCCGTCGACCTCATCGAGAAGGGCCTTCAAGTCGCTGGCGGTGATGCTTCTGGGGTCGACCTTGGTGCGCATGCCCAGCGACGGTGCCGCCTCTTGCCCAAAGGCCACGGCGCGCTCGTCGAGGTGAGCGCGCAACGCGTCGGCCGTGATGTGCACCTCGTGGGGCTGGCGCCCTTGCACCTGTTCTTCGGCGACGGCGATCTGCGCCAACACACTGAGGGTGCCGCGCAATTGACGGAGTTGCCCAGGCCACGGTGCTGCCTGCGCGGTGGTGACAGCGTCGTCGTCAAAGACCAGCTTCACGCCGAGGAGCTTTTCTTGTTCGTCGGCGAAGACGCGCATGAGGGCAGGCAAGTCTTCGCGCCGCTCTTGCAGGGTGGGGATGGCGTACATGTGGCCCTCGGCCAGACGCTCACACAAGTCGGGACGCAAACCGCTGTCGCCCAACGGCGCCTTCGACGCCGACACCAGGCGAAACAACGGTGGCGACAACTTCAGCGTCTTGGCGCCGAGGGGAGCGAGGTCGCCGGTGCCTTCCAAGACGTCGAGGAGAAACCCCTGCGCCTGCTCCGACAGGCTCTCCACCTCGTCGAGAAACAGCGTGCCTCCGTCGGCCATGACGAGCTTGCCCGTACGCGCGCTGTCGGCGCCGGTGAAGGCGCCTTTGACGTGGCCTAGCAGTTCGCTGTGCAATGCGGTGGGGTCTGACGGCAGGCGCGCGCAGTTGATGGGCACAAACGCGCCCTGCGCTTGCGACAAGTGGTGCAGCCGGCGCGCGGTGTGTGTCTTGCCGCTGCCGGAGGCGCCGAGGAGAAACACGGGGACACGCGTGCGGCTGGCCAACTCCAGTTTGGATGTGAACGCCCGCGATGCTGCACTCTGCTCGGTGGACGTCGTCGCGCTGCTCGACGTCGCCGGCGGAGGGGGCCCCAGACGCAATCGGCTGTCGGCATTGCCCAACCACAGTTCGTCGTCGACGACGAGGCTCTGTGCTTGGTGGGCCACCAGCGTCTGCTCTTGACCCTGGCGCACAAGGACGGACCCGTTCGACGACGCGTAGTCTTCGAACACCCATTGGTCGTCGACGACGCGCAACACGCCGTGCACGCGGCTGACCGCGTCGTCGTTGAACACCACGTCGGCGGCGTCGTGCCGGCCCACCACATACCGCTGTTGGGGGTCGAGCGGCAGCACCACCTCGCGGCCGTCGCGGTGAATGTACAAACCCACGTCGGTGCCAGGCGCCTCCATGCGCAGGGCCTCGGTGGACGACGTCTTTTTGCGCACCACCCGACGGGTGCCGACTACGGTGGGCGAATGGGACATGTCCCCTCCTGGTGGGCGCTGTTCAGCGCGCATTCTGCTTCATACGCCGCACAGCCATCTGGCGCACCTCTGCGCCGACATGTTTGTTGTGGGCCAGCTGCCGCACCTGCTCGCGGCTGATGAGCGGCAAGACATTGCGGGCCACAGCTGCTGGTGTCTTGGGGTTCTGCAGCAGCGCCAATCGCGACACTTCCCGCCGAAAGAACCGCTTGACCTTGGAGAGCTCCACCAACACGGCGCGGTGGATGGTGGGGATGCGCAAATAGCGCGTGACGTCGTCAAGGCGCAGCAGGTGCGGCAACGTTTCGCGCGCGACACGTTCATTGGCATGGCTCACAAAGTACGCCATGAAGTGGCCCTCACGGGCCATGCGCCGCTGGATGGGAAGCGGCACATCGCGAAAGCTCGACGGCGCCAACGTCTCTTGTGCCCCTGCCGCCACAAACGCTTCACGGCTGTGCACGAGTTCATCGACGCGATCCGACGTCGTCGACCAGGCACCCGAGTCGCGCTCGAGCTCGACCCGACTTTGCAAGGTGGCGTCGACGGCGAGGAGCTCTTCGAAGACGTCGTCTTCGTGAAAACAGGGCACGTGAAAGAACGCATGCAACAGGGCAAAGGCGGCGTCGAACTCGGCGGCGTGGGCGCGCAAAAGCGCGTCTTTGGTGCACAAGAAGAAGACCTTCAAATACTCATTGCGCACCCTTGCTTTGACATTTTCAAAAATGTTGTGAATGAGCTGCACAGGGGTGTGTGCGGCTGTCACCACAGCCCACACCGCCGACGGCGACAGACGTCCCATGACGCCGTCCACAACATCTGGGTTGGGGTGCCACAGCAGACATTGCAGAGCCAGCTCCTGGTCGTCTTCGCCCAACGGTTCGATGTATTCAAAAATGTCGTCGACGGATGCATGCGGCTGCGCGAAGCTGTTGGCCAACGCCACAAACCCTTGCGTCTCGTCGAGCTGGTGGTGCCGCAGCAGCAGCGGCAGCAGGCGAGTGCCCGTGTAGTGCGGCTGCAGTTCGTCGACGAGCAACAGCGGGCAAAAGCGCCAGAGGCCGCTGCACAACAGCCGCACTTCGACGCGATTGGAGTGCTGCGACAGCAACGACACCAACGACCCTTCGTGCTCGTTGCGCAACGTCTGAAAGGCGTCGAGCGCGTCGAGTTCGTCGGCGCCATTCAGCCGAGGCAAGAGGTCGTCGACTGGGTCTTTGTCGTCGTCGTCTTCGGCGAGAAACGGATTCTTCGCAAACGGGTTGGTGCGGTCAGACACCGGCGTTGCCTTGGGCGACAGCAAAGCGTCAAGTCGGCGCTGCAGACGCAGCAGGGTCACCGACACCTTGCTCCAGATGGCCATCAAGTATTCGCGGTGGCCCTCGGTGTACAGCTCAAGGTGCAGCGCTTGCGACGCTGTGCCCCGCACCAAGTGCTGCACGGTGGGCAATGCCGCCTTGGCCAACAGTTGGGTCTGGGGGTCGAGGTCGGCGTCGGGGAGATGGTCGGACACCAACTGTGCCACACGACTGAGGGAGAACAGCAAATCGCGCAACTGCAGATAGGCCTGCAATGCATCGGATGTGGCTCTGCGCCCATCGAGCACGTCGTCACCGAGGCGTTTCAGCGCCTTCAGATTCACCTGCAGGCGCAACATCTCAGCTTCACCCGACGCGCGTGGACACGCCGCACGCAACGCCGTTCGCAGCGCAAAAATGTCGTCGGGGCGGTCTTCAGGCTCCATCTGCAGACACGCGTGCAATGCGTCGTCGAGGTCAGGCGACACCTGCACGCCAAGCTCGGCCAGTTTCACGGGCGGATGCGAGACCTTGGCGTCAATGATGTCGTCGTCGTCGCCTTCGAACGGCAGACGTCCGCTGAGCATGCGGTAGGCCAGCGTGGCCAGCGAGTAGAGGTCTGTGCGTCGAGAAACAGGGTCACCCGTCATCTGCTCTGGCGCCATGTAGGGGATGGTGCCGATCATCCAACCCGCCTCGGTCAGCGTCGCAGCGCGGTCGCTCGTCGACGAGGACCGTCCAGGTCGACCACGCTCAGGTCGGGTGCTGTCGCTTTTTGGCGGACGGTGCATGGGGTCGACGGCGCCCTCTGGCGTGTGCGATTCGGCGCTGACTTGCCAGCTTTGTTGACGGATGGAGCGGGCCTGGGCGCTGCTCTCGTCGACGGCGTCGCCGGCATCGTCGGGCGTGCGCTCGATGAACTTGGCGATGCCAAAGTCGAGCACCTTCACCACCTGGCTGCCGTCGCGCAGCTCTTCTAAGAAGATGTTCGACGGTTTGAGATCGCGGTGGATGACGCCGACCTCGTGGGCCTCGTGCACGGCTTCACTGACGGCCGACAAGATGCGCTCCGCGTCTTCGAGCGACATGGCGCCGACGCGTTTGAGGTGCTCGGAGAGCGCCTCCCCTTTGAGGTGCTCGGTGACGAGGTAGGGGATGGCGTCGTCGCCGCGATGCTCGACGCCAAAGTCGATGACGAAGACGGCGTTGGGGTGTTTGATGAGCCCCAAGATCTGTGCTTCGCGGTGAAAGCGAGCCACCCCGACGCGAATCCCTTGGTGTTGCGGCAGCATGAGCTTGATGGCCACTTGGGCGCCCAGCTGCAGATGCGTGGCGCGCAACACCACGCCCATGGCTCCGGAGGCGATGCGCTGCTCCAACAAAAAGCGACCCGACAAGATGCGCGGCCCCTCAAACATGGGCGCAGGCAAGACAGAGCCGTCGAAGGAGCACACCTCGACGTCGTCCCACACCGCACCGCAGCTCGCGCAGATCTTCATGGCCCCACTCTATGTTGCCCTTGGTGTTGCTTGCACGTCGACAACGCGTGCGTCCGCGGTGGCGCAGTCGTCAACGGTTGCGCAGCGCCTCCAGCTCCTCCAGCGAGCGCGGCCAATCCTTCTTCAACAGCTTGGACAAGGCGCGATCGGCGAGCAATTTGCCCTTCGTCTGGCAGGCGGCGCAGTAGTTGGTCTCGTGTTTGCCGTGCACGATGCGCTGCACTTCGGCGTCACACACCGGGCAAGGCTGGCGGTGTTTGCCGTGCACCGCCATCTCCTCCCGAAACGCAGTCACTTTCTTGGGGAAAGCCCCCTGGCGCTCGTCGTCGAGGCGGTCGGTCCACTCGCGCAGCACGCTGTGGATGGCCTCCAACAGACGGGCGCATTCGTCGTCATCGAGACGCGTCGTCCACGTCACCGGCGACAGACGCGCGCGATGGAGGATTTCGTCGGAGTAGGCATTGCCGATGCCAGACAGGATGCGGGGGTCGGTGAGCGCCCGTTTGAGGGTGTGGTTGCGCTCGCGAAAAACGTCGGCGAAGGCTTTGGCGTCGAGCTCGAACACTTCGACGCCGCCTGGGTCCAGCGCCTGTTCACCCTCATCGTCGACGACGTGCAAAGACGCCCGCCGTTTGGCGCCGGCCTCGGTCACCAGGATCGACGTGCTCCCCTGAGGACCATCCTCGATGTCAAACACAGCTTGGGTGCCGCGTTTGGGCGGCTCCGCAAAGACGCCCTTCTTCTGCGGCAGTTCTTTGAAGCGCCCCGCGATCATCAGGTGCACCACGAGGTGCAGCCCGCCGTCGACGTCGAGCACCACACGCTTTCCCAGCCGGTGCACGCCGGTGATGGTCTTGCCGATGGCATCGGTGACCGGCGGCACCGCCGTGCGCAAGAAAAACGGCTGCGGCAAACGCACGTCGACGAGGGTGCCGCCGACCACGCGCTCGGCAATGGCGCGACAGTACACCTCGATGTCGGGATACTCAGGCATGTCTCTGCTCATCCAACGGAAAGTGCAGCACGCGGCTGCGCACAGTGGCGTTGTCGTCGACCATGAGGTGCAGACCCGCCGGCGTCGCCTGGTGGCACTTGGCCAACGCTCGCTCCTCGCCGAACGACCACGCCGTCGACGGACACGCCACCGCCGTGGTGCCCGAGATGGGAAGGGTCATGGCGCAGTGCACGTGGCCAAACACACACAACTGCGGCGACAACGTGCGCAAGAAGGCGTCGAACGCTCCGGCCCCAGGCTGGTGGGCATCGATCCATTCGACGCCCGTCGTCCCTGGCGGATGGTGGGTCACCAGCAGCTGAGGGCGCGCCTTGTCGACGTGGCGGAGCACCCACTGCAACGCGTCCTCGTCGACATGGAGATCGACCTCTGGAGGCTGTGACGTGTTCAAAAAGACAATTTCGAGATTGTCGAACTGATGGATGCGGGTGTGTGCGTCCTTGGCCGTTTTGAGGTGTTGCAAGACGTACGGCGCAAACACCTCCCGCATGGCATCGGGGTCGTCGTGGTTGCCCAGCGCAGGCCACAGCGGAACCTGCAGCGGCGCCAGCAACTCGACGACATGGTCGTAGGCCGCGGGGTCTTCGTCGATGAGGTCGCCCGTCAGCAAAATGGCGTCGATGCCAAACCCTTCTTGTTGCGCATGGGCCAGCCGCTGCGCGACGTGGGCCAGCCGCGGATGGGGGCGCACGCCGCGTCGCTCACCGTCGACGTCGGCGAGCAGATGGCAATCCGACAGCTGCACCAAATGCCGCACTTCAGGCATCGCCGCCTCCAAAAAAGCCGCGGATGCGGTCGGCGAGCACGTCGGGGGCGTCGACGTGCAAGTGGTGGCCGGCATCGGCCAGCGTTTCGATGCTGGCCCGCAGAGCGGCCAACCTCGACGACACGCGCTCATCGGTGTCGTCGGGCACATAGCCATTGTCGGCACGAATGACGTGCACCCGACCCCGCACCCGTCGACAACAGGCCGTCCAGGTTGTCTCCTCGAAGCGCACGGGGGTCACCCCTCGCAGCCGGCCGTCGAAGGGAAAGGCGAATCCATCGTCGACGGGCACCAGTGCATGGCGCAGCATGCGAGCGGCGCCTTGGTGGGTGAGCTTGGGGTTGAGCTTGCACAGCCGGTCGACAGCGTCGGCCACGCGGGCCGCTGGACGAAACGGTTTGTGCTTGCCGACAGCCGACAACAGGGTGTGCCAACGCTCCGGCTGGTCGGCGGCGGGTTCAGCCGGTGGGCCCAGGCCATCGACAAGGAGCAAGTCGACGTCGTGCTCTGAAAATGCGCCCGCCCACATCAATGCGATGTTGGCGCCCATGGAGTGGGCGACAATGCCGTCATAAGGCCGGCCGTCCTCAGCCGCACGCAGCACGACGCCAGTGAGGTCTTTGAGGTGGTCCATCAGGTGGGCGCTGCCGCCCCGGCCGACGCGTTCGCTCTCGCCATGCCCGCGCCACGTCAACGCGGTGCAGTCGAACGCCCCATCGAGGCGGGCGCAGACGGCGTCCCAACTGCGGCCCGTGTCGAGGTAGCCATGCAGAAACAACAGCCGCGGCTTGCGGGGTGCAGGATGCCGCCAAAGGCGCAGGTGCAACTCGTTGCCGATGGCGACGTCGGGGCGAGGGGCAGCCTCAGGCTGAAAATGCGCGCGCATGGGCTCGTCGACATCGTCGACCAGCGCTTGGTCATCTGCGGGCGTGCGTGTGGGAAGCACATCAGGCATGGCGCGAGCATAGCCGTGTCATGTCTTTGGTGCAGCAAACCCTTCCGCCGTCACGGTCCACAACTGCCCTTCGCGCGCGCAGCGCACAGGGCCGGCGTCGACGTCGTGCGTGTCGGGATAGTGCACCAACCCCATCTTGTGGCGCACGTCATCTGGCAGCTCGATCAAGGCGTCCAAAGGCGTGTGCGTGCCGTAGTTTGTCTCGTGCAAAAACGCGGAGCACGTCGACAACCAATCGATGAGCTTCAGGTCAAAGGCGGTGTCGGCCGAGTACCCCAGCGATGTGGACGTCGACGGCGACGCAAAGGTCAGCGCCGTCGTCGGAATGTGGTGCTGGGTCGCCCGGCACGCCACCTTGAAGGGCCCGACGTCGACGGCGGCGTCAAAGTCGAGGTCCACGACGTCAAAGTAGTCGTCGAGGGTCTTGTGCTGTGTCTCGCCAACGCCCACCAGCCGCTCCATGCCGGCGGCGAGACAGCCGTCCCACAGGCGCTTTTGCACGACGGGGTGGCAGGCCAGCGTCACCTTCTTCTGCAAGGCGAACAGCGAGAAGTAGGCGAAGTCTTCGAGGCCCGACACGTGGTCGGCGTGCAGGTGGGTCAACACGACGGCGTCGATGTCGCCGACGTCGACGTCAAAGCCCACCTTCTGCGACGCTTCGTGCAGAATCTTGCGGATGGGATGAGGGCAGTCCACCAACACCCACCGGATGCGTCCGTCGCTCAGCTGCCGTTCTCCGACGAGAAAGCTCGTCGAGTAGTACTTCTGCGAGAAGGCGTCGCCGACGCCGAGGGGCAGCACCACCAACTCCACGTTCGCTGCGTCATTGGGCGTCGACATGGGCACCCTCCTCTCGCTGCAGTTGTCGCTTTGCCCACCGCGCCGCCAACGCCGCCGCCACATGCGGTGGGCAGAGCCCGGTGACGTCGTCGCCCCGCATCATCGTCGCCTTTAGCTCGGTGGAGCTGACCTCCTTCACCACGTTGTCGGCCGGCAAAAGTACGACGCTGAGCGCTGGGTTTGCCTCTCGATACAGACACGCCAACCGCTGTTCGGCTTCGGCGTCGGCCGCGCCGCGCACCCCACGCACCACCACGCGTGCGCCGACTTCGCGGGCGTAGTCTGGAATCAACGCCGTCGTCCCATCGACGCTCACCTGCGGCATGTGCGCCACGGCGTCGGCGAACAGCGCGACGCGCTCGTCAAGCGAGAACCACGGTGCCTTCGTCGGATGCACCGCGACGACGACGCGCACGTGCGAAAACAACAGCGCGGCTTGCCGCACCACCTGCAGGTGGCCGTGGGTGACGGGGTCGAACGAACCGGGCAACAACGCCAAGGTCATGTTGCACCTCCTGTGGAGTCTGTGGCGGGTGTCGACGCCGACGACCGCAATGCGTGATAGACGCGGGGGGCAAAGGCAGCGGCCGCAATGCACACGAACGAGGCGATGGCGCCGACGATGAAGTGGGTCTCGTGCCCCAAGGCGTCGCCTGACACCCCCGACAACGCCGAGCCCAACCCTGTCCCCAAGACGACGACGCTGGCTTGCACCGTGAACGAGGTGCCGGCCTCTCCTTCGTGGCAGGTGTCCATCATGCAGGTGAACAGCGCTGCCGTCGCCATGCCGCCAAACAAGTGGTCGGCGACGACGATGGCCGTCAACACATCCGGGTGCACTCCGGTGTAGGGCACGACTGCGTAGCCGGCGACGGCGATGGCCTGCAGCAGCGAAAACCCAAACAACGCCTGCATGCGGCCGATGCGGCTGGTGAGGGCGCCCCCGACGAGAGCGCCGACGAGTGAGGCGGCAAAGCCGAGGTAGCCGACCATCCAACCAATGTCGGCTTTGCTGAAGCCCTCGTCGACGAGGTACGGCTTCACCATGCCGGTGGCGAAGTTGTCGCCGACTTTGAACAGCACCAACACCACGCACCACGCCGCCAGGTGTTGGCGCGACAGCGCCCGGCGCAGCACAGCAAAGTACGACGCTCGCTCTTGGGCCGACGGCAACGCCGACGTCGACGTCGACGTTTGCTGCAAGCCCACCGTGGTCGGTGTCTCGCGCAGCAGCAACACCGGAAGGGTGGCCAACAGCAGCAACCCCGCCATCACCCAGAACGACTTGGCCCATCCCAGCTGGTCGAGAAACATCAGCAGGGTGCCGCCGCCGAGGATCATGCCGGCGCGATACGCCGCCACCTGCACGCCGTTGCCCGCGCCGCGGTCGTCGTCGTCGAGAACGTGCACGGCCAACGAATCGGTGGCGATGTCTTGGGTGGCGGCGCACAAGTTTGTCAGCGCCACCCCCACCAGCACGGGCAGCAGACTCTTGCTCGGGTCGAGGCCCGACACCCAGAACAACACGCCGACAGCGGCCAGTTGCAGGGGCAGCAAGTAGGCGCGGTGATGCCCCAAAAACGCCAATCGCGACGGCGGGCCAGCGTCGACAATGGGGGCCCACAGCACCTTCAGCAGCCACGGCAGCGCCAACACCGACGTGAAACCGATTTCTTTCAGCGACGCGCCCTGCTCGCGCAACAACACCGGCAACGCTTGGGTGAAGAAGCCAAACGGCAACCCCTGGCTGAGATACAGCGACCCCAGGAGCACCAGCTTGTGCGGCGTCGACAACTGCCGCGCCCAAGCTCGGTCTGAAGTTGCTCCCGACGTCGTCATGCTCCACCTCCGCTGTGGGCATCGATGAACGCTTGCAGTCTTTGGTGCGTGGCTTTCGCCGCCCACGCCTTGGGCAACGCCGTCGTCGTCAATGACAGCTGAAAGGCACCGGTCGCCATGCTCAGCACTTCAGCTGCGGCCGCTTTGCATTTGCTCTTGGGAGGCCGTTTGCCGCCATTGTCGACGACGGCCGCCTGCAAAAGCTCGACGATGTCGTCAGACAAGCCTTGCATGACCGCGGCATATGCTTGGCGCACCTCCGGCTGCCGCAAGGCCTCGGCGCCGACCACCACCCAGGCGGCGACCTCCTCGGCCGACGCTTGCCGTCCGGGTTTGAGCAACGCGTCGACAAACACCTGCAAGGCCTGGGCGGCCGACGACGGCGATGTCGCGGCGCGACGTTGGGCGAAGCGGTGGGCCAACGCATCCACCGCCGCGAGCAGCATCTCCTGCTTGGTGTTGAAGTGGTAGTGCAACAGCCCCGTCGTCAACCCCGCTTCGCGGGCCACGCTCGCCGTCGACGCTTTTTCAAAGCCGTCGCGCGCCATCACGGTGATCATGGCGGAGGCGATCTGTGCGCGGCGTTCTTCTCGGTTGGACTTGCGACCCATGCGGCACCGTTTTCTTGGTTGATGAACCAAGTTTAAGACCAAGCGCTGCTCACGGCAAGCTGCTGCCACCGTTTTTCTTGGTCAACCAACCTATTTTGTGACGCGGTCCACAGCGGCAAAGGCTGTGGGCGACACCAAGTCAGTCCAGGCGAACAGGCCCTTCGGGCTGCTTTTTCATGTCGGCAATCAACGCAGGCGGCATGCGCGTCGGACGCCCCGTCTTCTGGTTGATGAACGCCCACAACGTCTCGCACCGGGCGAGTTCGGCGCCGTCCTTCTGGCGAAAGATCTGTGTCTTGCGCGTGAACGACGCCCCACGAATGGCCTCCGCCCACGTCACCATCTCGATCTCGTCGCCCGCCAACGCACTTTGCAGGTAGGTGATGTTGTGCCGGCGCACCACCCACACGCTGCCGATGGCTTCGTACTCGGCGAAGTCCCACCCCACAAACCGCGAATGCGCCGACGCGATGTCTTGCACCCACCGCAAGTAGACGATGTTGTTGATGTGGTTGAGCACGTCGACGTCGTCTTCAGACGCCGTCAACACCCCGGTGAACTCGGGCGACAGTTGCACGCCCTTGAACGGTTCTTTGGCCATGGCCCCTCCCTCGACGTGGACGCTACTTCTGATTGGTTTTTTGGGTGGCAGCTTTGGCGGCCGCTTCAGCACCTTCTTTGGGCGACGGCACCTTCGCCGGCCCCGGCACTTTTTCTTTCGGCGTGTTCGGAATCTGAAAGTCCCAGGTGAACGTCCCCGCCTGCTCTTCTTTCGCTTTGTCGATGAGGCGGTTCATGAACGTCGGAATCTTCGGCTCGATGACCCGGCGGTTGTTGATCCACACCGTCGGCGTGGCGCTCACGCCGAGCTTCTTGGTGAGCTTCATGTCGTCGAGCACTTGCTGTTTCACGGCGTCCGAACGTATGTCTTTGCGGTACTTCTCGAGGTCGACGCCCACCGACTTGGCCTCCAGCTCAAAGGGCACTTTGCCCTTCGCCGGCATCGTCCAGCCCTTCTTGTAGTTCTCCTTCATGAAGCTGCGCTTCACGGCGAACATGGCCTCGTGCATCTCGGCCCGCTTGCCTTGCAATGCGGCCGCTTCGACGGCGAGCGCAGCAGGCATGGCAGCGTGGTGAAAGTCGAGGGGGAAGTGCTTGTACACCAGGCGCACGTCGTCACGCTCCTTGGTGATGTGCTTCAGCACCTTGTGAAAGCGCCGACAGCTGGGGCACTGGTAGTCGCCGAATTCGATGATGGTGACGGGCTTGTCTTTGGGCCCGACGATCTCGTCGTCGGTGTAGGGCACGACGCTGCGGCGCTCGACCCACAACACAGCGACCGCCTCGTTGACGTCGTGAAACGTCTTCCACGCCAGGTGCGCCAAGACGACTTGGTCGCCGGCGGCTGCGCACGCCTGCGGGCCATCTGTGTCGAGCAACGACGTCGCCAAGCTCACCCCGCGACGCGACAGTCCGTAGCACGGCGTCGTCGACCGGTTGAGGATCTCCACCATCGCCGTCTGCGTCTCCTCGTCGAGAGCGCCGAGGGCTTTCACCGCAGGATGCGCCAGCAACAGGTCGGCGGCATGGTTGCGGTTGAAGGTGTACGCCGCGCCCCGACGGGCGTATTCGATGGACGCCTTGCGCTGCGCGGTGTGACGTCCGGCTTCAAGGCCCCGTTCGGCGCCATAGTCGTGGGCCACTTTGCTGCAGATGCCACCGACGATGGCCGAGAGCACCAGGGCGATGACCAGGGCGAGTTGGAGCGAGATGGTTCTCTTCATGCCCCGCTTCTAGTGAAGCACGCCCCTCGCGCAAGGGCCGTTTGCCGAGGCACCTGCGACGTCTGCCCGCAAATGCCACAATTGCAGGAGCGTCGTCGGCCGCTGCCCCGCCCAGCCACTTCGCCCGAGGCGACCAAGCCCCTTTTCAGAGGAGAACGAGGTCGCTACAGACGCTGCACACCTTGTGTGCCCCAATTGTGTCCCCCGACCGTGTCCCATTGTCTGAAGGTGCCGCCATGGCCATCCGCGAAATCCTCATCTGGCCCGACGCCCGTCTCCTCGAGAAGTCTGAACCCGTCGAGGTCATCGACGACGAGATCCGCGAACTCGTGAGCGACATGCTTGAAACCATGTACGACGCCGATGGCGTGGGCCTCGCCGCCCCCCAGGTGGGCGTGCTCAAGCAAGTGGTCGTCGTCGACATCCACGCCGGTGGCGACGACCGGCCGTCGGGAGAAGAGCCCATCGTGCTCATCAACCCCAAGTTCGACAACCAAGAAGGCGAACTGGAGTGGGAAGAAGGCTGCCTCTCCGTCCCTGGCGAAGTCGGCATGGTCACCCGCTCGGCCAAAGTGCGCTGCACGTACCTCGACCTCGACGGCAACGAACAAACCATCGAAGCCGAAGGCCTGAAGTCGGTGGCCCTGCAGCACGAATGCGACCACCTCAATGGCAAACTCTTCGTCGACTACCTCGGCCGGGTGAAGCGCAACCTCATCAAACGCAAGATGATGAAGCTCATCTCCCAACGCGACGCAGCCCGGGCGTAGGCCCCACCGACGCCCACAAAAAAGGACGCCCACCGGCGTCCTTTTTTCGTCTGACACGTCGCGTGCGTCGTCGACGGGCCCCTCAGTCGGAGGCCACCACCTCTGGCCCCACCTCAGGGCCATTGCGCAACAACTCGCTGTCGGCGTCGACCACGCGGGCGCGCAGGGTCGAACCGTCTTCGAGGATCTCCACCGGGCAGCCGTAAGCGTCTTCAAGCAGGGGCAAGCGCGTTGCCAGCGTGCCCCACACCCGCACGGGCGTCTTCTCTTTGTGCCCCTTTTTCAGGGCGAGGTAGGCGTCTTTTTTCACCTCGACGAACACGCCGTACACGTTGCCGTCGTCGTCGCCGAGGGGAATCCGCAACACCGCCCGCACAAAGCCCCGCGTCGTCTTCGTCTCGGGGTCGTCGTACAACACGGTGTCGGTGCCGAGGCGCAAGCGAGCGTCGCGCTCTTCTTCGCTGAGCCCACGCACGGGCTCGGGCCACAGGGCCACCACCGCCGTCCCCTCCGCCGACTCTCCATCATCGAGGCCATCGTCGTTGAGCACGCGCAACGTCTTCTGGGCCGCCTCTTTCAGCTGGCCAGCAGAGACTTTGTCGTCTTCAGGGCGATCGCCTTTTGCCATTGCGCTCACTACCTCACCACCCAAGCAATTTCTGCTGTCTGTCCGACGTCACCCGGGGCGACGCCCGCGATCCACTTCGATCGCGTCAGCGGAGTTCATGATTACTGCGCCCAGGCCCACGGCGCGAAAAACTTCACGGTCGCGGCCGACGCTTTTTCGGTCTGTGGGTGCAACCCGGCCAAATCCTTCAGGCATTTCCCAAAACGCCCCGGTCTGGTCGGATCCGCCACTTTGCCGCCGGGCACCGCCCCATGCGACAATGCCCGTGCGGCCGATGCCGCCCGCAGGAGACGTCATGGCCACCCGACTGCCGCGCACCGTCGCTGAATCGCTGAAATTCAAAGAGAAACAGCACTCCCCGCTGGTGAAGGCCCGCACCCACGACAAAAAGGCCGATCGCCTCCGCAAGGCTGAAAAAGACGCCAAGAAGAAGGGCGACCCCACCACCCCGCACCTGCAGTTTCTCGAGCGTTACAAGGCCCTGGAGCACCTCATCCAACCCCTTGAAGAGCTCACCAAAAAGGAGTTCCGCGGCAAACTCGCCAAAGAAGAGGTCGGCCCCCACGAATTGCTCGGCCACGCCATCAGCAAACTCAGCCAAGCGCGACTCAAAGCCATCATGGAAGACCCGCGCATCGGCAAGCTCAACGTGCTCATGGGCCGCCGGCCCTTGGCCCGCATCGTCGACCAGAACGAATCCCTCGAAGACATCGGCATCCGCTTCAAAGACTTCGTCATGAAAAAGCGCGACCTGAAGTTCGCCCTCGGCCTGCAGAGCTACAAAAGCGCCCAAGCGTTGGCCATGTACTTCACCATCATTCGCTACGCCGCCGACCCCAAGGCCAAGAAGAAGGCGAACCTCGTCAAAGACCAAGAGGTGCTCGACATCGCCAACGAGATCTTCCGCGACGTCGCCGCTCACCTCATCGAAGAGCTCCAGCTTGAAAAAGACGGCTTCTTCGACGTGGGGCAGCGCAAAGAAAAGGCCATGGCCGCCCTGCCACGCGGGCCCCGCGCCTAGCGCCCGCAGCAAATGAAACACATGCAACCGGCGCCCAGGTTCTCGGTAGACTGGCGCTGCGATGCCCCTCGACGACTTTGACGAAGCCACCCTCGAACACCGCGACGACGACGTCGTTGAGGCTGCGCCTGCATCGAAAGACGAGTTCGATGGCCCTGCCACCCAAGCCGATGACGACGTGGGGCGGGCCGACGCGGCGCACGGCGGGGATGACGAGCAAGTGTCCATCGTCGCGGGGGGCGCCGCCCGCTCTCTCGACGACGCCGCCGTGAAAGCCGCCCCCGACGACGATGCCTTCATGCCGGGGGCGACCACCGTGTTGTCTGACGACGACGCGCCCCCATCTGACGCCCCCAACGACGACGACACCGCCGTCGGCGAAACAGAGGTTGACGACGCAGCCCAGCGCGGCGGCGTGCACCTCGTCGACGCCGAGGCGTTGCGCAAGAAGGCGCAGGAGCTGCAGCAAGGCGCCGGTGAACCGGCAGCCGCATCGACGCCACTGCCGGCAACGACGCCTCCGGCCGATGGGGGCTTTGCCCTCGACGCCTTGCCTGAAGCTCCAGAAGAGGCAGCCTTCGACGAGCAGAAGAAAACCGGCTTGCTCATCGCGCTCATCGCCGTCGCTGGCATCGCCGCCGTCGCTTTTTTTGGCGCGGCCGCCTGGCTGCTGCTGTCGGGCAACGACGACGACGCGGTGGTGGCCGAAAAGGATCCTCCGTCTGCGGCCGGCGAAACCCCTGCGCCGTCGTCGGCGACCTCCACGCCGATGCGAGCGCCCGAAACGAAACCCGAGCCCTCCCCGTCGAAGACGCCACAAGCACAACAGCCAACATCGACGACGACGGAGCCCAAGGCAAAGACACCTCCGGCGCCGAAGACAGATGCGCCGTCGACGTCCGACCGCACCAGCAAACGCCCTCGGCGCAAGAAGGTGGCAATGTCGCGCAAGTTGCTGGCGCAGACGCCGTTGGTTGTGCGGGTCAACGCCCGCGGCAGCGTCGACAAAAAGGTGCGTGGCGGGCTGCGCAAAGGGCTCCTCAACAAGGTGAAGCCCAAGGTGCAAGTCAGCCGTCGCGCCCCCCCAAAGGGCTACCGTGTCGACGTGTGGCTGCAGAAGCTCAAACGACGCCAACAGGGCAAGACCCTCACCGTCGAGGTGCACTGCTCGCTCACCGCGTCGCAGCTGCCGGGCAAAGCCATGCGCATGAGTTCACGCGCCGAAGTGGGCGGCCAGCTCACCGGCGGCGACGACGCTGCACAACAGGCGCTCGAAGTCGAAGTCGCCCAAGCCTGTGGTGCAGCGCTCGCCGACGACGTGGTGTCGTTTGCGAAGAAGCGGTCAATTGCGAAGAAAAACCTACGGCGGTAACTCATGAGGGTGACTCGCTCCCGCCTTTCTCGTTCTGTGCTGTCGACGCTGCTGTTGTGGTCGACGGCGTGCACCACGACGACCACAGCCGCCAAAAAGCCCTCGACGATTCCGGTGTCGGCAGAGGGCAGCGACGTCAGCACCCTTCCCCAGCGCTTTGCCGACGGAGATTGGCTGCCCATCGCCGCCCCCCTGCTGTCGATGCAGCTGAAGGTCAAGGTCGTCGTCAACGGCAAAGAACACCTCGCGGTGCTCGACACCGGCGCCCAGCGCACGGCGATGTCGGTGCCTGTGGCCGACGCCCTCGGCCTCGTCGCCACCGGCGGGCAAGACATTCGCGTGCTCGACGCCAACGGCGATCTGATCATGGGGCAACGTCGTCGTGCAGGCCGCCTGCAGTTGGGCAAACGCACCTTCAAAGACGTCGAAGTCACCGTGTTGTCAGACCACCCCAGCTTGTTTCTCGTCGGGCAAGACCTCTTGCAACACGTCGACCTCTTCATCGCCGCCGACGAGGGTCTGGTCGGCCTGTTTCCCGCCGGCAAGGGGCCCAAACTCAAAGGCGCGGTCGCCGTCAACTTGGTGCAAGGCATTCGCCAGCTGCGGGTGAAGGCCAGCGCCCCCAACGTCAACGCCGCCGACGTCGACTTTCAGTTGCTCGTCGACACCGGCGCCTCTGGCACGTCGGTGCCGGTGATGCTCGGCGTCAACAACGGCCTCCCCGCCGACTTGCGCTACGAAGTCACCTCCGTCGCCGTCGGCGGCGAACAACAACGTCGCGGACGGTTCGTGCTCCACCCCCTCACCCTCGGCTCTTCACAGTCGGCCGAAGTCGGCAAGGTGTTGGCGTTGGGCTCCACCATGCACGGCGGCGACAGCATCGGCCTCCTCGGCAACGACGTCATGATGCGGTTTTACACCGTCATCAGCACCCACGACGCAGAGATGCGGTTTGCGCCGATGCCGTGGCGGCCGGCGGTGCGCATGCGCGGCCCCGGCGGCCAGGTGTGCCTCGACAACGACGGCAACGCCGTGCCGTGCGTCGAGGTGAAGCTCGTGCCCTTCAAAGGCACCCTGCCCAAAGACGCCCTCCCCGGGGTGTGTCTCGAGGCCACCGCCCACAAGGCGTTTGCGCAAAAGACGGTGGAGATGGCCGTCGTCGCCTACAGCAAAAAACGGGAGACGCTGTTCAATGGCGGCGCCCTCCGGGTGTTTCTCACCGTCGGCAAACAAGGCGAGAGCCGCTGCTTCTCGCTGTGGAAGAGCCTGGAGCTCCTCGACGTCGGCCCCGACGTGCTTCTGAGCCTGCGGTTTGTGCGCACCGAAGACGTGCGGTGGCCGTGCGATCCCATGCAGACCACCTGCGTGTCGTTCACCGGGCCTGTCCCCGGCCTCGATCTGCGTGACGAGGTGAAACGGCCGTAGCCCCCGACGGAGTGGGCGGTGCCGCTGGGCATTTGCCCTCGCCTTTGGCTATGGTCGCCGGCATGCGCCAAGAAGACCAAGCCCGCATTCTCACTGAGGTTCAAAGCCGCATCTTGCAGAGCGTCTGCGCCGGTGCCGACAGAGGCGGGCCACAGCTCGATGAGGTGCTCGCCGACAGCATCTTTCATGAAAAGCGGCGTCTGAAAGAGCAAAAAGACAGCCGTTCTCGACGAGACGAGCTCGAGTTCTACTACGCCGTGCAGAAGAAGATGCAGCGGGCGTCTGACAAGGTGCACGGCGACCTCGTCGGCAAGATCGCCCGTCGGTACGGCCGTGAAATCGCCGGCAACTTCAACGAGCGCATCTACCAGACGGTCACCAAAACCGGCGCCCCCGCCATGGGCTTGTTGCTCAACGCCGTGAGCCCCAAACGCCTGCTGCGGCGTTTCCCTGAGCTGCCCACCGTCGACGACGCCGTCGTCATTCAAGGCGAAATTGAACAACTCCGTCGGCTGCATGAGAAGGGCACCGTCATCTTGGTGCCCACCCACGTCAGCAACCTCGACTCCATCATCATCGGATTCGCGCTCTACAAGCTGGGCCTGCCGCCGTTCATCTATGGCGCCGGACTCAACTTGTTCGACAACCCGTTGGTCGGGTTCTTCATGCACAACCTCGGTGCCTACACCGTCGACCGTCGCAAGACCGACCCGCTCTACAAGCGCGTGCTCAAGGAGTACGCCACGCTCACGCTCGAGCACGACTACGACAACATTTTCTTCCCCGGCGGCACCCGCTCCCGTTCTGGTGCCATTGAGACCCGCCTGAAACTCGGCCTCCTCGGCACGGGCATGAAGGCGTACATCAACAACCTCCGCCGCAAAAAGCCGGGCAGCAACATCTACATCGTGCCCGCCACCCTCAGCTTTCAGCTGGTGCTCGAGGCCGAGACCCTCATCGACGACTTTCTCAAAGACGTCGGCAAGGCCCGCTACATCATCACCGACGACGAGTTCTCCAAGCCCACCCGCGTGCTCGACTTCATGCAGCAGGTGTTCAGCCTCGACTCGAAGATCTACTTCACCATCGGCCGTGCCTACGACCCGTTCGGCAACGACGTCGACGACGAGGGCAACAGCCTCGACCCTCAGGGGCGTCCCTTCGACATTCGCTACAACGTGTTGAAAAACGGCGAGTTCGTGCACGACAGCCAGCGCGACGCCGAATACACCCGCCACCTCGGCACGCGGCTCAGCGAGGCCTACCTCAAAGACAACGTCGTGCAGGCCACCCACGTCACCGCCCACGCCATGTTCAACGAACTGCGCAAACAAAACCCCAAGGCCGACCTCATGCGTCTGTTGCGCTCCGGCTCCCACAGCGAAGACGTCGACATGCGCACCCTCTACAAAGAGGTCGACCGCCTGGTGAAAGAGCTGAAGGGGTTGCACGACCGCGGCGGCATCCGTCTCGGCCCTGTCGTGCAACGCGGCCTCGCCGACGAGGTGGTGCAAGACGGCCTGCAACACTTCGACATTTACCACGCCGAAAAGGCCCTCACCCGTCGAGGCGACCGCGTCTTCCCCACCGATCGCGCGCTGCTCTTCTATTATTCCAACCGCCTTGAGGGCTACCGCATGCACCGCGAAGCCAGCCTGCTCCCCGCCCTCACCGAAGACCACCGCGCGCTGCGCGCCTAGCCAGGAGACGCTATGATTCTCACCGACGCTGAAGAGCTCACCCCTCTCGACGACGCTGTGGCCATCATCGGCGGCGGCTCCTTCGCCCGTGCTGTGGGCCGCGTGCTCTCGCACACCCCCGCCGACGTGCGGATGTGGGCCCGCCGCAAAGCAGCCCGAACCCACCTCAAGAAGAGCATTCAGAACGTCACCGTCGTCGACGACCTCGAAGAGGCCGTGCACCGCGCGCGCCTCGTCGTCATCGGCGTGTCCGCCGCCGGTCTCAACGACGTCGCTTCACAGCTGGGGCCCATCCTCAAGGGCGACCAAGTCCTCTTGCACGGCGTGCGTGGCGTCGGCGAAGACTTCGTGCTCCCCCACGACGTCATCTGCCGGCACACGGCGGCGCGCAAAATCGCCGTCCTCGGCGGGCCGCTGTATTTCGACGAACTCAAACACGGACGTCCCCTGGTCGCCCTCGTCGCCTCCAAGTTTCGCTCCGTCGTCGACGAGATCAAAGCCCTCACCCAAGGCACGCCCGTCAAGGTGCACGGCTCTCACGACGTCACCGGCGTTGAACTCGCCGGCGTCATGTCGAACATCACCCACCTCGCCACCGGCCTGTCGAACGCATTGAAGTTCGGCGAAACCGCCCGTGGCGTGCTCGCCACCCACGGCTTGAGCGAGGCGCAAATCCTCGGTGTGCACCTCGGTGCCCAGCTGTCGACGTTCAGCGGGCTCGCCGGCATCGCCGACCTCATCCCGCGCCCCATCAAGGCCACCGCGCGCCATCACCACCTCGCCAAAGGCCTCGTCGACAACGTCGAACTCGACAAGCTCCTCGACAAAGCCGACGGCAGCGTCGAGGGCGTGAACTCCGTGCGCGAAGCCGCTGAGCTCGCCCGCAAACACAAGCTCACCTTGCCGCTCATCAACGCCCTCGACGAGGTGCTCTTTCACGGCCGGCCTCCGGCCGAAGCCATCGAAGAGGTGCTGCAGCTCGACTTGATGCTCGGCCAAGAAGCACTGCGCTCGTCGCAACTGCTGCCTTCGGGCGTTTCGGCGCGGGGCTGACGACGTGGTGCACGCCCCTTTCATCGACGTCCGCCTCGACCGCACCCTCCCCGACGATTACGCCGGCGATCTCTACCTGTGGGACATCGACAAGACCTACCTGCAGACCCATTTCTCGTCGCTGAAGGGCTTGTTGGCCATCCCCATGGAGTTCGCCGTCGACAAAAAGGCCGTGCCCGGCGCAGCGGCGTTGTTGCGTGCCTTGCGCCGTGGCCCAGGCGACCTCCCCGACGTCAATCCACTGTTCTTTGTGTCGGGTTCGCCGCCGCAGTTGCGCTCGGTCATCGAGCGCAAGATGAACCTCGATGGCGTGCAGTTCGATGGCATCGCCTTCAAAGACCAATGGGGCCTGGTGAAAGACGGACGCCCCAAGGCCATCAAAGAGCAGGTCGGCTACAAGCTGGCGGCGTTGCTCATGGTGCGCGCCCGCACCACGCAAAAAACGCGGTGGCATCTCTTTGGTGACGACGTCGAGAGCGACGCTGAGGTCTTCGCGTTGTTCGGCAAGGTGTGCGCCGGCCTCGGCGGCAGCGAGCTGAAAGACGTGCTCGACGCCCACCGTGTGCACGAGAAAGAGCAGAAGGTCATCTTCGCCCTCCTCGACGAACAAGCCGACAGCCTCGGCGGCGACGACCCCGTCGACAACATCTTCATCCACCTCGACCGCAAGACGCCGCCCGAGAAATTCACCGACCCCAAAGTCGTCCCCTGCCATGGTTATTTGCAGGCGGCCTTGGTGTTGGCGCAGCAAGGCAAGGTCGCCACCGACGCCATCTACGCCGTGGCCAACGACTCCAGGCGCAACCGGTTCACCGAAGACCACATGGCGTTTCTCCTCGACGACGCTCGCACGCGTCTGCACGTCGACGAAGCGTGGCTGCAGTACGCCCGCAGGTAGCGTCGCCGCCACTGCCTCAGGTGGCATGCGACGACGACGACCCGGTAGGGTGACCCCGCTGCCATCCAAAGCGGGGACTGTCACATGACCACCATCGACTGGGCGTTGCTCGCCGTCTACATGCTCGCCCTCATCGCCATGAGCGTGTTCTTGGGCAAGGGGCAAGAGAACGCCGAAGACTACTACGTCGGCGGACGCAACCTGCCGTGGTGGGCGGTTGGGTTGTCGACGATGGCGACCCAATGCAGCGTCGTCAGCTTCATCTCCATCCCAGCCTTCGTCGCCCTCAAAGAAGGCGGCGGCTTGTTGTGGCTGCAGTACGAGATGAGTGTGCCCCTCGCCATGGTGTTCATCATGGTGGTGCTCATCCCGTTCTTCAGAAAGCTCGAGTTGGTCTCCGTCTACGAGTACCTCGAGATGCGCTTCGACAAGCGGGTGCGGCTGTTGTTGTCGGGGGTGTTCTTGTTCGCCCGTGGCCTCGGCACTGGTGTCGGCGTCTACACCACCGCCTTGGTGTTGCAGGTGTGCACCGGCGTCGACTTGTGGATCATCATTCTCTTCGTCGGTGTCATCACCGTCATCTACGACTCCATCGGCGGCATGGCGGCGGTGGTGTGGAGTGACGTCGTGCAGCTGGTGGTGCTGTTTGCCGGCATCTTCATTTGCATCGCCTACGCCCTCGACATCGCCGGCGGATGGGACGCCGCCTGGGCTGCCCTCGCCGCCGAACGCAAAGTCGGCATCAGCACCGGCACCGGCTTTTTTGACGGGGCGAAGGCGCCGTTCATCGGCTACCTCATCGGCGGGTTCTTTTTGTACGTCGCCTACTACGGCACCGATCAGTCGCAGACGCAGCGTGAGTTGAGTGCGCCCACCCTCGACGACACCAAGAAGAGCCTGATGATGAACGGCTTCGGCCGCGCCCCGCTGACGGCGCTGTACTTGGTGCTCGGCATTGCCGTCGGCGCCGCCTATCTGCAGCTGCCTGAATTGCAAAAGCTCGTCGACGGCAAGTTTGACAACTTGGTGCCGTATTTCGTGGTGCACCACCTGCCGACGGGCATCCGCGCCATTTTGATCTCGGCGATGTTGGCGGCGGGCATGTCCAGTCTCGACTCCAGCTTGAACTCGCTGTCGGCGTCGACGATGCAAGACTTCATCCTCACCCGACGCAAGTTCACCGACGAGGAGCAGCTGAAGCTGTCGAAGACCGTCACCGTCATCTGGGGCGTGGTCATCACCGTCTTCGCCTTCTTCGTCGGCAACATCGCCGACACGGTGCTGGAGGCGGTGAACAAGATCGGCTCCGCCTTCAATGGGCCCATCCTCGCCACCTTTGTGTGGGGGGTGCTCACCAAGCGCGTCAACACGTTGGGCGTGTTCGTCGGCGTGGCCCTCGGCGTCATCGGCAACTTGGTGATGTGGCTCGGTGACGTCGACATCCACTTCATGTGGTGGAACATGATTGGCTTTCTCACCGCCTCCTTCGGCATGTTTGCCATGAGCGGGGTCGGGCAAAACGCCGAAGACCGCATGCAACATCTCGACGACGTCACCTTGAACGCCGCCGACATTCGTGAGAACGAGCGCGGGTGGATGGTGCCCTACAGCGCCCTCATCGCCTTCTCAGGCCTCATCATTGCCACCGCCTTTGTCATCGGAGTTCGCTCGTGACTGCCTTCACCCTCAACGACCACAAGCGTGCCGAGCTCGTCGCTGGCGCCCAAGACGTGCTCCGGCAAAACGACCGCGACGGCAAGTACACCGTGCCGTCGAACAAGCTCTACCCCTACCAATGGGCGTGGGATTCGGCGTTTCTCGCCATCGGCTGGGCCACCTTCAACCCCAGTCGCGGGCTCACCGAGTTGGAGACGCTGTTCTCGGGCCAGTGGGACGACGGCCGCATGCCCCACATCCACTTTTGGCAGAAGGTCGACAGCTACTTCCCCGGGCCCGACGTGTGGGGCTGTGAGAAGAGCTCCACCATCACCAACCCCGCCGTGTTCGCATTGGCCCTGCACCGGGTGCATGAGCTGTGTCAGGCCGTCGATGACGACGACGAACGGCAGCAACTCAATGCCCGCGTGAAGGCGTTGCTGCCCAAGGTGGAGGCCTTTCACCTCTTCTTGAAAGTACACCGAGACCCCAAGGGCATCGGCTGCGTCGCCAACGCCCACCCCTGGGAATCGGGCCGCGACAACTGCATCGCGTGGGACGCCCCGATGCAGAACGTCGACATCGAAGGCGTCGACGCCAGCGGCCGCAAAGACAAAGACAAGGTCGACGACCCCAAACAGCGTCCCACCGACGAGGCCTACCGCGGCTATTTGTCGTTGGTGTACAGCATCAAAGACAGCGACTTCGGCCCCGGCCCCTTTGCCGTCTACGACCCCTTTTTGACGACGCTGCTCGCCGTCGGCGAATTCGCCCTCAGCCGTTTGGCGGTCGCGCTCGACGACGACGCCCTGGCCCAACGCGCTCAGCAACGAGGCGAGGCCGTGCAAGCGGCGTTGCTGCAACATCTGTGGAGCGACGACGACCAGCACTTCGTGACCCTCGACGCCCACACCGGCAAGACCGAGTCGCACCACTTGTTGGCGTCGTTGTTTCCGCTGTTGTTGAAGCTGCCCGACGACATCCGCGATGTGCTCATGAACGAGCTGCGTGACGACTTTTTGACGACGACGGTGAAGTTTCCGACGGTGAGCCCCAAACACGAGCAGTTCGACGAGGTGTGCTACTGGCGGGGGCCGGTGTGGGTGAACATGACGTGGTTTTTTTGGCCCATCGTCCCCGACGAGGTGAAGGCGACGGTGTTGGGCCTCGTCGCTGAACACGGTTTTTGTGAGTACTACAACCCCCACTCCGCCGACGCATTGGGCGCGCCTGCCTTTGGTTGGTCGGCGGCACTGACCTTGGACCTCCTGGCCCGTTGACCGCCTCGACTTCATCGCCATGAGCGGCGGTCGGGTTCTTGCGTCGGCTCTGTCTGCACGGCAAGCTTCACTTCTCATTGGCGCATTGGTGCGCCCTTTGCCTTGCACAGCCGCTGCAGGAGCCCTCATGCATGTCTTGAAAAATGCCGCCGCCCTCCTTTCTGCCGTCGTGCTCAGCACGGCGTTCATGGCTTGTGACGACGGCTCCTCAGAGCCCCCCGACGACTCCGGCGTGAGCGTGGTGGATTCGGGCCTCAACGAACCCGACGCCGACGGCGGCACCGAAGAAGACGCAGGCGAGACCCCTGAGCCTTCGGATGCCGGCACCACGGAGCCCACCGACGGTGGCGGACTGCCCCAGCTCGACGGCGGCCTCGAGGAGTACAACGGCATGAGCGAAGTCGGCGTGCGGTGTGGCACCAACCTCGACCCCTGTGCCGCGGGCGCCTCGTGCTGCTTGACCCTCGACTTTCTTGCGGGCGGCCTCGCTGCAGAATGCTCTGGCACCGAGACCCCTGAAGAAGACGGCGGCATGGCCGATGCTGGCACCGATGGTGGGTCGGCCCCCGCCGACGCGGGCACCGATGCGGGCTCTGCCCCTGTGGATGCGGGTGCCCCGGTCGACGCAGGCCCCACGGGCGAAACGCCGGTGTACGGCCAATGTGCCGCAGGCGCCTACGAGATCAGCTGCGACGACCAGCAAGACTGCAACGATGCCAACTTGGTGTGCTGTGGTGGTGTTGTCATCGACATCGCCAGCTTCAACGTGCAGCTGCAAACGCAATGCCTCACGCAACAAGAGTGCGCTGACCTCGACCTCGACAACGACCCTGCCACGCCCGACTCGGCCGAGGTGTGCACCACGTCGGCCGACTGCTCCGGCGGCATGCTGTGCTGCGGCGCCGAAGCCGAAGGCGTCACCATTCCCGTCGACTTTGGCTTCTGCCGCACCAACTGCGAACTGTAGGCCCAAGTCGCCGGCCAGAATGACGGCCAACGAAGACGGCTCCCTCGCGGGAGCCGTTTTTTGTGCAAGCCGTTCGTCGTCGACGACGTCACCAGGGGTCGGGCACCTGCACCTGTCCTGACGCTTCAAAGTGAAACCCCACCGACTCTGTGCGCTTGCCTTTGGCCGGCACCCGCAGGTGAAAGCTGTAGATGCCGTCGTCGTCGAGCGACGGCTCGCCCAACGTGCAGTGCGGCATCGACGGATGCACTTTGAGCTGCTCCACCTCAGAGATGGGGAACCGCAGCTGCACTTGAAAACGCTCTTCTTGCTCTGACGTGCTCCAGACCTCCAGCTCGCGCACGAAGTGCACGCGGTCTTTCAGCAGTCGACGCTCTTCGACAATGCGTCGACGTTGACACCGCACTTGCAGACGTTCATCGACGACAACGCCCAGCGAAAAACGTTCGCCGCTGCCGATGAACGCCACTTGGGTGGTGCCCACCTGGGATCCCTGCAACGACAGCTCGACGGGGCCAGCCAACAGCGGTGTCGGCAGCACGTTCTTGAATGCGACTTGCACAAACACGCTGGCGCTCTCGTCGGGAAACGCCACCCGCGTCAGCGTCCCTGGCGTCTCAAAAGAAGTGATGTCCACCACGCGCGGCCGGCCGTCGCTGCGCAACGACAGACGCTTCGGCACCTGCAGCAGACGCACCTCGCCGCCATCAAACACACCGGGCACATCGCTGTTCGACGTCGACGACGCGCGTTGCTCTTGGCGGTGCTCCACCCGGATGGTGCGCTTTTCTTCGGCCGTCTTCGCTCTCGTCGTCAACCAGTCTTCGCTGAGCCGTGGCAGCTGTGCCCCTTTCGACGGGCGTTGCGTCGAACACGACACCTCCACGTCGTCCCAGTCTTCAAGCGTGTGTTGCCAGATCGTCGACGTCACCGTCCAATGCACGCTGGTGTCGCCGTCGGCCACGAGGCCTTCGACGCGGTCGCCGTCGTCAGGCGGCGCGACGTGCATGACGTGGCTCGGCCGCCACAATGCGCACGGTACCTGTTGCGTGAGCACCAGCTCGACGTCGATGTCGACGTCGGCGTGCACCAACAGCTCGGTCTCGGCCACCAGCGACAGCGACGACGATGTCGGCGGCTGGTGTCGCATGAGGTCGCTCAGCTTCTCGTCGGCCGCACGCAAGGCATCGTCGGCGTCGTGCCAGCGTTGTTGGGCGTCGTCGACAGCGGCCTGGGCCTGTGCGAAAAAGTCGCTCATGGCGTGCTCGGTGTCGTGGCTGTGGGCGCGGACGCCCCACTTGGCCAACGCCTGTTGACGACGACGTAGGGCCCGTTGCAGCCGCTTGTGCGCCGCGCTGACGTCGCCATCGCGTCGGCGGCGTTCGTCTTGCAGCGCCTCCACCTTCTCTTGCAAGGCGCGGTCGTCGGCATGCACCTCAGTGACGTCGTCGCGGAGCCACCGGTGCTGCACGTGCAGGTCGCTGACATAGGCGTCGACCGACTTGCCTTCGGCGTCGCGCACCAACGCCGATGTCCGTGACGCCGCCGCCAACGGCGTGTGCCGCCGCAGCGTCAGTCGGTTTTGCCCCTGACGCAGCGCCACGCGCACCACGCGCTCAAGGTCGGCGCGGTCTTCATACAGCACCACCGAGGCCACGGGCGCCACGTCGTCAAACACGCCGCCGTCGTCGTTGGAGGTGGAGGTGGCGGTGGACGCGTTGGTCGTCGAAGAAGGGATGTCATTGCTCACGACGGTTGCCTCCTCGGAGTTCTTCTTTGGCGGGCAGGGTGATGCGATAGCTGTGCTTCACGGTGCGCACGTCGCCGGGTTGCAGCACCAACCGCCAGCGCAGTCCGTGTTGCAGTCGCTCGTCGCTGGGGCCGTGTTGCACGCGCTCGGCTTTGGGCTGGCTGCCGGTCAGCTCCACCTCGACGTTTTTCACGCCGTCGGCCGGTTGGGGAAGTCGGTCGAAGACCACCAACTCTTGAATGCGTTTGAGGTGTGAGGCCACCTCCAGCTCCACGTCGTGGTCGACGAGAGAGTCGGCGCTCACCAGCCCCTTTTCTTCTTGTTTGACGTGCACCACGCGGTGCTTGACGACGACGCCTGGCTCCACGCCGAGGCCCACTTCGCGGGTGGCCTTGCCGGCGTCGTCGCGCAGCTCGCTCTCGACGACAAACACGCCTTTTTCGTAGACCGCCAACGGCCCCGTTGGCGTCTGGGTCTTGCCGGTGTCGAGCAAACAGAAGCGAAACACGTCGTCGCTTTCACGCGGCACCACCCGCAGCTCTTCTTTGGCGGCGCCGTCGACGGTGAAGGCTTCGAAGCGGTGAAAGCGGCCGTCGCTGTGAAACTGCCGCACCGGCGTCGGCACCTCGAACACACACAGCGGACCGCGCGCCGTCGGCGGCGTGGTGCCCGAGGGCAACGACGCCGACAGCAGCCGCTGTTCGGCCTGCTTGGCTTGTTGCACGGCCTGGCGCACAGCGCGTTGGGCATCGGCCGTCTGCGTCGGCAGCAAGGCCAACAGCCGGTCGATGGACGCCTCCGCCGACAACTTGCCGCGGCCGCCGTCGTCGGGGCCAGCCAGCCGCATGTGGCTCCACCGCAGAATGCCCGACGCCACCAGGTCGTCTGCGTCGTCGTCTGGGCTGAAAGCCGGCATGTCGGCAGCCATCTCGCTGCGGGACGCACCGCCGCGCTTTTTGCTGCGCTTGCGCTCCATCATGGGCGCGCCTGCAGGCGCCGCTGCCCGCATGGGTGCCGGCGGCGGCATGGACAACGCGGCCTTTGCCATGACCTCCATCTCGGCAGGCATGGCGTCGTCAAAATCGTCGTCCTCGTCTTCGATGAAGCCGCCGCCGCCGAAGCCCAGCTCATCGCTGAGTTCGGCCAGTGCCTCTTCAGCGTCGAGCAACATCGACGCTTCAGCTTTCATGTCGTCGTAGGGCGCCGCTTGCGCCTGAATGTCGGGCATCATGTTCCCCACCATCGGCTCCGGCGCAGGCGAGGGCTTGGGGGGCGGCGGCGTTGACGACGACGAGGGCGGTGGCGGAGGGCCACGCTCTTGCTCAGGACGCAGCGCATGCGTTCGGCCGGTGTCGTACCCCTGAAACAGGGCGTCGAGTCCGGTTGGAGGCGCCCGAAATGCCGGACGGGGACGTGCCTGTGCGCGCCCCATGCGCCACGACAGCAATTCGGGCAGGGCCACGTCGCGCTGGCGGTGGCTCGTCGACATCTTGACCGAGGCGCCACTCCAGTCTTCGCCAGAGGCATTGGCGCACATGCCCATCACCCGGAGCACGGCGCGGTCGTCGTCGAGGTCGAGTCTGTAGCTCGGCACCCAACGTGCGGCGTTGGTGGCATAGGTGATGTGAAAGACGACATCGCCCTCGCCACCGTCGATGAAGAACCGCAGCCCCCGCTGCACTTGAGGCGTCCCCTTCGGGGGCACGGCGCCCGCCGACGCGTCTTGCAGGCGAATGCGTGCCGCGCGCAAGGCGTCCTCGACGTCGAGAATGGCGGTTGTCAGGCGGTCGCCCTCGTCGGCCACGGCATCGTCAAACTGCTGCCAGCTCGCAAAAGAGGGCGCCTCGTCGTCGACGTTTTGTCGTTTGGGGGCGGTGACCTGCGCGCCGTCCACCGTCGACTGCCAGTTGCGCAACTGCCGCAGCTGGTCTTCGAGGTGTCGCACTTCGCGGTCGGCGTCGCGCACGGCGCGTTCGGCAGCGTCGAGGTCGACGTGGGGCGTGTCGTCGACGGTGAGGCACACCTCTTGGCGATTGCGCACCACGCCTTTGTCGCTGTCGATGCGCACCTGGTCGCTCAACATCGACAGGGGGAGGTCTCGCACTTCCACCCAGCCCGCCTGAGCCCGCCCCGAACGCACCACCTGGGCGCCATCTCGATAGAGCGTCACCTGCTCCACCGTCGTCGCCGTCACCATCGTCGCTTCACTCACGTGCATCTCCCGTCACCTTTCGGCCTCGTGTTGGGCGCGTCATTCTCCACAACGTCCGCGCGGCCGGATCGGTCCACCTGGATTCCATCCCGTCAGCAAAAGTCCGGTGCCCACCAAAAGCAAGCCCCCGCCGACAGGCGCGGCCCACAGCGATGGCGCCTCCAGCGGCTCCATCCCACGCGACAGGTCGGTGGCGTACACCGCGAGCAACACCGACCCACAAAAGCCGGCCGCCACGCCACCGACGAGGTGCATGAAGTCGGGCATGAGGTTGGTGTAGGTGCGTTCTTCGGCGGTGCCGTCGGCGTGCTCGATGACCACCCGCGTCTGACTCCCTGGCAAATCCCAGCCGTGGTCGAACGTCAGGGTGAGGTCACCGCGTCGTTGGTGTTGGCCTTCGACCTCGATGGACTCGGTGCACGACGGCAGCCGCACCGACGTCGTGGGCCCCATGCAGCCCGACACGCCCAACAGCAACGCGGCACACAGCGCGATGCGGCGACCGAATGCAGCAGATCGGCGACGCAAACGTGCCATGTTCAGGCTCTCGGTTGCGTCTGCCTGTGGGTGGCGGGTGGTGAAAGGGTTTGTCATGTCGTCCTCCATGTCCCCTGCGGGTTCGCAGGATGCCCGTCGTCTGGCGGCGCGTTGGCACGTCAGCCACGAGGCTGCAGAGTTGGTGCTCGATGCCCCGTTCGTGGATCTCCACGTCGACACATACATCCCTGTGCGCCTCTTCGGCTACGACGTCACGGTCTACCATGAGCCGGAGCACATGCTGCCTGGTCCACTGGCCAAACGGGGTTGGTCGGGCCGTTTTTTCGGCCATCTCGACCTGCCCCGCATGCGCGAAGGCGGCATGACCGCCGCCATGTGGTCGATCACCACCAACCCCTTCCGCCCTCGGGAGCGACGCTGGGACGTCTTCAAAGACAACCTCGACCGTTTGCGGGATCTGCTCCATGCCGCCGGCGGCGTGCGCATCGTGCGTGACGTGGGCGACTACGACCAAGCCCACGACGACGACGAGCACGCAGCGCTCATCACCATCCAAGGGGGCAACGCCCTCCTTCCGCGATTGGGCTATGCCCACGCCCTCCCCGACGACGTCGTCACCGCGGTGACCCTCATCCATCTGACGCACTCCCACCTCGGGCAGAGTTCAGCACCGTTGCCCTTCGCCCCCCGCGCAGGGCTCACCCGTGACGGCCACGACTTGGTGCGCTCCCTCAACGAAAAACGCATCTTCGTCGACCTCGCCCACATCTCACGACCTGGGTTCTGGATGGCCTACGACGCCCACGACAAGACCCAGCCACTCATCGACACCCACACCGGGTGCGACGCCGTCACCCCCCATTGGCGCAACCTCACCGACCGGCAGATTCGCGCCATCGCCGACACCGGTGGCGTCGTCGGCGTCATCTTCGAGCCCAACTTCTTGCGCCGCGAACACGGCCCCGAGGACGTCAACATGATCGTCGAGCACATCGAACACGTTCTCGAGGTGGGCGGCGAAAACTGCCCGGCCATCGGCACCGACTACGATGGCGCCATCAACCCGCCCGACGACGTTAAAGACGGCGCCGCCCTGCCCCGCCTCGTCGACTGCCTCTTGCGACGGGGCCACGACACAGAGCGCATTCGCCGCATCCTCGGCGGCAACTTTCGCGACAGCTTTGCCCGTTTGCGCCCTGCACGGGCCTAGCTAGCCGCTCACTCGCAGACGCCGTTGTTGCCTGAGGTGTCGACGGAGACGGCGAGCACGCTCTCACCGACGGCGTCGGCGTCGCAGGCCGGCAACAGCGGGTTGCGACACAAACAAAAGTCGCCGGCGACGTTGTCGAGCAACGTCAGGTCGACCTCGATGAGCGCGTCGTTGTCGGCGATGACCACGTCGTCGCTCACCAGTTCAAGGCTGCTGAGGTCGAGCGTGGCGAGCGCCGTGTTGTTCTGCACCACCAGCCGGCCCGACACCGTGGTGAGTTCGTCGGCCGCCACCGAGGTGAGGCTGGCGTTGGCATCGAAGTTGGCCTGGCCGATGACAATGTCGCCCGACGACGTCGACAGCGCCGGCAGCGTGAGCGTGGGCAGTCCGGCGTTGTTGAACTGCATCCCGTCGCACGCGTCGAGGCGGCTGAGGTCGAGCGATGTCAACGCCGGGTTCACCAGCACTTTGACCTCGCCGCCGACGGTGGTGAGCAGCGGAAACGACGCAGATTCAAGATCGGCGTTGTCACAGATGAACAAGTCGCCACCGACGGTGGTGAGCTGCATGAATGACAACGAGGTGAGGCCTGTGTTGTGGCACACGATGAGGTCGCCCCCGACCGTGGTGAGCGACGACAGCGTGGCGGTGCCGATGTCGGCGAGGTCTTCGACCGAAACGGTGCCGCCGACGGCAGTGGTGGTGCTCAGCGTGTTGATGTCGTCGAGGGTGGCCACGGTGAAGTCGCCGATGGCGGGCTCCGGCTCCCCCGCGTCGGGCGTGGCTGCAGGAGACGGGCTGAATTCGTCAGGGGTCTGAAATGGATCCGTCTCCACCGGGCAGCCGGCCCCCCAAACGACGACCACGGCCCACACCGAGCAGAACAACAACCGAGTCACAACACGCATGCGCACAGGGTACCGCACCCATCGGCGTCGGCCAGTCGGCATTGTCGGCATTGTCGGCATTGTCGGCTCGCGCCGCGCGTGCGCGTGGTCGTCGGCCAACAGGCTGTTGCATCGCGATGAGCGCTTTGTCAGACGGCGACGTCACCGCATTGTGGAGGTCATCATGGTTTCGGGCGCGTCGTCGTCGTTGGGTCTGTTGCAACACCGAGTTCGCCGAGCGCGCGCCTGCAGCTTGGGTCTGACAGCGCTGGCACTGGCATCGTGTGCCACAACGCAAACACCTCAGCCGACACCGGCGCCCGCAGCGACGTCCGAAGCCGACCCCGCGCCGGCTCCGTTGACGCTGCCGGGCAAGGCGTTGTCGTTGCACCGCATCCACAGCGATCCCCCGTTGGCGGGGTCGTCGCCCCGGGGTTTGTCGTTTTCGCCGGATGGATCGTGGCTGGGGTACCTGTCGCCCAATGAGGCCGACAGCGAGGTGCTCGACTTGTGGGCCTATGCGTTGACCACCGACGGCACCACCGCGTCGGCGACGGCCATGCCGCTGGTGAAGACGTCTGACCTCGTCGGTGGCGCCGAAAAAGAGCTCAGTGAAGCTGAAAAAATGGCCCGCGAGCGCAAGCGCATCAAACACCGCGGCATCGTCGGATACCAATGGTGCGGCAAGAGCGGTGAGCGCATTCTCTTTCCGCTGTCGGGCGATTTGTACGTCGTCACCCTCCCGCAAAAAGGCACCACCGACGCCCCCAAAGTCAACGCACTCGGCCTCGACAAACTCGGCCCCCGCACCCCCAAGTGCACGTCAGACGGCAGCTCCGTCGTCTTCGTCTCCAACCGTGAGGTGTGGCAGGTGTCGACGAGCGGCGGCGACGCCGTGCAGCTCACCAAAGGCGCCAACGACGTCGTCAGCCACGGCCTGAGCGAGTTCGTCGCTCAAGAAGAAATGGGCCGCTACACGGGCCACTGGCCCTCGCCCGATGGCCGCTACATCGCCTACCTCGAGGTCGACGAGGCGCCGGTGTCGCAAAAGACCCGCGCCCGCATCACCGCAGAGGGCACCGACACCTTCGTGCAACGCTACCCGGGTGCTGGCGAGGCCAACGCCATCGTGAAGGTCTTCGTCGTCGACACCAAAAGCAAAAAGAGCAAGCAGGTGCGCATCCCCGCGTCGCTGCTGCGCAAAGACGACACCGACTTTGACATCGAAGACGGCCCCCTCGACGCCGGCTACCTGCCACGCATCGGTTGGTTCGGCCAAGGCAAAGCCACCCGTCTGTGGGTGCAATGGCAAAACCGCAAACAGACCCGTCTGGTGTTGTTGTCGGGCGCGGCGCCCACCTTCAAGCTCGACGTGGCCCACGAAGAAGTCGACGAAGCTTGGGTCGACGTGCACGACGACTTGCGGGTGCTGGCGGCCGACGCCGGCAAACTGCGGTTCGTGTGGCCCACCGAGTCGAGTGGCGTGCGGCAGTTGATCATCAAAGACGGCAGCGACGTCACCCCGCTCACCCGCGGCAAAAACCCCGTGCTGCGCACGTCGGGCTTCATCGCCCCCAAAGACGCCGACGCGGGCTGGGTGTTCACCACCCGCGCCACCGAGCGCAGCTTGCAACAGCACCTCTTTGCCACCTCCCTCGACGGCAAAGTCGACGTGCAGCTCACCCAACGTGAAGGCGCCCACGGCGTGTCGCTGTCAAAAGACGGCCGCTTCTTCGTCGACAAGCACTCCAACTTTGGCGTGCCTGCCGACGTGCGGCTGTTTGCCATTCTCGACGACAACGGCAGCAAAACAGCCAAAGAGGTGGCGGTGCTCGAAGCGAACGACGCCGCCGAGCTGAAGTCGTATGCCTTGCCAACGGCCACGTTTCACGTCGTCAAAGCCGAGGATGGCACCGAACTCAACGCCTTGTTGTTGGAGCCGTTGGCCCGACGTGAAGGGCAAAAAGTGCCGGCGGTGGTCTACACCTATGGCGGCCCCACCGCCCAAGTTGTCGCCAAAAAGTGGAGCCGTCTCTACCCCTACTTTGTGCACCTCACCCAGCGTGGATTTGCGGTGTTTCTCGTCGACAACCGCGGCAGCGGCAACCGCGAGCGCAGCTTCACCCGCGCCATGAAAAACGCCTTCGGCCAAGTCGAGATCCAAGACCAAATCACCGCTGCCCGTTGGCTGCAATCCAACGCCGACTTCGTCGATGCCAACCGCATCGGCATTTGGGGCTGGAGCTACGGTGGATACACCTCAGCGTTGGCCATCCTCGACGACAAAGCGCCCTACGCGGCCGCAGCATCGGTGGCCCCCGTGACCGATTGGACGCTCTACGACACCCACTACACCGAGCGCTACGTGGGCACGCCGCAAGGCAACGCCGACGTCTACAAAGCATCGTCGGTGCTCGCCAAGGCCGCCCAGCTGAAAAAGCCGTACCTCCTCGTGCACGGCACCGCCGACGACAACGTGCTCTTCGACCACTCCTTGAAGTTGATGCAGCAGTTTCAAGACCACGCCCTGCCGTTTGAGACCATGATCTACCCCGGCGGCGCCCACGGGCTGCGCGGACGCCAACGCCAGCTGCACGTGTTCACCACCTTGACGCAATTCTTCGAGCGACAGCTGAAACCAGACGTCCCCGCCGTCATCGAAGACCACACCCCCGCCGCCGCCGAAGGAGCCCAGCCATGAGTGAGATGACGTTGCACGAGGCGTTGCTGTCGCGCCGCACCGCCTACAGCTTCACCGACGAAGCCATCCCCGACGACGTCGTCGACCGCGCACTCGACGCTGTGCGCTGGGCGCCCAACCACAAACTCACCCAGCCGTGGCGGGTGGTGCTCGTCGGCCCCGACACACGCGCCCGCATCGCCGCCGTCGCCGAGATCTTGGCCGAACGCAAAGCCGCCGGCTGCAGCAGCGAGGAGATCGCCCGCATGCAAGCCAAGGCCAAGAAGAAGTTCACGCAGATCGGCGGGCTGGCCGTGGTGCTGCAGAAGCTGCCCGAAGGTGCCGACCGCAACGCGCTGTCTGACGACGACGCCTTCGTCATCCAAGAAGACTACGCCGCCGTGTGTTGTGGCCTGCACAACTTCGTGTTGAGCCTGTGGGCCGACGGCGTGGCCTCGTTGTGGGGCACCGGCGGCATCACCCGCAACCCCGAGGTGCTGCAGCTGCTGGGCAAGGCCGACGACGAAGACGTCGTCGGATTTGTGCGTTTCGGACGCCCTGAAAAGGTGCCCAAGCAGCAGCGCCACGACGTCGACAGCTACGTGCGCCACCTGCCGTAACCCGACGCAAGTTGTGATCGCGGACGCACCGTGATGTGCGTCTGCACGTCGCGGACGATTCAGCTTCGTCGACGGCAAATGCTGATAAGATGGTCCCCCTGGGAGCATCTCATGCATGTGTTGACCTCATCGCCCTCACACCGCTCTTCGCCGTCGCAGTCCAAGCCGTCGCCGTCCAAGCCGTCGCAGCTGACCACTGCCCTGGCGTTGTCGGCGTTGTGCATCGTCGGCAGCGGCTGTTTTTATGAGCTGGATCGCGCCGCCAACCTCGCCGTTGGCGAGGTGCGTGGCACGCTCACGCTGCAAGACGGCTCCCAGGCCGCCTACGCCGAAATCACCATCTCGGGACGTCCCACGTCGACGCTGGCCGGCTCGCAAGGCGCCTTCTCGGTCACCGACCTCCCCAGCGGCAAATGGCTGGTGCGCTTCGCCTACGACGCCGATGGCGACGGATGGCCCGAGCAGAGCGGCGGCCGCAGCTTCATCATGTTGCCCGGCCAAGGCGTCGACCTCGGCGAGGTTCGGCTGTTTGGCGTCGGCGCTCTGTCGGGCGTGGTGCACGACGCTGCGGGCCAACCCGTCGGCGGCGCCAAGGTGGTGGCGACGGTGACCCACGAGTCTGACGACGACGCCCTGGGCTTCACCTATGAAGAGACCACGGTGACGTCGGCGACCGACGGGCGCTACTTCTTCGCCGCCCTCCCCGGTGCGCGCGCCCAAGTTCTGGCCTTCGAACCCGCGCGCCCTGAAGCGGTCAGCCCGTCGAGGGAGGTCACGCTGTCGCCCAACGAAACGGTGCCCACGGGGGAGCCTTTGGTGTTGCCCGCGATGCCGTCTGACCGTCGTCCGGTGACCCTCGACTTGGTGCCGCCCCCTGCGGCGGGCGAAGACGTCTTCGTCGAAATCGTCCCGCCCGGCACCCCCGCCACCGACTACGACTTCAGCACCGCGCCCCCCGGTGACCCTCGGGTGCTCCCTTTCACCTTGCCGTTTGTGCTCGACCTTCCCGGCGGCCTTTGGGACATCCGCCTCAAGACCAGCAGCAACAAAAAAGGCGCCGCCCTGCGCCGGGTCATCAAGCCCGGCCGTGGTGTGCTCGACCTCGGCAACCTCAACCTCGTCGACCAGTTCTGCCCCGACGGCGACTGCGACGGCGACGGCATCGTCGGCTTGCCGCCCTACGCCGAGGCCCCCGACGTGTGGGCCGCTTGCCACGCCGCCAACGCCGAATGCGCACTGGCATCGGGCATCCGCACCGAAGACAAGAGCTGCACCGTCGACGGCACGCAGTACGACTGTGAAGACGACGGCGACGGCCAGGCCGACCTCACCGAGCCCACTTGCTACGGCGTCGGCCTCGGCACCGACCGCGACGGCGACTTGCTGTGCGACGGCGAAGACCCCTACCCCTACTGCCGCGCCAACGACGAGACCTGCGTGCCTGAAGACGTCGAGAACCTCGACCCGCAGCCCCAGCTCCCCGACCTTCCCACCGACGCTGGCATCGTCGACGCGGGCCCTGAAGATGCTGGCGTCGTCGACGCGGGCCCTGAAGACGCCGGTGTAGAGCTCGACGCTGGCATCGAAGACGCTGGCGTCGACGCGGGCATCGGAGTGCCCGATGCAGGCCCCACCGACGCGGGCCCCACCGACGCGGGGGTCGTCGATCCGCCGTTCGATGGTGAATGGGAATGGGCACCCGACATCGATGGTGATTTTCATCAGCCCATCGGCTTGGTGCCCCTCGACGACGGACGCACCGTCATCGGGTATTGGCGGTCGACGCCGTTGCCGGGATGCCCCATGCCCAATGAGGGCACCTACGCCTTTCTCCTCGTCGTGCTGAGCGAAGCGGGCGCTTGCGAACTGTCGCGCGGCTTCAACCCCGTGCTGGTGATGGGACAAAGCGAAGCGACGCCGTACATGGCCGGCAGCATCGACAACGAAGTGGTGCTGATCACCGACGACTTCTTTTCCACCGTCGAGGTCACGGCTGTGAACATCGACGACGGCAGCATCCGCACAGGAAGCATCGGCTATGTCGGTGGCAACGCCAACTTCAGTGGCGGCGCCGTGGCGGCCGACGGAAGCGTGGTGACTTTGCTGCGGGTGTCGCAAGGCACCACGGTGACCATCGAAGGCAACGTCGTCACCAGCCCCCAAGAGAGCAGCACCTTGGTGCGCGTCGAACTCGACACCGAGTTTGGGTTTGCCGACCTCTTCTCGTTTGCGGCGAGCGGCGCGTCATCACCCGACCCAGGCAACGTCGACCAAATTCTGGCCCTCGACAGCGGCGACTACCTCGTCATGGCGTCGCACATGACGGGCGAGGTGTTCACCGCTCCGCGCACCTTGTCGTCTGACGATGGCGACACCTACGTCGCATCGTTCACCCCCGGGCAAGACGACCCAACGTGGTTGACGCAGATGAAGAACGTCGACCAATCGACCATGGTGCTCGACCGCCCCCGTGACGAGGTCATCGTCGGCGCGACGCCTGCGTCGTCTCCACCGAGTTTGTTGGCCGCTGGCTTCTACCGGGATGCCCACATCATCGACGAGATGTACATCGGCTTCGCTGCCACCTACACCGGCAATGGCGCCTACGACACCGTGGCCTGGATGCACGGCACCAAGTCGTTCTACGGCTTTGAGTTCGACGGCCAAGGCAGCACCACCATCTTCGCCTTCGACACCCAGACGTACAGCGACGCTTTGCTCGCCACGGTGCCCTTTGATGTGCGGGAGCCGTTTGTCGACGAGCTGGGCCAGTTGTTTGCCGTCACGTCCGACGGGGGCGGCTCGACGTTGTCGTTCATCGACCCCGTCGGAGGAACGGTGGTGCCACTGGCCTCCACCCCGGTGAACACCAAGTTGGGGTACGACCCCACCACCCGCAACGTGTACCGTGCCAATGGCAACAATGAGGTGTCGTTCACCGCGCTTCCAGCCATCATCGACGTCATGGCGCCGCCGACGCTGTCGTTCTCGACGGTGCCGTCTGCCCCTGCCTGCAGCATGTCGGCCGACCACATCAGCGTCTCGCACGACGGGTCCACCCTGCTCATCGGCTGTGGCTTCAGCCAGAACATCGTCGCCTGGGACCTCCAGCAACAGACGAGCTTCTGGGTCAACACCCTAAGTCCCATCCTCGGGCAAAACCCCATGGTCGACTTGCAGGCCAACATCGACGGCAGCTACGCCTATTTCACGACGACGGGCAACGCCATCTGGCGCATCGCTCTCGAAGCAGGAGCCAACGTCGAGTCGGTCGACGGCTACGTGAGCGGCCCACTGTCATTTGTGACACCACCGCCACCATCGTTGTTCGACGGCACCACCACCACGTCGTTGCACCCTGACGATCTCTTGGCCGTGCGCATCGACACCGCCACCGGCGCCACCGGTGCCGTCGACGTGTTCGCCTTCACGGGCAGCCGACAGGCAGAGTTGATGCATGTGGTGCCATTGCTCGACGGTGGCACGGTCGTGGCGGCGGCATGCCCAGGCGACGCCTCCTTTGTCGACGCCACCGGTGCCACCACCAAGCTCCACCATGAGGCGCCCGTGTTGGCCTCCACCTCTGAAGAAGTCTGTTGGGTGCGCATGTCGGCGGCAGGTGCGTATGCAGGCCACCGCATGACGCACTCGTCGACAGAGCAAGACGGAGCCCCCATCTCCATGTTCCCCGACGGCTCGTCGCTGACGGCGGTGCAGATCGAGCCCGAGGTGCGATTTGGCCGGCAGTTGCACGGGCAGTTTGTGGGCCTCAACGCCTTCAGATTCTACCGCCACGGCGTGCAGGGCCCCACCCTCGACGACACCGTCGTCGCCCCCTCTCCGAGCCTGGTTGAACTCCCATCGGCAGCGAACTCCAGCATCGACTACACCCACGTCAAAGCCATGGCCGACGGCTCGTTCTTGGTGGGCGGCAAAGTCAATGTCGGCGAAGCCTTTCCCGACGACCCCGACTGCGCGACCGGCGTGAACCCGCTGTTCGTCGCCAAGATCACCGCCGCAGCCGACTGTCTGTGGTTGGTGCCCATGGGGGCAGAAACGCGCACCGGGCAAGACCGCATCGACGACATCGCCCTCGGCCCCGACGGCGAAGCTTATGTCATGCTCAGCAACAACCAAGACATCAGCTACTTCGACGGAACCAGCACCGTCGGCATCACCTCAAGCGCCTACAGCGGCATGCACGCCGTGCTGCACATCGACAACGCTGGCGACGTCATCGGCACGGCGGCCGTGGGGTACACCGGAGGCCCAGCGTCGTTGCCTGGCGCCTTGACCACCACCCATGACGTCGACGCCGCCGGACATGCTGAGCTGGTGATGGCAATGCAGGCCGGAACCGCCCCCACCTACACCGGCAGCGGCAGCGTCGACATGACGGGGATTGGCCCGGACAGCCTGATGTTGGTGCGGCTCGACTCTGACCTCGTCGCCCTCGACGTCACCGCCTATGACGCGGTGCAGTCGGTGTCGGAGGTGCACGCCCTCGCCGCCCACCGCGTCGTCGTCACCGGCACCGTGGGTGGTGCCTTTGATGCCCTCACGTCCACCGACGGCGCGTCCATGCTGACGGTGGCATCGACGTCGAGCGGCTCACCTGGTCTGACGTGGTCGGCGTTGGTGCAAGGCGAAGCCACCATCCCCCGCACCCAGTTGGCGGTGTCGCCTGGTGGGGCGCGTGTCGCCTTCGCCATCGAGTCGACCGACGCCAACGCCGACATCGAGTTCACGAGCACCGACGGCACCGCCGAGGTGTACTTGTACCCCGGTGACGGCGGCAACACTTGGCGGGTGGCCTGGTTGAATGCCAGCTTCGGCGGGCAGCTGTCGTACGCCGGCAGCGAGACCTACAGCTCGTTCACCGACGGCACGGCCGACTACAACCTCCAAGACATCTCCTTCGGCGAGAGCAGCACACTGCGCGCCACGGGCATGCACGGCGGCGTCCTGTCGACGAGCTATGGCGCCAACGGGGGCAACGACTTCGGCGCAGACATCTCCGTGGCCGTAAGCCATCCAGAGTACGGCGCCCGCGTCAACACGTGGAACGTGTTCAGCAACGCAGGGTCTGGCACCAGCGTCACCGCTGCAGCGCCCACCCTCGACGACGGGATGGTCTTGCTGGGCCCCCTCAGCTCCGACGGCGGCCTCGAAACGGGCGATGGTGTGTTGGCACCGACCAGCGACAGCTCGTTTTTGTGGGTGGTGCCGGGCGACGCCAGCTTCACCAACCCGGAGGTGGTCTTTCCGTAGCCCCCACGTCGGTGGCGCTGTGGCCCTGCGCGACGACGATCACGTCGTGATGTAGCTCTGTGCAGGAGGGGTGAATTCCCCGTGGTCGACGGCGAATGCTTGTTACGATGGTCCCCCTGGGAGCATCTCATGCATGTGTTGACCTCATCGCCCGCACACCGCTCTTCGCCGTCGCAGTCCAAGCCGTCGCCGTCCAAGCCGTCGCAGCTGACCACTGCCCTGGCGTTGTCGGCTTTGTGCATCGTCGGCAGCGGCTGTTTTTATGAGCTGGATCGCGCCGCCAACCTCGCCGTTGGCGAGGTGCGTGGCACGCTCACGCTGCAAGACGGCTCCCAGGCCGCCTACGCCGAAATCACCATCTCGGGACGTCCCACGTCGACGCTGGCCGGCTCGCAAGGCGCCTTCTCGGTCACCGACCTCCCCAGCGGCAAATGGCTGGTGCGCTTCGCCTACGACGCCGATGGCGACGGATGGCCCGAGCAGAGCGGCGGCCGCAGCTTCATCATGTTGCCCGGCCAAGGCGTCGACCTCGGCGAGGTTCGGCTGTTTGGCGTCGGCGCTCTGTCGGGCGTGGTGCACGACGCTGCGGGCCAACCCGTCGGCGGCGCCAAGGTGGTGGCGACGGTGACCCACGAGTCTGACGACGACGCCCTGGGCTTCACCTATGAAGAGACCACGGTGACGTCGGCGACCGACGGGCGCTACTTCTTCGCCGCCCTCCCCGGTGCGCGCGCCCAAGTTCTGGCCTTCGAACCCGCGCGCCCTGAAGCGGTCAGCCCGTCGAGGGAGGTCACGCTGTCGCCCAACGAAACGGTGCCCACGGGGGAGCCTTTGGTGTTGCCCGCGATGCCGTCTGACCGTCGTCCGGTGACCCTCGACTTGGTGCCGCCCCCTGCGGCGGGCGAAGACGTCTTCGTCGAAATCGTCCCGCCCGGCACCCCCGCCACCGACTACGACTTCAGCACCGCGCCCCCCGGTGACCCTCGGGTGCTCCCTTTCACCTTGCCGTTTGTGCTCGACCTTCCCGGCGGCCTTTGGGACATCCGCCTCAAGACCAGCAGCAACAAAAAAGGCGCCGCCCTGCGCCGGGTCATCAAGCCCGGCCGTGGTGTGCTCGACCTCGGCAACCTCAACCTCGTCGACCAGTTCTGCCCCGACGGCGACTGCGACGGCGACGGCATCGTCGGCTTGCCGCCCTACGCCGAGGCCCCCGACGTGTGGGCCGCTTGCCACGCCGCCAACGCCGAATGCGCACTGGCATCGGGCATCCGCACCGAAGACAAGAGCTGCACCGTCGACGGCACGCAGTACGACTGTGAAGACGACGGCGACGGCCAGGCCGACCTCACCGAGCCCACTTGCTACGGCGTCGGCCTCGGCACCGACCGCGACGGCGACTTGCTGTGCGACGGCGAAGACCCCTACCCCTACTGCCGCGCCAACGACGAGACCTGCGTGCCTGAAGACGTCGAGAACCTCGACCCGCAGCCCCAGCTCCCCGACCTTCCCACCGACGCTGGCATCGTCGACGCGGGCCCTGAAGATGCTGGCGTCGTCGACGCGGGCCCTGAAGACGCCGGTGTGGAGGTCGACGCTGGCATCGAAGACGCTGGCGTCGACGCGGGCATCGGAGTCCCCGATGCAGGCCCCACCGACGCGGGCCCCACCGACGCGGGGGTCGACGCAGGCATTGTGGTGCCCCCCTTCGACGGCGAATGGATGTGGACGCCGGCCCCCACGCTCGACTTCAGCAACCCCATCGGGTTGGCCGCGTTGGGCGATGGCCGCACCGCCTACATGACGTCGGGCCCCGAAGTTCACGGCTGCCCTGCTCCCCTCAATGGGGTCGGATTCGCCACCATCGCCATCGTCAACACCCAAGGCGCGTGTGAGGCGTCGTGGGCGTGGTCGTCGACGGTGACCCAAGCCGGCGAAGGGGAGTACGACGTCGCCGTGGTCGGCGCGGATGGCAATGAGGTGGTGGTCACGGTGTTCAACCACTCCACCTCTGCGTTTGAAGTGTCGAAGTTCAACGTCGACGACGGCGGCATGACCGACCGCACCTTGGACTTCAGCGGCGGGTATGGCGAAGCCGAAGGCGTGCTGCTGCGCGACGGCCGCGTCGTCGTCGTGGCGGGCATGCAAGGCACGTTCGACTTCGGGGGCGGACACGCCTTCACCACGCCACAAGATGCCTCATGGCTGGTGCGCATGGAGCTCGACGCCGACACCCTCGCACTCACCAACCTGTTCACCAACGCCGCCACCGGCGTGCAAGGCGCCCACCCCGGCGGTGCGCTGCAGTTGACCGGTCTCGACGACGGCCGCTACGTCGTCTCTTTCGAAGGGCTGCAGGGCGACCTCAGCTTCGAGCTCGACGGTGGCGGCACCCACGACCTCTTCACCAGCGGCGGCCACAGCTACCTCGTGGAATTCATCGCGGGGCAGGCCGAGATCGCCTGGGCGGTGCAGTTCTTTGAGGTCGGCGACCTCACCTTCGCCCCCGACGACGTCGACGGCAGCTTGCTCGTGGGCTACGGCCGCAGCCGCTCGGCCACGGGCGTGCTCTTTCCCGACAGCTCCGGGTACGTGACCTTCGACGACGGACAGTGGCCCTCCACCGTCGACTCCACCTACAGCGTCGAGGAGGTTGTGCTCGAGCCGTTCAGCAAGAAGGTGTGGAGCTTTGAGCGCCTGGATGCCACCTCCTTCGCCGTCTACGAGATGGACCTCTACTACACCGGCGATTTCCCCACCCAACACACCGACATCACCGGCTGGGAAGCCCTCGACGAGCCCTTCATCGACGGGTTCGGTCAGATGTACGTCTACGCCCGCGACTCCGACTTCGGGCACCTCGCCCAACTCGACCGCACCAACGGCTTGGTCACCCCGCTCCTCGACATCGGCCGCTACGGCGACTTGGCCTACAGCCCGCAAGAACGGCGCGTCTACCAAACCAACGGTGGCCTCGGTGTGAACTACATCGACCTCGACAACATCCAAGGCGGCGTGCAACCGGCCACCAGCTTCCCCCAATGCGGCATGTCGGCCACGCAGGTCACCGTGTCGCACGACAGCAGCACCCTCGCCATGTACTGCGACTTCATCTCCGAGGTGCTCGTCGTCGACCTCAACACCCCCACCAACTTCCACACCCTCAACTTGGGCCCCATCGGTTTGCAGGTGCCCCCCGCCGACATGTTGCTCAACGCCGACGGCAGTGTCCTGTACGTCTCCGCCAACAACCAGCTGTGGGAGATGCCCACCACCGCGGGCGCGACGCCCATCCAAAACACCAACACCTCCACCGTCGGCGCGCTGAGCTTGGTGACGGTGCCCGCGTCGATGGTGCACCACTCTGGCGGCATCAGCAGCGAACTGCCTGAGGCCGACATCGGGTTGTTGCGCGTCGTCGACGGCACGGTGGCCACCGACATGGACGGCACACCCTCCGACGTCCGCACATTGCTGCACGAAGGCGCTTCCAACATCGACTTTGGCATTGTGCAACCGCTCCCCACGGGCGAGGTGTTGTTCGGCGCCAAGTGCGTGGGCGACTCCGTGTTCATCGACCAGCAAGCGCAAAGCCATCAGGTGACCTTCGAATCCAACGTCTTGGCCGACCGCGGCGAAATCTGCGTGCTGCGCATCGACGACCAAGGCGCCCTCGTCGGCTGGGAAACCTCCCAGGGCCACGAGGAGCAGTTCTTGTTCCCCTGGTTGAAGTTCGACGACGGCTCTTTGCTGCTCGCCTTCGGCCTCAATCCCGAGGTGCGCTTTGCCGGCATCGACCACGGCCGTTTCTCCAATCGCACGCTGCCGTTGTTTTGGCGCACCGGCGTGCACGGCCCCACCCTTCAGCGCCCGGCGCCCCCCCGCCAACACGTCGCCGTCGAGCTGCCGCAAAGCCCTGGCACCATCTTGCCCACGAGCATCGACTACAAATTCGTGAAGACCTTGCCCGACGGCTCCTTTGTCGTGGCCGGCAAGGTGAACACCGGTGCGGCCTTCCCCGCCGACACCGACTGCACCATCGATGGCACCAACGGCACGCTGTTCGCCGCCCACGTCTCGCTTGCGGGCCCCCAGCCCGATTGCTTGTGGTCGGTGTCGATGGGGGGCAATGCCCAAGCCACTGAGGTCATCGACGACGTCGTGGTGGCCGACGATGGCGACGTTTACGTTCTGTTGAGCAACAACGACGACATCGCCTACTTCGACGGCAGCAACGCCGTGACCCTCGGCAATGGCAGCAGCGAATTGGTGCACGCCGTGTTGCACCTCGACAACGCTGGCGTCGTACAACACACCGCCACCATCGTGGGTGCCTTCGAGCCCACCAACGTCAAAGGCTTCATGCGCTTCACACCCGAGCGCGAGTTGGTGGTGGTGGCCCAGGTCGACGACACCGTCGGCGTTCTCGAAGACGCGACGGTGCTGCACACGTCGGTGGCCAACGACAGCGTCTTTGCCATGCGCCTCGACGAGAACTTGGGCGTGCTCAGCCACGGCATCTTCGACCCGGTCGGCAGCATCACCGACATCGCTGTCCTCGACGGCCACGGCTTGGTGCTGTCGGCAACGTTCGGGTCGACGCCGTTTCACATGCTGACGCCCACCAGCCCCAACACCGGCGGCTTCGTGGCGTGGATGTCGACGCTGGCCCTCGACATGCCGAGCGTGCAGTGGTCGGCGTTCTTGGACGCCGCCACCTCCCTGCCCATCACGGTGCGCACCACCCCCGGCGGCGGGGGCATGGTGTTGGCCTGGGACGACATCCTCACCGTCGACGACGTCGTGCTCTCGGCCAACGGGCAGACCATCGACTTCTTCACCCCCGGCATCAACGCCTCAGCGGTGCAGTTGGCTTGGTTTGAGCGCACCGTCGACGGGTTCGCCTACACCACCCGCAACCGTCTCGACACTCGCCAAGGCGGCGAAGTCGAGACCGACCTTGTGCCGGCCGATTTCGTGTTCGGCCCCAGCGGACAGCTGTTCATGGCCGCCCGCATCGCGGGCGAGATGAACTCCGACTTCTTCAATGCCAGCAGCGTGGGCGAGTCGTTCGACGAGTCCGTGGCGGCGATGACCATGGTGTTCGACGGCTACTCGGCCGGGCAGGGATGGTCGACGTGGGGCATCGGCAGTGCACCGACGTCGGTGACCGCCATGGACGCCACCCACGACAACGGCATGGTCTTGGTGGGCCCCGTCAGCAGTCTCGACGTGGTCGGGCAGTCGGTCAGTCCGCAAGGCGAGTCGAACTACATCTGGGTGTTGCCTGGCGACGGCAGCATCTCGGGATCCCCCTACGTCGAATGAGGCCCGACTCCGCTGCACACCGGCGGTTCAGATTGGCGACAATTGCGAAGCGCTTTTTCAGGCGTGGTGCGTTAGCAGTGCCTGCCGCCTGGTGCGGCCCCTTTTGTGCACGAGGTCAGTTGATGCGTACGTTGGTGTTCACCGTTGTTTCTTTGTTCGTCTTGTCGGGGTGCACCACCACCTACACCTACACCGGGCAGCGCAACACCATCGCCGAGCCCGACCCCGTGAAGACGGTGGCCGTCATGCGCACCCGTTGCACCGACACCCGTGGCGGCTGCGACGTCAACGATTCGCTCGACGCGGTGCGCGCCAGCATTGCCAACGAACTCGAATTCAAAGGCATGCGCATCGTGCGCGAAGAAGAGCTCTTTCAGCGGGCGCGTTCTCGCATGGATGCATCGGCCGGCGTCGACCTCCCCATCTTGGGCGAGCTGCTGGCCGCCGGTCGGCTGCAAGAAGGAAGCACCTTCGATGATCTTCCGCCCCAGGCCAAAGTGGCGCTCTTGCAGGCGGCCAATGTCGACGGCATCGTCGAGAGTTCCATCGCCATCAAAGAGGGGCACGTGACCACACTCAACGACGAGCGTGACGTCACCCTGCAAGTGCGCATGGCCTTGAACCCCCGTGCCGACACCACCAGCGTGCACCGATGCACATGGACCTACGCATCTGGCCTCGAAGGCATTGGCGCCGCTCCGCACTTCACGAGCACTGTCGAAAAGGGTGTGTTGTGCGCTCTGAACGCGCCCTGACGCATTTCATCTCAACATCAAAAACGCCCTCGACGAGCGAGGGCGTTTTCTTCAGACAACGTCGACGTCAGTCGTCTTTCTTTTTCGCGGCGGCCTTCTTCTTGGTCGCCGTCTTCTTGGTGGCCTTTTTCTTGGCCGCCTTCTTCTTGGTGGTCTTTTTCTTCGACGCTGCCTTCTTGGCAGGTGCTTTTTTCGCCGCCTTCTCTTTCTTCGGCGGACGCGGGTCTTTGCCGTCGTTGCGCATCCGCTCTTCACGTTGGGCGATGAGCTCGAGCGCGTCGTCGAAGGTGATCTTCTTGGGGTCACGTCCTGACGGAATCGTCGCGTTCACCTGGCCGTCGGTGACGTAGGGGCCAAAGCGGCCGTCGCGCACCGTGATTTGCACTTTGGTGACCGGGCTTTCGCCGAGTTCGGCGAGAGGGCCTTGGGCCTGACGACGTCCACGTTGCTTGGGCTGGCTGTAAATCTTCACAGCTTCATCCAGCGTCATGTTCTTCATCTGCTCATGACCCTCGAGGCTGCGGCTGTCTTTTTTGCCGTCGACCTCCATGGTCATGTACGGCCCGAACTGGCCGTCTTGCACCCAGATTTCGGCTTTGTGCAGCGGGTGCTCGCCAATCATCTTGGGGAACGACAGCAAGAACACCGCCTCGTCGAGGGTCAACGTCTCGATGTTCATCTCGGGGAACAGCGACGACATGCGTGGCTTGGTGCCCTTTTTGATGTTGCCCTTGGCGGTGAGCTCCGGCTCGCCCAACTGCACGTACGGCCCATAGCGGCCCGACTTCAAGAAGACGGTTTCGCCGGTGTCGGGGTGGGTGCCCAACTCGCGGTTGGCGAGGGCAGCAATGCGCAACAGTTCGGCTGCCTTCTCGGAGTTGAGGCCATCGGGCTCGGTGTCGTCGGGGAGGTTGGCGCGTTGGTCGGTGTCGCCCACCTGCAAGTAGGGGCCGTAGCGGCCCACACGGGCCATGACTTCTTCGCCGTCGACTTCGCCGATGGGCATCGACGAGATGCCACGGGCGTCGATGCCCTCGACGCCGACGCCGATCTTGTTCTTCAAGCCGATCTTCGCGAGAGGGCCGTCAGAGATGTCTTCGTCGTCGTTGGCGGGCTTGCCCTTCTCACCGAAGTAGAACGCGGCCAACCACGGCGTGGCCTTTTGGTCACCCGCTGAGATGTTGTCGAGGTCGCCTTCCATGCGGGCGGTGAAGGCGTAGTCAACGAGCTCGCCGAAGTGGTTTTCGAGCAGGCGCACCACGGCAAAAGCGGTGAGCGTCGGCACCAACGCCGAGCCCTTTTTCCAGACGTAGCCCCGGTCTTGCACCGTTTGAATGATCGACGCGTACGTCGACGGACGGCCAATGCCGAGCTCTTCAAGCTCTTTCACCAAGGAGGCCTCGGTGAACCGCGCGGGAGGTTGGGTGTGGTGCTCTTTGGCCTCGATGGAGATGGAGGGCAGCTTGTCGCCCACCTCGAGAGGCGCCAACACCTTCTCCTTGTCGCCGAGCTCAGCGTCGGGATCGTCGGAGCCCTCGACGTAGGCACGCAAGAAGCCGGGGAACAAGATGACCTTGCCCGACGCCGACAGGGTGGCCTTGCCGGCGGGGATGCCGGCGGTGCCGGCCAACGTCTCGCTGACCTCGGTCTGCAAACGCACCTGGGTGCGCTCGCCGTTGGCGTCTTTCATTTGGCAGGCGACGGTGCGCATCCAGATGAGTTCGTAAAGGCGCACCATCTCGTCGTCGAGCTCTTCTTTGAGCGACTCCGGCGTGCGGAAGGTGTCGCCAGCAGGGCGAATGGCTTCGTGGGCCTCTTGCGCGCCTTTGACCTTCTTCACGTACGAGCGGGGGGCGTCGGGGAGGTACTCCTCGCCGTACAGCTCCGTCACCAAGTTGCGGGCGGCGTTGATGGCCTCCTCGCTGAGGTTGGTGGAGTCGGTCCGCATGTAGGTGATGTAGCCGTTTTCGTAGAGGCGCTGGGCGACACGCATGGTGCGCTTGGCGGTGTAGCGCAACTTGCGGCTGGCCTCTTGCTGCAGCGACGACGTGATGAACGGCGCCGACGGCTTTTGCGTGAAGGGCTTCTTGTTGACTTCGGTGACCGTGAACTCTTGTTGGGCGAAGGCGCCTTGCAGAGAGTTCGCCGAGCGCTCGTCGAGGAGCAGCACGTTGTTGTTTTTGGCTGCGTCGCTCAAAAGGCCAGTGTTGGGGTCGAAGTCTTTGCCGAGGGCGATGCGACGGCCGTCGACGTCGAGGAGGTCAACATCGACTTCTTTGGGCTTCTTCAACGTGTTGAGCACACCGCTGACGCTCCAGTAGGCACCGGAGTGAAAGGCCATGCGCAAACGTTCACGCTCGACGATGAGGCGGGTGGCGACGCTTTGCACGCGGCCGGCCGAGAGGCGAGGGCGCACTTTCTTCCACAACACGGGCGACACTTCGTAGCCGAAGAGACGGTCGAGGATGCGGCGGGCTTCTTGGGCGTCGACGAGCTGGCTGTCGAGCTCACGAGGATTGTCGATGGCGTGCTGGATGGCCTTCTTGGTGATCTCGTGAAACACCATGCGCTTCACGGGGACCTTGGGCTTCAAGACCTCTTTGAGGTGCCATGCGATGGCCTCTCCTTCGCGGTCTTCATCGGTGGCGAGGTAGAGTTCGTCGGCGTCCTCGAGCAGCGTCTTCAGCTTTTTCACCTGGGCCTTTTTGGCCTCGGGCACGATGTACAGCGGCTTGAAGCCGTTCTCGACATCCACCCCGGTGCGGGCCCAGGGCTTCTTTTTGTATTTGGCTGGAATTTCAGCTGCTTTGCCCGGCAGGTCGCGCACGTGCCCGATGGACGACTCGACAATGTAGTCGCCTCCAAGGTACTTGGCGATGGTGCGCGCTTTGGCGGGAGACTCGACGATGATCAACGCTTTGCCCACGTCAGATCCTTTGGCGGGGGGAGTGAAGTCGACCTCTCCAAACGAGGTCAGGGCGCGTGCGGCCCCCGCGGTGGCACGCCCATCTGGGGCGCCGGGTAGCGGATCGCGCGGCAAAGTGCCAGTCCTATGCCGCACCTTCTTGGGAGGATTTGTGGGTAAACACCTATTTATGTTCGTCTTTTTGTCTTTTTCGGCTGCAGTGGCGGCCCAAGAGACGGTTGAGACACCTCCCGCCCCCGCCGCAGAGGCCCCGCCAACCCCCGAAACCGCCCCCGCAGCAGAAGACCCTCCTGCTGCCGACGCACCCCCCGCTGCCGACGCGCCTCCTGCTGCCGACGCGCCTCCTGCTGCCGACGCGCCCCCTGCGCCTGCCGTCGAAGACGCCGTGCCCCCTCCACCTGAAGAACCACCTCCTGTGGCCGAACCTCGTCCGGAGACAGACCCTCCTCCGAAAGACGCCACGCCCGCTGGCCCAAAGCAGTGGGAAGACAGCGACGAGATGGTGGAGATCGCCGCCTTCGGCTCCATTGAGACCTGCGAAGCCATCACCTTTCCGCTGACGTTCTTGCCGGGCATCGGCTCGGTGCTCAGCTCGGTGTTCGAGTGGGCGTGTCTGATTCCCGGCGCCATGGCCGTCGACTACACCGCGATTCACCATGGCAAGAACGAGTCGTTCATCTGGCAGGCGACCACCGCGCTCATCGTGGCCAAACTGTGGCGTGAGGCCATGAAGTACGCCGGCATCGCCGGGGCCATCGGCCTTGCGGGCGTCGGCGTCGGCCTGATGGTGCCGACGGCGCTGCAAGCGGTGCCGGGGTTGGCCGCGTTGCCCGCGATCCCCGGCTATTACTTGCCGGTGGCATTGGCGGGCGTGGTCACCTTTGGCGGCTTCTCGTTCATCGTGTGGAAGAAGATTCGCAACGTCGGCACCGACTGGCTGTTCACCGGGACGTACCACCTGCTGGCGGGCGACCTCACCACCGAAGAAAAGCGCCAAGACGCAATGAAGAACGCCCTCATCAAATGGCCCCCCACGGGGTGGAACCGCGCCTGGGCGTTGATGGCGACGTCGGCCGGCACCGAGCCCGAGCGCAAGTTGCACTTCTACATTCCGGTCATCGGCGCCTGGAACAAGGCCATGGCCCGCGCCGACGCGGTGAAGGCATCCATGCGGCGGGTCTCCAACGACGTGCTCGCCGAGGGCGGCAAGATTCGCGCAGGCGCCCTCGACGAGATGGACGGGATGATCACCACCATGGCCGTCATCGAAGGCGGCTTGGCGGCCTCGGCGCAGGCGTGCCTCATCGCTGGCGGCGCCCTGTTCATCGGCGGCACGCTCGCCGCTGCCGTGCAGTACCAGTCCGACGAAGACTTCGGCACCTACGCCGTCGTCGCTGGCGTCACCGGCGGCGTCGGCATCGCCGTGGCGTCGACGGGGGTGGGCCTGTTGTTGGTGCGGGAGATTCCGAAGGCGTTGCGTCCGTTGGCCGTGCCGGCTGTGTACGGGCTGTTCCCGCCTGAAGCAGGCGAGGAGTAGACCGCAGGGGCCTGGATCCAACAAAATCTGCCAAACGGACTCTGCCACGCCCCAGCGATGCCTCCGCTCCGTCAGGAGGAGCAGATGTAACGCTGAGGTGATTTCATGAACCGTTCTCCGTCTGTTGTGCTCGCTCTTTGTGTGTGGATGTTGCCGGCTGCGGCCCACGCCGCCGACGCCAAGGCCCCCACGCATGAAGTCTTCGCCCAGAAGCTGGGCCAGGGGTTGGGGCAAACCTTTGATGCCAACGCCCTCGACCAAGGGGTGCCCCAAGCCCTCGTCGCGCTCATCAAGAAGCGCTACCCCCAGGCCAACAACCACCAAAAGCTCCTCGAGGAGTACCGCGGCTGTGCCAAGGCGTTTGAAGAACGCCACCAGGCGGTGCTCGCCCGACAAGGCGAAGTCGACAAAGCCGTCGCCGCCGCCCAAGGACAGAGCCCTGCCGATGCGCAGAAGACGCTCGCTGCCGTCATGGGTCGCGACCAGACGCTGAAGATCGACCACCTCGGCCGGGTGAAGACGCCCAAGCGCGACGTGTTGCAAGTGACCGACGCAGAACTGCCTGCTGCGGTGGCTTGGGCACAACGGGCCGTCGACACCCGCAGCGTCGAGCAATGGCCCCAGGTGCGCACCGACCTCATGGTGCGACGTCCGGTGTCAAAGAACGCCATGGCCGAACGTCTGATGTGGCTCGCGGCCCACTGCGGCAAACACATGCGGGCGTCGTCCAGCCGCTTCATCGGATTTGCCGCTGGGCAAAAGCCTGAGGTGCGCGACGCCATGGTGGTGGTGCTCAACGACGTCGACCAAGCACTGTCGGCAGGTGCCCAACAGACCAACGGCTTTTTTGCGTCGCTGGCGGCAAAGGGATTTCACGTCACTTCGCCTGGCAGCAAGGGCCGCGTGAAGAAGGGCGATTGGGTGCTGTTGCACCTCAAGCCCACCAAGCTCAGCAAACGCCGCCTCGACTACAAGAAGAAGGACGTGTGGAAAGAGTCGTTCAACTGCAAGCCGACGAACATCATCAAAGGCATCGACCCCGTCACCGGTGACTTTCAGTACAAGTACAAGTGCGAAACCCGCACCAAGAAGAGCCTGGTGACGTTGCAGGCCAAGTTCAAATCCAAGGTGAACGACCTCGCCCAGCACAAGAAGAGCAAGAAGCTTTGGCTGTTGGCCAAGGTGAAGAAGACGGGCCCCCACTGGAAGCTCACCGACGCCCGCCTCGTCGACGGCGGCGATGAAAAGGCCATGAAGTTCTTGCAACCGGCCTACTTCGGACGCATGTAGGCGCAGCTCGAAGCCTACGGGTCGCCAACGAGGTCCCGGCACTGCTAGAACCAGTGCTGGGACCCGAACGTGTGCGGATGCTTTCTGCGCGACGTTCGCAGGAGGCAGCTTGGCCAAGGGACGACGCGCATCTGACCGACGACGGGAGAAGAACAACCCGTCGCGCGACATCGCCCAGGCGTTGAGCGAGACCCTCAACGACGGCACCAGCCCCCAGTTGGACCTCGACGACGAAACCGCCGCCGCCGTCGATGACCTGCGGTTGTCGTCGCAGATGCAACAGCAGGGACGTCCGCGGGCCAACACCCACGAACGCTCGGCCGAAGCGGAGTTCGCCCGCGCCCTCAACGACGGGGGCGCCGCTGGCGAGAGCACCCAAGTGTTGCCGCCGCCCGACAAAGCCGCCCGCGATGGCGGGCGCCTGACCCTCATCTCGGGCGACAACACCGGAGCCCGGCTCGACGTGACGCGGTCGCCGTTCATCGTCGGCCGGCAAAAAGACCTCGACCTCACCCTCGACGACGACGCCGATGTCTCCCGGGTGCACTTCAGGTTGGTCTTTCAAAACAGCAAGCGCACCTGGACCATCGAAGACTTGGACTCGACGTCGGGCACGTTGTTGAACGGCTTGCCCCTCGACGAAGAGACGCGCATTCGCCATGGCGACGTCATCACCTTCGGGCAGACGGAGTTGCGGTTCACGCGCATTGAAGATTTGCCGGCCATCGAGGATCCGCTGGTGGTGCCGGTGATTCTCGGCCGCAACCCCATCGCGCCCGCCGGTGACGACGAAGATGACGCCGAAGGTGGCAAAAGCATCGTGGCCCCGGTGACCGGCACAGCGCCAAAGCCCCCCCCCGAGGAGAAGAAGGGCAAGCGCAATCTGGTGTTGCTGTTGTTGTTCTTGTTGTTTGGCCTCGGTGTCGTCGGAGGCGGTGTCGCTTTGGTGGTGCACTTTTGGCCGACGGGGCCGAGTGCGGAAGACATGGCCAAAGTCGACAAGCTCCTCGACGAAGGCGAAAAGGCGTTGAAGGCGCTGAAGCTGAAGGTGGCGCGCGAAAAAATTGAGGCGGCATTGGCCATCGCCCCCGAGCACGAGCGCGGCAACAGCCTCATGCGGCTGCTCGTCAGCGAGGAGGCCGCGCAAAAGGCGCTGCAACAGGCCCAAGCCGACTACGACAAGAAGAAGCTCGACGACGCGTTGAAGGCGTTGACCAAGATTCCCGACAGCTCGGGCTTTGCACCCGCGCGGGATCGGCTGCGGGCCAAGATTGCCAAAGAGCGCATCAAACTCGAGCTCGACGCCATCGAGGCCCTCATCGACAACGGGCAATACGACGAGGCCGAGAAGCGGCTGACGGCGTTTTTGCAGCGGCACCCGAAGAACGAGCGGGCGCTGGCGTTGTTGGAGCGGCTGAGACGACTGCGCAAGGTGAAGGCGCGTCCGCCCGAAAGTGTGTTGCGTGCGCAAAGTGCGTTCGCCGTCGGCAACGTCGAGCAGGCCCATGTGTTGGCCAAAGTCGACTCGGATCGTGGGGTGCGGGCGGCGGTGCGCTACGTGTCGGAGTTGTCGACGTTTGAGCGGCACTACAAAGACGGCTTGGCAGCGTTGCGCAAGAAGAAGGGCAGCAAAGCCCTCACCCACCTCGAGGAGGCGTACAAGCGCGTGCCGTATTTGTCGGGGCACCGCAAAAACGCCGTCTACAAGTTGAAGGTGGGCACCAAGTTGGGCGACGCCTTGTACCTCGTGGCGTTGTTGGAGCAGGCGGCGGGCAAGTCGTGTCAGGCGGCGGCGAAGATTCACCGCGCGGCACGGGTGGCGCCGAAGAACCGCAAGGTGAAGACGCAGATGCTGAAGCTGACGGCGAAGGCGAAGAACGCGTTGGAGCGCGCGCGCAGCATGCAGGGCGCGCGGGCCAAACGCGCGAAGGCCGTCGCCGCCGAGGGCAAATGTTTGGTGCCGTCGTCGTCGAAGTTGCACAAGAGTTTGGCGCGGTTGGCGAAGTAGCGACGTCGTCGACGTCGCAGAACACCACGAACAGGTCGGCTGCGAAATCTGCAGATGTCGCGGCTGCACGTCGACCCTTGCGACGTGCACCTGTCAGCAGATGCGGTGTCGACGTCGCAGGATCGCGCAGGCCTTTCACGTGTTGACGGCAATTCCACGCCACCTGCGCCTGGCGCGGATGTTGCTTTTCACAGTGCATGCCTTGCTCGACGCGTCGTTCTCTTCGCCATGTGGTTGTTCTCCTGCCGGTGCTGACATCTGCAACCGCTCTGTTGGGAGGCTGCCCGCCCAGCCCACCGACCACGCCTCCTGTCGTCGACGCTGGGCCTCCTGCCGTGGCGTGCGGCGAGCCCATCGCCCTCGACGAGGCCGTCGCCTTCGACGTGTTCGCCGGCTTCTCGGGCAGTGAAGACTTTGTGTTCTCGCCCGACGGCGACCTCATCTCTGTCGACGCCAACGGCAACCTCACGAAGCAGGCACTCGAAGGCGATCCGCGGGTGTTCGTGCCCAACTTGGGAGAGACGGCCGGCACACGCATGTTGCCCAACGGCGACGTCGTCATCGCAGTGGTGAGCGAAGGACAACTGTTGCGCATCGCCCCCAACGGCGCCCGCGATGTGCTGGCCTCGGGCTTGGCCTACCCCAATGGCGTCGAGGTCGACGCGCAGGGCTACGTCTTTGTTGCCGAGCACGACGCCGGCCGTGTGCTGCAAATTCACGTCGACACCAAAGAGCAACACGTCGTCGCCGACGGGTTGTTTCACCCCAATGGGCTGAGCCTTTCTCCCGACGAGAACACGCTGTACATCGGCACCTTTGGCGGCGGCACCGTGCACAGTGTTGAACGTGGCGGCAACGGCGTATTCGACAGCCAGGCCTTGTTTGCGGCGGTGACGTCGACACAGCTGTGCGACGGACTTGCCGAAGGCGACAGTTGCGGAGGCGGGTTTGACAACGGCGAAGGCGAAGGCGTGTGCACGACGCTGCACGACGACGTGGTGTGCGTCATGAACGGCACGACACCTCCGTCGCCCGAGCCTGGCGTTGAACCTGGCCCTCTCCCTGAGCCTGAACCCGACGCTGGCCCTGGCGCTGAACCCGAGCCCGACTTGCCCACGGCGACGTCATGCGATGCCGTCGGTGACGACTGCTCTGTGACGTGGCCAGGACAAGGGGGATTTGACAACACCTGCGTCGCCGAGGCCGATGGCGACGTGGTGTGTCCGTTTGTGCCGTCGACGTGGGTGACGGCGTGCGACGACTCCACCGACGGTGCGGCCTGCCAGGCGAGCGACCCCTTCACCGGTGTGTTCGTGGGCACGTGCTACACGTCGTGGCCGGAGTACGACGGTGGCGACTTCTTGGTCTGCTATCCCGACGGGAGCCCCGCCGGTTGCGACGGCCTCAACGCAGGCGACGTGTGCGTCACCGACTTTGGCGACCAAGGCGTATGCCGCAACACCGACGAAGGATTGGTGTGCGGCGGCGGCTTTGTCGACGACGACCAAGCCTGCGCAGGCAAAGCAGAAGGCGACGCCTGCACCGGCACCGACAGTGGTGTCGACGGCGAGTGTGCGTCGGGAGCGCCGTACGGCGTCGACCACCTGGTGTGTGCCCCGCCCTTGCAAGGCGGAGGTGGCGGCCTTGACGGCGTCGCCGTCGACAACTGCGGCTACGTGTATGTGACGGAGTACATCCAGGGGAAGATCTGGCGGGTGTCGCCCGACGGGCGTGACGTCGAGCTCTTCTTGAAGCTGCCGTCGTCGTGGATTCCCAACTTGCACTGGGGCTTGGGCGTCGGCGGATTCGAGAAAGACACGCTCTACATCATGGACCGCGACGAAGGTCGACTGTTTGCCGTGCAACCTGGCGTTGAAGAACGGCCGCAACCCCACGCCGTGCTCGTCGAGGACGGCCGATGACGACGTCGCCCTTCACGACCCGGCTTCTGCTGACGGTGACGTCGTTGGTGGTGACAGCGGCGTGTCCCGCGCCTCCTGTCGTCGACGACGGCGGAGTGCCGGCACCGTCCTGTGCCACCACCGACGACGAACGCGATGGAGAGGACGCTCCTGACTTTCTGCGTCGACTGGGATGTCCTGCCGACCACGAGGCGTTGGCGTCGGAGCCCCTCGACGCCCGCATCCCAGGCGCACGCTCAGCGAAGGTGGTGTACGACCGCACCGACGGCGCATTGTACGTGCAGCACAGCGGGCGCTATCCGATTCACTGGGAGTTCGCGCGGGCGCATCTGTCGGGCAACGGCAAGCCGTTTGTCGACGAGCTTGCCCAGTTCAACACCACCGAATACACCTCGCCCGAGCGTCGTTTTGTGCTCGGCGCCGTCACCCACTACGAAGGCCCCGACGTGTGGGCGTATGAGTTGGCACCCTACGACACGGCCACCGTCGACATGGTGCAACCGGTGTTGGCGCTGTTGAAAGACGACAGCTTCTTGCAAGACGCGCTGCGCTTTCACCCGACGTCGACGCAGGTGGCCGAGCGCATGGCCGACTTGCGGGGCACCCCGCTCATCTCCACCGACGACATCTTTGCCGCCACCGACTACCAGCCGCTCAACTTGGGCACGTCGGTGGGCCGGCTGCGCTTCTTCGCCGCCGCCGACGTCGTCGACGCCCCGCTCGACTTTCGCGACATCGTGGTGCTCGATGCTGTGCCCAACGACATCTCCGTCGTCGCCGGCATCATCACCGGCAGCTTTCAGACGCCGTTGAGCCACATCAATGTGCTGTCGCAAAACCGGGGCACGCCCAACATGGGGCTGCGCGACGCCCAATCCCACGTCGACCTCGTCGCGCTGCAAGACAAATGGGTGCGCCTCACCGTCGACGCCCAACAGTGGAGCATCGCCGAGGTCACCCAAGACGAAGCCGACACTTGGTGGGAGGCGAACCGGCCGCCACCCATCGGCGTGCCCCGCCTCGACGTCAGCGTGCGCGAGCTCGTCGACGTCGACGCGGCCCTCGACGACGACCTGCCCATGAAAGAGCGCATCAAAGACGCCATCCCCGCCCTCGGCGGCAAGGCCGCCCACTACGCTGAACTCGCCTCCATCGACGGCGTGCCCGTGCCGCAAGCGTTCGTCATCCCCGTCGCGTTCTACATGGAGCACCTGCAGACGCACGGCATCGATGTGCAGATCGACACCGCCCTCGACGACGAGCGCTTCGACACCGACGTCGAGTTTCGCAGAGGGGCCATCAAAGGCATTCGCGACGCCATCAAAGACGCGCCCGTCGACGGCGGACTTCTCAACGCCGTGCGCAGCAAGATCCGCGCAGACTTCGCCCACACCCGCATGCGCTTTCGCTCGAGCACCAACGCCGAAGACCTCGAAGGCTTCACCGGCGCCGGCTTGTACACGTCGAAGTCGGGCGACCTCACCGACCCCGACAAACCCATCGACGACGCCATCCGCAAAGTGTGGGCCAGCGTTTGGGGCCCCCGCGCCGTCGACGAACGTCGCTACCGCGGCATCGCCCACCGCGAAGTCGGCATGGCGTTGCTGGTGCACCGCAGCTTTCCCGACGAATACGCCAACGGCGTGGCGTTGACCGCGAATCCGTTTGACCGCTCTGGCCTCGAGCCTGCCTTCTACATCAACGTGCAGCGCGGTGAGTTCAGCGTCGTGCTCCCTCCCGCTGGCGTGACCACCGACCAACTGCTGTATCAGTACACGCGGCCGGGCCAGCCCGCCATCTACCTCGCCCACAGCAACCAAGTCCCCGACGGCGAGAGCGTTCTCGACGACGAACAGCTGTTTGCGTTGGGCACGGCGTTGCAGACGCTGCACACCCACTTCGCCCGCGCCTATGGCCCGCCCGTCGACGCACCAACCGCCTGGTACGCCATGGACGTCGAGTTCAAGTTCGACGACGTCGGCGACGGCCCCCAGTTGTTCATCAAACAAGCCCGGCCGCATCCTGGCTGGGGAGAAGCCCCATGACTTGCCTTCGACCATTTCTGCTGCCTGTGGCGCTTGCGTTTTTGACGGCGTGCCCGACGACGACACCATCGCCTGACGGCGGACCCACCTCCGATGCCGGATCCACCGAGGATGCTGGCGCAGCGGCCTGTGACGACGTCACCCTCGACGAAAACAATGTCACCCTCGACGCGCCGTGTGCGCAAGCCCAACACGTCGGCGGCTTCTTGCTGTCTGACCAAGAGGTGTACAGCATCTTCGACGGCAAGGTGGCGACGGGCGTCTTGCCGCAGAGCGTGCTCACCGAAGAGCAGACCGACGGCGACTGCCGCCTGTTGCGGCGTCCGGTGTTGTTCTGCGATGGCGGCTGCGCGGCCGACGAGGTGTGCACAGCAGACGGCACATGCGCACCCTATCCGACATCGCTCGACGTTGGTGACGTCGAGGTTCGAGGGTTGTCGAGCTGTTTGCAGCTGGAGGCGTTGCCCCCCGGCAACAACTACTTCGCCACCGACCTGGCGCATCCGCCGTTGCAGCCAGGCGACATCGTCGAGCTCGACGTCGGGTCTGGCGACTTTGCCGGCACCTACGTCGCCCATGGCGTCGCCCCATTGCAGTTGGGGGAGGAGGCTTGGGTGCTCGACGAAGGCGGCGGTCTCGACGTCACTTGGGACGCGCCTGTCGACCGACAAAAGGGACGCGTCCTCTTGCAGCTGACCATCGACCAACACGGCACCAGCCCCCTGTCGTTGCACTGCACCTTTGACGACGACGGCGCAGGCCAAGTGCCGGCTTCTTTGGTCGACGCGCTCATTCAAAGTGGCGTGAGCGGCTTTCCCAACGGAAGCTTGCGCCGGGCCGCCATCGACACCCGTGTCGTCGACACCAGCACCTTGGCGCAAGCGTGCGTGAGCTTCACCGTCGAGAGCCGACGTCCACAGCGGGTGCGGGTGGCTGGGCACACGCCGTGCTCCAGCCAAGACGACTGCCCAGAGGGCACCACCTGCAACGTCGCCATCGAAACATGTGAGTGACGACGGGAATGGCCACGGCGACGAAGAGGTTGCACGTCTGTGCCGTTCACCGCTGCCCATCCTGCCATCTTGGCGCCGCTGTTGTGGCAGCAACGTCGTGGGCTGAACCGGCTGGCGTTGGTGTGCGGTGCCGTGGCCCCCGACTTTGAGTACTTCTTGCGGTTTCGCATGCGCAGCCTCTACAGCCACACGGCGTGGGGTGCGTTTGTCGTCGACGTTCCCATCGCGTTGGGCCTCATGGTGCTCACCGTTGTCGCTTACAAATATGTGTTGGCCGCGCTGGCGCCGCGACGATGGCGAACGCAGTGGTCGTCGTTGGTGTTGCCCTCGAAACTCCCGTCGTCGACGTCGGCGTGGGGCGTGGCCGTGCTCAGCGTCGTGCTTGGCATTTGGTCGCATCTGCTGTGGGACGCCTTCACCCACCGCACCGGCTGGGGGGTGCAGGCATTTGCCTCGCTGTCGACATCGGTGACGTCGACGTTGCCGGTGTATCGACTGCTGCAACACCTGAGCACGGCGGCCGGCCTTGTCGTCGTGGCCGTCGTCGTCCGTCGCTGTTTGCGGTCGACGACCTCGTCGTCGTCGACGACGACATTGCCACCCGCGCCCTACACGTGGCTCGTGTTGGCGTTCGGCGCCTTCATCGGAGGCGGCTTGCGTGCGTGGCACAGCCAGTTCGCGCTGCAGAGCTATGGCCATGTCATCGTCGGATGCATCAGCGGGGCGTTGTTGGCGGGCCTGTTGTGGGGGCTGGCGTTGCGGCGGCGCTCGCCTTCGGCCCCTGTTTGATTTCACACAGACATTCGTGGTTCATTGCAAAAGCCCACAGGTGAAGCGGCGAATTCCCGTGGAAACAGGGCTGCTTGGCGCCTTTGGGACGGCACAGACTTTGCTGTGTTGGGGACGGAGGTTTCTCATGCCGTGGACAGCTGTTTCTTCTCGTCGTCGACCCCAACGGAGGTCGCCCTGGATGTGGCCGCTGCTGGTGTCGGCGCTCATTGCGCCGGCGGCCGTGGGCCAAGACGCATCCGGCGACGCGCCGCCCGCCGATCCACCCCCTGCGACAGGAGCGGCTGCGGACGAGCCCGCCGCTGCCGCAGACCCCGCCGCGCCCCCGTCGACGCAGGAGACCGCTTCGGAGGCACCGGCGGACGTCCCAACCGCACCCACGCCTCCACCTCCCGTCGAGCCACCAGCCGACCCAGCTGCCGACGCTGAGACCGCGTATGCGAACTGCATGGTGCTCGTCGACGACGGCAAAGATGCGAGTGCCTGCTTGGCCAACGTGGCGACGCAGTTCGCCACGCAACCGGCCGGGGAGCGGGCGCGGGCCGTGCTCGACGCCCTTCGCGTGATGCGCGCCAGCGGTGTGCAGCTGGCCGAGCCCACACCGGAGTCTCCGTCGACGGAGACGCCAGAAGCCCCCCCTTCGAAGCCGGAATCGGAATCGCAGGCGCCACCCATCGAGTTTGGCGACATCGTCGCCCGCGTGCCGTTGACGGTGTCGGGCGTGGGCTTCGGCATCGCCAATGGCGTGGGCTTGGCGTCGATGGCGGGGTTGTTGTTGGAGCCGTTGAACGTCAACGACGGTGTGTTTGTGCTCGGCGGCGGCGTCGTCTCCGTCGGGGCGGCCGTCGGCATGGGCGCCGCCGGCTATTTGTTGTCTGACAAAGACTCCTTCACCGGCACCGGCGCCTGGTTGGGGTCGGGCGGCATGTTGATGGGGTCGGCGATGGGATTTGCCTTCGGCCTCGGCGTCAGCGACGTGCTCAGCGCGTTTTCATGGGACGGATACGTCACCGGCAATCTGACGCCCGCGATGTGGATCGGCTCGGCCTTGGTGGGCGGCTATGTCGGCACCGGCCTCGGGTTGTTCGGCAGCCGCTGGCTGCAGCTCGACGACGATCAGGTGGCCATCGTCAACGGCGCCATGGTCCTCGGCGGCGTGGCGGCGTTCACCTCAGCGCTCACCGCAGGCGACCTCACCAACATGGTGATGGCGCGTCACGAGCTGACCGCAGCGTCGACGACGTTTGTGCTTGTGAGCGGCGCCTCCATCGCGGGGGGGGTCGCCGCGGCTGAGTTCTTCGACTTCAACGCCGGAGAGGTGTTGGTCATCAGTTTGGCGGGCTTGGCATCGACGGGTGCCATGGCGGCGGCGGCCGCGTCGTCGGCCTACTCGCTCGGCCTCGGCGGCCGCACCGTGTCGTTTGTGGGCGCGTCGTCGACGGTGGCGAACCTGGTGGGCGCGGGCGTCACGGCTGGCATCTTGGTCGCCTTGCGCGACGACGTGCGGCCGCTGTTGAAAGAACTGCCAAAGGTGCAGGTGGGCACGCCGATGGTCGTTCCCGACGGACGCGGTGGCACCTTGGTCATGGGCCCGACGCTGGGCGGACAGTTTTGAGACTGAACCGACGTCGTCACGTCGTCGACGCCGTTTGACGACGTGGAGTCGTGTCGAAAGACCTGGCAAAGGGGGCTGTCACGCCCCCTTTTTCCTATGCTTTTGCGGCATGGCTGGCGAACATGGCCGTATGAAAGCTGTGTCACTCCGTCTCGCCCTGCTCTGCTCCCTGGCTGGTGCCCTTGCCGGCTGTCCTGACGTCCCCCCCGACCCAGACGGCGGCAGCCCCGTCGTCGACGCTGGCCAACCCGCGCCCGAAGACGCCGGCAACGTCAACGACGACGCCGGCAACGTCGACAACGACGCCGGCAACGTCGACGACGACGCCGGCAACGTCAACGACGACGCCGGCAACGTCGACAGCGACGCAGGCAACGTCGACAACGACGCGGGCAACGTCGACAACGACGCGGGCAACGTCGACAACGACGCCGGCAACGTCGACGTCGACGCGGGCAACGTTGACGTCGACGCGGGTCGACCAGACGGCGGAGTTGTCGACGATGCAGGCAACGTTGACGTCGACGCGGGTCGACCAGACGGCGGAGTTGACCCCGAGCCCTCACAGCCGCCTGCGGTGATCACCACCTGCGACGACGGACTCGTCGATGGCGTCTCTCCCGGCAACGATGTCTGTGCCGTGAACGCCGGCAGCAACGCCACCCTCATCGTCGGCGACGTCCTCACCCCGGGCGAAGTCTTCGAAGGCGGACAGGTGTTGGTCGACGACAACGGTGACATCACCTGCGTCGGCTGCGGATGCCTTGCCCAAGCCGCAGGCGCCACCCAAGTCATCTGCCCCGACGCTGTGGTGTCTCCCGGCCTCATCAACGCCCACGACCACCTCGGCTGGATGGCGTCGGCGCCCTACCAAGACCTCGCCGCCAACAGCGGCCTCGACGACGACGAGCGGTGGGAGCACCGCCACGACTGGCGTCGCGGCATTCGCGGCCACGACGAGATCAGCGCCGGCCCCTCGGGCGCGTCCACCGATGCCAAAGCGCTCGGCGCCATTCGCTTCGCCCTTGGTGGCGCCACCGGTGTGTTTGGCTCTGGCTCTGTCAGCTTTCTGCGCGACCTCGACAACTCCGGGACGTTGCCGGGCGTCGGCCTTCCCGGCGCGAACTACGAGACCTTCCCCCTCGGCGACGCCAGCGGCACCTTGCAAGACGGCAACTGCAACTACGGCACCATCGACCAGCCTGGAGTGGGCAACGGCTACTCCGCCTACGTGCCCCACGTCTCCGAAGGCATCGACGCCGAAGCCCGCAACGAGTTCCTCTGTCTCACCGGCCAACTCAGCGGCGCATCCGACGTCCTCGACGACAACAGCGCCATCATTCACGGCGTCGGCCTGTTGCCGCCCGACGTCGACCTCATGGCCCAGCGTGGCGTCGGCTTGGTGTGGACCCCCCGCTCCAACATCGCCCTCTACGGCGACACCGCCCAGGTGACGTTGATGCACGCCCGCGGCGTGCAAATCGGCCTCGGCACCGACTGGTTGCCGTCGGGGTCCATGAGCATGTTGCGCGAGCTGAAGTGCATCGACGACTTCAACGCTGAAAACCTGCAGGGCTACTTCACCGACGAGTCGTTGTGGCGCATGGCCACCGTCGGCTCCGCCGCCACCCTCGGCCTCGACAGCCGTCTCGGCGTTCTCGCCGTCGGCCACGTCGGCGACGTCGCCGTCTTCCGCAGAAATGGCCACGCCCCCTACCGCGCCGTGCTCGAAGCCGACCCCGGCGACGTCGCCCTCGTCCTCAAAGGCGGCGAGGTGCTCAACGGCAACAGCGCCGTCGTCAGCGCGCTCACGTCGGGCTGTGACGAAATCGCCAACGTCTGTGGCAGCGCCAAACGGGTCTGTGCCCAACGCGAAACCGGCTCCACCCTCTCGGCGTTGGAGTCGTCGGCCAACCTCCCCTACCCCCTCTTCGAGTGCAGCACGCCCCGCAACGAGCCCACCTGCTTGCCGGCGCGCACCCTCGCCGGCGACCGCGTCGATGGCTCCAACAACTACGAAGGCGTGTCCCGTGTCGACGACACCGACGGCGATGGCATCCTCGACGGCGACGACAACTGCCCCACGGTCTTCAACCCCATTCGTCCGCTCGACGATGGCGCCCAAGGCGATGCCGACGACGACGGCGACGGCGACGTCTGTGACCCGTGTCCTCTCGACGCCAACACCACAGATTGCACGACCTACAACCCCAACGACGCCGACGGCGATGGCATCGACAACGTCGACGACAACTGCCCCATGGACGCCAACGGCGACCAAGCCGACGGCGACAACGACGACAAGGGCGACGTTTGCGATCCGTGCCCCGGCTTCACCAACCCCGGCACAGATGGATGCCCGGTGTCCATCGTCGACATCAAAACCGCCGACATCCTCGGCGACCGCGTCGCCATCGCCGGCGACCTCGTCGTCACCGCGGTGGCCCACAACGGCTTCTGGGCCCAGCTTGACCAAGCCAACCCTCTGCCCTTCTCGGGCCTCTTCCTCTACGAGCCCGACGACAACGCCCACCCCAGCCAGGGCGCCGTGATTCAGATTTCGGGCGGCACCGTCGCTGATTTCTTTGGCCAACGGCAGCTGTCGTCGGTGTCGTGGGCCGACCAGGGAACCACCCAAGACCTCGCCGCCGTGGTGCTCGACACCGGCGCCCAAGCCCAAGCCGTCGTCGACGGGGGCGCCTACGCCTACGAAGGCATGCTCGTGCAACTCGACGACGCTGAGGTGGCCAACGCCATGCCCGCAGCTGGCCCCGGCGACGACGCCACCAACGAAGTCGCCCTCACCACCGGCGTTCGCGTCGACGACTTCTTGTACCCCCGCGTCAACGGCAACCCACCGGTGTTCCTCGACCCCTTCCCCGAAGACGGATTCGTCTTCTCGTCGGTGACGGGCATCTTGTCGTTGCGCAACAACTTCATGAAAGTCGGCCCCCGCGACGACGACGACATGGTGCTCGGGCCACCTGCGCTTCGCCACTTCACCCCCGACACCCAAAGCTACGCCCGCGAGAGCGCCGGCGCCGTCCCCACCTTTGATGGCACCGTCGACGCCCTCCCCCTCACCATCGTGCTCACGTCCGACGCTGAAGGCGCCCCCGTCGTCGTCGAGCTGCGCAGCAGCAACACCAACATCTTCACCGTTCCTGCTTCGGTGAGCGTCGCCGTCGGCACCCGTGAGGTGGTCGTCCCCGTGTCGGGCATTGCTGCAGGCACCGCGTCCCTCACGGCCAATCTGCAAGGCGACACCGACGCGCTTTCTGTCGACGTACGCGTTCTCGCCGCCAACGAATCCGGCACTGTCGAATCGCTGACGCCCGTCAACGCCAGCGTCGTCGTCGACACGCAAGAGACCTTCACCGTCGCCCTCGACATTCCCGCCCCGCCTGGCGGCCAAGTGGTGTCGCTCAACGCCGATGCCGCCATCGGCTCCGTCGACGCCACCGTCACCGTGGCCGAGAACCAACGCGAAACCAGTTTCTTGTTGACCGCCGCATCAACCGCCGGCACCGGCACCCTCTCGGCCGACGGCGTCATGGTGTCGGTCGACGTCGTCGAGGAGGCCATGGGCACCCTCGACATCTCGGGCTACCGGGTGGGCATGCGCGACGACCGTTTCGTCATCCCCGACAACACCGTGCTCGCCGCGGGCGACTACATCGTCGTGTCGCGTGACGTCGACAAAGCCACCTTCGAGAGCAACTGGGGCGTCACCTTGGGCGCCAACGTGCACTTCTTCAGATCGGGCGGAACCACCATCGTCGTCAACAACAGCAGCTACACCGCCGTCGTCGAAGATGCGAGCGGAGCCATCGTCGACGGCCCCACGGTGGGCGCCTCCAACGGACAAAGCATCTCGCGCCTACAGCCCGTCGGGGCGGCCGACGACGGCGCCAGCTGGGCGTCGCCAGTGTCGCTCAGCAGTGCCACACCCGGCAGCGGGCAAGACGCATCGGCCAGCTCGGTCGGGCTGTACCTCAGCGAAATCTCCGACGGCCAAGGTGGATTCGCCAATGAGTTCTTGGAGCTTCACTTCGACGGTGCGGTGCCATGATGCGCCTCAGATGAGGTCTTCTGGTAGGCTCGCGTCATGACCAACGCCAAAGACATCGACATTGCCTGGGATCGCGTCGGGGGCCATCCCCAAGGGGCTCCGACGTTGTGGCGCACCGCCATTCCCGACGGCTGGTTGGTGTGTTTGGAGGGCGCCGCCGCCGGGCCCCTGACCTTCGTGCGCGACCCCGAGCACGCTTGGGGCGCGACGTCGACGTCGACGGGCGGTGCCCCTGCCGAACCTGCGTTGCCGCCGCGGTCCGACCGGGTGGTGGCCTCCCCCGGCATTGGCATCGCGACCACCGAGGCCGAGCTTGCGGCGTTCGACGTGCTCAAAGAGATGAGCGGCGAAAGCCGCTTGGCCTACACCGACACCCAGACCTACTTCGCGGTGCACCTGGGCAATCCCATGAAGTGGCTGGTGCGCATTGTCTTCGCGGCGTCTGAGAGTTGGGTGGGGTTCTGCATCGACGACGATGAAGGTGCGGCGTTGGCCCAGGAGCACAACATCCAACTGCTCGACGCCAACTTCTTGGCCAAGGTGCGGGTGGCCATCGCCCATCCCGATGATTTGCGGCCGCTGCTGCCTTTGTTGCAGGCCGCGCTGCGCCAAGCGCGGTAGTCAGGGCCGGCGTGCTTCGCGACGCCATGACCCTGCCTTAAACGACCATTTGCAGTGGGTGAGAAGGCCTTGCTCTGCGGCAATGGCGTTCGACTGCAAATGGTCGACGATGCCTGTTTCTCATCCTCATCGACGTCGTCGTCAAACGACGGTTTTGAGATGCGCTGTAGCTCTGGAGCACAGGGAAGCTGATGGATTGCCCAGTGTTTCAGAGCTCTGTGTCTGGAGGGCTTCGGCGCCCCCACGCAAGCCAAGCTCGACGTGGGCGACGCAACCGTTCGCCGTTATCGACAGAGAACCAGCTGTTTGTCGGCAGAAATCAACCCTGCAATATCCTGTGTCCAAGAACTAGGCGTGGGGTTGGGGCTGCAGCTTGCTTTGCTCGGCCGCCACCAACGCCGCCAACACGTTGAACGCTGGGGGTTTGCGCATGTAGCGGCTGAACCCCAGCGATTGCAGACGGGCTTCGTCGTCGTCTTTGCCAGTGAGGGCGATGATGGTGCTGCGTTGCGACGCGCCCGTCTTGCGAATGAACTGCACCGCGCGCATGCCGTCGAGCACGGGCATGTGCATGTCCATAAACACGAGGTCGTAGGCGGTGGTGCCCGCCTTGCTCACGCCTTCGGCGCCGTTTTCGGCAAAGTCGGCCTGCACGCCCAGCTTTTCAAGCAGGCGTTTGAGCACCTCTCGAATGATCTGACAGTCGTCGACAACCAACACCCGCATGCAGGTCACATCGGAAGTCGGCCGCAGAAGCTGAGCCCAAAACGACGCCGACGTGCCGTTCTGCAACGTGTCTGGCGACGAGGTGGTCGACGCTACGACCGATTTTGGTCGACGTAGGCGGCCTCGGCGGCATGGCGCACCTGACCCACCCGCACGCCATGCGCTCGCGCCAAGCGCGCGCAATCGTCGTGTTCAGCGTGCACGTGTGCGGCCGCCGACGGAGCTTGGGGCACAGCCACCTTCACCCGCACCTCGCCAAACGCAGTCTGCACCAGGTGCATGTCGCGCTGCAGCGCCAACCGGGCGGTGCGCCGCACGCGCACCCCAAAGGTGGTGGCGTGGGCCCACACCTGGTCGAGAACATCGTCTTCGGCCTGGGGGGCCGCGATGACTTCCACCAGGTGTTGCGGACGTCCCTTTTTGCCCACGCCGGCGAGCACCGTGACGTCGAGGGCGGGGCCCTCCATCAAGGTGTCGGTGAAGGCACCGAGGTCTTCGCCCGTCATGTCGTCGACGTGAAACTTGATTTCCACCACCTCTTCGACGTCGACGCCGGGGCGGGCGCGCTGCGCGTCGCCAGCTTCGTCGCCGACAAAGAACCGCACCGCGTTGACGTGAGGGGCGTCTTTGGTGCCGGCGCCCACGCCGAGGGCGGTGGGGGTCATGGTGGGCTGCGGGCCCCACGCGTCGACGATGGCGGCCAAAATGCACGCGCCCGTCGGCGTCAACCATTCGCCTGCCGTCTCGCCCGCAAACGACGGAATCCCTTGCAACAACAGCCGTGCCGTCGCCGGCGCCGGAACCGGCATGGCGCCGTGGGCGCATTGCACTTCGCCGTGGCCGGTGCGCACGGGGGAGCACACCACGCGCTCCACCTGCAGCAGGTCCAACAACAAGGCGGCGCTCATGACGTCGACGATGGCGTCGACAGCGCCCACTTCGTGAAAGTGCACCTGCTCGACGCTCATGCCGTGCACTTCGGCTTCGGCTTCGGCGAGCAGGGTGAACATGCGCGTGGCGCGGGCGTGCACCGCGTCGGGCAGCGCCGCGCGATCGATGACGCCGAGCACGTCAGACAGGCCGCGATGGGGATGGTGTTCTTGGTGCTGCACGTCGATGTGCAAGGCGCCAATGCCGTGTTTTTGCACCCGCTGTTGCACGACGTCGACGTCGTCGAGGCCCAGGGCGGCGACGGCGGCCTCCCACGTGGCGATGGCGTCGAGGTGGCCGGCTTCGCGCAAGGCGTCGAGGGCGGCGGCCATGAACATGTTGCCGGACATGCCGGCGGCGGCGTCGATGTACAAAGTGCGCATGACGTCGACGTCACAGGCTCAGGGAGGGTTGGCAAGACCCGTTCGTGTTCGTCGAACAAACAGTCTGGGCTCCGACGAGAGAAGTCCGGCACAAGAAGGGACACAAGCTGACCCAGCTGTGTCCTCCTGCAACGCGCGCCGTTTCAGACGTGAGGCACTTCTGCGCGATCGCCCTGAAATGCGTACACTGGTGTGGGGGGGCCCGGCACGTGTGTTGGGCGCCAATCGACTGAGCAAGACGACTGAGCAAGACGACTGAGCACAATGACTGGGGGGTCAATGAATCTGACGATGATGAAGTCTGCCGTGGGGACGGTGGCGCGCTTTGAAGGGCCTTGGGACATCAACAAGGCGCTGACGTTTTTTCAGCATCCGCAACATCTGCACACGGCGGCCGCATCGCCCCGCGACGACGACGAGAGCCACGGCGAAGAATCACCGCTCGTGGTCGACCTCGACGGATTGACGTCGTTTCCCACGCCTGAGGAGCTGATGTTTTTCGTCGGTCAGGTGGTGCGCAGCGGCCAGGCCCCCAACCGCTTCGCGTTGTTGGCCTGCAAGCCCGTCACCTTCGGACTCGGCCGCATGGCGTCGACGCTGGCCATCGCCAACGGCTGGGAACTCCCGGTGTTTCGCCGTCGACGCGACGCCGAGCTGCACTTGCAGCGCACGCAGACCACGGCCAGCCTCAATGCCGAGCTCGATGCCGACGCCGTCGACGTGCTCCGCCGGGCATAGGCTCGAAAGTCCGCTTCGCGAGGCGAGCCCCTTGCACAACGTCAGCGAAGCTGGCACCGACGTCGACAGCAGCGCGCGGGGTGCTGCTGTGAGGTGATGTTGTGTCAAGCGAGACTCCAGCCAACGAGAACACGCAAAAGAGCAAAACGCTGCCGTCGAAAGACCTGCTGCGGTTCGACAACCCCAAGCCCGCGCGCGATTACGAGATTTTCTTCGATTGCCCCGAGTTCACTTGCCTGTGCCCGCTCACCGGCCAGCCCGACTTCGCGCACATCAAGATCACCTACGTGCCCGACGAGCACTGCATCGAGCTCAAGAGCTTGAAGCTCTACCTCTGGTCGTACCGCGATGAGGGCGCCTTTCACGAGAAGGTCACCAACACCATCTGTGACGACATCGTCGCCGCCATCGGCCCCCGCAAGGTCACCGTCGAGGCCGACTTCTTCGTGCGCGGCGGCATTCGCACCGTGGTCTCGGCCACCCACGTCAAAGGCGTCGACGAAGACATCCCCCTGCGCGACGACGTTGACGTGCGCAGCGAATCCTTCTGACACCGTCGTCTGCCCCAAAAAAACCCCGGCCTCCGCCGGGGTTTTTGCGTTCGAGCGGTGCTCGACTCAGCCCTCTGTGCGTTTGAAGCGGTACCCGGCACCGCGCACGGTCTCGATGTATTCGCCCGCCGGGCCCAGCTTTTCGCGCAGCCGTTTCACGTGGGTGTCGACGGTGCGGGTGGTGATTTGCGCGGTGATGTCCCACACGTCGCGCAGCAACACTTCACGACTTTGCACCCGTCCTTTGGAGCGCATGAGGTGGTCGAGGAGTTTGAACTCCAACGACGTCAACACCACCTCTTTGCCCTCGATGTACACCTGGTGGGCTTCGCGTTCGACTTTGAGCACGCCGAAGGTTTCGGTGTCGAACTCGTCTTTGCTCTTGGGTTCGTCGGCGCTGCTGCCACGTCGCAAAAGGGCTTTGACGCGCAACACCAACTCCCGCGTCGAGAAGGGCTTGGTGACATAGTCGTCGGCGCCCATCTCAAAGCCCAACACGCGGTCGATTTCTTCGCCGCGGGCGGTGAGCATCAGCACGGGGATGTTCTTGGTGGCGTCGGCGGCGCGAATCTCGCGGCACACCTCAAGGCCCGTGATGTCGGGCAGCATCAGGTCGAGCACACACAGGTCGGGGAGAGGCTCGGCTTTGGCTGCGGCGAGCCCGCTCTTGCCGTCGGCGGCGGTGACGACGTCGTAGCCTTCTTTTTCGAGGGCATACTCCAACGTGTCCAGCAGGTCGGTTTCGTCGTCGACAAGCAGGATGCGAGTGGCCATGGCGGGCTCCTTTCAGACGTGCAGAGGCCTCAGTGGCGTCTGCTCAGGCGCCAGGGTCGGCGCCCATCACCGTGACGGTCACCCGTCGCGAATGGGGGTGGGTGCGGTGCTCCCACAGATACAAACCTTGCCAGGTGCCGAGGCCCAAGCGGCCGTTTTGCACCGGGATGCTCATCGACGTCGCCGTCAACACCGAGCGAATGTGCGCCGACATGTCGTCGTCGCCCTCGGCGGTGTGGCGAAAGAGGGGGTCGCCGTCTTGCACCAGGCGCGAAAACCACGACTCCAGGTCGACGCGCACGTCGGGGTCGGCGTTTTCGTTGATGAACAACGAACAGCTGGTGTGGTGCACGAAGACGTTGACCAAGCCGTGTTGCACGCCGCTCTCGACGACGATGCCTTGCACCTCTGTGTCGAGGCGGTGAAAGCCGCGGGTGCGGGTCTCAACCTGCAGGCCTGCTTGGTGCAGCATCTCTCTCCCTGCCGAACCGGTGCCGTCGTCTGCCGATCGACACCTGGTGACCCACCATGAAGCGTCTGACCGCGAGTGCAACCGGGCGGCCGCTGCAAACGCCAAATGCCATCTGCTTGTCACAGAAGCTGTGGCCAGCACGGGCCCCCGACCGTCATCGCCCGGGGCCCGGCGTTGAGGCCCTTCCCTTACAGCGTGCTGGCGAGCTCTTCGCTCTTCGCCCACAGGGCTTCAGCGAGGGCGTCGTCGGTGCACCACTTCGAGCCTTCGGCCGGCTGGCAGTCGGAGAAGTACGCGCCAGAGTGCGCTGCTCCTTCGGGGTGCACGGCCAGGAGGCACTGGGTGGCGGCGCCTTGGGGGATGGTCTTGATCTTCGCTGGGTCCATGTCGTCGAAGATGCTCTGGTCTTCGAGGTGGCGCGACAAGTTGGTCTTGATGACGCCGGGGTGCAGGGCGTTGGCGACTTTGGAGGTGCCCTCGAACCGCTTGGCCAACTGGCGGGTGAACAGGATGTTGGCCAACTTGCTCATCCCGTATTGCCGCCAGGCGCTGTAGGTCTTGTCGCCGCTGAGGTCGTCGAGGTCGATGCCCACCTCTTCGTCGGCCCAGAAGTGGGCGCCGGAGCTCACGATGACCACGCGGCCGTCGTCGGCGAGCTGGTCGAGCAGGCCGGTGACGAGGAGAAAGTGGCCCATGTGGTTGGTGAGAAACTGCAGTTCGAGGCCGTGCTTCTGCTCCAATTTCGGCAAGGCCATGATGCCGGCGTTGCCGAGGATGACGTCGAGGGTGACCCCGCTGTCGACGACGGTTTGCACCGCGGCACGCACGCTGGCGGGCTCGCTGAGATCACAGGCGACGGCGGTGCCTTTGGCGCCGACCTCGTCGAGGGCGCTTTGCGCTTTGTCGACGGAGCGGGCGAGCCCCACGATGGTGGCGCCGCGCATGCCGAGCACGCGGGCGCTTTCTTTGCCGAGGCCAGAGTTGACGCCGGTGATGAGAACGGTTTTGCCGTCGAGGTTCACGTCGGCGGTGACCTCTTCTGCGGTGGAGGCGAATCCGAAGGTCGTCATGGTGGCTCCTTTGCGAGCGTGGGGGTCAAAGCGAGGCGACTTTGGCCTTTGTGTTGGGCTGCTGACAAGCGCGAAGCGGTTCACCGCCAACAGGCGGCCACGACGGAGCCGTGCTTTGCTTTGAGCAGACGGCACCGACGCCAAAGAAGGCGGCGCGGTCACCAAAGTGAGAAGCAAGTGGTGCAAAGAACGTTTGGCGCTATTCGTCCAGCCAACTGGAGGCGCCTTCGGGGATGTCTTCTTCACGCTGGGCGACACCACACGTGCCTTCAAAGCAGTATGGCCACGAGAGACTGCACACCGCCTGAACGAAACAGATGTGGGGCGCACAGGGGATCTGCGGGCCGACGTCTTCGCGGTAGGCCTCGGCTGCATCGGCGTTGACGAGGACGGAGGGAGGACCGCAGAAACACCGGCCGTCACACCGCGTCTCCACCGGCGTGACATAGACGCAGTCGTCGACGACGGTGCACGACGTCGACAGCGTCGACACATCCGGCGGTGGATTGCAGGCGCTGGCGACAAGCAAGGCAAAGGAGAGGAGAACGGTTCGCATCGCAGCAGCGTCGCACCCCAAAGACATGTTTCCCAATGGGGCAGTCGACGGAGGGCACGCCAACAAGAACGTCGACACCAAGACGCCGTCTTCACCGTGCGCTCACCGGCAAAGACGGCAGCGTCGTTGGGTCGTCGTCACTGGATGTCTTCGTTCACGCCCGCATTGTTGCTGTAGCTCATGTTGGTGAGGGTGCCGGTGTGTCCTCGGGCAAAGAGACCGACACCACGGCTGTCGGAGACGATGACGTTGCCCAAGTTGGCGTCGGTGTCTTGCAGCACGACCGCGGCCGACGGAATCTGCGCGCCGGCGTTGTGAATGGTGGCGTAGTTCAAGTACGAGCCGTCGCTGTGCTCGAGAAGCCGAATGCCGCCCCAGGCGGTGTGGGTGGAGGAGAGCACGACGCGGTCGCTGGCCGTCCCGTCGACGAGCAGACGCCCAGGCGCAAAGGTGCCCACGTTCAACCGGCTGTACCCGCCGACGTCGAGGCGAAAGCCGGCGCCGAGGTAGAGGTCGACGCCTTGGGCGCCCCCCACCTCGAGCAGGCCGGTGAGACGCACGGTCCAGTCGGAGGCGCTCCAGCTTGCCGACTCCGTCAACGCCCCACCCAACACGTCGAGGGTTTGGGCGTCGCCGACGCCAAACGAGGCGTCGCCGTCGAGGATGGCCGCGACCGAGTCGGCGGTGACGCGAAACGGCACGTCGACGCCGGCGAACGACAGGCCCGTGGCGTCGACAACGCGTCCCTCACCGGGGACGTGCACGCCGATCGCGTAGCGCTGCACGTCGACGTTTTGCAAAGACACCTCGCCGTGGTTCACGACAATGGCTGCACCGGGATGCGTGGTGTCGCGATGGGCGATGGCGACGTCAGACAACGCCAAGCTGCCGAAGACGTTCAAGAACAGAAAGGGGTCATCGCTCACAAGGGCGTCGTGCTCGACGTGGTGCATCCAACTCGACGACGTGTCGAGCCGGGGCCCCAGGTCGAGCAATCCCGAAAACGTGGAGGAGAGCGCATGGCGGTCGGAGGCCTGCAACACGACGGGGTGTTCGCGGGTGCCGTCGACACGAAACGCCGCCGGCTGCGACAAGCCCGCGCGGAGACCGGGGGAGATGTCGAGGTGGACGCCTGCCGCCAACGTCAAGGTCGGTGAGGCAGGGCCGCCCACAACCAGGGGCGTGACGAGTTCGAGCAGGACCCCTTGCGCGTGCCAGGTGGTGTCGTCCAACAGGTGGCCGCCCACGACGCGAATGGCAGACACACCGTTGCCGGCGTAGGTGTTGCTGTCGCCCAAAGCGCCGACGGAGCCAGCAGGGATGACCAACGGCCGGGCCCCGTTGTCGACGAACTGGGTGTGCACAATCTCGACGAGCTCGTCGTCGAGAACACGCACGCCGTCAGATGCCGAACCGCGCACTTCGCAGGTGTGCATCGAAACCGCGCCAGACGCGATGACGCCGTGGCCGCCGCTTTCTTCGACGACCACTTCGGTCAGCCGGGCGCCGTTGCCGTTCAACGTCAGCGCTGCTTCGGTGGCGCCGACTGCGCCAGCGCGGTGCAGGGTGGTGCGCTCCAAGTCGATGGACCCGCCGAGGATGTTGTGGTCGACGATGCCGCCCCAGCGTTGTTGCGGTTGGTCAGCGTCGACGGTGAACTCGATGCCAAGAGCGCCGCCTTCTGCGTGGAGGCTGCCATCGTTGCTGTAGCTTTGACCGAGCCACAAGCTCTTGTTGACGCCGAACTGCACCTCGACGCCGTCGGCAAGGGTGAGCTCGCCGCCGAGGTGGACGGACAAGCCGTTGGGCGCAAAGTACGGCGCTTCCAAGGCGTGCCACGTCGTCACCGTCTGCACGTTGCCGGTCACGACGATGCGGTCGTCGCTGTTGTCGACAAAAGCAGAGCTCGGCGCGAGGGTCTCGACGAGGTCGCCGTCGACGACGACGGGAACGCCGGCGTTGTTGTGAAGGTCGACGTTGTCGATGGCGCCGGTGACGTGTCCGCCCGACTCCAACCGCAAGCCCACGCCGCCGTTGTGCCCCACGCTGGTGTCGCTGAGGTCGAGGTCTCCGCCGTGGCGCAAGACAATGCCATCGGTGGCGTTGTGTTCGATGGTGCTGCCGCTCATTTGCAGGCGCCCTTCGACGACGATGGCGGCGTCTTCGGCTCCTGCGTGGTGGAGCCGGAGGTCGATGACGTTGGCCTGCCCATGCGGGAGAATGCGCAGTCCAGCAAATGGTTCTTGTTCTGTGGAGTGCATCAAGACGGGGGCGCCTCCGCTGAGCTGCAGCACACCTGGGTCGTCGAAGCGTCCGTCGATGCGCAGCGTGGTGTACGGCGCGAACCGCACCTCGGCGCCGCCCTCGACGTGCAACGTGGCACCAGGTGCGACGCGGACATCACAACGGACGTGGTGCACAGCGTCTGCCTGCCAGGTGGTGTCTTCGGCAATGACGCCGCAATGCTCATGTCCGACAGTTGTTCCACCATCAAAGTGAGAGCCGGCGTCGACCGGGGGCACCCCGGCATCGCCGTCATCGACACCGCCATCGAGTGCATCATGGGGCGTGGGGCACCCGGCGTCGACGTCAACAGGCGGCGTCGGCGTCGGCGCTTGGCAGCCCGCGACGAGGCAAGGCGCGACGGCGAAGAGCGATGTGACGACGACAGAAGTGAACGACAACAGGCGAAACGGATTTGGGGGTGTACTGCGCATGCTTCCGTTTTGGCACGACGAACGGGGCGTTCAAGTGCGGGACAGGCGGGATGTGCTGCACCCCACAAGCAGACGGCCTCGACGACGCTTCGCTCGCGCAGCGGATGTTGGTCGAGCTCGAATTCATCCAGCAGCGTCGGCGTCGACGCAGCGTGCCCAAGGTCACGTTGCAGTGGTGCGGCCATTGCAGTTCCTCGTCGTCAAGGAGCTTGTCCATGTCCATTCACACCAAAGCCCACAACGTCACACACCTGCTTTTCGTCGGATTGCTTTTGTTCGCACACGCCTCTGTTGCCGAGGTGTCAGACGACCCCGCACCCCCAGACACATCTCAGACGACCCCAACACCGTCGACGGTCGACGACGCCACCCGCGCGTGGATCGCTGGCGGGTCTGCAGCGGTCGCGGTTGCGGCCGTCGGGCTGGCCGGTGGCGCCGTTGCGGGGGGGATGGCGCTGTACGGGTCGTTGCCTGCTGACCAAGCACTCGTTGCGCTTTATGCGACGCCGGTGTTGGCCACGGTCATCCTCGGCCTTGGCGTTGGCGCACAGTTGGGGCTGGCGTACGGGCTGGGGGGAACGCAAGGGTTGTTGGCGTCGGGCGTAGGGGCGGGATACGGCGCCGCCATCGCCGGGGGCATTGCCGGGACGGCCGGCTTCGTCGTGTTCGGCGGCATCGCCTTTGCCCTGACGTTTGTGCTCACGGTGTGGGTGAGCGGGCCCGTCGTCGCCACCGGTGTGGGGGCCGTCGTGGGGGCGGTGGGCGGTGCTGCGGCAGCCGTGCCGGCTGGCTTGTTGGGAGCGTCGGTGGGGGCGCCCATCGGAGCGTTGTTTGCGCCCGCGCGCTCAGAGGAGGAATAGGGCAGACGTCGTCGACACACGCGCCTTCCGTTCTCGGTGCTCGAGAACGGGGACGAGACCCGACAGCAGAACAACAGAAATGCGGCTTTTGGGCCGCGTTCGTCATCGTACTTCTTGTCATCATCGTCCAACGCCCTCGGTCACGTCGACGACGACGCTTGGGCAAGCGCCGTCGACGCCGCCGATGCGTTGTGCGGCATGTTGCATCGCTACAGCTGAGGCCTTCGGTTCTTGGTTTTCAGTTCTCGGTTTTCCGTCGTCGGCTGGCATCGAGGCCGAAGGCCAATCACCTCTGGCGAAACGTCGACAACCGCGCCGACTGCGAGAACAGAAAACAGAGAACAGAGAACCGAAAACAGAAACGCGGCCCGAGGGCCGCGTTCGACAACCTCAGCAGCACGCCCATCCCAACGCCCACTCGTCAGGATGCGCCGCACACACCGTCACGTGCGCCACGCCTGTGTCGCCCCACATGTGGTCGATGCCGTCGTCGGAATCGAGTTGCACGACAAGACGCATAGGCGCTCCACAAGAACGGCAGTCGGGCCGCTCCGGCCCCTGCACCCAATGCGGCCAGCCGCCGACTTTGGTGCCGGGCCACGGCAGCGACGACAGCGCCCCTCGACGCAGGGCGTGGTCAGGGTCGACGTCGTCCCACAGGTCTTCATCCATCTGCGGCACATCGACCTCGTCACGCCAGCCCTTCACGACATGACACGACATGGGCGTGATGCCCTGCGGTGCCCCGACGTCGCCATCGCCGTCCCCGTCGACGACGCGCACCACGCTGTTGGGCGAAAACGCAGCCCAGCCGTCTTGGCGGCAGTCGCAAGGCTCGTCGTCGACAACGTTGGTGCAGTAGAACACCTGCAGCAAACTGGCGTCGTCGACGTCAAAGGGGACGGCGCCCTCCGGCAACGTCGACAACTTCAGCTGGGCCATGAGTTGCATGGAGCAATTGCAGGACGGGCACACCGGCCAGACTGCTCCCGTCGGCAACCAAGGGACACCGCCGAAGTGGCTGCCGCGCGGCTCTGCTTTGCCATCGTCGTCGTCGTCGAAGACGGGGAACCACGTTGTTCGCTGTTGCTCACGAATGGCGGCGGGGTGGTCGTCGAACATCCACTCCTTGCACTCAGGTTGCGTCGGCGCCGACGCCTTCTCGACGTCGGCGTCGAGACCGAGCAGTTTCTTCAGCCAACGCATGCCGACTCCTTGTGCATGGATGAGGTGGTCGTCGTCACCGAGGACGTTTGAAGCAGTAGCGGGCTCCGTTGAAGAGTGTCAGCTCCCATCCCTTTCCTCCCAAGGCATTGAGGCCGTCCGTTGGATTCATCATGAAGGATTCACAGTGGTACTCCCACTGCTTCAAGTTGGCGGCGCGTGCTTTCGGCACCGTGCTGACGACGTGGGTGGTGGCGCAGCCGGCGAAAAAGACGAGAGCAAGCAAGAGAGAACTGGGTTTGCGCATCTGGTGAGCTCCTGGGTTGGGGAACTCGGCGTGTACCACATCGGTCTACGTCGTCGACGCCATCTAAGCGCCGTCGTCGTCGACGACGCCATTCGTACTCGGTTCTCGGTTCTCGTCAGGCGTAGAGCTGGCCGAAACGTCAATGACAGCGCCGACCGCGAGAACAGAAAACAGAGAACCGAAAACAGAAACGCGGCCCTCGGGCCGCGTTCGTCGTCGTACTTCTTGTCGTTGTCACCTACGCCGAAATGCATCCAAGTGCGCATTCACCTTGGCGACGACGTCTTGCTCTTCACGCTCCGACTTGAACGGTCGCAGCACGTCAAACACGTCTCCCTCGACGGTGTGCACTTGCATCTGCCGCACAGTCACCTTGAAGCGTCCATGTTGTCCCTGAGCGGTTTTTTCGGTGACATCGACGCCAATGTGGTCGATGTCTTCAATGGACACGACCCTCTTGCGACGTCCGTCGGTGACGAACACCAACGCGTCGCCCTCGTGTCGGACATCGCTCGTCTGAAAGAGCTTCACTGCGCTCCACACCGTGAACGCCAGGAAAGCCAAGGGCAGCACCTGCGACACGCTGTCCTCCCCCGAGAGGTACAGAAACAAGTTGAAACTTCCCGTCGCGAGCGTCAGCAGCGCGGCTGCGATTGTGGCCGCCAGACTCGCATCCCGACGAGGCAGGTGCACGACGACAAAGTCGTTCGACCCCGACGACAGAGCAGTGGACGTTTTCACAATCATGTCGCACCTCAACCGTTGACGACGGCGTTCAACACAGCCACGTCGGCCACATCGGCGGCCACTGCGTCATGGTTCGAGGGAGACGTGCTCTTCTTGTCTTGCAGCACCGTCAGGCGAAATTGCGCCCGCAGCTCGACGTCACGACGGGTGACGGCGTAGCCCACGCGGGAGAAGTGCAAGAGGTGGGCGTACAACGCGTCCCGTGCTTGTTGGCGCAACGCCGTCGGCAGCGCCTTTTCGGCTTTGGCGACCTCCTCGTCGAGTTCGGCTTGTTGCAAGGCGTCGATGGCGGCTTCGGTGTCGGCGATGATGACGTCGACGAGCTTTGGGGCGTCGAGTTTGTCGCCGTGCTTTTCAAGCAACGCCAAGAACACGCGGGCGGGGGTGATGACGTTGGAGCTGTCGCCGCGGCCGAAGCGCACGCTGAACAACTCGGCATCGACGCCGGCGTCTTTGGCGAGGCGCACGACGGCGGAGCGGTCGGTCATCAGCTGCTCGCGCAGCTGCCGCTGCAGTTCGCCTTTGCCTTTGTGTTCGCTGACGAGGGCCCGGGCGGCGGCGGCGGCGTATCCGGCGATTTCAAGAAAGCGGTGGGCCTCGACGCGCTTCTTGTCCATGTCGGTGAAGCCCATGGCGACGAAGGTGTCGTGGCATTGGCGCAGCACGGGCTCCAGGGCGAAGAGTTGTTGGGCGAGGTCGTCGAGGGGGTAGCTCGTCTTGGTCGACCGTATTTGCCGCCTTCCAGGTTGCGGCGGACGGTGGCAAGGCGGGGCGAGGTGTCGTCTTGGACGTAGAACATGGGGGTCTCCTTGGTGGGCGTGGGCCCTGGTTGGAGACCTCTAAGGCACGGCGTGTGCCACCTCCGTTGGAGACGACGTATGCCTTTGATGTTCTGCAGCTTTCTTTGACGTCGTTGTCATTTGGTTTGGGTGCGGTTCACGTCGACTTTGGGGGCTGGCGTTCCATCTGGAACGCGGGCGTTCCATTTTCTCGTCGACGGCGTCGGCTTTGGAGGCGCTGCACTGGGCTTTGCGGGAGGTGCAGCTGGGTTTGGGCTGGGTGTCGTTTGGTTTGGCAGGGCTGCGTTCGCGCCAAAGTACGTTGTGGCATGCAAAAAGTGACATGCAGGATGTGCAGAGTAACTCCGGGAATTGCATGAATGTGAGCCAATCCGGATTCTAGTCCTCGACGCACGTCGCAGGATCAAGCAAGATGACTGCGATGGCACAGATATCTACCTTCACACCAGAATGGATAAAGGGAGCAAATGACCCAAAAATCACCAGACACCGTTTGCCTATTCAACAACAAAGGTGGCGTTGGAAAGACGACACTTCTTTGCAATGTTGCATCCACGATAAGTATGAATTACGACCTTCGAGTTTTGGTTATCGATGCTGATCCACAATGCAACTCGACTCAGCTCGTTCTAAGCCCAGAAATCGTAGAGCGAACCATAATTCCTGGTAAAAATGGAGGAACGATTTTCGACGCCTTGAAGCCACTTCAACTCGGCGAGCCGTCGATCTCAAAAGACGTTCAGATTATAAGTGGCGATGAAACTAGGTTCGGTTTTGATTTTATCCCTGGAAACCCGTCACTCTCTCTCCTTGAAGATAAACTATCTAGCGCTTGGGTAAGTTTTTGCGCTGGGGATTTCGCCGGATTCCGTCAAACGAACTGGGTTCACCAATTAAAGAATGAACTAGATTATGATATTGTTTTTTTCGATATTGGACCGAGCCTTGGAGCTCTGAATCGCACAATATTAATAGGATCAGGATTCTTCATTGCTCCTCTTAGTTGCGATATTTTTAGCATTTCCGGGCTTTCGAACATGTCTGCATGGTTCAATCAGTGGATGAAAAAGTATAAAATGGCTCTAACACAATGTGAGGATTCTGATGTAATCGATAGCCTCGGAGAATACCCTCATCTTGAAGATCCATCAACATCGGCGAGGTTTATTGGATACACAGTTCAACAGTACATAACGAGGGTGTCTCACGGGGAAAGAAGGCCCACTAAAGCATATGAAAAAATCAGGAAAAGAATCCCGAAAGAGATCCAAAAAACTATGACTCCGTACCTTAAACCCGGGCTAAAGGAGTCAAACCTTGAACTGGGGGATGTTCCAAACATGTACAGCCTTGTCCCGATGGCGCAGAGTAGCAACTCACCGGTCTGCATGCTTGAGTCGTCTGATGGATTGAACGGCGCTCAGTACAAACAACTAGAGCGGTATAAAAAATTCGTGCAAAGGTTGTCGCTATCCATCCTTAACAACCTCGACTACGACACATCGGTGAGCAAATGATCTCGTGGCCAGACAGTCTAGTGATGGACATCGCCCGGAGAAAATCCGTCATTTTCATTGGGGCTGGTGTGTCTATGAACTCTGTTTCCACGTCCGGTAGCAGACCGAAAAATTGGGCGGATTTTCTGCTTGGTGCCGCTGAAAAGATCAATGGAAACGCATCATTGGTTTCCCATGTGAAAAAACTAGTACGTAATGGGGATTTAACTACAGCTTGCGACATCGTGAAAGATGAGATAGGAGCGAACGCTTTCTGCGATTTTGCCAGGAAAGAATACCTTTCTCCCGGCTTTCAGTCCGCAGATATTCACAGTCACATTGAGAGTCTTGACTCAAGAATTGTTGTAACAACAAACGTGGATAAGATATACGACAATATGATTCAGCAGAACACAATTAACCCCCCAATTGTGAAAACGCATACGGATAATGGTCTTGCGGAGGCTGTTCGCCTTCAAGAAAGACTCCTTCTGAAAATACATGGTACGATAGACAATCCGAATGACATGATTTTTACTAGAAGAGACTACATCTCCGCAAGACGAAAAAACCTGGAGATGTACAAGGTGATATCCGCTCTTGCCATCACTCATACCTTTCTCTTCTTGGGGTGTGGGCTCTCTGACCCTGACATTACCCTTATTTTTGAAAACTATTCAAACGATTTCACATACGGCAGGAACCATTTTTTTACAGCTACAAAAAAAGACTGCAAAAGGATGGAACACGTAAGAGTTTTGGAGGAAACTAGGAATATAAAGTTTCTAAAATATGACCAGAAAGACAATCATGCGGAACTAACGGATTCCCTAAAACGTCTAGCAGACGATGTTTACACCGCCAGATCAGACCTGAGTACAAATTCAAATTGGTAAACTAATACTGTTCATCACTGATACGGAGAAGCATCTATCGCATGGTACCGAACGCAATTGTTGATCCCTATTGAGACCTAGTAGCCGAAGTCGACCGAGAGAACACCGAAAATCGGGATAGGGGCGCCGAGCTTTCCTCGGCGAGCCCCTCCCACACCACCGGGCATACGGGTCCGTACCACGGCGGTTCGACAGGTTGAGGTCATGAAACGAGCTGAGGAACACCCAGCTCGTC